>Ga0101945_1000027_pt1 | contig 461023 bp, 412 predicted proteins | sample DewCreD2012metaG_2_FD_75246 | JGI IMG/M metagenome (GOLD analysis project Ga0101945, IMG submission 75246) | Hot spring sediment bacterial and archeal communities from British Columbia, Canada, to study Microbial Dark Matter (Phase II) - Dewar... ... | reverse complement strand
TACTGGGACCTGACCGATGCGCAGGGCCGGAGAGTGGCAAACGGGCTGTACCTCTGCCGGCTGGAGACGCCGGACCGGACCGTTACCACCAGGGCGGTGCTGCTGCACTGAGCCGGCCTGAATAAAGTAAAAGGGGGCGGCATTTCTACCGCCCCCTTGATTTTTGGGCTGCGATTATTTCTGCTCCGGTTCTGCCGGTTCGGTTTGAAAGTCCTCTTCTTTCATCAGAATTTCGATCTTTGCCTGTGCCCGAAGGCGGCTGATCAGCTCGTCATAAAGCTGTTTTTCCATTTCCCGCCGCATCCGATTTTCGATCTTGCCCCTGACTTCGCTGAAGGAGCGGATGTAGGACGGTTTCTTTTCTTCCATCCGGATGAAGGTATAGGTTGTGTCGTTAAGTTTTATAACCGGTGAGAATGCTCCCCTGGACAGGCTGTAGGCAGCGGTGACGACTTTCGGATCCCTGGCTTTGTCATCCCGGGTGAGTGATATTTCGCCACCGCCCCATTTGCTGCCAGCAACTGAGAACCGGCGGATCAGATCTGCGAACTCAACCTTCTGAGTGGTGTCTTTGCGAGTGATTTTGAAAACAAGATAACCACCAGGAATTGCCACGGGTCCGTATACTTCGCCGGCAGACAGCTGAAACAGCTTGTGCATCAGATCCGAAGGGAAGAGGCTGTTCAGGCGGACATAAGTACCCAGTCGGGTTGAATCAACAATTTCAAGAGTATATGCAGGTTTGGGCTGGTTGCTGATCAGGGTTTTGAGTTCGTCGACGGTTTTAACACGGATGATCTCCGGCTGATAGAGGCGGTCTTCTGTTGTCAAATCACCGAAGGCAAAGGCAACCGGTTCCGACTGGTTAAACGGTCCGGCGATCGGGCATGGTTGAGTTAAATCCGGCAGGTCTCTGCCACCAATACTCAGCACTGGAGTGTGGGGAAGACGCACATTAAAGCCGGCAAGGGCACCGGCGGCGGCGATTGAGTCAGAGTTGGCGGTTGCCCTGAGCAGTGCGGCAAGTTCTGCTGCCTTTGTTTCATCACTGATAGCGATCGCAATCCCATGGATCATTGCCGGTATTCTGCCTGCAATTGCCCAGCGTCGGAGCTGTTCTGCCCGGGTACGGTTGCGAGTTACCATTTCCCGGCAACGGACACGGGTCGGTTCCCGGAAATCATTAATTGTTTTTTTGTATTCATTGTACAGTGTTGCGGAGTCCAGGGCGATTTTTTCAGCGGTCTCCCGGCGACGGTAGGCGTCAATCAACAGAGCAGCACGGCGGTTGATTACATAGTCAATCACACGGTTTTTCAACCAGATTTTTTCCTGTTCGCATTCTCTGAGCAGGAGTTTTTCGATAATCAGCTGTTCCAGTATCCGGCGTTTTCCCTCCGGTGTCTCAAACTGTCCACGGAAAAAGGGTGGAATGGCATTTAGGCGCTCATCAAGCTGAGCGCGGGTGATCGGTACTCCATTAACAACTGCCAGCGTTTCACGGTTCTGTTCTATTGCAAGTGTGTCCTGAATTAATGATGCGGATTTTTTCAGCCGGGTGATCTCATCCTCGTAAATTCGGTTTGCGCGCTCCTGCCGGATCTCGACCGCAATCTGGTTTTTTACTTCATCAAAAGGACGGATCTTCTGAGGTTCTCTGGCAGTTACCCGGACGAGGTAGTAAGTATCGCCGACAGCTACCGGGGAGCTGATTGCACCCGGTTTGAGCTGAAAGGCTGCCTCTTCAATCGGTTTGGGCTGAACGCCGCGGGCAAACATTCCCATATCACCAGCCCGCTCGCGATCCGGGAGCACTGAGTACTGACGGACAATACTGTCCCATTTCGTCGTGTCGGCGACAAGCACGGTGCGCAGTGATTCCGCCAGCGGTCGAGATGTTACTGCCAGTTGAAAGGCGTGAACCTTTTCCGGCAGAGTGAAACGGGCGATGTTTTTCCGGTAATAGGCGCGCAGTTCCTTTTCCTTCGGTTCTGCACGGGCGGTTACATGGTGATCGTACCAGACCTGAAACATCTGCCGGTTGCGCAGGTCGAGGAGGTTTTTGCGAATCTGGGGATCGTTGCTGACACCGGATTCCAGCGCGGCCTCATACAGAAGACGGTTGTCGATCATTGTATCGAGGAGTTTCAATTTTGCCTCAAACCGCTCATAAGCCGACGGGTTGCGGCTGATGCGTTCGTCCAGCTCAATCCGCGTAATCGGGTAACCATTGACATATGCTACGCGTTCCTGGTAGTTTTTCCGGAAACAGCGTTCGATAGCATCGAGTGCATCCTCGGCGTAGGAGGATTTGATATAGCGGGTAGCGACCAGTTCATAATTTTTGGCGGCATCAAGATGTTTCTCCTGAAGTTCCTGGGCAAGTGCCAGTCGATAGATAATTGCCGGGGTCAGCTGGTGCCGGGGATAATTCTGAAGCAGTTGCTGATAAACCGATTCCGCTCGGGAGTAGTCATTAACCTTGTCCAGAAAATAATCGCCGATTTCGAGCGACAGGAGTAACTGGTGAGAACGGCTGAGGGGACGGGAGTGGAGTCGTTGGAGTAGTTCCCAAGCCCGATCCGGCTGTCGTTCAGCATAGTAGAAGTAAAGAGTGTCAAACGCCGGTGGGACGGGTTGTGCTGCCATGATCAGTCCGATCAGCAGGACAACCTGAATTGATAATTTCTTCATTGTTTACCTCCTGTTAATTTTTAGAGCAGGTTCTCATGCATTTTAATACCGGTCAACGAAGCAGCTGCAATGTTACCATCATCACCGTTCCCGAAAACATCGGGATTACAACATTATCGTTTATTTCAAAGGGCAGTGCTTCTACGACCGCTGCCGAAACTGCACCTATGATACCAACTGATAAAGGCAGGTCAATATTAGGCAGGATAGAAATGAGATAGGCAACACCGATGCAGGCAGCAAGACCGGCAAGCGTACCTTCAACCGTTTTGCGGAAGATGCGGATTTTTCCTATTGAAAGCCCGACGATGGCAGCCACCGTATCACCAATTGCAAGAAAGGAGATGGCAGCGATGAAAACCCCGCGATTGTTGCCGAACAGAATCATGCAGACGAGTGAGGCAACCATCAGATAGCTTCCACCGGTCAATGAGCTGAATTCCTTCCGGCGCAGGAGTGAGCCGAAGAGGATAATGAAAATGTCCTTAAAAGGGTTGAGGCGCAACCTTAAGAGGTCCACAACGAGAAATACAGTAGTTGCAGCAGCCATGAGGATCAGCGAGAGAGTGCGGGCGGGAATCAGATAATAGGCAACAGGAATGATCAGAGCGGCAAGGTGTGCCAGTTTTCGTCCCAGTTCCGGACCTAAAACTCTACACCTCCAGATATCTGTTGCGGGGTTCCCAACTCACGGGCATCGGGAGCAGTGCCACTGGCGTAGCCATAATCGACATGAAAGTTTTTGAACCTTGCTCCCAGACCGAAACTCAGGTTGTTGCGATAAACACCCAGCCGGGCGAAAAGGACATTCCGCAGCGAATATTCAGCACCGATATTGGTATGAAACTGCCGGTCTTCCAGTAACGCTTCAACCTGAATGGCGCAAAGCAGGTAGTCGCGTCCCAGATTGAATTTCTTACCTAAGCCGATTGCCAGCTGAGGATAGATTGCCTCTCTGGTTCCGGTGCTCCAGAAAAGGGGTGCGGTACTGAGGTTCCGGATACACAGTCCGATGTCTACCGTGCGGATCGGGGTGAAATGCATACCTGCATCAATACCGGCGCCCACGCAGTATCCGGTGCCCCCAAGCTCCTGATAGATGATTTTGGCATTGCCACCGACTGCCCAGACGGTGGAAAGACGGCGGGCAAAGCTGAAATAAGTGATCACCTGGTTGGCATTAACTGTTTTGTAAACGTAGGGACGGTTATTTTCGCCTGGGGGACTGTCAGGATGGGGCAGGGCGGTCAGTTTGATATCAGGGATGCCGTTGTGAAGCAGTGCGGCACCTATTGCCTGCCGGTCAGCGGGGAATGAAATCGCGAGATAATTATGATTTAGCAGCCCGGAGAAATCTTCTGAATGCATCAGGAGAACCGCCCGGCGCCGGTGGTAGACAGACAGAGCCGGGTTGTAGTAGATGGCACTTGGATCGCTGGTTACAGCAACGACAGCACTACCCATACCGATTGCACGGGCAGATGTGCCTAAAAGCTCGAAATCACCTGCGTATCTGGTGGCTTGAAGGGAGGCAGTAATTGATAAATACAGGATAAGCAGTTTTTTAATCAGTGTCATAAATTACCTCCTGTTATCCCGGAAGCCGGGTGACCCTGCCAATCAGTTCCTTTTTCAGGGTGTAGCGCGGCCGGGAGTAGGTGGGGCGGAGAGTAGCATGGATCAGGTATTCACCCGGGGCGACGACGTTTCCCTGATTGTCTCTGCCGTCCCAGACAATAAGGACCTCACCTGGGCCCTGCTGGTATGATGGCGCAAGCGTTCGAACGATTCTGCCGGCATTATCAGTGATATCAATAATAATTTCGGCACGCTGGGTCAGATAAATTGCAATCGTAGTTCCGGGTTGCTGTAAATCAAAGCTTTCTGGGAAACAGCCGATCAGCCAGCCGTCGAGTGCTATCAGATAATACTGACCGCCATCGGCTTCGCTGATAAAAAGCTGACCGAATTTTCTTCCAATGGCAATTCCCCGCGGGGAGTTAAATACAGGCTGATTGCCGGGAGTGTTCGCTGCCCGACCGAAGGAGGTAATGTATTTGAGATTGGGGTCAAAGATGTGAATCTGAGAATTTACCCGGTCGGTTACATAGATGTTGCCATAGCGATCAAAGGCACAGTAGGAAAATCCCGCTGTATCCAGGCCGATACGCCGGCAATCAATGGTAGATATTATTGTTCCTCCGGGTGTGATTCGGCTGATGCGGGTTCCCTTTCGGTCAATGACTACCATGAGGTCCAAATTGGATTCGTTGAACGGTGCCGATGCATCCAGCACCGCAATTCCAGTCGGAAAATCCAGGCCTGGAGCAAGCGTTCTGATCCGGGCATTGCTGGAATCATAAATAACAATGCAGTCAGCTTGTGCATCGGTGACATAGATGTTCCCTCTGGAGTCCATGGAGACATCATAGGGGAGATTGAGTGTGGAATCAACGACGGTAACCCACGAGAGGGCTCCTCCGGTATAACGCAGGCGCACGACCCGGCGGTTATCGGTGTCGGCCACATAGACATCACCCATTTCATTACAGACAATACCATGGGGGTTATTGAACTGTGCTATACCACTGCCGGTTGTGCCGTAGACTGCCGGTTTAATCAACTTTATATTATAAACAATCTGACCGGTTCCGGAATTGACTGCAAAAAGAGTGAGCAGAGCATCGTCCCGCCAGGTTGTGGTGTCCTCCTCTTCCTTCATTTTGGCGCAGCAGAGACCTTCAGGACTGGCGACCCGGAAACCGCTGCCGAGATACATATTCAGGTAAAAACTGCTGATCCGGGTAAAACCCATGGTATGGGCAAAGGGCGGGGGAACAAGGGTTGTCGGTTCGGCACAGATCAGAGTGAACAGCAGAGAAATCACCAGGATATGATAGGACGGAGTCTGAAAAAGTCAAGGATTCAGGAGAAAATCATCGTGGTGTTTTCTGCTGATGAACTTGACTGTCTTGAGCTGTCGATTTAGAATTGCCAGAAGTGATTAAAGCGGGTGAATATGTATTGCTGTATCATTCGGACCGTATTAAATTTCTGGTATCAGTCCAGGAGAACGGTAGCTTTTCGACTCATCGCGGGAATATCGATTTTCGTCAGATTACGGGTAAGGAGTATGGCGACTGGGTAGAAACTCAATATGGGACAAGATTTTATTTGCTGAAGCCGACCTTGGCCGATCTGGCGCTTAAAGTGAAACGAACCACTACAATCGTTTATCCTAAGGACGCCGGGTATATGCTGCTTCAGACCATGATTTTCCCGGGTGCACGGGTAATTGAGGTTGGCTCGGGGTCCGGAGCACTGACCGCTGTTCTGGCAAGCTTTGTCCGGCCACACGGCCGGGTCTATTCGTATGAACGCAGGCCGGAATTCAGTGCCAATGCTGTTGATAACATCCGGCGCTACAAACTGGATGATGTGTGCGAATTCTTTGTTGCCGATCCGGTAGAGCAGGGTTTTCAGCAGACCGATGTGGATGCCGTTTTTCTTGATGTTCCCGAGCCGTGGGCGCTGGTTCGGGCTGCCCGCCAGGCACTTAAAAGCGGTTATCCGCTTGCCGGATTAGTTCCTACCTTTGAACAGCTCCGCCGGTTCACCTCGGCACTGTCAGCCGAGGGTTTTATCCGGATCCGTGCTCGTGAGATTCTGGAACGGGGGTATTACCTGCGGGAGACGGGGATCAGGCCGGTTGACCGGATGGTAGCTCATACTGTGTTTCTGGTGTTTGCTCACAAGGCCAATATCAGAAATGAGCAGGAATTGCCGAAACAGCCTGAAAGTGCGTAAGTTTTACTTTTTGATCTTGATTCTGGGAAATTTATTTTGCGGTGCCAGGCACCCGGTTCATTCTGAAGCTGGTGCGATAAGGTGTGTTTCACTTGTGCCCAGTGTTACCGAAATTATTTATGCCCTCGGAGCCGAAAGTCTATTGAAGGGGAATACTGTGCAGTGTGATTATCCCGTAGCAGCACATCAAATATACAAAGTTGGGGATTTCCAGTTACCAGAATTGGAACGAATTGTGGCGTTGAAGCCGACAATTGTCTTTGCAACAGTGCCGGTTCATGCACGGCTGATTGAGAAGCTGAGAGAGCTTGATATCCAGGTTTACGTTTCCAACCCTCGGACAGTTGAGGATGTTTTTGCTGAGATTGAATCGGTGGGGGAGGTATTGGGCGTCAAGCTGAAAGCAGTGCAGCTGGCAGAAAGTCTGCGTCGAAGTTTGAAGGCAATTCCTGCGTTTACCGATACGCCGCGAGTTTACATTGAAATTGCGGCAGCACCGTTGATGAGCGTTGGGAACTCGACATTCATCAATGATATCGTGCGAATTGCCGGCGGGAGAAACATATTTGATGATGTTGCCCAGCCCTATCCTGTGATCGCACCGGAAGATGTGGTACGGAGAAATCCCGAGGTGATTATTATTTTACATCCTCAGGCCCTTCGGGCAGATGTCAAGGAGCGCGTGGGATGGGGGCAGGTAAGCGCAGTCCGGCAAGATCGGGTCTATGACCACCTGGACGAGGATATCTTTTTCCGTCCCGGACCGAGGGTCGTTCAGGCAATTCACTTGCTTGCGCAGTTGCTGCATCCTGACAGCACCAACTGATGAGGGTAAAAACTGTTATCGGTTGGTTGTTTCTGTGGGGGGTATTAGTTTCCGGGGCGCTACTTTCGGTTCTGACCGGTCCCGGCGGTTTTCATCTGAGTGAAATTGGTTCTTTCCTCTATTTCCGGTTACCCCGAATGGCGATCGGGATAATTGCCGGCGGTGTACTGGCACTGGTTGGTTGTTCACTGCAGGGAATCATGCGTAATCCGCTGGTTGATCCCTGGACTTTGGGAGTGGCAAGTGGTGCAGCATTCGGAGTATCACTGGCAGTAGTCACCGGAGCCCAAGGCAGTCTGGTTTTACCGGTTTCAGCAATAACTGGTGCTGCACTGGCGATCGGATTTGTTTATCTCCTTGCAGGTAGCGGGATTAACCTGACTGTTACCCGCCTTGTGCTCTCCGGGGTTATTGTTAACTTCTTTTTCTCGAGTGTGGTAATGCTGATGCTGATTCTGCGCCGACATACTCTGGGGGAAGCGGTCTATCTGATGATGGGAAATTTGGGAGTCGTATATACGGCGAAAGCATTCTGGCTGCTGGTCGGTTGCGGAATTGTTGTGGTGCTCGGATGCGGCTGGCTGTTTTTTCATTCCCGGGAGCTGGATATTATTTCACTTAATGAAGAGACCGCATTCAGTCTCGGAATTGATGCGGCAAAGATGATCCGTATGACTTTTCTGGTTGGATCAGTGGTGGTCGGACTGGTGGTTGCCTGGACCGGTGCGATCAGCTTTGTCGGGCTCGTGGTGCCCCATATGGTGCGAATGCTCTTCGGTCCCAGACACAGTCTCGTGCTGCCGGGATCGTTTGTACTGGGGGCAGGGCTCCTGCTCTATGCAGATGTTTTGGTGCGGAATTTAGCCCCGTCTGGGCTTCCGTTATCGGTGGTTACTGCGCTGGTAGGAGTGCCCTTTTTTATCTATTTGCTCCGGAAATCACAATGAATGCGGTTGATCTGCAGGAGGTATTTTTCGGTTATCACCAGAAGCCACTGTTGTGCGATTTCCGTCTGAGTATCACAGCCGGTGAATGGCTGGGAATTGTCGGTCCGAACGGGGCGGGCAAGTCAACGCTCCTGAAACTCATTGCCAATATCCTTCAGCCGTGGTCCGGGAATATCATGATCTTTGATCGGAATCTGAAGGAACTGTCAAGACGGGAGATCGCCCGGCTCATTGCCTATGTTCCCCAGGAGAGTCATTTTGCATTTGAATGGAAAGTTGAAGATATTGTGATGATGGGGCGTCATCCGTATCTCAGGCCGTTCGTCCGACCAGCTCCGCTAGACTGGAAAGCAGTCAATGAGGCGATGGAGCTGACCGGTGTTATTTCCTACCGTTACAAGGGGATGAACGAGCTTTCGGCGGGCGAGCGACAGCGAGTGATTATTGCCCGGGCACTGGCACAGGAAACAGATATTCTGCTTCTGGATGAAGCCACTTCGCACCTGGACCTTTATCATCGTACCGAGATTCTGCGTCTGCTGCACAAATTAAGCAGCAGAAAAAAAACAGTTGTTTCAGTCGTCCACGATCTAAATGAGGCGTTCAGTTACTGTTCCCGGGTGGCGTTCATGAAAGCCGGTTCACTGGTCAGCTGCGTAAATCCCGAGGGCATGGTCGATTCCGGGTTGATCATCAGGACATTTGGCATTACACCTGTCATTGCTCATCATCCAGTAACCGGTCGTCCGCAGTTTTTCCTCCCCGGAGCAGACAGGACAACAGGGCAGTGAGCAGAATTTCTATTGGATGGTATCGGGCTGAGGTTGCTTGAGGAGCTGGCGCGCCTGTTCGGTGGCAAAATCCGGATTGCGCCATTTCTGCACTTCGGATTCCAAACTGTCGGCACAGGCCTTCATTTGCCGGATTTGGGATCGCAGTCTGTTGATTCGGTAAAACTTCAGCAGAACACTGATCAAACCGTTTGGTCCGGGAAGAAAGGTCAGTCCGAGTATTATCAGGACAACCGCCAGCGGAATGAATAATTTTCCGACACGACGCTGATAGCGGCGGTTCATCGCATGAGCGTTTTCAACCCGGCGTAGGGCAGATGGTCTTCTTCTTCAATCCGGATCAAACGGTTGTACTTTGCTGTCCGTTCGCCCCGGCAGGGTGCCCCAGTTTTGATCTGACCGCAGTTTGCCGCAACCGCAAGGTCGGCAATAAAATGGTCATCCGTTTCACCGGAACGGTGGGAGACAATGGCACGGTAGCCGTTTTCCATTGCCAGTTTCATGCAATCCAGCGTTTCACTGACAGTGCCGATCTGTGTGGGTTTCACAAGCACTGCATTGGCAGCTCCCTGCTGAATTCCCTTTTTCAGACGTTCAATATTAGTGACGAAGATGTCATCGCCGATCAGCTGAACGCGGTTGCCAAGTGCAGCGGTCAGTTCATGCCAGCCATCCCAGTCTTCTTCTGCCAGCCCGTCTTCAATGGAGATGATAGGATATTTTTGAATCCAGGCGGTATATAGTTCAATCAGTTCCTGAGCACTGATTGTCCGCCGAGTGGGGTTCATAAAGATATAGGCGTTATCCTGATAAAGACTGCTGGCAGCGACATCGATTGCCAGATAAATCTGTTCCCCGGGATGGTAACCGGCGTGTTCGATTGCCTGCATTATGATCGAAAGCGGTTCTTCATTGTCAGCAAAATCGGGTGCCATACCACCTTCGTCTCCCACGTAAGTCGGTTTATTCTTTTCTTCAAGAATTTTCTTGAGTGCAAAGTAGATCTCGGCGGCAGCACGAATTGCCTCGCGGAAATTGGGCAGTCCGGCGGGAACGATCATGTATTCCTGAATATCAAGGTTGTTGGGTGCGTGCATGCCGCCGTTGATAATGTTCAAAAATGGTGTGGGAATCAGTCTTGTGCCCGCACCTCCCAGCAGCCGGTAGATCGGCAGTCCGGCACAGACGGCTGCTGCCCGGCAGACAGCGAGCGAGACACCGAGGATGGCATTAGCTCCCAGTTTGGACTTGTTTTTCGTGCCGTCGATTTCAATCAAGGTCTGGTCAATCCGGAACTGATCGGTCGCATCCATACCGATCAGGCGGGGTGCAATGATTTCGTGGATATTGGCGATTGCTTTCAGGACGCCTTTGCCAAAATACCGGGCAGGGTCTCGATCCCGCAACTCCAGCGCTTCAAACGAACCGACTGATGCTCCGGAGGGTACCGATGCCCGCCCCATAATTCCGTTGGAAAGATAACAGTCAACCTCCAGTGTCGGATTTCCCCGGGAATCAAGTATTTCCCGGGCCTGGATTCGAGCAATTAATGGTTTTGCCATTTATCCCTCCTTTGCTATCGACTGGTATTCATTCCGGCGCTCAGCATACAAAGGGAAGGCTTCGACCATTTCCCGGACTTCGGCTTTTATTTTTTCCAGCTCGGTTTCGTTTTCACCAGCGGCGATTGTCCGGTCAATCAGTTCGGCGATTTTTTCCATTTCTGTTTCCTTCATACCCCGGGTGGTTAAGGCGGGAGTTCCCAGCCTGATACCGGAAGCGATAAACGGCTTTTCTGGGTCAAAGGGAATGGTATTCCGGTTGACGGTGATATTGACTTTCCCCAGCAGTCTTTCGGCGTCCCGGCCGGTGATCTTTTTTGACCGGAGGTCCACAAGCATCAGGTGGTTATCAGTGCCGCCGGAGCAGAGCCGGAATCCCCGTTTCGTTAATGCCTCAGCAAGTGCCCGGGCATTTTTTACGGTCTGCTGCTGATATTCCTTGAATTGGGGCGTTAGTGCCTCCTTGAACGCTACCGCCTTGGCAGCGATGCAGTGCTCCAGCGGTCCTCCCTGAGTTCCGGGGAATACTGTTTTATCGAGTTCCTCGGCGTATTTTGCCTTGCACATGATAATCGCACCCCTGGGCCCGCGCAGTGTTTTGTGGGTGGTCGTGGTTACGATGTCGGCATAGGGGACCGGTGAGGGGTGTAATCCCGCAGCCACTAAACCGGCAATATGAGCGATATCCGCCAGCTGGGCGGCTCCGACCTCATCGCAGATTTCCTGAAATTTATCAAAGTGAATGATCCGGGGGTATGCTGAGGCACCGCTGACGATCACGCGGGGTTTGTGTTCCAGTGCCAGCTTGCGGATCAGATCATAATCGAGCATCTCGGTGTCCGGGTTTAATGTATAATGGATTACCTTGAAGTAGCGTCCGGAGAAGTTGATCGGATGGCCATGAGAGAGATGACCACCGTGGGTAAGGGACAGGCCCATGATTGTGTCTCCCGGGTTTGCCAGGGTGAGATAGGCGGCGATGTTTGCCTGGGTCCCTGAGTGGGGTTGAACATTTACATGGTCACAGCCGAAGATTTCCTTGGCGCGCTGGATCGCCAGTTCTTCGGCAAGATCAACGTAGCGGCAGCCGCCATAATACCTTTTTTTGGGATATCCTTCGGCATATTTGTTGGTCAGCACCGAACCGAGGGCTGCCAGAACCGCCTCGGAACAGAAATTCTCTGAGGCAATCAGTTCCAGATTGGTGTGCTGCCGGCTGGTTTCTTTAAAAATGGCGTCAAAGATTTCCGGGTCAGTTTCAAAAAGCAGTCTGGAATTCATAAGGATTCTCCTTTTATTTTAAAAATAGGGCATCAACCGGAGAAGTCAAGGTTTTATTCCCGGCTTGCCGGGCGAAATCATTTCGCTAAACTTCCAAGTATGGTAGATAAGCTGATAGAACTGGTAAGAATCCTGCGTCGTCGTTGTCCGTGGGATCGGAAACAGACGCTGAATTCCACCCGCCCGCTGATTTTAAATGAGACTTTTGAACTTGAGGAGGCGCTGCGAACAAAAAACCGGCAGGCGATAATTGAAGAGCTGGGAGATTATCTTTTCATGGGGATTTTCCTGGCGGAGGTGGCAGAAGCAGAAATGGGGATCGGGCTTCCGGAAGTGATCAAGGGTGTAATTAAGAAGCTGAAAGCCCGTCATCCTCATGTTTTCGGTAATGTGCATGTCCGGAATGAGGAGGAGGTGCTGAAGAACTGGGAACGGATCAAGCAGACCCATTCCCGTAAGACACTCCTGAGCGGTATTCCCAAGGCGTTGCCGGCATTACAGCAGGCGCAGCTGATTCAGGAGCGGTGCCGGCGGGTGGGATTTGACTGGGAGAACTGGCCGGCGGTGCTGGCAAAAGTGGAAGAGGAGATTGATGAACTGAAGTCCGAGCTGGCAAGGAGCAGAATCCGGCGAGACCGCGTCCGGGAGGAACTGGGAGATCTGCTGTTTGCAATTGTTAATCTGTGCCGGCATCTGAATGTCGATGCCGAGGGAACATTGAAGGATGCTAACCGCAAGTTCTGTCAGAGATTTAACAGTGTCGAAAGGGAGTTAGAACGGCAGGGGCGCAAGCTCTCCGAGACAACACTTGATGAAATGGAAAGTCTCTGGCAGAAGTCAAAGCAGCGCCGGTAACTGCCACGGCGGTTATATTGACTGAGTAAATTACCGGGTTATAATGAACAAAATTAACAGCTTAGCAAAGGAGTCAGAAGGAATGAACAATAAGGAAGTTGCCAATTTGATCGCTCAGATTGCCCGGATCCGGAATGTGGACATTACCTATGTCTGCGAAACACTGCGGACGAGTATTATCGCCGGATTGAAAAGGCGGTTCGGGGCGGGGACAGAAGCCGAGGTAAATATTTCCCCGGATACGGGAGAGATCAAGGTTTTTTTGTTAAAGAAGGTGGTTGAGAGGGTAAACAATCCCGGGCAGGAAATTGCACTTGAAGAGGCACAAAATATTATCCCCGGGAGTAAACTGGGAGATGTGATCCGTGTCGAGTTGCCGCTGGATGAAATCGGCCGGGTGGCGATTCGCAAGGCGTCGGATGAATTGATGCTTAAGCTCCGTGAGGCGGAACGGGACCGGCTTTTTGAAGAGTATAACCGGAAGAAGGGGGAGATAGTAACCGGCACAATTCAGCGTATCGGAAGAGATGAGATTATTGTCAACCTTGGTTTAATTGAGGCGGTCCTGCCGAATCGTGAACAGCTGAAAACGGATCATTACCGTCAGGGGCTTCCGATCAAGGCTTATGTCCATCGGGTGGAGAAGACACCGATCGGACCGCGGGTTTATCTTTCCCGGACTCACCCCGAATTTTTGAGGAAGCTGCTGATGCGCGAGGTCCCCGAAATCAAGGAAGGGGTTGTGGAAATCAAGGCGATTGCCCGGGCTCCAGGGTTCCGCTCGAAGATCGCTGTAGCCTCAAGAGATGAAAAGGTAGATCCGGTCGGCGCCTGTGTCGGATACCGGAAGTCGAGAATTGAAAATGTGATCAAGGAACTCTCCGGGGAAAAGATTGATATTGTCCAATGGAGCCGTGATCTGCAGGTATTCATAGCACGGGCGCTCGGACCGGCAAAGGTATCAGAGATTCTGCGCGAGAATGATACCTATGTGGTGGTGGTTCCGGACAGCGATTTTTCCATTGCCATCGGCAAGAAAGGTCAAAATGTCTGGCTGGCGAGTCTGCTCACCGGAACCAAACTGGAGGTGTTGAAGGAAAGTGATTATCGGAACCGGGTAATTATGAACCGGGCGGCAAAGTTTCCCATTTCCGAACTGAACCTGGAACCGGAAGTTACCCAGAAACTGGAGGCTGCCGGCATGAAGACCGCCTTTGACTTGCTGAGCGCCTCGACCCCAGACCTTGTAAAAATTATGGGGTCGGAAGCGGAAGCGGTGGAGTTAATGAAACAGCAGATTCGTGAGCGGGTATGGGCAGGCTAAGGGTATTTGAGGCTGCCAAACAACTGAATCTTTCCAGCGAGGCGCTGCTTGCCCTGCTGAAGGAACTGGGTTTCCCCCCCCGAGGATATACCTCCTATATTACCGAAGAGGAGTTTGATGCAGCCCGTCAGCGTCTGAGAAAAGAGAAACGGCAGTTCAAGGAGACGATTAAGAAGCGCACTCAAATTGAAGGGACTGAAAAGGCAGCCGCGCCACCAAATGTGGCGCCTCCGACTGAAGAGACGAAGAAATCTGCGCTTAAAGTGCCGGCAGGTAAAAGAAAGAAACCGCGGACCGGTGAGGGTGAACGGCAGACAATACCTTCCCCCCGTCCTTCAGCAGTTAAGGTTACTCCCTATATGACAGTAGCAGAACTGGCACACGCGTTCAACCTGCCGGTTGCAGAAATTATCAAGAAATGCTTGCAACTCGGGCTCAGAGCAACACTTAATCACCGGCTGGATCTGGATACCATCATCCTGATTGCGGATGAATTCAACATCCCGGTTCAGCAGGAGGAGGAAATTGAAACTGAGATCAGGCGGGGTGAGGCTAAGCCCCGCCCGCCGGTAGTGGTGGTAATGGGACATGTGGACCATGGCAAGACGGCATTACTTGATTACATCCGCAAGACGAAAGTGGCAGAAAAGGAGTTTGGCAGAATTACTCAGCATATGGGTGCCTATGTGGCGTATTATGGTGACCGGCCGATTGTTTTTCTGGATACACCCGGACACGAGGCGTTTACCGCAATGCGTGCCCGCGGTGCTCAGGTAACTGATATTGCAGTGCTGGTTGTGGCAGCAGACGAGGGGGTCATGCCTCAGACACTGGAGGCACTGGATCATGCGCGGGCAGCAGGTGTGCCGATTATTGTCTGTATCACCAAATCGGATCTGCCAACCGCCAATCCGGACCGTGTGAAGAGTCAGCTTGCCAATTACAATGTGCGTGTCGAGGAGTACGGTGGTCATACAGTATGCGTTGAGACTTCGGTTGTAACCGGGCAGGGAATTGAAGAGCTCTTGGATGCTATTTCGGTTCTGGCACTGGAACTGGATTTGAAAGCGCCCTATGATGGCCCGGCGCGGGGTGTGGTGGTCGAAGCCCGGATTGATCGGGGACGGGGAAATATTGCCACCGTGCTGATTCAGGAGGGAACATTAAGGCGCGGAGACCCGTTTGTCGCCGGGGAACATTACGGCCGGGTTCGCGATATGCTGAATGAGAATTTTGTTTCAGTTGAACAGGCGACGCCCTCAATTCCGGTTCAGGTTATCGGATTTTCCGGGCTGCCGGAGGCGGGGGACCGTTTTGAAGTGGTAGCCGATGAGCGAACCGCCCGGGAAATTGCCCACCGCCGGATGCTGGCAAAACGGGACCGGATTCTGGCAGCAAGCCGTCCCAAGGTCAGTCTTGAGGCGATTCAGGAGCAGATTGCCAAGGGACAGGTGAAGGAGTTGAAGATTGTGCTTAAAACCGATGTTTCCGGTTCGGCAGAGGCACTCCGCGACGCCCTGGAGGGACTGTCCCTGGATGAGGTCCGGGTGCGGGTGATTCATTCCGGAGTCGGCCCGATCACCCAGAACGATGTCCTGCTCGCTCAGGCTTCCGAGGCGATCATTGTCGGGTTTCATGTCCGGCCGCTGGCTGATGCCCGGCAGCTCGCAGAGCGGGAAGGGGTGGAAATCCGGACTTATAAAATCATTTATGCGGCAATTGATGATATCCGGGCGGCGATGCTCGGTATGCTTGAACCGGAAAAGAAGGAGGTTACAATTGGCCGGGCTGAGGTTCGACAGGTGTTCTCGATTCCGAAGCAGGGGCTGATTGCCGGTTCATTTGTCACTGAAGGCAAGGTGGTCCGGGGTGCTTCAGTCCGGGTAATCAGAGATAACCGGGAAATTTTTTCCGGTGAGGTGATTTCGCTGCGCCGTTTCAAGGAGGATGTCCGGGAGGTGGCTGCCGGTTATGAATGCGGTATCGGTATCAGGGATATTACCGATCTGCAGGCGGGTGACCAACTTGAATTTTATGTAATGGAAGAGGTAAAACGGGCTGTCCCTTAGCACTGTTCAATGAGTATTGGACTGCTCATGGTAGACTGCTATTTCGGTGACAGTCTGTCCCTGAAAGATAAACGGCGCATTCTTTCCAGTCTTACCGAGCGACTCCGGAAGTCGTTCAATATCGCGCTCTGCGAGATAGAATATCAGCAGCAGTGGCAGCGGGCGAAGCTGGCAATCGTTCTGATCAATACTGACTGGCGGATGCTCCAGCAGAGTTCCAGCCGGATTCTGGAGACGATTGAGCGGGATGGCAGAGTTGATATTCTGGCCAGTGCAATTGAGCGTTTGCGTTAGCGGAGCAGGAGCAGGCTGAGCAGTCCCAGCGCCCAGCAGTAGATTCCAAACCACCAGAAGTTACGGCTGATGATAACCCGCCGGAGAATCATGAGCATCAAATATCCGGTGATGCCGGCAACCATTATTCCGGAGATAACCGGACCCGGTGACAGCAGTGAGAAATCAAGTTTCAGAAGCTCCCAGATCGCCGCCCCCAGCGTTACTGGCAATGCCAGAAGAAAAGAAAATTCAAAGGCGGTGGCAGTATTTACCCCGAGCAGCAGCGCCAGACTGATCGTGGTCCCGGAACGGGAAATGGCGGGCAGAATTGCAGTGGACTGAATCAGACCGATCAGTATGCCCAGAGGCAGTTCAATCGGACGGTTGCGATTCCGGGCGAAGCGGGTGGTGAACAGTAAAGTGCCGTTGATCAGAAAGAGAATGCTGGTTACAATCTTTTGGACAAACAGACTTTCAACCCAGGGTTCCAGCAGCAGTCCGGCGCCCAGCGCCGGCAGGGTTCCGATGATAATTAATAATATCAGCCGGCGGGCATGATTCCGCACTGGAGACTGCGTATCAGCCAGATTACGCATGAGGGTGAAGATCCGCGGGAGCATGAAGATGAGTATCGCCAGGGCGGTGCCCAGGTGCAGTGCAGCAGTGAGATTGAGCCGGACGGAAGGAGAAATCCGCCAGAAGTGAAGCAGCAGAGCAAGGTGACCGTCACTGGATACGGGCAGGATTTCGGTTATTCCCTGAAGCAGTCCGAGGACAATGCCTTCAAGCCAGTTCATATTAAAAGCCGGTGCGGTAGTTCAGATGGATTTTTGCCCGCATTGGCGACTGGGGAAATGGGATGCCGAAGTCAATGCCCAGGATGCCGAAATTTGTTTCCCAGCGGCCGCCGCAGCCGTAGCCAGCGATAATTTGATAGGCTCGTTCGGAGGTGTGTAATACCCCTGCATCAAAGAAAATGTGAACCCGGGAATGGCGGGTGAGGTAAAGTCGGGGTTCAAAATTGGACCAGAAAAGCTGATCAGTAGTGAATTCCCCTTCGCGGTAGCCCCGGATATTTTCCGGTCCGCCCACAGCATACAGTTCCGGTGCAGCAAGGGGCAGTTCAGAATAGATCATGTGCAGGTAAACCTCATCGGTAAGTGCCATATTGGCATAGAGAGGAATGGCAGCGCACCAGCGGGCGGAGACTTCCCCCGCAAATCCGGTAGTTTCGGGGGGGATCGATTGATAGCCCCCACGGGTTGTAAGTTCCAAGAAAATTCCTCTCCGATACCGGTCAATGTCATCCCGGTGGTCATATTGAAATCCGGTGCCTGCCCAGAATCCGTTTTTCTGCATAACACCGGCAAGGTGATTGTAACCGGTATTGAATTTGAGCCGGAGTTCATCTCTTCCCGTAACAGCAGTAACACCAAGCAGGGTATAGGCGTAGACAGTGTCGCTCACCTTGTGGGAAATTTCACCCGTGAGAGTAAAAGGGAGGTTAAAGGGCCAGGGTTCGGTATAATTTAACTTATAGTCGGTTCGCTTGTATGCAGAGCGCCAGTGAAACTCGGCAGCACGGCCCCGGTTGAACAGGTTGAAAAGGGAGATGGTGAACCAGCCGGTGAGTTGGCGAGTTTCGGGCAGATAACCAAGTGCCGCATCCAGTTGCCCGGTTTTTGCCGGAGTGAGCCAGAACCGGATACCGAAAACACTCTCCTGCCGGACGATGTCGATGCTGTCAACTTTGAGCCACCCGGAACTCTGAAGGTTGGACTGCCAGGTTCTGATGCGAGAGGGCTGATAGTCTACCGGTCCGGAGAAACCGGAGTAGCGTCGCAGCATTTCCCGATTCAATTCCGGGCTGCCGGCAAAGGAAACAAAACTGATTTTAACCTTCGGACCTTCTGCGATCTGGAGAACCGGCTTGACGCCTCCGGCAGTTTCCACAATGCCGGTGAATTCAATCCGTGCGAAGGGAAAACCGAGATTGTGGTATGTCTGCTGGAGTCGACTGATGGTGTGGAAGAGCTGGCTGTGGGAAAAGAAGGGTTGTTTTCTGGGCAGGTTCAGACGCCGGTAAAGTGTCGTTGTGTCCAGACTTTCAGTACCTTCCAGCTGCCAGCCCGTGATTCTCATCCTGGGACCGGGGTAGACCTGAAAGGTGAGACTGACTCCGCTGGAATCAAAGGCAGTGAGCAGGTCAACGGTTGCCCGAAGATAGCCTTCACTGGTAAGGCGGCGCAGAATCCGGCTGCGGGCATCGGCGAGCTGTTCTTCGGTTACTGTATCCCCGGCTGCAAACCCGGGTTGAAAATCTCTGCCGGGTCGCCAGCCCTGAAAATTGAGTTTTCGCACAAATAGTGATTCGCTTGAAATCAGATCGGCGCGCAGCAGAAGCAGAATCAGCGCCAGTCTGTCAGCTGAGAAAGAGATACTGACGCCAGGCCTCCGGAATTTCACCCAGACTGTTAACAGCAAATGTTACATAGTGAGGTGCCTTCGGTTTCCGCCGCAGGGTCATTTTAGCCTGAGCAGGGGTCCGGTTTCCCTTGCGGGCGTTGCATTCCGGGCAGGCGCACACCAGATTCTCCCAGGTGTCAGTGCCCCCCAGCGCCTTGGGAATTACGTGGTCGGTAGTCATAACCGGTTTGCGTGCGCCACAGTACTGGCAGGTATGGTTGTCACGACGCAGGACATTGCGCTTGGTCAGCGGTACTTCCCGGCGATGCACCCGGACATAGTAGTTGAGTCGCAGGACACTGGGTACCGGGATATTCATGTTTACGGTGCGGACTGTCAGTTCTGAACGTTCGAGCGGTTCGGCTTTACGGCTCATCATCAGTACCAGTGCCCGTTTCAGCCGGCAGAGGGATAACGGTTCATAATTCTGATTCAGGAGCAGAACCGGACGGTTCAACATGGGATACGGTTCAGTCCTCAGCGCACAAACAGTTCCTTGTTGATTGCCTGCAGATTCTTTTCAATGTACTCCAGTTGCGCCCGGGCATAGCCTGCTACTGCCGGATCGCTCAGTGCCCGCTGATAATAACTCTTTGCCTCTTCATAGAGGGTTTTGGCATTTTTCAGTTTCGGTGTCGGTGTCTGAGTGATGTTGGTACCCCGGTTGGCATCTGCCTGCTTGCGCCGGTTGTCACCCAGGTCGATGTAAGCCTGGGTCAGGTTCGGATCCAGTGCAAGCGCCCGACGCAGATTGGCATCTGATGCAGTATAATTTCCCTGTTCGCTCAGCGCCTCGCCTTTATAAAGATAAGCGAGGGCAAAGGTGGAATCCCGGCTGATCACCTCGTCAAAACGGGCGATCGCCTGCCGATACTGCCCCTGACGGGCCAGGATCACACCCTGGCGCAGTTTTGCCATCAGATTGTTCGGGTCACGGATGAACAGGGTGTCGAGCTGGGCAAGCGCACCTTTGTAATCCTTGAGTTCGATCAGCGCATCGGCCAGTTTTGCCCGCAGAACTGTAAGGTCTGGGAACCGGGAAACGAGCGGTTTCAATGCATCAGCGGCTTCCCGGTAACGCCCCACCTTGAACAGAAACTCCGCCCATAACCGCTGGATCGCCGGATCATCCGGGAACCGGGTGCGGGCAACCTGAAAGACCGAGTCGGCCTGTCTGGTCATACCCTTGCGGACATAAATTTCGGCGATTCCATTATAAAGATCGGCAAGGGTTGAGTCCTGACTGAGTCCTTCCTGATAGAGCTTCAGCGCCTCATCCTGCTGTCCCATTTCAAGATAAAGGTCTCCCAGCGCCTCATAGCCCTTGGCACGCCTGGGGTCGATTTTAATTGCCTTGCGGTAATACGATTCGGCATTGCCGGCATCCCGCTGCTTCCGGTAGACATTGCCGATAGCAATGTAGGGTTCATAGGCGAGGGAATCATATTCCAGTGCCTTCTGGAAGTTTGCCATTGCTCGATCATAGTCTCCCTGACCATAATACTGAGCACCAATGCTGTAGAACATCTGGGCGGTATCGCGGCGAGCCTGCAGCTGTTCTTCGCTGTAACGGGTGACAGTCTGAGTTGGAGCACAGGCGGTGAACAAAACTCCGGCAACACCAGAAACGATTATCGTAAAGCCAATGATCAGCCTCCACTCCTGTTTCATATGTTTAATCGCTCCTTTTAAACTATATCCTTCAATGGAGCCGACGGGATTCGAACCCGTGACCTTTTGACTGCCAGTCAAACGCGCTCCCAACTGCGCCACGGCCCCGAATATATGTAAAGTATTACCGATCTGCTGGTAATGTCAAGTTAGATTGGGAGAGATTTCGCGCGCGGGTTGCGATAAGCAACGGGTGGGCTTTTGAACAGCAGCCCATATGTGCATAAATATGCACGAATAAACACCGGGGAAACATCGTGCTAATGAATTGATTTTATTACACTTAGATAGCAGATATATACCATTGGGGGTAAGCCTGGGGCATGCCCCGGAGCGGTTGTCCGGTCTGGTGGAGTGTGATATCTGTCTGCGTCTGAGCAGGGGAGGGGTATGCCGGATCAGGTTGAGCAGGAGAGGAAGACCGGGCTGGGCATTTGGGTGCCGGTCCCGACCGGTATTGTAGTGGAGAATGATTGGTATCACGGGCATGCAAGCCGGGATCAAACACGGTGGTTGCGGCGGGGTTCTGGGGTAATTTGGAATCGGGAGCCGGTATCGCTCAGCGCCGGCGCATTTTGGGGAGTTTCCCTGAGGAGAGTTTGCGGGCAAGTTCCCGTGCCTGATAGAACTCCTTCAGGAGGTTATTGACATCGGCTACTGAGGTTCCAGAGCCCCGGGCGATACGCTGACGTCGGGAGCCGTTGATGATGTCCGGGTTGCGCCGTTCTTCCGGTGTCATTGACTGGATGATCGCCTCAACCCGGATGAATTCCCTTTCGTCAACTTCAATGTTTCCCGCACCCGGCACCAGTGCCAGCAGTTTGGAGAGCGAACCCATTTTCCGGACAGTGCGCAGCTGGTTCAGAAAGTCCTCCAGGTCAAATTTGCCTTTGAGAAATTTCTGTGCCAGTTCCTGTTGCTGCTGTGGCTGGGTAACCGACTGGACCTTCTCGGCGAGGGTCCGTATGTCGCCCATACCGAGGATGCGGGCAGCAATCCGGTCGGGATGAAATTCCTCCAGGTCTTCCAGTTTCTCACCTGCCGATATGAAGTATACCGGCAATCCGGTAACCTGACGGACTGAAAGTACTGCGCCCCCCCGGGCATCGCCATCAAGTTTGGTGAAGCAGCACCCGGTAACTTTCAGCTGCCGCGTGAACTCAGTTGCCTGAATTACTGCATCCTGGCCGATCATGCCGTCGAGGACCAGCAGTGTGGCATCGGGATGGACATGTTTTTCAATTGCCAGCAGTTCGGACATCATTTCTTCATCGATGTGAAGCCGGCCCGCAGTATCGAGGATAATGATTCCATGGTTGCGGGTCTGTGCCCGTTCCCGGGCGGCAAGGCAGGTGGCAAGGACATCACCAGTTACAGGTTGAAAGTCACATTGGGCACGCTGAGCAATTGCCTGCAGCTGACTGACGGCAGCCGGGCGTTTCGGGTCACAGGCGACGAGGAGGGGGCGGCGATTTCTGAAACGGACCGCCAGTTTGCCGGCGAGGGTTGTTTTACCAGTGCCCTGCAGTCCGATCAGGCTGATAATCGCCGGTACGGAGTTGAGTTCCAGTTTCGGGGTCGCATCTCCCAGAAGATGAACCAGTTCCTGATAGACGGTATAATTGACAAGTTCGCCCGGTTTGATGCTGGCGGTGATGTTCTGTTCCTTCAGGCGCGTTTCGACTGCACGGATAAACTGGCCTACGACCTTGTAGTTGACATCAGCGTCAAGCAGAATTGTCCGGATTTCCGCCAGAGCCCGGTTTATTTCCTGCGGTCCGAGTCTGCCCCGGCCCAGCAGTTTGCGCTGGAGTTCGACCAGACGCTGACTCAGGAGTTCAAACATCTGAGCGCTCTTACTGTTTCCCGGTAACTGCTGCTGCGGAAGATGGCACTGCCCGCTACAAGGATGTCGGCACCTGCCCGGACGATATCATGGGCGTTTGCCGGTGTGACACCGCCATCAACCGAAATGGTGTAACTCAGCCCGGATTCGCGGCGCAGCTCTGCGAGATGGGTAATCCGGTTCAGCGATTCGGGGATGAACTGCTGGCCGCCGAAGCCGGGAAATACGCTCATGAGCAGAACATCTTCAAGGTGCGAGAGCAGAGGGATGATCCTTTCTACCGGTGTGTCTGGATTGAGTGAGATACCGGGCAGACGTCCCGAATTGCGGATGGCTGCAATGCAGTTTTCCGGCTGGCTTGTCGCCTCAATATGAAAGATGAGATAGTCCGAGTGGGAGACAAACCGGGGGATCATTTTCTCGGGTTCAATGACCATGAGATGGGTGTAGATTGGCAGTGAAACTGTGCGCCGCACCGCCTGCACAATCGGTGTGCCGAAGCTGAGATTGGGGACAAAGTGTCCATCCATTATGTCCAGATGAATGGCATCGACGCCCGCATCCAGTACCGCATTCAGTTCCTGTCCCAGGCGGGTAAAGTCGCAGTCAAGAATCGAGGCCGAGATGCGGACTTTCACCGGCTGTTTTCCTTTGCACTTTGAGCGACAAGCAGACTAACTGTATCGCCTGTGATCACCGGCATTCCTTCCTCCGGATACTGGAACAGAATTGTTCCTTCGGGTTCGGAACTGACAGCGTACTTGAGCTGGGTGAGTTTCAGACCGTGGGCGGCAATGATGCCTCTTGCAGTCTCGATATTCAAGCCGGTGAGATTGGGCATGGGAAAGGTACCGGTTTTTGTGGAGACGCTGAGCGTAATCTCCGTCCCCTGTCGGACCTGCGAACCAAAGGGAGGAGAGGTGGCAACTACCCGTCCCGCAGGAACTGCAGGAGAACGGATTGAATCTACCCGCGTAATGACAAACCCCAGACGCTCGAGGGTGGTGATGGCGCTTGCTGCTGGCAGACCTTCAAGGTTGGGAATACGCACAAGTCCGGAACCGGTGCTGATGTCGAGATCGATTTGCCTGCCGGCTTTGACGCGGCGCCCGGCACGGGGATATTGGGCAGCCACCCGGTTCGGAGGGATGGAGTCATTGGGTACCGGCCGGATTTCTCCGGGCTGCAGGCCAATCCGGTTCAGGGTCTGGATCGCCTCTTCCCGGGTTGTTCCGATAAGGTTTGGCACCTCAATTTCCGTTCCCTTCTGAATGATCAGGGGCATGATTATATTGTTGAAAAACAGAATCAGGCCGGCGAGGATGAGGATGACCAGAAACCAGATTAATACGCGCACACCCTTTTTGCCTCTTTTTTTCATTTCAGACTCCCATTATTTCACCCGGTTGCGGATGATAGCCGTTGATGAAGTCTCTCCCGGTTATGATTTTACCCCCCGCAGGTTTAAGTTCAAGAATTTCTATCCGGTCGGTTCCGGCAGCAACAATAAGGCGGTTTTTATCAGTGATGATGGTGCCGGGTTTTTCCGGGTTTGATGTGCTGATTTTCCGGGAACGGAGAATCTGCAGGTCCCGGTTGCGAAATCTGGTGAGGGCGCCGGGTTGGGGTGCAAGCGCCCGGATGTGGTTATGAATCTCCTGTGCCGGCCGGCGCCAGTCAATCCAGCGTTCAGGTTTGGTGATTTTCGGTGCCCGGGTGGCAAGCGCAGGGTTCTGAGGTATCCTTTGGACATTGCCGGTAGAAATCTGGTCAAGAGTTATGCAAAGGAGTTCCGCACCCTTTTCTGCCAGACGGAGTGCCAGTTCGCCTGCGGTTTCATCCGGCAGGATTGGCAGTTCAACCTGATTCAGGATGTCGCCGGTATCAATGCCCGAGTCCAGCTGGAATACGGTAACACCGGTCAGTTCACATCCTTCCATCAGCTGCCGGGGAATTGGTGCCGGACCGCGATAACGGGGGAGGAGCGAAGGGTGCAGATTGATAAAGCCGTGCGCCGGAATGGTGAGAAGAGCGGGTTTGAGGATATATCCATAATCAACAATTACTCCACAGTCCGGTGACAGTTCCCGCAGGCGAGCCAGAAACTGCTCCGAATTCGGGGATTCCGGAGTTAATGTAGGGATACCTAATTCAGCAGCAAGCTGTGCGACCGGAGTGGGGAGGGTCTTCAAACCCCGGCCCTGAGGTGCCGGTGGAGCGGTGATTACTGCGAGGAGCTCATGGGTTGAGTTTTTCAATGCCTTGAGTGCGGGCAGAGCGAATGTTCCGGAGCCGAAGAAGACTAACCGCATAGTTTAAGTTCAGTTTCCTTTAGTGCGTTGAGCCTTGCCTGCAGCAGTTGACGCCGGAGTTCACTGATGTGGTCGATGAACAGAATTCCCTGAAGGTGTTCGAATTCATGGACAATCGCCCGGGCGAGCAGTCCTGTTGCCTGAAGATGAATTTCATTTCCCCGGAGGTCAATTCCCCGAACTTCCACCATTTCCGGGCGCGCGATGACTTCAAAGATGCCGGGCAGGGAGAGGCAGCCCTCTTCTTCTTCAATGAGACCTTCAGTGCTGATGATTTCGGGGTTGAGGATGAATGTCAGCGGCAGGTCAACATCAGCCTGCCAGGGTGCGAGCACGAATACCGAAACCGGGACCCCGATCTGGTTTGCTGCCAGTCCGATTCCCTCAGATGCTTTCAGGGTGGCTTGAAGATCAGCTGCGAGACGGAGGATTTCCGGTGTAATCTCCCGAATTGGGGCAGCGATTGTGCGCAGTGCCGGATTTCCGTAGAGGACAATCCGGCGATTTGTTCCGGGATATTCCTGAGGGGCAGTTCGGGTGGACATCAATCTTGCCTAGCTGGACGAGCCGATTTTATAGGCGATCGCACTCTTTTCTACCTCGACTTCCGTGTTTTCGGCGATTTTGACGATAAATGTGTTTTCTTTCACATTGGTAATGACACCAAGAATGCCGGAGGCGAAAACTACCCGGTCGCCACGTTTGAGGCTGGCGAGCATCTCCTGATGCTTTTTTTGACGCCGTTGCTGGGGAAGAATGATAAGAAAGTAGAGTACGACAAATATGAGGATCAGGGGCAGTATGCTGCCGATAAAACCCAGGCCACCACCTGACTGGGGCTGAGTCTGGTTCTGGGCAAAAGCGATGATTAACACAGTTCCTCCTTTGTTTTTTTATTCATATACAGATGATGACGGTAAATATACTGCGCTACCACCGGTGGGACCAAATACCGGATGGACTTGTTCTGAGCCAACCGCTGGCGGATGATCCGAGCAGAAATTCCGACCGGGATAACATCAAGCAGTTTTACCAAATGAGGCTGGTGCTGGGGATAGAGCGGCGGTCGGGACACACCAGGGCGGCTGACGACGATCAGGCGGGCAAGTCGTGTGAGTTTTTCCGGCTGATGCCAGGTGTGGATAGTGTGATACTGGTCAAAGCCGATGATAAGATAAAATTTTGCACCGGGATAAACCTGATGCAGTGCCTGAAGCGTGTTGACTGTATAGGAAGGACAGGGAAGTTTTTCTTCAAGCCGGCAGAGCTGGAAGCGTCGATCGCCTTTTATCGCTCTGCTGACCATTTGGACCCGGTGAAGGAAGGTTGCAGCCGGTGCCGGACGACGGGGTGGACAGAAGGTCGGGACGAATAGAATCCGGTCAAGCTGCAGCTGTTCGAAAACATCTTCTGCTACGAGGAGGTGTCCGAAATGGATTGGATCAAAACAACCGCCCAAGATTCCAAGACGCATCAGTGAGAGGTAATCCGGTTCAGCAGTCGCTGTGCCGGGCGGAGAACGGATAATGGAGCAGAGTCGGTAACGAGTTCAGAAAGTACCTGTTTTGCCTTTCCGGTGTCACCAGTTTCAAGATAACAGACACCAAGCCGGTAACGGTCGACATACTGCCAGGTGAGATTAGGCCATGTTTGTTGAATATACTGATAGTAGACCAGAGCCGATTTGTATTCTCCGGCTTTAAAGTAGAGGCGGGCTGCTTCTAAATCGTTGTAAGCCAATCGAGTATCGATCTGGGAAAGTACTTCCTGTACTTTGGAGCGGAAAGTAGATTCCGGATAACGTTCAAGAAATTCCAGGAACAGCTCCTGGGCACGGCGACTCTGAGTCTGGTCCTGATGGGGACCCGGTGCTGCAAGAAAGGTGGAAAGCGCAAGTTTGAAAGCGGCTTCTTCTTCATATCGGCCGTGAGGGTAATTACTGAGATAAAATTCAAATTCACTCTGTGCCTGCTGATAATTCCGGCTCAGAAAATAACAGTCAGCGAGGTGAAACTGGGCATCGGCTGCCTCGGTGCTGCCCGGGAAATTGAAGATAACAAAGGTGAATGCCTCCTCTGCCTGTGGATACCTTTTCTCCTGTTTGAGCTTGAGCGCCTGCTCGAGTGCTGCTGCTGATGACTGCTGTAGGGATGGTTTTTCCTGCCGTTTTGGGCAGGCGGTAAAAAGTGTAATGGCAGAAACAACAAGTACCAGTAGGAGATAGATTGTGGTTTTCAAATCCTGCCAATCACCTCTGATACCAGCCTAGTGAGACGGGGTTCAGCTTGGCTGGCGACTTTTAATACTGTTGCCAGATCTACGGGTTTCAGCTGTTCCGGAATACCCATGTCGGTAATGACCGAAAAACCCAAAACCCGCAGTCCGGCATGACGGGCAACAATCGTTTCGGGAACAGTGGACATGCCGACGAGATCGGCGCCGATAATTCGCAAGTAACGGTATTCTGCGGCGGTCTCAAGATTTGGGCCAGTTAACCAGGCGTAAACACCTTTTACGAGCCGGATTCCAAGGTCACGGGCCGTTTCCTGGGCGATCTTTATTAATGCCGGGTCATAGCACTGGAACATGTCCGGGAATCGCGGGCCGAGAGTCTCATCATTGGGACCGCGCAGGGGGTTAAGGCTGGTAAGGTTGATGTGGTCAGTAATTACGGCGATATCGCCCGCCTGAAACTCAGGGTTGAGTCCACCGGCTGCATTTGATACGATGAGGGTATGAATGCCCAGTTCTTTCATTACCCGGACGGGGTGAGTGATTTCCTGCGGTTCATAGCCCTCATAGTAATGAACCCGACCCTGCATCGCAACTACCGGTCTGTTGTTGATCATACCGAGTATCAATCGCCCGCCATGACTCTCAACGGTGGGAATCGGGAAATGGGGAATGGTGGCATAAGGAATGGTGGTATCAGCCTGAATATTATCTGCAAGACGTCCGAGTCCGGTGCCGAGGATGATTCCAATCTCCGGTTTGAAGGCGGTTCTATTCCTGATCGCCTGAACGCTTTCCTGAATTTTTTGTTTCAACCCGATCATGGTTTTCCTTCTCAAATCTTTCTACTATCGCTAGGTAGGTGTTTGCAATACCGCGAATCTCATCTAACAGGAGAGCACGGCGTGATTTCAGTTCTTGCAGGTCGCTCTGCAGGCGTTCGGCCTCCTGTTTAACCCGTTCAATCATAAGCGCCCGTTCGCGCTCAGCGCTGGCTTTCAGTTCTTCGGCAACCTGCTGAGCGGTGAGCAGGGTTTCTTTGAGGAGGCTTTCAGTTTTTTCGTAAGCCGCCACGCGCGCCGATAGTTCATCAACCTTTTCTGCCAGGGTGGCACGTTCCTTGCGCAGTTCCTCAAATTCGGTGGCTACTACAGTCAGAAATGCCCGTACTTCCTTCGGGGCATAACCACGCAATGACAGGGCAAATGTCTTTTTCCTGATCTCCAGGGGAGTTAATGCCATATTTGTAGTCTATCCATGCCGGGATAAGTGTCAAGCAACTAAGTTAGACCTTCTGAAGTGCCTGGTCAAGGTCGGCAATTAAATCGTTTACATCTTCAATTCCTACCGAAAGTCTTATCAAGCCGTCAGTAATTCCCGTCCGTATTCGCAGTTCCACCGGCATTGAAGCATGAGTCATTGAAGCCGGGTGCTGAATCAGGCTTTCGACACCTCCCAGGCTGACTGCAAGGATAAACAGGCGGGTGGCATTCAGTAGACGCTGTGCAGCAGCAAGGCCACCTTTGAGTTCAAACGATATCAGTCCGCCGGCACGGGACATCTGCCTTTTCGCCAGCTGATATTGCGGATGACTGGGGAGGCCGGGATAACGAACCCAGTTTACCTTCGGGTGGTTCTCCAGAAACTGAGCGATTTTCTGAGCATTTTCGCAGTGGCGTTCCATGCGCAATGCCAATGTCTTGATTCCGCGTAAAACAAGAAAGGCTTCAAACGGAGCCATTACCCCTCCGAAAAAATTGAGAGTTTTCCGCAACCGTTGGTAAAGGTTTTCGTCCCGGACAACGATAATTCCTCCTACTACGTCCGCATGACCATTAAGGAATTTGGTGACAGAATGGATAACGATATCGGCTCCCAGTTCCAATGGTCGCTGCAGGATTGGTGACGAAAAGGTATTATCAACTACCAGGAGAGCTCCCCGGTCCCGGCATAATCGAGCAATCTGGGCAATATCTGAGATTACCAGTGTCGGGTTTCCCGGGGTTTCAATAAATACAAGTTTAATATCGGCTTGAAATGCGGATTTTACTTGCTCTATGTCTGAACTGTCAATAAATGAAGAAGTTATGCCCAGATGGCTGAGATAATTATGGAGCAGACCGGCTGTCGGAGCATATACTGATTCCGAACAGATGATGTGATCGCCTGACGAACATAAACCGGTAAAAACTGTCTGGATCGCTGCCATGCCGGAGGCGGTCGCAAGTGCCTTGGTGCCTCCTTCCAATTGGGCAATGCAGTCTTCAAGCAATTCTACCGTAGGGTTGAGCATCCGGGAGTAAATATATCCGTGAGTTTTGCCTGCAAACAAATCAGCACCGTGTTGAAAGTCTCGGAACCGGAAAGTGGATGTCTGATAAATCGGACTGACTACCGGACCTTCATTGAGTTGTGGCGAACTGTAATGTATGCACGCGGTTTTGATATCCATTTTTCCCCTTTCAGTTTGTTTTAAATATAATAATAGATTAAGTTGGCGTGGCAATAATTCCCCCGGAGTTTTTATTGACAGGTGACGGATTTTGCTATCAGGTTTGACTTGTTTTGTGAACTTTTTATTATCGTGAGTGTGCATATTAGTATTTATCCTTGCTATTGTTTCTGCTCAAGAAAAACTGGAATACGAGATTCGCTACGGTCCAATTGTGGTTGGCAGTATGGTCCTTGAACGTCTGGAGCCTAAATTAATAGAGGGCGAATGGTGCGAACATCTACGTGCTGAGGTAGAGATTGACCAGAATTTTTCGTGGTTCTTCTGGGCGGAATACCGGTTCGAGTCTTGGTGCCGCAGTAAGGACTGGTTGACATTACGTTCCTATAAAAGGACCTCGGAACGGAATTACCGAAGTGAATATTACATCAGTTTTGTTCATGACAGTGCCGTTGCCCGGTATTCTGACGGCAGAGTGTTTGCATTACCCGATTCTGCACGGGATCTCCTTACGCTATGGTACTTTTTGAGGGGAATTAACTGGCAGGAAAGCAAAGGTTTGACAGTTAATGCTCATATTGACCGCCGAAACTGGAATCTTAAATTCTGTATCAGTGGCAGTCAAATGGTTAAAACAAGGGCGGGCGATTTTTTTTGCCTTGCAGTTACACCGATAACCCTAAGTCCTTTGGGTACAGTATTTCTCAGCAGAGATTACCGTCATCTGCCAGTCGCAATCCGCTCCAAAATCGGAGGCTTGACAGTTACCGCATTTCTCCGTAAAATTAGTTACCAAGATGAATAAAATCTTTGGTGTGATTCTCTGTGGTGGAAAAGGCGAGCGATTTTGGCCTAAAAGTCGCCGGCGCTGTCCTAAGCAGTTTATTCGACTGTTTGAACGCCGTTCGTTGATCCAAGCTACCAGTGATCGAATTCGGAAACTGTGCCCCATCGAAAGACAGCTATTTGTAGCTCCTGAAGAATTTGCCGCGCTTATTAAGCAGGAACTTGGGGTAAAAAAAGAGAATCTGATTCTTGAGCCATTTGGCAGGAATACTGCACCCGCAATCGGACTGGCCGCAGCGGCTTTATATCGAGATAATCCTGAGGCAGTGATGGTTGTACTGCCAGCTGACCATTTAATTGAACCTGAATCTGAATTTCACAAAGCAGTTCGGCTTGCAGTTAAAGTGGCAAAAATGGGGTTGCTGGTAACTTTTGGTATCATTCCTACCAGACCCGATACAGGATATGGTTATATTGAACAGGGGCCACTTCTTCTGAGTAAAAATGGTCAGACGGTTTATCGAGTGAAAACATTCCGGGAGAAGCCGGATAGGATTACAGCTCAGCGTTATCTCAGGAGCGGAAGGTTTCTCTGGAATTCCGGTATGTTTGTATGGCGAGTGGATACGATTATGAATGCATTTGCTCGCTTTATGCCGGACTTCCACAGGATGTTAATGCCGCTGATTCAGAATGGCAGTCGAAAGGCAAGAGGTGTTATAAGAAAAATCTATGATCAAGTGCACTCTATTTCAATTGATTATGCGATAATGGAAAAGGCAGAAAATGCCGCTGTGATCAGAGCCGGTTTTAACTGGGATGACGTGGGCTCCTGGCTTGCCCTGGAAAGGCGACTTCCTACCGATGATAAAGGTAATACTACTTTCGGGTTATGGTTCGGTATCAACACCAGTAATTGTATTATCTATACGGATGAGGGCGTAGTGGGTACCTTGGGAGTTAAAAATCTGGTTATTGCCCGGTCCGGCGATGCCCTGTTAGTATCAACTAAGGAAGCTTTGGGCGATTTGAAACAATTGTTGTCAAAAATACAGGAGCATCCCCAAGGAGCGAGATATCTGTGAAAATACTGTTCGCCACTAATAACCAAGGCAAACTTAATGAAGTACGCTGGATTTTGCATGATACCGGCTGGCAACTGATTTCATTATCTGACATAAATTACAATGTTGATATCCCCGAAACCGGGCAGAGTTACTACGATAATGCAGCTATCAAAGCCCGGGCAGCATTTTCAATCTATAAATCATGGACCATGGCTGAAGATTCGGGATTGGAAATTGATGCTTTAGGCGGTAAACCTGGTGTGCTATCGGCGCGTTTTTTCCCTCCGAATATGACCTATTTTGAACGTAATCGGCGAATACTTGAGATGATAATTGATCTCCCCGCTGAGAAACGTACCGCCTGCTTTCGTTGCGTTGTATGCCTTATTACCCCCACCGGTGATGAAAAGTGTTTTGAGGGGGTATGCCGGGGGAGAATTGCGCATACGATTCGTGGTGGTTATGGATTCGGATATGATCCGATTTTTATTCCGGATGGCTATGGGCTTACTTTTGCGGAGATGGGGCAAGAGATTAAAAACCGCATCAGTCATCGGGCACAGGCCATTCGTCAGATGGTGCAATTTCTTAAAGAATGTCTCCGCGCATAATAACATACATAGAAGGTTGACATTAATCTGCCAGAATTTATTATTTTCTATACGGGGAGTAGCGCAGTTTGGTTAGCGCACCACGCTTGGGACGTGGGGGTCGCCCGTTCAAATCGGGTCTCCCCGATGCGCCTGTAGCTCAGCTGGACAGAGCATCGGATTTCTAATCCGACGGCCGGGGGTTCGAATCCCTCCAGGCGCGGGTAAGGAGTCAGGGATTATTAAACCAGCAGGTTCCGGGCAATTACGATTCTTTGAATTTCAGAGGTTCCCTCATAAATTTCCATACATTTTGCATCCCGGTAATATCGCTCAACTGGATATTCCTTGGTATATCCATAACCTCCGAGTATTTGAATTGCTTCTCGAGTGACTTCCACCGCGGTTGATGCCGCAAAAAGTTTAGCCATAGCCGCTTCCTGACTGAATCTTGATTTGCCCATATCTTTCTGAGCAGCCGCATAGTATACCAGCAGTCGGGACGCCTGAATTTTAGTTGCCATCTCGGCCAGCTTTGCCTGAATCATTTCGAATTCGCAAATAGGCTTTCCGAACTGTTTTCGTTCCTTGGAGTAAGCCAGTGCTTTCTCAAATGCTGCTTGGGCAATGCCTACGGCCTGCGCTCCAATATCGATTCGCGAAACATCTATTGTACCAAGTGCAATTTTGAATCCGCCATTTACTTCTCCCAGTACATTTTCCTTGGGGACTTCGCAATCCTCAAAAATAAGTTCGCCATTTGCGGTAGCACGTAATCCAAGGAGATCTTCGTGTTTTCCGATCGAGAAGCCTGGAAAATCTCTTTCGACGATGAAGGCGGTTACTCCCTTGCTGCCTAGCTCGGGGGCAGTTTTAGCAAAAACAACGAAGATCCGGGCGGCACCGGCATTGGTGATAAAACGCTTGGAACCATTCAGGATATAGCGGTCACCTTTTAATACTGCCTTTGTTTCCATTGATGCTGGATCTGACCCGGCATTGGCTTCAGTAAGCCCGAAAGCACCCAACAGTTCCCCGGTAGCCATTCTGGGGAGGTATTTTGCTTTTTGTTCTTCAGTTCCCCAATTGACAATTGGCCAGGCACAGAGGGTATTGTGTACTGCTGTGATAACTCCCGTTGAACCACACCCCCGGGAAATTTCTTCGATCGCAATCGCCAGCGAGACAAAATCAAAATTAGCACCCCCGTAGTTCTCGGGTATAGTCATGCTCAAAAGTCCGAGGTCCGCCAGTTTCCTGATTGTTTCATGCGGGAATTCGCCCGAGGCATCTATCTGAGCGGCTTTGGGTTCCAACTCTTTGGTAGCAAAGTCTTTGACCATATTTCGCAGCATTACCTGTTCTTCGGTAAGACTGAAGTTCATTTGACCTCCTATACTTCTTCTTTTAATACTTCCTTGGCGATGATCAGGCGCATGATTTCTGATGTGCCCTCGCCAATTTCACCTAATTTTGCATCTCGGTAGACCCGGTTTAGATCCGATTCGGAATCAAGCGACTGGATGCCAATAACGCTCATCGCAACATTTACTGAGCGCATGGCAACTTCCGACGCAAACAGTTTGGCGAATGCACATTGTTTATCAGCACGCCTCCCCTGATCTTTGATGATAGCAGCATCGTAAACCAACAGGCGGGCTGCTTCTACTTCGGTTGCCACATCTGCAATCGCCTTTGCTGCCTGCTGAGAGATTTCTCTTTTTTGTGCCCAGTTGATAAGGCTGTCAAGTGCAGATTGTGCCATTCCCAGGCAGAATGCACCGATAGAAATACGTCCCCCGTCAAGTGTCTCCATAAAGATGCGGTAGCCGTCATATTCATGTCCCAGAAGATTATCTTGGGGAACAAATAGATCCTCAAAGGCAAGTTCTACCGTGTTGGAGGCGCGCAATCCCAGCTTATGTTCTTCCTTAGCAACGATAAAACCTTGAGATTTTGTTTCAACAATAAAACAGGTTATCCCTTTTCGTCCGAGCTTGCGATCAAGAGTGGCAGCCACAACTACAGTTCCGGCGAAACCGGCATTGGTAATAAACCGTTTAGTGCCGTTAAGGACATAGCCATTCGCAACTTTTTGGGCTGTGGATTCGATACTGGCTGCATCACTACCTGCATTGGGTTCAGTGAGGCCGAAGGCACCTAAATATTTTCCCTGGGCAAGTGGTGGGATATATTTTAACTTTTGGGCTTCAGTACCAAATTTGAATATGGGATAAGTCCCCAAGGATGTATGGGCTGCAAGTGTTAAACCGGTAGATGCGCACACACGCGAGATTTCTTCAACTGCAATTGCGTAAGCAAGATAATCTAGCCCCAGACCACCCAGTTCCTTGGGCCAAGGAATGCCCAAATATCCCCGCAATGCCATTTCTTTGACATTTTCAATTACGAATTTTCCGGAACGGTCGTGGTCCCCTGCCCGGGGTTTAATTACTGAATTGGCAAATTCCCGAATTTCATGTCTGAACTGCTGGTGAGTAGCTGACAGTATCAATTTCCCTCCTGTTTAGATATAATAATGTTCAGGGTCTATTTCTTCACGAAGGATTCGCAACTGTTCCGCGGTTGGCTCGGAGTTGATGACGATATTATCGGCAAGCAGTAGGTCAAAACCCGTATTGGCTAATACCTGTTCTACTGTTACTCCGGGGTTAAGTCCAATAAGACGCATGCGTTTTGAATTGGGTTCAAAATCCATTAATGCAAGATTGGTAACGACTCGATAAGGACCGGTATTAGGTGGCAACCCTGCGTTTTCCCGAGCTCCGGGACCGTTGAGGTATCCGGGAGTGGTAAGAAAATCGACCTTGGGAACAAATCTTTTTGTATCATGCTGGCGTATAATTATTATGTTTTTCCAGCAGTGAGATCCGACATCATTTGCCCCCCCTGAACCAGGTAGGCGTACTTTCGGGGGCCAGTAGTTGCCAATTACTGTTGTATTAATGTTGCCGTACATGTCAATCTGGGCAGCCCCCAAAAATCCATATTCGATAAAGCCCCGCTGTGCTGTTTCCATAATATCACAAATTCCCGATGCAGCGACTGCACGGTGGAAGGTTCGAGAATCTCCAACAGCAAGGGGTAAGTTCTCAAGAGACGCCCCTGTTCCCCCAAATTCAAAAACAGCAACAAGGTTGGGAGCATGTGTTTTCTTGGCAAGAGCCGCAGCAAGCATAGGGATGCCTGTTCCTACAAACGCAGTCGTCCCATCTTCCATAAGACTGGCTGCAAGACAGATCAAAAATTCAACTTCATTATATTTAGAGTTCATCATCTCCCCCCGATTTCCATTTCGAGTTTTTTAAGCCGCTCAGTTCCCACGAGCTTGATATACTCATCATGGTTGCGGCAGCCATAGACCCATCTGTCGAGATATGCTTTGGTCTTTTCAGGGTCAGCTGAATCCCGGTAAAATTGTAGAAGATGCTCTTCATCACGCCAGTACCGGTAGCACATCTCACCCGGATGAGAGCCATACTTGGCAGGAACTACAGCGTCCACCAGATAATAGGGAATAATTGTTCTTTCTGGATAACGCCGGATTTCTTCATTGGATATAATTTCTTCGGCAGAAATGATTAATTTTTTGGATGCGCGAGCAAGTTCGAATGCAAATCCGGATATACCCTCAATTCGGCAATTGCCATATTCATCAGCCTGATGAACGTGGATCAGACCGACATCAAGGTAAAGAGCAGGAAGCAAGCACACTGGTTTTCCAGTCCAGGGGTCCTTAACAACTTTCGCTGCTGAGTATTTAAACGTGTCGGTACCCAGCATGGAACGGACAGGGATAAACGATACACCCATGGCTGCTGCTTTGAACCGCCAAGAGATTGCTGCATTGGACCATTCGGCGGTCTTAACACGGCCTGATTCCACAGCGCGACGTAAAATCGATGAAATTCCGTAGATTTCCCAACCTATGTAAGTAATATCTAAGCAGTCAACAAGATCAGCAGCAAGAAGAAGATCAAGTTCATGGACACCCTGTCCCGCTACTTTAAGATGTTTTTTGCCCTGCCGAATCAGCTCCCGTATTAGCGACATTGGTGCTCGGACAGTTCCGTATAATTCAGTTCCGATGTAATCCCCGTCTTGAACGAAGCGTGCAATTGCCTCCTGTTCTGACATGATTTTGGAAACCAATCGGGTATTTTTATGTTTGTGAACCCATTCCCGAAAGCCATCCGGATCTGGTGGGTGAAAGAGTTCTCCCGTACCTGATTCTAATATTTCCATACTAACCTCCGAAAAATATTTATATTGACGTATGATAAGGAAAGTTTAATCAGTGTCAACATTTCTCAGATTTGTTTGATTCTTGACTGATATTAAAAAGTATTTATACTCACAGCAATATGACAGTTGAAAAATACAGACGTTCTGGCGTTTTGACATTTAACGATCTTAAAAGGAATGGGCTTATTCCTTCATATTCTCGACTCCAAAAAAGGCCAGTTGTGTTGATTGAATGTATTGAAAACATCCCCTGTAACCCCTGTGCCTACGCTTGTCCTAGGGGGGCAATTAAAATTGAAGGTGCACTTATTAACAAACCAAGGGTAGATTTTGAAGTTTGTAACGGATGCGGGATATGTATAACCAAATGCCCGGGTTTGGCAATATTTGTAATCGATTTCAATTATACCAAAACCCATGTTTCCATTGCGATGCCATACGAGTTCATCCCACGTCCTCAACCCGACGCCAAGGTTTTATGCCTTGATCGTAATGGCAATAAAGTTTGCTACGGCAGAGTTGTTAAACTTCTTGACAGTCAGAGATTTAACCGGTGTGCAGTAGTTACTGTTGCTGTCCCCAAGAGATTCTGGAAAGATGTAAGGCATATACGATTGATTTGAGGCTATGATATCTAATTTTCCCTCCCAAAGGGGTATTGCAAAAAGGAAAAATGCAATGTATTATGGGACATGGTAATAGAACAAAGCGAACAGTAAAGAAATCTGCTTTAAATTCTGTTGTAGTTTGTCGCTGCGAGGAGATTTCCGAAGATGAAGTTCGACAGGCGATTAAAAATGGCTATCATTCGCTAGAAGAGTTAAAACGGATATTGCGCATCGGAATGGGACATTGCGGTGGTAGAGGGTGTATGAGGGTTGTTGCTAGAATTGTCGAGGAAATGACCGGTACTCCTATAGCAAAATTGCAATTTCCCAAATCAAGGCCACCGGTAAAACCTGTAAAATTACAATTACTCGGTCAATACAGATATGAGTCGAAAAACAGCTGATGCAGTAATTGTTGGTGGGGGGATAATTGGCGCCGCCGTAGGATATCATCTTGCTAAGGCAGGTTTTAAAGTAGCTTTGTTAGAAAAAAAATTTCCGTGCGCCGGATCGACTGGTCGATGTATCGGGGGTATCAGGGCACAGTTTTCCCATGAGTTAACTATTAAGGTGATGCTCCTAAGTATTAAACTATTTCAAAATTTCAAAGAAGAAGTTGGAGAAGATATTGAATGGTATGCCGGCGGTTATCTTTTTTTGGCTTTTGACGAAGAACGTAAAAAATCATTTGGGGAAGCAATTGAAATTCAACGGCGATGTGGTCTTGATGTTGCATTTGTTAGTGCTGATGAATGTGCGCGTATTGTTCCGGGATTGAACACCGAAGGATTAATCGGGGGGGCATGGTGTCCTACGGACGGACAGGCAAATCCATTCAAGGTGACATTTGGTTATCTGAAAAGAATGAGAGATATGGGTTCTAAAGTATATACGGAAACGGAGGTTGTAGGTATTAATATTCACAAAGGGCGTGTTGTTTCAGTGGTGACTAACAAGGGAGATGAATTCTTTGCTCCAGTAGTTCTGAATGCGGCCGGTCCTTGGGCATCAGAAGTAGGGAGGATGGCGGGAGTTGAAGTGCCAGTGGCACCAGATCGGCATGAAGCATTAGTGACCGAAGCAGTTGAAAGGTGTTTGGATCCTATGCTGGTTGATTATCGTTCTGATGGCTGTTACTTCCTGCAGCATTATGGTACCGGACATATCATAGGTTGTTATACGCCGGTTCCATTAGTTCCCGGCTACCGTTTAGATTCGAGTGATGAATTTGTTACTGAGATGCCACGGAGGATGATACGTTTGCTGCCGAAGTTATCCAGCGTGAAAGTTTTGAGGCAATGGGCAGGTTCTTACGAAATGAGTCCGGATGGGAATCCAATATGCGGTAAAACATCTGTTGAGGGATATTATGTGGCTGCTGGTATGAGCGGTCATGGTTTTATGTTCGGTCCGGCAATTGGTAAATTAATGGCAGAACTGATTACTACAGGAAAATCTACCATAGATTTATCTGAATTTCAGTTAGATCGTTCCTTTACGAAATCTGAAGCAATGAAATAGTAGTGTAAAACTTGCAGTAAAATGTCCGCTGATTATACTATGATATGTCCAAGTGTTTGTATTGTTCAAGACGCGGTAATCGGTTATGTTCTGCAGTAAAGATGGAAATTTGTTCACGATGCTGTGGCCGTCTGCGACGGACAATTATTCAATGTCCAGATGGGTGTGAATATCTACTAGAAAGTAGAAAAGCAGCCTTAGAGAAGTTGCTGAATATATATGGAGACAGTGAATTTGAAAGAAATTGGTTCGAGGTGCTTCATAATTTGAGGCTGGCAATAATTAAGACTAAATCTACGCCTTTCCCCAATGACGATGAAATTGTTGAGGCATTAGAAAATGTTATAGAACGCCGACGCATCAAGGAGAAGGGGTTGATTTATGCGCCCAAGTCTGTAAATCCTAATGTGCAGCTATTGGTTTCTGGTTTGGAGAAAATCTTATCTCACTACGAAAAACTTGGAGCCACCAATACAGCCAAGTACGAATCATCGCAACTGAATACTTGTCTGAAGTATATACTCCGCCAGGTCCGTACAGCTAGAATAAAAGGTGTTGATATAGTACGATTGATTTCTGGGGTTGTGGGAATGAATTTTGTCAATATTGAGGCAACAATTTCCTCCTTAAGGGAGACGGTTTCGTGATTAATTCCCTGATTGATAAGGTAATCACTGTATTAGTGGGTTCATTATTTATGGTCAATTCTTTATTGGCTCTACCCCAATTACCTGAATCTTTGCTCGCTCACAGTCCCTTTACTTCCATCGTTGAACGAGTTCTTCCTTCTGTTGTAAATATTTCGGCGGAGCGAAAAATTAAAAGTTCAAATCCGCTTAAACCTTGGAATGATGAATTTTTTGAATTTTTCCCGTGGGATTTCTATCTCCCGGAACGAAATGTGTATTCATTGGGCTCTGGTGTTATTATAAGTAGTGACGGTTATATTGTTACTAATAATCATCTGATTGCAGGCTATGATAATATCATAGTGAAATTAAATGATGGGACCGAGTTTAAAAATGAAAACATCTCGATTATAGGGGTTGATCCCCAGACTGACTTGGCTGTTATCAAGATAATAAAACCCACAGTTTCCTTGGTTCCGATAAAATTTGCCGATCCTGCAAGTATCAAGGTTGGGGACTGGGCGATTGCAATCGGTAATCCTTATGGTTTACAAGGAACAGTAACCGTTGGCGTTATTTCTGCTATAGGAAGATCGGGGTTTCAGCTGCCGGGAGGACCCACTAGACAGGATTTTATCCAGACCGATGCAGCCATTAATCCAGGTAATTCTGGTGGAGCGCTGGTTAATATCCGCGGAGAGCTTATTGGTATAAATACAGCCATCAGTTCTCCACTGGGGGTAAATATCGGTATAGGGTTCGCAATTCCTGTCAACTACGTAAAAAATGTAGCCGAACAGTTGATAAAATACGGAAAGGTAACCAGAGGTTATCTTGGAATTGTACCCCAAGAAATTACCGAACAGTTGCGAAAGGCTTTGAAATTAACTGTTAATCACGGCATTTTGATTAGTGAAGTAATACCTCATACGCCTGCGGAAAAAGCCGGTTTGCGGGTTGGGGATGTGATACTGGATGTTAATGGAGAGCCGGTTACGGGGGTAAAACAGTTTCGGGAGATGATCGCCGATTTAAGACCGGGAACCCGGGTGACATTGCGGATTATTCGTAAAGGAAGTGTTTTAATCAAGAGGGCGGTATTAAGTGAATTTCCCGAACTAATTCAGTCCCAGCTGCCGAGTGTCAAAGATCAAAATAATGATTGGCTCGGTTTGGAAGTTGCAGACCTGTCTTCTGAAGATAAAGAATATGCTGGTTGTGAACAGGGCGTTAAAGTACTATCGGTCAAACCTCATTCGCTTGCGGAAGAAGCCGGTTTTCAACCCGGAGATATTATTTTAAAAATAGACGAACGACAAATTATGGACCGACATGATTTTGAACAGATTACTAAAGAGATTGCCGGATTAAACGAACCCGTTCTTGTATACATTAAAAGAAACAGGCAGCCGATGTTTATTGCCGTTCAACCACGAAACTGATAGACAATGAAATTTGAATCTGAAACCATAAAGAGCTATAGGAGGTAGCAATATAGAGATCAGTTCTGGTATTTAATGGCTTTAGCAGATAGCGATACGAGAATAGTTGATTCTACATCGTCCGTTTTCAAAAGAGAGTCGATGTGTGGTTATTTGTTGAGTAAAAGGAGAATTTTATGCACCCTTTGATTTTAGACGGTAAGTCAATTGCTAAACAGATTAAAGATGAGCTCAAGGTTAGAGTTGCAGAATTAAAAGGGCGTGGTATAAATCCCAAATTGAGTATCGTTATGATCGGCTCATACCCCCCTTCTCTTATATATGTGTCCAATAAAGTAAACGCCTGTAAACAACTGGGAATAGAATCCGAGGTGATTCACTTTCCCGAAGGAACTCAAGAGCATGAAGTGATTGACACAATCAATCGTCTTAATGAAAATCCAGCAGTTCATGGAATTATCCTTCAATTACCGATTCCCAAACATATTGATACTGAAGTAATGTTGGGGTTAATTGCACCCAATAAGGATGTTGACGGGTTGACACCAATCAATCTGGGACGATTGTTAGCTGGCAACCCGGTTTTTATTCCTGCAACTCCAGCGGGGATCGTAGAATTGCTTCGAAGATACTCAATTAGTACATCCGGCAGACGCACGGTGATAATCGGACGAGGTCTGTTGGTGGGCAGACCTTTGGCAAATCTATTACTTCGTAAGGGTGAGTATGGGGATGCCACAATCGTCGTTGCTCACAGTCAAACCAGAGATTTGATTTCAATATGCAAAATTGCGGAAATACTTGTCGTAGCAGTCGGCAAACCTAATTTTGTTACCGGGGAGATGATAAATGAAGGAGTAGTTATCATTGATGCTGGTATCAACAGAACCGATGGGGGAATAGTAGGGGACGTAAATTTTGAAACTGCAGTTAGGAAATCATCAGCAATTACGCCGGTTCCTGGTGGTGTGGGACCGATGACCGTAGCAATGCTGTTGAGCAATACAGTTTTGGCTGCTGAGATAAATTCGGGATTAAAAACGGAGCGTTAATGAATATAACAGCAAGGATTGAAAGTGACCGCCGGCTAATTAACCTCCATTTGAATCGGGTTTTGAAATTTGGTGTTGCAGTTCCCGAGCGACTTGCTGCTGCAATGCGTTATAGTGTTCTCAGCCCCGGTAAGCGTATCAGGCCCATTCTGGCCTTGGAGACCTATTTTGCATGTGGTGGGAGACGACGTGACTGGATATTGCCTTTCTGTTGCGGATTGGAATTGATACATTCCTTTTCGCTGATTCATGATGATCTTCCAGCCATTGATAATGATAATTACCGACGTGGTCGGCCCAGCCTTCACAGGAAATTTGACGAAGCGACAGCGATCATTGCAGGCGATGCGTTACTAGCTAAGGCATTTGAGGTTTTTGCACTGAGCAGGGCGCCTGACGAACGGAAAATCAGGGCAATACATGCTATATCTTCAGCTATTGGACCTAGCGGAATGGCGGGCGGTCAGATCCTCGACATTGATCAATTTTCAGAAATGGATTACTTCAGAATTGCCAAATTAAAAACGGCGGAATTCTTTGCGGCTGCCATCAGTACTGGTGCTATCATCGCTGGCGCCAGTGCCGAACGGGAAAAGCGGTTATTTAAGCTGGGTGTCGATCTGGGAACTTTATTCCAGTTGACTGACGATTTGCTCGACTATGAGACGGACCGCAGTCCGGATTCGTCCGTTGGACGGAATATCAATTTAACCTTCAATCAGTTACAACTCGAAGCACAGAAATTAGCAAAAAGTACGGAAATGAGATTTCGTCGGTTGGGGCCTGAGTTTGACTTTTTCGCTCAATTGACAGAACTGATTCTTAAACGGCGGAAATGAGGATAATATGCTGGAACTGATTGAATCTCCAGAAGATTTGAGAAAATTATCGGTCAAGGAATTGCGCATGCTTGCGGCGGAGATACGGGAAGTGATAATTACTACTACCGCCAGGACCGGTGGGCATGTTGCGCCCAATCTTGGAGTGGTAGAGTTGACGCTTGCGCTTCATTATATTTTTAAAACACCCCATGATCGAATAATCTGGGATGTGGGGCATCAGTGCTATACCCATAAATTAATTACAGGCCGGAGGGAAAAATTTAACACCCTTCGTCAATACGGCGGGATCGCTGGCTTTCCCAAGCGCTGCGAAAGTAAATACGATGTATTTGATACAGGACATTCAGGGAATTCAATATCCGTTGCCTTAGGGATGACGGTAGCTGACCGTCTGCAAAATAATCAGCGCCGCACAATTGCGGTAATAGGAGACGGTTCAATCGTTACCGGTATGGCATTTGAATCGTTAAACCATGCCGGGTCGCTTCAAGAAAATGTTATTATCATCCTCAACGACAATGAAATGTCAATTGCCCGTTCCTCCGGTGCGATGGCTTCTTATTTGAATCGCGTGATCACCGGTCGCATGTATAATCGCATTAAGGAAGATACCTGGACATTACTAGGATATCTTCCGCGACACCTTAGCGAAAAGGCGCGAATAGCAGCACGAAAACTTGAAGAAGGATTAAAAAATCTTGTCGTGCCCAGCATTTTTTTTGAAGAACTCGGGTTTCGTTACATTGGTCCGGTGAATGGTCATGATTTTAATGAGCTGCTGACAACTTTTAAAAGAGTCGAAAATCTCTCTGGTCCGATTCTAATCCATGTGGTTACTAAGAAGGGAATTGGTTACGATCCCGCCCTTAAAAACCCGGAGTTGTTTCATGGAATCGGTCCCTTCGATATCAAGACTGGTGAACCCTTGTCTCATCCAGCAAGGACTTTTACCGAACATTTTGGTGCAAAGTTGGTAGAGTTGGCAGAAAAGGATTCCCGCATTGTGGCAATCACTGCCGGTATGTGTCTTGGAACCGGTTTAAGACAGTTCCGCGAAAAATTTCCTGACCGGTTTTTTGATGTCGGAATTGCAGAGCAGCATGCAGTAACATTTGCTGCCGGACTTGCTCAGAATGGAATGAAGCCGGTGGTCGCAATATATTCTACTTTTCTCCTTCGCGCCGTGGATCAGGTCTTGCAGGATGTCTGCCTGCAGAAATTGCCGGTAGTATTTGCCATTGACCGGGCAGGTATAGTCGGCGAAGATGGTCCTACCCACCATGGTGCTTACGATTTAAGTTACCTGCTGATGATGCCGGAAATGGTTGTCTTTGCACCCCGCGACGGACTGGACCTGGAAAGCATGCTTGAATTTGCAGTAAACTATGATGATGGTCCGATAGCAATCAGGTATCCACGTGGCGGTAGTGAAGTGGAACCAATCCCAGCCGTCCGGAAACCAATCGTGCCAGGAAATGGTGAAATCTTAACGGAGGGAACCGATGGAGCAGTGCTGGCACTCGGATCGACCGTAATTCCTTCCTTATACGCTGCCCGGAACCTGTCAGCACAGGGAATTAATATTACGGTAGCAGATGCCCGTTCAGCAAAACCGGTTGATGTTGCCCTGATAAAACAACTGGCGACGATTTGCGGGAAATTGATTTCAGTGGAAGAAAATACTCTTTACGGTGGATTTGGAAATGCGGTTAGCCTCGTTTTGGAGAAAAACAATATTCCCTGCCGATTGCGACGCATTGGTCTTGAAGACCGTTTCATTGAACATGGCCCAAGGTCGCTTTTACTTCAGCAAAATAATCTGAGCGCGGACAAATTAACCCACATCTTCAAGGAGTTTTTTCAGTGAGCAGACCGTTCAGGGTTTTTCTTATCCTGTTTAATTGGGTAATTGCCTACTCTTTACTCGAGCAACCTCAGATAGTCCCGCGGGTAGATTACTCCTTGGGAATTGTATTCCTGGAGAAATGGCAAAACAACATTTATCTTGGTATAGATAAGATCGTTCCGATTGATCAGTATCTTGAATATTCCATCAAAAACGCGGTTGTTACTGCCTGGCAGAAGCAGGCACAGCTTACTATGCAACAGCGGGAGCTGGCAGCCGAACCTTCCGGCCTGATTCCTGATATCCAGTTGCCCAAGTTGCCACTTTTGGGAGAGGGTTCGAGAATTGATATCTCGGGAAGTGACCGGATTACCTTGGGAGGCAGTCAGACAGTAATCAAGGGCGCGACACAGATGTTCAGCGGGCAGAATTTATTCCCGGAACTGAAACTGGAGCAGCAGCTTGCAGTTAATGTAAACGGGACAATTGGAGAACGGACTAAAATTACCCTGGATCATAATTCTGAGCGTGAGGAACAGCAGAATAAAATAAAGCTTCAGTACACAGGAACCGAGGACGATATTGTTCAATCTGTTGAGCTTGGGGATACCCGCCTCTATATTCCGGGATCAATTTATACCGGTGATCTACCTGCACATCAGGGGTTATTTGGAATATCAGCACGAGGCAAAATTGCTGGTGCGGATATTTACGCTGTTGCTTCCCAGGAGGGGTCCCAGAGTCAAAGCCAGAATTTTACAGGGCGGCGTCGTATTACCGTTGATACTATCTGGGATACGGATTTCGTGCAGCGGCGATTTTACCGATTGCCCGGTGTTGACAGTTCTGAGCGCTTAACCGGATTAAGAGTTTATATCGACGATAAAAACTCGGGGAATAATCAGGCTACAACCAGGGCGATTGCGACTGTCTTTCCCGACAATCCGGATTCAGTGGTGCCGAATCCCAGCTGGTGGAGCTACGATCGTACCGGTGGTGATTTTGATTTGAAAGTTCCAGGCGTAGATTATGTCTTGCAGCCAGGTAACATCCTGGAGTTTATATCATCCATAGAACGGAATTATGTTATCGGGGTGGTAATCTATAAGGAGAACGATACAATCGGTGGACAGACGCTTCGTGATTCTCTGGTTCTTTGTTTAATCAAACCCGAAGTTACCGATTCTCTATCTCGGGCATGGGATCTGCAACTGCGCAACTGCTATCAATTAAGGCAGAGCGATGTAAAGTTAGATACGATTAGACTGTACCGGTACAATCCCGAAGGACAGCATTATGACTATGAAAATAGCCGAGAGAGCCCTTTCTTTGGTAAACCATTTTTGCAAATTTTAGGCCTCGATCCGGATGGCGACGGTCGACTGGATTACCCGGTATTTGAAAGCAAGTCGGGTTTAATCAAATTTCCCTTGCAGCACCCGTTTGCCTATGAATCGCTATCGGTTAAGGATTCAATAATTTATCGGGTCGATCCAGACTTTCTGCCTCCGGGTGCAGGCAGAAAATATTTCATGGTAGTTTCATACTACACGCTTACTGAGACTTACTATTTGGGGCAGACCGATATATTAGAAGGTTCGGAAAGAGTGACGGTAAACGGGCAGGTGAAAACCAGAGGCACAGATTACAGCATTGATTATAAAACGGGAATACTTACCTTTTTAAAGCCCCTACCACCCGATGCTGATATTCAGGTGAATTTTGAATACCAGCCGTGGTTTTCGATCACTCAAAAATCGCTTGTCGGGACCAGAGTTGAAGGAACATTTCTTCAGAACGGAAAAATCGGCACCAGTTTCTTTTACCGCAATGAGGGGATCCGCGAAGAAAAACCGCAGCTGGGTTCAGAACCTTTTCAAAGGATGATTGCTGAGGGAGATATCTCCTATGGAGCAAGTTCGGATGCAGTAACAGCGTTTCTGGACCGACTGCCTTTGCTTTGGACGCAAACCCCATCCCGCTTCGAGATTAAAACCGAAGGGGCAATTTCTATGCCCAATCCCAATACCCGCGGGGTTGCCTATCTGGATGATTTCGAAGGCACAGTGATATCGCGTGATGTTTCCAATACGGCAATGCTCTGGTCATTTGCCTCCGTCCCGGTTACTAAAGATACGGCGAATTTTGCCACAGCACCGTTGAAATGGTTTACGCCCCGGGAGAAAGTAAGAAAGGACAGTGTTTTCGGGCCTGATATCGGTGATGAAGGGAGGGAGACGCGTGATATTTTAAAACTGGTGTTTACCCCTGACAATGATGCATCATGGGCAGGTATCATGCAGGCGCCAGCGGGCCAGCTGGGAATGAACTTTACAGAAATCGAGAATCTGGAAATGATCCTCCGGTCACGCAGGGGAAACGGGAATGTTCATATTACTGTTGGAATGGCAATTGATGAGGATGCACCGCGTCGTTCCCGGGATGGAACAATCAAGGGGTATAACGGTTACTTAGATACTGAGGATCGCAACGGGAATGGAGTGCTTGATGAATGGGAAGATACCGGTTTAGATACAGTATTTGGTGAAGATTCGCTCTGGAATCAGGGTTCAAATGATGAAGGTAACGATGATTACGATCTGCTGGGGAATCAGAGTGGTACCGAGGGCAACCGCCGGCTCGATGCCGAGGATATCGATCGCAATGGTTTTTCCCGATACAACCATTATTTTGAATATACAATTTCCTTAGGAGAGACAAAATACTCTACACCGTTATTTAATGGATGGCGACTGTATCGACTGCCCCTGCGGGACAGTACACTTTACTCCAAAGTAGGCAATCCGAAATGGGAAGATATCAGAATTGTGCGAATATGGCTGGATGGGTTCAGCAGTACAGATACCATTGAATTATTCAGTCTGCAATTTTTAGGGACCAAATGGCGTAATCCGAGAATCAGCGATATTACGCCAAGCAATTCCGCACCACTTGATACTAATGAAAAGGTCTGGGTGTCCCAGGTTTCCAAGAAGACAGACACCAGTTATAGTTCGCCATTTGAACTTAAGCGGGACGTTACCGGAGTTATCGAAACTGAGGCATCGCTGCTGCTGGGTTATCACAATCTACATTACAACCGCCAAGCGTGGGTGGTAAAAACAACAACCAGTGGTGAGGACTACCGTGATTACCAGGACTTGCGTTTCTTTGTTCACGATGACGGGAACGAACTTGAATGTTTTATCCGCCTCGGTTCCGATTCAATAAATTACTACGAATTCCGGGCGCCGATTACTTCAGGCAGAAAAATACCAGGCCGAGATGGCAAATGGTTTGAATTTGTAATTCCACTGGATTCTTTTCCCAAACTAAAGGTTCTCAGAGAATCACTTCATATCCGCCCGGAATCAATCTATTCGGTCCGATATCAGGATTATGTATTTTCAGTGCGGGGAAATCCGGTCCTGTCAAATATCATTTGGAATGCGCTGGGTATTGCCAATCGGCAGCAGAAGCAGGTAAGTGGTGGAATCTGGTTTGATGATATGCGACTGACGGCACCGCGGAAAGAGCCGGGGTACGGTCTGACCGCACAAACAGCCGTTCAACTTGGTGATTTTGTTGCACTGGGATTGCGGTGGAACTATTCCGATCCCAACTTCCGGCGATTTTCTGAAGCACGCGGGGTGCGGACTGGAGGTTACAGTCAAAATCTGGGAGCAGATATCCGGTTAAACCTTGATCGGATTCTGCCCCGCCAGTGGGGAATTTCAATTCCAGTAACTTACAACCGTACTCGTCAGACCAGTTTGCCCAAATATTCGCCGATCTGGCCGGATTTACGCCTTACCGGGGCACAGCAGGAGTCCCGTTCCAGTGCCAGCCACAGTCAGGAAATTGTCCTCGGGAATTTTGTCAAGCAGAAATCGGGTAACAAGATTCTAAACTATACTATTGAGGCGATGAACTTTTCCTGGCGCCGGCGCTGGGCGGGAAATCACAGTTATCCATATTATGATTCAAGCAGTTACACGGGCTGGCAGTGGGGTTATGGTATCAGACCGGAGTTAAAGATCCCGCTCGGCGGTGATAAGGAACTTTATCCGCTTCCCCGTGAGATCAGACTGGGTATTAACAGTGGCGCCCGCACCGATATCCGTTCAGATACGGTTCGTGCTGATACAGCCCGGGGAAAAGGAGTCAGCAGTAACTTTGATATCAGTTTTTCTCCAGTGGAAGATCTGTCCATTGATTATGGCTGGGATTCAGAAAGAGATCTTCTCGTGAGTGCTCAGGATACTGTATTGTTTCTCCAATTAGGCACTGAAGCCAGCCGGAGTGAAAACTTTGGTGTCGCTTATGAGATCGAAATTGGCGACGCCCTGACCCCATCGATAGAATTTGATGGTGAATTTAATCAGGAGCGTCCCAAGACCGGAACCAGATACGCTGACTATCGTAACCTGACCAATTCCGGTGAACTCACAATTGGAACAGCGTTCGATATTGCGGAAATTTCTGAACGGCTTGAATCCAGAGAATTAAAGGCACGGTCAGCAATGCAGTCCCAGATTCGTTCACCGCAGACGCGCGGCACCAGACGGACGATAAACATTCCGGGAGACAGTACTGTGCTGCCGGTTATTACTGATTCTGCCGGCACCACTGCCGATTCGGGGTCAATCACAAAATCAAATGTTTCATCAATTAACATCTCGAAGATTTTTCGAGAAATAACACAGTACTTCGAGCCGCTGGAAATTAATTATTCCATTTCCCGTTCCAGTGATTACCTCGGAATACAACAGGTGGCTCCCTGGCAGTACCGGCTTGGTTTCAGCGATACCATTCCTCTTGATTCATTGGCCGGTCGAGTAAATCGCACTCGTGATTTGAATAACAGTCTGCGTCTCTCCGGCGGGATCGGATTCCGGGAGTTTTCGGCACGACTGGGGTATGATTTAACACGCAGCAGGACACGGGCGATCCTTGGTGCCCATGCTGATCAGAATATCGTATGGCCTCAGGTGGAACTGAACTTGGGCAAGGTGCATAATCTCTTTAAAACTTTAGCCACCGACTCCCGTCTTACCAGTAATTATCGCCGAGTTACAAGTATGCGGGCGGAGCTGCTGCCGGTTGCAACTGGCGGAGAAACTCTGGCAGTATTTGGTCGTGGGGAAACGCGGACTGCAGATTTTAATCCGCTGATTTCCTGGCAGACTACATGGAAGAAAAGGATTTCCTCGAACATTGCATTTAGTTACAGTCGGAATTTAGCCATAACATATCTGACTGCCAGTGGCATTGGCAGAAGTGAAATTGATACCAGAAATCAAGGAATAAATGGTTCTCTTTCATATGCCTTTTCAGCACCACAGGGATTGAAAATCCCGTTTCTGAGAAATGTCCGTTTCTCTCAGGATGTAAGCTTAACCTGGCAGTTCCGCTACGGTCAGACAGTTCGTCAACAGTCGGTATGGAATGAAGCTGGCGAAGTCAATACTGTTCCGCAACAGCGGGACAACACCGCTTCGACATCCCTTGGTGCCTCGTACCGCTTTTCCCGCACAATTGAAGCCGGTCTCAATACCGGCTACAGTTATACCAAGGGCATTACCGGCATCAGTAACGAGCGGGTGGACCTTAGTATGTGGGTCCTTTTCAAATTCTGATGAATGAACGGGAGAAAACAGTTCTGATTTTCCTCAGCGCTGTACTTTTGATTGGTGCTGTGATCAATGTTTTCAAAAGCTGGCAGTTAAGGCACCGACTTGCCTCATTGCCGCTGGAATTAAAGAGAGCAACTTCCGTGCCGGCAGATACGGTGATTGATATCAACTCCGCAACAGCTGAACAACTGGAGGCCTTACCCGGAATCGGGCCGGTACTGGCGCAGCGAATTGTAAGTTACCGGGAAAAACATGGTGCTTTTAAGGATATTGCTGAAATCTGCAATGTCTCAGGTATTGGTCCGAAGAAATTTGCCGCATTAAAAGAATTCATTACCTGCAAACAAGTTCGCGATGATGAATCCCGGCCTCAGTTCACTGAACAGACAGGCGATGCCACCATTCGGAGAAAGGGTATTAAAACGCGTTGATACCGCAGTGAAATTATAATTTCGCAGAAATCAAGCGCGTTCAGGTTACATGGAAATATGCTCACAGGCTGATTCTGAATATAATCCGCATCCTGATTCGCAATTAGGAAACCATCCAGCAGGATACTGTGCCGGGTAAGTTGACTTACATGAGCATGTACGCAAGTATCGGGTGGAGAGTCAACTTGGAACAGTGAGCAGTCGGGGATAATGTAGACCGGAGTTTCACTTTCAGAATGCCAGCCCCGATTTCTCTGATAATGAATCGGGGGACAGCTGTAGGGGGAGCCCGGGGCTAGCCCCCATAAACATAACTGGATGAAATTACAATAGTTATAAACAGGGCAGTTAATTTGGGGTTGACATTTTAATAAAATACGCGATTCCCTGCCGGAATTGGCGGTCAGTTTATTGATTGACACTAAGTGGGGTAAATTATATAATTTTATTTATCAATGTTTTTACTCCTCCTTCTGGTGCTGATATTTGTCGGATGGGGTATTGTGGAGTACCAGCTTCATCTCCGTAATCTCAGAACAATTCCGATCCGGGTACAGGTCAACGGCACAAGGGGTAAATCGTCAGTGACGCGTTTGATTGCTGCGGGCCTTAGGGCAGGTGGTTATCGGGTGGTCGCTAAAGTTACCGGAACGAAGCCGAGATTTATAATTGGTGATGATGAAGAATATCCGGTGCGGCGTCTGGGCAAGGCAAATATTATTGAGGAGTTGAGAATTGTCCGGCTGGCACGACATTATCAGGCACAGGTGCTCGTGATCGAGTGTATGGCACTGGTTCCGGAATATCAGCGGGTGGAAAACCGGATGCTGATCAGACCCACCCATGGTGTGATAACCAATGTGCGGGCAGACCACCTTGATGTAATGGGTCCGACAGTGTTGGATGTAGCCCGGGCGTTAAGCAATACCATTCCCCTGAAGGGCAGGTTTTTTACTGCCGAACGGGGCACACCCCTGAAAATTCTCAAACAGCATTTGCGGCCAGGGGTAGAAATGACGGTAACGGATCCTCGGACTGTAAGTGATGAGGAAATTGCCGGCTTTTCCTATGTTGAACACAAGGAAAATGTGGCGCTTGCTCTGGCAGTATGCGCAAGCCTGGGGGTTGAACGTAAAACAGCGCTTGCCGGGATGCAGCGCAGCCTCCCAGATTCGGGTGTCATGCGGATCTACCGGATCACCGACCGCGGCAAAATTTTGGAGCTGGTGAACACACTTGCCGCCAATGATCCGGATTCAATCGGGATGCTCTGGCAAATGGTCAGGAACCGGAATAATCACCGGATTGTGCTTGTGAATTGTCGCCGTGACCGGGCAGACCGCTCACGCCAGCTCGCTGAGCTGGTAAAAGACTGGGAATATGATTATCTGGTCGTCACTGGCGGGCTAACAGGTGTATTTGTTCATCGCGCAATTCAGGTGGGAGTCACCCGAGAGAAGATAATTGATCTTGGCGGAGAGATCGATCCGGCAGTTGTCTATGACCGTGTATGGAGCTTGGTTGAACAGGCTGCTTTAATCTTTGCCACTGGTAATACTGTAGGCTATGGAGAAAAACTGATTAACTGTTTTGTAAGCAAAAGTGAGGAGCGATGATAATAGAAACGATCGGTCTGGGCATGCTCGTTTCTTTTTTATTAACCGAGACAATCGGGCTTGCTGCCGGAGGAATTGTCGTTCCCGGCTACATTGCGCTGATGCTGACTGAACCGGTCCGGATCATTGCTACTGTACTGGTTGCCATCGTAACGTTTCTCGTAATCAGAGTTTTGTCAAAGGTTATGCTGGTGTTTGGAAGGAGGATGTTACTTTTAGGTATATTGATCGGATATCTTCTGGGGTATATTACTAAAATTTTCCCTCCGGTAACGTTAGATTCCCTGCGGTTGGATCTGAGTGTCATCGGATATGTCATTCCCGGACTTATCGCTTACTGGATGAACCGTCAGGGGGTGGTTGAAACCCTTTCCAGCATGATACTTGCCGCAGTGCTGACGCGGTTGGTAATTCTGGTTATTTCCGGCGGGGGTGTGTAATGCGGCGGCGCCGGGGAAAGGTAAATCGCTGGGTTATCGCCAGTTTGGCGTTACTGGCGCTGATTTTATTCTACTCCGAACTGAAGACCGCGCGCTTCGTCAAGGCCCGTTTATATTCTGAGAAGCTCCAAGCGGCACAGCTTTCTGCTCAGGCTTTCGGTATAATCAAAAATTACCGGGTCACGAGACTGGAATTGCCGATTGACAGCGTAAACGATCCCAACGGAACCGGTCTGATCGGGCTTCAATACACGCCGGTAACCTATGGTCGCAGTGATCTGAGTGACGCTTTGACCGTCACTAATCCGAATTTCAGTGCGGCTTTGATCGAACTTTTAGTTCGGGCAGGGGCTAAGGCTGATGATACAGTGGCGATTAACTGGGATGGAACTTATCCAGCATTAAATGTTCAGGTGCTGGCAGCGGTGAGAACTTTGAAGCTGATCCCGGTCATTGTCACAGCACAAAGTGCCGGGATGTGGGGTGCAAACTGGCCCGGTTTTACCTGGCTGGAACTGGAACGATTGCTTCGCGATGCGGGAATCTGGGAATACACAACCAGGCTGGCGACTGTCGGTGGGGAGGCAGATGATGGCAGGGGGATTTCTCCCGAAGGGAGAAGCATATTGAGGCAGATCGCTGATTCATTGTCCATTCCGTTGCTGAGCCCCGAATCTTTAAGACAGGCAATAAATAGTCGCATGGAAGTTTTCAGACGGTGTCGTTTGCTGATTGCGGTGGGGTTACCGGTTACCAACTCCGGCGATCCGCTTCTGAAACTGCCGACCAGAATATTTTCAGACCGGCATGCAAAGGCGGGCAGCGGGATTGTCGCTGAATTTATCAAATCGGGTCGGCGGGTAATCCACATTGCCAAACCCAGTCGCATTGCCCTTGATTACCGTTTGCCAGTAGCACCCGAACCGTTGCCCGAGATTGGTCGTGGCCGGCTTTTCTTTGAACGTCGCTATTCGGTCGGTCTGGCGGTCATATTTTCGGCAATCCTGATAGCGCTTCTGATTTTTGTTGTCCGTTATGATATTGAATTCTATCTGGGGGTTAAATCCGAAGAGGAGCAGGAGGCAGTATGAAGGGGTTAGGGATTTTCTTAATTTTTGCCAACATTACATCCGCGGTTCAGATTTTATCTAATTCAGACATCAGACAGGTAAAACTGCAGGTGCTGCGTCCGGTTGCTGTGAATTATTATCTGCTGGCAAAAAATCAGTTCGCTGATTTTACAGTGACTGGTATTCCTGATACCGGTGTCTGGGTCCGTATTTATACCAGGCTGTGGTTGGGGCGGAAAGGTAAATCCGGTCCTGCGGGATGGTACAATTTGAGCATTATCACGGCGGATTCGGTCCGTCGATTGCGATTTCAGACAACCGCTTCCCGCTCCACGCAGGGACCGGCCGGTCAGATCGTCGGCAGATGGCGTTCCTGTTATCTGCGATTGACCTCAGCTGTGCCCGGATTCAGACTGTTACTGGACAGCGCCTCTGCCGAAACGGTTGCGGTTCGCTTTCGTTTCCAGGCACCACGGGCGTGGGAACGTTTGAGATTGAATTTCTTGTCGCCGTTAACCCTCGTGTTTTCGGATACTGCCAGGGAGAATCGAATTGATTCTCTCTATTACCCGATTAAAACTTACACACCATTCCGCTTTACCGTTTCCGGTCCGTGTCGAATCAGACTGCGGTTTCGAATTGATTATGATCCGACAATGACCGGTTACCAGAATTTTCTCGTAGAAGTGAAAACTAAAGATACACTGCTTAAAGAACGCAGCTTTCGCGTAAGACCGGAGTTGGGAGCACGATATCAGGAAGCAACCGGGGTTATACCATCAACTGAGAAGGCGCTAGTCATTGAATTAACCGGGGGAGAGCATCAGCTTGCGGTAGTAATCAAGGGTACACCAGCGAAAACTGCGGCGGTGGCGGTTGAACGTCTGGCAGGGGAAAAGTATGAGTAATCTCCGGAAGATACTGATACTCCTGCCACTGATATTTGCAGTGTCTGTCTGGGGCAAAGAACAGTTTTTCAGCAGTTTTTATCTGGGCGTCGACTATGACCGAAACCTGTTCTGCCTTTCGCCTTCAGAACTCACCAGTTTTCTTCAGCGGCAAGATACAGTGCGTTTTCCCTATCGTTCCGCCGACGACCTTGATTTTACTGCTGTCGGCGAGTTGGAAGTTCATTTCTCCCCCAAAAACGCTCTAAGCCTGCACCTGAGGGGTCACAATTATCTTGTAAATCAGGAAAAAAGTTACGGCGTGATTGGTGTTGAATTCGAGCAGCGGCTGGACCGATTCCGTCGGGTTTTTCTATACTGTCGCTGGTTGCCCAGTTATCTGCTGCGGTATTACCGGCCGGTAAATTCCAGCCGGTATTACCCGTGCCGGTTCAGTGAACAGTTAGCGGGTATCAGTTTTCAACAGCAATTGGCCAAGATAAAAATCATTCCCGGTTATCGTTTTGAACATTATGACTATATTCATCCATTTGAGTACTACAATACCGCAGGTCACTGTTTTGAACTGAAGCTGAATTGGCAGCAGAACACAAGTTTGAGGTTCCTCTCGGGCTACAATTTCAAGCTTGCTCAGGCAGCAGCTAAAATTCCTGACATATCCTACCGGGAACACGGGATATTTCTGGCACTGACGGTTCGCCCCCGTCTTCATCTGCCGCAAATGGGTTTCCGACCCGAGTATGAATATAGATATCGTTTATACACTGCTGAACCGGTTGATTCTGCCCATTATGGAAGAGTTGACCAGTTGCACACAATAAATTTAAGGGTCGATTACCGGTTCAATTTTGGCACAGTTCATCTCTGGTTCGGACCGGAATGGCGGGATGTCAAAGCTCCTTATCAGAATAAGATTGAGGAAATAAAGGAGTACCGCACATTTCATGCCGGTCTGGGGATTGCCGTGAGATTGAAGTCTGTTTCGCCCAGTCCTCATAAACAGGAGGGTGAGGAATGAAAAACAGATCTCTCAGAATCTTCTTGAAAATAGCATTGTCAACTATGTTATTAACCTGTATCAGACCGGCGCCTGCACCACTGCCGGTAATACTGAATTCACCGGTAGGGGAGACCATTACGGCAGCGGATATAACTTTCAGCTGGCAGGCACAACAGCCGGCAGCAGGTTACATCATTCAGGTGGCTTCAGATTCAAATTTCCGCAAAATAGTGGTTGAGGAAACTGTAAGTACTGCTTCAGCAAACCTGCATTTAAAAACTGACGGTCGTTACTGGTGGCGGGTCCGGGCACGTAATGAAAGTAATATCTGGGGTTTCTGGTCCGAAGCTGCCTTCTTCATTCTCCAGCGATTCAGGGTTGTGGGCGCACTTAAAACTCAGGGCTATCCCCATGATCTTGCAATTCTGGGAAACAGGCTTTTTATTGCCGATGGACAGGCTGGTTTAGCGATCTATGATATCAGTATTCCCGAGCAACCGCGGCTTCAGGGGAAATACCTGGATTCACTGAATGTCGCCTGGGGGGTAAAGGCCAGGGATTCCCTGGTTTTTCTGGCTTACGGATATAAGGAACTTGTAATCATCAATGCCGTCCGGCCGGAAAGCCTGAAGATTACCGGTGTATTGGAATATCCCCAGCCCGGTTATGGCTACGCACTGGCACTTCGCGATTCCTGGGTATATATTGCCGCCGGAGCTCAATTTATTGCAGTTGACATATCACAGCCGGCATATCCCAATCTGCGGTTTCAGTATTACTATCCCCGTAATTGCCGCGGTATCGCCATTGAGAACGCATATGCCTGTGTTGCGTGTGAACAACTGGGAATTGCCGTTTGGAAACTGGATACCTTTCCGCCACGCCAGACGGAAACTTTTGATACCGATGGGAATGCCCGCGGTGTCGACTGCAGGGACGGTTTTATTACCGTTGCCGATGGACGAAACGGCGTAATTTTTTTGCAACAGGATCAAGCCGGCCATCTAACTGAGCTCGCCGCTCTGGAGTTAAATGGTTATGCCAGTGCGGTTACCATTGAAGATACTCTCGTATTTGTCGCTTGCGGTTCCGGGGGGGTGGCGGTAGTAAACTGCGCCGACAGAGCAAATCCGTTCCTGATAGCAACAATTACCAGTCCATATGCTTATAAAGTGGGAGCAATTCCCGGAACAGACTATTTCTTTGTGCTTGATCGGGATCTGGGAATTGTTACTGTTAAAAAGGAGTTTTAATGATGCTACACTGGCTATATTTTGCCTTTGCAGTATCAGCAGAGGCAAGTCTGGTAACCAATTCTACCGCACAGTTCCGACTGACAGCAGCTGAGAATGACACAGTTGCCTCAATTCTTGTGCCGGTAGTAGATGGTCAGCTTCCGGAGATTGGAGTTGAAGGAGATGTTTCAGTCCGGCTGGGGAGGCGAATGGTAGCTGGCGGAGTAGAGGTAATTCAACTGATCGTTTCCGGGGGTATCAAAGAAGCTGACATTACTGTAGGGTATTACCGTCCTTTAGACCGCATTCAGCCCAGAAATCTGATGGCGGATTATCTCTTCCCCTGGTTGCCTGCTGCAGGTCGTGATGAACAAATGCCCGGTTATCTGATAATCGTGCCCGACGAATTTTATGAAAATATATTACCCCTCGCCCGTTGGAAAGAACGCAAGGGTTTTAGGGTCTGGGTCAAGAGAACATCTGAAACTGGAGCCCAGCGCGAGCAGATAAGAAGCTATATTCAGAATGCCTACCAGACTTGGGAGCCTGCTCCGACATATGTGTTGTTAGTGGGCGCAATTAACAAAATCCCCGCATTTCCTACGCCCGGAGCTACTTCCTGTGTCACAGATCATACTTATGCTTGTGTTGACGGGAATGATTATCTTGCGGATCTTTTTGTCGGCAGACTTCCGGCAGCCAACAGTTCAGAACTGGATTGTATTGTAGCCAAAATTGTCGGTTATGAGTCCAATCCGTATTGTGAAGATACTCTGTGGTTTAAACGGGCGTTAATGGTAGGAACAAGTTATCAGGAAGGGGGAACACCGGCAGTGACAGCGCTTGTAACGAAACGGGTAATCCGCGAACGGTTACTGAATCTGGGTTTTGATTGCGTCGATACTGTTTTTTATCCCCCTACTCGATATGGCCGGGGGCCAATTGATTCCGCTGTTAATCGGGGGGTAACATTAATTAACGGCAGAGGCTGGGGACAGGCCACAGGATGGATTTATCCCGAGTTCTGGCGTGAAGATGTTGCCAACCTGAATAATGGCTGGAAACTGCCGGTAGTGACCAGTTTGTATTGCGGAACCGGTAACTATCAGGCAAACCCTTGTTTTGGTGAAGTCTGGTTAAGAGCAGGAACCCCCACCAATCCGCGCGGCGGGGTGGCATTCTGGGGTTCATCTTACACCGGAACTTCCACCCGCTGGAACAACTGTATGGATTATGGTATCTACAATGCAATACTGGAAATGGGAATTGTTACGCTTGGTCCGGCGATGTATGCAGGGAAAATAGAACAGCTCATTAATTTTCCACTGCCTGAGGATTCCTCGGACCTCAAGATTTACTTTCATGTATACAATCTCCTTGGTGACCCGGCGATGAACATCTGGCTTGATGTTCCCAAGACAATAAATGTATCTCATCCTTCTGTTTATTCAGTAGGAACTGCGCTGTTAAGTGTTGAAGTGCGGGATAGCGAAGGGCAGCCGCTGAAAGATGCCCAGGTATGCCTTTACAAGCCCGGGGAGGTTCAAGCGGTCAAGAAAACCAATTCTTCAGGTGTTGCGGCCTTCACAATTACAACCACGACAGCCGATACACTTTATATAACCGTTACCGGCAGGAGCCTCAAGCCTTATCTGGCGGCAATTGCTGGTGAATACCGCGGGTTGCTGGTTGGTTATCAGTCTCACAATCCTGCGATGGTTGTCCCTGGAGAAACAAGCGAATTAACTGTAAATTTGAAAAATTACGGAACAAGTCTGAGTGCGTTCAATGTAACAGCAATATTAAGCTCACCGGACTCTTTTGCGACTGTAATTGATACAGTACGGAATTATGGGACGCTGGCTCCCGGTGAAGTCCGGAGCACGGAACCGTTCCCGGTATATATTGCACCTCTTTGTACGAGTGGACAGCGTATCAATCTGCAGCTGAGAGTTTTAACTGCTGACAGCAGTTGGACATCGGATTTCGATCTTGCAGTTTCCGGGCCGAAATTCAAAATCTTGCGTTCGGTAATACATGACACTAATGGTTTTATCGACCCGGGAGAAACAAGCGAAGTTTCATTTGTGATTCAAAACCAGGGGGCTACCACTGCCACCGGAATAATCGGAATCTTACGTTCTTCCAATCCCTCTGCTCTTGAGATCCTTGATTCGGCTGCTGTTTTTGGGGATATTGCACCGCAGGAATCCATTGCCAACGGAAGTGATCGGTTTGCGGTAAGAGCCGCCCCGGAAATTGTCAAGGGTAGAAGTTTTACAATTTACCTGGACCTGATTGGCGAAGGATTTCAACAGCGAATCAACTTTCCCCTTGCAATAGGCAGACCGTCGGTCAGCTCACCCTTGGGGCCGGACCGGGGTGGATACTGGGGATATGATGATCTGGATACAGCCTGCCGCGAGCGTCCGAGTTTTGACTGGTATGAGATTGATCCGAATCGCGGGGGACAGGGGGAGAGAGTACTCTTAGGTAAGGACCGGGCGATTCCGGTGACTTTACCGTTCCGATTCCGTTTTTACTGTCATGATTATGATATAATTTCTATTTCCGACAACGGGTACATTGCATTCGGCAGTACCTGGTGGGGCGAGCCTTACAACTGGGCGATACCGTCAGCTCAGGGACCGGACGGATTTGTGGCGGTTCTCTGGGATGATTTTCTGACCGATACACTGAATGCGGGCGGGGTTTTTTACTATTTTGATGAATCGCGACACCGTTTCATTGTTGAGTGGAGTAATGTCTACCATGTGCATGGTTTCCGCAATCCGATCATAGCTGAACAGCAGACATTTCAGGTAATACTTTATGATCCGCTATATTACCCCACATCGAGCGGTGACGGAACAATTGTCTGTCAATATCTCGATGTTCGGAATGACGATTCAATTCCCAGTAATAATCACAATTTTGCAACAGTTGGCATTCAAAGTCCGGATCACCGAGCCGGTCTCTCCTGGACCTATGGAGGCTATTACCCCACTCCAGCGGCAGAGATCAGTAATCACCGTGCAATTAAATTCACAACAATCCCACCAGATACATTTACTGTGATCCGGGAGGTTAAGGATGAGGTTCAACCGGCGCAGATTAAAATTCAGCCGACAGTTGTGCGTGATGGGATCTGGATTGAGGCAAGCAATACCCGTATGGGATCAATTATTGAATTTGTTGATGTTGCGGGGAATATCGTATATACTCACCGTATTAATGCCAATGTTGATCGAAACCGCCGGTTCTATATGAAACTGGGGCAGAATCCTGATTTGAAACTTGAATCCGGTATCTATTTTATTCGCTGGGTCAATACCGAGGGGAAGGTCTTTCCATTAACAACACGAATAATCTATATTAAATAAACTTAAGAAGGGAGAGAGTATGCGTAATTCAAAGTTACTGATGTTCAATGTCTGCCTGATGGTTGTTTCGGTTGCAAACGGGTTAATATATCATGGTATTGCAACCCCGCCGGGAGGAACACATGCCTGGGTGGTTACAATTGAAACGACGGCTGTCCTTCATTCCAGTAATTTTGGCTCAAGCTGGGATACAGTAGAGGTACCGACTATTCGTGACTTCTTTGATGTATTTTTCTGTTCTTCTGATTCCGGCTGGACCTGTGGACGGGCTGGCGATATATGGGGGACAACTGATGGCGGATTGACTTGGACAAGACAGAATTTAGGTGGGCCTAAACATGCTGCCCGTATCCGATTTGTTGATGGAGAATTTGGCTGGGCAGCGGGCGGTGATATTGTGCAATTACGCACGACCAATGGTGGAGCTGAATGGCAACAGGTTTTTCTGCCCGTACCCCCGTTTCCTTCAGGAGATACTGCAGAGTTTCAGGGGGTCTGGTTTGTTGACCATAATTATGGCTGGCTTGTAGCCGGACACTGGCCTGCCGGTGATACTTTTCAAGGAGGTCAGGGATTGATTGCCAAAACTACTGATGGGGGAGAGAACTGGCAGATTGTGCGCCGGGATACAACTTATGATTTTTACGATGTTTACTTTGCCGATTACAGTAACGGCTGGGTGGTCGGCGGAAATGATCGGAATTTTCAGGCAGTGGTACTTTATACGAGCGACGGAGGAAATTCCTGGATCCAGCAACAAGTTCCGCCTGATGCCCGTTTTTTGCGTGCGGTTAAGTTTATTAACCGTAATTATGGCTGGGCGTGTGGCAGAAATGGTACAATTATTCATACCAGTGACGGAGGAAATAGTTGGGTTATTCAGAATTCAGGAGCTGATTCCACCCTTTTTGATATCGATTTTGCAGATACATTGAGAGGCATGGCTGCGGGCAACGGGGTCGTAGTTGTCACTACAGATGGAGGAGGACATTGGAGTTCTACGCTAATCGGGATTGCAGAACCTGTTATTCAGTGGAATATTAAGCGAACTCCGTCTGCCGTAATATTAAACCGGACATTATTCTGTGTTGCTTCAAGCGTACTCGTTGACATGGCCGGCCAAGAGCTATGCGAACTCTCCCCAGGAGAAAACAATCTCAATGGATTAGGGGCTGGAGTTTACTTTGTCATCCCGAATCCAATGATGAATAATACCGGCATAATGAAGGTGATAATCAAATAACACATATGAATCGATTGAAAACCTCCGTTATTTTGGCCGTTCTTCTGGGGCAAATCGTTTGGGGACAGCAGGGTGCTAAGTATCTGATAATTGCTTACGATTCCTATGTTCCGATTCTACAGCCACTGGCTCAATGGAAAACCAAGAAAGGGGTTCTCGCTAAGGTTGTGCCCGTATCTCAGGTGGGGACGACCCCGGTACAGATTCAGTCCTATATCCGGAATGCCTATAACAACTGGCCGGTAAAGCCGGAATACATACTGCTTGCCGGTTCACCTTCTCAGATTCCCAGTTACAACGGCACTACTGACTGTTATTATGGTGATATGACCGGCGATTACAAAATGGAAATTTCTGTGGGGCGGTTTTATGTTACAAATGCACGAGAATGTTCTACACTGGTGGCAAAAACGGTTGCCTATGAACGGTCTCCGGCGCTGACTGACAGCTTGTGGTACAAGAGCATAGTCACTTGTGTTCGGGAGGACAATGCTCCAGATGATACACTTTACTGGGGAGATTCTCGGTTACTGCACCAGTTCTGCCGTTTAGCTGGCTATGTCCATATTGATTCGTTCAGTAAAAACCGGGGTAACGGGAGTGGTGATGTTACGGCAGCAGCGAATTCCGGCCGGAGTTTCATTACATACCGCGGACAGGGAGTAGGTACATGGTGGGACCCATTTAATGCAATTGATCCTTTCTCCTGGACAAACCGTGAAAAGATGCCCATAGTGATCGGGGCAACCTGTGCAACAATCAGTCTGGAATCCGGAGGCGGAAATTCGATGTATGGAGATAAATTCGTGCGCGCTGGTACCCCGGGGACTCTTGGCGGCGCAGTCGCCTATTTTGGAACAACCGGCATAGTCAGTCATGGGGCGCACTACCGCAGTGCCTGTTATCGAGGGTTTTTCACCGCCATCTTTCAAGAGAATCAGAATCATCTTGGTCCCGCAACCCTGCGTGGGCGGTTCTGGGTTGATTCCTTATATCATGACCCGACCCGCTATCAGGAATGGAATTTGCTTGGGGACCCGGAGTTGGGTATCTGGACTGATATTCCGCACCATATTGAGGTTCACTACGATTCGGTTATTCCGATCGGTCCTCAGACGTTCCGGATTGAGGTTGTTGCGGGGGGACAGCCAGTTGCTGGCGCTCTGGTTTGCTGTTCCATGGACAGTTCGATTTATGTTACCGGTGTTACTGACAGTGCCGGTTGTTCATATCTTGAGATTAACCCGGGTCATGTCGGTATTCTGGATGTGGTTGTTTCCGGGAGAAATCTGATACCTTATGAAGGAAATTGTCGAGTCGTAGCGAGTGGTATTCCATATTTAACTATTTCAGGTATAACCATTGATGATTCTACAGGAAGTAACGATCGTATTATTAACCCTGGTGAGAGAATCGCGCTGTATTTTGCTCTGAAAAATGACGGTGAGGTAACGGCAACAGGTGTAACTGCTGTTTTCAGGAGTTCCAGCCCGTACATTGCACTTGTTGACAGTACCGCCTATTTTAATTCAATCGAACCGGATTCAGTGCGTACTGGTGATGCGGTTGAATTTATCGTCGACAGTTTGAGCCGTGAAGGAACCGTTATTTCTGCAACCCTTCTGGTGCGTGATGATGATAATGATTCATGGTGCTTACCCGCAAATTTAACAATTCGTGCCGGAAAACTCATCATCGATACCGCGTTGTTTATTGATTCGGCACCATATGGTAATGGGAATGGAGTGATCGGCAGTTCCGAGAGCGGTCCATTTTATATTGCTATCAGCAATGTTGGCGGCGGTAATTTAAGAAACATTCAAGTAATCCTGAGCTGTCTTGATTCGAATGTTATCGTCGGCGATTCTCAATCCTATTTCGGCACGGTTAATGCTGGCGAAAGTAAAATAGGGGACAGGGATCCTTTTGCTCTTTCAGTCAGTCCCTACCTTCCCAAGAACAGACCTGTAATTTTTAAGATAACAATACACGGTCAGGGTGAGACGTACCATTATGCAGATACGGCTTCTATTTCGCTGACAGGAGAGATTGGAACGGTTTCTGATCCTTCCGGTCCGGACAGCTACGGATACTGGTGTTATGACGATTCTGACACCGCTTCCGGCAGAGCACCTATTTACAGCTGGGTGGAACTTGCACCACCCGGACCGGGAACGGTCATTCCGGCAATATCGGATTCAGATGCGGTGACACGTACTTTACGCCTGCCATTTCAATTTAAATTCTATGGCAGAATAGACAGTATCATTTCCGTTTCTTCCAATGGTTTTCTTGCACTCGGATATACTACTTACCGTTCGGGAAATAACCGCCCGATTCCGGACACCATCGGTCCCCCGCTGATGATCTGTCCCTTCTGGGATGATCTTAATCCTGACGAAAATCGTAATGGTTATGGCACGGCTTACCAGTATTTTGATTCAATCAACCACCGGTATTACATTGAATTTAAAGATTTTGCTCATTATAACCAGCCTAACATCCGGGAGACGTTTCAAATAATTCTGTCTGATCCCGGTTTTTACCCTACACGAACCGGCGACGGAGAAATTGTTTTTCAGTACCAGCAGGTAGCTTTGAATTCCTCCTGCACTGTGGGAATTGAGGATTCATCTGAAACAACTGGTATTCAATACTTGTACAATAACGTCTACCACCCAAACGCAGCGTATCTTCAATCCCGCCGCGCTATCAGATATACTACCGATGCACCTTTGTCAGTGCGATCACCCTGGTTGATTCTGGCTGGTGTGTTTCCTTCAGATAATGCTCATGGGAATGGCAACGGTTTATGGGAGCCCGGAGAGAGCTTGGAAATTGTTGTCACTCTGCACAATCGTGGCCCGGGTTCTGCAGCTAACACTGTCGCCAGACTGATTCCCTGCGATCGGAATACGTCAGTTTACGACTCTGTTGTCCAGTTTGGCACAATATTACCTGACAGTGTAGTAAGTAATGAACTTGCTCCTTTCCGTTGTATAATAAATGATGATCCTTCCGATTCGATTGCTGTTTTTCGCCTGCAAATTTCTGCCGACAACTGCAACGCAGTTCTGTTCTTTACTCTGGGCATCGCTGGTTACACCGGTTACTGTGAGGACGGAACAAGAAGATATGACACGCGCCTATTAGGGATAATTCCCAATTTAGTCAAAACAACAACTCGAATTTGTTATTCCTTGGGCAGTCAAAGCGAAGTCGAATTTACGTTAATTGACATATCCGGAAGAGTCGTTAGAACTGTTCGCCAGAAATCTCAGGCTCCAGGATTACACGCACTTAATCTCTCCCTGACAAACTTGCCGGTAGGGGCGTACTTCTGTAAGCTTGATATTAAAGAAGGTCATAATGAAAAGATATTTGTTGGAAAGATTCTTCGTATTCATTAATGTTAAAGCGCCAGTTTTATTCCTTGGGGTGCTTACAGCTATATTCCTGTTCTGCAGCAGCAATCGCGCTCCCAGTAGGCCGGTAATTATCGGCCGTGATCACGGCTTTGTTTCAGATACGATATCAATTTGTATTTATGCAGTCGATCCCGAAGATAATGTCATCACATACTGGATTGAATGGGGGGATACGACTTCAGTGAGATGGTCCCCGTTCTTTCAAAGTGGTGAGACCATTCCCCGGACTCATGTATATTGTGATACCGGTGTTTATTTTATTCGAGCAAAAGCACGAGATATTGACCGGGCCGAATCTGACTGGTCTGATACTTTCACAATACGGATTGAGGCCGAAACGGTTGAAATGGCTCCGAAGAAGAATTGACAATGATTTGAAAGTCTGAATATAATAATACGATGTCTCAGTCAGAAAGGGAATTGGTAATCCGTCCGCTGGAACGGAGGGATGCACTGGAGATCGGCCGGATAACGATATCTTGCAGAAACGAAACTGGCTGCGATGCATTTTATTCACTAGATGACTATGAAAGACTTTTTGATACTAATTGGCTAAAAAACGGTGTTGGACTGGTTTTGGAATACAAATCTACCGTATTGGGATACGGTTGGATTGCTGTAGTTACATGGCGCCTTCAGGATGTAATTTCTTTCGGACTGTTTCTTTCCCCGCGGGCACGTAAGCAAAGCTACTACCAACCGCTGGTTGAAAGATTGCTTTGGGAGGCTAAGCATTTGGCCTTTAAACATAAAATTAATCATATAGTTTTTTTCTCTCGAGCTACTGATCACATTCATCCATTGATATTGACAGAATTTGGATTTGCGAAGCATCCCGTATCCATGCTGGGGATGTCTCACTCCCTTGAAGTACTGCCCCGGGTAGAATATTTGCCAGATATGGCTGTGCGAGCTGTCCGTTTACCAGAGGAGATACCACTTTTACACAGGATCAGCGCCGCTGCCTTCGATGATCCCCCCAATCAGGGGGAGCCCATGAATTGGAATGAAGATTTTCTGCTGATTGAAAAGAACGAGCCAGAGTTTAAACCTGAACAAATAATGATAGCTGAGATCAAAGAGGAACCGATAGCCTACCTCGTTACCTTTATCTGCAAGAATTTACCTTATAAGGCATATGAAATTGTTGATTTTGGCGTTATCCCAAACTGGCGTCGAAGAGGTATCGGAAGTATACTTTTAAGGCATGCACTCAGATGGGTAAAAGCTCAGGGGGCTCAAAAAGTACTTGCTTCAACATTCAGTACTAATCCTGCAATCAATGTCTTCTGGCATAATGGGTTCCGCCCTGACCATTCACGGACTTACATCTTTTATACCCGCGAAATTGGATTATGAATTTGAGACGAAATCGTCCTGATTTGTGATTCATGGCTATTGACTTTGTCTGCAAATTTAGTATTTTTTCTCTATGAAATTACTGGTAACCAGTGCGTTGCCCTATGCTAACGGAGAAATTCATCTGGGCCATCTGGCTGGGGCTTATCTTCCAGCAGATATTTATGTTAAATACCATCGACTAAAAGGTACAGATGTTATATTCATATGTGGTTCTGATGAACACGGGGTTCCGATAACAATTGCTGCTCAACGTGCAGGAATATCCCCCAAAGAACTGGTTGATTATTATCATCCTTTGATAAAACAATCTTTTGAAAAATTCGGCATCGAATTTGATAACTATTCCCGAACTTCCCTTTCCCTGCATTATCAAACTGTTCAGAATTTTTTTCTCCAGATATACCGGCGAGGATTTATTACACCCAAAACTACCAGTCAACTTTATTGTCCACGATGTAAAATGTTTTTGGCAGACCGTTATGTTGAAGGTGCATGTCCCAGTTGCGGCAATAATGAAGCAAGAGGTGATCAGTGTGAACAATGCGGCAAATGGCTGGAACCTTTTGAATTAATCGATCCGAGATGCAAAATATGCGGAATGACTCCAGAACGTCGGGAAACAGTGCACTGGTTTTTTCGACTGTCGCAGTTTGAAACTAATCTGCGAACTTGGTTGGCATCGAAAACTCATTGGAAGCCTAATGTTATGCGTTTCTGTGAGGGATGGTTAAAAAGAGGACTGGTTGACCGTCCGATTACTCGCGATTTATCTTGGGGTGTTCCTGTTCCCTTGCCAGAGGCTAAAGGAAAAGTGTTTTATGTATGGTTTGATGCTCCCATCGGTTACATATCAGCCACGCAGGATTGGGCGGAAAGTCTTGGCAAGCCGGATTTGTGGAAGGATTACTGGTTTAATCCCCAGACTAAGCTGGTTCATTTTATTGGTAAGGACAATATAGTTTTCCATGCTATTGTCTGGCCTGCAATGCTCATGGCGCATGATGAATTTATCTTGCCAAGTGAAATTCCTGCCAATGAATTTCTTAACCTTGAAGGCGCAAAACTTTCTACTTCACGCAATCGTGCAATATGGCTGAGTGATTACCTGTCTCAATATCCTCCCGATCCCCTGCGCTATGCACTGGCAATTAATTTGCCCGAAAACCGAGATGTTGATTTTACGTGGGCAGATTTTCACAGTCGTAACAATAATGAGCTGGCAGATATACTCGGTAACTTTATCAACCGGGTGGCGGTGTTCATAAAGAGATACTACTGCGGTAAAATCCCGCAATTGACCGGCACTGATCCGGACAGTGAGAATGTGATCAAAATGGCGCAGGAAATTGTTCTTCGCATTGAAGGTTTAATTGAGGGTTTTCAAATTAAAGACGCGGCACGTGAAATGATGAACTTGGCTGCAATCGGCAATCGCTATTTTGATCACAGTGCACCGTGGCGGACTTTCAGTGCAGATCGGGCGCAGTGCGACCGCACAATGGCAGTATGTGCAAGACTCATTTCAATGCTTGAAATTATTACATATCCATTTTTACCTTTTACCAGTCGGAAAATTGCCAAGATGTTGCATTTGGGAAAAAGATCTTGGCACGATGCTCTGAATCCCGTAGTCCCAAGTGAATTGGGAGAAACAGAGATTCTGTTTCAAAAGTTGCCCGAGGAAATCATAATCCAAGAGAGATCGAAATTAGAATCAGGTTCTGATAACAATGTAAAGAACAAAAAGGAGCCATCTATGATTAGTATTGAGGAGTTCAAAAAGATAGATTTACGAGTTGCCCTAGTTAAATCTGCTGAACGCATTCCCGGAACTTCTAAATTGCTGAAATTAATTATTGATCTCGGCAAGGAAGAGCGTCAGATTGTTGCCGGTATCGGTGAAGCATATTCCCCCGAAGCTGTAGTTGGGAAGCAGGTAGTAGTTGTAGTTAATTTACAACCGGCGACAATTCGAGGTGTCGAATCATTCGGAATGCTGTTGGCTGCGGTGGATGGGAAGCAGGTTGCGCTCATAAGGCCGGACCAGGATGTAACTCCGGGGACTACAGTTACATAAGTTTTTATGCCCAGAAAAAGCAAGGAGAATCCTGACAGTTTGTTGATTTTTGATTCGCATTGTCACCTAACCGATTTCCAGTTTGCACCCGATTTGAATGCAGTTATGAGACGTGCTCAGCAGGCTGGTGTCAGAGAGATACTTACCGTGAGTATGAACATCCCCGATAGCAAGGAAACGATAGAATTGTGCCAAAAGTTTAGCGGGCTTTATTGCTCAGTTGGAATTCATCCGCACGAAGCTGATAACTTTAGAAGCATTGATATACAGATGCTCAAAGATCTGTGTATTGAGCCCCAAGTGAAGGCAATCGGGGAGACGGGACTTGATTTTTTTCGCGAATTTTCCACCAAAGCTAATCAGGAAACAGCATTTCGCGCTCAGATTGAACTTGCAAAAATGATGAACCTGCCTTTAATTATTCATATCCGTGATGCCGCATTTGCGGCAATGGCAATTTTAGAAGAGCACAACTACTTTAAAGGCATACTGCACTGTTTTTCAGATGGCAGAAAGCTTGCTGAATGGGCGGTAGAGAAAGGATTCTACATTTCCTTTTCTGGAAACCTGACATTTGGAGAAAAACGGCTCGTGGAAATTGCAAGATCAATTCCAGTCGACCGAATATTGATTGAAACCGATGCCCCCTATTTGATTCCCAGAACCGAGCTTGTTGTGGGCAAAAGGAATGAACCTTCATATATCAGAGTTACCCTCAATTATCTTGCAGAGATACTGAATTTGACCCCTAAAGAAATAGCAACGATAACTAGAGATAATGCCCGACGCTGTCTCCAAATTGCCTGAGTGTTTTTGTTCTCCACATTTTCATCCGAAGCCGATTGAAATCGAAACGGGTGAGATCAAGCCTATTAAATCATTAGGTCAGGTGTTTCTTGTGCATGATAAGACTGCAGAACAATTGGTTAAGGCTTTGGATGTCACTGATAACGACACGGTAATTGAAATAGGTCCTGGCAGAGGCATTGTTACCAGCAAACTAATTAACGTTGCTAAGGAGGTAATCGGTATCGAGATTGATAAAAGGTTAATTGATTATTTAGCCCGCAAATTTTCACCGAATAACAATTTAAAGCTCGTGGAGTGCAATTTTCTAATGTTTGACATGACAAACTACAGGGGCTTGAAAATAATCGGCAATTTGCCTTATTACATATCATCTGCAATATTGTGGAAGTTACTGGAAGACTGTTGGTACTGGAAAGTGTCCGTGATTACCGTGCAACGCGAATTTGCCCAGCGTGTTCTTGCTTCCCCCGGCAGCCCGGATTACGGTCCTATTTCGGTCGTTGCTCAGTATCTCTGTGAATGCCGTCGGCTTTTTAATATCCCACGAAGTTACTTTAAGCCAACTCCCGATGTCGTTTCAACCGCGGTTATATTGAAACGCAGGGAGTTGCGTTTTTCGCTCCCTGACTTTAAAAAATTCATTGCCATTGTAAACGCTGGTTTCTCTCCGCAGCCTCGAAAGCTTTTAGTAAATAATCTGGCTTTGAGCCTAAAAATCAGTCGTACCGAGCTAGTTAGAATACTTGAACAAATCGGTCTACCTTACAATATTCGAGCTAATAGCTTGAGCCCGGATGATTTCTTCAAACTGGCATCAGCATTAACTTCTATTTCTCATTAACATTAATTCATAATAATAATCAAGTGTCTTCGAGGCAATTATTGACCAATCATAGTTCTTTTTGACTTTGTGTAGTCCTGCATTTATTAAATTTGCGCGCAGACTGTTATCTGAAAGGACTTTTATAATAGCTTTAGCAAGTTCTGCGCTGTTGCCCGGTGTGACTAAAACACCGTCATTCAAATGTGATACAGTTTCATCATATCCTGGGATATTAGATGCTACGACAGGAACTCCGCAAGCCATGGCTTCCAACAAAACAATTCCAAGAGTTTCTCCCCCCAGCGCAGGAGAACAATAAACATCCGCACTGCAGTAATACTCCGGCAGTTCTTCTGTCTGCACTGCTCCAAGAAAAAAAACCTTTTCCGCTAAACCGAGGTCGTGAACCATTTTAACACAGTGTTTTTTTCGTGGGCCATCACCAATCACAACCAGACGGATATGCGGTATCGAGCTGATAATTAACGGCATCGCTTGGATGAGGATCTCTAAGCCTTTCCTTTTGTCCAATCTTCCCAGAAATAGTATAATTTTTTCGCCGGTTCTTTTTTTAATTTTGGGTTTATAACCCGGGTGGAACAGTTTCAAATTAACCCCCGAGGGGATAATACGATATTCCCCGGGCAAATAAGGTTCAATGGCGGTGCGGGCCCGGTTTGAAATTGCGATTTTACCATGAATCTTTTTTATTTCCTTTGCAAATATCATCCGGAACAGCTTATTTCCGAATCTGTGAATTTTGAATCCAGCGGTTAGAGAAGTCACGACATTAACTGAATTACTGTGGATCAAAGCCCAGTAAGATATTTCCGGGAAGAAAAAGCCATGGCAATGAACGATGTCAAATTGATGGGTGTGAAGGAGTGTAGCAATTTGTTTACATAACTTTGTTCCGACAGGTAAAGTAGCATAGGAACGATTAAGCGGAAGCAAAATGGCTTTTCCATAACGTAGTATTGGAATCTCAGTATTGTCAGCGGGCACTAATTTTTGATATTTCGGGAAGCGGGTGGTTAAAATTGTTACCTCTTGCCCAAGCGACCGGAGGGCTGAAGCCAGATTATGGACATGCTCACTAACTCCAGATGGGTATGGACGATACGCTGCAGACACTAGTAAGATCTTCAGCGGCCTTTTCATTGGATTATTTGGTTATAAATTGACTCAATCCGAGTGGCGATATTTTTCCAGTCGTACTGTGCTACATAGCGTAGTGCGTTCTCGGAAATGCGGTTTCTCAAATTCGAATCTGAAATGATGGTAATGATTGCTTCAGCCAGTTTTGCAACATTTCTTTTGGGAACCAGTATGCCATTTACTCCATTAGTAACAATTTCATCATAACCAGATATATCTGAAGCAATGACAGGAGTTCCGCATGCCATTGCTTCAATGAGAACGATTCCCATAGCCTCTGGATTTACAGTGGGAGCAACATAGACAGTGGAAGCAGTATAATACCCCGGAAGCTTACTGTTTGACACCGGACCGATAAATTGAATGGAATCAGATACTTTAATTTTATGCGCAAGACGCATAAAGTAACTTTTTAAAGGACCGTAACCAACTACGACCAGGTTTGTTTTCGGAAATTCTCTTAATACAGCCGGCAGGGCAAGGATAAGATATTTCAACCCCTTTCTTTTTTCCAATCTTCCTACATAAATAATTCTCGGATACGCGGGGGAAAGCGCTGGAGTGGCATTAGGGGCAAAGTTGCTGAGATCGACGCCATTGGGAATTACATGATACCTCCCGGGGAAGAATTTCTCTGCCCATCGTTTAGTAGCCTGAGAAACGGCGATTTTTGCCGCCAGTTTGGCATTCAATTTTTTAAGTAAGAAAGCAGCGATGTTACACAAAAAAGGGGGCAGATGTGGCGTTACGGTATGGAAGGTAACTGCTGTAGGGCAATCAGCGTATATTGCCGCCCAGTATGCAAGTTCGGGGGGGAAAATGCCGTGACAATGGACGATATCAAATTTCTGTGTCCTGAACAACTGCTTCACTTCGATCGCCAGTTTTATACCGGCGGGAAATGTAAACTCTCCTCCAGCAAAGGGTATCGTCAACCCAATACCGAGTCTCGATGTTGGCAATAAATCATCTTCCGGAATGGTCCGGCAAGTCGAAGTTAGCACATGAACAGTATGTCCTCTTTTTTGAAGTTCAGACCCAAGGTAATGGACATGTTCGCCAACTCCCGATATATAAGGGCGGTACGCGCTGGATACTAAACAGATGCGCATTTATTACCCAGTGTGGCCGAAGCCTTTTTCATTACGTAAAGTTTTTGTCAATTGTTTGGTTTCTTGAAATTCGACTTGTAATCTTCTGGAAAACACTATTTGAGCGATGCGATCACCGAATTTGATTTCAAAGTCAGCATCAGAACAGTTAAATAGAATTATTTTAAGTTCGCCGCGATAATCAGGATCAATTGTACCAGGACTGTTCAACACACCGATGCCCTTATGCATAGCGAGTCCGGAGCGAGGCCGAATTTGAGCTTCAATGTTACTGGGCAATTCGATAGCTATTCCCGTACGGACAACGCCAAAACTGTGGGATTTTATTATTGCATCTTCGGCGGCTGCAAGATCATAGCCGACAGCGCCCGGCGTACTTTTAAATGGCAGGGGGATGTTTTTAACTAATTTTTTAATTTTTACTTTTATTTTCCGCATTTCCAGTCGGCGTTGAATACTAACCACTGATCAGGGTAGCTGCTGATAATTTGATTGAGTTTTGAAGCAATTATCGAAGTCAAACGATGAATATCTTCATCCATGTTTGCTGTTGGCTGAAATTCAATGGGCGGTTCAATCACGCCAATATAAGGAGGAAGGTTCTTTCTTTTCTGATAAATGAAATAACCGATTACAACTGGAATACGATGGCGCAGTGCGTAGACTGCGGGACCTTTGGGAAATGAACGGTATGCATCAAATGCTGGACAGAGGACCCCGTGTCCAGTTAGGTCACGATCGGCAACCAGTGCTACAATTTTACCTCGTTCTATCGCCCGATTGATCCGGCTATGTTCTGGAATTGGAATGGTTTCCATGGCACAGGCTCGGCGGTAGCGATCAAATGTCTTTGTCCAGCCCCGGGGTATTGGTTCTACAACTGCTGACAGAGGATAACCTAAAGCAGTCAGGAAGACCCCTGCCAAGTCCCAGTTTCCGATGTGAGCAGTTACTAAGATGGCACTACGGTTCTGTTTTAATACACGATTGATATTTCGAGGGTCAAAAGTACCCAGGAGAGCGGTCCTTTTTTTCATTACAGGGACACGCAACAGGTCGGCATAAAAGAGAGCAAGGTTCTTAAAAGCCCGACAGGCAATTTGGGTCAGCTCAGTTTGACTCCGATGCCTGCCTAAAATATGACGGTAATTTTCTATCAGTTTTTCCCGTTTGCGCGGGTTCAGTCGGCATGCCAGTCCGCCGATAAATATGGCGATTTTTGTTACCAACCATCTGGGAAGCATGAATTGAAGCAACGTGCCAAAGGGCATTAACCAGGTAATTGCAAGGTTACGTGCTCTTTTCATTCTTTTTAATGAGAGGCGGCAAGAGAAGATGCCTTCTTTGCAAGTCTATCAGTTAATCGATTAGATTCTCTTGGAACTAGAATGAATTTGACATTTGATAGAGAATTAAGCAGTTGTTTGACGCGCTGATACAGGGGTTTAAGTTTGTCGCTTTTAACTGAATATTTTCCAGTTAACTGATAGTAAAGTAATTCAGAGTCGGTCTGAATCGTAACAGATTTGATGTTCATATTTTGTATTTCAGTTAAAGCTGTGATCAACGCTTCATATTCAGCCTGATTGTTTGTTTTTATACCAATAAATCGGCTTATTTCTTTGATAAGCTGGCCGTCGGGCGCAATAACAGCCACACCGATACCCGCCGGGCCGGGATTATTGCGTGAAGAGCCATCAATCTGTACCGTATAAGAATGAGCGTCTGTTGCAGGCGAGTTTTGTTCCACTAATTTCCAAGATGGGTTTTCTTTTCGGCCGGCAGCAGTATTCGTCCGCATGCTTCACAAAGATAAAGTTTATCTTGCCTTTCAATTTCTAATATCCGCTGCGGAGGAATCGGGCTTAAACAACCGTTACATCTGTCATTTTCCGTATTAGTTACAGCTATTCCTCCTTTACTTATGCGGATTCGTTCGTACCGTCTTAGCAAATCAGCAGGCAGTAACCCGGCGAGGTGTGTTCTTTGGGACTCGCGTTCTGAAATGGCTTTCTCCAACTCTTTTTTTTCTTCCTCTAAAACTGAAATCTTATTTTGGGCATCAGCTTCTGTTTGAGCAACTGTTTTTTCCATCTCATGGATTTCTCTTTCCAGTTTCTCGATGCTTTCAAGCAGGTAAATGATGCGATCTTCAATGTCATTTTTTACCTTCTTTTGTGTTTCAATTTCCTTGATTAATGCTTTGTATTGCACATTATCCTTAGCTGAGTAGAGTTGAACCGAATAGGCGGCAATCTTCTCTTCGGCAGCTCGCAAATCTACATCTGCCAGTTTGTACTGCTTTTTTGATTCTTGGAGTAATTGTTTTTTTTCTTCGAGAATTGCTTTAGTTGCTTCAAATTTTTTTTGGATTTCAGTTACTTTGCCCGGCAGTTCATTCAGGCGCTCTCGAAGGTTTTTTATTTCGTTATCAATTTCCTGCAGAGATCGGAGATTGGCAAAATGTTCCTTCATATTATCACATGCTGTTGTGGGACAATTGGTTGAATGGGCGATACCTGATTTGAACAGGTGACCTCTTGCATGTCAAGCAAGCGCTCTAACCAAAGCTGAGCTAATCGCCCCAATTTTTCTAACTTCAACTTATTTAATATATTAATTGTTTGTTCGCTGTCAAGAAATTAATTTTCTAACTGTTACGATTCAGATGGATATTATCGTATTAGAGGCAGCCAGTCGTGAAATAAAAAATAAAATCTTCCAATAAGCAGAGAGACGCGCGCCATGACGGTATAACCAAATGAAGCCCCAAATGCTACCATAATGAATATGATTCCAATCCGGGCCACGGTACCAGTCAAACCTTTATGCTCGCGTGAAAAGTAAAAATATGTTAAGGTGGTAATAACGCCGATATAGATAATAGCATTGTTAATGTTTATCAGCGGTCTCAACGTATCAAATATCTGTGGTAACAGATACCCCTGAATAGCGGCTATTAGCCCGAGCCCCGCTCCGATGCCTATTGTAAATGATATCGGCCACCTTGAAATCCAAGTCAGTTTGGGAATAGACCTTAACAGCATTGCCACTCCCAATAGTGCAGGAATTATTAATATATAGGCTTCAAAATAATTTTTAGCCCCAAGATGTACTTTGAATGATTCCACAAGCATAGGATAAACATCAAATGCCCATGCATATATTACTGCAAAACCGGCAGAAATTCCGACATAAACATGTTCAGCTGCACGATAAAGCGGGTTGTCTCTATAAAGGAAAGAAAATATCGCAAGTGTTAAAGTTGCTGCCAACCAGGTGCCGATTAAATCGCTGCTCATGAGTTATATCTTTTTCTTGCTCAAAATAAATCCGATATTACCGATAATCAATAGTATTATTAACAGAGCATGGGCGGTTGATTGAGCGGGCATTCCAAGTGTAGCGGCGCCGGGCTTTTCAACAAGAGTTTCGTACTCAGAAGCTCCCTGTAGTCCGCCAATAAGTCCGGTGATCTGCTGGGCACTGAGATATTGATACATGTTCGGCGCATTTACCCCTGTGCATCCAACGATGATTTTTTGATTGAAACGGGCACCGGCATATTGTATCCAGGCATCGGCAACGGCACCATGGGCTAGAGTAACAAGCAGTGCAATGTCGTGATAATTATGCACTCGACGCATAAATTCAAAGCTATCCAGAGGAACTCCTCGATAATCGGTTTTGAAAAAATCCCTGATTTCGCGTCCAATGCCTACCATCAATGCTGTAGATCCCGGCCGGTAACCAATATTTACATAGTCTCTGCCATAAACTTTGTTATATTCGCCTGAAACCTGATTTAACGCGATTTCTCCCAACGGTAATCCCAATGCAAGTTGACCGGTTAAAATAACTTTCAAGTTTTTCTTAAAGCAATGCCTTAATATGGCAATAAGCATTGGTTGGACCTCAGGAGCCGATGAGGGGTCAAAATCAATTGAGATCATTACAACAGAATTTTGCGGCAGTTTTTCGATCGACTCGAATGCTGCTCGAACTGGTTCGGATACTCGTACTTTAATTTTTGGGTGTATGATAAGTGGCAGTACCACTACGATTGTCAGGAGAAGGTAAATAATTCTTCTGTCGATTGATGCCAATGTGCGCCATACTGGAAGGAAGGTCGGTTTCATACGTTTCTATGAAGACAAATAGGTCCGCTCAATACCCAGAATTATACGCAGGGACATTGCTATTCCTCCCAGGGCAAGACCAATCCCAATTCCCCTCCCGGCGGCAGCTTGGGGGATAGCCATCAGCCAGTCTTTAGCTGCAGCAAAAAGCTCCCATCGTTTTAATATCTCTAGATTGGTGTTGGGAAAGATTTGATGGATCAACCAGCTTATTCCTGCCCAAATCGAGCTACCGATCGGAACATTACCGAGCATTACCATACATGCAGCTATGAGCAAAAGAGTTGCAGCCAGATTGCGAACCCTGAAAGCACGATAAGCAGCAGAAAAGATAAAGAAGGCAAGCGTTGCAAACATCGTAGCTTGCAGGGGGATAATCATAAACTTGTATAACCACATAAAAGGTGCGTTTAGTGCAAAGGGACTGGCATATCGGATCCACGAATACAGACCCCAAAAAAGAGTGCCAAAGAGACTGGTGACTAAAAGCAAACTGTAAAACCATCCCTTTTCACGGCGTACGATTTTAATCAGATGATGGCGGGCAAGTGAATCCAGTCCGAGCAGAAATGTGAAGCCGGAAATTATCGCATACCAGTTGAGAAATCGAGCCTCAAGATCGCCGAATGGTTTATGAGGTATAAAAAAGGCTATAATCAGCAAGAGGGCCGTTCCAAAGACCAAAATCAGTGGACCGGTGCGGTACAACATGAACTTATGATTTGGGTATAAACCAGTTAACAATTGCCATAAATAGATTGTTGAGAAATGGTGCTTCATTAGCCAGCAGGCGACCAGCAGTGCCCAGAAAAACAGTTGATGAGATGAGTATAATTAGTAAAAATTTAATAAAGTCTTCACCTTTTATAGTACCCAGCATAATCGGTTCGGGTTTGAGATAACAGGATGCGGCATAAATTTCTTCACCTATCATAGTATAATCACATGCCGCCACAAAGAAAGGAAGCTGTGTGGTTTCAGTCGTACCAGCAAGCTGAATTGCTCCGATACTGTGGCCAGTTTCTGCCATGATTAGAGATTCGGCGTAGAAATACCCAAGCCAGAAAATAGCCCCCGGTTTTTCACGTAAAATAATACCATCAACTCCGGCAGCGTAGCCGAATTGATCGGAAGTCAGAAAACTGATATTATCCTGATTATAAAGATCGGGTCGCCCTGCTTCGGTATATGCCTCCTTAACCGTCTCTTGTGCAGTAGTCATAACAAGTGGATCAGAATTGGGGACAATAAGACGAACTGCATATTGAGCGGTTTTGCTTGCAATCCGTCGCAGGATGGGCAATGCAGCGATAACTACCATGTCGGTTATGTACCCGAGCCCGAAACTGAACAGGACAGGTTTTCCCATTTCTGTTGCTCTTCCCAGAGCTTCATCAATTGCATCCAAACCGTTGATTTTTCGAATAAACATTCTTGTGTTGTGTCGTGCTCTTAGCAGGTAAAAGATGAAAAGACCGTTAATAATTATCGCAAGAACCAAAACATTAATTCTATCTGTATTAAACCACTGGGCACTTGAAACGACCGGTCCGCTCACCGGTGAATCGACTGAATCATAGGCGCTGTAAACACGGATGAAATAATAGTAAGGGACCCCGTCACAGAGCATCGTGTCACTATCCAGATATTCAGTTCCGATAATGAGTTCGCGATTCAATGCGATAAATTTACCCGGAAGCGAACAGGCGCGAAAAATGCGGAAGCCGGTTATTGATTCTGTTTGAGGACACACCCAGCTAATGAAAATTGCCCTTCCCTGATCATTTGGGTTGTCTCGCAGTAGTAATGATTCTGGGGGTGCAATTAAACCCGATACCAGGATTCCGATTGTCCAGGTGATAGGCATTTGGATAGCATACCGATAATATTCTCAGAGTCAATAAAATAAACTGGTAGTTTTGTATTTCAGGCAAACACGCTCATTGACTTTTGAAAACGACTGCTGTATATTCAATAATAAATTGAACAAAATCAAAATCGGAATTGGATCCCGAGGTTTGCAGGCGTACTTTGTAATCGGCCTGATTGTATTCGCCGGCATCTGGTTTTTTTATTCCCAGTTTCTGCTCATCAAATTGTCGCGCTTGTGGCGCAATTATGCGGCCACTCTGTATTATCAGCTTGAAAGTGAAACTCAGCTGCGCACTCGAATTTATGCCCGGTTTATGAGTCAAATAACAGAACCTGATGATGGAGGGTCTGCTGAGCTGGACATAATATTTGATGAAGTAATTCAGAAAATTGACTTTCCAGTAATTATCACAGACCCCGAAGGTAATCCTGTGACTTACCGGAACATTGATAATGCAGATACTTCTCGCCTCCAGCTTCTCCTGCAAATCAAGAAACTCGACGCTGAACACGATCCAATTCCTGTCATGGTGCGCGAGGGCGATTCTCTGCGCTGTCTAAATGTGATTCATTATGGAACATCACCCGCGACCGTCATTCTCCGCCGGATTACCAGCAGTCTCTTTAATTCAGTCAGTCTGCTTCGCTATTTTTCATTGATCCAGCTGATTCTTTTCCTTGCATTTGTAGCTATCGGTGTTGTCGGAATACTCGAATATAAACGACGAGAACAGGAGCATATCTGGACAGCGCTTGCAAAAGAAACAGCCCATCAGCTTGCGACTCCGGTATCTTCTTTCGCTGCTTGGCTTGATGTGTTAAGAGAAAATGGCGAGACAGAAATTGTACACCAGATGGAAGAGGACCTGGCACGTATAAAGGAGGTACTCAGTCGTTTCAGTCGTATCGGGTTGCCTCCGGATCTTGAGAAAAGGACATTAAATGAGATTGTAGAAAGCACTGTTGAATTCGTAAGACGGCGTTCTCCGCAGGGAGTAAATATAGTTCTTGAACTTAAAGACCGTCCTGTGGTAATGGTTGATTCCGTACTGTTTTCCTGGACACTTGAAAACCTACTCAAAAATTCCATTGATGCGATCGGCGAAAAAAACGGGGAAGTCAGGGTCAAACTTCAGGTTACACCCGATCGCCGCTGGGTCGAAGTTGAAGTAATGGATACCGGCGAAGGAGTAAAGACCACCAAACTATTTGAGCCCGGGGTGACAACTAAACGTTATGGCTGGGGTGTCGGCTTAACACTTGCAAAGCGTATCGTGGAGAGCTATCATCGGGGACGGTTGGTTTTAAAGGAAAGTCAGCCGGGAAGAACAGTCTTTGCTATTTATTTACCTGTTGAAAAACCATGAAACTGTTATGGATTGACGATGAGATTGATCTGCTCCGTCCGTTTATTTACGCACTGGAAAAAAAAGGCTATCAGGTAACAACTGCAACTAACGGACCGGACGGTTTGTCGTTATTAAAGTCGCAGTCATTTGATCTTATTTTACTGGATCAAATGATGACTGGGATGCAGGGACTTGATGTGCTGCGCCGGATCAAAGAAATTGATCCTCAAGTTTTTGTGGCGATGGTTACCAAGTCTGACGATGAAGCATTGATCAACGAAGCACTTGGCAAGATGGTCGATGATTTTATTATTAAGCCTTTTACTCCTGCCCAGCTTCTTGCGGTAATAAAACGTTTGCTGGAAAAGCGAAAACTGGTAGTGACTCAAATGGGCAGAGAATTTGTTCAAGCCATTAACGAAGCAAGGGACTTGAAAACTGCAGAAGATTGGGCTAATTACTATTTTCTTCTGAACTATTGGAATAATATCATTCACCGTTACGACGATGCCGGTCTTAAGGAAATCCTTCAGGAACGGCATCGTGCAGCCAATAACCAGTTCAGTCTGTTTATCGAAGAAAACTATCCACAGTGGCTTTCAGGAGAAAGCCCCTTACTCAGTCATCAGATACTGGGGAAAAATGTAAAACCGCTCTGGGACCGCTACCGCCAGATCTATTTTATTGTTTTGGATTCAATGCGCTATGATCAATGGCTGGCGATTCTTCCGCTGCTGAAGGATTTTTATCAAATTGAAACTAACTTTTACTTCTCAATCCTGCCCAGTGCTACACCTTATTCCAGAAACGCCATTTTCAGCGGTCTGTTACCTCTCGAGATTTACCGGCGTTATCCAGCGTGGTGGGTATTTGAAGAAACCGGACAGAACCGGTACGAACAGGAACTGTTAGCTGAAAATCTGCGTCGACTTGGATTCAAATCACGTTTTTCATTTGTAAAAACATCACATGGTGAAGAGTTGAATCAGTTAAAAACCATTCTTTTTGATACTAATATCCGCCTCAGTGTGATCATCATCAACTTCCTTGATTTGCTGATTCATTCCGTAAAACAGACCCGGTTGTTAAATGAGATGATAACTGATGATGTTTCGCTGGTCGGGATCACTCGTGTCTGGTTTGCATCATCATTTATATATGAACTGCTTAAGGAATTTGCCCGCCGGGACTGCATTGTTATTATCACCAGCGACCACGGATTTATCAGGGTAAAACGACCCACGCTGATTTACGGATCAAGGGAAGTTTCAGCGAATTTACGTTACAAGCATGGTGCAGCAATAAGAGTTGAAGAGAGAGACGCTTTATTAATATCAAACCCTGAAAGTTATGCGCTGCCTGCTGAACATCGAGGGGTGAAATATGCGCTCGCCCGTTCAGATTATTATTTTATTTATCCCACAAAACCACGGGAGTATGAAAAGACTTATAAAAACAGCTTCCAGCACGGCGGGATTTCAATGGAGGAGATGATCGTACCTTATGCAAAGTTGACTCCCCAGTAGGTCATTCGGTATCAACCGGAACGACCAGTGCAAAGTGAGTGAAGATTACAAAAGTTTTTACTTTCTTGTTAGGAAATAGTTCACTGATTGCCGATCTGTAATGGCTTAACTGAAACTTATTATACTCAGCCGTAAGCTCAGCGATTTCACCTTTCTTTATCGGGAATGTTTTGTAATCATAGACTCGAACTTCCCCTTCCTGAACAATGATTCGATCGATCCTTCCATTCAATATCCGTTCTCCATCGTTGTATGTGATTGGCAGCTCAGCATAAGCATCGGGCTGAGGTTTGATTATTTCCCATACAGGTGATTCAATAAGCCGGTTTATATGAGCAAGGATTTCCCGGGCAAGCTTGGCATGCCGTTGTTTCGGTATACACTTAATTCTGAGCTGACGCAGAATCTCCTGTTCCATTGCTGGAGTGTCGGGGGAGATTTTCCCTTTTGAAAAAAGCTCGAGCAGGCGATGAATGATTTCACCAATGCCCAGTGCTTCTTCCGGAGCTTGTTTCAGCTCTCGCGGAATAAACCGGCCTATTGGAAGTACTGGCGGATTATTGCTTGTGAATTTGATATCCTTCTTAACGATTTTCTGCGGCTGATCCGAGGCGGTGACAGGTGGTGTATCAGGGATAAAAGAAGGAGAGACAATTTCTACCCCTGGAATTTCGATTCCCAGCGTGAAACCACTTTCTGAGGGCTCCAATCCGAGGCATGAGTGCAGCCATTCCAATTTAGAGTCTTTGGGCTTTTTTGCCATCCAAATGCCGGTGAGGAAAAGGGCGTCCCGCGCCCGGGTGCATGCCACATAAAATATGCGCTTTTCTTCCTCAATCTGTTTCAGTTTGTGCTGGATATAGGCATCGCAATTATTGCGCAGCGTTGCTTCTTTAAGATAGAAAATGCGGACCTGATTGAATGCTGTCTCTTCAACGAGCAATCTATCATCAGCGCTGGATCTGACACGACCAGTAATGCTTTCATGCAAACCGGGGTGAAAAACGATCGGGAACTGAAGCCCTTTTGCAGCGTGAACGGTCATTACCTGAACTGCATTCATCTCTTCGGTGGGTACATCAGCCTTAGGTTCATCGCTGCTTGGCTGATCCAAGAAGGTCCTGATACGGAGGAGATGGAGGCCGCTAAGCTCAAGTTCATGAATGACCTGTAGAAACTTGCGGACATTTGCCTCCCGCTGCGGCTCCCAGAAAATTGACCAAGCCCGGGTCTGTACCAGTAGCCGGTCAAGAATCAGATGCAAAGGTTCGTAACCTATCCGCTGCTGTGCATCAGTCAGTTTCTGAACCGCATCTTGGATTGACGGGGAGAGATCAGTATCAGAATGGGAGATTTTTTCCCAGAGAAAGGCACTGGAATTTTTTGAACTGCTGACAGCGAAGAAAAGCTCATGTTCAGAAATAAGAAACAGAGGTCCGCGCAGAGTTATGTACAGCGACAGGTCGTCCGCAGGGTCAATCAGGAATTTTGTCAACGCAGTCAGATATTGTACTTCCGGCTCTTCATAGAAACCGGTCCCGCCGACCACCAGAAACGGAATTTGGTATTTGCGCAAACTGTTTTCAATGGCAGCAAGGAAATTGCTTCGGGATCTGAGAAGAATAGCGATATCGCGATAACAGCAGGAACGAAGCATTTCTGTCCCGTCAGGTTGGCGTTCATAAATCTGGTAACGGGAATCAATCAGCTGGCGGATCCGCCGGGCAACATTTTCAGCATCGATACAGCAAGCTTCGGGCATATTTATCTCTGAGTCTACCTTTTCAATCAGCAGTTCAACTTTTCCCGAAGTCAGATTGTTGCGCTGACAGGTAAAAGGACGATAACGTGTGAACCATGGGGGAGAATCAGCTGGGGGCTGCATCAGCCGGGAAAAAAGGGTATTGTTGAAATCGATAATTGCGGGCAGTGAGCGGTAATTTTTTTCCAGATTCCGGATTTCCAGCGCTTCATTTCCCAGCCAGTTTGCAAGCTTATCCTGGGCCAGTGAAAATATTTCAACCCGGGCATCCCGGAACATGTAGATTGACTGTTTATCATCGCCGACGATGAAGATAGTTGGGGTAATGCCCAGTTCCGACTTGATACCGGCACCGGACCGCCACTCTTCACTCAGCTTGTCAATAATTGCCCACTGCAGATATGAAGTATCCTGGAACTCGTCAACCAGAATATGGTCGGTATGCTCATCGAAGATATACAGGATGTTGAGCCAGTCTGGATTTTCTGTTAACAGCCTGAGTGCAAGCAGCTCCATATCATCGTAATCAACCATACCTTGTTCGCGCTTCTGCTGTTCGTAGGTCTCAAGAAAGCACTTTTTGAACAGCAGAAACTTCCTGCGGAAGTCGATCAATTCCCCGGCGATTAAAATCCGGTAATAATAATCTGCCATCAACGCCGCCCATTCCCGCTGTGCCGAATTAAATCCCTTCTGTCGGGGATTGCCCTCCTGGGTGAGAAAAACATTCTTTTTGCTGCTGAGCAATCGGGCAATCCTGAAAATTTCTTTTTCATCGGCGTAGTTATTGCTGAAAAGCTCTTCGTAGTTATCAATCAATGACTGTCCACAAATATCGGCGCGGAGCCTGCAGGCAAGTTCAACAGTCTGCTTGAGGTCGATCTGCACATACGAGTTGTCTTCCCCTCCGGTCCGGATAACCGTATTCCGTTTCCTGAACAACGCTTCGAACAGCTTGGCGAGTTCATTCCAGCCGATTCGGTGCGTGTCACTAAGCAGGGAAATCATCATTTCGCGGGTTTCTGCGCCAAATTGTCCATCGGCAATTTTCATCAGGGTATCATATTTCGCCTGCTCCCAGAGCGTCTGATAATCACTCAGAACACCAGGGTGAGGATCTATACCCAGAAGGTCGGCAAAACGTTGAACAAGTGAATAGCAAAAGGAATGAATGGTTGATATTCTCAGTCTGAGAATATTGTCTTTCAGGATTTGATACAAGTCGGGATAGTCGGTGCGGGCGTTCCTCAGGATCCGTTCCTTCATTTCCGCTGCCGCCTTGTCAGTAAAAGTAAGGGTCAGAATCCGTTCTGGCTTAACTCCATTCTTGACCAGCTCCAGATAGCGCCGGCTCAATTCCTCCGTTTTACCCGAGCCTGCGGGGGCAAATACGATCGTACTTTTCAGTCTCACGGTATTATTCCTGTTCATATGTGTCATGGTTGCGCCCGCAAGTAAATTTGTATTTACACTTTCTGCAGTGATCCTTGTTGACTTCTGCCGGCTGGAAAATTCCCGTCCGGATGTTTTGGACGATATCGACAGCATTCTCCTGGGCTGCCTTAATCAATTCCCTTACATCATACCGACCTTCTTTTACCAGCAGGTTCAGATTCATTGAGCGCAAATTATAGATGCCCATATTCTCTACCGTCACATCACGAACCACCCCGCTTTGGAGCACTAGATGGGCATAAATGGGCAGCTGGATATGACTCTTTTTATGAATTACATCTGATGCGTTTATACTTTCCGAGCCGGTTTTATAGTCAATTATCCGCACCTCGCCGTTGCGCCGGTCAAGTCGGTCAAGCCTGCCCTGAAGGCTGATTCCGTTGACGGTTCCCCGCAACCGGAGTTCAGTGCATTCGGGAAGAAACCCTGTTTCCCGCAGTCGGGTTTCAGTTTTTACGAACTCAACAATCAAATTGTTGAGCACCCTTTCGGTTACCTGATGCCAGAACTCCGGCAATTTTAAACCGGAGAGGACTTCAACGATAATCTCCCGTGCCCGTTTCTGAATCAGTTCCGGAGGCACTGCACCTTTTGCATAGAGCCGGGCAAGAAGTTGATGGGCGACCGTTCCCCAGCTTCGGGCATCAAGTTCGAAAGTCGGCTCTTCGGGCGGAATCAGTCCCAGCACATGACGCAGGTAAAATTGAAAGGGGCAGTAACGGTAACTTTCCAGCATGGTCACGTGAAAACAATAATGGGGTCCAAAACGGTCTCCAAGTACCTTTTTGACAGCTTCATTGCTGGAAAAATCAACCAGGGACTGAAATTTTTCCAGCCGGCTGCGTTTATTTTTCCCTTCATAGAGCAGTTCTTCGACATCAGAGAAAATAACTTGTTGATCAGGATACCGTACCGGCTCCAGTTCAATAAACGGTGTCGGCAGTTCCGGCCGGCCATCTCGGGATTCGGCAAAACTGCAGAAGGGAGTTCGCAAACTGGAATTCAAAACTTGCCAGAAATGAAACCGCTGCCACTCCCGGTGCCACTCAATATCCGGCATTCCCAGCTCACGGCGGACCGAATCGGGCAGAATCGGGTCCGGATGATAGGGCCCCGGAAGTCCGGTTTCAGTCAAACCGCAGAAGAAAAGATTACCGGGATTAATCCCCAGCATTTCCTCCATTGCCACGACCATAACCCCGCCGTGATCATGCTCGGGTGATTTCATGCCGGTTCCAAGTAGATGCAGCAGTGATCTGATAAACTGCCTTCGGGGTTCCGGTTGCTCACCGAATTCAATTTCCAGTTCACTTAAGGTGTCCAGAATATCGTAAAGGCTCTTTTGGTCCTGGTTTAACTCCTCAAACCATTCAGTCGTCGTTTCGAGGTTGCGACCGAACTCAACAACCTCAAGAAACTGCTTAAGCCGGCGCGCCTGATTTCCCAGCGTCCCGGCAGGTTCCAGTATACTCTCGGTAAGTCCGATTGCCTGCCGGATCCGGCTCTGCAGATCGCGCAACAGTTCGGCTTCCAACCCGTTTTCTGAGTATTCTTCATCGTTCAGAATTCTTTCCGCAATGTTCAGCCAGTTATCCCGTCCCTTGATGATACCGGCACGCCGGGAGGCAATGTTAATCAGGGCGGCAGCGCGATTGCGGGCATCCAGACTTTCCTCTCCGGGAAGTCGCAGCAGTCCCGGAAAATAGGGCGAGGAAAATACCGCCGCTGCTGCCACCCGTTCGTAATCACTATCCAGTGCTTTCAGCAGTTCCAGCACGGGTGTAATTACCGGAGAGGAAATCAGAGGAGAGCTGGGGAAAACAGAATACGGGATCCGGTACTGAGGGAAATATCTCTCGACGAGCGGTACATAGTAACTGAGACGGGGAAAGACCACATAGGTATCAGCCGGGTCAAGTTCGGCGCTGTGCTTGCAAATTTCCCGGCAGACACCGATTATTTCCTGATCCGGACTGGGAAAGCGGTAAAATTGCTCTGGCTCCCGCGCTTTCTGTTCCGCGGTCAGTCTTTCGGTGACAAAACCGGCTTGCCGGTCTATGAAATCAATGAACCGGCGGGCGAGGGTATATTTTTCCGGCGCCGCATCCGACCAGTATGTTCCGGCAATAACCACCGGACAGCGGTCCACCAGCTGAGCGAGCAACTGCTGCTCCAGCCGGTTTGGGGCTACGAAGCAGTCCAGAATAAGTACCGGTGGTAATTCACTAAACTCGTCAAGATGCCCGACTGCTTCTCGAATCAGATCTTCCCGGTCGAGCCAGCCGTGGGTCTTGAGCAGCCGGTTGTACTCCAGCATAAGTTCATATGCCTCCCGCGCCCGGCGCAGAGGTTTGTCATAACCTGCTAATAGCGCATTCAGTATCTCTGGGATGGTCTGCTCGGCTTCGGACGCCACATGCCTTTTGACGTCCGCAATAAATCCGCCCACTACCTGAGCGTAGCCCAGCGTAACCTCACGCCCCCGCTGCTGTGCAATCCGCCGGATAAGCACCGGCTTTAATTCATCGCGGAGAAACCGGTAAGCACTGGTATAGTCACAGATCTCACGTGCCAGCTGACCCAGGGTTCGAAACCGTGGAGGAATAAATGCCCTTCTGCCCAGAATTCGGGTAAGCAGGACCTGAGTGGCGCGCAGTTTACGCGGGCTGGGGGTGAGATAAAGAATCTGATCCGGTTTGATTCCGGAATCAAGCACCGATTTCAGAATTATTTCGGTGCTGTTATGGCACTCAAATGGAAATAAAAAAAGCTTACGGCTTCTGTTCAATCTGCCGTGCCTTTTTCTTTGCCTCCAGTCGGCGCCGCCTTTTCAGCTCCCAGCGGTGCCGCATCCGCTTCAGTTTTGTTTTGCTCCTTGCCATATACCTCCCTTGAGGTTACTAAGTAACTTTGAAAACTTCATCATGCTCGTGTACCCGGGCAGATACCTTCATACCTGCCTCCTGGCCGATTTCTATCTGACTTACCGGTTGATGTTCAATCTGCAATGATTCCACCACCTGAGTATGGTCAGTGGTATGGCCCTTTATGTGAATGGTATCACCGACCGCAATCGGTCCTTCGGTTGCCTTAACGACCGCGACACCGATCCGGCCGAAATAATGAGTTACAACTCCAACTTTTATTTCCGGCATCGCTGCCTCCTTTTTATGGATATATCTTTTCGAGCAGTCGGGGAAACGGTATCGTTTCCCGGACATGCTTCAGACCGCAGATCCAGGCAACGGTCCGCTCCAGCCCGAGTCCAAAACCGGAATGGGGAAAGGAACCGTAGCGCCGGATATCCAGATACCACTGATAAGGTTCGCTTGGCAGTTTATACTCCTGGAGCCTCTTTTGTAGTTCATTCAAATCATCCTCCCGCTGACCGCCGCCGATGATTTCTCCATATCCTTCTGGTGCCAGCATATCAACTCCGAGCGCCAGCCGGTTGTCCTCCGGTGCCCTCTTCATGTAAAAAGCCTTGATTGCGGCAGGGAACCGGTGAATCATTACCGGACGTTCAAATGCCTGACTGATGACGGTTTCTTCGTCACCACCGAAGTCATCACCAAACTGCACATTCATACCCGCCTTCTTCAGTATCTCCAGTGCCTCGGCATAGGTGATGCGCGGGAATGGTTTAGTGACTGCCTCCAGCTTTTCGATATTCCTTTCCAGAATTTTCAGCTCTTCCCGGCGCCGGTTCAGCACCCGGCTGACAATCGCACAGATCAAGTCTTCCATCAGGTCCATGGTCATATTCAGATCGTAAAATGCCATTTCCGGTTCCAGCATCCAGAATTCAGTCAGGTGGCGCCGGGTTTTGGACTTCTCCGCCCTGAAAGTAGGTCCGAAACAGTAGGTTTTACGCACCGCAGCACAGATGGCTTCATTATACAGCTGCCCCGACTGAGTAAGATAAACCTGTTCTCCGTAATAATCTACCGGAAATAGGGTAGTAGTGCCTTCAACTGATGCCGGGGTCAAAATCGGTGTATCACAGCACAGAAATCCCTGTTCATCCAGGTAATCCCGCAACCCCTTGATAATTTCATTCCGGATACGCAGAATCGCCACCTGACGCCGGGAGCGCAGCCAGAGATGCCGGTGCTGCATCAGAAACTCGATACCGTGTTCCTTGGGTGTTATCGGATACGGTTCGGCGAGGGAGATTACCTGCATATCAGTAGCAGTAAGTTCGTAGCCCCCTGGTGCCCGCCGGTCTTCCCGCACGGTGCCGGTAACAGCAACCGCAGATTCCTGGGGGATGTTATCCGCCAGGTCAAATGCCGGCTCAGGCACCTGCCCTTCAACAAATACACACTGAACAATTCCGGTGCCATCTCGCAGCAGTATGAACCGGATCTTTCCTGAGGAACGGCGGTTGTAAATCCAGCCCCGCAGTTTGACCTCTTTTCCGCTGAAATAACCGAGCTTATCAATGGTAATATCCACAGTCTTCATTGTATGACGCTATTAAACCAAGTCAAGCCACGGGCTCTGATTGGGCAGATACAGCAGTACCGTTGACAACCGCTATTACCGGTAACTGACTCAGAACCGAAGTAACCGGCGGCAGTAGACGCCCGTCGGCCCGGATTGCGGTCTCAGGGGAAAAGACAGGGAAGGGGGAGTATATCGACATCAACACGGGGGTAGAAATAACAACGGGAGGAGTACCCACCTTTTCCGGGGATTGCTGATCGAGACTCTGTCAGACACCCGCCCTCCCATCTGGACCGGGGTAGCCCGGGGCTAGCCCCCTTTAATGGCGTAACTATTTGAATAAATTACAGTTAATTGCCGGAACAGGCAGTTGAGGGAAGGGACTCGGGCAGATGCGCAACAGGTACGACAGCACCTGCGTCAGGAATTATATAGAGGGAAGCCCGCTTGCTCATGTTAGCAAAAGCAGTATCGAGCGCCGCCTGAATGGAATTAAAAGGGTGCATAAACACGCTGCGAAGCAGTTCCGGCGCAACACCGGGTATTACCGTATAAAGCCGGTGTGTCTGCATAATCCGGGCGAGCCGGGCTGCCTTATGCCAGCCTAAAGTTTCAGGCGGCGACATTTTCAGCAGTTCAGCTGGATCAGAGCAGGACTGAAGCACCCTTACAAATTCATCATTACCGACACCATCATAACAGGCAGATACCGTGATCTGGATACCACCAGGTTTGAGCGCAGGCAGAGCAAACTCCACCGCCCGCTGAGACTGGTAGAAGTTGATGTCATACGGTGATTGCAGAACACTGAGGATAATATCCGCGCGTTCCTTCACGGGGACGGCGAATACCCGCCACGCATCCTGACACGCTTTCTCAAATGATGTGTAAAGATCTCCATACCGGAGGGAAAGGAGGCGGTGGTCTCTGTTCTGAACCAGTTGAATTGAAAACACCGGTCTGGGCACCATTTTTGCGGCTTCGGTCATATCCAGGTGAACCGGGTTGTCCCTGAGGGACAAAGGGGCAGAGGCAGGGTGAAGGAGAAGTCCGTGGTTCTGGGCAATGGTTTTTATCGCTGCAATGCCGGGAACAAAGCATTTTCTGCCACCGGTGTAGCCGGCGAAATAGTGAGGCTCAATGGAGTTGATGGTAATAATCCTTTCCGCCCAGAGAATTTCGCGGTTGAGCCATACCTCTGTGCCATAGCTGGTTTTCCCCAAGAAGAAAAGTTGCGCCGGGTCCTTGCCGTTGTGCTGGATTATTCGCTGCCGGTTGTGATAATAGTTTTCAGTTCCCAATATCTGCATCAGTTCCAATTCGGTTGCCTGACGATGAGTTCCCAGTCCGATCAGGTATTTGACATCCCGGTTTTCCAGTTCCGGGTTCAAGAGCTCCAGAATCGTGCTGTTCGGCGTGGGACGGGTATAATCATTAACCAGAATTAAAATCCGGTTTGCCGACCCCAGAAACTCAGCGACACTGCTGCGGCAGTTTTTCATTTCTGCCGTAATATCACCGGAGGCGCAGTCAAACCGGATCGGGGAGAGAATTCCGAGCAGATTTTCTTCCGGGATATCAATAGATTCGGTCTGATTGTGATACCTGATTTCCAGCTTCATAGAATTATTTTAATCGAGGGTATTAACTTTACAAGGAAAAATTATGTATTAATATTAAAACATGAGCAAGACCTCACAATTGCAGGTGGCAATTTTAATCGGTAGTGAAAAGGACTACGAGGTAATGAGCGAAGCCAAGCGGGTTCTGGATGAGTTCGGGGTGGCAAATGAGATCATGGTCCTCTCGGCACACCGGACACCAGACCGCTGTCGGCAGTTTGCCCGAAATGCGCGGGCGCGGGGAATCAAAGTGATCATTGCCGGGGCAGGTAAGGCAGCCCATCTGGCAGGGGTGATTGCCAGCTATACGACTCTGCCAGTAATCGGTGTCCCGCTTGATGCCAGTCTGGGCGGTCTGGATGCGCTGTTATCAACCGTCCAGATGCCCGCAGGGGTGCCAGTAGCAACCATGGCAATTGGCAGGTCCGGAGCAGTGAACTCAGCACTTTATGCGGTGGCAATTTTAGCTCTGAGCAATCCGGATTTGGAGAAAAAACTGGATCAGTTCCGCAAAAGGCAGTCACGAGCGGCAAAGAAGGTGATAAAGGGATGAATCCGGTTTCAAACTATCATATTGGCAACTTTCTTTTCAAATGGGGGAGAAGATGATTTTGCTGACACTGCTTATTTTTTCAAGCTCGGGACCCATGGGAGATGATTCACTGATTTCCCTTCCAGTGCCGGACACTATGGGAAAGGTAACTGTTGAACAGGCACTTCTGCACCGCCGATCGGCACGGAGTTATGCGAATGAACCACTGACCCTGGAAGACATAGGTCAGCTGCTCTGGGCAGCCCAGGGAAAGACAGGAAAGGCTTTCGGTCGGACTGCCCCTTCAGCCGGTGCCACATATCCGATGGAACTTTTCCTTGTTGCCGGCAGGGTTACAGGCTTGGATTCAGGTGTTTATCAGTATCAGGTTGAAAGGCATGCTTTAAAGCCATTAATGATCGGTGACCTCCGCCGGGAGCTGGCAGGAGCGGCATTCGGACAGACATGTATTGAGCAGGCACCGGCAAGCCTGGTGCTGACCTGTGATTACAAGCGGACGACTCGGAGATATGGTGAGCGGGGATTCAGGTATGTGCATATGGAAGCCGGTCATATCGGACAGAACGTTGCGTTGCAGGCAGTAGCACGCGGACTGGGAACAGTAATGATTGGTGCATTTAATGACAGTGGCGTTCAACGGCTCCTGGGGACTGTTTACTCGCCGCTTTATATAATACCGGTCGGCAGACTCAAAAAGTAAAAGGGAGGACTGTGGTTGTTACCCGAACAGAGCTGAAGGGAATACCGCTGGTGGGCACAGGGAAAGTCCGGGACATCTATCAGGTAGATGACAAACTTCTGATTGTTGCTACCGACCGTCTGAGTGCATTTGATGTCGTGCTTCCGGACGGAATTCCCGGCAAGGGGAAGGTTCTGACGCTCCTATCTGTTTTCTGGTTTGAGCGCTTCAGACCGATCGTCCCCAATCACCTGGTGACCGCAAATGTTGAAGAGTATCCACCCGAATTGAGAGCTTACCGGGATATTCTGAAGGACCGTTCGATGCTGGTTCGGAAGGCACAACCACTCCCGGTCGAATGTGTTGTTCGCGGCTATCTTGCGGGCAGTGCCTGGCAGGACTATCAGCAAACCGGATCAGTCTGCGGTATCAGACTGCCCGCGGGGTTAAAACAGGCCGAGAAACTGCCGGAGCCGATTTTTACCCCAGCAACCAAAGCCAAAACCGGACATGATGAGAATATCAGCGAACAGGAAATGGCAAATCTGGTTGGTGTGGCGCTGACGAGAAAGGTTCGCCAGATTTCAATCGAACTTTACCGGCGGGCGAGTGAATATGCTCTAACCCGGGGCATCATTATTGCCGACACCAAATTTGAATTCGGTCTGCTCAACGGAAAACTGATCTTAATTGATGAAATTTTCACACCGGATTCATCCCGTTTCTGGGCTGCGAGCGAATACCGGGTTGGAATATCCCCCCCCAGTTTTGACAAGCAGTTTGTCCGGGACTATCTGACTGCTGTCGGGTGGAACCGTCAGCCACCGGCACCCCACCTGCCCCCCGAGGTCATTGCCGGCACTTCTGCCCGTTACCGCGAGGCACTGCGACTGCTGGCTGAAGTGGACATTGAAAACTGAAATGCTGGTGGCTGAATTTGATTATCAGCTGCCCAAGGAGCTGATCGCTCAGCATCCGGTCGAACCCCGTGATCATTCCCGATTGCTGGTAGTGGAACGCAAGACCGGCAGGTTTTATGATTGCCGATTTTTTGAAATTGAATTGTGGCTCAATTCCGGAGACGTTTTGGTTCTTAACAATACCCGGGTCATTCCGGCACGAATTTACGGGAGACTGGTAACCGGGGATAAAATTGAACTTCTGCTCCTGCGTCCCAGGGAAGATGGAATATGGGAGACGCTCAGCCGGCCGGCACGCAAGGCAAAACCTGGAACAGTAGTGCAATTTGATGACGGGTTTACCGGAGTAGTTCTCGAACGTCATCCCGCCGGCATAAGGGTGCTCAAATTTGAACCACCGGATATCAGCCGTCTGCTATCTGTCTGCGGAGAACTGGCGCTGCCACCTTATATCCGGACCCGTGGCCACAACCCGGAGCGCTACCAGACTGTTTATGCCCGGATACCCGGAGCGGTTGCCGCCCCGACTGCCGGTCTGCATTTTACAAGTGAACTGATCGAACGACTGAAACAAAAAGGCATAAAGCCGTTCTACCTTACGCTTCATGCCGGACTCGGCACATTCCGGCCGGTAAAAGTCGAAAAAGTGGAGGAGCACCGGATGCATCCGGAGGAATTTGAATTGCATCCGGAAGTGGCGGAAGCGATCACCACCGCAAAACGGGAGGGAAGGCGGGTTGTATGTGTGGGAACTACGACCGTTCGCGTTCTGGAATCACGGGCAGAAAGAAAAGGAAATCAGATCCTCGTCCACCCGGGTGCGGGCCTGACTGACCTTTTCATCTACCCGGGATTTGATTGGAAGGTTACCGATGTTCTGATTACCAATTTTCATCTGCCCAAATCGACCCTGCTGATGCTGGTATGCGCATTCGCCGGCAGGGAGTTAATCATGAAGACTTACCAGCACGCTATTGAGCAGCGTTACCGGTTTTACAGCTTTGGTGACGCAATGATGATTATTTGAGGTGGGATATGGAACCGGTACGCATTGATGAAGTGGTAATGGCGACTGCCGGTTCTCTGACAGCAGGGAAACCGGAACTGGTAATCACCGGGGTAGGGGTTGACAGCCGGAGTATCAGCCCGGGAGAACTGTTCGTTGCGATTAAAGGCAAGAGAATGAACGGCCATCAGTTTGTTGCAGACGCAGTCAGGAGGGGTGCGGTCGCAATACTCGTATCCGAGCCGGTACCGTTGCCTGCAGATGCACCGGTTGCTGTTGTTCAGGTCGCCGATACCCGGGAGGCACTTCTGGACCTTGCCCGGTGGTATCGCAGTCGTCTGAAGCCGCGGGTAGTGGCAATAACCGGTTCCAACGGTAAAACTACAACCAAAGAGCTTCTTGCCGGTCTGCTAAAGTCACGGTTTACCGTTGTAAAGGCCAGGGGAAGTTACAATAATGACATCGGTGTTCCCCTGACGGTGCTGGCAATGGACCGCACTACTCAGATCGGGATATTTGAAATCGAAATGAACGAATTGGGGGGGACGAAAAAACTGGCCCGGATCTGTCAGCCGGAAATTGGAATTATCACTAATGTTGGCGATACCCATCTGGAGTACATGGGGGATCGGATGGGTGTAGCTCAGGAAAAGAATGAGCTGGTGGAGATGCTCCCGGAGACCGGACTGGCAATTCTGAATTACGATGATTCACTGGTTATGAAGATGAGTCGTGCCGGTTGTCGAATAAGAACTTTCGGGCTGAATCCCGGCGCGGAGGTCTCTGCCTTCAATATCCGGGACCTTGGACTTTCCGGAACGCAGTTTCAATTACTCGGGAAATATCCAGTACATCTCTCCTTTCCGGGAAAACATAATATCAGTAATTTTCTGGCAGCAGCTGCTGCTGCCAATGAACTGGGGTTGAGCTGGCAGGAAATTTCCCAGAACGCCGGAACACTGGTTTTACCGACACAACGGCTGACAGTCAAAAATCTCTCCACCATAACGCTGATTGACGACAGTTTCAATGCTAACCCTCAGTCAATGCAGGCGGCACTGGAAGTCTTGGCAAACTCCACTGCCCGCGAATTTCGACTGGCGGTGCTCGGTGATATGCTTGAGCTGGGAGGCAGGTCGGCTGAACTGCACCGGCAGGTTGGTGAATTTGCCGGCAGAATCGTCGGCCGGCTCATAACAGTTGGAACACTGGCGCAATTAATATCAGAAGGTGCAGAGACAGCCGGCCTGCCGGCCGACCGTATCAGGCACTATCACTCAAGCGGGGAGGTGGGAGAGGAGCTGTTTGACTTTATCAAACCGGGCGATACAATTCTTGTCAAGGGTTCAAGGGCAATGGCAATGGAAAGAATAACACAGCTGATTGTGAGGTTTTATGGAGAAAAAACCGATTAGATATACGGATACCACTCTGAGAGACGCCCATCAGTCACTCTGGGCGACGCGGATGAGCCTGTCGGATATGCTGCCAGTATTGGAACATTTGGACCGGGTAGGCTACTGGTCGCTCGAGATGTGGGGTGGGGCAACATTTGATGTATGTCTGCGCTATTTAAACGAAGACCCCTGGGAAAGACTGAGGGAAATTCGCAAGCGGGTCAAAAACACGCGGTTGCAGATGCTGCTGCGCGGCCAGAATGTTGTCGGATATCGTAATTATCCTGATGATGTTCTCGAGGAGTTTGTTCAGCGGGCAGCAGATCTGGGTATCGACATTTTCCGCATCTTCGATGCGCTGAACGATGTCCGCAATCTGGAGAAGGCGGTTGAATTTGTAAAAAGGGCGGGCCGGCATGCTCAGGGAACTCTCTGTTATGCCATAAGCCCGGTGCATACTATTGAATACTATGTCGCCCGCGCCCGGGAACAGAAGGACTTGGGTGTTGATTCCATTTGCATCAAGGACATGGCGGGTATCCTCTCACCCAAAATGGCGTTTGAACTGGTGAGGGCTTTGAAACAGGAATTTGGACTTGAGGTTCAGGTTCACTGTCATTCTTCCAGTGGTATGGCTGTAGCCGCCTATCTTAAGGCAGCTGAGGCCGGTGCTGATATAATTGACACTGCTTCCGCACCACTTTCTTTCTTCACATCTCAGCCGGCAGTGGAAACTCTGCTGGCATGTTTTCGTGAAACACCCTGGGAAGCAGAGCTGAATCTCGAGGCGCTGGAAATTGTGAGCCAGCATTTTGAACGACTGGCCGCCGGCAGGTGCATCCCGGGTACCAAGGCGGTAGATTCAATGGTTATTGTCCATCAGATTCCCGGAGGTATGGCTTCCAACCTGCTGGCGCAGTTGAAGGAGCAGAAGGCAGAACACCGTCTGCCCGAAGTTCTGGAGGAAGTGCCCCGGGTGCGCGAAGACCTGGGGTATCCGCCTCTGGTAACCCCGACGAGCCAGATTGTCGGGGTTCAGGCGGTTATGAATGTTCTTGCGGGTGAGCGCTACAAAATTGTGCCCAAGGAAGTGAAAGATTATGTCAAGGGGCTTTACGGCAGGCCACCAGCTCCGATCCGTGAAGCGATCATCAAAAAAATTCTCGGTGATGACAAACCGATTAAAGGGCGACCGGCGGATAAGCTCGAACCGGGGATGCCCCGGGCACGCCGGGAACTGGCAAGGGAACTGGTAGAGAAGGAAGAGGATTATATCAGCTATGCTCTGTTTCCCGAAGTGGCACTGAAATTCTTTCAATGGCGCAAGAACCCGGTGAAAACTGAAGAAGTGGCAACTGTGCAGGAAAAAAAGACGAAAACCGAGCCCCCCCCGCCCCCCAGACCTCCAGCGGAAGAACCTGGTATCAGAAGATTACGTGCCCTGATGGAACTTTCCAGCCTCCACAGTGTTACCGAGCTGGAATGGGAAGTGGGGGAGGAGAAAATCAGGATCAAACGACAGCCACTGGAGGCATTGGTTCCCAAGGAAACACCGGTTTCAGCACCTTCCCAGAAACCTTCCGAAACCCTACCCGGTACACCCCAAAAAGAGACAGCTGTTTCTTCTGAACCTGCTGGTCCTGCAGCTCAAATTGATGTTGCAACGGAATCAGCCCGTCCTGTTACTGCAGTTAAAACTGAGCCAATTACTTCTCCAATGGTGGGCACTTTTTATTCCCGGGCACGGCCGGAAGCACCGGCATTTGTGGAGAAGGGGGATATCGTTGAACCGGGGCAGACTCTGTGTATTGTGGAAGCGATGAAGCTGATGAACGAAATTCAGGCAGAAAAGAAATGCCGGATTATTGACATTCTGGTGAAGGACGGTGATTCAGTAGAATACGGTCAGCCGCTGATGCTCGTTGAGCCGCTCTGATTCACGAAAATGCGATTCGGGGTCAGCGAGCAGAAGGAAAAGGATTTGCTGAAGCGGATGGAACAGCTGGGAATCAGGGAAGATGACCTGGTTGAGAAGTTCATCCGTTCTTCGGGTCCCGGCGGGCAGCATGTTAACAAAGTATCAACCGGCGTTTACCTGAAGCATGTTCCTTCCGGTATCGAGGTAAAAGTAACTCAGGAACGTTCGCAGGCACTGAACCGGTTTCTGGCCCGACGCCTGCTTGTCGAAAAAGTTGAAGCCCGGATACTGAATATCAAGACCGAAAAGGAAAGGGAAATCGCCCGAATCCGGCGTCAGAAAAGAAAGCGTTCCCGGCGCAGTCGGGAAAAAATGCTCAGGCTTAAACACCTTGTTGCCGAAAAGAAAGAACTGCGGAGAGCCCCAGCTGAATAACTTTATTAAAAATATTGACTTCAAAAGGAACCAAGTTAATCTTAATCCCGAATTTGCCAAACCAGTTAATATTAAAATGAAAGGAGATAATAGATGAGCCCATTGTTCTGGAGCGCACCGGTCAGTGCAGTTCTGGCACTGGGATTTGCTCTTTATCTCGCATTAAACAACCTGCGTAAAGAAGAAGGCACCGAACCGATGAAGCAGGTTGCTCAGGCGGTCAAGGAAGGTGCAACCGCCTATTTAAAACAGCAGTATAAAGGGGTCAGCATATTCTTTGCCATTGTGTTCGTGCTGCTGTTGATTCTTGCCCTTTTAAAACTGCAATCGCCGTTTGTGCCATTTGCGTTTCTTACTGGCGGTTTCTTCTCCGGACTTTCCGGATTCATTGGCATGTCAATCGGCGTCCGCTGCAGTGCACGCACAACTTGGGCCAGCAAGCAGAGTCTCAATTCGGGTCTTCGGGTTGCATTTTCATCCGGCATGGTCATGGGGCTGGTTGTAGTCGGACTTGGACTGATAGATATCTCCATCTGGTATATAATTCTGAATGCAGTTTACGCCTCCGAACCCTTGATCCATAAACTTGAACTGATTACTTCAACCATGCTGGCTTTCGGAATCGGCGCCAGTTCTCAGGCACTATTTGCCCGCGTTGGTGGTGGTATCTTCACCAAGGCGGCCGATGTCGGTGCGGACCTGGTCGGCAAGATCGAAGCAGGCATTCCCGAGGATGACCCCCGTAACCCGGCAGTTATCGCTGATAATGTCGGGGATAATGTCGGCGATATTGCCGGAATGGGTGCAGATCTCTATGAATCTTATGTGGATTCCATCATCGCCTCAATGGCACTTTCGGTCGTGGCATTCAAGGGAACAGGCTGGGAAATCAACGGTATTCTTCTCCCCATGGTGCTTGCCGGGGTCGGAATAATCTCTTCAATTATTGGCAGCTTTTTTGTCCGGGCGGGTGAAAAGGCTGAACAGGCGGTGCTGCTCAGCGCCTTGCGCCGGGGGATCTATGGCGCCGCAGTCCTTTCGGCAATACTGGCTTTTATTGTGACCAGATGGTTATTGCCAGAAAACTGGTCAGTCTACTGGGCAATTCTTTCCGGACTGCTTGCCGGTGTCTTGATTGGATATTTTACCGAAATGTTCACTTCAGATTCCTATTCCCCAACAAGGGCAATTTCAGCTGAAGCGCGAACATCACCGGCAACGGTTATTCTTGAGGGATTATCCGTCGGTATGCGTTCCGCATTTCCCATTGTAATCGTAGTTGTGGTCGCCATAATTACCAGTTTTTTCCTGTCGGGTTTTGGGTCACCCGAAATCGGACTTTATGGCATTGGCATCGCTGCAGTGGGTATGCTTTCAACACTGGGAATTACGCTTGCAACCGATGCCTATGGTCCGGTTGCTGACAATGCAGGCGGTAATGCTCAGATGACGGGGCAGGAGCCGATTGTCCGCGAGCGCACTGATGCCCTCGATGCATTGGGTAATACTACTGCCGCAACCGGAAAGGGATTTGCAATCGGTTCTGCTGCCTTGACTGCATTAGCGCTGATTGCAGCCTATCGGGATGAAGTCAGAGTAGTCAGCCAGCGATTCTTGGGAGAGGTACGAACACTTCAACTGTCTCTGCTTAATCCGTATTTGATCGCCGGAATCTTTGCCGGTGCGGTTATTCCGATGGTGGTTTCGTCGTCAATTCTCAAGGCGGTAGCGAGAACGGCATCCAAAATCGCAGATGAAGTCCGGCGTCAATTCCGGGAGATAGCCGGTTTAATGGAAGGCAAGACGAAACCGGATTATGCGCGGGCGGTAACTATCTGCACGAAGGCAGCACAGAAGGAAATGCTCAGCCCTGCTCTGACTGCAATTATTGCCCCGGTCATAGTCGGACTGCTGTTAGGTCCGGAAGGTGTCGCCGGATTTCTAATCGGCGGTTTGGCAACCGGTTTCTGTCTGGCAATATTCATGGCTAATGCGGGTGGGGCATGGGACAATGCGAAAAAATTCATTGAAAAGGGTAACTATGGAGGCAAGGGTTCTGAGGCGCATAAAGCGAGTGTCGTGGGGGATACGGTTGGCGACCCGCTCAAGGACGCAGCCGGACCATCGTTAAATATTCTGCTGAAACTGCAATCGATGGTTTCCATTGTTGTCCTGGGCTTGGTGTTAAAGATATCCTCCTATATGCCGTGGCTTAAATAAAAGAGCCACACCAGGCAGGATATTCGGACCAGTTCAACCGGGCATTGAATTAATCCCGGGCGGCAGTAAAATTTGGTATGGATAAACTGTCGGTGCTCCACCGGTTTATTGATACCATCGAACAATACCAGTTATTAAAAAAGGGCGGTCATGTGCTTGCGGGTATTTCCGGAGGTGCGGATTCGGTATGCCTGCTGGATTTACTGAGAATGATTGCCCCAAAGTATAAACTGCAGGTGTCGGGTATTCATATCAACCACGGAATCCGGGGCAATGCCGATCAGGATGAGATGTTTGTGCGCAATCTTACCCAGCAGTGGGATATTCGGCTCGTTGTGGTGAAAGTTGATACACCAACCTTCGCTCGAAAGCACAGAATGAGTCTGGAAACTGCAGCAAGGCATCTCCGCTACCTGCATTACCAGCGGACAGCCAAAAAGCTTGCCTGCGATAGGGTGGCACTGGGACATACTGCCGATGATAATCTGGAAACGGTAATTCACAATCTGGTGCGCGGGGCCGGATTGCGCGGACTCTGCGGCATTCCGGTCCACCGGGATATTTTCATCCGTCCACTTATTAAGATTACTCGTAAGGAAATAAGGAGCTATCTTGAAGCCAAATCTCTCAAATGGGTAGAGGATGAAACCAACACAGATGTCAGGTACACCCGTAATCTGATCCGACTGCAGATTATCCCAATAATGGAAAAAATCAATCCTGCAGTCAGGGAAAATGTACTGCGTACCGGAGAGTTGCTGCGGAGTGAAGACTGTTTTCTCGAGACTCTGGCACAGAAAGCGCTCAGCCGTATTGGAAAATTTAACAGCAAAAGAGTGTTAATTGACATCAAGCGGTTCAACAGTTATAATTTGGTTCTGAAAAGAAGGATCATCAAGTTAATCGCGCCGGAGATCAGTTCTGATCATGTGGAGCGGATAGTGGATTTAATCACAAGAAAGTGCCCTGGAAGTCATTATATTCAGGCAGGCGTGGTAGTGCGCATCCGCGATGAAGGAGCAGAGATAACCAGAAAAGTTTCGAAATCGGTTAATGGCGATTAAAACGAACGCTGGGCGGGCACTCGGTTCGCTGGTAATCTGGGTTCTCGTACTTCTGTCAGCCTGGATGGCGTGGACTTTTTTCTCTCAATATCGACGCACCGCACCTCGAATCAGCTATACCGAGTTCATAAAACAGGTAGATGCCGGTAATGTGTTGAAGATTACGATTACCGACCGGGAAATTATCGGGACATTGCGTGCCCCGACTGAGATTCTCCTGGATCAGGGCAAAATGACCTTGACCCAGTTCCGTACTACCACTCCACCCAATGATCAGGAACTTGTCCCCCGACTGCTGAAAAATGATGTTTATGTTGATGTTCGGGAGCGTTCGCAGTGGCCAACGATTCTGATATCATTTCTTCCCTGGGTCCTGGTAATCGGTCTCTGGCTCATGTTTATGCGCCGGATGACTTCGGGCCAGGATCGCGCTTTCACCTTCGGCCGATCCCGCGCCCGGATATTAACCTCTGATCGGCCGAAGGTTACCTTTAATGATGTTGCCGGAGTAGAGGAAGCCAAGGAGGAGTTGCGGGAAATTATTGCCTTTTTGAAATCTCCTCAGAAATTTCAGCGCCTCGGAGGAAGAATTCCCAAGGGTGTGCTTCTGGTTGGACCCACCGGTACCGGTAAAACCCTTCTGGCAAAGGCAGTAGCGGGAGAGGCGGGCGTCCCTTTTCTATCTATTTCCGGATCTGATTTTGTGGAGATGTTTGTCGGCGTCGGGGCTGCCCGCGTCCGTGATCTTTTTGAGCAGGCGAAGCGTAATGCTCCATGCATTATATTCATCGATGAAATTGACGCAGTGGGCAGACAGCGCGGTGCCGGACTCGGAGGGGGACATGACGAACGTGAACAGACGCTGAATCAACTCCTTGTTGAAATGGATGGATTTGAAACAACCGATGGCGTCATTATCATGGCTGCGACCAATCGTCCGGACATACTCGATCCGGCTTTATTAAGACCGGGCAGATTCGACCGGCAGATCGTTGTGGACCTTCCTGATGTTCTGGGAAGGGAGGGTATCCTTAAGGTTCATATCCGCAAGATCGCAGTCGGGCAGGATGTGGATGTATCAATTCTGGCACGAAGCACTCCGGGTTTTTCGGGCGCTGATTTGGCGAATATGGTCAACGAAGCCGCACTGCTGGCGGCGCGTCGTGGAAGAAACGCTGTTACCATGCAGGATTTTGAGGATGCAAAAGATAAGGTCTTGATGGGCGTGGAACGGCGAAGTTTGCTGATAAGTGAAGAGGAGAAGCGCTGGATTGCCTATCACGAAGCCGGACATGCACTGGTTTCCCGACTTACACCGGGTACGGACCCGATTCACAAAGTAACGATAATTCCCAGAGGCAGGGCATTAGGTGTTACCCAGCAATTACCGATAGATGACAAACGCATATATTCCCGCGAATACTGCCTGAATCAGTTAACCGTTATGCTGGGGGGGAGAGCTGCTGAACAGATTGTCTTCAATGATATCTCAACCGGTTCCCGGGACGACATTGACCGGGCAACCATGCTGGCAAGAAGAATGGTAACCGAGTGGGGGATGAGTGAAAAAGTGGGGCCGTTAACATTCGGCAAGGGTAATGAAGAAATTTTCCTCGGGCGGGAACTGGGTTTGCATCGAACCTTTTCTGAGGAAACCGCCCGACTGATTGACTCTGAAATCAAGCGCATTGTTGATACACAAGCAGCCCGGGCTTTGCAGCTTATTCAGGAAAATCGGGACAAACTGGATCTTCTGGCAAAGGCCTTGCTGGAAAAGGAGGCATTAAGCGGCAGCGATGTAGATCAGATTCTCGGGCTTGGGGGAGACGATAAGAAACAAACTGTTGTGCCACCGCTTTAAAAACATAAGGGAGGCATTATGTTTACAGGTTGCATTACTGCATTAATTACTCCCTTCAAGGAAGAAGCGCTGAATCTTGATGGACTGCGGGAGAATATTCGATTTCAATTGCAAACCGGTGTAAAGGGAATTTTAGTCTGCGGTTCTACCGGTGAATCGTCCAGCCTGAATGAAACGGAATGGGAACTGGTGATTCAGACAGCTGTTGCCGAAGCTAAGGGCAAAATTCCGGTAATCGCCGGTGCGGGAACGAATTCAACTTGGAAGTCAGTTCGCCAAATCCGGAGGGCGGAAGAACTGGGGGTTGATGCTGTCCTGGTGGTTGCGCCTTATTATAACAAACCGACTCAGGAAGGTCTTTATCAGCATTTTCGTGCCTGTGCTGAAGCAACCCGTTTGCCATTGATTATCTACAACATTCCACCGCGCAGCGTTGTCAATATTCAGCCGGCAACAATCGAACGGCTGGCAAATGACTGTCCCAATATAGTAGCAGTAAAAGAGGCATCAGGAAATCTTGACCAGGTTAGCGATATTCTTATTCGCTGCGGAGATCGGATAACCGTGCTTTCCGGCGACGATTCTCTCACTCTTCCGATTTTATCGCTCGGCGGTCGCGGTGTGATCTCGGTTGTCTCCAATATCGTCCCGAATGATGTCCAGGCGCTGGTTGATGATTATCTCGGTGGGAATACGGAGTCGGCCCGGAGACGCCATCTGAAATTATTTCCTTTGATTAAGGCACTTTTTATTGAAACCAATCCCATTCCGGTAAAAGCTGCGATGAATATGCTCGGGATGCCTGCCGGGTACCCGAGACTTCCATTAAGTCCTTTAAGCTCCGGTTCAAAAGAGTTGCTCCGACGGGCTTTGCAGAACTACGGATTGAACATCAGACATGATTAGAGTAGTCATTGTGGGCTGCGCCGGACGGATGGGATGTGAAATAAAGCGGTTACTGTCACAACAGTCTGATATTGAGGTGGTGGGCGGCGTTGAAGCGCCGGGACATCCCCAGATCGGCGCACCCCTCGGTTCCGGTACAATTGTTACCGAACTTTCTGCCTGCTTGACCAGCGTCGATGTTGTTGTCGACTTTTCAAACCCTGTCACTGTGGTTAAAAATGTTAATCTTTGTGCCGAAGGCGGAACATCCTTTATCACCGGCGTCACCGGTTTCAGCGCCGAGCAGTTAAGAACAATCCGCGATGCCGGGAGGAAAATTCCAGTTGTCTGGGCACCTAATTTTGCTCGGGGGATTGCAGTTCTTTCCAGGATTGCCATGCAAGCAGCTCAACTGTTGGGCGATGAATACGATATTCACCTGATTGAAATTCACCACAAGAAAAAGAAGGATGCCCCGTCAGGAACTGCCCGGCAGCTTACCGAGGAATTGCAGGTGGTAACGGGCAGAACAGAAATTCCGGTGGTTTCAATAAGGACCGGGGACGTGATAGGCGAACATCAAATCATTTTTGGCGGTGCCGGTGAACGTTTAGAGCTGATTCATAAAGCAGAAAGTCGCTCCACATTTGCTGCTGGCGTCTTAGCAGCCATCAGGTGGATCATCAAGCAACCCGCCGGATTTTACTCAATGACTGACATCATCAACTTTTAATGGTTTCAATGTAGATTTCATTATTCGTATAAACACAGACCGCAGCCGCCTGCTGAATCGCCTCCCGGACAATTTCCTCGCTGGAAAGCGATGTATACTTCAACAGCAAGCGGGCAGCAATCAGAGCATACGTCCCCCCCGAACCGATCGCAATAATCCCGTCATCCGGTTCAATCACATCCCCGGAACCGGAGACGATAAAAGAATGTTCTCTGTCCATAATGCCCAGCAGCGCTTCAAGCCGGCGCAAAACCCGGTCTGTCCGCCAGTCCTTTGCCAGCTCGACGACCGCTCGGGATAAATTACCGGCATGTTCCTCAAGCTTTGCTTCAAACCGCTCAAAAAGGGTAAAGGCATCAGCCGTTGCCCCGGCAAATCCAACAAGAACTTTTCCGTTGTGAAGTTTTCTGATCTTGCGGGCTGAATGTTTGAGAATGGTTTCACCAAATGTAACCTGACCGTCCGACGCCATTGCCACTCTGCCATCACGGCGTACTCCGATAATAGTTGTATGGTGGAAAATATTCTCCTGAGTCATTAATATTATATTATTTTAAAATTGCTCCAGTGCAAATTCTGCTCAAGAGGTGTGGCAGATAAAACTCAGCGCTGTTTTCCATTGACATTAGAGTAGATCCAGTCTAAAATTTACAGAATATGCGTTTTGTATATTCCGATCGCTATCATTTTAATATTGGCGTCCATGTATTTCCCACCGACAAGTACAAATTGGTAAAGGCTTCCCTCTTAGGCAGCGGTTTGGCAAAGGAATCGGATTTCTTTGAGCCACCTGAACCGGTAATCGATGACATTCGACTTGTTCATACTAAAGAATATGTGGATGATCTCCTGAACCTGCGCTGGACATCAAGAACTGTCCGTTCCGAACTACCGCTTACTTGGGATATTGTTTATGGTTATATGCTTCATACTTCTGGAACTATCCTCGCCTGCCACTTTGCCCTTGAAGACGGGATCGCCATGCACATTGGCGGCGGTTTTCACCATGCCTTTGCCGACCATGCCGAGGGGTTCTGCTATATCAATGATATTGCAGTCGCAATTAAAAAATTACAAAAAGAGGGGAAGATAGAAAGGGTGGCGGTGATTGACTGTGATCTGCATCAGGGTAACGGCACTGCCCGCATCTTTCAGGATGACCCAAGGGTCTTCACATTCTCCATCCATCAGGAACACCTGTATCCCATAAAAGAGCGTTCTTCGTGGGACATAGGACTTGAGGATGAGACAGGTGATGAAGAATACAACCAGCATCTGATTACAGCGGTTCCCAAGATCATTTCAGAACACAAACCTCAATTTGTCATCTATGTAGCCGGTGCGGATCCATATATCGATGATCAGTTGGGGACGCTTCGTTTAACAAAACGGGGGCTGGCATTGCGCGACCGGATAGTGATTGAAAACTGCCATCGGAAAGGAATACCGGTCGTGCCCGTACTCGCGGGAGGCTATGCGCTTAATACACAGGATACAGTAGAAATTCATGTCAACACTGCCAAGGAATGCCTTCGTGCCTTAGGGCAGCTGCCGGCTGGAACTGAAGAACAGCCAGAACCGGTTCATCCACAAAATTAGGTAGTGTCGTTCCTGCAATTGGAAGCGCATGACCGCAATTAAACATGTCTGCCTCCTTACTTCCTCTTATCCGGCAGATTACAGCAGATTTCTTGATCGCGAGGCTCAATCTCTCTTCCAGGCAGGATTCAAGGTTACTGTTATCGGACTGGGAAATAAATACAATACCCATATTTTTTATTCCAGAGGAATAAAAGTCATTGCTGTACCCGAAAGGTGGCAGATTAAGAAAATCAGAACGCTCCGGGAGATTGCCCGGTTAGCTTGGCAAGAGAATGCCGATGTTTATCATTGTATTGACCCCTGGTGTCTGGCTGTCGGTCTGCATATCAAAACTTACAGGCCTCGCATAAAAGTTGTCTACGAATCCAGCGAGTGGTTTCCCCGTCAATATCTGGACAGAACTGATTTACCAGTATTTATCAGGATACTTGGCTGGTTACTTATCAGCTATCTTGAATATCAGGCGGTCAGAAAGGCAGACGCGATAATCGAAACTAACCGTTTGAGGGCACTGCGTTTTCGAAGACGCAAAGCAGTGGTGAACATTGTGCCGAATTACGCACCTCTGGTGTCGTATCAGAAACATAAAACCACAAGAAATCCCTGGTTCGTTTATACCGGGCTGATCTGTCGGCCACGTGGATTTGACCGGCTTTTAATCGCACTGGAAAAAGTAAAGCGTCGCTTTCCGGAAGTAAAACTTATCGTCCGGGGCGAATTCGATCCGCGCGATGATATTGAACAATGGGTTGTATCGTATATCAAAAATAACAATTTGGAAAACAACATTAAGTTTATTGAACGTGTTGATTCATATGAACAGGTGTTTGAACTCCTAAAAACTGCTCTCTGTGGCGTAATCCTTTTGCAACCCGGACGTGGAAACGACTGGACAAACCAGCCCAGCAAACTTTTTGAATTTATGGTCGCCGGACTCGCAATTGTCGCCAGCAACTTTCCAGAAATCGCCCGCATAATCAACGATGCTGAATGTGGCTGGCTTATCGACCCAACTCGTCCGGAAGAAATTGCCCGAATGATGGAACAGATATTGTCAGAACCCGATGCAGCAATTGAGCGAGGAGAAGCAGGAAGAAAAGCAGCTGAAAGCCGATATAACTGGAATACTGCCGAAAAAGTCCTTCTGAGTATATATGGGGCTAAGCAGAACCTGACAGTATTATGATTTATCTCGAAAATCCCGATCTCTACCTTAAAACCATCCTTGAACAGGAAGGCGTCCCGGTGACAAATGATAAGGAGAGCGCAGCTGTATTTGTGTTTCTGAAAGGCAATCAGTTGGTATTCAGCTCAGCACCGAACCCTAATGCCAAATTGAAGAGTCGTAGCTGTCCCGTGAGATTTATAACGGTAAATAATGTTCCTCATTTTTACAACCTGCAACTGGTTGACATAAACTGCCAATGCGACATTCCGGCTAATGCCAATCTGGGACAGAGCGACCGCGGTTTGCCATTTGTTTATTATGATGGCGGAGAAATCATGGTTATTCCCTGCACTCCGTTTTTAACATTAAGGCATCGGGGGTATCAGGCGAAAAAATTCTATGTTCAACAGGGGAGATGCCCTGATGAAACGGTTGCTCGTGTTGATCGCGGAGGGGTTAGAAGATTAATCGCTGCCAGCCTGCGCATGTTTTTAAATCAGAAAAATCTTCCTTACATCCACCTTTCCTATGCACCGGCAGGTTGCAGATCAATATTTGGGTTCCGCGTTGACACTGACTATGCACCGCTTAAAATCATCGAAAAATGTCTGACGATCCCCGAAAGTTTCGGAATGTCATGGACCTGGTTTATAATGACTTCAGAAGTGACTGTAAACGAAGCGCCGATTTTCACCAAGCTTCTTTCCGACCAGGATGTCCAGCTCCATTGCCATTACCATGTTGTATACCCCGATATAAAGCGGAATATCGCAAATTATTATAATGGATTGAAAAAAATGATGCTTATGAATCTGAAACCATCTGGTGTTGCTGCACCTTATGGTGAGTGGCATCGGGCAATTGCAACTGCCTTTGCGAAACTGGGGTTTTCTTATTCGAGCGAATTCTGCTATGCTTATGACGATTTACCATCAAGGCCGGTAATTGAGGGAACATACAATCCGGTGCTTCAGGTTCCGGTTCATCCGATATCACTCGGAAGACTTATTGCTGCCGGCATGAATGAAGATGCAATGATTGAGTATTATAAAAATATCATTGATTTGCAGGTTGCACGAAACGAACCGTGTTTCCTGTACGATCACCCGCAGACAATAATCAGGTTTCCAAGAGTGATAAAAGAGATCGTCGAATACGGAATCCGTCAGTGCGGACGCTGGATATCAATGACTCAATTTGCTGAATGGTGGGCGAAGAGAGAAAAATCAAAATACCAATGTCGTGTCAGCGAACAGAATTTGGAAATTGAGGTAACCGAATCCAATCCGGAACTCGAACTGGTTATAGAATTGAATGAGTTTATTGCCCGAGTTCCATATGTTTCTGGAAAATATTCACTTACTGCACTCAATTGGACACCGGTAGAAAAGAAATCCTGTCCTGCGGATATCGCAAAAATCAGACACGAAACACCCGCGTGGAAGTTAAAAAACCACCTCCGCCGTTTCAGACAGCAATTGCGTGATCTGCGCATGCTCGGAGGGGATTTAGAATGAAGGTCCTCATAGGCTCATTTTCTTCGATCAAGATACTTGGTGGCGGGGTTGATATACAAATCGCCTCAACTGCCCGGGTTCTCAAAACAAAGAACATAGAAATCGAATTGTTCAACCCCTGGAAGAAATACAACCTTACCGATTACGATTTCTTTCACCTTTTTGCAGCTCATAATGGCACGTACCATTTAGGCAGATCAATAAAAATGCTGGGAGCAAAGTTCGTATTAACACCGGTTTTCTACAGCACGCATCATAATCTCCAACTTAGGCTTAATGCTCTCGCCTCGGGAATTTTAAGAAAAATGGGGGGGATCTGGACTGAAACTCAGTTCTGCCGGGAACTATGCCAGATGGCAGATTTGATCCTTGTAAATACAGAAGCCGAGAGGAATTTAATTACCCGGGGGCTGCGAATTGATGCGGCTAAAACGGCCAAGGTTCCCAATGGAGTGGATAAAAGCTTTTTCTACGCATCCCCGGAGCGATTCGTGCAGGAATTCGGTATTAAAGATTTTGTATTATATGTCGGCCATATCGGCTTGGGACGAAAAAACCTGCTCCCACTTCTAAAAATATTAGATAAGAAAAGCATACCTTCCGTAATTATCGGGCCGGTACTGAATACCAACTATGCCCGTCGCTGTCTGGAAATAATCGAACGCTCCCGGTCAATTAAACTGCTTTCTACTGTTGAACATGACTCGGAAATACTTAAGTCGGCATACGCTGCCTGTGATACATTTATACTGCCTTCATTGTTCGAAACTCCGGGGCTTGCAGCGCTTGAAGCAGGGATCGCAGGCGCAAAAGTATGCATTACGAAATATGGCGGAACCCAAGAATATTTTGGTGACTACGCAAATTATTTAAATCCATATTCACCAGCGTCTATTGAAAGCGCTCTTGAAAAATCATTAAATATGCCCAAGACTCATGCACTCCGTGACCATATTTACAACAACTACACCTGGGAGCAGTGCGGGGAAGAGCTGATTAAAAACTATAAAAAATTACTTAACAATCAGGCCTGAGAACCTGTTGCCTCCTCACTGCACAGCCGTTATTTAGTTTACATAATATTTATTATCAGAAATAAGGGGCCGGTTAAAATTTGAACCAGTTTTGTGCCAGTTTGCCGAATAGTGGCATCTGCCAGTATTTTCCCTGGGCAGCATTTATGATTCCTATTATTGCCAAGATCAATCCGAAGATGGTTCCAATAGGGAGAATTATAAACCAGCCAATAAATGGTATCGAACCGACAATACCGATCACAAAAAACCATATTGTGAGTATAATTCCCTGTTTTACGTGGAACTTGCAGAAGTTATTTTCCTTCATCGCCAGCAGTGGTACGAGCCAAAGAATCCCGATATAAGAAAGCCATGCCAATCCTTTTCCCTTCTCAATCTCATCACTGCTCCCGCTTACTACTTCATTCTTTCTCTCTTCCATTTATCCTCCTTTATTTGTTAAAATTGTAATTTACTGACTTCTGAGCCAGAATACCGACTACCGGAATTCTCCATTCCTGCCCCGCAGCGGCTTGAACAAAACAGTACACGGTTAAAATCAGATAAATAATGGAAATTACAGTGCCCACCAGGTTATGAATGATCCAGGCAGTTGCTTTGAATATGAACCCCAGAAGAATTATCTTTCCCAAAACATTTCCCAAAAGCACATCCACGAGAAATATCGCAATCCAGATAAGTGCCAATCCGATAAGCAGAAAGAGGCTCTGAAATCCGTGGAATCTACTGAATCGATATCGTTGTCCGAAGATTAATGGTAAAATAAACAGCATCGGCAGATAACCAAATGCTGCCAGCATCCTTATTTCCATCGGGATTGGATTTCCGGGTGCACTGGCATCATTTTGCATTTGTTCCATTATACCACCTCATTTTATTGTGTCAATGTGAATTTAAAGTACGTACAATGTTATGATGGGCTATCTTGACTTGATATTAACACTGCTTAGGATATAGTAATATGAGTATCATCGAAACAGAAATAACAAGGGCAATTGTTGAACGGTTCTATTCTCGATTCCTCGACAATGTCGCCTCGGATGTTGCTATTGTCGGTGCCGGACCATCAGGTTTAACCGCCGCCTGGAAAATTGCTGAGCGGGGCCTGAAGACGGTCGTTTTTGAACGCGGTCTCAAACCTGGCGGCGGGTTAACCGGCGGGGGAATGATGTTTTCTGAAATAGTTATTCAAGCTGATGCACTCACTATTATTAATGAGCTGGGGGTTAATTTCGTTGAACAGCGACCCGGATACTTTGTTGCTGATGCTTTAGAATTACTGGGGGCATTACTCGTAAAGGTAGCCCGTTCTGGAGTTAAGATTTTCAATCTCATGAGTGTCGAGGACCTTCTGCTGGTTGATCGCAAAGTTTCCGGTTTGGTTATCAACTGGAGCGCAGTAGAGCTGGCCCATCTTCATGTTGATCCTTTGACAATTGCTGCCAAAGCAGTCGTTGATGCTACCGGTCACGCGGCCGAACTCGTTCATCACTTGGTACGCAAAGCCAAGGTGACTCTTCCCACCCCATCGGGCAATATTGAAGGCGAAGGTCCGATGTGGGCAGAACGTGCTGAGCAGTTAACCGTTGAAAACACCAGAGAAATCTATCCTGGACTCTGGGTAGCGGGCATGGCTGCAAATGCAGTTTTGGGCGGTCCCCGAATGGGACCGATATTCGGAGGTATGTTATTATCGGGACAGAAAGTTGCGGAATTGATCGCCAGCAAGCTGAAACAGTAGACTCCTGACCTAATGGTTTGCCGGCAACTTGTAAAATGGGCGGTAGTTTTTATCGCAGTTAATGGATGCGGTTATTCTGCCCGTTCTTTTCTGCCCTCTCATGTTCGGACAATCGCCCTGAAGTCTGTTGAAAACTCGACCACGCAACCCGGACTTGCTGAAGAACTGCTTCTGAAGCTTCCGGTAGCATTTAATTCTGATCGTAATCTCCGGATAAGCAGTCTTGATCAGTCGGACCTTATTCTTCAAGTATTGATAAACGGATTTTCCCGCACTGCCAATGCTTATGATGCCGCACAGAATATCATAGCATATGAAATTACTGTTTCCGCACAGGTCGATGTTCATGACCAGAGCCGGAACGAACCTTTTTATTCGGGTACGGTGACCAGTCGCATTTCCTATGATCCCGCGACAAAAACTGATGAGGCAGCGATTACAGAAGCAATCGGTAAATTAGCGCAGGAAATTGTCCGCCAGATCGTAACCGCATGGTAACCCGTTCAATCGGTTCGACTGGAGAACGGGTTGAACTTCGGATTGACCGGCTGACATACGGCGGAGATGGAATTGCCACATGGAACGGATTAAAGGTATTTGTCCGTTTTGCCGCTCCTGAGGAAAGAGTGCACGCCAGAATTATTCAGAAAAAAAGAGATTATGCCGTTGCCGAGATTGAAGAAATCATTCAACCTTCCCCCCTGCGCACTGAACCACGTTGTCAATTCTACGGCCTGTGTGGTGGTTGCCAGCTTCAGCATATTGATTATACCGGCCAGCTGGTAATTAAAAAAATGCTGGTTAACGATGCACTCCAGCATATCGGGAAAATCTTTCTTCCCGTTAGCAATATAAGAAATCCGGGGCCCGCGTGGCATTACCGCATCAAGACGCAGTATCCGGTACGGCTTAATGGAGAAATAAAAATCGGCTTTTTCCAGAAAGGCACACACCATCTGCTTGATATTCCGATTTGTTATCTTCATCCGTCATCGTTCAATGAAATCCGGCGCCGGTTGTTAGACACCATCGCTGCCGCCCGGGAAAAGCCTTATGATGAAATTGCTCACCAGGGAAATATCCGGCATATCATATTGCGCGAGAATTACGATCACAGAATTCTGGTCATCTTTGTTACTCGAACCAAGCAACTGGACCGGCGACTTATTTCCGCAATCGCTTCGTTACCAACAGTACTCGGTGTAGTACAGAATATCAATCCTGATAAAACAAATCGGATTCTTGGTCCGGAGGCGATTAAGTTATCGGGAGCAGACCATACTTTCCAAATTATCCTCAACCGCAAATTCAGAATTTCCTCCCAGTCTTTTTTTCAGGTTAATCCCCATCAGGCTCAGGAACTCTGCCGGAAATTAATCGATCTGATATCACCTCAGGGCACTGAAACCGTGCTTGATCTATTTTGCGGTGTCGGTATGCTCAGTATCGTTCTCGCTTCAATGGTTAAAAGTGTAACCGCTGTCGAAATTGAACCTGCAGCAGTAAATGATGCGAGATTTAACGCCGAGATAAATCAAGCAGGAAATGTTACTTTTATCAATGATGATGTCAACCGTATAATTGCCAGCCTGGAACAGGCGGATGTTGTCATAATCGATCCTCCCCGAAAGGGGTGTAATCCGGAAACGCTTAAAAAAGTAACCGCGTTGAGGCCCAAGATGTTAATTTACGTATCCTGCAATCCTGCGACTCTTGCCCGTGATCTGGCAGTTCTGGAGCAATCGGGTTACCGGTGTGAATCAGTAGAGCCGCTTGATATGTTTCCCCAAACTACTCATGTTGAAATAATTGCAAAACTGATTCGCTATTGAACAGGTCAGGAAAATGGAGACATTGTCCGGTTACTTAATTCCAACCCCTTCAGCTACCGCATTTCCTGGCAAAATAATCATCGACAACGGAATAATTACGGCGCTGGTGCCATTAGAGCGATGTGAATCGGATAATTTCATACTGCCGGGATTTATTGACAGCCATACTCATCCGATAGAATATGGATTGACAAAACTCTTCCCCGACCTCTCCCCTGCCCGTTCGGTGAGTGAAGCTCTCGAACTGCTTTCTGAAACCCTCAATCACAAGGCGGAATTGCCTTTACTTTTAGCGTTTAACTTTAATCCGGAGCAAATCCGGGAACACCGCTATCTTTATCGACGGGAACTTGACCGGCTGACCCGAACAAAACCGATTTTTGTCTACCGCATTGATGGTCATTCCGGAATTGCAAACACGCCTGCGTTACACATGCTCTCATCACAATCGCCGGAAGGGATTGAATTTGATGGTGCCGGTAATCCTACCGGTTTAGTCTTTGGCCCCGCCTATGAAGCACTCTCAGGTAAAATAAAACGGCAACTGCCAACCGAAGTGCTCACGACTGCCTTGCGGCTTGCTGCAAAAGATGCTGCCCGTGCTGGTATTACTACAATGGCGGCAATGGTGGGAACACCGGAAATGGACGAATCGGAATGGCAGATTGTTCTGAATGCGCTTGAATGTGCTGAAGTTCGCATGGTGCCATTTATGCAAACATGGAATGTTGAGCTGCCAGGTCGGTTCAAATTGTCACGGATTGGAGGATGCTTGCTGCTCGATGGGTCATTTGGGTCCCACACCGCTGCCCTATCCGAAGAGTACGCCGACGCACCCGGATTCAGCGGAATCCTTTATCATAGCGACAGCAAGATCCTTGAATTTCTACGCCATGCAACCCGTCTGAATCTTCAGACCGCTTTTCATGCCATTGGCGACCGGGCAATTGAACAGCTGGTGCGCTGTCATGAGCAACTTGTCGGGCAAACTGCAGAATCGCTCCGTCACCGGATAGAACATGCAGAACTGCTGAGCCCGGAATTGATCAATCGCATAAGCAAATTGAAGCTGATACTCTGTGTCCAGCCGGCGTTCGAACTTCTCTGGGGCGGTCCAGACAATATGTATGCCAAACGTCTCGGCAATCGCTGGCATATGACCAACCCTTATCAGACACTGCTCAAATCCGGTGTTATGCTCGCGGGCGGTTCAGATGCACCTGTAACTCCGCTCAATCCGCTGTTCGGCATCAGAGCCGCTACTTCGCTACCTAATATGAACGAAAGACTGAGTTCGTCAGAAGCATTAGCCCTCTTCACAGCAAATGCCGCCTATTCTCTGAAAATGGAAGATCGGATTGGCAGCCTTAAACCCGGGATGGAAGCTGATCTTGTAATTACCAGTGCTGATCCAAGAATTGATACCCAGACCCGGATCATTGCAACTTTTAAAACGGGCAAGGTGATTTACCAGGCAGGTTTATGGCAATAAAAAATCAGGAACTTGCCCGGATTTTCGAAAGGATTGCTGATGCCCTGGAACTGAAGGGGGAAACTGGATTCCGGGTACTTGCCTACCGCAAGGCAGCCAGGGTTCTGACCGATCTGACTGAAGATGTTGCCGAACTGGACCGCGAAAACAGGTTGGAAACCGTCCCCGGAATCGGTTCTGGAATTGCGAAAAAGATCCATGAATACCTTGCGACCGGTAAAATGAAGAAACTGGAAGAAGTAACCGCGGGAATTGAACCTGGTCTATTTGCCCTGCTCGATATCCCTGGTGTCGGGCCCAGAACTGTCAAATTACTGAACGACAAACTCCGGGTAAAGAACATCGATGACCTGAAACGGGTGTTGATGGATGGTTCTGCAGCTCAACTTCCCGGTATGGGCAAAAAGAAGGTAGAAAACATTCTTAAGGGACTTGAGCAAATTGAACGCGCTGGTTCAAGGATGTATCTCAATGAAGCTTTTGAACTTGCCGAGTTGATCATAGAATATATCAGATCGGGTTCTGATGCCAAGGAAGTAATTGCTGCCGGTTCCCTGCGACGTGGCCGGGAAACAGTCGGCGATCTGGATATCCTGGCCACCGGCAGTAACCCTCAACAGATCGTCCATCGATTTGTTACATTCCCTATGACCCGGCAGGTACTGTCTGCAGGAGAAACCAAGGCATCTATTGTCATCGCTAGCGCAAACGGATTGCGTCAGATTGACCTCCGCGTAGTGGAACCGGAAACATTCGGTGCCGCCTTGCAGTATTTTACCGGTTCCAAGGACCATAATGTCGCCCTGCGGACGCTGGCTCAGAAAATGGGGCTAAAGATCTCTGAATACGGGGTTTTCAGGAACGACCGCCGCATTGCGGGAAAAACTGAACTGGAGGTTTATCAGGCAATCGGTCTGCCTTATATTGAACCGGAACTGCGAGAAGACCGGGGGGAAATAGCAGCCGCCCAAGAAAACCGGCTACCAGTACTTGTACGTCAGGAGGACATAAAATCAGACCTTCACATTCACACAACCGCATCTGATGGCAGCTCGTCGCTGATAGAAATCGTGCGGGCAGCGCAGCAGCTCGGATATACTCATATCGCCATTGCCGAACATTCAGTATCTGCAGGCTATGCTGGGGGGCTTACTGCTGACCAGCTGCTTTCCCGCTGTGATGAAATTGACCGTCTGAATGAGAACTTAAAGAAGTTCCGAATCCTAAAATCAGCCGAAGTAGACATTACCCCTGATGGCAAACTTGACTACCCGGATTCTGTTCTTGCCCGTCTCGACCTGGTTATTGCCTCAATTCATCAGGCATTCAATCGTGATGCAACCCGCCGCGTCTGCAATGCAATTGAACACCCCCTCGTACACATCATTGCCCACCCGAGTGGCCGGTTGATCGGAAAACGGCCGGGGTACGACATCAATCTCGAAAAGGTAATTGAATGCGCTGCGCAGAACCGCAAAATTCTCGAAATTAACTCCTATTACGAACGGCTAGACCTGAATGATGTCTGGGCGCGGCAGGCTAAGGAGGCGGGCGTATTGATTGCCGTCAATACTGATGCCCATTCGGTTTCCGATCTCAGCTGGATGCGTTATGGTGTAATGACGGCACGTCGCGCCTGGCTTACCAGAAACGATATCATCAACTGTCTTTCATTAGCGCAGCTGATGAAACTACTGGCGCGATTGCGTCAGAGCTCTTAGTTGTTTTTGCAGCCAGCGACAGCCTGCAAGTACCTCCTGCCATGAACCGGCACAATGTTCACCCGGGGTAATGGCAAGGGTGCATCTGACACCCCAGAGATTCAAATCCCGGTTTAGCTCATAATTGGCAATGCGATTCCAGTCACCGGAACGAGTCACCAGATATGCATAATGTTTCTTCAGGGTTACGGGCTCGGCCAGCACCTGAGCTCCGGTATGGGCACAGACTGTTACAACCCCCTTAATCAGTTCCGGATGCAGATACATCGACGCCAGCGCTTGAACTCCCTGTGCTGAAAACCCGAAGAGAAAAACCTGCCCTGAATCTACCGGACAGAATCGGAGGAGCTTCTTAATTGTCTGCACAGCTGCTGAATCGTTAGTTAAAATACTTCGGTGGTTCCGGACACGATGGCAGGTAGCAATCACCCAGTTGAGCGAATCACCGATTTTCTTGAAGCTGTCCAGATCAGCTGCGGTTGCACCATTGCAATGGAAAACAACCAACGCCGGAACCCGCTGTTCACTTAACCGCACAGCGGATGGTACGTAGAAGCAGTCGCTATCCGGATCACAAATTATTCCCCTGTCTGCAAATCCGACTGAAGCTGCCAGTAGCAAAACCGTTAAAAGTCGATTCATTGTTCAAGTCTCCACTTTCAGCATCAGCACCAGTGCTATTGCACCAAAGATAACATTGGGCAGCCAGGCGGCAAATACTGGTGATATTACATGCGAAGCTCCAAAGGCACGGCAGGTTTGAATAACACCCCAGTAAAGAAACGAAAAAAATAACCCCAACCCCAACCCCAGCATTACTCCACCGCGACGCAGACGGACTGAAAACGGCAACCCCAGCATCACTACTATTAAACCGATCAGGGCATAAGAGAACCGGTAATGAAACTCCACTTCCTCCCGCGCAACATTCTCTCCACTTGCCCGCATCAGCTGGATATAATTATTCAGATCAAAAACTGTCATCTCTTCGACCGGCTGTCCCAATGCGCCAAATTCAAAAAGACTGGGAGTCAACAACTTCAATTCATACTGAGCCTGCTGAGTAAATTTCTGTTTGCCGGTCGAATCAAATTCACGAACCCGCACGCCGTACCCCTTCCAGACCCCGTTCTGGTTAACTACCGAATCCCCGTCTACTCGAACACGAACCCGCCGGTTACGATCCAGCTTCACCAGTGTAAAGTTACGGAGTACCGCATTGGATAATCCGGCAGCCGGTTTCTCCAGTTCCCTGCTCCATAATACTATGTTCCCGTCAATGCGATAAATATCATATTGATAATGTGCTGGAGGCTGAACCCTTTTTTCAATTACAAAACGGCGCAGTTGACTCAATTTGCGATTAAAACGGATGGTAATGAATTCATTGCCAGCAATGAAGGCAAATATCGTAAAAATTCCAATCGCCAATGCTGGTAGAAACAACCGGTAGATGCTTACTCCGGCACTTTTGAAAGCTGCCAGTTCGTTATTTCTCGTCATCTGGCCATATACGACAAAAACCGCCAGAATCAGACTTACAGGATAGAGCAGCACTGCTGCCGACGGCAGGGCATAGAAATAATACTTGAAGATTACTGGTAGTGGCGTATTCCTGCTTAAGAAATACCCCAGTTCTTCAAACAAATCGATCAGCAGATAAATCGTTACTACACTTATTAGCGCCAGCAATGTAAACTTGCTCAGTTCAATGAAAAGATGCCGGTCGATTGTTTTCATTTGGTGCGTCCAGTAAACAGCCGGACTATTGAAAATTCAAACAGGGTCCGGCTGGAAAGTTCCAAGACCGGCAGCACCAGCAGGATGTTCGGCAGCCACATCCCGAAAAATGGTGATACAGTGCCATTCTCGGCCATGTTTTCGCCTGCCAGTAACAGGACATAATACAAGGCAAAAAATATCAGCCCGATGATGAAACCGGTCCCGATGCCGCCGCGCCGCAGCACTAACCCCAGCGGTGCCCCGAAAAGAAGAAAGAAAAAACAGGAAAAGGCAAGAGAAAACCGTTTATGCAATTCAGTCAACGATCGGAGTGCTTCGCTCCGACGATAACGAATTCGGGTTTTCAGCTCGTCGGCACGTACCTCTACGATCTCATTATCAGAACCGGCACCTGTCAAATCAGCAAGCTGCTGATTAAGTTCCCGGACATCATTATTGACATCCCGAATTTGCTTTAGCAGATGATTGAAACGCATCTCATCATCAGTCCGGTAATCACGCCCCTGCCGTACCAACACATCTTCACTTGGTATGTTAATTATTTGCTCCCGGAACGCCAGCCGACGGTAATTACCCGTTTCGAGTAATTCATGAATTTCGCCGTCATATAAAGTCAGTACCAGATATCGATCATCCACCGTATATTTCAATTCTCCCCGGGGAGCGGTAACGAAAGCCGGCGGATTCTTGCCCCGCCCGCGCTCAAAAATTACTGTATTACTGATAGTTGAATGTCGCTGATTGATTGACCCGATGTATACCATGTACCCGGGAAAATCATCCATGAAAATTCGCTCTTGAATCCTCAATGCTGGTTTCTTACGCGCAATATCGGTTAACAGGTTACGAACCCGATGCTGCGCTTCGGGTACCACATAACCGTTAAAAACAACCATCACCGGTGCCATTATGATACCCAGCACCATAACCGGTATAAACAGTCGCCATGCTGGAATACCAGCTGCCCGCACCACTGCCACCTCGTTATCTTGAGCCATACGTCCAAAGGTAATCACGCCGGCAATTAATCCAGCAAGTGGTGCGCTCACACTGATGACAAATGGCAGAGAAAAAAAGGAAATTTCTGTCACTGCCGACATCGGAACACCCTTGCGGACCAGCAGATCTGCCAGAAGAAAAAGTCGATCCATCAGCAAGATGAAGGCAAGTACTACTGTGGCAAAAATGAAATACAGAACATACTCTTTAACTGCCTCGCGCTGCAGCAGACTCATTTTATAATGATATAACTACTCTTAAGTAAGTCAATAAACCGGAAATACTCTGCTCTCTTTATTGGAATCCAGACCAGCTGGCGTTTCCGGAAAGGTTTTTCTCCCCTGGTTTACCAGCCCCGATCAGTCAATGTTTTCTGTTAACTGTTTATGATACAATCAGTTACAATATGGGGGGCTAGCCCCGGGCATACCTGTCCACTGCTTCGTGGTCAAGTGTCATCTCCGCAGAGCCAAAAATGGCGGTTTGCGTATTATCGCCCTCTCATGCTATTCTGGTCCTCACTTGAACAGAAACAGATATTGAAGTTATCGCACCCGATTTAATATCAATCTTGCCGCAGGAATTGACCTCTTCAGAAATGCCATTTATTATTATACCCTTGATGTCTGATTTAAATACAGAGATTGAGGTTTTAACCCTTGCGCGTAATGCGGAAACCGAAAGTCTTGGTCGGTATCTGGAATTTGCATGGCAAACTGAAGCGTTAGCCGGCAAGAACATGTTTATCCGGCTGGCAATGGATGAACTTATGCATCAGGAGTTACTCGGGAAAAAAATAGATGAATACCGTCATCAGGGCAGTTGTACGCCAGTATCTGTATCTCCGAGTTTGATTGAGAAGTTAACTCCCAAAATCACTCACCGTGAAGTGTTTAGTAGCGGTAAGGCAAATGCAGCTGCACTCTCAGCACTGCAAATAGCGCTGGAACTGGAAAACAATGCCCGGAAATTTTATCTTGAACAGTCGGAAAAGGTCAACCAAAAATCTTTACGTTTACTTTTTCAACGTCTGGCAGAAATGGAATCGGCGCACCAGCAGCTGATTCAGGGAGAAATTGACTTTATTGAGAAGACCGGATTCTGGTTAGGATTCAGGGAATTTACTGTCGAAACCAACCGCTAGTCAAGCCGTAGCGTCTGTTCCTGGAACCTGAATCCTATTTTTGAAAGTTCCGCCATTATCGGCTGATACAGTTCACTTCTAACAGGTATCTGAACGCCGGTCAATTTAATACTACCATCAATGAGCATTTTAACCGCAACTGCCGCCGGCAGGCTTACGGTCCTTGCCATAGCCGTATCACCTTCTGGTTCTCCGTAATCAATCAAGGTAGATTCAATGCGTTCCCGCCTGTCGGAATACTCAACTACAAACTGATGATGCAGAACAATCATGTCCCGTTCTCCGCGTTTGTAACTCATACGTTCAAGCATCGCCTTCGCCAAAATATCAAGATTAGAACCGGATTCCAGCATAATCGGAGCATCACTGAACAATCCGAGCCACTCCAGCCGTTGAAGAACCGGATGATTAACAGGCAGGTTCAGTCGAACTGCTGTATCCTCCTGCAGCCTGCCGGTCCCGGGTACATATTCCCTAAACCACTGTGCATAAGTCAGCCGGTTAAGGTCATTCCGGACCCGTTCATCTCTTAACAGTCCGAGCTCGCTGATTGCCTGCATGGTTTCGCACCAGCCGGGATAGCGAAGAGTTGCACGGATCATCGTTCTAATACCTTCCAGACCATATAGTTCAATATAGGGAAGTGAATTCCGGTTAGGGTAGGCCTCAAGTTCGCCAACACCGGTAATTTTCTGACGCCAGCTAGAAGCAAACAGCTGGCTGGCAGGAATTAGTATCTCCCTTCCGTCTTTCAAAAATCGGGCATCGTTTCTGCCAGCCATCAGTACACCCCGTGGACTCCAGGAGAATTTATAACCAAGAGGATTATCGTTCGCCTCTGGTGCTGGGAGCCCCCCGCATGAAGATATAAAACTGATAATTCGACCTCCATTTGCCTTGACGCGGTCAATAAGTGCCATTGCCGACATATGGTCAATGCCCGGGTCCAGACCGATTTCGTTGAGAAGAATAATGCCTGTTCTCCGGGCCTCGTTATCGAGCGCCTTCATTGCTTCACTCACATAAGAAGTAGTAACCAGGTGTTTTTTCAGAGCGATGCAATGACGGGCAACCGTCGGGTGATAAGTATACGGTAACAGACTGACTACAATATCGCTACTGGCAATCAAACGGTGAAGATTGGATTCATCGTCAGCCAACAGCTCGACTGCCCGCCCCCGGGGATGTGTGCCTATCAATTCCAGTGCCTTGGAAACTGTCCGGGTAGCCACTGTTAGTTCCACATCATTGAGATTTAAAAGATAGCGGACCATTGGTCTGGATACCAGACCCGCGCCCAAAATTAGAACCCTTTTCATATTATCATCCTTTCTTTATAAATTTTTCCAGATATTGGTACGGCGGAGTAAGTTTTCCTCGATGGAGAATCAAAGCCCTTTGCAATGGTGGTGGCAGAGTTAAGTGGTCCAACGAAACCTGGAAATTAGTCCCCGCCAGCACTGGCACAAATGGCATCAGCGCCCGGCCGAATTCAACTGATGAATCTGATGCCAGTTCGCAGGGAAGGTTGTCAACCGCCATTACCACCACCCCATCACCCTCAACGCCGTCGTGAACGGCATCGTCCAGGGGATTATAGACATAAAATGGAGCACCCGGGTCAGTTGTTTTCACAGTAACTTCGACTGAACCATTGATGTCGCATGAAATATCACCGATAATTATCAATCGCAGTTTTCCGGTAGTAGTGGCAGTTTTAAGATATTCCCTGGTCACAAGCCTGGGATATCGACTGTCCCAGTAAATACAATTCAGCAGTACCGAGAGGTAAGGCAGGTAACTCTCAAATCGCGAACGATAACGCTCCGGATACTGATAATATTCCTGCAGATCAAATTCATGCCCCTCGGTAATCGGTTCCATCATATGCTCTTCACGGAATACAACTTCATAAACCGCCTTGGGGTCTCTTGAACTCATTACTTTGGGCAACTCGGCAGGATCTATTCTAGTGCAACCGAGCTCATTTAGAATTTCACCGACACCCCGGGCTACATTTCCGTAACCGGTAACCCCAATAATCAGCGGAGCAAGTTCATCCGGCACACCGGTTTTTTTAAGTAGCTCCCCCACTCTAAAAATTTCACGACGGGCAGCAGCATAAGTGCCATATTCGTGTGCAAGTTTAAGCTCAGCCAGCGGCGTCTTATACCCGAGGACTGCCCACCGCCTGCCCAATCCGGCTAGGGTATCAATTGCTCCGGCGATCCCTGCATACCGGCCGAAAAATATCAGTCGGCGTCCCTGATCATCAGTCACCTTCTCGTAATCGATCAAGGAGCATTCGAGCGTCATCATCTGACGCAACATCGGCATGTTGTTCGGCTGCCCTTTAATCACGTGAGCAAAAAAAAGATAAGTTGTTGCTGGGCGGAAGAAGTTAACCGGAATCTCCTTGATTCCCAAAATAACCTGACAGTCGTCGAGTGTTTCACAGATTTTCGCCCCTGCTTGAGCATATTCGGAATCACTGAATATCCGTCGGGTAGACGGTTGAACATAAAATACTGTCCTGTAAACTGAAGTTAACTCACCTACTTGAAAAGGAGCAAGAGGAGCGCGCCGTTCCCAGATGTTCTTGTCTTCACGTCGAATACCAATTATGTTCATTTCCAGTGTAAGTTTAGGATTATCGAAAGGCAAGTCAATCCCGGCAATCGCACCATTACCACCAATGATAATTATTTATTGACATTTTTGTATTATCGCTAAAATTAGTTAGGAATGGGTACTACTTATTTCTTGCAGGTTTATGGGTGCCAGATGAACTTCTATGAAGCAGATCTGATTCGCAATATTCTCAACGCGACAGGTTTTGAAGAAAAAAATTCTCCAGGGGCTGCCGAAGTCCTTCTGATTATAACCTGTGCAGTCCGTGAACATGCTGAGAAAAGAGCACTCGGTAATTTCCGTCAATTGTTAAATCTAAAAAAAACTGGTTCTGCCCGAGTTATTGGCATATTAGGTTGTATGGCACAACGGCTTCAAGACACACTGATAAACTCTTTCCATGCTGATCTGGTGGTCGGTCCAGATCAGTATCAACGTCTTCCAGAGTTAATAAATGCTGCAATGAACGCTAACCGTCCTCAAATTGCTGTGGAATTATCTGATGAATGCTATGACCGGGTTCATCCAGTGATACAAAACCGTGTTAGTGCCTATGTTACCATCATGCGCGGTTGTAGTAATTTCTGCTCTTACTGCATCGTTCCTCATGTAAGGGGAAAAGAAAGGTCCCGACCATCTGAAGCCATCTTGTCCGAAATTGATGAACTGACAACACAAGGCGTTCGGGAGATAGTACTTCTCGGGCAAAATGTTTTAGCATACAATTACAATGAGTTCGATTTTTGCCGGTTGCTAGCCGAAATCCACAAACACCCACAGATATACCGGATCAGATTTATAACCTCTCACCCACGGGATCTAAATGAGCGAATTGTTAAAACGATAGCCACGCTTCCTCGTATCTGCCCCCAGCTCCATTTACCTGTTCAATCGGGCTCTGACCGTATTTTGAAATTGATGAATCGCGGCTATACAACAGAAGAATATCGCAACAAGGTTGCACTGCTTCGAAAATATCTTCCGGAAATCTCGCTGACAACAGATGTAATTGTTGGTTTTCCGACTGAAACTGAGGATGATTTCTGTGCTACACTGGAATTGATGAAATCAATACGCTTTGATTACGCTTACATGTTCAAATTTTCTCCCCGCCCTGGAACGCCAGCAAGCTTGCTTACCCCTACTGTTCCCGAGGATGTTATTCGGGAGCGATTACTCCGCTTGATCGAAATGCAAAACCAGATTACCCGCGAATCTAATCGGGCGATGCTCGGTAAAATTTATGAGATACTGATAGAGGGGAAAAGTCCGCGCGGCCGCGGGTGTATGGGAAGAACGCCTCAGGGAAAGGTGGTGGTTCTTGACGAACCTCTACCTGCCGGTAGTCTTGTAAATGTGAAGATTGTTGAAGTTCGGGGTTGGACCCCAAAGGGTGAAATCGTTTTTTCCAACGCCAGTGCACCCCATTCCCCTGAAATTAGGCCCAATTTTTCCCACCAACATGCAGGAGGTTAATTTATGGTAACTTTCCGGATTATTCTGATTCTGTTAGCATTTGTCATTCTCTTTGTTCTCGGCTGGCAGAATCAGTACCCTGTAAATGAAATCAGAGTCTTTTTCAAAACGTTTTATGATGTCCCGGTTGCATTAATTATGCTTTACTCATTTGCATTTGGTGCACTTTGCGTTGCGATATTTACGGTAATATCAGAAATCCGCCTGAGAACACGCCTCACTCAGCAACGCCGTGAAATCGACGCCCTTACCGAAGAACTTCGGATCCTACGTAATGCCCCGCTGAATGAGATACCTACTTCCAGCCCGAGCCTCAAAACGGAAAAAATTATTAAGATTGAAGAAAAGGAGTCTTAGTAATATGTACCCCCTCCTGATTGTAATTTTGGCATTACTGATTGTGGCCATATATCCGGTAATCCGCGATTTTATCCGTCAGCGCAAGATCACTCTACCCAGTTATGTCGAAGGTCTGCAGCTGTTACTGGACGGCAAAGTGGAAGATGCCAAAATCAAATTGAAAATTGCTGTTGAGGAGGATACGAACAACATTGATGCCTACATTCGTTTGGGACAGATTTTTTTAGTTCAGAATGATCCCAATCGAGCATTACGCATCCACGAAAGTCTGGCGCTGCGTCGAAACCTGAAACCGCAAGATGAACTCAAAATTTATCGGGCACTAGTGGATGATTACTTGACACTCGGAAGACACGTAAAGGCAATCCCGCTTTTAGAAGAAATTGTACGACAGGATCGATCGGATTACCACAGTCATGAGCGACTCTTGAATCTTTATATCGATACTGGCGATTGGGATAAAGCTGAAAAGCTCTTAAGAAATTTACCCCGCACTGACCCTGAACGCACTGCCCGGCTCTACGCCCGATTTGGGTTCTGCCGAGGAAAAGAAAATCCCAAAGCGGGAATGGGCTATCTTCATGAAGCGCTCAAACTTAGCCCGAAATCAATCCCCGCGCATATCTATCTCGGTGATTTGTTGCTGGCACAGGGAGATACTAATTCGGCAATTAACATCTGGAACAAGCTTTTGGATTTCGCACCTGAAAAAAACCACCTGGTTCGAGAAAGACTGGAACGTGCATATTATGAGTCCGGACGTTATGAGGAAATTATTGCTTTGTACAGAAAACTTCTGCACCGAGTGCCTCACGATACAAGCTTAGCGCTAAATATTGCTAAAATCTATGCCAAAAAAGAGGCAATCGAAAATGCCATCGATATCTTAGAAAACTATAGCAAAAAAGGTGAAACACAAATCTTAGCTGCTCTTGCTGCCTTTTACTTACGCAAAGGAAATACTGAACAGGCACAGAAATATCTTGAACAGATTATCAATATATCATCTACTAACTCATGTACTAAATGTGGCAGAATTCTTGAAGACCATGAAATATACTGCACACATTGTCAGTCGTGGCTGAAAACGATCAGTTAGATTATTCTAAACTGAAAATAATGTGGCAGAAAAGTTAACCCCGCTGCTTCGCCAATACCACCGTATAAAGCAGAAATATCCTAATACATTATTACTTTTCCGCGTGGGTGATTTCTATGAAATGTTTTATGAAGATGCAGAAATTGGCGCTCAGGTACTTAATCTGACTCTGACATCTCGTCCTCATGGTCCCGATATCCGAGTTCCATTGGCAGGTATTCCGGTAAAAGCACTCGACACCTATGTTGCCCGACTTGTAGCACAAGGGTTGAAAGTTGCAATCTGCGAACAACTTGAAGAACCGGACCCCAAAAAACCAGTTGTAGCTCGTGATGTCGTTGAAATAATAACACCTGGTACAATTACCCGCACTTCCCTATTAGATGCTAATAGGAACAACTACATAATGGCACTTTCCCCCCACGGCAGTAAATGGGGAATCAGTTTTGCCGATCTCACCACTGGTGAATTCTCCGTCGTGGAGGTAACCCCGGAAACTGCAACGGATGAAATTGAACGGATTTCTCCGGCGGAAATCATTATTCCCCAATCTTGGACCCCAACATTAAACATCACTCCCGAACCGAGATTTACTCGAATTGATGATTATTACTTTACCGAAGAATTTGCCTTTGAAAAACTAACACACCACTTGGGTGTATTAAATCTGGCGGGATATGGAATTGAAGACTTGAATGAAGGTATCTGTGCAGCCGGAGCATTGCTCGAGTATTTAGAACAGACTCAACGCGGAGCCCTCCCCCATCTCAGAAGGATCCAACGCTATATTACCCATAATTTTTTACTGCTTGACCGAATCACCCGGCGTAACCTAGAACTCATCGAATCCCTGCACTCAACAGACACTAAAACTGACATTAAAGGAACTCTGTTCTGGGTTCTTAATCAGACAAAAACCCCGGTCGGCGCTCGTCTTTTACGCCGCTGGATTCTTTCCCCCCTTTTATCTGTTAAAGATATCAACAATCGCCTGGACGCTATTAATGAGTTTAAAAAATCTCAATTCCAGCTTAACGAACTTCAAACATTACTGCGGCAGATTGGTGATATTGAAAGAATCAGTTCCCGTATTGCCCTTGGTCGCGCCGGACCGCGAGAATTAGCCACAATGAAAAAATGGCTTTCGGTAGTTCCTGATATTAAAGAACTGTTGCAACAGTTTAACACATCAAGACTTCTAGATTTGAAGAAAAAAATACCGGATCTGTCGCCTGTTGTAGACGAAATTAACAATGTACTTGTTGAAGATCCCCCTGTTACTCACACAGAAGGCGGGGTCATTCGTACGGGGGTAAACAGTGAGCTCGATGAATTACGCAGCCTCGCCTCCCATGCCAAGGAATACATCGCGAGGATTCAGGAACGGGAGCGTCAGCGTACGGGAATTCCTAATCTTCGGGTCGGTTTTAATTCAGTATTCGGCTATTACATTGAAGTTACTAAATCCTATCTTGCTAATGTTCCCCGGGACTATATCCGTAAACAAACGATAGCAAATGGAGAACGGTTTATTACCCATGAGTTGAAGGAGCTGGAGGATAAATTATTACATGCCGAGGAACGAATAAAAGCTATCGAGTCTGAGCTGTTTGTTAATCTCCGCAACAAGGTCGCCCAATACACAGAACAATTCCTTGAGCTATCGGGAACAATTGCCGAACTCGATGTACTTGCCAGTCTTGCGCAGGTAGCAATTAACGAAAATTATGTCCGTCCGGAAATCGACGAATCAGGTATTATTGACATTAAAGCTGGTAGACACCCGGTCGTGGAAAAAATGCTTAAAGACCCTTTTATCCCAAATGATATTTATCTCAACTCTGCTGATGAACAAATTCTCATTATCACCGGGCCCAACATGGCTGGAAAATCAACTTATCTGCGTCAGGTAGCGTTAATTGTAATAATGGCACAAATGGGGTCCTTTGTACCAGCTGATTCTGCGCGAATCGGTATCGTCGATAAAATCTTCACCCGCATAGGAGCTTCTGATGATGTTGCCCGCGGGGTATCGACATTTCTTGCAGAAATGCTCGAAACCGCCAATATCCTAAACAATGCCACTACACGCAGCCTAATTATTCTCGATGAGGTAGGACGGGGAACTGCTACCAAAGATGGACTGGCAATTGCTTGGGCAACAGTTGAATATCTGCATGGATCTAATAACTTCTGTCCGCGCACTCTTTTTGCTACTCATTATCATGAACTCACTCAAATTACTCGCCAGTTACCTCGAGTGAAAAACTATAGCTTTTTGGTGCGAGAAAAGGGAGATCAGGTGATCTTTCTCCGTAAAATTCATCCCGGACCAGCTGACAAAAGTTATGGCATAGCCGTAGCAAAGCTCGCGGGTTTACCTCCCAAATTACTAGAACGCGCAAAACAACTATTAATTAATTTCAACTGTAACGACCCAACAGACTTTATTCGGGATGACTCAGTGCTTACAACGCCGCTCGCTGATCAGAATCATATCAGAACGGTTATTGAACGACTTCAACACCTTGAGATCGAATCCCTTACTCCCCTTCAAGCCCTTAATCTGCTTGCCGAATTGAAAAAACTTGTCGAAGAATTTCATCTTTAACCAGATATATCAGTATTGACTTTATGCACCTGTCAACCATAATAATTTTATGGATATTTCAGTAATTGGCGCGGGATATGTAGGGTTAACGACCAGCGCCTGCCTTGCCAAAATTGGACACAGGGTAATCTGTGTTGATAATGACTCAGCTAAAATCGAGACACTAATCCGGGGTAAATTACCAATTTATGAACCCGGGTTGAAAGAAATAATCGCAGAAACAGTCAGTTGTGGAAAACTGACATTTACAACTGATATTAAGAGGGCAATCGAGAACAGTATCGTGTGTTTCATCGCCGTCGGAACTCCCCCCCTGGAAACCGGCGAACCGGATTTAACCAATGTTGAAGCCGTGGCTCGCCAAATTGCTGGTTGGATGAGTGGATACCGGTTGATCGTTGAAAAATCTACTGTTCCAGTTCAAACCGCTAAATGGATTAGAACCACAGTTGAACGTTATAATCGGAATCAGGTAGACTTTGATGTTGCCTGTAATCCAGAATTTCTGCGGGAGGGCAGCGCCGTCTACGACTTTCTTCATCCTGACCGGATTGTAATCGGCGTAGAAAACGAACGCGCTCGAAACCTGATGGAAGATATTTATCGCCCGCTGAATGCGCCTTTAATTATCACTGATCTCGCTTCTGCTGAATTGATAAAACATGCATCCAATGCATTTCTCGCAATGAAAATTTCATTTATAAACGCAATTTCCTTTATATGCGAAGCAGTCGGCGCAGATATTGCTGAAGTCGCTAAAGGTATTGGCATGGACCATAGAATCGGCTGCCAGTTTCTTAACGCCGGCATCGGTTATGGAGGATTTTGTTTTCCAAAAGATTTAAAAGCATTCATCAGAATTGCCCACGAATTGGGCTATGACTTTAGATTGCTCCGCGAGGTAGAAAAAATTAACGAGGATGCAAAAACAAGATTCGTCCGCAAAATCAAAAATACTCTCTGGAACTTAAAAGACAAAACCATTGGTATACTGGGCTTGTCATTCAAACCTAATACCGATGATATGCGCTTCGCCCCTTCGGTCGATATCATTAATGCCTTACTTTCGGAAGGTGCGTTAATCCGTGCCTACGACCCCCAAGCAATGGAAAATGCTCGAAAAATTTTGCCCAAAGTCGAATTTTGTCCCGAACCAGAAATGGTAGCTGATAATGCCGATCTCATTGCTATTCTCACCGAATGGGACTCATTTCTCAAACTTGACTGGGAGAAAATTAAAAAGCGAATGCGCATTCCTATTATTGCTGACGGAAGAAATATGCTCGAAAGGAAATTTATGGAAAACCTCGGCTTTATATATATTGGGGTCGGCCGATGAACCGTCCGGAGAAACGCTTGGTAGTTATTGCCGGTGGGGCCGGTTTCCTTGGTTCTCACTTGTGTGAATTTATGTTAAAAAAGGGCTTTAAAGTCATTTGTCTGGATAATCTAATAACAGGTAACTATGATAATATTTCACATTTACACCGATGTTCAGATTTTGAGTTCATAGAAGCTGATATAGTTGATTTTAATAAAATCAGAATACTTAACAAACTTACGCCTAATATTATTTTCAACTTGGCCTCGCCTGCATCCCCAAAAGACTACTACATTTACCCGATTGAAACACTCAAGGCAGGATCTCAAGGCACTTTAAACCTGTTAGAAATAGCACGCACAAATAACGCTATTTTTGTACAGGCTTCTACATCAGAAGTCTATGGAGACCCTCTTGTAAATCCTCAACCGGAGTCTTACTGGGGTAATGTTAATCCTACCGGACCACGGTCAGTCTACGATGAAGCCAAGCGGTTTGCTGAGGCACTCACAATGAGCTATCATCGCGTTTACACGGTACCTGTTCGAATAGCCAGAATTTTTAACACTTACGGCCCCAGAATGAAATTTGATGATGGAAGGGTTATCCCCAGTTTAATTTACCAAGCATTAACACATCAGCCACTTACAATTTTGGGAACGGGGAGGCAGACACGCAGCTTTTGTTATGTAAGTGACATGATCATTGGACTTTATCGATTGCTCCGATGTTCTGACCCTCATCCAATTAACTTGGGGAACCCCCACGAAGTTACTATTTTACAATTGGCACAGTCGATTAAAAAATTAACGCACTCAGACAGCCCCTACAAATTTTTGCCTGCTCCTCCCGATGATCCCAAACGTAGAAATCCGGATATAACGCGAGCTGTGAAATTGATTGGCTGGACTCCTAAAGTGGAACTGGAAAAAGGGCTTTTGCTGACTATTAAATGGTTCAAAAGAAATCTGAAGATTCGATGAAAAAAAATATTGCGATTGGTATTATAGGACTTGGCATGTGGGGGAAAAAATACTTGCAGACTCTTGAACAATTTCACACCGGACCGATATATTTGTGTGACATCAGCGATCAGAAATTTGAAAATTTAAGGAATTATATGACGCTTGAATACCGTACCATTGTTGAGAGTAAAGATATTAAAGCTGTAATAATCACAACTCCCGATCAAACCCATTATGCGCTCGCGCGTGACGCCCTGATTCATGACAAGGATGTGTTGGTTGAAAAACCAATGACCTTGAAAAGTTCTGAAGCCCATGAGTTGGTTGAAATTGCTCAAAACAGAAGACTTGTGCTTGCGGTCGCTCACACCCCTCTTTTTACAAAGAGTTATCAAAGGTTAAGCTCATACCTCAAATCAAATCAGTTGATTAATGTGATCCGAATCGAAGCGGTTCGAACCTCAAGGGGAAGAGAAAACATCAGCACTCCCCTATGGGATCTAGCTGCGCATGATATTGCAATTGCAGTATCGTTACTAGGAAAGCCTCAGTATTTTTCATGCTCAGAAAACACTCCAAAGCGGTGTCGATACGAACTTAAATTTGCAAATGGTTTAACTTTCGCGGGGGAAGCTCAATGGACACATCCACCTTTTCAAAGAGTCATTAGACTTTTTACCAAAAATGAAGTTCACGAGTACTATGAACCTATTGGTAATGATATTCCAGCGACGGAATTACCGCTAACCCAGATGTGTCAAAATTTTATCGATAGTTGTGTAAAACGCCTAAAACCAGTGAACAATGGCGAACTTGGCAAACAGGTGGTGGAATGTCTTGAAATTATCGATAATTTAATGAAAATAAACAATCATGAGATTATCTGTGATAATTCCCGTATTTAACGAAGAAGATACAATTGTTGAATTAATCGAACGGGTTAAGGCAGCACCGGTCAATAATAAGGAAATTATTGTTGTAGATGACTGTTCTCAAGACAGAACGCCCGAACTTCTAAACACAATTCCGGATATAACACTTGTTAGACATACAAAAAACCTCGGTAAAGGTGCGGCTATTCGTACTGGTATCACCCATACATCTGGTGATATAATCCTTATTCAGGATGCCGACTTGGAGTATGATCCTGCCGACTATGCTCTTCTGATAAAACCATTTCATAACCACAAAGTTGATGCAGTGTTCGGGTCTCGCTTTAAAAAGAGAAATCATTTTCTTATTATTAGCTTAATGGCTAATATCTTTTTGACGTTCCTTACAAATGCATTATTTGGGGGGAAAATCACTGACATGGAAACTGGTTATAAAGTCATCAGTAAAAAAACCATGGGAAAATTGAAATTGACTGCAAACGGGTTTGAAATTGAACCGGAAATTACCTGCAAGCTTCTGAGACTGCGCGCTCGTTTGTTGGAAGTTCCAATAAATTACACACCTAGAACAAAGGGCAAGAAAATAAGCTGGAAAGACGGGTTCATTGCCATCTGGAACCTCCTGAAGTATTATGTCAGCTAATCTCCACAGTCCCAGTTTGGAACCGGTTGTTGAGTTAACGGGGGTGTTCAAATATTATCAAGGTGATTGGCCTGCTCTGACTGACATCAATTTGACTGTTTATCCTGGAGATTTCTTATTTCTTCTCGGTGCTACAGGTGCAGGAAAAACAACTTTGTTACGACTACTTTACCGACATGAACTCCCTGATGCAGGATTGATTAAAGTGCTAGGTTATGACCTGTTATCGATGCGGTCTCATCAAATTTCACTGTTGCGCCGACGAATTGGAATCATATTCCAAGATTTCAAACTGCTATGGGACCGTACCGTTTATGAAAATTTGGAGTTTGTCCTGCAAGCAATTAATACTCAGCGGGATATCATACCGGCTAAAATCCAAGAAACCCTGAATCAGCTGGGTATCGCGCATAAAAGGAACTCGTTCCCCCACGAACTTTCTGGAGGGGAGCAGCAGAAAGTTTCTATTGCTCGTGCCCTTGTAAAATCACCAGATCTAATTTTGGCAGACGAACCCACAGGCAACATTGACCCTAAAGCATCAGATGATATTCTAAATATACTTAAAGATATTAATTACCATGGAACAACTGTAATAATGGCGACTCACGATGCTGATCTTGCGGAACGCAGTCGCCGCCGAAGAATCACTCTTGATGCCGGCAGAATCATACGTGATGAGGGGTGAAAATACATGAGTCTCTCCTATCTTATTAAGGAAACATACCGGACACTCACACGTAATATTAACCAATTTTTGCTCTCGAGCGCAGTAATATCAATCTGTTTGCTCATATTGGGAATTTTTATCGTTATAACAGTTAATGTAGTTAAATTAACCCGGTCGATGACAAACCAAACTGAGATTTATGTATTTTTAAATGATGAAGTTACCAATGATCCATCGCTTCTTCTGCAACGCATCACTACCATTGCCGGGATTGCAACGGTAAGATTTATTTCAAAATCAGAAGCATTACAAGAACTGCAGGCTGATCTGGGAAATGATAGCTTATTGGTTAACGCATTAGGAGAAGACCCTATCCCCGCATCACTTCGTATTACTCTGGACCCTGAATATGCGAACCCCAGAGACCTTACCCTTATCGAAGAGAAGCTGATGCGTTTGCCAGGCATAACTGAGGTATGGTCTGGAAAAGAACTTTTAAGGCAACTTAGCCAAGTTGCTAGAACAGTACTTTTATTGGACATTGTAATTTTAGCAATCGTTGTCGTCTCCATTATCTTCATTGCCTTTCAAACTGTTGAAAACTCAATCATCCGACGTTCACAAGAAATTGAAATTATGGAGCTTGTGGGTGCTTCGCGTTTTGCCATTCACTTTCCCTTCATACTCCAAGGCGCTCTTCAGGGACTTGGAGGAGTTTTAATCGCTTTGCTTCTAATCTTCGTGGTTTATCGATTAATTGTTATGGTGCTACCCGCACCCTACTGCCCGGCGTTACTACTTTTGTTAGCAATGTTAATTATCGGCATAATTCTAGGAATAGGGGGATCGATTCTGGCACTTAATCGCCTCCCCTCCTCGCTTTCTGAGAGACCACAAATACGCAACAGATGACCCACAAAACGCTTCTGTTTGTTGTTCTGTCCTATACCATGCTTCTATCTCAGCCTCCAGTATTAATAGACTCGCTTGATTTGATCCAACAACAATTAGATTCGACCCAACAAAAACTCAAGGAAATTGAGCAAATCCTGAGTGAAATCGGTATGCGCGAACACCAAACGTTACAACGGCTTGAATTGCTCCAAGAAAAAATTGCCCTCACGGAGAATCTTTTAAAACAAATTGAGTATCGTGTCAATAGTTACAACCGAGAAATCAGTAAATTAAATGCTGAACTCATTTGCCTTATGGAGCAACAGGACAAACTTGAGAATCGCCTGAAGCGAAGGTTGGTGGTCATTTATAAGTACTCGAAACTCTATCGATTGCAATCTTTGCTTACGAGTAAAAATTTGCCGGAGTATTATCGTAAATTGATAAATTTACGTGTAATAAGCCGTGCTGATCAGCAATTGATTGAAGAAACAAGAAAGCTGAATGCAGAAATAAGAGGAAAGGAATCGGCAATCCAAGAAGCTCTGGCCACTCAGGAACGATTAAAAAACGAAGTTGAGCTAAAAAAACAGGAACTCCTTAAAGACCGAGAACAAGAGATGTTAATTCTGCTCCAAATTCGCCGGGAAAAATCTGCTCGGGAAGCACTTCAAACTGAATTGGCGTCCGCTGCCAAACAATTACGCAATTTGATTAGTCAGCTCCAAGTACGTATTACGGAAACATCATCTGAGAATCTTGAAATGAAACGGGGAAAATTGCCTTGGCCAGTAGCTGGAGATGTAGTCGCATCCTTTGGTGTTCAAATTCATCCTCGCTATCGGACAAAAATAAATAACTTGGGGATAGATATCAAAGTAGATCGCCCATCCCCCGTCGAGGTAATTGCAACTGGTAAAGTAGCATATGCAGACCGATTTATCGGATATGGTAATTTGGTGATTGTTGATCATGGTACTGGTTACTTTTCCCTTTACGGAAATCTTACTTCTATAAATACCGTTGTAAACGCTACGGTCACCGCTGGAACAGTAATTGGTACAGTCAACGATTATTTACACTTTGAAATCCGAAAAGATGGACAACCCCTGAATCCTAAGGATTGGCTCCAATAATGCTCTTCACGGATATCATCGGCCAAGATAAGGTAGTCAAAATTCTTAAAAGATTGATTACAGCGAAACATTTTCTTCCTTTGATTTTTGTTGGTCAACCGGGTGTTGGCAAGCGTACATTGGCAATTAAGCTGGCACAGGCGATTAACTGCGATAAACGGAAAGAATTAACCTGTTCAGGTTGTTCTTCGTGTAACAAAATTTCAAATCTTAATCATCCAGATATCCATCTTGTAATTCCGATACGCAATCCCTCAGCCGATTCAAAAAGTGAGGACGTGATCGCTGAAATGGTAAAACATTATTCCGATTTTGCACTTGGCAAATCTCAGCCTCCTATACCCGCAAACTACACTATACCAATAAATGCCATTCGTTGGCTGGCAAGTGAAATGACCAAACATCCTGTATCTGCACAGAAGAGATTTTATATAATATTAAACGCACACAAAATGAACGCCGAAGCACAAAATGCACTTTTAAAAATTCTTGAAGAACCTCAACATAACACCATATTTATTCTTACCACTGTAAATCATTATGCGTTGTACCCGACTATTCGTTCCCGATGTCAGATTATCCGATTTGCCAACATTCAAGAATCAGATATAGTTAACTTCATAAAAAATAAGAAGATACTGCCAGAAAATCCACCAACAAATATTGACCCAATGCTCGTTGCTACACTTGCTCAGGGGTCTCTTGGACGTGCACTCAGTATTTACAAAAATTTTGCTGATTTTGCTGTAACACCGTTACTGGATTTTATTAAAAACCCATCAACACAGCCCATCTCATGCGTTCTCGCAGAATTAAAGCATGCCGAGCCTTCACTTATAATCAATACTGCCCTTCACGTAATATGCAAACGCGTGTCCGATTTTGTATCTACTTGTTCTTCAGAATTTGACCGCACGCCTCATAATAAATTAATAACCCTTCAAACATTGATTGAAAAACTCACATACTTTTATAATCGTTATCATCTCAGCTCACTTAATGTAAATTCGACGCTTGCCAATTACTGCACATTAAAAAAAATTCAACCGCCAAATTACAGCACTACAGCAACGTAGATAACTTGACCTTTCACGATTATTACTTAAAATTACTATAGATGCGCCCGTAGCTCAACTGGATAGAGTGCCGGACTACGAATCCGTAGGTTGCGCGTTCGAATCGCGCCGGGCGCATGGAATAACATAAGCCAAAAGAAGTGAAGGAAAATAAAGTTAATGTTAATGACGAATATTGGATGAGGATAGCACTCCAAGAAGCGCAACGTGCTGCAGAAGAAAATGAAGTTCCTGTTGGTTGTATAATAGTACTTAACGATACAATAATAGGCAAGGGACATAATCTGACCGAATCGCTTAAAGATCCAACTGCACACGCAGAAATTCTTGCCATTACCGCAGCAGCACGATCTCTGGAAAATTGGCGTTTACTCAACACCACAGCTTATGTTACTGTAGAACCATGTTTAATGTGTACCGGCGCGCTTCTTCTTTCAAGAGTCAAAAGAGTAGTATATGGCACCCAAGACGAAAAATTTGGCTGCCTAAATTCAAGGTATAATTTAATTAGAAATTTGCGATTCAACCACTGTTTTGAAATTACCGGAGGTATATTAGCCGACGAAGCAGCCAGATTACTAAAAAACTTCTTTCAAAAAAAACGTAAAACAAGGTGAATCAGGAGAGATGGCCGAGTGGACGAAGGCGCGTGACTCGAAATCACGTATACCCTTTACAGGGTATCGGGGGTTCGAATCCCTCTCTCTCCGCATTCCGTGACTTAAGAGGCTATAGAATGAAAAATTTTAAACTGTTACTTCTGATATTAATTTCTGTATTTTCTCTCGGTTTGGGAGAAAACCTGCGGCTAATTCGTAATTCAAAATCCGAAAGATCGATCTGGAATATTGAAACTACCAAAAGACTTATTCCTTCAGTGAACTTTTGGCAACAGGAAACTGAACCTTTTCAACGCTTTCGATTTAACCCGACCCGCAAAGACATAATTCGAATTAACAAACTGCGTTATGGTGCAACTGATACCGTGCGCGTACTCTGTCTTAGAGTAGAATTTGTTGAAGACACTACTCCATTGACTACCGGCAACGGCAAAATGGACACATTCGGTTTCCTTTCCCCTGATTCGGGTCTTTTTTATGATCCACCTCATTTCAAACGCTACTTTGAAAGATTAATGGAAGGTCTGCGAAACTATTATCTGGCTCAGTCGCAAGGCAAATTATTTATTGATTATACTGTTATGCCTTCTGGAGAAAAAAAATGTTACCAGTTGCCGAGAGAAATGCAATTTTATGGTGATACTGTTTCATATGAAGGCATTGAGTACGGACTGGTTCGACTGATGCACGACGCTCTTAAGGTAGCAGACCTCGATACAGCTATTCATTTCCGCGATTATGATGAATTCATTATCTTTCACGCTGGCAGCGGCCTTCAATCAGATTATGCAGCTGATGGTAAACGTGACAGTCCGTATGATTTACTTGCAGGAGAAATCCCCCCAGGAGCAATTGAAGCCTATTTAGGTGTACCTTATATTTTAGTTGATGAAGGCCAAACGCGTATTGAACAGGCAACCGTATTGCCGGAAATGATGCGACAAGATACACTCACCGAAAGAGGGGAAATCAATCTCGCTGGAATGGTGGGCTTAGCTGGTACATTGGCTCATGAATTTGCACATCTTCTTGGAGCTTATGATTTATATGATGTAACAGGCGTGACAATGGGAGTAGGGGCTTGGAGTCTTATGGGATATGGTGGTTGGGTAGGCGATTACAGTGCTGGAGCGCCTCCGGGGATATTACCTGCTTCCCTTGATGCATATCACCGAGTTGCTCTGGGCTTTATCACTCCTAAAGTTATTTCTTCACCAACAGAATCAATTAAAGTTTATTCAGGCATGATAGATACTAGCCTATATACCAGCCGCCCTGACAGCATCTATCCGAAAATTATTAAAATACCGATAAATCAACAGGAGTACTTCTTAATTGAAAATCGCCAGACCGACATCCGCAAACCGGATACCATTATCGTTGATGTCGAAGATGGTGTAGTTATTGGGGTTGAATCAAACGAGTATGATTTCTTTTTACCTGGCTCAGGAATCCTTGTTTGGCACATAGATGAAAAAGTTATCGCTGATTATAGTCCTTATAATGCTATCAATATTGACCCCGCACACAAAGGCGTAGATCTCGAAGAAGCGGATGGTATTCAAGACTTCGATGTTCCATACTGGTTGACTTATAATTATCAATATGAAGTATATGGTTACAAGTTTGATCCTTTTTCCAAACAGGGTTATAACGACCGCTTTAATGCTTATACAACACCAAATTCTGACGCCTACGTCGGCAAAAGTTTTATTTCTGTAGAATTATATGGAGAAGGAGACACCCTTTCTTCCTTAAAGGACACGCTGATAACAATTAAAGTTAATTGGGATCTTTATTATCAAAACTTCCCAAAAGATTTGCAAAGAAACAGCCCTTTGAAATCGGCTTATGCCGTGGATTTAGATTTTGATGGAACATTGGAGGTTGTTACTGCCGACAGCGCAGGCCAAATATTCGCATGGCGATATAACGGCGATGGTTTCCGTTTCCCAAACGGCGCATTTGTAAATACAGGATCTCAAATAGCAGCTGACTTGGCGGTAGGTGATGTAGCACCCGATTCAGGACTGGAAATAGTGGCTGGCTGTACAGATGGAAAAATTAGAATCTATACTATGACTGGACTTCTAAAAACTACACTCAGAACGTCAGACCGCATTATAGCAGCACCAGTTCTTGCCGATCTAAACCACGATGGATATAAAGATGTAATAATCGGTTCAACTGATGGTAATATGTATGCAGTTACCTCTGACGGAGAAATAATAGCGGGTTTTCCTGTCCGCTTGGGTACAGAAATCAGAGCGCCAGCGGCAATAACCGATACAACGAACCCCAGAATTGTTGTTCTCACAGCAGATCACCGTGTTTGGCTGTTAAATCAAGATGGAACCATAGTTCCCGGATTTCCTATCACTCTCGGTTATTCCCCGTTCTATGCATCTGCTCAACCTGTTGTCGCAGATTACAATCGCGACGGTGAAAATGAAATTGCGGTAGTTGCTGGTGGAGAACATGAGTATCGATTATACTTAATCACACAGACCGGAACTATAATTTATCAATCCCAGGAATTAATAGAACATCCGTTTACCGGCACATTGGCAGTGGCGGACATGAATACCGATGGTTATCTTGATATTATTTGCGCTGCGCGCAATAAAATCTTTGCTTTCAACTACAATGCCACATTAGTTACAAACTATCCTCTCCGTTGTGAGTCTACATTTTCCGTTCAAGAACTGGTGGGCAACTGGATAGTTAGTTACGAGAAACCTTTTGAATTCCGTTCCTCGCCCATTATTATCGGGTTAAATAATGACAATGTACCAGATATTATTATCGGTTCGCCGGCGCATGGCATTCTCGGGTTTAATGGAAAAGATGGCACACTTCTTGACCTTTTCCCCTTAATGACTACAGCATCTGTAAGTGCCACTCCTCTTTATGCAGACATTAACAATGATGGCAACCCGGAAATCGCTGCTGGCTCAGATAGTGGCATATTCTATATCTGGAGCCTGCCAAACTCTGATTTTAAGGAATACTGGAGTTGCCTCTATCACGACCCCTGTCATACCGGACTGACATATCCACCTGCGTATTTTCCAAATGCAGATTCTGGTCCATTGATAAATCAATTCTATCTTTATCCAAATCCAGCTAACGATGCTGTCTGCATAAGGTTCCGATTGAATCACAATATTTCTCCTGCACACTTCACGGTTTTAGACATGAGCGGCGAACCTGTAATTAATGAAATCGCCGCCCCGACAAGTCCTTTTGTTGACAATGAATTATGGCTCAATCTTAAAAACCTTGCGCCTGGAATCTATGTCGTAAAGCTTGAAGTCAACACTGAAAATCGACGGCAAATTCGCTTCGCCAAACTGGCAATTATCCGATGATACCATTCACAGGTCTAACTGCTGTTTTAATATCGATTAACAGTTTAAGTGCAGAACATCCTCAATCCCGACAATCGTCCATGGTTCATGATTCGACCAATCCTCGAACCCCCATATCGTATCTTAACCACCCACTATTTGCCGAAGAACATCCAGGTCAATTTAAAAGAAGGTACCAAACTATCACAAATAACTTTGACACAGACAGTGTAATCAAAAGTGATTTCATACTTAACGATGACTCAAGAGGCGGGTGTTCTCAAAAAACGCCCAAGATTGCTTCAAACTCCGTTAACAGCTTTGTAATATGTTGGTACGAATTTCGGGATGGCGATGCCGATATCTGGTATCAATTATATGATTCTTCGGGAGTGGCCTTGGGATGTAACCAACGCGTAAATACTGATATCACTATGGGCTGGCAAGGAGATCCTGCAGTGGCCGGGAGTCCAAACGGTAACTTCATATTTACATGGGAAGATCGTCGCCAACTAGGCAACTCTGACATTTTTGCCCAGCGGTTTGACCGTAATGGCAATCGATTGGGGGATAATTTCCGGATTAATGACTCAACAGCCGCAGGGGACCAAAGCATCTCCGCTGTTTCTGTTGTGCCAAACGGCATCAGCCTAATCGTGTGGGACGACCGTCGTAATGGAATTACTGGAGATATTTATGGCAGATTTCTTAACCGCGATGGTTCACTCATTGGGAATGATTTTCGAATCAATGATGACCCGTTGAATTATGGTAACCAGTATGAACCTGATATCGGCTGTGATGACTCTAACAGATTTGTTGTTGTCTGGATGGATGGAAGAGACGGAAACTGGAATATTTATGGCCAGCGCTTTAATTGTAATGGCACGCGCATCGATAACAACTTCCGCGTAACAGCTCAGGAAAGTATTCAATGGTCCCCAAGAATTGCCGTCGGTCCTGCTGGTAATTTTGTTGTTACCTGGAATGACCGCAGAAGAAACCAGTGGGATATTTATGCCCAGATCTATGATACATCCGGAACACCAGTGGATACTAATTTTCGCGTTAACTGCGATATGGGGGATGCCGATCAACTACTGGGAGATGTAGCAATCAACCGCTACGGCGAGTTTATCGTTGTCTGGTCTGATAAACGAAATGGGAATGACGATATCTACGCGCAAATATTCAATTCTGCTGGAATTCGTATCGGTAGCGAATTTAAAATTAACGACGATATGAGCAGCAGTTCACAGATCTCTCCGGCAGTAATTGCTTTATCTGATGGTGGCTACTGCATTACTTGGGCTGATGCACGTAATGGAAATTTTGACATATACTGTCAGAGAATCACACGGAGTGGTGATAAAATAGGAATCAATTTTCGAGTAAATGACGACTCCAACAGTTCTCACCAACGAGTTTCCTCTGTCGGGCAAGAACGCTTGAATCAAAGAATACTAATAGCTTGGGAAGATGAACGAAATGGGAATTGTGATATTTATGCTACAATTATCAACAAGTTTGGCACCCCCATTTCACAAAATTTCCGCATCAACGATGATTCAAACGGAACTGGCTCGCATTTTTACCCAAGCAGTGCAGGCGGAAACAAACGTTTTATCGTCTGCTGGCATGATTCCCGTCAAGGAGGAGATATTTATGCCCAGTTGCTTGACGATGACGGTAGTAAAATAGGCGGTAATTTTCTTGTTAACGAAGGTAACATTGGTGCATCTCAATGGTATCCATACTGTGCTATGGACACATATAATCGCGCTGTTATTGTATGGATGGATTATCGACAAACTTTTTCTAAAATTTACGCCCGATTATACGATGAAAATGGTAATCCTGTTGGACCCGAATTTCGTGTTAGTGACACACCCGAAAGTATCCCAGAAGCTTTCGCGAGCGTAGCAATGAATTCTGCTGGATATTGGGTTGTTAGTTGGATGGATTACCGTAACGGCAACTACGATATCTACTGCCAGCTATTTACACCCCGTGGCGAAAAAATCGGGTCAAACAAAAGAGTAAATCTAGACGGCCAAAATGTTCTTCAATCATATCCGGCGTGTGCAATTGATAACAATCGGAATATTGCAATAGCATGGGAGGATAAGCGTAACGGCTCATATGACATTTATGTACAATTTCTGGATTCACTTGGCAATCTGATAGGCGTTAATGAAAGGGTTAACGATAATCCTCCCGGACACTCGGACTGCTACTCACCGAGCTGCGCATTTGATGAAACAGGCCGTCTGGCCGTGATGTTTAATGGAGAATTCGAAAATATTGGTAATCCTCAAATATTCTGCCAACGGTTTCGTTCAGATGGCACAAGAATTGGCCATAATCAGAAAATCAACGAACCTAATTTATTCCCCAATAATTCTCATTGGACCGTCGGTCAAAGCGTCATTGCCAATAATGAATTCATTATTTTTACATGGACTGATAATCGGCGTCATCAGGGGTGGGATATTTCTTGCAAGGTCACGGATTGGAACCTTATTGGTATTCAGGAGTTAACCTACCAAGACCCAAAATACCAACCAGAAAGAGTTCCCAATATAGGAACTTTTTTCCTAAGACAGCAAAATAAAATTTCTTTTTCTCTAAGACATGCAACTAAAATTTGTATTTACAACTTGTGCGGCTCTCTTATGTCCAAAATCAATGTTACTGGTAAAACCACAATTAGTATTGATAATCTAGCGCCCGGAATCTATTTTTTAAACATCCAAGACAAACATAATCGTAATTTTGCATACAAAGTTGTAATAATGTGACGAAAGGGGGAAAAATGTATGTTCTTCTATCAATGTCCATGGCAATGATGCAAACACCTGCTTATCAGAACGAAATCAAGCCCCCAAGTCGAAGAATTGCTATTGTAGCATCAGCCCTTCTTCCTGGCAGTGGACAATTGCTTGCTGATGCAAGAAAACGCGGGGAAATCATGGTGTGGCTTGACGGCATTTTGTGGACGGGCTGGGCAACTTTATCATGGTACCGGACTAACCTCGAACAAGATGCATTACTTATTGCCAGTCAATATGCAGGTGCAAATATCTCCACTAAAGATCCGCGATATTACCGGGCACTCGAAAGGTATAATAGTTCATCTGAATACAATGAAAGCATCAAAAAAGAAGCCCGGGAGTTATACCCTGACGATCCTGATGCCCAAAGACGGTACTTTCAAAGTCATGCATATTATGGTCATTGGGAATGGGAATGGCAATCCGATTCAATCAGGATCTTTTCCTTTTGGAAAACCAGAAAATCAGCAAGAAGTGCCGGTATGGCTGCCAGTTTTCTAGTTAGCGCACTTGTTCTAAACCGAATAATCAGTTTCATTGATTGCGTATTCTTTTTACCCGAAACACGCCTGAATCGAAGAATTGACATTACTCCAACTCCTTCATATTTAGGCATGCAGTTAAGGTATCACTTTTAACATGAGACCTGACGAAGAGCTATCAGTAGATTACCTAGTTATAGGTTCTGGTATAGCAGGTCTCTGGTTTGCTTGGAAGGCGGGTAAGTTTGGAAAAGTTCTAATTGTTACTAAAAAAAACAGTGCCGAATCGAATACAAATTATGCTCAGGGGGGGATCGCTGCAGCAATTGCTGAAGATGATTCCCCTAGACTCCACTACGAAGATACGATACGAGCAGGCGCAGGACTTGCGCATCCAGACATTGTTGAAATTGTAACATCTGCAGGGCCAAGACTTGTTAATGAATTATGGAGGTTGGGAATTGAATTTTCCACTAAAATTGATGCTACGGGACAAAAAAAATTTGATCTCGGGCGGGAAGGGGGGCATCGTCGACGAAGGATCGTCCATGCCCAAGACGCAACAGGGCAGGCAATTGAAAAAGGACTTTTGGCAGCAGTCCGCTCAATCAGTACCATCCATACCCTGGAAGAACATTTCACAGTTGACCTTCTGTTAGATCAGGATGGTAATTGTGCTGGGGCGCTGATATTAGAAAAATCGACAGGCAGGTTGAAAAAAATCAGAGCAAATGCATGTTTATTGGCTACTGGTGGTGTGGGGCAAGTATATCGCCACACTACTAATCCCGCAATCGCTACCGGTGACGGAATTGCCATTGCTTATCGTGCGGGGGCTTTGATAGCCAACATGGAATTTATACAATTTCATCCCACAGCTCTTTATGGCCACAAACTTAATGACCGCGTTTTTTTAATATCTGAAGCAGTACGAGGGGAGGGAGCAATATTAAAGACCCGTGACGGACGAGAGTTTATGAGTGCCTATCATCCTGACGGTCCATTGGCGCCACGAGACATCGTTGCAAGAGCCATTGCTGCAGAAATGCTTCGACGAGGCGACGAGTTCGTCTTACTTGATTGTACTATGATACCTCGTGAGCGTCTAGTCGAGAGATTCCCTAATATCTATGAAACCTGTATGAAACTTGGTATTGATATTGCAAATACGCCAATACCAGTAGTTCCAGCTGCTCATTATGTATGTGGCGGGATTGCAGTTAATTCTTGGGGCGAAAGTTCAATTGGCCGATTGTTTTGCGCAGGGGAATGCGCGTGTACTGGGTTACATGGCGCGAACCGACTAGCATCAAATTCGCTCTTGGAAGCTTTAGTATTCGCCGAACGAGCCGCGATAAGTGCGACTGAGAAATATCCCCCAGTAAATAAACCTAAAGCACCGCAGTTAAGTTATTACCTAACTCCACACCCTATTGAGATATCGGATCAGGCTCAGTTCACACTGGCTAACCGCTTGCGAAACATAATGTGGCAATATGCCGGCATAATCCGATCAGATGCAGGTTTGAATACAGCTCTTCGCGAATTAAATCGATTGAAAGACGAGCTACCTATCGTCGCGCGCTGTTGTAATTCGGTACCCTTGATGGAAATGCAAAATATGCTTATCGTCGCACAACTGATTGTCATTTGCTCTCAAATACGCAAAGAATCACGCGGACTACATTACAACCAAGATCATCCATTTCCAGACGAAAAGTTTGAACTTGATACTGTTATTTCGGTAAATAAATTCAATGTTCTCGAAAAATTCTAAACTGGGCTATTTAATTGAGCACTCCCGGCTACTGGAACAATTTTCACATTATTTACTTGTTGAACGTGGACTAACCCATCTATCGGTAACAAGTTATCTTAACGACTGCAAACAATTTCTATGTTTTTATCCTCAGATAGCTAAACAACCTACACTTATGAAAGCCGAACTTATACGGCAGTTTCTGAAGAAACTTACCGAGTTGGAACTTGCAAAAACAACTATTGCGCGTAAGCTAATATCAATTAAAATGTTATGTAATTTTATTGAAGAACAATACAATACAACTATTTCCGGAATAGAAAGTTTAAAAACACCAAGGCAAACCAGACGTTTACCGACTGTGTTGACACAGATGGAAATTAATCATTTAATTAAATCAACTGAGAAAATACCTAACCGCTTTGCATCGATGCGCGCAAAAGCGCTACTGGAAATTGCATATGGAGCAGGCTTACGGGTATCGGAACTATCAAATCTTACATTAAGTGATATCAATTTTGACGAAAGATTCGTTCGCATTATCGGCAAAAGGTCTAAAGAACGTATCGTTCCCTTGGGTAAACACGCATTAAGAGCTGTAAAAGATTATTTGATATTACGACACCAATTTAATAACGGTAAATCGCCATCTCCATATCTCTTTATTAACCATCGGGGAGGAAAGCTAAGTCGAATGGGTATTTGGAAGATTTTGCGGATTTGTGTTCGACTTGCTGGATTTTCTAAACGTATTACACCCCATACCCTTCGGCATTCTTTTGCAACTCATCTCTTGGAGGGAGGTGCCGACCTAAGAGCGGTCCAAGATATGCTAGGTCATGCTAATATCGCAACTACGCAAGTTTATACTCACATTGATACTTCCTATCTGCAAGATGTATATAAAACCTTTCATCCTCGCGGTTAGTATGGGATACAACTTGTACTCGCATTATCGTCAAACAAGCTCCACGCCGAAATTACCTCTTACAACCTTTCCGATGACGTAGGCTTGCCCGATTGTAGGTATTATTTTATCAAGTTTAGATGGGGCAACAAAAATTACCATCCCGATGCCCATGTTGAAGGTCCGGAACATTTCGGTATCCGGAATGCTTCCGAGCATCTGTATGTAACGAAAAAGCCGAGGTACTGGCCAAGCAGATTTTTTAATAACACAGGACCGTTCTGGCGGTAAAAGTCTCTGGATATTTTCATAAAACCCGCCCCCTGTTATATGAGCAATCGCCTTAATTTCTCCTAACAAGGGGTAAACTTTTTTATAATATGAACGATGCGGACGCAAAAGCTCCTCTCCAAGTGGCTTTTTTAACCCTTTTAGCCGGGTATTCAGCGTGAAATTATGCTGTTGAAAAAAAATCTTTCGAACCAGGGAATAACCGTTTGTATGGAGACCAGAAGAAGGAAGCCCTATAAGTAGATCACCCGGTTCTAATCGCTTAGCATCAACAACCGAATTCTGTTCAACGACACCGACAATAAACCCCACTAAGTCAAAATCACCAGTTTTGTAAACATCAGGCATCATAGCAGTTTCTCCACCGACTAAAGCACAATCATGATATTTACATCCACGAACTACTCCCTTCACTATGAGAGCAATTTGCTCATTAGATAAATCAGCGTGAGCAATGTAATCAAGAAAGAAAAGTGGCTTAGCTCCCAAGGTGAGAATATCGTTAACGCAATGATTTACAAGATCCATACCTACTGTATCAAACCTGCGCATCATTTTAGCAATTAATAACTTCGTCCCCACTCCATCACAGCTGGCAACTAATAGCGGATTTTTCATTTTAGGCAACCTAAAGAGCGATCCGAAATGCCCGATCTCAGAAACTACATATGGGGAAAAGGTTGAAGTAACCATATGAGCAATACACTGTTTAACCTGCTGCATCCTACTTATGTCCACGCCGGCGTCACGATAAAGCATAGAATAATATAATTTACCATTAACTGATCAACGGTCAAGCAGCACTAATTTGCCTAGTCGCGGACACTTCTAAAACAGCTTGCCGGGTGACAATCATAACCCATTGAAAAATATCATGTTGTACTGATATTCTGCCGTATGCAGCACAAAACTACATTCTGAGCTTGACTTTTAATTGATTTGGGATTACTCTATAAAAGTGATTCTCAATTCGATCATTCAGAACATTACAGAAAGATTTGTAAATGATATCGCCATCGACTTGGGAACTTCATCAACCTTAATTTATGTTCGGGGTAAAGGAATAGCACTGCGTGAACCATCTATAGTTGCAGTTGATGAAGTGACTCATGAGGTAGTTGCCGTTGGGACTGAAGCCAAACGCATGCTCGGCCGAACACCAGAAGGTGTAAGGGCAGTTAGACCGATGAAGGATGGAGTAATTGCAGACTTCAGTATGGTAGAAATCATGCTGAAGTCTTTCATCAGTATGGTTCAAAGAAAGAAACTCTTTGTCCGACCACGGGTAATCGTCTGTGTACCATCAGGGATAACCGAAGTGGAAAAACGGGCTGTACGGGATTCTATCGAAGCCTCAGGCGCTAGAGAAATCTATATGGTTTCAGAGCCGATTGCAGCAGCAATTGGTGCCGGTTTACCAGTAGACGCGCCAACCGGCAATATGATTGTAGATATTGGTGGGGGCACTACAGAAATCGCGGTTGTAGCATTAAGCGGGGTTGTAAACGCTGCATCAATACGCGTTGCCGGCGACGAAATGGACGAGGCAATTATAAACTACATTAAAAAGAATTATAATCTTATTATCGGTGAACAAACAGCCGAAAGTATAAAAATAACCATTGGCTCTGCCTACGCAACAGGCACAGAGGAAAATATGGAAGTTAAAGGCCGGGATCTTGTTTCGGGTATTCCAAAAACGATTAGAATTACATCTACCAAGGTCCGCGAATCCCTGGAGGAACCAGTATCTCTTATTATAGATGCTGTGCGGCTGGCGCTGGAAAAAACACCACCTGAGCTTGCTGCTGATATTGTTGACCGTGGCATATACATGTGCGGAGGCGGGTCCCTCTTGAGGGGGCTGGACTTATTGATCAAAGAAGAAACCAATCTACCTGTATACGTTGCTGAAAATCCTATTGAAAGTGTAGTACGGGGTGCCGGCAGGATTCTGGAAAACATAGGACTTCATGAAAAACTGATCCTGCGCTCGAAATAATTTACACTGTGCTTTTGCAAACCGGCGATGCCTTATAAAGCAGCTGTTTCAAAATATGATCGTATCTCAGTGGGGATTGTTATTCTTGCACTGCTCGTCAATTTCATTCCCCCTGCCTCTAAACTGAAGCTTACCCATCCACTGGCTGAAGTACTTCTGCTTCCTAATCGCGCAATAGCTTTTGTCAAATCATTCATTGCCGCAAACCGAAATCTAACCCAACGAATGACCCAAATTGCCTGTGAGCTTGCTGTGGAAAACGCTCGGCTTAAATCTACCCGAAATGACACTTCAACCATATCATTAGGCAACGCTAATTTACTTTCCTCACAGATCATTGCCCGCGACATGAGTACTCTCAAAAGGTTTCTATTGCTCAACCGGGGTACTGTACATAAAATTCAAATCGGAGCGACCGCCATCACACCTGAGGGGATAGTCGGGCGTGTTATTGCAGTTTCCCCGCACCAATCACTCGTTCAAACAATCCTTGAACCCGATTTTAGAATAGCAGCGCTCAATAGCCGTAATGGTGAATTAGCCATCTGCAGGCCAAAATATAATAATGAGGATCTATTGGAACTTGATTATGTAAATCCCGATGCCGATTTTAAAATTGGAGACACTGTTCTTTCTTCCGGATTGGGCGGCATCTTTCCAAAAGGTCTGAAAATTGGGATTGTAATCGAAATCCCCACTGTACAAGATGTGTTTAAAAAAGTGTTCGTCAAACCGTTTGTTTCACTCTCAAAGGTCGATAACATTTACATCATTGTCCATAATCTGCATTCACCAGATACTAACTCATCATTGGAAAGCTTACCTTTTGAACTTAACTTGCCAGAATAGTCATCATGCGCCGATTGTTCACGATTATGATATTATACTGCTCCTTTATCATTCAAACTGCCATATTATTGGGTGGACCGGATTTATCTCTATTAATACTCATAACGCTAGCTCTTTATGAGGATAAAGTTACATCGACACTCGCGGGTTTTCTGATCGGGTTTTGTTTCGATCTCATCGTACCATATAAACTAGGGGTTAACATGTTCAGCCTTAGTATCATCGGTTATTTCGTAAATATAATGCGAAGCTTCTTTTATCGAAGTTTTTGGCAACCAATTGTCTTTGCTCTTGTGGGAATTTTAATTAAAAACTCTTTTCTTCTTATTAACGGAATGCCATTATCACTTTCCTCACTTCTTATTACCGCTCTCTTGACATTATCCTTCAGTTTACCCGTAGAAAGAACCATGTATAAACTCTTTTTCCAAAATAAATGAAAGATCGTCTGAAAAGGCTGTGCTTTATTTTAATTACTCTCCTGCTGATTCTCGGAGCAAGACTCATCCAGCTTCAAATTATTCAGGGAAAACGCTATGCCCGTCTAAGTGACCGTAACCGGATAAGGAAAATTGTATTACCTGCACCCCGGGGGCGAATTTTCGATCGTAATGGCATATTGCTTGCCGATACCCGTCCTACTTGGACCGTAGCAATCATCCCCACAGAAACCAATGACAGCGCCTTAGCATTACTGAGCATATTACTTAACAGGCCACAAAACGAACTGCTACGTCGCCTTCAACCGGTCTCAGAAGTTCCGGCTCCGATCGATATCTTGCGGAATGCATCATTCGATGTAATTGCCAAAATTGAAGAAAACAATTTTCGTCTCCCGGGGGTTCTCGTTAGAGTAGACCACATCCGTAATTACCCATTTCGTAATTTGTATTCACATGTCATCGGTTATGTCGGCGAGATAACTGAAGAAGAACTCTCACGGGATTCCTCCTATCGTCTTCTCGATTATATAGGTAAGACCGGAATCGAAGCTCGTTATGAAAGATTCTTGCGTGGACGCGATGGCTACAAGTATGTCGAAGTGGACGCCCGGGGGCGGGAAATTGGACCGCTTCCGGAAAAAAGACCCGAACCCTACATTCCTGGAAAAGACATCTACTTAACAATCGACCATAATCTCCAACAGGCTGCATATGACTTGATAAGCAAGTACGAACGAGCAGCTGTAGTTGCAATCGCGATCAATACTGGAGAAATTCTTTGTCTTGTTTCCTACCCCGATTTTGATCCCAACATATTTCTTGCCCCACTTAATCCTTCACAATGGAATACCTTGATATCCAATAAATCAAAACCATTCTACAACCGCGCCATTTCCTCGGCTTATCCACCCGGCAGTACATTTAAACCCCTTGTTGCTCTGCTGGCGTTAGAGAAACAACTGATTACTCCGCATGCTCAACTTCTCCCCTGTAATGGCACCTTCCAATATGGCAATCGTAAATTCAAATGCTGGTCTGCTCACGGCAGACTGAATATAATTGGTGCAATAGAACAGTCGTGTAATGTTTTTTTCTATCAGCTGGGAACAAAAATTAGAGTTGATACACTGGCGGAATTTTGTCACCAGTTTGGTCTCGGTAAAAATACGGGCATTGACATTCCTGGAGAAAACGCAGGAAATATTCCAGACCGTGATTTTCTGAATCGGCGTTACGGAAAAAATCAGTGGACACAAGGGTTTATGCTTAATTACTGTATTGGACAAGGGGAAGTCCTTGTGACCGCATTACAGCTAACTCAATTATACTCGTGTTTTGCCAATGGTGGATTCTACTTTCGACCTTATTTGGTAGCAAAAATTGAATCAGCGGGCCAGATAATCCTAATTAACAAACCCCAGCGATTCGAAGTTAAAATAAATCAAACTAATCTTGACTGGATAAAGAATGCACTTACCCGTGTAGTTGAATATGGCACGGGTCAGGCAGCGCAGCTACAAGAAATTACTATCGCCGGCAAAACTGGCACTGCTCAAAATCCGCCTAATCCTGACCATGCGTGGTTTGTCGGTTATGCTCCAGCTGACAATCCCGAAATTGCTATTGCAGTCATCATAGAAAACGCCGGACATGGGGGTACCGTTGCTGCCCCGATCGTAGGCGAACTCGTTCGTTATTATTTCACAAAACGAACCCTACCGTGAAAAAGGTAGATATTACACTCCTCGGAACTACTTGTCTCTTAGTTATCATCGGATTACTTGCTATCTACTCTTCTGCCAGCAGCCAGTATCTGTTTCGCCAGCTGATATTTCTACCTGTCGGTATTACCGGTCTTTTAATTGCTTGCTTCACGCCTCGAAGGCTGATTTACGGCATGGCCGAAATTTTCTACGGTTTAACATTACTCCTACTGGTACTAGTATTGATTTTCGGAAGTGGCCCAGGTGCCCATCGATGGTTTGCTATAGGGACGTTTAATTTTCAGCCATCTGAACTAGCAAAGATCTCAACTGTAATTATTCTCGCTAAGTATCTCAGTTATCGCCGGAAGATGGATTTTGATTTTAGAACCCTTGCTGGACCGACCGCGATTGTTCTCCCGGTAGTAACACTGATCCTCTTGGAACCGGACTTAAGCACATCGATTTCATTTCTACCAATGTACGCAGCTATGCTCTACTGGCAGGGACTACGGCCGCTTTATATCCTGTTACTTTTTATGCCAGTGTTATCCTTTATCGCTGGGTTCTCGCTTTATTTCTGGATTCCATTTTTTTCTATCCTTTCTATAATTGTCTTTCTGCGCCTCCGGTTCTTTCGCGCGCTTGCAGCTATTGCCACTGGATCCTTCTTCGGGTTACTTTCACCGGTATTTCTTTCTCTGCTAAAAGATTACCAGCGTGCCAGAATCAAAAGTTTTTTCGCACCGTGGCTAGATCCTCACGGAATAGGTTGGAACATAATTCAGTCTCAGATTGCCATTGGATCAGGCAGACTTTTCGGCAAAGGCTACCTCAATGGTAGCCAAAAGAGACTCGGTTTCCTTCCCAACCGCCATACAGACTTCATATTTTCATGCATTGCTGAAGAATTTGGTTTAATTGGTAGCGTGGTCCTGCTAATAATATTCGGCCTGCTTATTTACCGACTCCTGCTGATCGCATACAGAACTCGCGATCAAAATGGCGCACTGATAACTGTCGGCTTTGCCGCCATCATCGGCTATCATGTATTTGTCAATATCGGGATGCTACTTGGCATTCTGCCTGTAACTGGCATAACGCTACCACTAATCAGCTACGGCGGTTCATCGCTGGCAGCAACCATGACAATGATTGGTTTTGCACTCAATGTCGCAATGAATTCCGAATAAACTATAAACGGATGACTGATATCAAAACACTCGACTTAGAACAACTGCTTAATCTTGTATATCAGATGAAATGGGAAAAATATCGTGCAATTCAAATTTATCAATGGCTCTGGCAGAAAAATGTTGAAAGTTTCGACCAGATGACCAACCTTAGCAAAACAATTCGTGCCCAATTGGCAGAACGATTTTATATCAGCCGGCTCAAACTGGCCCAGATTCAAACCGGCAACGATGGCACTATCAAATTCACACTCGAACTCGAGGATCAAAATCTAATCGAATCAGTACTAATTATTGAACAGAACCGGCGCACAATTTGTGTCTCTACGCAAGTTGGTTGTGCGCTCGGATGCCGTTTCTGTGCTACCGCTCGAATGGGGTTTATACGCAACCTCCGCTGGCACGAAATTGTGGAACAGATTCAGGCAATTATTAACTACACTGGGATTTCACCAACAAATATTGTTTTCATGGGTATGGGAGAACCGTTTATGAACATAGAAGAGGTTTTTAAGGCAATAGTCGCCATTAATTCTGATTATGGTCTAAGAATCGGTGCTAGGCGCATCACAGTATCTACCGCTGGTATACCGGAAGGTATAAAGAAGCTTGCTGCACTTCCAATTCAGGTTCGACTAGCAATCTCCCTGAATGCAACTACTGATTCTCTCCGCTCAAAACTGATGCCGATCAATATCAAGTATCCACTGAACCACCTCCTAGCAGCGGCACGGGAATATATAATAGCTACTGGTCGAAGACTAACATTTGAATATGTTCTCCTCGATGGTGTTAATAACCTGACTGCCGATGCCGAACGACTGATTAGAATGCTAAGAAATATTCCCTGCAAAATCAATCTTATTCCCTTCAATTCCTTTCCCGGCGCAGACTTCTCTACCCCACATCCAGACAAAGTTTCGAAGTTTGCTCAACTCCTCTACCCTCATCTCCCCGCTGTTACTATCAGAAAATCTCGCGGTAGTCAGGTACTTGCCGGCTGTGGACAGCTTGCCAGCAGATTTCAAAATTGCCACCGGCAATAACCTTGCTCTCTCATACAGCTCAAACCGTGCTTTTTATTGGTAATTTTTCGACGCCGCTGGACTGAATTATAACTTAAACAATTTTAATTCTCCTCCATGCCTGAATAGACCTTCATTAATCTTTTAAATAAACTGCAAAAATACCAGTCTCAATTCATAATGGTTACTACGTATCACAAAACATAACTTTAGTGTTTGTTAAATCATCTTACTTAAAGTTGACGATGGAGCCAATGGTGATAATCACGAACGTCACGATCCCAAAATATCCGGCGTAATATAACAGCCCTTTTGTTGACATCAGGTAATGATTCCCGATTTGCTTCTATTCTCTTGATTAAACAGATTAGAAAAACCAATAACAAAAAAATGATATCGGGTAAAGGTTTATGCAATAAAACAGAAAGTACCGGCATTGTACTTAGTGCAATTATAACCATAATCGCCCCTGCTCGGAAAAGCTTGCCTAACCCGAGCATTACCAACAGATAAATTGCACCAAAAGGAAACAGAACGGTCAAAACGCTAAGAACAACACTTACTCCTCTTCCTCCCTGAAAGCGTAGCCATATGGGCCAGTTGTGTCCAAGAAGAGCACCAATTCCCGCAGCATAGGCGAAAAAACTACTACTTAAACCACTACTTTCAAAGAAAGTTTTTCCGAAGTAAACTGGTATCAATCCTTTAAGAATATCCAGACAGCCAATTATGGCCGCAATAGGTTTGGAAATCAGTACCCCCACCATTGTCGCCGATACGGTCCTGCTGCCATAATTGCGCATATCTATGCGTTTAAACAACCAAACTGCAATCCAAGCGAAAGGAATGGAGCCTAATAAATAACCAGTAATAAAGCCAAAGAACATTAACCTCACACGCGCTCTTGGTAATATCTAAGCAAATAGCCTACACGTTCACTAGAGGCAAGCAGAACCGCTTCAAATCTGTATCCATGGTACTCAAACTGGATTAATGAACGTCGTTGTTCAGACATCTGAATTAATCGACTCCTAAGTTCCCGCGCAACATCCCATGGAAAGACCTGTTCCAAGGTTAGTGGGCTGTTTCCCTTGTGTTTCCCATTCAAAAAAACAACAGACAAATCAGCATCAACCACGCTTGTCTGCCATGATTCACTTTGGACAAGAAAATCCATTGCCATAGAAATCAGCTGCGCATATGCCAACTCGCGTAACAGCTTCTTCAAACGCTGCTGGTGCCGCTCCCATATTATCGGGAAAAAAAGTATATGCAGAAGCCAGTTTCCGAAAAAGTGAGCCAAGGTGCTGGTAATTCGGTTAATGTTGCTGAATAAATTGACTAGGCGGAACCGGAAAATTTCTCTGCGGCGTTTAGCAAGTCGGGTAGGACTCCTAGGGGGGATAACATATCCGTAGCGGCTGGCGATACGCAATACCTGTTCCTCCAATCCCTCTGAAACATGGATGTGAAAATGAGTTGTGTTATCAATAACATTGAAGGTCATCTTGGGATTTGGCAGTCGATTGTCCAATTTCAAAAATTCAGCTCGCAACTCCTCAACGACTTGCCCATTGACACATCCCTCAACACAATATCCCCGCAGAGCTTCGGGTTGCCGACGATAAATCAGTCTCTGACCGTAATACGCTTGGCTTCGAACTTTACGTAGAACATACTGATAGCGGTCGTAAATCTGTTGCTCCCGATGTAGCCCCAAAGTCCTAAGTGCCGCCCAAAGAAAAAGTGTAAATCCGAATCCCCCGGCATCAACAAGTTTCTGTTTGCGTAGAATTTCAACTTCCTGCAGTCTAGGATTAAGCAACTCGTCTGTAGCGGCAAGATATGCTCTTATCAGAACATTGCGGAATGTAGGATGCTCTTCAAACGCCTGTTTTGCTGCCAGGGAGCACGCCCGCATTACTGAAAGAATTGTTCCCTCCTTTGCATCTTCACCGAAATATCTATAGCATTGGTCCACACCCTTTTCTAGTGCGGCAACGAACGTATCAAGATGCAATTCGCTGGAAGTTTCCTGTTCATGCACGCAGGAATTGAACCCGAGGAAAAACGCTGCCAATGCTCCACCTGAATATCCTCCACCTCGATGGGCTATGCGCAATACAATCTGATTAAGTGCTTCACTCAATGGTAAATTAGGATCGATGTTGGAAGTTACTCCAATTAACGGAGAAAGTAAATTTGTTCCGGTATCGCCATCCTGTACTGGGAAAACATTAATTGCGTTTACCACTGTGCGTAAAATCGAAAGCTCTATTTGCGCTTCAAGAAACACTTTAAGCAGTACCTCGGTGGTAATTGTATCATACCCTAGCCCCATCACCCCCACAGCCACCAACGCTGGACCGGTATGAATACCGATAACCGGGCTGGCAGGATTCACCTCTATGGGCTTGGCAATTTTAAAATTAGACTGTTTTGTTAGAATACTTTTGATATACAGGGCATCTGCAGGAACATCGCCTCCAGTATAACTAATTTTAATAATCAACGGCTCCTTAAATCCTACGCGGCCCTCAATTGCGCGAAGGATAAACCGGGTAAGATTCCGGCGAGCAACCAAATTCTGCAATCTTGGTCGATCACTCTCGAGAATAAAAAATGGCAGGACCCCAAATAGTTTGAAACACGACTGAAGCGCCCCTGTGAATAAATTTGGTATCGGCACTCTACCAGTGCGACGCAGACGGCGGATATCCAGAACCGTTCCCAATACAAATATTCTATGCCGATGTTCCTCAATAAAATTCAGAACTTTGTCAAATTCTTTTCCCATCCGAACTAATTCGGCAGTCCTTTCTGCCAGAATTTCAAGCGACAGAAATGCCTGCTCACCGATAACAGCTATGCGGTTGGAATAAATCCGCATCAGTTCCTGAGCTGCGTATAAGGTATTATCATAGATTGCAGACAAATGTCTTCCAACTACAAAACAGATTATATCGCAGTTTTCGGAAATAACTGCACGTTCAAGGATTTCCTTAATTTCAAATGGGCTCCCTGCCTTGGTTGCTGGCGGAGGATTTTTGTTATACCCCTCAAGCAATCGATAAAAGGATACAAAATCTTTATGTTTCAACGCATCTTCCATTTCATCCGACAGATTGGTAATATGAATTGGTAAATTTATGATTTGAAGTTGATTAAAAGAAGAAGTATCAAGGTTAACAGTCTGATCAACCGCGATTCGAACTTTCCGGTTCATTGCAAAATCAACAGTTTCTTTCTCTCCAGCCATCCTCCTTTTTGTATTATAATGAAATAAACACCTTGATGTGGTATAGATACTCTTCTTCCATCTGCCGAGAATATCTTCAACTCAGAAATAGCCGTACTTCTGCTCGAACACTCTCTGTCCTCCTTCGTAGCGACCATTAAGGTATCACCCTCTATGCAACACACGATTCCTGGAGAAGCTGTAAACTGATTTCCAGCAATAACATCCTGCAGACAATCACCGTTGACATCATTAATACATCGAACGGAATTTACCCACCCTCCAGTTGCATAACTCCAGATGATAGAACCAGACATTCCATCCAAACAGTATACATTTCCATCGCCGCTCCCGGCAATTACATCCGATTGACTGTCACCATTCACGCTGGCAATCGAGTTTACGGTCCAAACATCGTTCCCGACTGGGGTTTGCCAGACTTGATTACCATTTCTTCCATCTAGAATAATTACCGCATTATTCCATGAACCCACAATGACTTCAGGTATGGAATCGTGATTGAGATCATCTAATGTTTCTATTCTCATTCCATAGGCACCAATATTGGCCGACCAGATCAATTCACCCGAACTCCCTTCAAGGCAGTAAACGTGGTTATTCCAAGAGGATACCAGAACATCGTGAACACCATTATCATTTATATCGGCAAAAGAACGAACACAATAGATATCACCACCTGCGTAAAATGACCAGATAAGTATCGGTTGATTTCCCCGACTGTTGCCACTAATACAATAAACATGCCGATCCTGACTGTTTCCCCAAGTACCGGCAATCACATCTGCAAAACCATCACCATTTACATCCGGAATTTTGCATACCGACCCGAATGCATCCTGACCATAGAACCGCCAAAGAATTCGGCCGGTTGCACCGGAAAAACAGAAAACAGTTTGGCAATACCTTCCGGTTCCCGCCAGCACTTCAGGGACTAAATCACCATCTACATCAGGCAGGTGGGTGACACAGTAAACCCATCCTGAAGCAATCGAGTCGTTGTAAGTATCATAGGACCAGATCGTCGTTCCATCACAACCACTAATGGCAAATACCGTTCTCCCCCCCCATGCAGTTCCCAACAGAGCATCACCAATACCATCTCCATTAAGATCAGGAACCGATGCTACACATTGATCTCCCCAGCCGCCACTGTTACTGACGCCCCCAGTGGGCCAAACTGCCCAGACTGTGTCTCCGGTTCTCCCCGATAGACAAAAAAAATGAGCGGGACCGTTTGCACCAGTGTCAAAAGATTCAACTAAAACTTCAGAAATGCTGTCGCCATTGATATCCCAGAATGGTTCAACACACTCTACGTCGTCAATTGCAAGAAAATTCCACAGCAAATTACCGGCAATCCGGAACTGAGTAAATATTATCTGCCGTTCGAACATTTTTTGAACATTCTCTTCAAGATACATATGGCAGATCGCAAAAAACAATACCTCACACATGGCTTCTTATCTCCTCTTTTAGTCTCAGCATAAAATCTTAAATGCGTTTCCACTACCGTGCGAAGTATAAATCATCTGTGTTAGCCCGCGATATTAAATATCAGAATTCAAGACACAGTGTCAAGCGATGCGAAAGCCCCAATCTACCGAGATTGCGATAAGCATAATCAATTCCCAATGACACTGCGTTTACTGGTTTGAACCGGAAACCAGTTCCAAGCGAAACACCTGTACCCCACCCGACATCGGATGCGTAATTGACATCCATATTAAGAATATAACCGCCACGTAGATAGAAACCACTGATATGATACTCTACGCCAAAATTTAACTTTTCATTCACGTCATTAAAGTGATTCAAGTCTATTGCAGCAGTCAATGCTGAATTCTCATAACTAAAGAAATCATAGGCAATTCCAAACCGGAAAAGAATCGGAAGAGGAAAAGTTTCCGTAAGCAGTGTTGCGGGAATGGGTTCTCGTGTCCAAGGCCATTCCCAAGGTGGATCATAAGTGAAATTGAGTTGACTACCGGAATAACGGAGGTCGGGTCCGAAATTAGCGATTGCCATCCCCAGTCGTAAGTTACGCCATCCGGTATTGTAATGGACACCGAAATCAAATGCCATTCCAGTCGTTCCCACATTCCAGATCTTTTCTGATATTACTTTGGTTGTTAGACCAAAAGCGAGCTTATCCGTGAACATCCGACCGTAGGATATTCCCAATGCTATATCGCTGCCACTGAAGGTACGACCTGTCCCCTGGTATTGGTCAATCGTAGTTTCCTCAAATCTGCCAAGTGAGAGTGCAACAACAGAAAGTCCGAAGTTACCGACCTTAGTATTAAGCACAGTCGCAATGAATTCGTGATTGATATCGCTAACCCAGTCGATGTGATTAAGAATTACTTGATTGCGCATTAGTAGTGCCAGACCAGCCGGGTTCCAGTAGGACGCTGTAGCATCATCGGCAATTGCAACAAAAGCTTCCCCCATACCTGTACATCTGCCAACACCTATTTTCAGGAACGGCAGTCCTGCCATTCCCACCTTTGTAAATGCCGAATATCCCGGCATAACTAACATAATAACAGGAACGATATATAAAACTCTCCTCATTTCCCCTCCTCTTTTAGTAAATTATCACGAATTTTCCGGTTTGAGACCGTCCGTCATCAGATTCGACAAAGAAAATATACGTCCCGGGAGCTGGCTTCTGATGCGCTTCATTCAACAAATCCCAATCTTCATCCCCGCCGTACTGGCTGGGTACACTGCCGAGATCAGATCGCGTATCATCATGTCTAAGTACCTTTACCAGATCACCAGCGAGGTTATAAATGTAAATATTGCAGTGTGGTGGAAGATTAATGAATTTCAGTTTTCTGAAATCACGGTGCCGTTCCCATTCATTTCGCACAAGATAGGGGTTGGGAACAACCTTTACCTTCAGTAGTTCCCCATCTGTTCGTATTTCTCCCGGTACAAATGTGATTTGCATGAGCGTATTATATGGAGCAGGCGATAGAGGTTTGGAATAAACATACCATGTGTCACCGTCATCGGGCAACTGAAGAATCGGACTTCCGGAACGCGGCCTAAACATTATCTGGCCACCGCATAATGAGAGATACAGCGTCTGGCCTAATACCACGGTATCAGCGGCAGAATTAACTGTCTGAAAACACCATCCATCAGCTGAATCAGGGTCACGGCGAAATCTCATATACCGATATGGCACCTCCACTTCATTATCCATATCATATACTTCAACAGTTCTACCGGCTCCTTTGTTTTTCCAGACGATTCGGTAGTGGGAACCTCGGTATGCCCAGAAGGCTCGATTGTTGGTTCCATCGTCAAGAAATGCAATTGAATCCGCAGGATAAGATCCTGTAATTCTAATTCGGTCAAAGGACTGATATGGAATGGAATCCATGTGTAACTTCATCGTAATCTGCAAAGCTGGCATCCAAGAATAGGTAGTTTCTATCGAACTTTCCTTTGCCTCTATCTTTGTTATGATTGAATCGAATATTGTAACCACAGTCTTCAAAGTCTCAGATCGTGAATCCAGTTTAATCGGTAATTCGGTTACAGGTTGCAGTGTTTCGCCGTTAGTATTGGCGACAAAATATCGGTAACGAGGTTGTCTGAGAACGGGATCATAAATAGGCGGTAGGAATTGTAGCCAGAAGGTATCCGGTTTTACTGCATAATGAACGATTCCCATTGGTTCAATTCCAATGTGAAGACGGCGATTTCCAGATACCTGCCTCCAAGCACCGGAAGGGGGAACGTAACCTGACGGGGATGTTCTGGGAACAGCTCGAACACCGATTATTCCGGACTCAAGCGTAAGCGTATCTGGAGGAACTGGGGGGGTCTGGTTAGGATCGCCTCCGAGGTAATTAATATCGTATGCAGTAACAGCGTAATAATACGGAAATCCGAGACGCAAATTGACCGAATCAACAAAGCAGTAAACAAGACCGATATCTGTAGCTCTGGTCCGAAGTGATTCAACCACAGTTGTATCCTCAAATTCTATCCCATCTTTTTTATCAAACTGCGCAAGCAGCTGCCAGTCGCCAGGTTGACCTGAACGACTCCGGTAAACTTTGTAGCCCTGAAAATCCTGTTCAACATAATAAGGGTTTTGTAGAGCAGGAGCAAGGGGGAAAAACCGATCACGTGCCGATTCGGAAATATTATCCCAGACAAGCGTTACCCTGCCATCACCAGGAATGGCTGTTACATTAGGCCCCGGAGGGGGTTCGGGCATGATCCAGTTGTTATCGTAAGCCTGCTGCGCTGCCCGGGAAGCTACTGCCAAGTAATAAGGCCAAGTTGATGGGGACCCACTTCGATCGGACTTGGCGGCAATGACTGCAACCGTAACAGTTGTTAATTCATTGGGCGCAAGGGTAACAGGCCCTGTTGCTTGAAGGAATCTTTTATCATCTGGCGCGGCATCATTTGAGTCGTAAGGAACATAGGGGTAAGTTGGATCGTTCCAGTCATATCCCGCAAGCCCTAAATACTGTTCAAAGTCGTTCTTCGGGTCCCCCGCAAGGATAAAAATCTGGAAAGAACTCATCCCCACCTGCTTACCTTCAGCCGGCTCATCAATCAGACCGTTGCCGTTATTATCAATACCGTCAAAACCATCGATCGATCCGTCCGGATTTTTTACAAATGGACTCTGCAAAAAATCGAACCCGACAAATCCACTGGGCGAGGCGTCATCACTGTAAACATATCCAAGATTATCAGCAAAAACAGAATCGGTACCAGAAGCATTTTTGATATATTTGTGAAGACACAAGCCACACCAATCATCAGCGGCATTACCGACATCAGCGTCACAAGCAATCCCAAGATACAGATCTTTCAAAGTATCGTTGCTGCGGTTACGAATATCATACTTAAAGAAGACGATATCTCGATTCCACGGAAGATTCCATGAATATATTGACTGATAAACCTCGATTCCTATCGGACGGGGTGTCCTACCAGCAGTATGATTTGACGGATCAGCATCATTAAATACTGCCCAGCCGTCGCCACTGGAAATAGCTGTTCGAGGTATGTAATATAAATAGCTGGGAATGGTTTCGTTACCTTTGGGAATTCTAAGTGGTGTTAAAATCGAATCCTGCAAAGCAGATGGAAATTCAGCCGGATTAGGCGGAAAATCGGGTGTAATATATATGCGTTCGTAAGAACGTGTGCTATAGCCACCACCAGCATTATCATAGCAGCCAGGAGTCATCTCAGACTTACCCGAATTAGGATTGTATCCATTGGAAACAAAAGTGTCAGGACCCGTAAGTGTTTTTTTAATACAGCCGATCCAGACGCCAGCACCATAAATATACATATCGCCTGAACCGGCGGGCCATTCTCCGCCTGATCTTCCTATTCCATTACCAAATACGCCATAATTTGTAACCGCAAGCCGCCACTGATTTTTCTGATACCACTGGAAATCATAAATCCTTGCCGGTCGTGTTTGGGGAATTGCTGTGCGTGCCCAAACCGCAGGTATTATTATGTCAATTATCATTAACCCCAGCAATAACCGTTTCATCTGCACCTCCTTCAAAACTCAAACACAACCCCGACTTTTATTTGCCTTGGTGGTCCGAAGTTTGCCGGATTGTTGACAAAATCAAGATATGCCAGCTTGTAAGCTACATATTCTTCCTCGTCGGTAATGTAACCATCGTGATTAATGTCACGTACGGGATTATATTTGTTAAGATTCAAGAGCGTTACATCCGGATCCAAAACCCAGTTTGCTGGTGAATATCCGGCGATATATCCATCATCATCTGGGCGACCAGTATGACCATAAACCCATTGTACGACTTCGGCATCAAACAGATTTGTCACTACTAAAGTCAAACCGGTTTTTACTTTGCCCAAGTTAAAGTAACGGGCAGCATTGAGGTCAGCAGTAAAACGCGGTGGCATGCGTGCCGAATTTCTTTCTCCTGTCAGTCTCCCTGCATTCAACCGTCCAACCTCGCGTGGCGAATAAGGCAAACCGGATCCATAGTTTAACAAAAGGGAAAGGTTAAATTGGCGTAAGGGAACAAAGGCAAAATCCACCGGGAAATCACAGCCAATCGAAATTTTTGCATTGTGGCGCTCATCAAATTCGAGTGCGTAATCTCGTCGTGGCGGCTCCATCTCTTCACCCGTGACTGGATCAACCCCGTACCGATAGCGCTCATAATACCACTCATATGCATATGATGCTGTTCCTCGGGCAATTGACAAGGCATATGAAATCCGCGCTGTCCAGTATCCGGATTCGAGTTTTTGTAATCCAACTTCAAATCCACGAATATTACCGTATTCCTCATTGACTATCGGATAATAACCCATAGGAACTGCTGGCTGATATCGAACTCCCATCAAATCATACACATCCTTGTAATAGGCGGTTGCATCTGCCAATAAAATATCACCAATCTGTTGCTCTACTCCAAGTTCGTAGGCGATGGTCTGTTGTGCCCGCAGATCAACATTACCGATAATCTGATTACCACGAGCATAGGCTGCAGAAGAAATGTTATCGTAGAGAAAATGATAAGCTGGGGTCTGGAAAAAGTGTCCGTAACTAAAACGGAACTTAGTCCTAGTCGTAATTGGGAAAGAGATGCCGACCCGGGGGGACAATTTATATTTAACTGAGGCACGCACAGTTGATGTATCCTCGATATTTGCTGGATTTACCCGTTTGTATGCCTTGGGATCGAGGTAATCAAGACGTAGACCGAGACGGACGATCAAATCTTCAAAGTCCATCCTATCCTGAATAAATAAAGCAGCACCAATAGGACTGACATCATATAGATCAACAAATGGATTGGGATCCCAAGGCAGCGAATTATAACGTCGGTGTAAGAAATTCTGGCGTAACTCTCCTCCAGCTTTAAACTCGTGAATCTTGCCCACATTATGGGTCCAGTCCCCCTTAAGCGTCCAGACATCTGCCCAGTGCAATTGAAAATACCGATAATCTCCATACCCGTAAAAAAGGTTGTAAACACCCCAGGGATTATTAGTATTAGACTTAGACTGTTCCACATATCCAGGCATCGGATGGAAGATTACCGAATTATCTTTGCGGACTGTATCTTCAGCTTTGAAGATATAATCCTCCCAGAAACGCAAAGAGTAGTTTCGTTCTCTGGCTTCACGTTCGAGATCCCGCACCCCGATCATCCGTTCATTTCCAAAATAACTTACACGTAGAGTGTATACTGTAGACTTGGTTTGCATGTAATTTGCAGCAACATTGAATTTCTTAACCCGTTCTCTTCTCGAAAGAAAATGGTCAAGGTTATACTTGAAACCAAGATGATTTTCATTTTCACGATCATACGGGTAAAGTTCATACTGTTCCCGGGCGATATATCCGTCGGAAGTCAATTTCATTCCCTGCCCCACCGGAATAAAATATGTCAACTTGCCGGTAATCTTATAATCCTGCCGATTCTGATGTGGAAGTTTATAGCGCATCGGATTGTAATCGTCGGCAAAATATAGTTCACCGGATAGAAAATAGCGCAGTGGTTTATAACCGAGTACCGGACCCCCGAGGGACGCTTCGTATCGGTTATCTCCAAAATTAAGTGGTGCAGGGAAAATTTCATCTGTAACCACTCGGAATCGTCCTTGAGTTTGTTCCTTTCCTTCTTTAGTAATTACCTGAATAATACCAGACATCGCCTCTCCATATTCCGCATCAAACCCCCCTGATATCACAACAACTTCTGCTGTAGCTTCAGGATTAACTCTTGCAGCCTGATAACCAAACAACGGGTCTGACGTGGCAACACCGTCTACATAGTACATCACTTCGTCCGGACGCCCACCACGCAGATGCTGGCCGTAAGCCGGACTGGTTACTATCCCTGTTTGCAATCTAATGATATCTGCTAAAGTCGCAACCGGCATTTTGGCAAACTCTTCAGTAGTCATATAACGGCTAGTTGTCGGATCGGTTCTCACAATCGCCTCGCGCTTTGCCTTTATCTCCACAACCCCAATTTCAACTGTCGCGGGAGCAAGTTTGAAATCCTGTGTTATCGTCTGATCAACAATAACTAGAACATCGGTTCGTCGCTGTGTCTGGTAACCAATATAAGAAATAACTAGCGTCTGCTTGCCTGCCGGCACATTGTTGATCAGATACTCCCCATTAGCATCAGTAGCTGCTCCGAGCATCGTACCTTCAACGACAACATTAGCGCCGATCAGTGGATCACCGGTCTTGGCATCAGTAACTCTACCTCTTATCCTTCCGGTCTCACCAGCCCACAATGGGTTTACGACCAGAACGACTCCGATGATACCGGCAAATAAAAGGAAGCTTGAAATCTTTCTTAGAAACATCATGTTCGCCTCCTTACTCACTAACAATCCGAATCGGAATTGCCCAAATGGTTGCTGTAAACGGCGAGTGCGGGTAAAGCAGATTTGACGACGGCAAAACCTCGATAAAAATATGCTGATAACCAGTATCCATAGAACTGAAGCGGATCGTTCCTTGTCCGATTTTGGGTCCTGCCGTCACATCTATTGTATATCCTCGAACGGTAACAAAAAATCTGTTACGGTCAACAACTGTATCTTGTGGCGTGGTTGTTAAAATAGACACAGTAACTTCTTCATTGGGATGAATTGAATAAAGTGAATCTAAGGGTTTTAAATTAGTCAAACCCTTGCCGTCGCTGCGGGGAGCAAAGTAAATCGTATCCACCCTTCCCGGCTTGCTTAAAATCACCCGGGAAATCTGCGGTGCCTCTTCAGATGAAGGTACAAATGCATAACCGCCGCTTATTTTTCGTACCGTATAATTAAATGTATCTCCGCTTGTTAATCGAGGCAAATAAAGCCAACGAGTGGAAATCCAGTCGAACTCTTTTGTTTCATAATGAGTTACGGGAAAACCGCGCTTCTCGACCGAACTCACTTTGTAAACAACGGTTGTTTCGGGGGGTATTCTGGTAGTATCAATAATCGTATCAGGCCTAAAACCGATAATCCAAAGGGTATCAAATTCAATATGCATGATTCCGGAACTAAATGAATCCCGGAAAATAACCTGACAGAAAGTATCAGACATGACAACTGTATCTACAGTTATCCCAAACTGATAGATCTCTTTCCGGAATCTCACTCCCGGTTCAACCCATACACGCATCAGGTGGGCAATCTTATAGAGAGTATCTCCACTGCGAGAACTGCTGTCAGAATAATTCAAATCCGTATTGAAATCAAGCCAGAATGTATCTTGCCATGCTCTGGCGACACTTACATAATCCTGCCATTTTTCCAGTTCACGACGGACAGATGACGAATCCTCACTCGTCCACCAGGGCCATTGGGGCGGTGATACCCTACCGCAGTGCATGATAAAAACCCAGCTCGCAATGACGATTAATATGGAGAAACTGAACTTACTCACCCTAACCTCATTAAAAGATGTTTTCATGCCCACCCCCTCCGTTAACAAAAAAGGAGCTGGTAGCTACCATCTCCTTGCGTCAATTTCATGTCGGGGGTAGGCAAATTCTGCCCACCCCCGACACCGTCTGATTTTTACCGTACCAGCGTCAACTTACCACTTATCGAAGTACCACCAGCAGTCAGTGTGTAAAAGTATACACCCTTCGCCAAACCGTTAGCATTAAAATTAACAGCGTAATATCCCGGCTGCCGTTCACCATTCACCAGAGTCTGAACAGGTCTTCCTGCTGCGTCGTAAATACTTAGTGAAATATTACTATTATAGGGTAACGCATAGGAAATGGTAGTCCGGTTCATAAATGGATTGGGTGAAGCTCTAACTTCAATACGCTTTGGAAGTTGCTGCTGTTCTTCTGCAATACCAACCCCTAGGGCTGTCGCCGGCACCCACTGAACCACAAACGGATTGTTTGTACTGGACCCCTGACCCTGCACGATAAATCCTGCCTGCTGGTCGATTTCATAGATAACAGGAACATAGAGCTCACCCCCCAGCCTCACCATTTTATCGGCTACACAGGGGAAACGGCATGACGCTGTACCAGCTTCTGTAAGCTTAACCGCACTCAACCAAGTATTGCCGCCATCTTCAGAAGCAGCAGCAAAAATATCTGCCCGCAACAAATTGGTTACAGGTTCAACATTGGCCGAATCAAACTGCTCCCAAGCGACATACAATCTGCCACGGTCATCCTGTCCGATGCTGGGCCGGCAGGCATAGGCTGCATTGTACCCAACCGAAGCCTGTAGATTAGCTGGATCACATCCCGCCCGGTGAATTTTGCTCCAAGCTGGGGTATTGTCCGGACACCAGTGCCAGATTTCTGCCGGAATGATATAAAGAGTATCGTGCACGCTGGGGATAATTCCGGCTACTATATGTAAACGGTCTTGATCATCGTACCAAGGGAACAACGACGTTATATGAAAGGACGCAATTGTATCTCCGCCGTAAGCAGGTGGAGGAGTGAGCTCAGTAGCATCTCCCCAAGTCGTTCCGCCATCAGTGGAAATCCGATAATAGGCAGCTTCATAAGGTGTGCCTTCTGAGTAAACCCAGACAACACAAACTTTTTGACTAATCTTTGAGGCTGCTATGTTCTGGGTTGGAAACATCGGTTGTGGCTGGGGCGCGACTATACTCACTGGAGCCTCCCAATTACACCAAGTGGGAACTTTAGTGTAATAGAGCTCATCAGTAGTCGCAGCATCAATTAGTGCACAATGCACGACCTGATTAGCATCGATCCCAATGGGAGGCCATTGATATCCCTCTGCATTCGGTGAGCCGTCACAGTATTCAAAAATACCGCCTCCGGGTGCCATATCTCTTCCCAAGACCGGACGAATTGTCGCTCCACCGGGAGTTTGATGCGCAGTAAACATTGCAACACCAGTCACAGGATCAGCATCCAGCATTCCGAAACCGCTTCTGTTTGTATAAACACTCACTCCCGAGGCCATAAAATCCGGGTCAAGCCAGTTCCAAGCACCGCCTGCATAATCATAAAAATTGTATCGCATATTACGGTCACTCCAGGGACTACCAGGTTCCGTAGAAAACATCCAGCCCGCATGTAACCCGTAATCTGACGAATTTACCAACAAACGATACTCAGGTCCGTTGAACTGCCAGTCATAAGTCGTTCCTCCGATAGTATCAACCTGCCCGACAAGGAATCTCACCGTTGCCGGTGGTAGCTGCGCATTCTCCGTCTTGATTACGGCATTTTCCTCTGGCAGAGCCGTAATCGGCACCGAGTTACCCGCAAATACTAAAACGGGTAACAGGGCAAACAGACATAACATGCTGCGCATCAGCATCCTCCTTTTGGTTTTGGCTTACTTGATGCCTTCATCTGTTTTGCATCTCCGGCTTACTGCAGCGTAAACTGGTAGGGAATTGACACCCACACCCTCACCGGCTTATCCCGCTGCATTGCCGGAGTGAACTTTGCCTTGAAAGCAGCTTCTATTGCCGCTGCATCCAAGGACTGATTTCCCGAACTTTTGATAATTTTAGCATCGATGACCGATCCATCAACGTCTACCAGTGCCTCCACCACACATCTGCCTTCAATACCTGCATTACGCGCAAGATCGGGATAAACAGGTTTAGGAATGATCACTGGCTCAGGTTTTTTCTCCACTTTCCAGAAGGGAACAATGGGAATCTCTGTTTCATCCACTTTCCGCGTAACTTCGGTAAACGTAGTCGCCTCAACCGTAGATGCCTCAACTTCCTGTTCACTGGCTGCAGCTACCGGAACCGACGGTTTAGCCGCTTTCGGAGGCTCAGCTATCTTCTCAAGCTCTGGAGGCAGAGCTTCCATCACCATCTCGACCGAACGACGCAGCTGATAAGGCTTAACCAAAAACTCCTTGGGGAGAAAAAGAAAGGCGGCAATGATGATCACCAGCGAGGCAATTAAACCCAGCCTGATTGCCACTGCATAATACTTTTCTTCCCATTCAAGTGAAGCAATGTTCTCCATCCGATTACTCATCCGCCCCCTCCTTTACCATAACTGGTGGCAAAAGTAACCTTCAATGCTCGGGCATCTTTCAAGGCTTCAAGGACATCGGTCACATATCCGTATTTTACATCCTTGTCCGCCTGTAGAAGCACAACCAACTCCGGATTCTCAATCACCTTTTCAGTCATTAACGCAGTTATCGAGGAAGGAGTCACCAAATTATCATTAACTGTCATCTTACCAGTAGCATCGATCCATACCGCAGCAACATTGCGCCGTTTGAGTATTCGTTCAGTCATCTCAGCTTTAGGCAGGTTTACCTTAAGTCCTTTTTCTGTTCGGAAATGTGTTGATACCATGAAAAATATTATCAGGAGAAATGCAATATCAGCTGTCGAAGCAGTTGGAATATTGGGAGTTGTCGCCTTTTTCAAGCCAATCCTTCTCATTGCCCACCACCCTCTTCTTCCTGAACCGGCATCAGACTGATCCGTTCTGCCTTAGCTACCTTCAATTGATCAAAAACTTCGATCATCGTCTGATAGGGGGCCTTGCGACTTACCCTAAGTGCAACTGCCAGCTCCGGATTCTTGTCTAATTCCTCGCGGACCAGTGTACTGACTTCGGGAATATTTACCACCCGATCACCGATTAGCACCTGACCGGTCTGATTAACCGCCACAGTAAGGATATTCTCTGACTTGATTTTTGTTTCCGCTCCCTTCTCAGGAAGGACAATCTTTAAACCTTTCTCGCGACTGAAGATACTCGTGGTCATAAAAAAGATAATGATGAGAAACGCAATGTCGCCCATGGAAGCAGTGGGAATATTGGGTTCAACTGAACTTCTGCTTCTGGGCCGCAGAGTGAATGGCATTGCTACTCCTTGCAGGCACCGCGCTTGAGCACGAGATAATCAATCAGCTCACTGGAAGCGGTTTCCATATCCCGGAGATAGCCGTTGATCTTCCCGGTAAACAGAATATGCACGATTGCTAACGGTGCTGCAATTATTAACCCCCACTTCGTAGTAATAAGTGCTTCGGCAATACCACTTGATACTACTGTTGGATCAACCTCACCTACCGCTGCAATCGCCTTGAAAGCACCGATCATCCCCGTGACTGTCCCCAAGAATCCGAAAAATGGAGCCACAGTTGTCAAACCTGCAAGTAATGCCATGCCCCGGTCAAGAAACGCCAGTTCAGTAGCCCCTGCACGAACGATGGCATCCTCCATTACCGCCCGGTCTGCTTCCGCCTTGAGCAACGCAGCACGCAACACTTTGGCTACCGGGCTCGGTGTCTGATTGCATAATTCAATACCTGCCTGGATACCGTCTTTATCTATTGTCTGAAGAAGTTTCTGACTGAACTTCTTCACATTTACCCTTGTTCTGATAAAAAGGGTAAATAGCCGTTCCAAAGTTAAAGCGATACCGAGAACGGCACAAACCAAAAGGAACCACATTATTCCGCCGCCGTCTTTGAATTCCTGTATCATTTTTAATCCTCCTTATTTGCCTTTTTATCTACGGCAATAATAATTTAATCATTTCTATTTCAGTGTCAAGTTTAGACCTTAGTAATTTTCACTCAAAAGAATTAATTTACGGCAAAACATGCCATCGATGGTTCTTATCAACAGGTAATACACTCCGGATTTCACCATTTGATAATTAAGGTCCGTTCCGTCCCAGAATATTTCTCTACGGAAGTAAGATGGAACAATGGACCGCCAGACCTGCCTACCGTCCAGCCCGAAAATTTCAACTGATCGAACCCCATCGGGCAAATCATCCAGATGTAAACCTCTCTTGCGGCTGACAATACTGGGGACGGAGGCCGCACAAACTGAAGATTGGAAACGCGATTCTTCAACACTGATACATGCATTAGACTGGACCCAAAGGGCATGCAAAGGTAAAAGAGTGGCTGCGGTTCGAGGATAATTACCGTTCCAACAATAAGTCAACCCCGAAGTTCCGTCTTGATTTTGCAGTCCTACTGTTGCCGAAGTGTAATCGTTAATTGTGCGGAAAAAAAGCCCGATGGGATTATCATAATTTGCTCCCAGATAACTTGTGTCATAAATCTGAATCTGCACTGTTTCCCATTTCTCGGGTGAACCGAAGTATGAAATCGAATCAAATTCAACAATGATTCTCGATTGAACAGTATCAAAATAGTACCAGATGTTACCATATCTTGTCGGTGCCAAGTCGTCCCAGAGAAGGGCAACAATATTGGGAGGGGCACCTGTATAGGGAAGTTGGACATTTGTAAAATCACATCGCCTGGTTGTATCGGCAGCGACCCAGCCATTACTGCAGATAGAAATAAAGCGATAAGGAGTACCATAGTAACGCCAGAAGCCAAAAGATGACGGTAATTCAAACCAGACAGTTTCATCATCACCTATTACAATCCGCTGCCCAATACCTCTTACTTCTTTCCATTGAAATTGAGGAATTTGTTCATAACACGAATCGGTCCAGTCATAAATCATATAACCATAATTATCCGGGCCAACAGGGAGATTCATCGAATCACCAGCAATTAGAGGTATTTCAATTGTATCTTGATATTGAGATTCCGTAATAACCAATTCACACCTCAGTTTTGTTTCAACAGGAACATCGGAGCGCGCCCTGATGCGAAACCAATCCCAGCGGGATAAAGTTGTCTCGCCAGGCTCAGCATGGTCAAATGTCCCAATATTATCGATAATATCAATATAGGGATTATCTGCTTTAAGCTGCCCCAAAAAAGACCCCACTCGAGAACCGGTATTCCTCAATAATAAAATAAGATCTACGGTTTCGCCGCGATCAAGCTTCCGATTGAAAATCGTCCCACTGTCGTTAACAATAAAAGAACTGTATTGCAGTGATGGTACGTCCAGTGTGTAAATTGAAATATCGTCAGCGAAGACCTTCGCTGAAGGATAGATCCCTCAAGAATTACCACTAACGAAACCAAGCAAAGTTACTTTAATGGATTTGATTTCACTCCGTTGAATACCAGGTAAACTGTCCAGTTCGCTTGAAATATAAATGTGATAGTCATACCAGTTGACCGTATCTGGAACTCTTATTAAATGCAGAGTCGGGCTATTCTGCCAGTTGCAACCGGCAGTCGCGTAGACGATTCTCGTTTCACCTAGTAACGAGTCGTTGTTATCTAAATACTCCATTCCAACAGCCGCGGCTGCAAATAAACTGTCACTCTCACTTCTTGCTATCAAACGACAGGATACACGGAATTCAAGATCCAAGGTAGAAATGCTGACTTTTTGGAACAGTTTGATTCCTTGATGAAGTAATTTGTGGAGCATGACTTCAAAATCACGGTCAGGATGATAACTATGTCGCCACCGTACTCGACAATTACCAGTGTCAGGGAATTCTCCCCACCGTATAATCTGCCAACCAGAATCCGGAGGGAGTTCAAAATTTCCATTGTAGAGCAAGTCTCGTGCGGATATCAAAGAAAAAATCAGAGTAATGAACAAGCAGGAACGTCTAATTATCGTAGAAAGCACTTAATATTAATAAATTGGTTGGTTGAGTCTGACTTCATAAGTCTTAGTAAAGTACTCGATTTTCACCCGATCCGGACCGACTTCAGTTATTCTCCTCCCTTCTATTAGATCACCTTTTTTAACCTGTCGACTCCCGACCACTGCGACCCTTTCACCGTCTGGCTGAGATATAATAGCTTGCAGTACCGGCGTTCCGCTGCGTCTGGCAGTATACCCACCACGGCTGCTTCTTATGCTTGTTCGGGACGCCACTGTCCGACGCTCTGCACGTTCACGCCGCCGCCGCGCCCGGAAATCTCCTGTCGACTCCTTTTTACTGCGCTCGCGCCGAGAAGCTCGAGAAGCAAATTGTTCTCTTGAACGCCTAGATGCTGCACTACCTGTTTCCGTCAGCCTTGTTGCTACACTCTTTGTTCGTTGCGGTACTTTTGCTGAAGTCCCTTTCCTCCCCCCAAAGGCTACAACAAGAACGACGGTAATAACTAGAACAGCTACGACTGCAAACATTATGTATTGTGCTTTTTCCTGTTTTGGCGGGGACCGGCGTGGAACACGCACCCCTGACGATCCGGTTTTACCAGAGGACATCATAATACCTCCCGCTCCTTTGGGTTTTTTGTTCAGACATTACGCTCTATATTATGAGGCTGTAAACGATTAATGTCAAGCAAAATTATTTCGTTTGTTAGAAATTTGCTCGAAGGACCAATGAAATGGTATGGTGGGGAATTCGATTCGATTGAGCGCAAAAAATGTATTCCCCACTTAAACTCAAAACATCACTCCAAAGATGGTCAACTTTTAGCTGGACCTTAGGTGTAAACCCCAAAGGGGACGTAAGTTCAATATCGAAAGGCAAATATGCAACATTGGCCCAGCGATAAGTTAATTCAACTCGAGGCTGAAATTTAATCCGCTGCCCTAGGTTAAATGACTGCGCCAGCCACAATCCTGCTGCGTTTAGCCTAAACCTTCCCAGTTCGCGATAAAACAGAGGTTCGAATATCCAACCCAACTCTCCGAACGCACCCAGCTCCAACCTCAAATTCGACCCTAAGATTGGTGCCAGTTCCAATCTTCTGCTTTCCCCGTCATATTCCAGTTCGCCCGAGTACAACCAGCGCATTATTTTTTTCCGTTCCCCCCGCACAAGCAACTCAAACTCGGTTGACGGATCTACAGATATCTCGATAAACTGGCTATTCTGGCTAAACTGTCGGCCGGATATCAGAAGTGTGTGATCAGAGGCTATATTTCCCTGCACTCCGGTTAAAATTCGAACCAACGGCTCAATAACATTCCATTGCAGACGGAAATCATAAAAATCGTTGACTGTCAGCTGACTAGTGTCTGATGAAGTTAAATTTCGAGTATAACTTCCAGTAAATTCTAACATTTGAATGTCGGTCACGCTAGTGTTTATTGATATCGAAAAATCTCTGACATCTGCAAACTTTCCTCGATAGACAAGTACCCGTTCATAATCACCACGGGAATCGGGAATATAACTGCCGGTTAAGGTATCTCGTCGATAAGTGCCTTTATTGGGACCAACGTAGCGAAAAATCTCATCTTTTAACTGCAGCTGACGATTGATCTGGTTTATATCAAAGTTTAATCTCACACCCTTCGTTGGTGCCAGCCGGCCATTTATACCTCCGAACAACTTTCGCCTTCCTGTGGTATCACCGGGATTGACATTATATTGATAACCAAATATCCCATCGAACCGGAAAATATCCTTGAAGTCCTGTTGGCACTTCAGCCGTAATAACTGTGCTCTACCTGTTTCTTCCCATCCATTTGTAGCAGAAGAATCATTTGCTGCATAAGTGCAAACCTGAAAATCTGTGCCCAGTGTAGTATTTTGCCACGGTTCTACCTTTAAACCAGTTTGCCAACTTTGGCTGCGTTCTGTACTATTTTCCTCTACCCCCCATGTAAACAACGGGCTAAATATTAGAATCTGAGGAGCAATACCAGCATTCATCCGGAAAAAATTTCCGGCTCGATGTACTCCTAAAGTCAACCAGCGGATTCGCCCATCCGCACCCCATCGCTCAATATACTGACCCCCTCCTTGTTTTAACCTTCCGACATCAACATTTAACTCCATATTATTATCTGGTAATGCTTGGATCTTAAACTCATCAATTCCGGTATATCCTGTTTCACTTACTCCACCCCAGTGATAAGGAAATTCAATGTCCTCTGGTTTCGTAGAAAGATTAAAACTTTTTCCCCTTACTTTATGGTGATATTGTAAGCTGAGAAAATTTTTCCTCCAGGTAAAACTGTAATTCCAGGCTCCAGCATTAATTATTCCATTTCTCACTGCAAATAGATTTATGTCTCTGCGAAGAAAGGCACCTTCAACAAACACACCTAATCCCTGATAACAATACCCGGCTTTGCTGTATATTATCTGAGTATTTTGAGGAAGTTGGATTTTAATGCTATCAATATAATCACCCGCCTTATACCCTACAAATTCGAACCCGCCAGAATAATAATTATAATTATACGAACCCTGAGAATCACCAACGAAGGTAAATTTTACCCGATAGTTACCAGATTTAGCCCCAACAAAACGGTAACGACCGTCTTCCAAGACATAATCCCCCTGTCCATCTCCTACATATTCCGCTCCGGAAATCCAACAATAATCCGTATCTCGCTCCCAAAAAGCGAGCTTCTGTTTTGTTTCTTCGGTAAGTGTATAATTCAGCGTCTTGTTAGGATCATCCCCTTCCTGAAACAGCATTAATTGCAATTGAAATGGCCCCACTGTATCTTTTATTCCACCGGCTATAAGCGTTCTTTCATAATCAAAAGTATAAAATTGAAATTCCACCTCAATTCTTGAACGAGAGGTGATTATATTTCGATTAGTAAACACCAGTTCGCCAGTAGAATAATCGATGATGTAATCGGCATCCCACCCTCGGGTCATTTTTTTGCCATTTAAATATACAATTTCGGTACCAGGTACAATCTGTGCTGACCGGCCGTCAACAGTCAGTACATAAGGCCCCTGGATACCTTCTGTGCCTTTCATTGTAGCTTTTCCGAACTCTCCCCTAGGGCGAGCGTATGTAAAAGAACTCTGGATAACCTTATTCTCTACCTTTAAAATCCCCCCGCTTGCCTCTCTGGGGAATGTACCAAACCCGCCTGCATCTACTGTCAGTCTAACATCGCCGAACTGACCACTCCAGCTTCTTCCTTTAACGGTTATTGATATCTTATCAATTTCTTCAAGTTCCAAAGTTGTGCCTGTAACAGGGATCGGTAATCTCTGGTCGGAAAGCTCGCCTTCAATCTCCAAATTCTCAACTTGTCCCCTGAGCGACAGTCTTGTAGTTTGATTAATTCCTAATCCCGCTTCATTATTCAACGAAAATCCAACTGACTTGGCTCCGGAAATTTGCCAGTCTTCCTGGAGAATGTGCTGGGTTGAATCAAACCGCGCTATCATCTGGATAGTATCCCTCTTCGATAACTGAACCGACTCCGCCTCAGTTATTCTGCCCTTAAACTGAAGTGGAGCCATTAATAGAGTTGAGTAAACCACTCGGATAACAGCAAACTCGGGCAAGGATTGAAAAAAAAATATTTCGCGGCGATTAGGTTCAACTGTATATGCAGTTCTTTTGAGCAGAATTCCGTCTACCCATACTGAATCACTGTTGTGGATAAATATTCTTGCAAATCGAGCATCAATCGTCTCCTCTGCTGGCTCTAGTCGATATTGAAGTTTCCACTTCTCGGCTACAAGAACCGAGTTATACCTCTCCCCAATTCCACCTGTTAACAAGAAAAAAACAATTAACGGCTGGCAGCTTACCAGCATCAATTAATCAGGTAAAGGATAAACAACTATCCGTCGGTAATTGTCCAAAACGAATATCCGGTTGCCCAAACATTGAATTTGAACTGGATTGGAGACATCATGAAGCGAATACTCGGCCAGACTAGCGGAAAGAACCCATAGCTTACTTTTTCCTCGCCGCATTAGCAACACTCTGTCCTTGAAATCGGATGTCAGCAAATCGACCGACTGGGAAAGCTTCCAATCCCCAGTGATGATACCTGCACGATTGAACTTCACTAACCTCTCGCCATTGGCAATAAGACCATAACTCCCATCGGAAAATAGCGTCAAAGCCCCGGGGTTTTTAACATCCGAACGATCAAGAAACCCCCTGCTTTCACCAAAAAGGGTCTTCAACCATACCTGTTTCCGTTCCTTATCACTGACCAGTAGCTCTCCGGGAGCATACTGGATAACTCCAGAAACCCGCACATTATGTACCAAAGGCTGAATCAGCCGGGAATCTCTAGACAGACGATAGATAGTTTGTTCATCGTATAAATAAATATAGAACCGGTCGGCGTAAATTCCCCGAGGAGACAATATGCTTATGCTTATTGGAATTGTTTCGGCTACAGTAAATTCTGAATCATAGGCTATAATTCTTGCCCCCGATTGCTCAAGCAACAAGAAATTATTCCCATCGCGGCAGAAATCCTGTATCTCGGTGCTTAAAAAGATTGTTCTTATTGGTTTGATCGTCTCAGCTCGTTGGTCACTTCTCGATCTTTCCTGAATCACAGTTCGGCACCGCAATATTATTAGAACGACTGCTATAATCTGTAAGTAATAAAGAATCCGATTAAGATAATAACCACCTCTAATAAACTGTCTCCTTATATCATATCCGGTAAATTTATTTACAACCAAGTAACAGATACCATGTACTAAATCACAGCTTGTAACCGATCCTCCGAAGGAAACTCTTCCGTTCCATTGTCTCCTGTTCTCCTTCTACCCCCCGAGGTCTTGCACCGTCGATTATCCCGAGAATCCCGGCACCTGACTCATCTTCAGCAATAATAACCTTAACCGGATTAGCGGTTGCACAGAAAACTGTACAAACTTCCTGAACCTGTTTCACCGCATTAAGCACATTTACTGGAAAAGCATTACCAAGAATCACAACAAAAGCGTGCCCCGCACCGATCGAAAGTGCATTTTTAATCGCCAGAGCCTCCAATTCTGCATCTGTTCCCGCATGCCGGATTAAACAGGGACCGGATGCTTCACAAAAAGCCAGCCCAAATTTTATGCCCGGGACCGCTGTCACAAGACATTCGTAAAGATCCTCCACTGTCTTAATGAAATGGGCCTGCCCGATGATCACATTCACCTCAGCAGGCTTTTCAATACATACAGTCTTAATCTCCATTTCTCTCCTCCCCATGCAGAATTGTCAATTTACCAGCAGTAGAGAAAATCCCGGCAGAACAGTAGTAAAAATATACACCGGCTGGAATTCCATTTAAATCCAATTGCGCCTTCCAACTTTCTGAGCCGTTCGGGTGGAAATCTAATGTTTTAAACAGTGTGCCGTCAGGCTTGTAAAATTCCAGTAGTACATTCTGTGCTCCAAATCCATCGAGGCTAATGGCAAACCTTCCCCTGACCGATGGATTAGGATATATTTTAAAACTAGCAGATGGCGGAAAACATCGGAAACCATCGACCCCAGTTGGATTTATGTAAAAAGTGATCATTGTACTTTCGGGAGAGCAGACTGGCCAAGTTGTCCAGAAATCTATCTGCCGATTGTAAGAAAATTCGTCCATTGCCCAGAGATAATAATCGATTCGCGCAGGAGGTGTAACCTGCGGAATAGTGAAATAATAAACCGAACCATGCTGAGAATCAGGACTGACTGAATTCCAGGTACCTTGGTTAACGCGATAAAATAAAGATTCCGTTCCGACAACATCATTATCAGTAATAGTTGACCACACGATAAAAGGGCCTGAATAACTCGTATCAGTCCAGACCTTTGTATTGGTAAAGACCGGGGGCCTTAAATCCCACCCGGGAATAGAACAGGTTTCAACCTGCATAAGCGTATGCACGGTAATAAAGTCGGGGGGAGCACCGTTATCACTTACAGCTGCTGCCACGCCATTCCCCCCAGCAAAATGACCGGGAACAACCCATTCATAAATCCACCGGCGGTTTAATGTTCCCATATTGTCTGAGTAAACCATATAGTCCTTTATTACAAGACACGGCCAGAAGTATTCACCGGACATTGGAACTTTTACTTTACCTTTGGCTACTACGGATTTCTGATGCTGTTCTGTCGCCTGATAAGGCAGACCGGGGATGATTTCATACTGCCACGACCATGCAGATATCCAGCTGGCACCATAATATATTGGGAAACTATAGACAACCCCATCCGGACGATAATTGCCCAGAAAACGAAACCCACCCTGAGAAAAATCTATACCGTCGGCATAGAGACCATAATTATCCGTGTAAAAATATACTTCACTTTCTGAACCATCCCCCACTGTATCAAATTCGCACACTGCCGGTGCAGGGGGGTCGTTACTCATGGTATCAGGTGCGGGATAACGTCCTTCAGTATAATGTCGCAGACCGGTTTTTGCCCTCAACTGTCCGGGGTAGATTGTCAAATCCCATACCCTACGGGTAGAGTCAAATGGTGCCCAGTTGAATACCGACTGATTCTGACGATAACGTGCATAAGTGTCAATCACAAGGGGAACCTCATGCGAATCAATACTGATGTTGTGAGCCAAAGATAAAGACATCAGGGTAAAAGCCCCGGCAATAAACGAATACCATCGCCTCGTCATTTTTTACTCCTTTGGTTTCAATACCAAATTATCACCCTATCCAATATGATGTCAATATCTGACTTCCTTGACTTTAATAAAAATTTTTCTATAAATCAATCCGTTGTCATATTTTTTGCAACAACTGATAAACGGAATTCAGCTCGGCTTCGTGTATGCTCTGATCGCACTTGGTTATACCATGGTGTACGGCATTGTCCGCCTGATAAATTTTGCCCACGGTGATGTATTCATGGTCGGGGCCTATCTGGGATTTTTTGCACTCACCTCCTGGCATTTACCCTTTCCTGTTGCAATCATACTGGCAATGGTCGGCTGTGCACTCTTAGGCGTCTTTATCGAACGAGTTGCTTATAAACCACTCCGCCGTGCCGCCCGTATCTCAGCCCTTATTACTGCAATTGGTGTATCGCTTTTCTTGGAATACTTCTCCAGCCTGAAGTTTGTCTTTGGACCGTATTTTCGCGCCTACCCCCGCCCCTTTCCCATTCGTACTTTCACAATTGCCGGTATCACAATTTCCAACATTCAGATTATCGTTCTTGCCGTAGCAATCCTGTTAATGATCGCCCTTACAATCTTTGTTAACCGGACCAAAACCGGACTGGCAATGAGAGCAGTCTCATTTGACCATGATACTGCACGGCTTATGGGGATAGATGTGGATAACATTATTTCCATTACATTCGGAATCGGTGCAGCACTTGCCGGCGCCGGAGGTGTACTTTATGGCATCGCCTATCCCCAAATTCATCCATTTATGGGTATCATGCCGGGACTAAAGGCATTTATTGCCGCAGTGCTCGGGGGAATCGGAATTATTCCCGGTGCCTTGCTTGGTGCAATTATTATGGGAATAGTGGAAAAGCTAACCGAAGTCTACATTTCCTCAACCCTCCGCGATGCAGCGGCATTTGGCATCCTGATACTGGTCCTTTTGATTCGTCCGAGTGGAATCCTAGGCAAAAAAAGAGATGAAAAGGTTTAATTCCTTCAATTTATTTAAACCCGGGAGCACCGCACTCATCCTGTCGTTAATCATATTCACCATCATAGAAGCACTTATTATCACTCGCGTAATCAACCCCTACATTCAAACAATCCTGTCTCTTGCCGGTATTGTGGCAATTTCAGCTCTTGGCCTCAATCTCATATACGGATATTCGGGGCAGTTTTCTCTGGGACATGCAGCATTTTACGGCATCGGTGCCTACACCTCAGCGCTTGTAACCTGTTTAATCCCCAAAACCGGATTTTTGGCATTCCCGCTGGGGTTAACTGCCGGTGTTTTCGCCAGCGGGATAATTGCTTTATTAATCGGCCTCCCCATACTGCGCCTCAAATCAGACTACCTGGGAATCGCCACACTCGGTTTCGGGATGATTATGAATGTACTGTTTAAAAATTCCCACAGGGTGATTCCGATTATGGGAGGCGCCTCGGGAATGCGCGGGATTGCGAGATTAACGTCCTTCCCTTGGGTTTTCTGTTTTCTGTTACTGGCAGTAATCGTCGTTCGTAATCTCGTTTATTCGGGTTTTGGCCGGGCTCTGTTATCAATACGGGAAGATGAACTGGCCTCAGAATCAGTCGGAATAAACGCTACAAAATACAAAACCATAAGTTTTGTCACCGGTTGTATGCTTGCCGGTCTTGCCGGCGGACTATATGCTCATCTGTATAGTTATCTTAATCCGGACAATTTTGATTTTTTGAAATCAATTGATGTTTTACTGATCGTAGTCATCGGAGGAATGGGATCAATCTCAGGGACGGTACTGGCAGCAATTGGCTGGGCGCTATTACTGGAAGGACTGCGAGTCATTCTCCCCTCCGGAATCCAAGAATGGCGAATGGTCGTCTATCCTCTGCTGCTTATTATTTTCATGCTCGTGAAACCTTCAGGTGCAATGGGTGGAACTGAATTCAATTTTCTCAAACCAGAAGAATATCGGCGATGAACGAATGCCTGCTCAAGATCACTGAACTTACGAAAAAATTTGGCGGATTGGTTGCAGTAAAGGATTTCAGTTTATCAATCAAAGCTGGTTCGTTGACCGGAATTATCGGGCCTAATGGAGCCGGAAAAACAACTGTATTCAACCTGATTACCGGCATGATAACACCTACCAGCGGGAAAATTCTATTCCAAAACCGCAACATTGTTGGCATGAAACCATTTGAGGTTTACCGTATGGGTATTACCCGCACATTTCAGAACATCCGTCTTTTCCCCAATCTGACCGTGCTTGATAATGTCCGGGTTGCCTGCCACTACCGCACAAAAGCAGGATTATTTGGTTCGATTTTCCGAACGACCGCCTTTCGTCAAGAAGAAAGAAAAATCACCGATAAATCCCTCACCCTCCTGACTCTGTTGGGACTGGAAAACCGGAAATATGAATTTGCACGCAACCTTCCCTATGGCGAACAGCGCCGGCTCGAAATCGCCCGCGCCCTGATCGCTGAGCCGAAATTGTTACTATTGGATGAGCCGGCAGCCGGAATGAATCCGGCAGAAGTAATTCGCCTGATGGACCTTATCCATTTCATCCGGGAGAAGTTCGCCCTGACAATTCTCCTAATCGAACATCAGATGCGCGTCGTCATGAGTATCTGTGAAGAGATCGTCGTAATGGACTTCGGAGAAATAATTGCCCGGGGAAAACCGCAGGACATACAGAACGACCCAAAAGTAATCGAGGCGTATCTCGGGAAAACGGAGCCTAAATGTTAACTGTTAGTAACATCAGTGTAGCTTACGGAGCAATCAGCGCACTTCGTGAAATCACATTTAATGTAGAAAAAGGGGAAATCGTAACCTTAATCGGTGCTAATGGTGCAGGGAAAACTACAACTTTGAAATGTATCTCCGGACTGATCAAACCCCGTCAGGGGGAAATACTGTTTGAAGGGAAAAAAATTGACCGACTGCCGGCACATCAAATCACTAAAATGGGAATAGTGCAAGTCCCGGAGGGAAGAAAACCTTTCGTTGACCTCACAGTTTGGGAAAACCTGCTGCTTGGTGCCTTCAACCGGCCGAAGAACGAAATCGCCACGGCTCTTGAGCGTGTCTTTAACTCATTTCCACGACTCAGAGAACGACTCCACCAGCGTGCCGGTACCCTCTCTGGCGGCGAACTGCAGATGATGGCAATGGCACGAGGGTTGATCGCCAACCCCAAATTGCTGATGCTCGATGAACCCTCAATGGGACTTTCTCCTTTACTGGTTCGGGAAATTTTCTCAATTATCAGAGAAATCAACCGTGCCGGAACTTCAATTCTGCTGGTGGAACAGAACGCCTTTATGGCACTTAAAGTAGCCCACCGTGCGTATGTTCTTGAAACCGGCAGGATTGTCCTCTCCGGCACAGCTTCAGACTTGATTGAACACCCCAAGGTCAAAGCCGCCTATCTCGGTGAATGACCAGTCCCCGAAACAACCAAAATATTCCACATCTACTTTATTTGTTAACTGTCCCGGTAGCTTCTCTATTGCTCTATTTTCATACCAAATTACCGGCAGTCGGTCTGATTGACTCCGGAGAACTGGCAGCTGGTTGCTATCTTCTTAACATCCTCCACCCCACTGGGTATCCCCTTTATACAATTTTGGGACGACTTTTCTCCCTGCTGCCGTTTTCAAGCGTAGTGCACCGGCTAACCTATCTGAGTATCTGTTGCTCTTCTGCCGGAATTATCTTCTTTCTGCTGATCTGTTTGCGGGAAAAAATCACTCCGGTTGTGGCAATTGTTGTTGCCTCACTACTCGCAATCTCACCGCCTCTCTGGAACGTCAGCACTGACGTTGAGATTTACAGTTTAACATTCTTGTTAAGTTTTCTTCTCTGGTTTTTAGCAGAAAATGTTGAAAACACCCCCTATCTGCTGGCACTTTCCTATTTCGCCGGACTAACACTTACAAACCATCTTACCGGACTATGGACCGTTGCTGGCATAATCACCACCATTTTCCTCTCCCGGCATCGCAAAATTATACGTTTGCTTACGCCGCTGCTATTGCTTTTTATTCTTGGTTTATCACCGTATCTATTTCTGATACTACGAGCCCGGACTCAACCACTGCTCGCCTGGGGCAATCCGGTCAATTTCGAGCAATTCTGGTGGCACATCAGTGGCAGACAATATCGAGTCTGGATGTTCGCGTCATCACTGGGTGCCGTTACGCACAATGCCGGTCGGGGACTAACGTTGATCGCTCAAACCTTCGGGTATATTCTGATTCCAATTGTATTTTACGGTATAATTATACTTTTCAAAAAAAAACGGCCGCTCGCAACTGGACTGACGATTACCGTCACTCTTTGTTTCCTCTATGCTGTCAATTACGGAATTCCGGATATCGCTGCCTATTATCTGCCAGCTATTGCTGCCTTGTCAATATTTGCCTCAGCCGGGCTTGATGCTCTCTTCCACCATTTCGGCAAAATCTGCCATATCGTCTGCGTCATTCCCATAGCAATGCTCCTTACGAACTATCCGGTTCAAAATCAGAATCAGAACTGGGTAGCTTATGACCAGGCGGTGAATACCCTAGAATCAGCCGATACCGGCGCAATAATCATCACTGACTGGTGGGATGTTTACGCGCCTTCCTTCTATCTTCAGGAGATAGAAAAAATCCGCACCGATATTTGTATTATTGACAAGGAACTGGTCCGGCGGTCCTGGTATTTTAATTATCTTGAGAAAAAATACCCATGGCTTATCAGCAACTCGCAGCATGAAGTTGATGAATTTCTTTTTCATCTCCGGAGATTTGAACACGGACAACCCTATGATCCTTCAGCAATTCAGGCAAGCTACATCAAGCTCCTGCGGAGTTTTTTAGTTAACAACCCGGGCAGATCGACTTACATAACATTCCCGGCAACATCCAGCCCAGATGCTCAACAGCTAGTAAAAGGATTCTATGTCTTACCTCAGGGCATTCTGTTCCGATTGCAAGACGATTCGCTCCTTCCGGAATTTGACTACCATCGACTTCGGGTTCGCATACCACGCTATGGACTGAATGAACGCACCCGGCTTAATCTTGCACGTTATCAAATCTTTGTTCAGGAACGCCTCCGTCTGTTGGAAAACAACAGTCGCTATGATGAAGCGCATGCACTCAAAGAATGGTATCGTCAACAGTTCGTTAATTTCTTGTGAATACTCCCTATCTTATTCAACTGCTTGCCAACGCCGGGCTGACCGCGGCGGTCGTTTTCCTCCCCTTCTGGGCGACCAGTCTTGGTTTCACCCACTCAAATATCGGACTGCTGGTTGCCACTTACCAGGGTTCGATGTTTTTCTCCAGTCTGCTCTTCGGCCGCTGGGCAGACCTCATTGACCGGAAGAAATTTGTCATCACCGGACTCGGACTTTCTTCTATTGTAATGGCATTGCACTCTCTTGCAGTCAGTCCGGGTATGCTCTTCCTGATCCGTGCCCTGATCGGAATTTCAGCCGGGATATTCCCAGCAGCACTCTTAGCCTATTTCTATTCTGACAACTGTAATCTTGGAAGATTCAGCGGATTCGGCTCGCTGGGCTGGGCTGCGGGCGCTTTGATCGTCGGCCTCATTACCGACTGGCATCTCTTTCTGATTGCTGCCCTCATGCTACTCCTGACGGCGGTACTGGCACATTTACGACTAAAACCGCAACCAGTGACACTCCACCAGTCGTTCTTTAATTTGAAAGTGTTCTCCCGTAACTGGCTTATCTATCTCACCTTTCTCCTCCGTCACCTTGGCGCCTTCAGCATCTGGACCATCTTTCCCCTCTACCTCGCCGACTTAGGTGCCAATCGATTCTGGGTCGGGGTTATTTACGCTCTTAATCCGCTTGCACAGTTTCTGTTCATGAATATACTTGAACCGGTCCGTGACACGATTCTTATCCGGACCGGACTTCTTCTGTCGGTAGTTGTATTTGTGGCCTTCGGACTGGCACAGCATTTTTCCCAAGTTATCCCGATTCAACTGGCGCTGGCACTTTCCTGGTCCTGTCTCTATCTCGGAACACTTAAGCAACTTCTGCGACAAAATGAAGAAAAATCTACTGTCTCCGGAATGCTACAATCAGTATTGAGCCTAGCGGCGGTCTGTGGCGCACTGCTTGAGGGAGTAACCGGTAAATTCGGCTACCAAACAATCATGTTTGCTGCAGCTGGAGTCGCCCTACTGGGCACTCTGCTTTATTTCTTTATGCCGAAAATGAACCCAACTAACGGGAAAGAAAAATAACTGCCAGCACAGCAAATCCCAGACCAACGATGTGTCTTACAGTTACCGGTTCCTTCAAGAGAATATATCCCAGAACCGCAGGAATGATAATATACATCCCGGTCAACGGCAGGACTACCGATGCTGGCCCGCTCTTCAGTGCCATGTAAAAACATACCGTTGCAATACCGGCAGCCAGCCCGGACAGCACTGCCAGCGGCGCAGCCCTGACCCACTGCATCGTTCCCGCGGCAAGCGCATAAAGCAGAATGGGTATCACACTTGCCAGCGTTGACCAGAAGGCTACTGTTTCGGCTGCGATATCTCTTGTGAGAATTTTTGTCATAAATCCCCATATACCCCAGAGCAGAAGCGTCAGAAACGAAAGTAACCGGTAATCCATCTTTCAGATATTTACAGACGGATTAAAACTCCACCCCAAGTCAGACCGGCGCCAAAAGCCACCATGATTATCAGATCATTCTGCCGGACCCGACCCGATTTCCGTGCTTCATCCAGTGCAATAATTGTAGATGCTGATGATGTATTCGCATATTTCTGGATATTTACGAATACCCGCTCCATCGGAAAATTCAGCAACTTTGCCATCGCCTCAATTATCCGGAGATTAGCCTGATGGGGAATGACCAGCTTAATGTCTTCCGCCCGAAGTCTTGCCTGGTCCAGAAGCCGCTTCACCACATCCGCCATTGAACGCACCGCAATCTTGAAAATAGCACTGCCATTCATCTTCAGGTAATGAAGCCGTTGCTGAACCGACTCAATCGATGCAGGAATCCGCGATCCCCCCGCTGGCATATATAAATCATTACCATGGGAACCGTCAGCTGCCAGATAAGTAGCAATGATTCCCCGCCCCTGATTTTGATCCGCACGCAACACGACGGCACCCGCGCCATCAGCCAGCAGTACTGCGGTACTGCGATCGGTCCAATCGGTGATTTTGGAAAGAACCTCGACTCCGATAACCAGAATGGTCCGGTAAGTGCCTGTAGCAATGAACTGGCGGGCGGTAGTCAAACCGTAGATGAATCCAGAACATCCGGCACCCAAATCCATTGCCGCTGCATTCCGGGCACCCAACCGGTCCTGGACAATACAGGCGGTTGAAGGAAAGGGCATATCGCCGGTCACAGTGGCAACGATAATCAGATCCAGCTCCTCAGCCGGGACACCTGCTTCCTCCAGCGCCCGCTGCGCTGCTCGGCAGGCAAAATCGGATGCAGCTTCAGTTGGAGCTGCAATCCTGCGTTCCTTCATTCCAGTCCGCTCGGTAATCCATTCATCGGATGTATCCAGAATCTTCTCCAAGTCCTCATTGGTCAGCACCCTTTCCGGAACATCAAACCCGGTACCGGCAATGACTGCGGAATATCCGATATTCGGCAACCTGTTCTCACCGCCCTGCTGTTCCTGTGGCTTCCATATCGAATTTAGATAATTCACAATGTTAATTATATCCGGCACCTGACGCCGGTCAATCGCTGCCGCTTATTCAAATTCCAGCACCCGAATTTTTATCCTGCTGACCACACCCAACACCTGAGCCTGCTCACTCAGCTCCCCTTCAGCAAGTTTTAACCGGGCTGCACTCGCCGGGAATTCACCAAAAGTGGCATCCACTGGAACCCATTTCCCGAGGTAAACCTCATTCCAAGCATGATAATAAAATCCATCCCGAAGGTAGACCAACCCGACAGCCACCTTTGCCGGTATGCCGACGGCGCGAGAAAGGGCAGCAAAAAGCACTGCATGCTCATTGCAATCACCCTTCATATTTTTCAGCACATCAACCGCATTGGGCAGTGATGCTACCGCCTCCTTTTGCAACGAACGGAAAACCCAGTCGGCGATCTTCTGTACTGCAACAGCAGCGTTGTCAGTTCCATTCACAATCTGTCTTGCAGTCCGGACAATTTCCGGAGCCGTGGATTGAATGGTTACTGTGGGTTTGAGGAGTTCCCGGCAGGTACCAACCGGTAACTTCACGGTAGAATCAGGCAGGGGGATTTTTATTTCCATCCGGATATCTCCCCCTTCTATAGTGACGATCCGCTGATTTTCGTCACTGGCTGGTAAAAGTGTAGTATCAATTCCTGAAACTGTTAAGACCATTCGGCGCCACCTTCTTCCCTCCGGTATTATTGTATCTACCCGCACGGCAAAAATTCTGAGAAGATCTAAAGGATACCCCGCCTCGCCAGCAAGTGCCTGCTCGCTGCTCACCCGGCTCGAACTGATACCCATAGGTGAGTCCTCCTTCAAAGTCATACCATTTTCATCCAACCAAACTGTCATATCAAACTTTGCCCGCCTTACCTTTATTTTCAGTGCCGGAACCGTTGTCTCACCGATTTTAAACATTTCCCTTCCCAGCACCTCCACTTCCGTTCCCATCGTATCAAGCACTGCACCATCGAATGTCAGATAATTCAGACGCGTCCCAGGTTCAGAATGGCTTCTTGTCACTATTATCCCTAACGCCTCGATCGGATACAGTTTTCTCGTCAGGTGAATTACCCTCGTTCCATTACCAGTTTCAACCACGAGTCTGCTGTCTTCACACCTGCCGTGCGCTGTAAAAGAGCCGTCCTGTGAACTCATTCTGAATTCAAATGACTGCAGTGCCAGATTTTCGTCAGTGAAAACCCGGGAACGGGCGGTAACCGTCTGCTTTTTCCCCAGCATACCCACGGTCATTCGGGTGACATAATCAAAATTTAAACCGCCATTACTCCGATTATATTTAAGCACACCATAACCAATCTTCATTCCGGCAAGATAAGTAGCTAACCACACCTCCCCATAATCGGAGCCAGTTATTGCCTGCCTGGACATGCTTGATACCGGCCGGTTACTGCAAAACAGGAAAGTCAGAAAAAAAACAAGCACTGTTAACTGTCTCATCAGTTCAGCATAACACAGCGAATTCTGCTGTCAAAGCCTTCCAGATACTTGACTTTAATCAAGTTTGCTCTAAAATTCCCCTGAGCCGAAGTGGCGGAAATGGCAGACGCAGCGGACTCAAAATCCGCCGCCCAGCGATGGGCTTGTGGGTTCAACTCCCACCTTCGGCAGTTGTCCAAAGACCGGAAATGTCGCCATCACCGGTCGGTGATCGGAAATAAGATTTTCATAACTGCTAATATAGTCATCGAGTCGTAGAATAGCCGTGCTACCGCCAGCATAATACGGCAGCACACTCCTAGTAATCAGTATATGATCAAAAATTACGTTACCCCTTATCAGAGAACTGTTATATCCGTTACCAGTTAGTTCGCGCGTAAGGAAGAAATAATCCAGCGAATCCTCCAGAAAAGGGCGTAACACGTTACTGTCTGAATGGGCATCTAACCGGTCATTCCAGTCTCCGGCAACGATAAAATTTGCCCCCCCGCTCGTAATGAGCACGCTGTCAAGGTAATACTTGAGCTGCCGGCAGGCACCCGCACGACGCAAACGGTCGACATAATCGGAACCGGCTTTCAGATGTAACACGATCAGACAGAAATCAAAATCCCGCCCATTATGACTGGCAGTACCCATGGCTACCAGCGGAGGCCGGGGAAACGAATCATTATCCCAGAAAATCTGCCTGACATTACGAAACTGAATGATATCCCGTTTATAGATTATTCCGGTCTTCTGATAAAAACTGCCGTAGTTATCCTGCGAGAAAAAACCTGCGTAGCCCGCCGCGCCCTGCAGCAGACGCAGAAATGCCAGCGTATCTTCTATCTCCTGAATGCAGTACAGATCCGCATCCAGACGGGAAATAACCAGCCTGAGCCGCGCCAGTGTTGATTCCCCCGCCCTGGGAAAATTCTGAATATTCCAGGTAATTATTTCCAGTCCTGTATCAGTTCCGACTCTGGGGATTAACTCTTCATTGGAAACAGAAAACGGCGCCAGTGCGGTCAGGGAAACCGCACCGGCATCATCAACTGCCTGCACTCCGAACAGATGGGCACCATATGATAGACGGCGCAATGTCACTGAGGTTGCCTGTGTAGTGCATTTCATTACTGAATCATCCAGCCAGTAAAGATAATGAGTAACCCAGCCATCCCGGTCCGTTCCTTGCCATTCAAACCGGGCAGAATCACTGTCAACGATATCGGTCTCCGCTCGCGTTATTACTATCGTAGGCGCCCGATTTTCCCCATCCGACTGCCGGTTACACGCCAGAAATACTACCATTAAAAGCAAGATAAACCGCTTGCCCATACCTGCTAAGAGTAATATAATCCAGACCAGTTGTCCAGCTATGGTCTCCTTTGCTGCCCTTTCTCTTCCTGAAATTACAAGAGGACACGTGCATATGTTTACAAATATAATCTTTATACCATCATTAATTAACATACTTATTTTTCTTAAGATAAATATTTCCCCTTTATATGAAGACTCACCCTGGGGGACCCCATGTTATTTCTCACACAACCTTCTTATTTAACTCCATCAAAATATATACTTGACGACAGTAATTCAATTAATAATATTACTTAAAATTACAAGAAAGGAGACACATGGCTGAAAAAGTCAAACTGGGCATCAACGGTTTTGGTAGAATTGGCAGACTGGTAGGCAGACTGGTCAGCCGTCATCCGCGAATTGAGCTTGCGGCGATTAACGATGTCGCCGACGCACCGACCCTGGCACATCTGCTGAAGTATGACTCGGTTCACGGCATATTCCGTGAGGAAGTCCGGGCTGAGGGACAAAACCTGATCATCGCCGGCAGACCGGCAAATGTCCTCACGGTAAAAAATCCCGCAGAAATCAACTGGGGAGCGCTAGGTATTGATATTGTTCTTGAATCAACCGGACTGTTCCGAAGTCTGGAAAAGGCAGGTGGTCATCTCACGGCCGGTGCCCGCAAGGTAGTGATCTCCGCCCCCCCAAAAGGTGAAGGAATTAAATCCATTGTCATGGGGATAAATCATACTATTTATGACCCGGCATCAGACCATATCATTTCCAATGCCTCCTGCACAACCAACTGTGTCGTACCGGTAGCCAAAGTGCTGCATGAGAACTTCCGCATCCGTCATGGCTATATGACCACGGTCCACGCTTACACTAACGACCAGCGGATTCTCGATCTCCCCCATTCAGATCTGCGCCGTGCCCGGGCTGCGGCCGTGTCAATGATTCCCACCAGTACTGGGGCTGCCAAACTGATCGGTGTCATCTTCCCGGAACTCAAGGGCAAAATTGACGGCATGGCAATTCGTGTACCAACCCCCGATGTCTCGATTGTGGACCTCGCCTGCGTTGTAGAAAAAAGAACCTCAATTGAAGAGGTAAATGCTGCGTTCCAGACCGCGGCAGAGGGCAACCTCAGAGGCATAATTGAATACCTGACCACTCCTCTGGTTTCAGTTGACCTAGTGGGAAATCCTCATTCGGCAATATTTGATGCCGGTCTCACCTCCGTTGTCGACGGCAATCTGGTGAAAGTATATGCCTGGTACGACAATGAGTACGGTTACGCCTGCCGGCTTGTGGACCTGATTGACTACATCGCTGAAAGGCTCTAAGCGATGCCAAAGTTATCTGTCCGGAGTCTACCCGTTCGAGACCGACGGGTGTTTGTTCGCGTTGATTTCAATGTTCCACTGGGGGAAAACGGTGTTATTACTGATGATACCCGCATTCGCTCCGCCTTACCTACAATTCAATATCTTCTGGAACAGGGAGCAACTGTAATTCTTGGTTCCCATCTGGGCAAACCCAAGGGCAAACCGGATCCGAAGTACAGCCTCAGGGCGGTCGCCGAATACCTGAAGCAAATATTAAACGGCAATCTGCACTTTACCCCTGACTGCATTGGTATTGATGTAGTCCGCTTCCTTCAGCGGGTACCACCCAATTCGGTCATCCTGCTCGAAAATCTGCGCTTTCATCCTGGCGAAGAAAAAAACGACCCGGACTTCGCCCGGGCACTGGCAACGCTAGGGGACTTCTATGTCAACGATGCCTTCGGTACCGCCCACCGTGCCCATGCCTCCACCGCCGGTATGACGATATTTTTTGCCCAACCAGCAGCCGGCTTCCTGGTGGAGAAGGAGCTTCAATACCTGGAACCCCTGCTGCAGACGCCGGTGCGACCTTTCTTGGTGATAATCGGCGGCGCCAAGGTGGCGGATAAAGCAGGAGTAATTAAAAATCTCCTGCCCCGCGTTGACCACTTGCTTCTTGGTGGTGCAGTCGCCTTCAGCTTCCTGAAAGCCCGGGGACTTCCGATCGGAAAATCCCGCTGGGAGCCGGAACTGCTGGCTGAAGTTGAAAAACTCAAGGACAATCCGAAACTGGTTCTGCCAGTTGATGTTGTAACGGCAGCAAATCCGGATGGTGCCGGCACTCGTATTGTTCCGGTAGAACAGATTGGAAACGACGAAGCCGGATTTGATATTGGCCCCCGGACAATTGAAATATTTTGTGATCTCATTGCCACTGCCCGGACCATAGTCTGGGCAGGTCCGATGGGCATTTTTGAGAACCAAGCGTTCAGCCACGGCAGTGTCGCAATTGCCCGAGCACTGGCACAGGCTACTGTCCGTGGCGCCATAACCATTGCCGGCGGTGGTGATACCGGGGCAGCACTCAAACAGGCGGGGATGGCAGACCGAATCAGCCATCTCTCCACCGGCGGAAGTGCAACTCTTGAATTCCTTGAAGGCCGGAATTTACCCGGAATAGCAGCACTCACCGACGTACCATGACCATTAATCAACCATTGGTTGCCGGCAACTGGAAAATGCACAAGAATATTCGTGAAACCCGGGAGTTTCTTCACTCTCTGATTAAACTGCTGCGCCCCCCTTTGCCCTGTGAAGTCGCGATATTTCCGCCGTTCACATCTCTTCCCGCGGCAGCTGAAATACTGACCGATTCCGGAATTGCCCTAGGCGCTCAGAATGTTCACTGGGAACCAACCGGTGCCTTCACCGGTGAAATCTCACCGCTGTTTCTGGTCGAGCTCGGCTGTCGCTACTGCATTATTGGCCATTCGGAACGGCGCCTTCTGTTTGGCGAGACTGACGAAATCTGTAACCGCAAGATAAAAGCAGCTCAGTCGGCAGGTCTCAGGCCCATTCTCTGCTGCGGTGAAACTCTCGAGGAACGCAACGCCCACCAGACAATTGAAATCCTGCGGCGTCAGCTTGAAAAGGGGCTGAAGGGTATAACCAGCGCCGATCTTGATATCGCATATGAACCGGTCTGGGCCATCGGCACGGGACACACTGCCACGCCGGATCAGGCCGCGGAAATTCATAACTGGATTCATCTCTGGTTACGCAGCCGGTTTGATGATGCTGCGGACCATATCCGGGTACTCTATGGAGGTAGTGTCAAACCGGAAAATGCAATGGCACTAATCCGTCAAACTGGAGTCGACGGACTGCTGGTCGGCGGCGCAAGCCTTGATGTCAATACCTTCAGCATCATCGTCAACTCCTTTAAGGAAGGTCAATCGGTCTTCTCTTGACTTTACATTAAAAAATGTTAATCTTCAATTGTAAAGGAGCTAATATATGTACGCAATACTAATATTTCTGCATCTCTTGATATCAATCCTGCTGGTTCTGGTGGTACTGATACAGCAACCGCAGAAAGGCGGACTCGGCACAATTTTAGGAGGCGGTGAGTCCATCTTCGGCGGCGGTGGCGCAGCACCATTGATGGCAAAAATTACATCGGCCCTGGCGGTGGCATTTATGCTTACATCCTTGGGACTGGTGCTCATGTCCGCCCACCGGATCCGATCGGCTGCGCCAACTGGTAGTTCACTCAGAGCTGATGTTAATACCGTTTCTGTAATTGACAGGGGGATAGACAATGTACGCAGTAGTTAACATTGCTGGCTTTCAGTATCTAGTCAAACCCGGCGAGCAAATAACAGTACCCCGGCTTGAAGGCGAACCGGGTACAGTCGTGCGTTTCGATAATGTCCTAATGGTACGAACTGATGATAAAGCAATTGTCGGGACACCAACTGTTCCCAATGCTTATGTCGAAGCAAATATCATTGAACACACCCGGGCAAAGAAGGTTATCACTTTCAAATTCATCCGCCGGGAAAACTATCGACGGAAAAAAGGGCACAAACAACCTTTGACTCGAATTCAGATTACTAAAATCGGGCACGAGGTGTAAAGAGAGGATCTAAATGAATTTCCTTCGCCGGCAGTTCATGCAATTGTCAGTCATTACTATAGCGGTAACCAGTATTGCCACTGGCAATCTGCTGGTTAACGGCGACTTCAGCAACTGGGAAAACCCCCGACAACCATCCGGCTGGATAGTTGAAGACACCACCAAAGCAAAGATTGAACAGGAAGCAGGCACAATTCACTCATCGCCATATTCCTGTAAAATTACCCGTCTGGTAACTGGAACTGGAAACAACTATGGTCTGAGACAGTATGTCAATGTTATTCCTGCAAATATCTACACATTCAAAGCATGGTTCTATGATGACGATGTCAATGCCCGCGGGGGTCTTGTTATCACTTGGTGCCGACAGGATACTTCAGCGATAAGAAGCACATCGGTAGTTTATACCGACTCGGCAGTTCACACTTGGCAGCACCTGAGTAAAACCGATACTGCTCCCGACAGTGCTGTTTTCGCCCGCTGTCTGCTTCGGATTTACGGTTTTACTGGAGGACCGGCAGGAGGCGTAGTCTATGTTGACGACGCTGAATTTGTCGCCGGCAGCGGAGGTCTTAATGAGGCGAACAATAACATTCCATTGCAGTATAGTATCAGTGCACTGCCTGCCGGCTCAAAATATCACACCATCAGGTTACAACTGGACGCTCCAGCTTATACCATTCTCACCATTTTCGACCTGACCGGCAGACAACAGAAAAGGTTGTTTTCGGGGGAACTGTCTGCCGGCATTAATTTTTTCACAGTCGAAACCAATGAACTCACATCCGGAGTTGCTTTTGCAGTCGCCAGATGCGCTGGCAGACCACTGCTTGTAACCAAACTTGTTACCAAATAGGATAAATGCTTTACCGGTAAATTAACGAAAATGAGAGTAAAAAAGAATTAGAAAGGGAGGATAAAAAATGAAAGCACCAAAACCATCGCAAACTCAGACCAAGAATCAGCCCCTTACCGCCATCCAGAAAATCGAAAAACTGGGAAAAAAGGTTGCTACCATGACTCAGGCGGAGCTGGCGCGGGCAATCGGGGTATCCCGCGAAAGAATCCGCCAGCTGGTCCCGCGAATGAAGATCAAACCGGGCAAGCGAATTGTCGCCTGGCATCGAACGGTTTCAAAGGCACAGCGACTTGCTATGTTGAAAATGCATGAAAATGGCACCCCTCTTATCACAATTGCCAAGAAATACGGAGTAAGCGAATACCATGTTCGTGAAGCAATCCGGCTGACTCGGATTGAACTTAATATCCCTCGAGGTCGGGGACGTCCCCGTAAGAAAAAGTAAACTGGGCGATACACGATTCGAACGTGTGACCTCTGGTATGTGAGACCAGCGCTCTAACCAACTGAGCTAATCGCCCTTTTAAAAATCATAACAGCAAAATTTTAACAGTCAAGTTAGGCACCGGTAGCTAACTTCAAACCGATATCATCTGCCGGCATCTTATTCAACAGTGACATAACCGACTCGGCATTTTTCCGGTCATTCAACCGCTGGAAAATCATTAAAGCCTGTTCCAGATTGGGTCTTGCCTTATCCCAAACGCTATCTTGGTAGAACACCATGCCTAGTTTCATCAGAACTTGAGCCTGCTGTTGTTCATCGCCAATCGTTCGGTAGAGCTCCAGCGCCTGACTATAGTTGCTGACTGCACTATTATTATCATGCAGACTGTGCTTGATATCTCCTAAAAGCGTAATTATCTCAGCCTGAATATTGATATCTTTCGATTCTTGAGCAATCCGTAACGCTTCAGTCAGCCGGATTGGTGCTTCGGTCAGCATCTGCTCCTGATACAACAACTTCCCCAGATAAAGCAAATCGATCGCCATCGCTCGACTTGCATTCACTTTCTGGTGAAACGTATATGCCTGCTCAAAAAACCTGCGGGCAGAGACCATATCCTTGCTTACAAATTTAAGCAGCCCGGTTTCAAACCATCCATCTGCTGTCAACTCCTCATCTTGAATTCCTTTTAGCAGATGCCAGAACTGTTTCAATGCACGCTCTGCCGCTGAAATTCTGCCACTTCGTATCAGTGCACGCGTCAATTCTAAATATGCTTTTGTCCTATGCTTAAGATCAAGCACTGACACCGGCAGTTCAACGATTTCGTTTAGTAACTGCACTGCACGCTCAAATTTACGTGTGGCGATAAAAAACCTTGCAAGGACAATTTTTACCCGCACGACTTCCTGATCCCGTCCGCACGTGTTTGCGGTAACCTGTGCTTCTTCAATCAACCTCTGTGCCTCTTCCAGATGATACCGCAGTAATGCATTCATCGCCAATCCTAACAAGTTATCGATTATTAATTTCGCATCCCTCAGTCTCCGAGCAAATGTCAGTGCCTGTTCAAAAAACTCCCTAGCGATATCAGGTTCATTATACTTCTCATGCGCCAGCGCCAGTTCGTGCAAAACTTGGGCCTGCCCCTTGAAATAATTAATCTCCTGAAAAATACGCATCGCCCGGTCAAAAACATCAATTGCCCGCTTGTAATCACGCTGCAGGCGGTGGACGATGCCAATCGCCAGAAGACCTTCTGCCTCTGCCATGCGACTGCGGTTCTCTCTCGCCAGATGCAGACTATCTTCATAAGCCGCCCGTGCTTTATCCAGTTCACCTCTTGCTAAATGAATATCACCGATCGACCGGTATTGACCACTCGCAGCACTGAAATTCCCCTTGAGTTCAAACACTCTCAAAGCCTGTCGGTGGCAATCAATTGCCGGTTCATCCTGTCCATCGTGATGATATACTTCTGCCAAGCGAACCAGCGCCTTAGCCCGTAGATCATCGTTACCAGTCTTATGGCAGAGTGCAATTACCTCAGAAAGCTGTCTTTTGACTGACGTCCGATTTTGTTCTTCATTGTTCAATGTTACCAAAAGATACAGCACCACGGCCAAGCCATTTTTATTACCGGTGTGCCGTAAAATCTCAGCTGCCTGACCCAATTCTTGGCGCGCCTGAGCCATCTGTCCTCTCATAACCAGACATCCTGCACATAGAAAGTGCAGCGCTGCCAATTCATCTTCCCGTACCTTTCCCTTTCCTTCGTTCCAAATCTGATAAGCCCGATCCCAGTAATTTTGCTCCGCAAACTTCAAACCAGCTTCAAACAGCTTCTTAACTTCTGAATCAATCGTCATCGGCAGATGATCAATGAAGAGTACGCCTAAACGCCGCTGAAGCTGTCCCAGTCGTGTATAATATCTGGAATATGCCAGCGGCATCAGCCGCTCAATGATCTGCTCAAGCTGTGCGGCCTTCAACTGAGCTCTGAGATTTCTGCGTTCCGACCATATGAGCAAAAATATTAATACCGCAACTGTAATCAGCAAACTGCCAATAATGAAAAAAAACATATCGGGCTTATTTTAACACATAATTACTTCTTTGGCAATTAAGTATTTAAATCCCCCCAATAAATGTGGAATAACCCTGCCCTAATGAGCAATTATGATCTTCCGGAAGAACCGCAATCCGGACTGGTTTTCAAGTGAAACCCAGTAAATTCCTGCAGGCAATTGGGTAAGATTGAGGCTGGCGCGATGAGAATCGATTGCAAAGATTTGCACCAGCTTGCCCGCATTGTCGTAAAGCGCGCCTTTTAGCGGAAACAGGAAGCGCATTTCCTCCTCAAATTCAAGCGCAAGCACACCTTCTCTCGCCAGGCTGGGGAAAATTCTGATCCGTTCTTTCGTGAAAACAGGAGTCGTAATTTCAGATTGAACGCCATTCCCCAACGCATCTGCTTCTGGAACATAGCAATAGTACCACAACTCACGGGTCTTGTTACCCTTAAGCGCATAGAGGATATTTTCCCCCATAGCCACCAGATCTCCTCCACCTTTAACCCTTTTTTTCTTTCCTGTAGATCCCACCTCGGGCATCGGCTCCAGTTCGGTCCAAGTATCACCTTCAGGTTCATACCGGTAAAACTCACAGGTGTTTCCACCTTTCAATGCAAAAACGCCTCCATTCAAATAGGCACCGCTAGAACCATCCTTTGCCTTTTTGTTTTTACCGGTACGACTGAGAAACGGCATACCCTTAAGGCGATGGGTGTCCCAAGCGGCGGTATAGAGATCAAACCGCCAGAATTCGTGATATTTGGCTTTATGCGCATAAATATAGCGGTTACCGTCGTATGCAAGCCAAGAACCCTTGTCCCATTTCGGATGGAGTGCCTGTGGTGCATCTGGCAACTGTTCCCAGCTGTCGCCATTACAGTGATAACGGTAAAACTCGTTCTTATATCCCTTCAGCAGATACACGTACTGATTTCCACTCTGATTTATGACCACCATATCTGAACCGCCCTTGACCTTCTTTCCAGAAGGTCCTGCCGGCACATCACGAAGCTGATGCCAAGAATCACCATCGATATAGTAGCACCAAAACCCCAGTGTATTGTTCCCTTTTACCGCAAAAACATGACCCGCACCATCCGCTGCGCCAGTCGCCCCCTTTGCCGGTCCTTTATTCTCAATCCCTCCGGGCCATAAACACAACTCCCGCCAAGTATCTGCTACCGGATCATAGGAATAAAAATCACCCGTCTTATTTCCTTTGGCAATAAAGAACAGACCGCTGCCCTGGTCATAAGTCAACCACCCCCCATCTTTAACTGCTTTGCTGGAGGGCGGTAGCGGGACAGAAGAAACTTCATGCCAGCCTTTCGGGGACCCCCCGCCCGCAGCCACACTGAAACTGCCCCAGCGCCAGTCATTATCTGGATTTGTATCGCCCAGAGCCACTGTAGAACAGACAACCGCCCACTGCCCTGTCTGGTACCCGATATTATAAGGTGTAAATTCAATGGTTGTATCAGCCGAGGGGGGAAAATCACTAAGCAGGACCGAATTTGTGTATGTCCTTATCCCTTCAGGGTTAATCAATGCACAGTAAGCAAAAAATGTCGCCGGATTGCCGGATTGATTGCGCCAGCGGGCTCTTGGGACAACCGTTGAACCAGTATCAATCACGCCGACGGGCGAAGTGATTTCCGTAACTGCTACATCAAAACAGTTACCTCCGGAATTCTGAATAACCCGGAAATAACGTTCTCGAATATCATTGTTCGGATCAATGTCATTCTCAGCATAAGTTGAACACCTGACTATCCAGAGACCGGTATCATTAAAGGCAAAGGGAGTAAAGAAAAGCACCGTATCGCTCTCACCGCGCTGTCCCAAAACCTGAATTCCAGGCAAAGTTGTTCTTTGACCCGCAGGGTTTATAAAAATAAACCAAGCATAATAATTATCCGGGTGGGGCTGACGATTACGCCACCGTCCGGTAGGCGTTACTATCGTTCCCACAGGCAAAACAAATCCAGGTTCGAGAATCTCCTCCATGGAAATATCTGATCGGGCGGGCAAGGTATATGCAATCTCCAGATACGGGGTATTTTCTCCGCTTCCATGACCTTTCACTTCTGCCCAGGCACCGGTGCGGTAAGTGAATTCATGCAACCCGAATGCTATCCAGTTCTGACCAAGGCAGGACTCCACCGCTGCCTTGCCAATTGCATTCAAACCGCGCGTCTGCCAATTCAAATCAATACTTCGTGCGGGACTTACGATTGTACCTGTAGTTAACCAGGACCATAATGTCGGATCACTGGCTGAAACAGGATCACCGGGCAGAAGACGAACATATGCATAGGGAATCTGTGAGGAACGGTTGGAACAATAAAAGTTCAATGCAACAGTATCAATTGTGGAACTGTCGGGAATAGCAGAGAGGTTGAACTTGAACCAGCCCTGATACCACCAGTCAGACCCGCCAGAGGGTTCACTGCTTACTCTTACTGTGCCGGATGATTTGGAATACTGATTACCTTTTTTTGCCAAAGATCCTGTCCAGTATGTATTGTCATCTGGATAGCAGCGTTTGACTGAGTCGGACATAAATTTGAGAGATTCCCCTTTGGTCGAACTGAAGAAAACCGGAACGGGATATATACGAGTAAGATATTTGTTATCGCCAATTTTCCAAGTCTGATCAAACTCTGAACCGGGGAGGAAATTAACGCCTAAAATGGCGAGGAAGACGCCGTTTTTTACTACCATACCTACCTTGCCTGCCATTTCGCCTCCTTTCACTCGACCTCTTTTAATCTAATACCCGCGGCTTAACACCACAGCACCGCACATTCCAAACCCGGCGCCACCCCATAACCGAGTGTATTGAGTATAATGAAATTTCTGCCTAAGTCAAGCAGAATCTGCACTTCGCTCATTTCTGACCTTGACTCAATTATAAAATAATATAGTATTTTCGTGTAAGTGACACTCAAACTGATTTTCAGCTCAATATTTGCACTCTCTTTGGCAACTGCCAGTACAATCTGGAGCCCCGAGGCTATAAATAGCTACGAAAAAAGATCGCATCCGGCATTGTATTATCATTATGACAGCCTCAAAATTTTGCCGGGGAGATTTTTCTACCTCCAGCGAATAAAGTGGGTATGTGATTTTGTATCCCGTTATCAAGTCACCGACTCAACTTCCCCTGATTATGGTGGTGTGATTGAAGCTGAACATCTGCCAGCAATCGTCGAAACCGATAACACTCAGGAAGCCATCTGGATCTGGACGCGGTGGTATCAGCTTACCGGACGCGATGATTACCGGGAAAACATCGAACGTGCGTGGGTTTACCTTTTACGCCACCCTGCCTATTATGAGCATGGCGGAAATCCGGCAAATGTCTGGTATGCAGTCTGGAACTGCGGGCTGGGAATGTGGATGGAAATGCTTTACCGCCAAGTATATCAGGATTCCAGCTTCAAATACTACTCTGATTCCTGTCGCCAATTTTATCTGAATAAACCGTTGAACCCTGCCAACTATCTGGAGAACTTCGTCACCGCCCAGTCATCCGGCATGGCGTATGAGTTTGGTATCTTCTCCAATGACCAAGAACTCCTGGATACAGCACTCGCCCGCGGTATAAGGGTAAAGAACTGGATTGAAGCCGCACCGCGCAGTCGGCTCGGTTACCAGAGCTGGGCAATGTCCGGCGCCACTGCCTTCTGGGGTGTCTGTCAGACATATTGTCGATTTGACACTCTTTCCGGGAAAATCTGGGTAAACATATTCTCCGAATCACTTCCGGGTTTCTACCCTCAGGGTACCTGGAACTGTTCACATAACCTCTGGCTTGCCAATGCCTACCATGCTGCCAATGCAATCAACCATTCTTCCAGCTGTCTAATCGCCCATCGTTATATCACCGACACCCTGCTTATGCTCGATACCGACCTAGATGGAGGAATTCCCGCCACTTGGACAGACCCATCTACCCAAGACCAGACTTGGGTTTCAACCTACCTGGACTTTATGGGTATGGACCCGAACACTATCCCGGTATATGAGCATGACCTTGCTCTGCTGAATTTCACCATTCCCGAGCCTGACACAATATACTTCCCGGGAGATACACTGAATCTGACAATTCAAATTGCCAATGCCGGTAGAACCACCTCACCATCAGAAACCCTCAGGATATTTGTTTCCGGGCAACTCTTTACTTATATAATACTCAACCCGATGCCATTTCTGGAACTCGAAACTTTACATCTTCGTCTGTGTATTCCTGAAACTGCCCGAGTAATCAATCTCGTAGCAACGTTATCCGGAGACAATAATCCTTACAATGATACTGCCTGTTTTTCGCAGCGAATCCACCGACATTGCCGGGTCGGCGGCATACTAATGGATTCGGTTACTTCACAACCGGTTACCGCTCAAATTATCGCTCGCCTGCTTAACCGCCAGACGATCTGGGACTCCTGTGTAACCGATTCCTGCGGTAACTTTTCCCTAAACCTTATTGATTCCTTATTCACCTTGACCATCAAACCTGCTGTCCCTTATTACCGGCGATACTTTTGTCTCGCAGTCCCACGTGACACAGACATTGTATTATTAGCCAACCCCGCTCAAGTTCTGATCATAAACAGTGACACTCTTGATACACTGGCATTTTATTACACCTCAACCCTTGACAGTCTGAATACCAACTGGTGTTACTGGTCAATACCCAGAAACGGACCGGTCCCCTATCACACAACCAGCAGGCTTCAGCACCGGACAATTATCTGGTTCTCCGGAAATGTTGCAACGCAGACCATACCTGCTCAAGACCAGGATAGCTTGATCCAGTTCGGAGCACAGGGGGGCAATTTGCTCATTACCGGCCAGAATATTGCCGAAGAACTTGCTCGAACCCGTTTTTTAGAAGATTTCGTCGGATGTCGATTTGACTCGTCAGGTTGGCGCGGTTTTCTGGTTATGGGTATGCGTAAAGATTCAATCGGCCGATTTATCAGTGGAACTGCAACTGCCGGAGGAAATGGAGCTAATAACCAAACATCGAGAGACGTTATTTCCCCTCTGTTCAACTCCAGCAAATTTCTCGTTTATGATACAACAAGCAACACAGGGGCTGGGATCAGACGCCAAATTTCTTCCGGGGGGAGAATTATTTTCCTCAGTTTCGGCTTTGAGGCAGTTAACCGCCCCCCTTCGCGTCCCGATTATTTCACTCGAGTTCAACTGATGGAGCTGATGCTTAGCTGGCTGATTACCGGAACCGGCATAGAAGAAACACCCAACATGCCTGCCATTGAATTACAGAAACTGCATATTCACCCGCTAGTATTTAAAAATGAACTATTCATCATAACCTCTCAATCAGAAGAGTTGCAGATGTTTGATATTACTGGAAGAATTATATCTCAGACGACAACAGTACCTGATAAAATGACAATTTGGCGCCTGCCACAACTCCCCACGGGAATATACATCATAAAAGGTGTTAAATTTCCCGATACTCGAGTAATCAAAATTTCACCTTAATAGACGGAAACCTGCAGTAAGAAATGAGGAGTCTAAAAATAGAGAAGTTTATATATTGACTTTTGAGGGAATTCAAATAAATTAATTATGGATATGCAGGAAAGGTTTACTGAACGGGTGCGCAAAGTAATGAATTATGCGCGCCAAGAAGCTATTAGACTACATCACGATTATATCGGTACTGAACATATACTGCTTGGCATTGTAAAGGAAGGAGAAGGTGTTGCTGCGGTTGTTCTGACTAACTTGGGCATCAATCTCGACGATTTACGCCGGGCGGTAGAAAATGCTGTGCCCACAGGGTTTGAAACTCTGGTCCTCGGGGATGTCCCTCTGAACCAAGAAGCAAAGTCAGCTTTGAATTATGCAGTTGACGAAGCCAGAAAAATGAATCATACATATGTCGGAACCGAACACCTCCTGCTCGGCTTGCTGCGCGAAGAACATGGCATTGCCTGTCAGGTACTCCAATCACTGGGTGTAGATATCGAACTGGTTCGTCAAGAAACAATCCGGTTATTATCCGGAGACAAAAATTCCACCGGTACCAAAGGTAAATCCCGCACACCAGCCCTTGATTACTTCTCAAGGGATTTAACCCAATTGGCTCGCGAGGAAAAACTGGACCCGATTATCGGGCGCGAAAAAGAGATCGAACGGATAATTCAAATTCTTGCCCGGCGCAAAAAGAACAACCCGGTGCTAATCGGTGAAGCAGGCGTCGGCAAAACTGCCATTGTTGAGGGTCTGGCACAGCGAATCATTGCTGGCCGGGTTCCGAATGTACTAAAAAATAAACGGGTGTTGGCGCTTGATATGGCAGCAATTGTTGCCGGTACCAAATATCGTGGTCAGTTTGAGGAACGGTTAAAATCAATTCTTAATGAAATCCAACATTCTGGCGATTGTATTATCTTTATTGATGAAATTCATACAATTGTTGGCGCAGGTGCAGCTGAGGGCGCTATTGACGCTTCTAGTATTCTCAAACCAGCACTGGCAAGAGGTGAGATCCAAGTCATCGGCGCTACCACCCCTGAAGAATATCGCCGGTATATTGAAAAACATTCTGCCTTGGAGCGCCGCTTCCAGAAGATCATGGTAGAGCCTCCCACTGTGTCTGAAACGGTACAAATTCTCCAAGGTTTAAAAGAAAAATATGAACTTCACCATAATGTAACTTATGAAGATGCTGCGCTTTATGCTGCAGCTTATCTTGCTGACCGCTATATAACTGACCGCTTCCTGCCTGATAAGGCGATTGATGTAATTGATGAGGCTGGTTCAAGGGTAAAACTGATGCGACCGGTCATAAATCCTGAACTGGATGAAATAGAACGGCGGATTGAAAAAATAACCCGTGCTAAGGAAGATGCGGTTCGCCGACAGGAATTTGAGAAAGCAGCAGAACTGCGAGATGAACAGAAAAAGCTCACAGAATACCTTAAACGTAAGCGCAAGGAATGGGAGAAAAAAGGCAGTTTTCCGGTAGTTACCGAAGAAGACATCGCCTATGTGGTCTCCTCATGGACTTCAGTGCCTCTGGCAAAACTTGAAGAAAAAGAATCGTCACGATTATTGCGGATGGAAGAAGAACTTAAACAGTGGATTGTCGGACAGGATGAGGCAATTACCGCAGTAGCCAAGGCCATTCGCCGCTCTCGCGCTGGAATCAAAGATCCCAGAAGACCCATTGGTTCATTTATATTTCTCGGACCGACTGGTGTCGGAAAAACTGAACTTGCGCGCGTTCTTGCTCGTTTCCTCTTCGGGAATGAAGAAGCTCTGCTTCGGTTTGATATGTCGGAATATATGGAAAAATTCAATGTATCCCGATTGGTGGGTGCGCCTCCGGGCTATGTCGGCTATGAAGAAGGGGGACAGTTAACAGAAAAAGTCCGACACAAACCTTATTCGGTCGTTCTTTTTGATGAGATCGAAAAAGCACATCCTGATGTTTTTAATATTCTGCTGCAGATTCTAGATGACGGCCAAATTACCGATTCCTTGGGTCGTAAGGTCAACTTCAAAAATACAGTGATCATAATGACTTCCAATATTGCTTCTACTGAAATCAGGGGTGTCGCGAGCGTTGGTTTTACATCCCCCACTCCCGAAGTAAATTACGAAAATATCAGAAATAAGGTAATGACTGAGGTCAAAAAAGTATTCCGTCCAGAATTCCTTAACCGGGTTGACGAAGTCATCGTCTTTCATCCCCTTGACCGACCTCAAATGGAGGCCATCGTTGACATCCAAATCCGGGAAATCGCCGCTCGGTTAAAGGAAAAGAAAATCACGATTGAATTGACTCCTGCTGCGAAAGAACTGCTTGTCCAAGAAGGCTTTGATCCACAATATGGTGCCCGTCCGATAAAAAGGGCACTCCGCCGTCTTCTTGAAGACCCCTTGGCTGAAGAATTGCTGAAGGGTGGATTTTCTGAACAGCCACATATTGTCGTGGACCGGGATGGAAATCGCCTGATATTCAGGGAGGCTCCGTCCGAAGCAGAAGCGCCGGTCCAGGAATGAACTCTTTATTTCTAACAGCTCTTATTTTGAACCAACTGTCGAATGCTGATACGGGCCGGATTGCACTCCTGAAAATAGCCGCTTCGACTGCCCAGTGCGACCCGGCTTTGGTTATACGCACTTCCGGTCTTGTTGAACAACAGATTTATACGCATAGCAACTTCCGCTCTTCCTTGGCGGATGCCATTCGAAAAATCTATGACCTCGGTTTATTTTCTCAGGTAACAGCCGAAACCACAAGAGTTGCAGATGGCATTTATCTTAATTTCGTAGTTCAAGAATATCCTAAACTCAGATACGTTGAATTCGAAGGTTATCGGCGTATCAGAAAAAAAGACCTTCAAGCAAGGATAAAAACAAAGACCGGCGAAATTATTACGGCAAAGAAAGTATTTGACTGGCAACAAGAGCTGTTGAAACTTTATAAACAGAAAGGGTTTTTGCTGGTTAATATCCAATCAATTCAAAGCAAACCGGATAGCTCTGGTGAAGTCATTCTAACTTTTCAAATCGACGAGGGAGAACCGGTGAAAATTCGTAATATCGAAATATATGGCAATGAACACTTTACCGACCCTCAGATTGAAATTAAACTGGTCAATCGCCAGAAAACATGGTATCGTAAAGGAGCTCTAAAAGAGGAAGAACTTCCCAGAGACTTGGAGCGGGTTGTTGACTTCTATAAACAACAAGGATTCATCGACGCCCGGATAATTGACTATGATGTGAAATTCGACCAAGGTTGGGTGGATATTAATATCTATCTAACCGAAGGTAAACGATATTACTTCGGTGCAGCCAAGATTACTGGCAATACGATTATCGATTCGACTCGTCTTTACTCACTGATTCGCTACCATTCCGGTTCTGTATACAATATCAAACTGGCCCAGGCAACACTTGCAGAAATTTATAATATTTATTCTGAAGAAGGTTATATATATGCCCAAATCACCCCAGTTGAAAAAATTAACGCCGATACCGTATATATCAATTACGATATCAAAGAAGGAATCCCGGCAATGATTAGACTTGTGAAAATCGAAGGTAACCAGCAGACCCGGGATAAGGTTATCCGGCGTGAGATATCCTCCCTGCCTGGATATGTTTTCAAACGCTCCGAAATTATGCGCAGCCAGAGAGATATCTTCAATCTGGGATTCTTTGATGATGTCACCATTGATTATCGGCAGGTAGATACGGCCGGCACAATTGATTTGATCTATAAAGTGAAAGAAAAGAGTTTTTTTGGAACAATTGGCGCTGGAATAACCTATTCGGCACAGGATAAACTCGCTGGTTATGTAGAACTTCAACAACCCAACCTGCTCGGCAGAGGCTGGCGTTCTTCTCTGAAATTAGAAAAAGGCGGTAAAAAGACTGACTTCCAACTCAGTTTTACAGAACCTTGGCTATTTGATACCCCAGTATCTGCTGGTTTTGATATCTCCTATCTGACAAGAGATTACAATTATTATAGTAAACAGATTATGAGCGGAGGCATTTCCTTCTCCCGTCCACTGCCACTTGATTATTCGCGAATTTATTTCTTATTACGTCTCAGCGACGGGTATGTTCCACCAGCATCAATAAGCAGTGGATACAAGCCTTCGAAAACATTCAACATCTACCGCGACACTGTTCATAAAACTTCATTTCTTCCATCAATTACGCTCACCCGTGACTCTCGAGATTACATCTTCAATCCATTAACTGGTTCTGTAACCTCCTACTCGCTTGATCTTTCCTTCTGGGATATTCATTTTCACCGACACACAATTGATCTGACACAGTACCTGCCGCTCTTTTGGAAATTCGGTATCAAAGGTAGAGCCCGATTGGGCTATATTTCAGGATTTAGCAACCATGACACTATTCCACTTTCTGAACGGTTTTACCCTGGGGGAACCGGAGTCGACGGCATCCGAGGATATGGAGAAAGCTCAATCGGACCTTATGATGCCGGATTCCCGATCGGGGGCACTATGCTGAGCATATTTTCCTTCGAGTATCGCTTGCGCCTAAATCCGCAAGTTACCTTTCTGGCTTTCTTTGACGCGGGAAATACTTGGAATCAACCCGAACAGTTCAGTCTTTCCGACCTTAAACGGGGTGCTGGATTCGGAATCCGGCTCGAAATCCCAATGCTGGGGCTAATCGGTTTCGACTTAGGATACGGATTCGATAAACTTCAACCCGGCTGGGAACCTCATTTTCAGTTAGGAACCACGTTTTAACCTCAATCTGTATCACAGACTTATGTACCAGTTTGCCAATCTGCGATATATTTTTTCTGTTCTGCTGTTAGACAATCAATTTTAATACTTAGAGTCTCCAGTTTTAGACGCGCAATCCCTTCATCGATTTCCTCGGGTAGCTTGTAGACTTTGGGAGCAAGCTTGCCTCGATTATTAAGTAAAAATTCAGCAGCCATTGCTTGGTTGGCAAATGACAGGTCCATAACCATTGCCGGATGCCCTTCAGCAGCAGATAGATTTACCAGCCTTCCCTTTGCCAAAAGTATAATCCTCCTGTCATTTTTGAGCAAGTATTCGACACAACCATCCCGCAGTTCTCGCTCTTTCCTGCTGATTTCCTTCAGGGCATGGCAGTTGATTTCAACATCGAAATGCCCAGCATTACAGATAATAGCTCCATCCTTCATTTTAAGTAAATGGTGACGGTCAATTACATTAATATTACCTGTCACCGTTATAAAAATATCCCCAAGGGGAGCAGCATCGACAAGTCTCATCACCCGGAACCCGTCCATTCGCGCTTCCAGTGCTCTTATTGGATTGACTTCTGTAATAATAACCTCCGCTCCCATTCCCCGCGCGCGCAGTGCAACACCACGCCCGCACCATCCATATCCACACACTACAACTATCGACCCCGCAAACAGAACATTTGTAGCACGCAGTATTCCGTCCAAAGTCGACTGTCCGGTGCCATAACGATTATCAAAAAGGTATTTTGTTAATGAATCATTGACAGCGATAATTGGATAAGCCAGTACACCTGCTTGTTCCATACTCTTCAGTCGCAGCACCCCGGTTGTCGTTTCTTCGGTTCCGCCAATAACACCAGAAAGCAGAACTTCTCCTTTTTTATGTAATGTCGTTACCAAGTCCGCACCGTCATCAGTAGTAATATGGGGCCGGTGCTGCAGGGCTTTTTCAATATGCCGGTAATAACCATGACGATCGATACCGTTGATCGCAAACACTGAAATTTTATCAAACTTTACGAGCGCAGCTGCAACATCATCCTGTGTTGAAAGTGGATTGGATGCACATAATCTTACTTCCGCTCCGCCTGCTTTTAACGTTTTTACTAAATTGGCCGTTTCCGATGTAACATGAAGACAACAGCTCATCCTTACGCCTTTAAGCGGTTTTTCCTTTTCGAACCGTTCGCGGATTCGTTTCAGAACTGGCATGAACCGGGCAGCCCATTCGATCCGGCGGACACCGTGATTTGCCATTGCAAGGTCTTTGATCTCATAATCAATTTTTATGTTTCTCATGCTCTGCCTCTTATTTCAACAAATTCTTCAGTTCCTCTGTCAGATCGGTCTTTTCCCATGTAAAGAACTCCAGCTCCCGTTTCAACTCCCGGTCGCGACATGTGTGCGGTTTACGCCCAAAATGACCGTAGGCTGCTGTCGGTTGATAAATTGGATTCCGAAGCTTCAAATAGTCAATCATTTCCTTCGGTTTTAAGGGAAAGTAATCCCGGATGATCTGCTCCAATTTAACAATATCAATTTGATGCGTCCCGTAGGTCTCAATCGAAACATCAACAGGTTCGGCCCTTCCGATCACGTATGCCAACCTCACTTCTACTTCATCACAGAGTCCGGCTGCTACCAGATTTTTAGCAATGTACCGCGCCATATAACTTGCTGAACGATCAACTTTTGTGGGGTCTTTACCCGAGAAGGCACCGCCTCCGTGTCGTACCCAGCCGCCATATGTATCCACAATAATTTTTCTTCCCGTCATACCCGTATCAGATTGCGGTCCACCGATTACGAACTTACCGGTTTCATTTACAAAAAACTTTGTCTGCCGGTCAATATAATGTTCTGGGATAACTGCCTTTGCCACTGTGGCGATAATTTCCTCCCGGGCGCTCTTTGTAATTTTTTTCCCGCTCCGGTCAAGAACCGTTTCATCATGCTGAGCCGCAATTACCACACTGTCAACCCTGATCGGCCTGCCGTCTTCATATTCTACAGTAACCTGCGCCTTACCGTCCGGTCTCAAATAGGGTAAAATCCCCTTTTTTCTGACTTCGGCTAGCCGGCGGGTTATTTTATGTGCCAAGACAATGGGAAGCGGCATCAACTCCTCGGTTTGACGGCAGGCGTATCCAATCATCATTCCCTGATCACCAGCGCCCCCAACATCAACGCCTTGCGCAATATCAGGAGATTGTCGGCCAATCACATTAAGAATTGCACAAGAATCCGCACTTAAACCGGTTTCGGTGTTAATATACCCAATTTCCTTGAGAACCTTGCGCACAAGACGTTCCAAGTCTACCCAAGCCTTGGTTGTAATTTCCCCCCCCACCAGTACCATGCCAACCGTAATAAATGTCTCACATGCCACCCGTCCCATTGGATCCTGACGGAGCACTTCATCCAAAACCGCATCGGAGATCCGGTCACAAACTTTATCCGGATGCCCCTCGGTTACTGATTCTGAGGTAAATCTCGTTAATGTCACTTTGCACTCCTTTCACACGATTCTTGATTTATATTATACTTATACCTAAATATAAACTCAACTTTTCTGAAGGCTTCTGATAGATTGAGCACTTCCACCCAAAAGACATCAGACAGTGAGCGCAGCCAAGTCAACTGTCTCCGTGCAAAATCGCGAGTTCTCTTTTTTGCCAGCTGAACCGCTGTCTCCAAATCGATCTTTCCCTCAAGATAGAGAAGGAGCTCTCGATAACCATAGCTCTGGAAGGCTGGACAATCAACATTCCACCCCCGGCTACGCAACTGCTTTATTTCGTCTATTAATCCATTTTTGACCATCTGATCAAACCGCTGATTAATCCTTTGATACAACTGGTACTTAGGCATCGAAAGGACTACATAAAATGGTTGAAGCAATGGCTGGGTATTCTGTTCAGCTCTTAATTGAGTAAATGTCTTTCCGGTCAACTCATAGATTTCGAGCGCCCTTACTATCCGCTGCCGGTCATTTGGATGGATCTGTGCCGCGCGTATGGGATCAATTGTCTGTAAACGCCGGTACAATTCCTGACTGCTCTGAGCCATCAAATTCTTCCGTAACATGAAGTCAGTGGGCGGAACTTTGAAAAAAGGATTAAATAATGCCCGAAGATAGAAATTTGACCCACCAACGATTATAAATTTGCGCCCTTCCCTAGTTAATCGATTAATAATTTCAAGCGCATCACGTGCAAACTGGGCTGCCGAATAAGTATGATCCGGCTCAACGAAATCTATGAGATAGAACTTTACCTGCCTCCGCAATCTCCGATCCGGTTTGGCAGTTCCAATATCAAAATAGCGGTAGATCTGCCTCGAGTCAGCAGATATAATGTCCAGATCATATCGTTGCGCAAGCTCAACAGCCACCTCGGTCTTCCCAACCCCTGTTGGACCGGTGAGCACAAAAATCTTCAAATTCGTCCGAATCTCCGTTCCAATTCTTCTAAAGAAATCTTGATAATCACTGGTCGTCCATGTGGACAGAAATATGGTTCGGTACAGAGAAACAACCGGTTAATAAGAGATTGCATCTCCTCAGGTGTCAACCGCTGTCCAGCCTTTATTGCACCTTTGCAGGCAACAAGCTTTGCCAGCTCCTCTTCAAGTAATACTTTATCGGAACGGATACGAACAAGTTCACTGAATAATTCCCGTAATTCATCTTTGCCCATATAGGAACCTGCAGGGATTGTTTCTACAACCACAGTGCGCCCACTGAATACTTTTATTTCCAAACCCATCTCACACAAACGTTTTTGAAGATGTTCTACTGTATCGAGCTCCTCCGGTTTAAGCTCCATGGTTATGGGGAAAAGCAACCCTTGGGTAGCTGAATTTCGTTGCCTACTTTTTTTTACTTCCTCATAAAGAATACGTTCATGGGCTGCATGTTGATCCACAATTACATATCCGGAGGCAATTTGGGCAAAAATGTAACTGTTGTGTAACTGCCAGAAATCGCTCACGGTCCTCGTGTTGTCTATCAAACTATCATGAACGAATACATCCTCTGCATGGATTTGCTGTCGTCTGCTGGTAACTAATACACTGTTCACCGCCTCCGAGATAAAGTCGAACAGAAATCTTTCATCAGCAAACCTGACTTCTTGTTTTGTCGGGTGGATATTAACATCCAGCTGGCTAGGATCGGTTTCCAGAAAAATAATAAAATCTGGATGTTTACCGCTCAGTAATGGACTATATCCATCATAAACTGCTTTTACTACAGACTGAGAGCGTACCGGACGACGGTTAAAATATACAGCTTGCACCTCTGTAAAACCCTTCAGTTGCGAGGGTTCGGTTATAAAACCATGAACGCTAAGACTGGGATTTTGCACGCGCAGTTCGAGTAGCGCCTCGACAGTCTGGCGGGAAAAAAGCTGCAGCATGCGATCACGGAGTGAATTCACTGCCGGCATTTTAATCACAGATCTTTCATTGCTGATTAATTCAAATGCAACATCAGGAAACGCCAGAGCATAGCTTCTCAATTGCTCCCAAATTAAACGTAATTCATAATTATCTGATTTCAGAAAAACCCTTCGAACCGGAAGATTGAAAAACAACATTCGTACAGTAACAGTTGTTCCGTGTGCGCGCGCGACGTCAGAAATCGCCTTAATTTCCCCTCCTTCAACCTCCAGCTTCGTCCCCACCTCTCCATCTGCAGCGTTGGTCTCGATTGTCATACGACTTACCGCCGCTATTGCTGCCAGTGCTTCACCGCGAAAACCATAACTGTAAATCTTGGCAAGGTCTTCGACACTTTCAATTTTACTTGTAGCGTGTCGGAATACCGCCAACCGGACATCTTCGCGGGTCATTCCCAATCCATCATCAACCACTCGAATAAAATCCTTGCCACCGGATTTCACTTCAACAGCAATCTTATGGGCAGCCGCATCAAGGGCATTCTCAATCAATTCCTTGACGACCGACGCCGGACGAACAATCACTTCCCCTGCAGCAATGCGCCGGGCGGTATCCTCAGGAAGCAGTCTGACCGGTTTTCTCCCCTGTCTCATCTTTATATTGTTCTAATGATATTGCCATCCCGTCGCTTGCTGCAACTACTTCACATCCCGTCTTCTGACACAACTCTCGTGCCAGTAACCAAGGTTTTGCTTTAATCATCGTCATGCCGAAATGGGTCATGATTGCCAGTTTCGGTTTCATTACTTTTATTAACTGTTCCACCTCCGGGAAGTGAAGATGGTCGAGATCTGAAGGTTTGTAGCGAACAACATTGAAAATTATGATATCTGCCTGATAGTAATCTGCCAACTCCGGAAAATAGGCGGTATCAGCAATATAAGAGATTACCAGACCCGGACTTTCAAACTTGAAACCATACACCTCACCCCGATGACGATGTCTAACCGGACAGGTAAAATTGATCGGTCCCAAGTTATAAATACCCTTCTCCCTGAGAACTACTATTTCCTCAAGGAAATTTCTGAGATAACGAAATACAACCGGATCATCACCTTCCAGTGCATCGGCCGGTGCATACAATCTCCCTCTTCTTTCTGTCCCTCCCATAGTCATTGCTTCAATCATCACATTAATATCGGCAGAATGATCAAGGTGCCGATGAGAAAGCAGAAGTGCCGATAACTTGGTAGGATCAAGGTTGTGCCGGCTGGATAATGCGCGAACCAGAGCGCCGGGACCCGGATCAACATGAAACTGAAGCCCGTTCAGGGAAAACCACATACCTCCCGATGCACGCACCTGCCGGGCAATCACTATTCTTGCGCCTCCGGATCCCAGAAATATAAGTTTATCGCTATCTTTTTTCTCTTGCAACATTTTAGCATAAATTGGAATAGGAGTAAAGTCAATAAAAGTAACGGGAATCAGACTAAGCGCGTATTGTTAATTATCATTTCAAAGCGACAGTTTAGAAAATTAGCTGCTCGGCGAGAAATAAGCATCCGACTTAAAAAAATTTCGAAATATTCCATGACGGAAGCAATGCTCACATCAATTGTTAAATCAAATACAATTCGCCGGTTGACGCTGTCAACTGATAGTGTTGAACTCCGCACTGCGTAGTTTACCCGGTCATGGATGTCAAACTTCACAAGTGCTGGATTACGGACCCGACTGCGATGAACATCTGCTTTATCTGCAAGGATTAGTGCTGATGCAACTTCAGACACAGGATTCCCCCCCTCTTCATGATGATTACCAATTGCCGTCATAATTTTAGCAACATCATCATAATTCATACCAAGCCGTAACAGTATACTGCGTGCCAGAATAGCGCTGGTACGCTCATGAGCTTCTCGGTTAACGACATTTCCAATATCATGTAAATACCCTGCAATTGCGCTCAATTCCGCTACTCTTTCATCATAACCCAGCTGAATTAGAATCTGGCGGCTGTTTTTAGCTACAAGCCGTGCGTGTCTTGTTCCGTGTTCAGTATACCCCAAAACTTCAAGTTGGAGGTCAGCTTGAGTAATTAATGCCTTTACTTCTGGATCTTTTATAATCCGGTTCAAACTTAAAACTTGTGATAACCGCATTCTTCGGTTTTAACTGCAGAATAAATTAGTCCAAGCTCCCTTTATCTTTATTATTCTTCGGCCGAAGTATCACCACTTAAGTAACTTTTTAGATACTCCTCATAGTCAGCAAGGAGCCGCTCGTCACCCACCATCTGCCCCTTCCAGCGGATTGCCACCTCATTTACTCCGAAAGTCTTGTCGAGAAATACTTGGAGCTTTGCGCCAGATGGATAATTACGGTCCTCAATAATAATTCCGCTGGTTGAGACATTATCTCCGCATACTGTATAAATTTCAGCTGCTTTCTCCGGATTATAATCCCACTGCTGTGGTCCGCGATTCAGTCGCTTATAAAGCAGAAACTCAATCAGGTGATTGGCAACAGTAATCATTAACGCATAATCGGTCGCTGGTGCACTGCCAGCCATGTAGTTCTTAATCGGCAAATGCAGTGCAACCCCACACTCACCCCGGCCTTCTCCAAAAAATATTCGAGAAGAATCAATGAACTGCTTTAAATCAAGGTATTGAATATAAAGCATACTGGATAAAATGTTAACCAGACTTCATTTGCAAGTCAACACTGATTTAAATTAAAGTATTATAAAGATCAAACACCAGGCTCGAAATAGGCAATATCAGTTATCGCTCCGGTTCGTTTTGATTTAGGCAACAATACTGCCTTAACCTGCAATCCGAATTTAAGTTCTTCGCGTGTTACATTGTTCAGTCGATGAACCATAACTGTTGAAGTACCATCAAGTTTAATCAGCCCGACCAGAACCGGCGCATCTAGTTTTTCTCCATTAATATCAACATGTAATTCTGTCCAAGACTCAAGCGTGCCACTCGAAGCGACTTGAACCCACTCGTCGAGTTTATTGAAACATCGCTCACAGAATATCCTACCAGGGACATATACAATACCACACTGAACACATCGCGCCCCTAAGAATTTGCCCTGATCTTTGAGAGTGCGAAAAAACTTCTCGCCCGCGATTCCGGCGGTATACAGACTTTCCACCGGTAAGTTCCCATACCATATCTTGATTTCGCCTACTCGTTCCATTCTTTCATTCAAAGCCATATCCCCCTCCTTGTTACACTGGTTTAAAGTACCGAATATCGGTAATTGCACCTTCACGTTCTGATACTGGCTTCCAAACCGCTTTTACCTTCATACCGATTCGGACCATTTCCGGCTTAACATCACCTAACAGATGCATGATGCCCATACCCGGTGAAGCACCATCAATCTCAATCACCGCTGGAATTTGTGGCTCCTTAATCCGTTTGACATCCCATGTTACATAACATAAGGAAAAGGTATTAACCTTCCCGGTGTCCTGTAGTTCCACCCACTCATCCACATTGCGAAAGCACCACTCGCAGAAAATCCGCGGCGGCACCATAGTCCGTCCACATTTTTTGCAATGGACACCTAATATTATTCCGTTCTTCAAACCTGCGAGGTATCTCCCGATTGCAATACCGGCATCCCAGCCATAACGTGCATCAGCTGTCCAGTGTGTTGTCAGTATTCGTCCTTTGCTGAAATCATCCTCCTTTAATCCGGTACCAGGTAAGGCTATGGAAACCTGCTTTATCTTTTTGTCCCTTTCTCTCATACATCCTCCTAAACTCCGAGAACAACAACTGTGCCTACCTGCATCAGATCACCCCAAGCTTGAGCAACACCCCGTTTCGCCTTGCGGGCAATCTGGCGTTTACCGGCTTCCCCTCTTAATTGCCAAAAAAGCTCTGCAACCTTCATCAAGCCGGCAGCTGCGATTGGATTCCCGACACCGAGCAGTCCACCTGATGGACAGACCGGCAATTCGCCATCACGACGAGTAACACCGTCAGCAGTCAGCTGCGGTGCTTCACCTCGTCCACAAAGCATTAATCCCTCCATATGATGAAGCTCCTTATAATCGAATGGATCGTAAGGTTCTGCCACATGAATCTCGTGTCTAGGATTGGTTATGCCGGCCATTTTATAGGCCATTCTTGCCGCTTCCTCGACATAACGGGGATAACAAAGATCCCTATTAGTCCAGTAAGCAGTATCAAGCGACCAGCCCACCCCTTCAATCCAAACCGGTTTATCCGTAATCCGGCGGGCAATTGACTCATCTGCCAGTACTACTGCAACGGCCCCATCCGAAACCGGGCTCACATCTAAACGTTGGACAGGCCACGCCAACACTTCGGACTTCAGTATATCCTCAACTGTCACTGGTTCTGCTATCTGAGCAGCTGGGTGGTCGAGTGCGTTGTTCTTGTTCTTAACCGCAACCAATGCGATATCCTCTTTCCTAAGTCCATAAGTACTCATGTAACGGTTCATCTCCAAGGCGAATATCCAGAGTAAATTAGGCTTTAAAGGCCGTTCAGTCGTATGATCGAAGATGGTCAGAAATGCACCTTGGGGATGGGGTTGGAAAGATGACATTTTTTCTTCACAAACCACAAGACAGGTGTTGAAGATTCCTGACGCTACATGATACCAGCCATGAATCACTGAAAAAACTCCAGTTCCCCCTCCGACATAACAGCGCATGTACGGTTTCCCCCAAGCTCCGGCACCATCAGAAAGGTATTCTCCCTTCATATGAACGCCATCAAAAGTATCTGGTGCACTTCCCAGCACCACTGCCTCGATCTGGTCGATTTTCATACCGCAGTTGTCGAGGGCCTGACGCGCCGCGTAATATGCAAGCTCTCTACCGGTCTCTTGTGCCCGGCGTACGAATTTGGTCATCCCTACTCCTACGATTGCCACTCTTCTCCCCATTACTTTCCTCCTTTACCAGTTATGACTCCAGAATTGTTACGACACTGCTGCTGGTAGGCAGTCCACGCCACGCTTGAACTAACCCCACTCTGCAGGAGGGTAACTGATTCTTTCCCGCGTCCCCCCGAAGTTGTTGAACTGCCCAGTACAGTCTCGCCAGCCCTGTAGCTTCGTAAAGGTAACCCATGCCGAGGGCGCCTCCTGACGAGTTAACAGGGATATCTCCGTCTAGGGCAAACCTACCTGATGTTACAACCCAAGGAAGTTCTTTTTCCGCCACTAACCCTAACGCCAGCAGATGTTGTATCTCTTTGTAAGAGAAAGTATCATCAACTTCAGCAAAATCAATCTCCTTTGTAGGACAACTAATGCCTGCTGCCGCATAGGCCATTGTTGCTGCTTTCGTAACATACTCCGGCACTTCCCAAGAACGAGACTCTATACTATAAGAACCGTTACACCACCCGACACTTCTTATCCAAACCGGCTTTTTACATAGCTCTCGTGCCTTCTTCTCTGAAGCCAGCACTATAACTACTGCGCCATCAACAGGGCGGGCAACATCCATTTCTTTCAGCGGAGTAGCAAGATAGGGCGAATTCATATAATCCTGCTCGGTGACAACTGCTGCCCTACCGGCAATCGGATTATCTATAGCATAATTTCTATTCTTAATTACTACGGCGGCGAGGTGCGAGGGGTTTAAGTTATATTGATGGGAAAATAGATTCATCTCCAGACCAGCAATAAACAGACTATTCAAACGTAACGGCCGAGTATAAACAGGATCCTGTGCACACATTTCGATTCCCTCCGGGCTCAGAATGTTTGAGGACTTCGCATGGGCTTCAACTACCGCAATATCAAACCGCCCGGTTATTATCTGTAACCAAGCCGCTGCTATCCCGTGGAGTCCATCGCCGGCAACTGTGTGCATCGGCCTTAAGGCAGCTCCTAGCTGATCCGGTACATATTCGTCAAAAATACTCGTCCCTTCAATATAATCCTCGGCACAGGTAACGAATGTATCAACATCTTTACGGGGATCGATACCAGCATCATGATATGCCTTTACCGCTGCCTCATACATCAATTCTTTATAAGATACATCGGGTGTTATCGACCGGAACGGGGTAGCTCCGATTCCGATTATCGCCACTTTCGGTTTCATTTCTCCTCCTTAAAAATTCTTGTTAACATCAAAACCAAATTTAATAAAAATTAAATATCGAGACAGCAATGTCAATAAAAGACTGCCACTTGAATTTGATGCCGAAATTATTAAAATAGTTTATTGTTGAAGAAAAGACGCTTTCGATTTGAAACCACTTATTTTCCCTGTGCTGGACCTTCTAATACTGAGAGCACCCTGGCACTCGCAGTCCACCACGCTCAGCGCACCAAGACCCTCAATATTGTCGTAGCATCAACTACCGGGAAAACTGCATTGAAACTCTCTAGACTAATCTGCGGCGAAATGCATCCGGTATGCATCACTCACCACTCCGGTTTTCGTGAACCCGGTTCTCAGGAATTATCCCCTTCAATTGAAAAGAAATTAAATGCGCTTGGCGTCCCTGTTTTGAGAACCACACATCTTTTGGCCGGCATTGATCGTGCACTACGTCAGGAGTTCGGCGGTATTGGACCAGCGGAAATCGTCGCCCACACATATCGCACGTTAGGAGAAGGATTCAAAGTAGCAGTAGAAATAGCGGTTATGGCATTGGATGCCGGTCTGATACCTTATGGCAAAGACATCATCAGCATTGGGGGAACTGGCTCTGGGGCAGATACTGCAATAGTTATCCGCCCAGCCCATTCCCATCATTTCTTCGATACAAAAATCAAACAGATCATCTGCAAACCGGTTTAACTAAGGGAGGACAATTATGAACGATTGCCCTTTTTGCCAAATCATCGCCGGTAGAGCACCCTGCCGAAAGGTCTATGAAGACGAACAAACACTTGCCTTTCTCGACCTCTACCCGATATCACGCGGTCATTGTCTCGTCATTCCCAAAAGACACATCCCGCTCATTACCGATATCGAACCTCAAGATAACATCGCCGGACCTTTTTTCCGTACCTGTTACCTTGTAGCACGCAAAATCAAGAACGCATTTAATTGTGAATATATTACGATGCTCATCCGAGGCACACGCGTTCCTCACCTACACATGCTAATCATTCCCACTATTAAAGGAGAAGAAAATCTTCTGGACAAAACCCTCAATCTCCATCACTTCTGTCAGATCCGACTTCAACCGCAGTTCACAGCTGCGGAACTGGACGCTATCGCCGAAAAAATCAGAAACGCTCAACCCTGATAGCAGTCATCTAAACAAAATAAGTCGGGGCGGACAAATCCGCCCCGACGGTATTGTTCGCTAACGCTACCTAACTATCAGCTTGCAGCGAGCAACCTTCCCGCTCGATGTCACTTTAAACAGATACACACCTGGAGAAAAATCTCTGATCTCCAACACACCCGTTTTTCCGCTCGCCTGTTGTGCCAGCACCATTCTGCCGCTAACATCATAAATCTCGATGAACATAGAATGGGATTCGGGTAGTTGCAGTTTAATTAACCCATTAGTAATCGGGTTGGTTATGAGCAGTTGGCTCTCGGACATTTCGCTCGAGGAACTACTTGTAATTGGGGAATGATCCGGTCTTTCAGCGAAGATTGTGTCACAAAGATAATAACGCCAGAACTCCGGCGACTTTCCGCCCTTTAGAGCAAAAAATGCGCCATCTTGGTACAGGACAATATCACCCCCACCCTTTACCCGCTTTCTCTTCCCCAAAGAACCAACCGAAGGCATAGTATCCAGCTCGGCCCAAGAATCTCCCAACACATCGTAACGCCAGAACTCACAAGTATTACCACCTTTAAGGGCATAGATCGCCTCATCATAATAAGCACCGGCACTGCCATCCTTAGCCTTCTTTGATTTTCCGGTAAGTCTACTTGAATACGGCATCCCCCGCAACTGGGAACTGAACCAGGAATCACCCAATACATCATATTTCCAGAGTTCGTGGTATTTCGATTTGTGGGCAAAAATGTAGAAATTTTGGCCTATTTTGGCATATACCATCCAAGAACCACGGTCCCACCTTCTTCCTGTGGCAGTCAAGGGCGCTGGTGCTAGACTCTCCCAAGTTCCGCTTATAGTATTGTACCGGTAAAATTCATCTGTATATCCTTTTAACAAGTAAACATAACCAGTATCTGTCTGAGGCCGTTTGATATATACCATATCAGTCCCGGCCTTTACACGTTTCCCACTGCCCTCTGGCACATCTGCCAGCTGTTCCCATGAATCCAGTTCCACAATATACCGCCAGAACCCGAGCGTATTATTTCCCTTGGTCGCATAGATATAATCCCCTCCGGCAACACCAACCGATGCCCGGCGTGGGGGTTTTAATTCTCGCCCCATAGGCATTGGTCTCAGCTGGTGCCAAGTATCGGCGAGTGGATCATAAAGATAGAAATCACCGGTCTTGTTACCCTTCAATCCGAAGATATACCGGTTACCACCGAATCGCAACTGAGTCAGCCAGGCACCATCGCCAGGCCCCTTGTTTGAAGGAGCTAAAGGCATCGACTTAACCTCTTTCCAGCCGTAGGGCCAGTAAGGCAAAGCACGAACAGTGAAAGAGCTGCGCAATGTGTCATTTTCGGCAAATGTATCACTAAGGCAGAAAGTGGAACACCGCGCTAGCCAAATTCCAGGAGGTCCAGAAATCCGGTATGAAGGAAAATTAAGGATAATATCCTGATGCCCTTCAAGATTATTGACCGCAAGTGATTCAAAGTAGACTAAAGCCGCTGAGGAATTGAACAGCTGGAAATAGGCAACAAAACTTGCCGGATTTGCCGACCGGTTCCACCAGCGTCCACGCGGTGTCACTACTGTTCCCGTATCCACTGTTCCAGTCGGAGCTTGAATCTGGAACATCTGAATATCAGTATTATAGACACTGAAATTAACTTCCGCAACATCATTAGTACTGTTAATATCCAACTCGGCACTGGTTGAGCATCGGACCGTCCAATTCCCGGTGTTGGTAACGATAAAACTAGGAAAGACAATTGTATCCTCAGAACCGGACTCAAGCACCGGTACATCTACAGACTCTCGGTATACACGACTTCCAGCAGGATTAATCAAAAAGCAGTACACCTTTAATGCAGTCTGATTATACAGGCGGTAGTTCCGCCAGACCGCCCTTGGATTGACCTGAGTCCCCGGAACCATTCCTCCGGTCGGCTCCAGAATTTGTGCCACACCCGGATCAACCAGTTCTCCACGAATATAATAAACATCATTATCACCATCGGTATTGTCATACCAAGCGAAATGAAGATCATCAAACCTGCCGGCAGCAAGCGCAGGTGTCAGCACGCTGGAACCGGAACTGCGGTTGGTCAGCTGGATTACCGGACCCCATATACCATTCCGCTTTGCACGGTAAAGAATTTCCTGCCGTGCTGTGGATATTTCCGTATACCCCCGCCAACTAACGTGAACCGCACCATCCGACCCGATAGCCACTACTGGATCATACTGAGACCCGTTGTTATAGGTACTGATCATCTCGGTTGTATCCCAACCGGAACCCGTTCGGGAGCGGCAAAAGATCCGGTCATTAGAGTTGCCGGGAACATCTCCATTCCAGACAACATGCACCGCTGAACCGGCGGTATCAACAGCAACCGCACAGGCATACATCGGGGCGTTGGGATTTACATTGGAAACCTGCTCGATATCCCGCCAGATACCGCTGCCACTTCTCCAACGATAAAACACCTGATAGTTCCCGGCAACCTGAGTTCGCCAGACGACGTAGACACTGTCCCATTTGTCCACCGCTACCGAAGCAATTTCCGTTGTTCCGGTCGCCATCGTGTCAACGATCATAATCGTACTCCAACCGGAACCAGGAACATATTCCATATGACGCACACGATAGTAAGTCGGATTGGCACTATCTCTCCCGTACCAGACCACATGAATGTTATTACCACCTGGTCGGCAGGCAATGGAAGGATAGTAATTGAGGTAATTTCCTCCAGGATTGAACAGCCGGACCGAATCACCCCAAGTTCCGGTCGCCACATCCCATTTTTTATACCAGATACCGTAGTAATTAGCGGTGGAGTGGTACCATACAATATGTACATTACCTGAATAGTCACAGGCGACTGCCGGACGATAAACCGGAGCGACCTGATTAGTTACTTGAACAATCGGACCCCAGCTACCGGTTGATCTTGACCACTTCCGATAAAATACCTGGTTAGTTCCGGCTCGGTTATCATACCAGACGACGTGAACATTACCTCCGGTATCAGTCGCCACTGTGTGCTGGTAACCATAACCCATATACTGGGCAACTGCATCATCTGAAAGGTTGAAAATTCCGCTCCAGCCGTCCTCTGGCGACATAAAATCAGAACCGCCGACCAGCGCAAATGCAACTGCTCCGGTCAGCATTAGACCACACAATACAGTCCTCATTTTATAAAGCCTCCTGTTTAATTCTGTTATTGTAAGCCCTTGAGTTAAACAAATAAAACTAGCGGTGAAAATTCAGGAACTCCAGCCGGAATGTAACCCTTAAATCAATCAAATTTTACCATCCCAACACATTGAAGTCAAGTGATTTTCTCCCGACCACTTTTCTGCAAAACTTTAAAAACCATTGCATATTGTAAATTATAAGGATATCTTCGATTAGCTGCAAAAAACCTATGAGAATAAGACTTCGCCCATTGCAGTGATGTTCTCCTCAAGGACTTGAGTCAATATACTGTCGACCGACAGATCAATTTCCTCCCGTTCCCCCCGGATTAGAATCCCGCCGGAAATCGGTACCGGCTCGCCAAGTTCAACTCCAAGTTGCTTACCATAGCGATCTGTATCTTCAGGAGAAAGATGGACTTTTGTCCCGGGGCTTGCATATTTCTCTGCCAAGCGCTTAAGCAACTCCGGATATTCCGGACTGTTTATGACCGCATACTTTGTTCGTTCTTTAAGTCGCTCAATTAATCTCCATTTTGCTGACAGAATCATTTTTTTGGCTTCCAGTTGTGCTTGGCTGCGGGCATTTTCTAGAATCATGTTTACTCGATAACGAATTGCCATCTCGTTTTCGGCCTGAAGCCTCTCTTCTGCCTCCCGTTCACGTTGTTCAATCTGGCGAACCTCGTTTCCCGCCTCTGCCCTGATGGCGGCTGCACGAAGGCGGGCATCGCTGAGAATTTTTTCAATCAGTTCTTTTTTCCCCACAGCTACCCCAGTTTAACACCCATCTGCAGAAATATCGTCGCAAGCAGACCGAGCACCGCATAGGTTTCAACAAGAGCACCGAAGATTACCGCTTTCGTCGCCTCACTTGGACGTTTAGCAACCAACTCGGCACCAGCTGCACAAACCTTACCCTGCCAGATAGCAGTCAACCATCCGGCAATACCAACTGGCAGGCAGGCAGCAAACATCTGGATCCCCTGTCCCAAGGTTATCGGCATTAAATTACCCAGTAATCCAAGTTTCATTATCGCCAGAAATGCTCCCAGAAATCCATAAAACCCCTGAGTCCCGGGAAGTGCGACAAGAATGAAGAGATTCCCGAATTTCTTCGGATCCTCAGCCATTACTCCGCTTGCCACTTCAGCAACCAAGCGAATGCCCATTGCCGAACCGATACCAGCTGGCAATGCTGCGACCACGCATCCTAACAGAGCAATTGCCAAACCAAATGGATCAACCATTCACTCCTCCTTATGATGATTTCAACACTACAAACTCATTGACCTCCCGAAATGGCTTGAAAGGTTCTCCTCCGCCAGTGTAGAAACGAGGAAAGAATTCAACATACTGTAAACGGAGGGAATGAACAAATGCTCCCAGCACATTAACCGCAATATTGTATCCATGGCCGACTAACAGCACAACCAGTGCCAGAACCGGCCCGATTATCGGTATCGACAGAACCATCCAAGCGATAACATTAATCGCCATTGCTACACCTCCGGTACACATACCAAGAGCCATCAACCGGATGTAAGAAAGAACCACCCCGATGTAACTGGTGGCGCTGTAAAGCGCATAACCACCCCAGACAAATTTTGCCAGCAGCCGTTGACCGCTAGGGGCAGCAAAATAAAAAAGCAAGCCCAAAAGCCCGGGTACAAAAGCTGGCACGATTTTAAAAAGATAAATCGCCAGTCCGATAAGAGTAAGTATACCCAAAAGCACGCGTTTCAAGTTCCAGGACCGGTGCATAAACACCGTCGCAGCAGCGTAACCAAGCATGAGGATAAAGATTCCAAATACGATCCAGTGGATGCATACAAACTCTGCACTCAGCCAATTAAGCCTCCGGGCGAAGTACATCAGCAGAGTACTGATCAAACCATACCAGAGCCACTGCGAAATCAGAGTCTCACGCTCCCTCTGAGTGAAAACGATAATTGCCGCGATAGCAAGCAGAATTAATATCATCAGGATCGAGTTTAGATATGAAGGCAGCGCTCTGCCCCAGAGCAGACGCGCTACGATTCCATTCAGTAGCACAAACCATGGCAGCTGTCCCAGTAAACCTTCCCCAAACTGCTTCCGCCGCAGACAGTCAGCAATTTCCAACAAAATACCTGCATTCAACTGAATATAACCTAACGCAATTGAGATAAGAAAGAACTTCAGGGGTTCCTTCATTGGATCAAACAACATCAGCCGGTTCTTGAAAGCTGCCAACCAGTTTACCCCCAACCGGTCTGGCAAATCGCCAAACCACCCCCCTACCATAGCTCCGGCAGGAATTGTGAGCACAGCACCGATCAGAATCATCCCCAGAAGCTTGTTGCTGAAACCCAACCGGCGCATCAGTAAAAGAGTCAGCACCGCCAGTGCTAAACCATAACCAGCATCGGTAATACATAGTCCGAAAAAAATACCGAAGAACGGTGCAATAAGCCAAGTGGGATCCAACTCATCCGGCAGAGGCAGCTGATACATTTCAAGCACGAGCTCAAAGGGCCGCCATAATCTCCTATTAACCAGCGCAACTGGTGGCTGCTCCTGTGGATCAGGTTCCACTGGTATCATTACCGCCACCCCAAATTCTTCAACAAGTTTCTGGAGTCTGGGGATATCCCGGTTCCGGAGCCAGCCGTAAATGAGCATTGTGCTCTCAGTTTTAGAAATCTGATTCTCTACCTCGCGACGTTTAAGCTCGTTAATCAGTGCATCTGCCTTGGCTTTCAATTTTGGTAATTCCGTGGTTAACCGTTCCAGCTCCTGCTGGATATTTTCCAGCTCTTTCTGAAGCTGAATCTGAAGCGACTGCAGCTCCTTAATAACTTCAGCGGGCGGGCGGTCAAGTCCACCCAGATTCTCACTCTGCCAGTTGACCCCTGCCAGTTCAGTCATCAGATCTGACTCATAATCTGCCGAAAACGCAATCAGGACGTAAATACCAGATTCATCCTCATTCATTATCTGAAATACCACCGGCTTATCAGAAAGTATTTTTTGAATATCATCAAAAGTTTCCTTTTCTGTAAAACGGGCAAAGACAAACCGGATGTCGCCATATTTCAGCAGTTCGGCAGGGGGGCATTCGAGATTAATCCAAGGCAAAAGCCGGCGAATCTCTTCCACGATTATACGCTCTCGGGCAAGTAGTTCGCTTTTCCGCTGAGTCAGTGATTCAATTTTTTCTATTGTTGCACGAACATCATAACCGGTAACCAGCTGTTCGTATTCCTGACGTGAAAGGCTGATTCGCGCCGGAATTCGTTTCCCTGCACCCGTCTTCAGATTCTCAATCGTACCTAGGAGCCGGACAAGCTCTCGATCCGGCTGCTGACTTTCCATCTGGTCACGACGGGTGATGTGGAATACCCCAAGGCGTTGCAACCGGATAAGAAATTCCTCCTGACTCTCCTGATGAACGGCAATGACAAATTTACTGACCCGGTCTATTGCCATTGCTCGAAAAACTTTCTTTTAAGCAGTTCCTCTGCTCGCTGGACCCGTTCCGCCGGCAGATTCTCAAATTCCTGGCACTTCTTCTGGGCATCTGCGACGGCAGCCTCAACAATGTACCGTGCTTCTGCCTCTGCTTGTTGCACTGCCTGTTCCAGCCTCATCTGCAGATGAGCTCGAAATTCATTCAAACGTTGTCGAGCATGTGCTTCAGCTGTCTCCACCATCTGCTTTTTTTCTGTCTCTGCTAACTCAATCAGGTTTTTTGCCTCTGCTTCTGCCTGCTGCAGTTCAACAAGGAAGTCAGTTGACATACAGATGTAACATCACAACAGTTTGCAACCTGAACCAGGTGCGTCTATGGACATCATCTTCCTGGAATTGTTTCTGCAGTAGTGTCATCCTCGTCCTGATATTCAAGTTCTTCGGTTTCTTCTTCCTCAATTATGCTATCGGGCGCAGCGGCAACAATAAAACCAAGCTTGATCCGCATGGATTCTGTCGGCACGTCACCATCCGAAAGCCAGAACTCCAGTGCCGGTCCGGTAATCATTAATCCGTGCTCCTCAATCCAGTCTTCCAGCTGATCATATTTTTGAGCTATCCCTGCATATCCACCCGAATGAATAGTATACGCAAAGAGCGACCGCGGTAAATTAACAGTTTTTATCCCAGAGCCAGAATCGACATTTGCATTCGTATTCAACGGCACACAAACTGCCCAGCTCAGACTCTCCGGAGGTACTTCAGTGGGATCATTATAGTAGATTGCAAAGGGTTTACCGGCAACAGAAACATTGTACTGCTGAAGCCGAGACATCAATTCTGCTATTGCGCCACCGATATTTTTGTATGGTCCGGTTCTTTCCATAACAGCAACTTTATTAACCACTACAAGCGACTCCACATCGGCACTAAAACCGTCGGAGGTTACCTTTTCTTTCCTACTACCGCAGCCAAACAAAAGAAGAATAACTACAAAAATAATCAGACTTTTAACCTTTCCTTCCATCATCTGCTCCTTTTACTGAAAATATTATAAAATTTGCAAAATTATACTGCCGTACATTCTGGTGTCAAATTTTTTAACTGATTTAATTTGACATCGGGAATCTTTCATTTATTGTGAATAACTAATTATGAATCGCGCATTACTCACCGGAGATGAGGCGGTTGCTCGCGGAGCTTGGGAGGCAGGCTGCCGCTTTGCCGCTGCCTATCCCGGTACACCATCCACTGAAATTCTCGAGTCACTTGCTACATATCCTGATGTCTACTGTGAATGGTCAGTAAATGAAAAAGTCGCACTGGAAGCAGCCATAGGCGCCTCACTTGCCGGTGTCCGCAGTCTCGCAGTAATGAAACATGTAGGACTCAACGTCGCTGCCGACCCGCTTTTCTCTGCTGCCTACATCGGCGTTCGCGGAGGACTGGTGATTGTTACTGCCGATGATCCGGGAATGCATTCTTCGCAGAATGAACAGGACAACCGTTTCTATGGGTTGATGGCAAAAATACCGGTACTCTGCCCTGCTGACAGTCAGGAAGCAAAAGATTTCATCAAATCTGCTTACATCATATCAGAACAGTTTGATATTCCGGTTCTGCTCCGCCTGACTACACGAATTGCCCATTCCGCATCGGTTGTCGGGCTGGAAGACCGTGCGGAAACTGCCCCGCCGAATTATGAAAAACAACTGCAGAAAACAGTATTACTGCCCGCCTTTGCCCGGTTGCGGCATCGGGAATTGATTCTCCGGTTTGACCGCCTTCAGGCATTCACTGAGAAAACGCCTCTCAACCGGATCGAATGGGGCAATCCGGAACTAGGCATCATCTGTGATGGTGTTGCTTATCAGTACGCCCGGGAAGTATTTCCAGATGCCTCATTTCTTAAACTGGGAATGGTATATCCGTTTCCAGCTGGACTTGTCCGTCAATTTGCCGAAAGGGTCCGCCGGCTGGCAGTAATTGAAGAGGTGGACCCTTTCATTGAACTTCAAGTTCGGGCACTGGGCTTGACTGTAACCGGAAAAGATACCCTGCCCCGCACCGGTGAGCTCACACCCGCTATTATCCGCGCTGTTTTTGGCCAGCAAATTTCAGAACACAAGGCAGAAATTGACCTTCCCAACCGTCCACCCGCACTCTGTCCCGGCTGTCCACATCTCGGTCTGTTTTACGCCCTCCAGAGACAAAATATCATTATCGGAGGCGACATCGGCTGTTATACTTTAGGCGCACTCCCCCCTCACAATGGGCTTGATACCTGTATTGATATGGGTGCTTCAATTACCTTCGCTCATGGTGTCGACAAGGCGCTTGCAAACCAAGACCCTCGTTCCCGGATTGCAGTAATTGGCGATTCAACATTCTTTCACTCTGGCATCACCGGACTCTTGAACGTCGTCTATAATCAATCCAATGTCATCACTATCATTGCCGACAATCGCACTACAGGTATGACTGGACATCAGGACCACCCTGGCACCGGTAGAACATTAATGGGTAAAGAAACCGTCGCGATTGATCTTGAACAACTCTGCCGGGCATGCGGAATAACCGAAGTAGTACGGGTGGACCCTTATCTGATCAAGGAAACCAGAAATACTATTCGCCGGCTGCTTAACATCAAAAAACCTGCTGTCGTCATATCCCAGCGGAGCTGTGCCCTGATCAGTGCCCGTCCCGGAGCACCAAAAAAGGTTGACGCTGAAATCTGCAGCGGCTGCCGGAGCTGCTTGGCGTTGGGCTGTCCAGCCCTATCCTTTGAACAGGAAAAAGCGCTCATTATCTCCACTGCGTGTATCGGCTGTGGCATGTGCGTCGAAATCTGCCCTAAAGGAGCAATATTGTGAACCTGCTGGTATGTGGTGTAGGCGGTCAAGGTGTACTACTTTTTTCGGATATTCTTGCCCAGCTGGCGCTTACTGCCGGACTGGATGTCAAAAAAAGCGAAGTTCATGGCATGGCGCAGCGGGGAGGCAGTGTTACCAGCCATATCCGCTGGGGGGAAAAAATCCATTCACCATTGATTGAAGAAGGTACGGCAGATATAATTGTCGCCTTCGAACTCCTTGAGGCAGTGCGTTACCTTCATTTCCTCGCTCCTGCTGGCTGGCTGATATACGATCCGCTTACTATTGCTCCTCTGCCAGTCCAGCTGGGACTGGTGGAACAAATTGCTTCTGAGGAACTTGAGAAACGGATCCAAAACCGGCTTAAAAAATCCCTGGCTGTCCGGGCATTTGACACTGCCCGTACTTTAGGCAATCCACGCGTTCAGAATACGGTGATGCTCGGTGCGGTATCTCGGCTTTTGGAATTTCCGGATGACCTCTATTACCAAACAATCAAACAACTGGTAAAACCACAGTTCGTGGAAGCAAATATCCTAGCGTTTCGACGCGGGCAAGAACTCGTTTCAAAATGACTGATTCCGGTAAGTGTTATTTATACCACATTGACTCCCCATCCAGTAAAAATAATATAGTCATATGTTATCCCTGACCCTGCTTTTAGCAATTACCATCTTTCCCCCGGAGCACGTGCAAGCCCGGGACATTCCCAATGATGAGGGGGGTAAAATTGTCGTCACATGGGATCGAATAAATGCCCCCGAATTGATCGGTTACCGCGTGCTGCGTCAGCAAAGAAATTCAGATAAATGGGATACACTTGCTTTTGTAGGAAGATTGAATAACCGCTACATTGACGATGCTGCAGTTAACCGGATTGAATACCGCTATCAGATTATCGCTGTTGCTGAATCAACACAGGCAGTTTCACAACCTTCAGCTTATACCTGTTCTCTTCCCCAGTGGTTTGACACCTCAACCCTTCCGGCATTGCTGGGCACCGTTATCCTAAGCCTGATTTTCGTCTTCTTCTTTGACCGTGCCAAGAGAGATAGAAATCTTTTCATCCGGCGTATTGCCGGGCTGGATGCGGTTGAGGAGGCTTTGGGCCGGGCTACTGAAATGGGCCGGGCTACATTGTATGTGCCCGGACTTTCCACAATGTCTGATGTTGCAACTATTGCCTCACTGAACATACTGGGGGAAGTAGCAAAGAAAACCGCACAGTTCGGTACCCCGCTGATTGTACCTGTTGCTGACCCGATTGTCTATACCGTTGCTCGGGAGGTTGTCAAGGAGGCATATACCACTGCTGGCAGACCTGATGCTTTCCATCAGGACATCGTATTTTTTGTTACAGATCAGCAGTTTGCCTTTGCAGCAGCGGTCGATGGCATTATGACCCGAGAAAAACCGGCGACGAATTTTCTTATCGGAATGTTTTGGGCAGAATCGCTGATTATCGCTGAAACTGGTGCGGCAACCGGCGCAATCCAAATTGCCGGAACCGATGCGGTCGCCCAGCTTCCCTTTTTCATCACTGCCTGCGACTATACTCTGATCGGTGAGGAATTGTATGCCGCCAGCGCCTACATCTCCCGCGAACCGGTCCTGCTTGGGGGAATCAAAGCCCAGGATTATTCCAAGGCACTGATTGTATTTATGATTCTCGTCTTCTCAGTACTTGCTCTGAGTTTCAACCTGCCGGTCCTGAGCTGGTTGTAGGAGGAACTCGTGAAACGCCGCCTTCCTCTCCTAATCGTTTTAATCACGGGTATCTTCGGGGCTGTCGCCTTCTTTGTCCCCTATCCGGCAATCCGTGCCGCCGACGAAATCATGCGCAACGATGTTCAGCGCATCATAGCTGCTTTCAGTCTCGTACTTGGAGTGGGATCAATAGTTCAGCATCATATGCTGAAAATTCAACGCCGGGCACAGTATTACAGTTACAGCTACATTACAATCATCGCTCTGATCATAACGGCGATTATCGGCGTATTCGGCGGCATTGACGTAACCCGTCCGGGTATTCTTCCGACGAGGTTCGGCAGTTTTTCCATTCACATCCAGACACTCTATTCCAACATGATGGTACCGCTTGCTGCTACTATGTTTTCGCTGCTGGCATTCTTTATGGCATCGGCTGCTTACCGCGCCTTCCGTGCCCGTAATCTTGAAGCAACCCTGCTGCTTTTAGCAGCGTTTATTGTTATGCTGGGGGCAGTACCGTTCGGACGGCTCATTCACCACCAGCTGCCGGCATTCGCTGAGTGGATTCTTGCCGTTCCCAACACCGCATCCAAGCGGGGTATCCTCTTCGGTGTGGAATTGGGCATTTTTGCTACTTCCCTGAAGATTATACTGGGCATAGAACGGGGCTGGCTGGGAGGCGGCAAATGAGTTCAACGCACGAAAACATCTTCCTCCGCCTGCAGCGAATTGACCGGCGCTGGATCTATCTGGTTCTCTGGCTGGTCATCATGGTGCCGCTGATATTCCCGTTCCGAATTCAACCCCGTGCTTCTACTCCGGTGGCACAACTCTTTAACTATATCGATACCATGCCGGAAAACAAAGCGCTGGTTATTTCGGTTGACTTCACACCTGACACCCGGGCTGAGCTCCAGCCGATGGTAATTGCGCTGCTCCGTCATGCATTCACCATTAAACGCCGGGTGGGAATTTTGGCGATGCAGGTTTATGGACTGGGTCTGGCAGAAGAAGCGATTCAGCAGGTAACAAATGAATTCAACTCCCGGGCGCAGACTCACGAAGACTCGGTGATTTACGGAGAAGACTTTGTTTTCTGGGGCTGGACCACACCGCTTTTGACTGTAATGCTGGGTATGGGGGAACGTATCACACGCGTCTTCCCAGTTGATTATTACGGCAATCCGACTGAAAGTCTGCCAATTATGCGCGATCTCAAAAATTACGATGATGTCGGGATCCTTGTATCCATTGCTGCTTCAGCAATGCCCCGCTCTTGGATTAACTTCGCCCAAGTCCAGTTCGGCGTTAACCTCAGCTGTGGAATCACCGCCGTTTCTGCCGCCGACTTCTATCCCTATGTCAACTCCGGGCAGTTCATCGGTATGCTTGCAGGAATGAAAGGTGCCGCTGAATACGAACAGTTGGTTGAGAAACGAATGAAGAATAAAGGTATGGACTGGGGATTGCGCAACACCGGCACCGAAGCCATGTCATCGCAGACTGCTGCCCATCTCGCGATCATGGTATTCATCGTTGTTGGCAATATTGCCTATTTCGCTTCACGAAGGAGGAAGAAATGACGCTCAGCACCGACCCATGGATCTGGATTGCCGCCATTCTGACCTTGGCGATCTTCTCCTTCCTCTACCGGGAAAATCCTTTCTACCGTTTTGCCGAGCATCTTTATGTCGGCATCGCCAATGGTTATGCAATTACATTCTATTGGCACCGCATCCTTGTTCCCAGCTTGTTTGACCGAGTTGGCTCATCCTCCACCCCTCTCTCCACTAAAATCTGGCTCATTGCTATTGCCATCATCGGTGCACTCTACTTCACCCGATTCATTCCGCGTATCTCCTGGCTTGTCCGAATTCCGATTGCCATTGTGCTCGGCTATGCCAGCGGAGCATCGATCCCGCGCGCCGTCTCAGGAGAAATCATCCGACAGATGAAAGCAACGATCATCACTCGTGCCAGTTTTGCCAACTGGCAATCCGGACTCTGGGCAGTTATCATTCTCATAGGTGTCATCGCCACCATCAGCTACTTCTTCTTTTCTACTGAACGCAGAGGACTGCTGAAGCCTCTGAGTTATGCGGGCATCATTTTTATCATGATCGGATTCGGCGCTTCATTCGGTTATACGGTCATGGCGCGTATATCGCTATTTATCGGCAGACTGCAGTTCCTGCTCGGCGACTGGCTCGGATTCATAAAATAAACCGCAATCAGCCTGCCATGCTGTCATTAATCGCAGCTATTTAAACTTGACCGGTTCTGATATTGAATTAGCATATTAATTTATGGCACAATACGATTTGAAACGCATCCGGAATATCGGAATCGCTGCACATATCGACGCCGGTAAAACAACCACAACAGAACGGATCCTTTATTATACGGGCAGAATTCACCGCATGGGCGAAATTGATGAAGGCACGACTCAGATGGACTGGATGATTCAGGAACGCGAACGGGGTATCACAATCACTGCCGCAGCAACCAGTGTCAACTGGCTTGACCACCGGATCAACATCATTGATACCCCGGGCCATGTAGATTTTACTATTGAAGTTGAACGCTCGCTCAAAGTCCTGGATGGAGCCGTTATTATCCTCTGCGGCGTTGGTGGCGTAGAACCTCAGACCGAAACAGTATGGCGCCAAGCGGATCGCTATCGGGTGCCCCGGATTGCCTTCATTAACAAACTCGACCGGATCGGAGCCGACTTCTACCGCGTAGTGAAAATGATGAGGGAAAAATTTGAACAGATTCCTCTACCGGTTCAGCTGCCAATCGGAATTGAAGATCAGTTCACTGGTGTGATTGACCTCATTACTCAGGAAGCCTGTGTCTGGCAGAGTGATGATCTCGGAGCCACCTACAAAACATTTCCAGTACCTCAGGAACGCATTGCCGAAATGGAAGAATACCGCCATCAACTGCTTGATATCCTGACAACATTTGATGAAACACTTCTGGACAAATATCTTCGCAGCGAAGAAATTACCCCGCAGGATATCAAGACAGCGATCCGAAAAGGCACTCTGGAAATGAAAATCGTGCCCGTATTCTGCGGTGCCGCATTCCGGAACAAAGGCATTCAGAAATTACTTGACGGTATTGTCGATTATCTCCCCTCTCCTCTGGACATACCGCCTGCCAAGGGCATTAATCCCAAAACGAACAAAGAAGAAATTCGTCCCGCCGACCCTTCGGCACCATTTTCGGCACTGGTTTTCAAACTCAGCTTCGACCCCCAGCGGGGAATGCTCTCTTATATTCGGGTATATTCCGGTAGAGTTGAAACTGGTGATGTGGTCATGACGATTCCGGAAATGAAGCGGGTACGGATTCTGCGTCTAGCAGTTATGCACGCCAACCGGGTAGAAGAAGTAAACTCACTCGCCGCAGGTGAAATTGGGGCTGTAATCGGGCTGAAGGAAAGCAGGACCGGACAGACGCTTGCCGATCTCGCCCATCCGATCGCCTTTGAACCGATCAAACCGCCGGAACCGGTGGTCTTCCTCGCCATCGAACCCAAAACCCGCGCTGATGAAGATCGACTTCATGCCGCCCTGGAAACAATGTCGCTTGAAGATCCGACCTTCAAAGTCAAAACCGATGAGGAAACCGGTCAACTGATCCTGTCCGGCATGGGCGAACTGCATCTGGAAATTCTTCTCGACCGGCTTGCCCGCGATTATCGTGTTGAGGTTCATTCCGGCAAACCTCAGGTGTCCTACCGGGAAACAATTACCACTGCCGCCACTTACGAGAGCCGGTTCATCCGTCAGACCGGGGGTCGGGGGCACTTTGCTGTCGTCAAACTCACACTGGAGCCATCCAAGGATGGCAACTGGATTGTAAATGAAATCCGCGAAGGAACAATCCCAAAGCAGTTTATTCCCGCAATTGAACAGGCAATCGAAGAGTCATTCGAATCAGGCGTCCTTGCCGGCTATCCGATCATCAATACCCGTGTGCGGATTATTGATGGCGCCTACCATGAGGTGGATTCAACTGATGTCGACTTCAAACTGGCAGCTACTCAGGCGTTCCGCGAAGCCTTTCTCCTAGCGCACCCTACATTCCTAGAACCAATAATGGAACTGGAGGTCGTTACTCCCGAGGCTTATCTCGGCAACGTCCTTGGTGATATCAATGCCCGGGGGGGGAAAATCATTCATCTTGAGCCGGTCAAAGGACACCAGATTATCACCGCTGAAATTCCTCTCGTCAATACCTTTGGCTATGCTACCACGCTTCGCTCTCTGACCCAAGGCCGGGCAAGCCACTCAATGCAGTTCAAGCGCTTCAGCCCGGTTGATGAAGCAACGCGCATCCGCCTCTACCCTCTCTTCGGCACTAAGCCTTCCTGAAACACCGATTTTCCTTGACACATATTCATCCGGTTGCTAAACTGTGGCGTATGCAGCGGCAAACTCTGCCATCAGGGGCAGAAAAACAAAAGGAGGTACTTATGAGAAAGGCATTACTGCTGGGAATCATCCCGGTTGTCTGCCTGACCATGCTCACTGGCTGCATCCCGGGATTCTACACCGTAGGGACTCTTTACACCTCAGTAAGGACGCCTGCGGAAGCAGTCGCCTACTACGGACCGACCGCAACCCAGGCTGCCAAGGTCAGCAAGGTTACTGCAACCAATATTCTCGGCATCATTGCCACCGGTGATGCCAGCCTTGAAGCAGCTATGAAGCAGGGCGGTATCAGCAAGGTGCACCATATTGACCAGGAGGTAACGAGCATCCTTGGTTTGTGGTCAACCTACACCATCATCGTCTACGGCGAGTAACCTGCCACCTAATACATTCGGACAGGAGGCGTTCCGCCTCCTGTTTTTTTTGCACTCTGGGTGATTTGCGGCTATAGTTATAGTATGAACCCAGCGATTTTTCGGGAATATGACATCCGTGGTATTGCTGATCGTGATCTCACCGACGAAGTAGTTTACAGGTTCGGTCAGGCGTACGGCACTTATATTCAGTCCAAAGGTGTATATCAGTGCATCATTGGTCGTGATGTTCGACTTTCGGGTCCGCGAATTGAAAAGACGTTGGTTGCGGGGCTGACCGCCACTGGGGTAGATGTGGTAAAAATCGGCATTGTGCCCACCCCAGTGTTTTACTTCTCCTGCTTCCATCTGAACATCAACGCAGGAATCATGATCACCGCCAGCCACAATCCACCGGATGAAAATGGCTTCAAAATAGCCCTGCACAAAACTACAATTTACGGTGAGGAAATCCAGGAGCTGCGCCGGTTGATGGAAGCAGACAGATTCCGCACTGGCAAAGGGCAAATCAACGAAACTGATGTTATTCCCGCCTATATTCAGCTGTGCCACCAGAAGGTAAAAATTACCCGTCCGCTCAAGGTGGTATTTGACCCAGGTAACGGCACCGCCGGCGTGCTGCTTGAACGACTGATCAGCGGTTATCCGCTTCAGCCGACATTCATCAATCTGAACCCTGATGGCGCATTTCCCGCCCACGTTCCAGACCCGACCGTGCCCCAACATCTTGAACAGGCGGTCAGCCTAGTGCGGGAAACGGGTGCCGACTGCGGATTCGGTTACGACGGTGACGCCGACCGGATTGGTGCCATTGATGAAAAAGGAAATACGCTCTACGGCGACCGGCTGCTGGCAATCTTTGCCCGTGACATCCTCACCCGGCATCCTGGTGCCAGAATCGTGTTTGAGGTCAAATGCTCTCAGGGGCTGGTGGAATATATACAATCACTCGGGGGTATTCCGGTAATGTGGAAAACCGGTCATTCCCTGATCAAGGCGAAGATGAAGGAAGAAGGAGCACTGATTGCTGGCGAAATGTCTGGCCACATGTTCTTCGCCGAAGACTATTACGGCTATGATGACGCCATTTTCGCCTCCCTCCGTCTCCTTCAGATCCTTGATACCACAGGCAAATCCCTTTCCCAGCTGACCGCAGAAATCCCTTACTACTGTGCCACTCCGGAAATCCGGGTCCGGATTACGAGCCCGGATGCCGACCAGCTCAAATTTCACATAGTCAAAAAATTACAGGATCATTTCCGAAAGAACTATCAGGTAATTGACATTGATGGTGCTCGGGTAGTTTTTGACGACGGCTGGGGTCTGGTGCGTGCCTCCAATACTCAACCGATTCTCGTGCTCAGGTTTGAAGCCCGCACGCCGGAACGGCTAAAGCAAATTGAGGAACTTTTCTGGGAACAGCTCCGCCAGTTTCCGGAAATAGTTCTCCCAAGGCGCAAAAATTCCGACACCCAAAGTTGAAACCAGCAGAACGGCTCCTGCGCCGGGCTCTGCCCCCCAATCAGCTGCTCAAAGAAAATGAACGGGTGGTCATTGGAGTTTCTGGAGGGGCAGACAGCCTGTGTCTGCTGCTGACACTTGTAAATTACAATCGCCGCCAGCAGTTGAACTGGCAACTCCTACCGGTTCACATCCACCCCGGCTTTCCGGAGTGGAAAACTGAAAGAATCGAAAAAATCTGCACTAGACTTGGACTTAGCTGCATAATTAAACAAATTGATGTGCCCCAGAAACTCCGGCAGACACACTCGGAGTCCTGCTTCTTCTGTGCCCGGGAACGGCGCAAAGCGCTGTTTCAGACTGCAGCAAAACTTGGTTGCACAAAGGTTGCACTCGGACACCATCTGGAGGATGTGAATGAGACCTTTCTCTTGAATCTGCTTTTTACCGCCTCTGCCAGCACCATCATTCCGGTCCAACCGCTTTTTAACGGTGCCCTGACCATCATTCGCCCCCTCTATTACTTCACTGAAGAGATGATTCGCTCCCGCCTGAAAAGCGCCGGCATCAGACCGGTCCGTAACCAATGCCCCTACCAGCAAAAAAGCCACCGACTTTTGGTTCGCCGTTTCCTCAACCGGCTCAGTCGGCAGGACCACCGGATCAAAACCAATCTCTTCTGGGGAATTCATAATCTCAAATTCCAATATCTCCCCTCAAAAAGCTTGGTAACTTCAAAAAGGGGTGCTGACCAAAATCAGCACCCCTAATCTTCTGCTGCAAGCCTGTCAGCGGTTGAGAACAATCCGTCCGGTTCTTGTCTCGTCAGCAATCAGACGGCAGAAATAGACGCCGGCTGGTAGTCTCTTCCCCTGACTATCAGCTCCATCCCAGTTAATCTGATACTCCCCTGCGGGCACCACGCCCGATATCAGCCTGCGCACCGCCCTGCCCGTAGCATCGAAAACTGCCAGCTCAGCATTACCGCTGTGAGCAAGTGAGTATTGAATCCGGATGCCGGCACCGGAAGCAGGATTGGGACCGAGGAGACTCAGATCGGTCCGATATCGCTTTACCTTTGGCTGCTCGGCAACTCCGCTTCCGGTAACAATGATATCCTCCAGCGGTCCATAATCACCCCAGCCCCAAGTGGAATTATAACCCCGTACCCGATACCAGTATTGACCGGGTTCAGCAACCGTAACCTCATACATCGTGTCGGTAATATTACTGGCAACCAGCCGGCGACTGGCAAATGACGGCACCGGATAAACATCATCAACATACACCCCGCTGCCCAATGTATTATCATCCGTCATATACCGAAATCGGATGTAGACCGATTTTCCTGCCCATGGATCAAGTGAATAAGCCTTACGTAGCCACCCCCCGGAATTGCCGTCGTAACGGTTATGCAGCTGAATCCACTCCTTGCCTTCCAGCGACACTTCGGTCACCACAACATCATAGTTTGCTTCGGTATTATACCAGATCCAGTAAATCAGACTGTCACCGGGTTGAACCGGATAAGGATCAGCGGTCATCGCATAGTTGGAAATGTTGTTTCCCGTCCCGAGTGACACACTGTAACTACCGGCATGCTTCTGTGTGGATGACAGTGAAGCACCTTGCAGAACCCAGCGGGCAGAACCGGACTCAAAATCCTCGGTTACCACACTCAAACCGCTCAGCTCCTCCAGCTCCCACTTCTCCGGATGATTATGCTCAGGCCGGATCGGAGACCAGTGCACAGTAAATGTGCCGGTAAGACTTGAATCCATCACTGCCAGAATCGGCCTAGGTACCACACCTTCCAGCACCTCACCAATTGAATCCGCACGGTTAAAGAGATACCAGATGCCCTTGAACACTTCGCGCTGAATTGCATCCAGCTGACTTACATTCTGATAAAAAGTCGTACCAATCTCAAAAACATAGGAAAGACAGGGAAAGCCACCGATATGCCGTGCCCAGCCATACATCCAATCGATTGAGCCGCCGGCAGTCGGGTAAAGCTCACTTGAAGGCTCGGGGGTATAAGTTCCTCCGGAGAGCTTCTGCATCTGCTGTGCCATCCTCTGACCAAGACTGACAAATGTATTGTTGTCAGGTGGTGTCTCGCCATTTCCATAGGGCCAGAGCACCAGTTCAGAATATGAATGCAGAGAAATATCTGCCAAGAATGTCCGCTGTTTAAAGAAGTTACACAAGGCATTCACCTCATAACCCCAGGCACCATATCCGCCCATGAATGTTTCATCCGAAGGTAGGTGAGAAGATCGTGACCCCGGAACGAGCGCCCCCCAGTCTGCCATTCTGGAACCGTTGCAGGCACCATTATAATCGCGATTCGGGTCGCAACCGATAGCCGAACCGTAGGGCTGACGGTTCTTGCGCCAGCTGCGCTGACTGGGATAGTCATAGACATAACCGTCAACATTTATAATCGGGAAAACCCAGAGTTCGTGATTGTCAACAAAATTCTGAAAAGCTGGGTTGGTTGTGTAGTTGCGCAGTATCGTATCGGCAAAATACCTTGCCGCCTGAGGTGTCGCCCATTCCCGGGAATGATGCATCGCCTCCAGCAGCACCTCGGGCTCCTCCTCATCCAGATTCACATTATCCGAAATTTTGACTCCGTAAATCCAGCGTCCCTGATAGGTCTGACCGATTGACTCCAGCCGACAGATTGAAGGATAGCTTGCTGCCCAGTTGCGCATAATCGATAAGAGCGAATCGTAAGAACAGTAAAATCCAAACGCCGCCGCTTCCTGCTTCTGTGCCTCCAAGTCCGGCACTACAATCTCAGCCTTAAGTCCGGAATTGAGCACCAGCGGCAGATCACTTTCGTCCACCAGCAGGTCATAAGACTTGCCGGGCTGTGCACCGGCAATTTCAATTGAACTTCCCTTAAAGGGAATATGCTGATAAAGCGTGGGATAGTCCGGCACATCAACCCGGACAATCATCTGCCGTGCCTGTACTGCCGGGGCGAAAAAAATTAACGCCGAAAGCAGTACGACAGTAATGATCAAATAACGGACATTTCTCACCTTGAACTCCTTTTTGGTTATAAAACTTGGTGACTTTGACCGAGCCATCGTAATTTAGATTGATGTTAATTATATATCCGGGTGCAGAGAAGTCAAATTTAATTTGCTCCATTCATTTCGGTTCCAGTGTTTACCATGTTTTTCTATGTCCTGCCGGGGCAGTTTTAGCAGAAAAATTGTTCGGAATATTAACAAACTCTAATGTAGAAAGACAAGCCGGAAACTACCACTATCCGGTGCCAGCTGAAAATACAAACCGGAAGTCATGATCCCCCCCGGCGCAATTCTTCTGCCTGCAGAATCATAAATAACGTCTCCAAGGGCAGAACGGAATCTGCTCCTTGCCCGCCGGAACCGAATCACCGGTCTTTCTTTATCTCCTTCCCTGATCCCCGGAGGCAGTGACCCTCCACTTTCCCGATACCGGGCTACGAGCTCGGGATAGAACCGCTTGGCGACATTTGAGCTGAAAATGAAAAGCACATTCTCGTCATTGTTGAAATTGGCATTGTTGGACCAGTTTGCAGAACCGGCAATCACCTTTGAGCGATCAAGGACAACGATCTTTTCATGCAGCACCTTACTGCCGAACGGTACGGAATCAATCAGTACCGGGATACCGCTGCTCTTGAGCACCGGATACTGAGAAGCAGGGTCATTTGCCCCGGATTTGTCAATGACGCCTAGGACCGTAATCCCATTCTGCCGGCGTTCAATCATCACCGTCCCCAGTGGCTGATAGGTAAAGGAAAAGATGACAAAAAAGATCTCCTGGCGCGCCTGTCGGAGCCAGGCGGTGATGGAATCAACCACCCGGTCCTGAGGTGCAAAATAGACATATACCGGACAATCTTCAATGAGAAAACGGTGGACGGTCAAAACATCCTGCTTCCGGCTGTGAAACCGGGCGCTGTCCCGGACTGGCAGACCGCCTGATGAACCCCACATCTGATTGAATTCATCAAGATATGCCCGGGCAATGCCGGAATGAGCAATTTCAATTGCAAAATCGGCATTAAGTTCATCCTGATTGGGATTATAGGAACCGGTCCACAGCAGATCATTCAGGCTGTCATCATCAGCCAGATCGCGGACAGCAAACTTGTTGTGCATATAATAAGTTTCCCCCGGAAATCCGGCATCTGACCAGACCGGAATATCGGCATTCCGCAACCGTGCCACCCATTCATCGTCCATCCGGCTGTTGTCGGTAATCACCCGTACCCGGACCCCGCGGTCGTGCGCCCGAATCAGCGCCTCAACGACATCACTACGGGAGGAGTTGTAAAAGCAGTAGTCAACTGAAGCAGTCGCACCGTCAAGAAAGTCCACAAGTCTTCTTCCCAGACTGTCGGCGGCAAAATATACTGCCCGAATTTCTCCTCTCCCAACCTGACTCACGAGGAGCTGGATTATCAAAAGCAGCATCAAGTTCTTTTATCTTATTGTTTCTGCGGCTGGTGTCAAATTGCATTTTCTTGACTTTTCTGACCATTATAATTAAGATATCTGTCCATGATAAAACAGACTCCATTCTATCCGCGTCATCTGAGTGCCGGCGGCAAAATCATCGAGTTTGCGGGCTATCATCTACCAGTTCAATTTAAGGGCATAATCCCCGAACATCACCACGTGCGCACGAAAGTAGGAGTATTTGATGTTTCTCATATGGGCAGAATCCGCATTTCGGGAAACGATGCACTCCGGTTTATCAATCATATGACCACTAACGATGCATCAACATTGGCGGTATATCAGGCACAGTATTCAGTCATGTGTTATCCTGACGGTGGAATTGTCGATGACCTGGTAGTTTACCGCCTGCCAGATCACTATCTACTCGTAGTCAACGGCGCCAATAATGAAAAGGATACCCAATGGCTGCTTGAGCACCGCAACGGCGATGTCCGGATTGAAAACATTACCGATGCAGTAGCACAGCTGGCGATTCAGGGCCCCAAAGCCGAGCCCTGCCTGCAGAAAATCTGCTCAATTGATCTTGCACCTGTAGGGTTCTACTGGGCAACCGAGGGCAAAATTGCTGGTATTGACTGCCTCATCTCCAGGACCGGCTATACCGGAGAAGATGGATTTGAACTCTATATTCCCGCGCAAAGCGCTCTTGCGGTCTGGGATGCGCTGATGGAAGCCGGCAGGGAGTTTGAAATTGAACCGATCGGGCTTGGTGCCCGTGACACCCTGCGGCTGGAAATGAAATACTGCCTCTACGGCAATGACATTGACCAGACCACCAACCCGCTCGAAGCCGGACTCGGCTTCGTCGTTAAGCTGGATAAACCGGGCGGATTTATTGGGTCTGAAGTATTAAAGCAGGTAGCACAGGAAAAACCGGCACGCCGTCTCGTCTGCCTGGAGATGCTGGAAAAGGCAATTCCCCGTCCCCGCCTGCCGGTCTTTGCCGATGACAATCAGATTGGCATCACGACCTCAGGCACGATGTCCCCTTCGCTGAACAAGGGAATCGCCCTTGCCTATGTCCAGCGCCGGTTTTCATCATCCGGGACCGAGTTGACGATAGAAATCCGCAACCACCGTGCAAGAGCGGTTGTAGTCCCCCCACCATTTTACAAGTCCGGCTCAAGGAAGAAATAAGGAGGATATAAATGGCACAAATTCCTGAGGATCTGAAATATACAAAAACCCACGAGTGGGCAAGAATTGAAGGCGACATTGCCACTGTGGGAATCACCGATTTCGCTCAGCACGAACTTTCCGATGTTGTCTATGTGGAGATCACCGCACTTGGCAAAACGGTCAAACAGAACGATCCGATCGGTTTTATCGAGGCGGTCAAGGCAACATCGGATATCTACGCCCCACTCTCGGGAGAGGTGATCGAAGTAAATACTCAAATCCACAAGGCAGAAGGCGAGGCGCCGGCAATGGTCAACCGGGACCCCTATGGTCAGGGCTGGCTCTGCCGAATTAAAATCTCCCACCCGGAAGAGATTAACAGCCTGCTGGACCATACCGCCTACGCCGAACTGGTAAAAAGATCGGAGCATCATTGAATTACGCGCCTCATACTCCGGAAGATATTCGCCAGATGCTCGACCGCATCGGCGTAAAAAACATTGACGAACTTTTTGATACCATCCCGGAAGAACTCAAATACCGGCACCGGTTCAACCTTCCCCGACCTCTTTCCGAACCCGAAGTAATCAGCGAGCTCAGTCGCCTCGCCCGCCTCAACGCCGGCACTGACCAACTGATCTGCTTTGCCGGGGCAGGTGCCTATGACCACTACCGGCCGGCACTTATTGATACGATCATCTCCCGGTCGGAATTCTATACCGCATATACTCCTTATCAGGCTGAAGTCAGTCAGGGGACACTCCAGTCAATCTATGAATTCCAGTCCCTTGTCTGCCGGTTGTTTGAAATGGAGGTTGCCAACGCCTCCATGTATGACTGCGCCTCCGCCTTGGCAGAGACAGTTCACATGGCACGGGACATTACCGGTCGCTCTCAGGTGCTCGTCAGTGCGACCGTTAATCCGGTCTATCGTGAGGTAATTGCCACCTATGCCCATGGCTTGAATGTCCCGATTGTCGCCATTCCGGACAAAAACCTGCTCACTGATCTCGATAGACTGCAGAAACTGCTCAACACCGATACCGCGGCAGTAATCATTCAGCATCCGAATTTCTTCGGTGCGCTGGAACCAGTTCAGGAAATTGGCCGGCTGACTCACGAAGCTGGTGGACTGCTTATCGTTGCCGTTGATCCCATATCTCTTGGTATCCTTCAACCACCCGGCGCCTATGATGCCGACATTGCGGTTGCAGAAGGTCAGGGACTGGGCATTCCCCTTTCCCTGGGCGGACCCTATCTCGGAATTCTGACTGCCAAAAAGAAATACATCCGTCATATGCCTGGCAGGATTGCCGCCCGTACAGTTGATGTTGAAGGCAGGACCGGCTATGTGCTGGCGCTTCAGACCCGGGAACAGCATATCCGGCGTGAACGTGCCACCTCCAATATCTGCACCAATCAGGCGCTGTGTGCACTGGCTGCCACCGTTTATCTTGCCTGGATGGGCAAAGAAGGAATCAAAGAGGTTGCCCGGCAGTGTCTGGCAAAGGCAACATATCTTGCCACTGCTATTGCAGAAATTCCGGGCTTTAAGCTGCCCACCTCTGCCCCCTGCTTCAAGGAATTTGTCGTAGAAACCCCAGTCCCGGCAGGTGAAATTATCGCCGCCGGGGTCCAGCAGGGGATTCTGCCTGGCGTTGATCTCGGACAGTTCAACCCGCAGTGGCAGAACCGGCTGCTCGTTGCGGTCACGGAAAGACGCACCCGTCAGGAGCTTAATCAGTATCTATCATTCATCAAACAGTTCAGGAGCAACTATGGAATGTAACCTGAAGGCAAACCGCAACAACTGCACCTGCACCTATGAACCGTGCGCCCGGAAAGGACGCTGCTGTGAATGTGTGGCTTATCACCGCCAGCACGGAGAAATCCCCGGCTGCTTCTTTCCCCCGGAAGCAGAAAGAACCTATGACCGGTCGATCGACCGGCTGATCACCAGTATGAGGAAAAAATGAAACCGGAAAAATCACTCTTTGAACTTTCCTGCCCTGGCAGACGTGCCTGGTCTCTGCCGGAACTTGATGTTCCTGCAGTTGACCCGGCTGCCGTTTTCGGTTCTAATATGGTCCGGGCTGATAATCGCCTCCCGGAATTGTCGGAAATTGACATCATCCGCCATTTCACCCGGCTCTCCACGCTGAACCACCATGTAGATAAAGGTTTCTATCCGCTGGGCTCCTGCACGATGAAATACAATCCAAAGGTCAATGAACTGACCTGCAGGTTACCCGGCTTTACCAGCCTTCATCCCTACGGACCGGAAACGCTGATCCAGGGTGCACTCCAGCTGATGTTTGAACTCGGAGAATTTCTGAAGGAGATTACCGGATTTGATGCTGTAACCCTGCAGCCTGCTGCCGGTGCCCACGGTGAACTTACCGGCATCATGATGGTGCGCAGGTATTTTGAAAAGAAGGGTGAGAACCGTAATCTCGTGCTTGTACCCGACTCGGCCCACGGTACTAACCCCGCTTCAGTAGTGCTTTCCGGATTCCAGGCAGTCCAGATCAAATCCACTGACCAGGGACTGATTGACCCGCAGGAGCTGATGCGTACCTGCAACAACTCCGTTGCCTGCCTGATGGTCACCAATCCCAACACCCTCGGGCTGTTTGAGTCGGAGATCAAACGGATCTGCGAAATCATGCACGAGCAGGGTGCACTCGTCTACCTTGATGGTGCCAACCTCAATGCCTACCTGGGAATTCATCGCCCGGCTGATGCGGGCTTTGATCTGATGCACATCAACCTTCACAAGACCTTCTCCACACCGCACGGTGGTGGCGGACCCGGTGCCGGACCGGTTGCGGTCAAAAAACACCTGGAGCCATTTCTGCCCCGCCCGGTAATTGTCAAAGGCGAAAATGGGTACAGGCTGGAATATGACCGTCCTGATTCCATCGGCAGAGTTCTGGGTTCCCTAGGCCAGTTTTTGGTTCTGGTCCGCGCCTACACCTACATCCGTATGCTCGGTGCCGATGGTTTGAAGCGGGTCGCCGAATGTGCGGTGCTCAACGCCAATTACATCCGCCGTGAACTGGAAGGAATTTACGAACTTCCCTACGCCCGGCGGTCCCTGCATGAAGTGGTCTTTTCTGGCAACAACCTCAAACAGCACGGCGTCCGGACGCTGGATGTGGCAAAACGGCTGCTTGACTTCGGCCTGCATGCACCCACTGTCTACTTTCCGTTGATCGTACCGGAGGCGCTGATGATCGAACCAACTGAAACTGAATCAAAGGAATCGCTCGATGAATTCGTCCAGGCAATGAAGCAGATCGCCGAGGAAGCCCGAACGCAACCGGAAATCCTCCATAATGCTCCCCACTCTACTCCGGTGCGCCGGCTTGATGAAGCACGGGCGTCAAGATTGCTGGATGTCAACTATCAGGAATAGATGTTTGCCTCTGATATTACCCCCGAACGCAAGACCGAGATTCTGACCCGAATCGCCCGCAAGACGGTCGAGCTCCGGCTTACGCCGGTAGCGATTGTTCTGCTGGAATCAACCAAACCGCTCTCCTTTGTCGGCTCCCAGCTGATGGTTTTTTTCCAGCCAATCATCATGGCGCTTTTTCCCTTCCACCAGTATGATGAGATTGCCGCCCTGTTAGAGGACCGCGCTAACATTGAAATTCTGATTCAGACGATTGAACAGCTGGAAGAGGAGCGCCGAGGGCCTAAAACCGAAAGTGAGGGTGAAAATGGACAAACCAAAGTTTGATAAAGAAAAGATTACCCGTATCCTTGCCACCGACTGTGGCTCCACTACCACCAAGGCAATTCTGATTGAGAAACGGGGCAGTGAATACCGGCTGATCGTCCGGGGTGAAGCACCGACGACAGTTGAAGCCCCGTTTGAGGATGTAACCAAAGGTGTGCTTAACTCGGTGATGGAGGTGGAAGAACTTTCCGGGGTTAAACTGGTCAAAGGCGAAGGCATCTACAAACCCAAGGCAAGTGAAAAAGAAGGAACTGACATCTACATTTCCACCTCCTCGGCCGGTGGCGGCTTGCAGATGATGGTTGCCGGGGTCGTACTCACGATGACCGGAGAAAGTGCGGCCCGGGCAGCGCTGGGTGCCGGCGCCATCGTCATGGATGTCATCGCCTCCAACGACGGCCGGCTTCCTCACGAAAAGATCGAACGGATCCGGACCCTGCGGCCGGACATGATTCTGCTCTCCGGCGGGGTTGATGGCGGCACCGTTTCCCATGTTGTAGAACTGGCTGAACTGATCGCCGCGGCCGATCCCAAACCCCGTTTCGGTATTGGCTACAACCTGCCGGTCATCTATGCCGGCAACAAGGACGCCCGGGAACTGGTTCTGAAGACACTGAAGGATAAAACCAGTCTGGTAATTGTTGAAAACATCCGGCCCGTGCTTGAGCGGGAAAATCTCGGACCGGCACGGCATAAGATCCATGACCTGTTCATGGAACATGTGATGGCACACGCACCCGGCTACCGGAAACTGATGGAATGGACCGATGTCCCGATCATGCCCACACCCGGTGCGGTCGGACTCCTGATTGAAAATATCGGCAAAAGTCAGGGGATTGCGGTCCTGGGGGTGGACATCGGCGGTGCCACCACCGATGTATTCAGCGTATTTCAGGGCATTTTCAACCGCACCGTCTCCGCCAATCTCGGCATGTCCTATTCCGTCTCCAATGTGCTGGCTGAAGCCGGTGAAAAGAACATCATCCGCTGGCTGCCGCTCGACATCCCGACAAGCGAAGTCCGGAACCGGATTCGCAACAAGATGATCCGGCCTACTACTATACCTTCAACTTTGGAGGACCTGAAGCTGGAGCAGGCAATTGCCCGTGAAGCCCTGCGCCTTGCACTTCAACATCACAAATCGATGGCAGTCGGACTCAAGGGTGTCCAGCAGGAGCGGACCATCTCCGACGCCTTTGCGCAGGCACGCACCGGAGAAACACTGGTCAATATGATGGAACTGGCACTGATCGTCGGTTCCGGCGGTGCGCTCTCCCATGCCCCGCGCCGGGCACAGGCGGCAATGATGCTTTTGGACGCATTTCAACCCGAAGGAGTCACCCGGCTCACCGTAGACTCCATCTTCATGATGCCTCATCTCGGGGTGCTGACTGAAGTCCATCCGGAGGCAGCACAGGAAGTCTTTGAAAAGGACTGTCTGATTCACCTTGGCACGAGCATCTCACCGGCGGGCCAGGGCAAGGAAGGCAAAACCTGTGTTCATGTCAGGATAATCAAGAATAATGGAGAAACATTTGAGGCAAAGGTTAACTTCGGTGACATTCAATGCCTGCCCCTCCCGGTAGGTGAAAAGGCAAAGGCGGTGATCACTCCGGAGCGGGGATTTGATGCCGGCGCCGGCTCGGGCAAGACCGTTGAAGCGGAAGTGGAAGGCGGATTATCCGGAGTGATAATTGACGCCCGCGGCCGGCCGCTGGTTTTGCCCGAAGATGATAACACCCGGCGCCAGCAGCTCAACAAATGGGCAAAGCAGCTTAACGCCTATCCGGATTAGCACCGCACTGCCCGCGGTAGTCCTCAAGAATCTGCCGGTGATCAAAAACTAAATTAACCTCATCCAGTCGGTCCAGCTCCACCAGCATGATTCTGCCTGCATCATCCCCGGCACGCGGTTCTCCTCTGCCCTCGGCGGTAAAAACCACCGAAACACAGTGCCACCGTGGGTCGCGCTTCGGATCCGAATAGACATGAAACTGCTGGAGATTATCCAGCTCCAGACCGGTTTCCTCCCGGATCTCCCGCACCACCGCCTCCTCCACCGTCTCGCCGTAGTTCACAAATCCGCCCGGCAGTGCCCAGCCCTTCGGCTCATTCCGCCGGTAAATCAGCACCACCCGGTCCCGGAGCCGGATTATGCAGTCAACCGCCAGTTTCGGCTGCCTGTATCTCATCAAGATAACTCCTTAATGCCTCCTGCCAGGGTCTCAACTCCAAACCGAACCGGCGCCGGTAATGATGATTGTCCAGCACCGAATATGCGGGCCTCGGTGCCCGGCGTCCGCTTTCGGCGGTCGTAATCGGTATGACCTTGCAGTTCAAGCCGGCAAGCCTGACAATCTCCCGGGCAAACTCAAACCAGGTACACTGACCGGAATTGGTCAGATGATAGATGCCGTAATGTTCGGAGCGAACAAGCCGCACCAGTGGCAGACACAGATCTTTCGCATAAGTCGGCGAACCGGTCTGATCATTGACCACCCGGAGCTCACCATCCACCTTTGCCCGGCTGAGAATCGTATTGACAAAATTTCTGCCGTGTCGGCCGAAAAGCCGGCTCGTCCGGACAATAAAATAACGCCGGCAGTTCTTCATCACCACCTGTTCACCCAGGTATTTGCTTCTGCCGTAGACCGAAAGCGGATTGGGCCTGTCGCTCTCCCGGTAGGGTTTCCGCTTCCTGCCATCAAAAACATAATCGGTTGACAAATACACAAGTTTACACCCAGTTTCCGCCGCACCGAGCGCCACCGCCCAGGTCCCCTGAAAATTTACCGCCAGCGCCCGCGCCGGCTCCGCCTCACAGCCGTCAACATCGGTCCAGGCGGCAAGATGGAAAATCACCTCCGGATTTTCCTCGTGGATGGCGTTAATACACTCCTCAATCCGGGTAATATCATGCTCCGGCAGATCCCAGCCGGTAACTCTGACACCTTCAGCCCTGAGAAAAAAAGACAAATAAGTACCCAGCAAACCCTTGACCCCGGTAATCAGCGCAACCACATCTTCAGTTTAACCTGCCGGTAGCAAAAGGCAAGCGGTTCAGGAGTTGACAGCGGAATTCATGCTGACTATATTTAAGCTATGAGCAATCGCTGTCGCTGTCCCTCCTGCAACCGTAAAGAAACCCTTGCCGGCTACTTCTGTGAAAAGTGCAATTACAACTGGGAGGAAGAGGCATATCTGGAACCGGATGGCAGAGTCAGCAGCGCCTCCTGCCCCCGCTGTCTCAAAGCCTGCCGGGCAGAAACCCTGCGCTGCGCCAACCCTGCCTGCATGGCGGTCTGGCCCCCACCTGAAGAGGTCTGAAGCCTGAGACCTACAGCAGTCCGTGACTGCGGAAGCTGTAATAGGAACTGCCGGCAATTATGATGTGATCCTGTACCCTGATTCCCAGGAGCTTGCCCGCCTCAACCAGCCGTCTCGTCAGTCTGATATCCTCCTCTGACGGTGTCGGGTCTCCGGAGGGGTGATTGTGCACCAGAATTACCGCCGGTGCATGGTCATGGACCGCCGCATCAAAAACCTCGCGCGGATGGGCAAGGGTGGTGTCCAGACTGCCGACTGAAACCTGTTCGGTCCTTATGTGCCGGTTCCGGGCATCAAGCAGCACGGTAAAGAAACACTCCTTTTTCTTCTCAATCAGGCGCGGCAGAAGGAGTTTTACCACCGCCTCCGGTGAGGTCAGCTCTTGTCTCTGCTCCGGAACCTGACTTTCGAGGTAGCGACGGGCCAGCTCAAACGCCGCCTTGAGCTGACAGGCTTTTGCCAGACCGATACCCGGCACCTGCTTCAGCTCCTCAATACTTGCCTCTGCAATCCGCGCCACCGAGCCGAAACGCACCAAAAGCTCATGGGCAATCTCCCGCACCGGCACTCCGGATGTTCCCCGGCTGATTAAGACCGCAAGGAGCTCCTCACCGGAAAGCTTGTCCGCACCATAGCGCACCAGCCGTTCCCGGGGACGCTCCGCTGCCGGCACATCCCGCATCGTGTAGCGTCTGGAGGAACCGGTTTCTGACGCTCGACTCATTTAATCACAAACTCCCAGGAACACCAGGCATCATCCGGATGCCGGTCCGGCGGGCAGAAAAGACAACGGGTCTGTATCCGCTCATCAACCGTTCTGGCAAACCACTCATATTCAACCAGACCCACAGTTTTGCAGGGAAAGTCATCAAGCCCCTTGCGCTTGCGCGCCGCCTGCACCCGGCACTCCTTCATCGTAAACACCAGCCGGTTCTGGGTCTGCTCGGTGATCTCCTGCCGGTTGATAAAGGCATAGAGCCGGAAACCCAGAGCCCGCGCAAGTCCGGAAATTCCGCTTCCCGGCGCAATACCGTGCCGCTCCATAATCCGCCTTGCCTCAATCACGGTAAACTGCCGCCACGCCTCGGCATCAATCTCAATCGCAGTTTCCATGCCGAACCTGCGCTCCACTCCCTGAAACCACAACCCGTCATGCGCCAGCCAGTTCTTTGCCGCATCCTCAAGGATTGAAATCAAAAAATCCCGGTCCAGCTCGGCAAGCTGGGGATATTTTTCTTTATAACTACTTTCCATAAATTCCTGTCAATTCGGCAGTTGCAAGAATATGATTCTCCATCATTCCGGCAAGTCTGCCGGCAGATATTCCCGGTTCGGCACCGAAAATGGTATCCAGTGCGTAAAGCCGGAAAATATACCGGTGCGGCCTGCCGGGTGGCGGTTTGGGTCCGTTATACCCCAGTTGTCTGAACCCGTTAACCCCCTGCCGGGCGCCATTATCCAGCACACCCGTTTTCGGCATTCCCTCAGGCAGGTGCCGGACATCTGCGGGCAGGTCATAAATCACCCAGTGAATGAATGTGCCCAGCGGCGCATCCGGGTCAGAACAGATTAATGCAAAACTTCTGGTTCCGGAAGGCACATTATCCCAGCGCAGTTCGGGCGATACATCCTCGCCATCGCCGGTAAACTTCCTGGGAATCGTCTCTCTATCAGCAAAATAAGGACTGGTGATTACAAGCACCGGGCTATCTTCAGTCACAGATACACTCTGCTGACTGGAGGTAGTTGACTTCGGTCCTCCACAGCCGGTTAGTAAAATGACACTCAATATTATTACGGGTATCAGTTTCCTGCTCATCGTGTTCCTCCTGGATAAGATATAGATTATGCCCGGCTGGCTTGCAGTCAAATCTGGCTTTTGAGGTGGATTTGACTCATCCGGTGCACTGTTTATAATAGGTAAAAAATGCCATCCCGACCTGTCCGTGAAGCAATTAATGCCATTCTGTTGCTCCTGCCGGCACTCCTCATTCTCATCGCCTTTCGCATAATTCCGATTCTGCTGTCAGTCCGGATGAGTCTGTATGACTGGGGTATGGCTGGTCCCCGTTCCTTTGTCGGCCTGGGAAATTATCTTGAAGTCCTCAAAGACCCGATGTTTTACAAATCACTCCTGAACACCGGCTGGTATATCATTTTTGAAGTCCCGGTAACAATATTTTTCTCCCTCTTTATCGCCCTGCTGCTCAATCAGCGCATCCGCGGCTTGAGTGTCTACCGGACCATCTATTACTTGCCGGTGGTCACCTCCATTGTTGCTGTATCTGTTGTCTGGAAATGGCTCCTTCATCCGGAACGTGGCGTCTTCAATTACTTTCTTTCCCTCGCTGACATCACCGGTATCCGCTGGCTTCAGGACCCGCGGGGTATCTTCCAGCTGATTCTGGGCAGTCACGGCAACAATCTTCCTTATGCCCTGCGCGGTCCGTCAATTGCCCTGATCTCGCTTGTCCTGATGGGCATCTGGAAGGCGCTCGGCTACAACATCGTCCTCTTCCTTGCCGGTCTGCAGAACATTCCTAAGACCTATTATGAGGCGGCAAGGATTGACGGCGCATCCCGGTTTAAAACCTTCTGGAAAATCACCTGGCCTCTGCTCTCACCGACGACCTACTATGTTCTGATTATGAGCTCAATTGCCGCCTTTGAGACCTTCGCCCAAGTCTGGATTATGACCGGACCACCGCCGGGCGGACCACTGGGCACTACCAAAGTGGTGATGTATTATTTCTATGAGAATGCCTTTGAACTCTGGCGCCTCGGTTACGGTGCTGCAATTGCCTTTATTGCCTTCCTCATTATCCTTTGCCTGACCATCCTCCAGCGGCTGGTTCTGGAGAAAAAGGTGCATTATGGCTAAAAGAACCGTCCGCAACCTGCCGGTCCATCTCCTGCTGATTATGGGCAGTGTCTCTATGCTCCTGCCCTTTTACTGGATGGTCGTCACCTCACTCAAGACCCCGCTTGAGGCGTTGCTCTTTCCGCCTACCTGGATACCGGCAAAGTGGCAGTTCAGTAACTATCTCGAGGTATTCCGCCAGATTCCACTGTGGCGCTATCTGGGCAACACTGTGCTCATCACCCTGCTGTCGGTTGCGGGCATCCTCTTCACCGGCATCCCGGCAGCCTACGCCTTCGCCCGGCTCCGTTTTCCGGGGCGGGAAGTCCTGTTTATGCTCCTGCTCGCCCTGATGATGATTCCGCTGCCGGTCTACCTTGTCCCCTCTTATATGATCCTCTACCGGCTCGGCTGGATTGACACCTATGCGGCAATGATCGTGCCCTGGATTGTCAATATCTTCTCCATTTTTCTCCTGCGCCAGCACATCCGTCAGCTGCCACAGGACCTGTTTGACGCCGCCAGAATTGACGGCCTTTCCACCCTTCAAACTCTCCTCCGGATTGTCATCCCGTTGTGTCGGGCGCCAATTGCCACGATCATCGTCTTCAATGTCATCTCCAGCTGGAATTCCTTCTTCTGGCCCCTGATCGTTACCAACTCCGATCACATCCGTCCCCTGCAGGTGGGACTGGCATACTTCTCCCGTGAGCAGTCCACTAACTATACCCTGTTGATGGCAGCGACTACACTCTCCATCATTCCGCTCGTTATCCTTTTCTTTATCGCCCAGAAACAGATCATCCAGTCTCAGGCACGTGCCGGACTTAAAGAGTGACCCGGTTCGCTCCCGGACCTTCCTCCGGCTCACTCAGCTTATCTTAGCAATATCTTCACTCGAATCCGGAAACTGCTACCTGATCTGGGCAATGGCATTCAGCGCCTCAGCGATCCGGTCGCGGAGTTCAGAATCGTTATCCCGCAGTGCACTCATCAACGATTCAAAGGAATTGGCGTCCTTTACCGCCCGCAGTACATAGGCAGCGCTCTGACGCACCGTCGGATCACTGTGCCGCATTGCGGTCATCAGCATCTCAACAATCCGTGAACCGAGTTTCACCAGCGCCCACGCCGCCCGCTCCCGGGCATCCGGATCCTCATCCCGCAGGACTCCAATCAGTGACTCTACCGCCCGGATATCCTTAAGCGATCCAAGTGCCCACGCAGCACTCCGCCGGACTGCAGCATCTTCATCCTGCAGTGCGTTAATCAGCGCATCCACCGCCCGCGCATCACCGATCTTTCCCAGCGCCTCAGCTGCATAACAGCGTACCCAGGCATGCTCATCCTTAAGCGCCTCAATCAGCGGTTCAACCGCACGGGCATCCTTGATCGCACCCAGTGCCCATGCCGCACTCCAGCGCACATCCCAGTCCTCATCCTTCAAAGCAGCAATCAGGGCATCGACCGCCCGCGCATCCTTAAGCATCCCCAACGCCATCGCTGCACCGCGCCGCACATCCCAGTGAGCATCCTTGAGCGCCTCAATCAGCGGTTCAACCGCACAACTGTCCTTCGTCGCGCCCAGCGCCCACGCTGCGCCGCTACGTACACACGGGTTTTTATCCCGCAGATTTTGAATCAGTTTTCTAATATCCTCCATAACTAGCTCCCTCCCTTCCTAAACAGGAATTCCTTCCCTATATATATAATTATACACTCAGGTATGCATTTTGTCAAACGAAAATTCAAGGCTGGAATAGTGTTCACCCATCAGCCAGAACCAAATACACAATAACTTGTCCTGCAATCGCCAAATATCTCCTGCAAACGGAAAATCTGAACTGACTCAGGAACGGAATATGTGTACAAATCTGCACATATAAATATTGTAACAATTAAATTTATCTATATGAATTTATTGCAATTATATAATACCAATGCACAAACTGGCATATTGGGGGTTCATCCGGAGTAATTAAAAGGCTGGCTTTTTCACCGACCTGGGTCATATGACCCGCCACAAATCACCATTGGCAGTCCGGAGTCACACTCAAGTTTATTACTGAGTCCGGACTGCCGTTCGATGACATGGCTCCTCTCTCCATCAGGTTTCCCCGCGGCTTTCCCCCATTACCGCTCTCCATCCGGAATGCTTTGGAATAACCGGACCGGTAAATAGGAATTTTGGCTAAGGGGACGTTGTTGACAGCCAGCCTGTGAAAAGGTATGCTCATACAAAAAAGAAAGGGGCTGGTTTATGACCTTTCACATCTATCTGGATTCCAATCCTGTTTTTCGTGTGAACATCATCGCCGAAAAGATTGTGGAAGAGGGCGAGAATTATGTCCTCTATGATGACAAGGGCAACAAGGTTGCCGAGTTCAAGAAATCCAAGATTCTGGGCTACGATATGAGCGAGTTCTAATCCGGTTCTTCGGAAAATGGCTCCTCGTTCAGCTCCCCTTCCCGTTCCTCAATCAGCTTATTAATCTTGAGCTCTGCCGCCTGCAGTTTTTCCCGACACTGCCGCGCCAGCTTCACCCCGCGTTCAAACAGCGCCAGCGACTGCTCAAGCGGCAGACTGCCATTCTCCAGTTGCTTGACTATCTTCTCCAGCTCGGCAAGCGCCTGCTCAAAATCAATTTTTTCCTCACTGTTCTTGTTTCCCATTTTCTCCTCCCGGGATTTTTTCCTGCACCCCGCACTTCAACCTGCCGTCACTGAGCAGGACCAGCATCTCTTCTCCAGGTTCCACCTGATTAATCTTCTTGATTAATGTCCCATCCGCGCTGAAACACAACGCATAGCCCCGTGCGAGAATGGCAAGCGGACTCAAAGCGTCAAGTGCGCCGGCAAGACGCGCCAGCCGGGTGCTCAAACCTGTGACGGTGCCGGTAATCGCCTGCTGCAATCCGGTCTTCAGTCCGTTCAGCTGAATCATGCCCTGCCGGATTTTCACTGCCGGATTCTGATGACTGAGCCGTTCCCTCAGCCGGTTGAGGGTTTCATTCCGAACACTGATCAGCCGGCGGAAGACGTCTCTCATCTCCGCCTGCAGGATCTCGGCATGATGATGAAACTCCCGGACCCGGCGCACCACCTGCTCAAATGCCCGGTGCCGGCTGAGTTCGTCAATCCGCTGCTCAAGATGAAACAGCAGATCCTGAATAGTCATTACCAGTTCCTTTTCTGTCTGTTCAAACCGCTGCTCCAGCTCCTGCCAGCCCTGTGCCACTTTCTGAGCAGCGGCGGTCGGAGTTGCTGCCCGGTAATCGGCAACAAAGTCCGCAATCGTGTAGTCTACTTCATGGCCAATACCGGTAACCACCGGAATTCGCGAGGCAGCGATCGCCCGGGCGACAATTTCCTCATTAAAGGGCCAGAGGTCCTCAATTGAACCGCCACCCCGGCCCAGAATTATTACCTCCACATCATCCCGCCGGTTGAGCCCGGCAAGGGCGCGCGCAATCTGTTCGGCAGCACCCTCCCCTTGAACCTGGACCGGATAAAGAAGGACGCGGCAGTGCGCCCGGTGCAGACGCAGCGTCTTGAGCATATCCCGGATCGCCGCACCGGAAGGGGAAGTGATAATCCCGATCACCCGCGGCAGTTTGGGCAGAGGACGTTTGCGTTCGGGGTCAAACAGCCCTTCCTTTTCCAGTTTCCGCTTGAGCTGTTCAAACGCCTGCTGGAGCGCACCAATACCCCGGGGTTCAATCGTATCAAGAATAATCTGGTATCTGCCTGATGGAACATAAATTTCCAGCCGGCCATGGGCAACAACCTGCATCCCGTCCTCAAGCCGGAATTTCAGCTTCTGAGCTGAACTCCTGAAGCAGGCGGCATCAATCTGTGCCCCCTCATCCTTCAGTTTAAAATAGATATGCCCGCTGGAATGATAGTTCAGATTTGAGACCTCGCCGGTAATCCAGAGATCGGAAAAATACTCATCAAGCATCCCGGCAACGAGTGCATTTACCTGAGAAACGGTCAGGATTTTCCTTGCGGGAACGGTTGCCACTGTCTACCTAACAGGAACGGCTATTTCCGGGAATAATCATAAAACCCTCTGCCGGTCTTGCGTCCCAGATAGCCGGCAGCCACCATCCGGCGCAGCAGCGGACAGGGACGGTATTTCGGGTCCCCCAGGTCCTGATACAGCACCTCCAGAATCGCCAGCACCACATCCAGACCGATCAGATCTGCCAGCGCCAGCGGACCCATCGGATGATTCATCCCCAGTTTCATCACTGTGTCGATCGCCTCCCGGTCCGCTACCCCAGTCTCCAGACAGAAAATTGCCTCATTAATCATCGGCATCAGCACCCGGTTGGAGACAAAACCGGGCGAATCGTTAACCACCACCGGTGTCTTCCCCAGTTCCTTGGACCGGGCAACAATTTCCTCAATAACCGCATCTGCAGTCGCAAGACCCCGCACCACCTCCACCAGCGGCATCAGTGGCACCGGGTTCATAAAATGCATTCCTGCTACTTTCTCCGGTCTTCTGGTTGCTGCCCCCAGCAGGGTGACCGAAATGGTGGAAGTATTCGTTGCTAGAATCGAATCCGGACTGCAGAGTTTATCCAGCCGGGCAAAGATATCTTTCTTCACCGCCACATTCTCGGTAACCGCTTCAACCACCAGTCCGCAGTCCGAGCATGCCGCCAGATCCAGATTCGGAGTAATGCGCCTTATGGTCTCCTGTGCGCTCTGGGAATCAATCTTTCCCTTTTCCACCAGTTTGTCCAGGAATTTTTTAATCGCTGCCAGTCCATTATCAATCAGCCGCTGTTCCACATCCACCAGAATCACCTCGTAACCGTTCTGAGCAAAAACCTGGGCAATGCCGGACCCCATTGTTCCGGCACCAATCACACCAACCTTTTTATTATCCAATCTGCCTCCTTTTCTGTAAAATACCTTTTTAATGATTAATGTCAATTCTGCCTCTGCCAGCTGCGAATCAGCTCCAGAAGCCTGCTGCCGTTCTCAGGGGTGAACTGGAACCTGCCGTCCGGCATCAGCTGAACAAGCAATTGGGGTTCCTGATGTTTGAGCCAGTTAAAAAACTGCAGCCCCTTGCCGATGAGCTCAGCCCGGCTTGCCGGTTCCAGCCGGATGCGCACGCGGTTAATCTTGCCATCTTCCAGCAGAAAAACCGCCTGATACTGCAGTGGACTGCAGCCCAGCAGCTCAAGCCAGATGTTTCTCTCCTCGAGCCGGCAGAAGACTGAATCCGCTTCCGTCTGCAGCTCAAGCAGTTTCAGCCGGGATTGCACTGCCTGCCCGTAAGCCAGAAAATCGCCGATTTCAGCCCGGCCCTGAGCCACCACACCCAACCCGGCGATCTCGATTCCGGGTTCGCTGGTAAAAAGTCCCAGCAGCCGTGAGGGACGTCTCTGCCCAAAACCCTCGACAAATCGCTCGACATTAACGCCACCCCGAAGATATGAACCTGCACGACCATCACCTGGTTCAATTACAGCGGCGCACCCGGCAAATATCAAAAGCCAGAACAGATTTCTTGCCACTTAATGTTTTAACCGATACCCGGGCGCAATCAAGCTCGCCCTGATACAGGGACGTTTTTCCACAATTGACACTCGCTTGGAACCGGTTATTCTTTAAAAATATGATCCGGGTGTGCGTGCTCTTTGCCGCCGGCATCAACTGCGACGAAGAAACCGCCTATGCCTTTGAACTTGCCGGAGCCTGTCCGGAAACGGTCCACATTAACCGGCTGAAGAAAAAACCGGCCCTGCTCCGTAACTATCAGATTTTTGTAATCCCCGGCGGATTTTCTTATGGCGACTATATTGCCTCCGGCCGGGTGCTGGCAAATGAAATCAAACATAATCTGTCAGAAGAAATCGAGCGGTTTCTTGCCGAGGGCAAGCTGATCCTCGGTATCTGCAACGGTTTCCAGGTGCTGGTTAAAAGCGGACTCTTGCCGGCACTGGAAAAGCCGTTTGAACCACAGCGGGTGACCCTTGATACCAATGACTCCGCCCGTTATGAAGATCGCTGGGTTTATCTGAGAACTGAAACGACACCCTGCGTTTTCACCCGCAACCTGCCTGAGATCGTGTACCTGCCGGTTGCCCACAGCGAAGGCAAGTTTATTGTTGATACGCCGGAGACTCTCCGGCAGCTCAATGCCCGCGGACAGATAGTCCTCCGCTATGTCAATGCCCGGGGCGAACGGGCAGGCTATCCTGATAATCCCAACGGATCAGTCGAAGGTATTGCCGGCATCTGTGATCCCACTGGCAGAATCTTCGGCCTGATGCCCCATCCCGAACGCTATACCAGACGGGAACACCATCCCCGCTGGCATCGGGAAAATTTGACAAAACCGGATGGAATTGTCATATTTGAGAATGCGGTCAACTATGTCCAGGAAAACCTCTGAACCTAAAGAGACCAGAATTACCAATCACCCGATATTAACCTTTAATCGGGGGAAGAAGGTTACTTTTTATTTTGAAGGCAAGCCGATGCAGGGCTACCTTGGAGAAACGATTGCAGCCGCACTGGTTGCCAATGGTGTCAAGGTTTTTCGTTATACCGAAAAGCATAAGCGTGCCCGCGGATTTTTCTGCGCAGTCGGCAAGTGCTCCTCCTGTCTGATGGTGGTGGATGGAGTACCGAATACCATGGTGTGTATGGAACCGCTCCGGGAAGGGGTCCGGGTTGAGCGTCAGCACGGCCGGGGAAAACTGTAAAGGAGGCAGAGTGAAACACACGGAAATTGCAATTGTGGGCGGCGGACCGGCCGGGCTGTCAGCAGGAATTGTTGCTGCCCGGCTCGGCGCGCAGGTAACCGTAATTGACGACAACCCCCGGCTTGGTGGCCAGCTGATCAAACAAACCCACAAATTCTTCGGTTCCCGAACACATTACTGTGGAACCAGAGGAGTTGATATCGCTGCCATTCTCGAACAGGAACTGCGCAAAACCGGCGCCGAGATTGTCCTCAACACCACTGTGATCGGCCATTTTCAGCCGAACATCCTCGGCCTCGCCAGCAGTCAGCAGTTTACCAAACTTACCTATGACCGGCTGATTATTGCGACCGGTGCCTATGAAAATAACGTTCTGTTTGAAAACAATGATCTTCCGGGCGTTTACGGTGCGGGTGCGGTTCAGACGCTGATGAATGTTTATGGCATCAGACCGGGCAAAAGGGTACTGATGATTGGTTCGGGTAATATCGGCCTGATTGTTTCCTATCAGCTGCTTCAGGCGGATGTGGAAGTTGCCGCAGTTGTTGAAGCGCTCCCCTATATCGGCGGCTACCACGTCCATGCTGCTAAACTCCGCCGCTGCGGGGTGCCAATCCTGACCTCCCACACGATCAAAGCTGCACTGGGGAAAGAATATGTAACCGGTGCGGTTATCTGCAGAGTGAACCGGAAATTCCGTCCGATAAAAGGGTCGGAGAGAAAACTGAAGGTCGATACTATCTGTCTGGCAGTAGGACTCTCCCCATTGATAGAATTGTTATCTCAAATCGACTGTTATCTTGTGTATATTCCGGAACTGGGAGGCTTGGTTGCCTGGCATGATGAAAACCTGCAGACCAGTGTCCCCGGAGTCTATGTCGCCGGTGATGTCAGCGGAATTGAAGAAGCATCGACCGCAATTTTAGAAGGCAGAATTGCTGGTGCTCATGCCTTTCTGTCTCTTAAAGGTAAAGAAGCTAACCCGGAAGCTGAGGCGATTATCCGTGATGCCCGGCGGGAACTGGCAGTAATTCGCCAGGGTCCATTTGGAGAGAAAGCCGCCCGGGGCAAAAGACAGCTGCAGCAATATACACCTGCCCGTCCGGTTATCCAGCAATGAAACGCCGGAGCCGCAGACCTCCGGTCCGACCACCAATTCCGGTCAAAAACGCCGGTTTGATCCGGAAATTATTACCCCATCTGGTACTCAGCCTTGCGGTCTTGGTCTATTTCTGGAACACTCTTAATGGCAGAAGTTTTTTCTGGGAGGATATTCTTTATCAGTATTACCCATTTCACTACTTCCTCTTCAACCAGCTGCGCCAGTTGACAATCCCGGTCTGGAACCCGTATATGTTCGGCGGAATGCCGTTTCTTGCCGATATTCAGACCCAGGTATTCTACCCCCTGAACTGGCTGCTGGCATTTCTTTCCACCAGCAGTCAGCGGCTGGTCTTCTGGATCGTGGAATTCAAATGTATTTTACACATCCTGCTCGGAGGAGTCGGATTTTATCTCCTGATGCGGGAACTCCGGGCATCACCACTTGCCGGTCTCATCAGCGGAATGACCTTTGCCTTTTCCGGCTTCATGATTATGCATATCATCCATCTGACTCTGATCAGCACCTTTGCCTGGTTTCCCCTGATTCTGCTGTTCTTTTACCGGACGCTCAGCTCACGGCACATCCGAGATGCACTGGTGGGCGGAATGCTTCTCGGCATCGCCAATCTTGCCGGGCATCCCCAGATGACATTACATATGGTATACGCCCTGGGATTTTTATTTCTGCTTCACATTATCTCCAGCTGGCGTGCTGAACGCCGGCTTATTCTCACCACTCACCTGCCGCTGTTCCTCCTGAGCATTCTCACCGGCTTTGCCCTTGCCGCCTGCGCCTATCTTCCCTCATACCGGTTTTCCTCCTTTACAGTGCGAGAGCTGATGACCTATGCAGAATCAGCCGAACTGTCCCTGTCGCCGTCATTTTTGATCACAATATTCATACCCAAATTCTTCGGAAGTATTACCGGCAGCGGCACTGATACTGTAGAATTCTGGGGCAATCCCGCTGCCTACAGCTACTGGGAAACCGCTGTTTATTTCGGAATTATCCCCTTCTTTCTGGGCATTATCGGTATTGCCTTCAGTAAACACCGGCTTCGCTGGCACTTCGCCCTGCTGGCATTGGTCGCCCTGCTGTTGGCACTCGGGAAATACACCCCGTTTTATCGGTTGACTTTCGAACTCCTGCCCGGCTTCAACCGCTTTCGAATACCGGCACGGTTCATAAATCTCTTTACCATCGCCTTTGCCTTCTTTGCCGGACAGGGAATCGATGTGCTTCTGAATTCAAAACTGCCGGTTAAACGGCTGCTGATACCGGGTTTCGGTCTGCTGGCGTACGCGATTGTCTTCAACCTTGCACTATTAGCCGGCGCCTTTAACCGGATATTTCCGGCACTGAATGAAACATCTATCTTCAGCAACGCCCTCAAGCAGTCACTATTATTTGTTCTTCTCGTCACAGCAGCGCTTTTCTTCAGCTGGCTGACACTCCGCAACCGGGGAAAAAGCAGTGGCTTTGCCGCCATTCTGCTCGTGGTGAGCTTTCTTGACCTTTACCAGTTCGGACACAGGTTTAATCAGAGCTCGGTAGGACCGGAAGAGTTCTATCCCCGACGTCCATTCATCGACCAGCTTGTTCAGGAATCCCGCACTTACCCCTTCCGGATCAACGCCCGGGTGGGACAGTATATGGTCCTGCAACGCAACGAAGGCCTGCTCTGGCAACTGGAACTGCTGGAAGGATACACACCATTGAAACTCATTGACTATGTAACCTTTGACATACCCCAGCAGCGTAAGAACAACCTGCTCAATGTCCGGTATCAGATAATGGTAGACTCGGTCAACCGTTCCACCGGATTAGTCCGGAATCCTGATGCCCTTCCCCGTGTCTGGCTGACCGATACCTTTGTAGTTGTAAAAGACCGCCGCGAAATTCTGACCAGACTCAGCGAACCGGATTTTGATTACCGGCGAATTGCTGTACTGGAAAAGACTCCTGAACCGCTGCCTGAACCAGACAGTTTACCCGCCGGTTCAATCACAATTGTTCAGCGTCAGCCGGAAAAGATGATGCTCCACGGGGAACTCAAACGGGCGACTCTGTTGATGATATCCGAAATATTCTATCCGGACTGGCGCGCAACCATTGACGGTCGTCCGGCAGAAATCCTCCGAGCAGATTACTGCCTGCGCGCATTGGCTCTTCCTGCCGGAACTCATACAGTTATCCTTTATTACGACCGGCAACTGCTCAACATCGGACTCTTCATCAGCATCGTGACTCTGCTGGCAGTGTCTGCAATTTTATTTATTTTTCCCCGGTTCAGAAATAAAGGATCAGCACCACACTTATCATCCACAAAAACACATCAATGATCAGTGGCAGATCGGTAAAAAGCACCTTCTCCGGTGCCCCTCCTTCTTCCCGCCGGTAAACCAGATACAGGTACCGGTAAATTCCATAGAGCACAAATGGCATTGTCAGAATCAAATTGTGTGTTCCGAATTTGTGCACGGTTTCGGGTGCAATGGTATAAAGACAGTAGGTAATTACCGTGGCTGAAGTTGCCACGGCAATCATCTGATCCAAAAGCGTCTCGGAATACTTGCCCAGCACACTGCGGTGGGAAATTCCTCCGCCTTCAAGAAAGAGCAGTTCGTGCCGTCTCTTGGCAAGGGCCAGAAAAAGAGCAAGGAGAATAGTACAGACAAAAAGCCAGGGAGAAATCTGAACTGCAATCACATAAGTACCAGAAATTGCCCGCAAGGCAAACCCGGCTGCCACCACCATCACATCCAGCACTACAATTTTCTTGAGTACGAATGAGTATCCCAGCTGTAGTAAAAAATAAATAGCAATCACCAGCCCGAACCGCCAATTCAGGTAAAAACCTCCCCCGATACCGGCTCCAACCGCCAGCACCGCCGCCACCAGTGCGGGCAGAACTGGCAATTCTCCGGCAGCGATTGGCCGGAGTCGCTTCTTGGGATGAGTACGGTCGTTTTCCCGGTCAACAACATCATTAATGACATAGACTGCACCAGATACAAGACAGAAGAATATAAAGGCAGCTGCGGTCCGCACCAACTTATCCCAGGCAAGCAGATTTTCAGAAAAGATCAGCGCCGCAAAAACCAGCAGGTTCTTAACCCACTGCTTCGGACGCATTGATTTAACAATGTGCTTGAGCATAACACACAATAACTACTGATAACCAAAGTAATGTCAAACAACTCCTCAGGATTTCCCCGATAGCAGACCGACAATCAGCCGGGCGATCTGCTCGGTAGCACCTGCAGGTTCAAGTTTCCTTCTGACTGCCCCCAGCTTTGCAATTACTGTCTGACGATAATCGCATTCATCAAGCAGTCTAGAAATCTGACTGATCAACTGTTTCTGATCCGGGTTAAGATACTCCGGAACAGCTGCCTCCCCTGCAATGATATTGGGCAGTGCAAAATAGGGGGTTCGGACGAAAATCCGGACGAGAAACCTGCTCACCGGCTCCAGGTGATAAGACACCACCATCGGAATTCCCAGAATCGCCAGTTCTGCTGTGACTGTCCCCGATACTGTCAGTGCTGCCCGTGCCCAAGAAAAGACATCATAACGGTGTTGCAATCCGACCTGCACTACACCCGGTGGCAATACGCTTTCCTTACCCCCAACAATGACACCATGAAGCCTCGGATGTCTCATTTGTAAATGCTGAAATACGCGGATAAAGAGCAGTTGATGAAAATCTATTTCATCCTTTCTTGTTCCCGGCAGTAAAACGATATATTCTTCGTCTTCCGGAATCCCCAGCATTTCATACACCTCCCTTCTGCTCATCTCCAACTGCAACGCGTCGTAGAACGGATAACCGAAATAAACTGCTCGTATACCAGCCTGCCGGAAAAAATGTTCTTCAAAACTGAATAAACATATTACCTGATCTGCAGCCTGCTTCAGCAATCTCACCCGCCATTCACCCCAAGCCCAGCATTGCGGTGGCGCGATAAAAACTGTCGTTAGCCCTGTTGCCCGCAATTTCTTCCCTAAATGCAAATTAACAGTCGGCATGGAAATCAGCACTGCCAGATCCGGCTGGCAATTAAGGGCAGAAGAGAGCAAACGCTTAAGCAACCTTCGCCCCTGAAGCAATTTCGGCAGTATCTTGGGAGTGAATCCAAAGGCATCACCGGCTACATCAGTAAGATCAAGATAGCAAATTTCAATCTCACTGCTTATATCTCTGATTTTTTTGCTGAGCAGATCTGCGAGCACAAACCCTGATTTTTCCCCCGCAGTTATCAGCACGCGCATATCAAGAAACTAACGTCTGACCATTTCAAGTCAACGCCGTGCCGGCATTCAATCTTGACCATCTGCCTTAAAAATTTAACATCATATTAATTGGTGAATTTAGTCAATCATCTGATTAATGGGAGTATTAATCTTTCTGCTATCCGGCAGATATCAGAAGTTGCCGGTCTGCTTCACCGCCTGAAATGGGCGCCATCTCATGCCGGCAATTTTTCGCTGCGTCTGGGACAAATGTTACTGACCAAAATTTCTGGTGCTCGTATGAAACAGATTTACCACAATCCTCTCCCCTATCTTTGTCTTGTCTATCCCGCCCACACTGGCTGCCGTTTCACCGTCAAACCCGCAGATGCGCTGCCCACTGAAGAAATCTGCGCTCACATTCTCTCCCAGCGGATTATCGCTCGGTATCGCCCTCAGGAAAAATGGATACTCCATTCCCACCCCGGAACGATAATCCGATTTTCTCTTGAACATACTCCTGACGCAGTGATTTCGGTTTTAAAACGGCAGCGCACGCTCGCAGTATCCGCAATTCCCTTCTTTCCTGCCGGTTCAAGAGAACTTGCCCGTGCCACCGCTAAGGCATTCCGATACGCCCGCGTAGTCATCTGGTGCGGTCATGGTGCTATTGCCTCAGGGAAAACTCTGCGCACAGCTTTCGAACGCATCAGAGCTGTTAACGAACAAATGAAGAAGGAAACCGCCAGTGAAACATAAACACCCCAAACATCTGCCTGCCCCCGACGGAATCGAAACATTCTACGAAGTTCGCTCCCGGGATTCCAATCTGCCTCAGGAAGAGTTTCTGCGTTTACCCCGCCACCCGGTTTACATTGTTCTTGATAATCTCCGCAGCGCCTTTAATGTCGGAGCTATTTTCCGACTTGCAGATGCCACCCGCGCCCAGATGGTAATTACCTGTGGTTACACTGCCCATCCGCCGCATCGGAAGCTGGCGCAAACCGCACTGGGGACCACTAACACCGTTCCCACCTGCCACTATGATTCCATCACGGACGCACTGCACGAATTGAAACTAAAGCAAGTACAGATCATCGGGCTGGAAACCGTTGTCGGTGCCAAACCGTACTATGCAGTAACCTATTATTTTCCAGTAGCAGTCGTCCTGGGCAATGAAGCGCTTGGCGTGTCTCAGGCGGCGCTGCAGCTCTGCGACGAATTAGTAGAAATACCGGTGTTCGGCTTTAAGAACTCACTCAATGTTGCCACTGCTGCTGCGGTCATGCTTTATGAACTTCTGCGCCAGGGCAACTGGCTCAGTCCACCGGTCTGAATCTGGGGATACAGGATTTCAGCACCGGCCGCTTGTAGATACCGACACCGATGATAAAACTGCGCCAGCTGATGAGCACAAAACCGTTTTCCACATCGGCAGCGATCTCTACAGTTCCGCCATTGATCAGCTGTTTTGCCTGTTGTTCGTCAACTTCGATCTGGTTGGCAGTCGCTTCCCGGCCGAGAAGCTGCATCGCAAATGTTGTTGGCTTGATGGAATGCGGGAAAATCCGGCACAGACGCAGACCCCGCCGCAGCGGCTTCACTGCGTTAAACCTGATTACTTCCGGTGTCCCGATGAAAACTGTTGCCTGCTCCGTAATGGTTTCAAGCCCCTGGAGCCATTCTTCCGGAAGACCGAACCGGTTGCGCAGAAACTCAACTGGTGACATCATCAGGTTTTCTGATTAACGCAACGAAGAACGCCTCGGTATTATTATCCTGAGGGAGAATCCGGCGACACCGTCTTATTGCCGATGGAAAAGTGTCTCCCTCCCATTCTGTCAATGCCGGTCTCATGACGAAATTATCCAGCTCTACTGGCAGAATTTCGGCTTCGGGAAATCTCTTCAGCAGATAGGCAACTACCGCTTCATTTTCCTCCGGTGCGATTGTGCAGGTCGAATAGACCATCTGGCCGCCGGGTCTCAAGGCCTGATAGCCAGCACAAATCAACCCTTTCTGTACCCGGCTGAAATTTGCAATCCCGCGTACCGACCAGCGTCGCAGAGCCTCCTCGGTCTTTCTGATTGTTCCTTCAGACGAACATGGTGCATCTACCAGTACACGGTCGCAACTGGCGGCAAGCTTCCGGCCGAGTACAATTCCGTCCGCCCGACAGACCACAACATTAAGGCAGCCCATACGGTCAACGTTTCCAATCAGCCCCCGAAGCCGTTCAAGAGAGAGATCATTGGCAATAATCAGTCCCCGATTCCTCATCAACGCCGCCATCTGTGTGGTCTTTGATCCCGGAGCAGCTGCCAGATCCAGGACCTTGTCCCCGGGCTGAGGATCAAGAACCACCGGTGGAATCATTGATGCCGCTTCCTGAATGTAAATCAAACCCAGAAAATGCGCCAGCTGTCTCCCCAAACCTCGGCCATTCTTGACCGTGTATGCAAACCGCAGGTAAGACAGGGGCTCAGGATCAAGTTCTGCGAGTAATGGCATCACCTCCTCCGGTTCCGCCTTAAGTGTGTTGATACGGAAAACCTTGGGTAATGGTGTAAGCATCGCCTCCAGAAACAGATCGAAATCGGGTATAAACTGTTCATACCGGCGGCAGAACTCCTCCGGAAAAAGCTTTCGAACCCCCTTCATATCGTCTTCACCAGCATCCTTGACCACCGCTCCAGCCTTTGCAGTGCCTCCAGCTTTTCCCGGCGCCCGATTCGTGCTTCCTTTATTCCCTTCTCCAGAAATGAAAGAGACCGATCATATTCACTCCGGTTCACAGGATAGGGATAACCATCCTTACCACCGTGAGCAAAGGTATAGGTTACCGGATCCCGGAAGGAAAGCGGTGCACCGTAAATCACATCGGCAACCAGTGCCAGCGCCCGGACGGTCTTCGGACCCACACCCGGAACCAGCAGGAGTGAGGCAAAATCGGCCGGAGGTTGTTCGTAAGTTTTTATCAGCACCTTTTTAAGATAATTGGGCGAAATATCCTGGATCGAAACTGGATGCTGGGCTGGCAGTCTTATCTGCGTGAATTCTTTAATCGTCTTGGCGGGAAATTGCCGGGCAATAAACGTCGCTGTTTCCCGGGCAGATTCTGCCTCGCGTGCGGTCAGATTTAGCACCGTGCCACCGGCGGGTCCGGCAATGCCGGTATGAGGTTCGACGACAAAACTTTCCATTCCTTCTGAAAACCAGTGGTAGCGTCGTGCCCAGCCCGTTACCTCATTCATTCCCTGCTGGATCACCGCCCAATTTCCATTAATTGTCCCGATAAAAAGATGATGGTAAATCTGAAACCCGTCCTGCAGGGCACTGCTGTCAACCTTGGCTACCAGTCGGCTGGTCTGAATCAGTTTATCACCATCGAGGCTGAACTGCTCAGCAAAAAACTCGATCTCCTCCGGGGTCCGGCGTGATGCCCGCCCCTTGCCGCCGCAGACAAATATTCCCAGCTCCCGCTCCATTCCTCGGATCCCCTCCTTCAGTGCGCCACACACCGTTGTTGTCAATCCACTCGAATGCCAGTCAAAACCGGCTACACATCCCAGACTCTGAAACCACACCGGATCAGAAAGGCGACGCAGAAGCTCAAGCGTCCCGAACTCAAATACGATCACCTCCGCCACGCTGCGCACCAGCCGTTTCATGCGCTCAAACAGCCAGCCCGGAGCGTGGCCAGAATGTAGCGGCAGATCAACAACACCCCGGCGCATACTAAATTTTAGGCTGCACCACCTTCAAATCAAGCCGGATGTCATACCGAGCAAGATCAAAATCGATTAACTAACCACAAATTGGCCGCCGGTCACGAAACCGTGCTGGCTTCATTCCGAAACGTTTCAGCAGCTGATAAGCGCAGTCTATGCCCTCGCCCAGCTCCTGCGGACGGTGCGCGTCCGAACCAATGGTAAATACCCGGACTCCCAGCTTTACTGCTTGCAACACAATCGCCGCTGCCGGATAAGGTTCACGATCTCCCCGCCGCAATGCTGAGGTGTTAATTTCCAGCCCCACACCGCTCCGGACAATCGTTTCCAGCATCGGAGTGATCCACGGTTGAATCGCAGGTTCAAATTCAGCGCCGATCCCGGAACTGATATATTTTCTCCAGATATCAAGATGTGCCAGGCAGTCAAACAATCGGGAACCGGCAGCTGCCCGGACATATTCAAAATAGCGCCGGGCAAGATATCCGGCACCCAGGGGTTTCAAATGACTCTGGAAATCATCAAGTTCCTTCCGCGATGTAATCGCAACATGATCGAGACAGTGTACTGCCCCCAGGACAAAATCAAACCGGTAGCGGCTGAGAAAATTGGCAATTTTCCCCTCCAGTCCCAGTTCATAGCCAACCTCTACGCCCGAGACAATTGTCAACTCTGGAAACCGCCGGCGACACCGTTCAATCTCCTCCAGGTAGCGTTCGGGCCAGTCAGAATCAACCGCCACCGGATTACCCTGAACAATGACCCGCTCGATCCCTGCCCTTACAGGGTCCGGCTCATAATGAGTGGTAAAACAGATTTCCTGCATCCCGATCGCTACCGCTCGCCTGCAGAACTGCTCGATACTGCCCTGTGCATCAGGGGAAAAATCGGGATGAATATGATAATCCAGCATCCTAATTCAGTAATTCCAGCTGCATTGCCCAATCCTGATCCCAGCATCGGTAATGTGTCATTCCCAACTTGATTGCCAGCCTCACCGTTCTGCCCAGCTTTATTCCCGCCGCCAGTGCAAGCCTCGTTGCAGAGGAACGAAAATTATAACTTGCCTCTGTGTATGTCACACCGGGATCAGGAACTCCAAATGCAATTCCAGTGCCACGAACTGAACCAATTGCACCGGCAAGTCGCAGATCCACCGGGTTCAGCTTCAATTTCAGGTTGATACCGGCGACGCGGGCGGAGGAAACTGAATTATCATGATATGCATCACCACCGTATACAGACACCCCAAGTTGACGCATCTCCAACCTCAGCTCAATGCGGGTCTCACGGAAGCGTTCCTGTTCCTGACGGAACTTTCTCGCGGTTTTAATATCAAATCCAAATCTCCCGAACTCGTATCCCGCAGCAATCTCAAGCCGGGCAGGAATCGAATCCATCAGATAGTCATAATAGGTATTCCCGCCCACCTGCAGAGTCAGACCTCTGTTTTTCCAGCCCAGGCGGCCGGTAAGCTGACCTCTCGCCTTCCGGTTTGTCAGTACGGGGCTGCGTCCTGCCGGTGAGAAAAACCGCTCACCGGTTAAAAGGCCGTTAAGCACCACATTCCAGCCCTGCTCGGAGAGATTGACCCGGACGGCACCGGCAAATCCGCCGGGAATGGAACGGGCAAACTCAATCTCGCCGCCGCGCCGGGAGCTGCCGAGCGCACAAAAGACACTGCCTGCGGCCAGATTCTGTCCGGAAAATGAATAAAAACTATCCTCTGATACCAGCATCCGGTCATAACGGGTGCTGTTCACCGCCACTCCTGCCCGACAGACATCACTCAATTTCAGCTGCAGAATTATCCCGGTTAACAACTGACCGATACTCCCCTTTGCGGCAACAGCCGCCGAATCCCGGTGATAACCGGAAAACAACAGTTTAGCAACCGTGCCATCCGGATTCAGTTGAGCATCGCGCCGGCTGTAACTGCCGGCAAATGTAAATAAAACCCGTCCTCCAGTGTGGTAATCAACTCTGAGCCCGCGCCAATTACGATTCTCCTGGGCTGACCGGGCAAGGACATCATTACGGAGCGTCTCCAGCTGAGCGAAACCGGAACGAACCCCGGGTCCAGCCAGAATCAGTCCCCGGCCAAAGTGCAGAATATAATCACCGGCAGTAAAACGCCACCGGCTATGTCTGAATGTCAAGCCAGCACCCCAGAAATCGGCCCAGCCGGCTTCACCGGGATCCTTTTCCATGACAACAACCCCGGCACAATTTTCCCGCTGCAGTTGCAGCCGCAGAAAACTGCCCAGTGACAACGGTACTTCCGCAGGTGATTCCGTCTTCAGACGCCAGACTGCACGGTAATTATGCAACCCCGCGCCCGGCAGTTTTTCAACACCGGCGATACTGTCTTCAACCAGCTCATAGATTTCATCATCATCTGGAGTAACAGGCCAGTCCGGAATCAGTTCCTGAGAAACAATTCCCCAGCACACAAGGAGCAGAATTAATTCCACGTGTAGTTAACACCGATAATATGCGTTCCCCCCAGCTCCGACAGGTAGTGATACCCGTAATCCACCCCAAAACGCTTGACTTTCAGCCCGAACCCGGCACGGATACACCAGGGTGCGGTTTCCATACCGGCTCGCACCTTTAATTCGGGAAAAATACGGATTTCAATCCCCGCCAGTAACCGCTCGCTTTCACCCTGTTTTCCAAAATCTACCGCCAGCAGCAGCGGTTCCACCGGCTCCCAGGCAACCCCGGCGCGCAGCCGGGGTTGCACCTCATCGCCATTATCAAACCTGGGCCGGTTGAAATTCTGAACTGCCGTTCCCAGACGGAACTTGGATATTGACCATGAAATCCCCCCGTCAAAAGCGGGCACAAACAACCATCCTGCAGTCGGCATCCTCACCAGCAGTCCGTGGACCGCAAATCCGGTGATCACTTCTCCTGTTATCGCCAGCCCGAGCCCCACCCCCAGGTCATACTCTCCATACCCATCAATTCCCAGAAACTGCATCCCGACATTCAGATTTATACGGTTGATAGCGAATCCGGCACCCACCCGCACACAGTTCAACCCCGGCACTCCGTAAGGACAGGCATAGACTATACTCAGTCCTGCCCTCTCAGAAGGCATCGTCTGTGCCGGATTGTATATCAGTGCCTGCTGCCAGTCTGCTACCCCGGTGCCCGCACCAATACCGCTGGCAGTTCCGCTGAGCAGGAGAAAATCAAATGCGTTGATACCGACTAACAGAAGAAAATGTACCACTCAGCTGTGATAGCAGTTATTACTTAACCCAGTACAGAAACCGTCCGCAGTTGGGACAGGTGACCAGCTCTGTCCGGCACCTGACCACCAGCTCCGAGGGAAGCCGGATATAACATCCCCCGCAGAACTCCTTAATCACCTGCACTACTACCCGGCCACCGTACCGTTTCATGATCCGCTCATACTGCGCCAGCACCTTCGGGTCAATCTTTCTGGTGAGCTTTGCCCGCTCCTTTTCGGCAATCTTGATAAACTGCTCTGATGCCTTCAACCCCTTGAAACTGTCATCCGGATACTTATCACTTTCAATATCCCGCAGAATGTGATCGAACTCCTCGAGCGATCGCAGCGCCTCGATCTTGGGGTTCATTTCACCTTCTCCTCAAGACTGCGCACCAGTTCTATGAACTCCTCCGGAGTCTGCGGATCAAACAGCTGCCTGCGTTTCGTCAGCTCCTGACACACGAGGGCAATCCTGCCCAGAGTAATGAGATACTGGTTGCCGGGGTCCTGCGGTGGCGCCATTACCAGAAAGAAGAGATGAACCGGCTTTTTGTCAATTGCATCAAACTCCACCCCCTTTGTTGACCTGCCAACCGCAATCTCCAGTTTATCCAGCAAAAGCGACCTGCCGTGGGGAATGGCAATCCCCTTGCCGATCCCGGTTGACCCCAGCTCTTCACGCTTCTGCAAAGTCTGCAGCAGCTGTTCCGCGGTGTCACCACTGCGGATCATCAGCACCAGCTCCCGCAGCACCTCCGGTTTCCTTTTACTCTTCAGATCCAGATTAATCCGGTCCGCCCGTAACAATGATGTTAGATTCAAATCACACCTCCTTTGAAACTCCAGCTCATATCTCCAGGCCTATCTTTTCCGGTTATCCAGCCTCTTCTGCGGCACATCCCCCCATAGCCGTTCCAGCCCGTAAAATTCACGCACTTCCCCCAGAAATATATGTACAATCACATCAAGATAATCAATCAGAATCCACTGTGCCGAATCCATTCCTTCCACATGATGCGGAGGGGCAAAACCGCGGCTTTTGCTCTTTTCCAGCAGCGCCTGGGCGATCGCCTGGGCATGAACAGTAGAATTTGCGGTCGTGATCACAAAAAAATCTGCCAGCGCTGATGCCGCCCGGAGATCCAGAATCAGAATATCCTCCCCCAGTTTCCGGTCAATCAGCCTTGCCAGCCGCTCGGCAAATTTCATTGAATCTGCCATCAGTATAAAACCATTGCCTGAGGAAAAAACTGCCGGTAATCCCGGCCGAGAATCAACCGCACCTCATAAAAACTGCCGGAGTCAACCGCAACCCGGACGAGCGGATGTTTCACCTCCGGTTGATAAAACCAGAAAAGCTTTCTCCGTACCGCCAGCGCCGCAGCAATGGCTTGGGCGTTCATCCCTTGTGGATCCCGGAGATCCACCACCATCGTCTGTTCATAACTGCTGTCAATATCACCTACCCGATAGACATCAAACCCCCGGGCGAGCAGCTCCCGTTCCACTGCCCGTCCCAGCCGGTGTACTCCCGCACCATTCAGCACCTCCAGCTTCACCTTGGGAACTTCAAGTTCCGCCTTTGCCGATGGAGGCCGGCATGCCGGAACCGGAAAAAGGAAAGTAATTATAAGAAAAATTATAATGGGATAATACTGGTCAATCAAGCAAATCAGGGGAGCGCAATTCCCCTTATTTGCCATCAGCTTCCTCTTTAACGATCCGGTTGTTCTCGTCAACCTTTACCCGGACGATCCGGTGCCGGCTGAGTTCACTCTCGTCAACATAAGCCATACTCATCACAATTACCTGATCACCAACCTCACCCAGCCGGGCAGCGGCTCCCTTGAGACAGCACACACCCGAACCGGCGCCAGCCGGAATCACATAGGTTTCAAACCGTTCCCCGTTATTTATGTTAACAACCTGAACCATCTCACCGGGAACAATTCCGGCAGCTTCCAGCAGGGCTGCATCTACCTGCAGACTGCCTTCGTAATACAGTTCCTTGCCGGTAATCCTCAGCCCCTGAATTTTTGACTTCAGCAGTTTGCGCTGCATCACCCAGCCCGGCTTATGCTGACCCCTGCTTCTTTGCCGGTTTCTTCGAAACTCCCTTTGCTTTTGTCTCCCTCTGCTTCTTCGGCTGTTTCTTTTCCTTCTCCTCCGCAGCCGGCTTTTCAGAACGCACAACAAACTCAAGATACGCCATCTCGGCGGAATCGCCCGGACGGTATCCAAGCCGGTGAATCCGCGTATATCCGCCCTGGCGGTCAGCCAGCCGTGGTGCAATCTCATTAAACAGCTTGCGCACCAGCGCCGGTTCTGAAACCATTCTTGCCACCTGTCGCCGGTCTGCCAGTGTACCGGAAATCGCAAACCGGACCAGCCGTTCGGCGTGGCGGCGTGCCTCCTTCGCCTTCGCCACAGTAGTCCGGATCCGCTCATACCGGATCAGGGCGGCAATCAGATTCCGCATCAGCGCCCGCCGGTGCTCATATTTTCTGCCCAGTTTTTTCACTCGATCACCGTGTCGCACAGCCGCTCCTTTTACTCCTGCTCTTTTTCTTCATTCTCCTCGGTTGGTGTCCGGACGGGGATCCCGGATATGTCCATTCCCAGCGTCAACCCCAGATCCTCGAGAACCTTCTTCAGCTCCTCAAGTGACTTCCGGCCGAAATTCTCGATTTCCATGATTTCCCGTTCACTCTTCTGTACCAGATCAGCGACGGTCTGGATTGAAATCCGCTCGCCGGTCCGCTTCGATCTGCCCCGCTTCAGACAGTTGAGCGCCCGGTTGGACAGCTCCAGCTCATCGATATCCATTGCCAGCAGTTCTGCCAGCCGGTCCTGGTCTTTCAGAACCTTCTCCTCCTGAATGAACTCCGGCTCCTTCTCCTGCGGGATCAGCGCCGCCATGTGATTCCTCAGAATTGTTGCTGACTGAATCAGCGCCTCCTCCGGAGTCACCGTGGCATCGGTCCAGACCTCGCATACCACCCGTTCAAAATCGGTCCGGTCCCCGACCCGCATACTCTCCACCCAGTAATTCACCCGTTTCACGGGCGAAAAGAAGGCGTCAAGAAAGATCGTGCCCTCGGGTGCGGTCCTTCCCCGCTTCAACCGTTCCGCCCGGACATAACCCCGGCCATTCTCCACCACCATCTCAATCGTCAGCGACTTCCGGCTGTCGGCAATCGTCAGGATTTTCTGGTCCGGATTGGCAACCACCAGCTCCGGTGGCACGGTCATATCCCGGGCATAGTATTCCCGTTTCCCTTTTGCATAGAGATGGCACAGCTTCGGAGTTTCGGACCAGAGCCGGAACCGGAGCTTCTTGATATTCAGAATAATCTCCGGCACATCCTCCACCACATCATCAATAGTGGTAAACTCATGCGACACCCCGTCAATCCGCACCTCGACAACGGCTGCTCCCTGGACTGAAGAAAGCAGTGCCCGGCGCAGCGCATTTCCGATCGTTGTCCCCCAGCCCCGTTCCAGCGGCGCAATGATAAATTTCCCGTAACTGTCGGAAGCGGTAGCAGCTTCCAGTTCATACTTCTCTGGCATGATAAAAGGTTTCAGTCTCATTTTGAATAAAACTCCACGATTAACTGCATATTACAAGGAACATCCTTCAAATCCTCCTGATTCGGCAGTCTGAGAACCTGTCCGGTCAGCTGCTGATGATTTGCGCTCAGCCAGGGAACCACTCCGGGTTCCTTGGCGGCGACAATCGCACTCACCAGCTTCCTTCCCTTTTCACTGCCGACGGCAATCACCTGACCGGGTCGCACCTGATAGGAAGGAATGTCTACCCGCCGGCCGTCAACGGTAATGTGACCGTGGCGCACCAGCTGCCGTGCCTGAGCCCGGGAATCGGCAAACCCCAGCCGGAAAACCACATTATCCAGCCTGGTCTCAAGCAGGGTCAGCAGTGCGGCGGCGGTATTCGGGCTCTTTGCTGCCCGCTCAAAATAGTTCCGGAACTGAGTCTCCAGAATTCCGTACATCATCCGCAGCTTCTGCTTCTCCCGCAGCTGAATCGCATAGGCAGAAATCCGGCGTCGTGCCGCACTCTCAGTCTCCTCACCGCGTTTCATCAGCACACAGCTGTCGGAAATACACTTGTTGCCGCGCAGGAACAGCTTCTCCCTTGCCCGGCGACAGCGCTTGCATTTAGGTCCTATATCTCTTGCCATAACCTGTTTGTGATTATAATCCTTTCCACCTGACAGTCAATTAAACCTCACACCCGGCGCTGCTTCGGCGGCCGGCATCCGTTATGGGGAATCGGGGTGACATCACGGATGGATACAATGTCCAGCCCGGCGTTCTGCAGTGAGCGGATTGCCGCCTCCCTGCCCGGTCCGGGTCCGCACACCTGAACCTCAACCTTGCGCACCCCGAGTGCCACTGCCTCCTTGCCGGCGCTCTCTGCCGCCTGACCGGCAGCATAGGGTGTCCCCTTCTTCGCACCCTTGAACCCGACCTTGCCGGCAGACGACCAGCAGATCACCGAACCGTCCGGCTCGGCAATGGTTACAATTGTATTATTAAATGTGGTATTGATATGCGCCACACACACCGGTGACGCCCGTTTCCTTGAAGACTTCCTTGCCACCTCTTACTCCTTCGGTGCAGTTGACTTTACCTTGATCACGCCTGAAGTCTTGCGCGGTCCCTTCCGGGTCCGGGCATTCGTCCTCGTCCGCTGACCGCGCACCGGCAGGCGCGCCCGGTGCCGCAATCCGCGATAACAGCTGATCTCCATCAGCCGCTTGATATTCGCTGCCACCTCTGCCCGGAGTTCACCCTCAACCTTGAACCGGCTTTCAATCTCCTGCCGCAGCCTTGCCAGCTCCTCATCGGAAAGTTCTCCGACCTTCTTATCCGGGGCAATACCGGTGGCGGCTAACAACTTCTTTGCCGATGACAGCCCGATCCCGTAGATTGCGGGCAGGGCATAAAGCACCTTCTTGCCATCCGGCAGATCAACACCAACAATTCGTGCCACTTATCCTCCTGAAAAACAGTTAAACTTTCCTAAAAAGTGAAAATCCAGCAAACAACAGTAATTATACTAAATTTACCGGCAGTCTGTCAACAATTGCTTAAGATAGCCGGCGATCAGCCGGTCATACTCACTTGTCAACTCAAACGCTGCACCTGCCAGCTCCAGCCGCACCTGGCGCCGCACCTGCCGGTTCTGTCTCAGCTCCTCGATCACCAGCGGATAATATTCCGGTGCCGGCACCGGAGTCACAAACTCCCAGTTCTTGGCTGCGGCACGCAGGAGTGTCACCCCGCCAATGTCAATCAGCTCCACCATCTCCTCAACCTTCAGCCCCTGACGCAGACCTTCAGCAAACGGATACAGATTGCACACCACCACATCCACCGGCTCGATGCCGGGTTCAGTGCGCCGGCAGAGAATTCCCGCCGCCACCTTCGGATGGAGCGTCTTGACCCTGCCTCCCAGGATCTCCGGTGCACCGGTCCACTCGGCGATCTCGGTAACCGGAATACCGGCATCCCGCAGCACCGCTGCGGTCCGCGCGGTTGACAGAATCCCCAGACCTGCTTCAGTCAGCGCCGCTGCCAGTTCCTTCAGACCGCTCTTGTCCCAGACCGAAATGATCGCCCAGTGTTTCAACGCTAAGCCCCGAACTTCCCGAACCGCTGGGCGTTTGCCATAAGCAGCGGCATGATCTCAATACCGAAGATCAGCCCGAGACTTCCCCGGATACACGCCCGCTCTCCGAACTCCTCAGCAAAGGAATGAACCCGGACCCAGGGTGAATGAATCAGCAACGGCACCGTGTGCCAGGAGTGTCCCTTGAGCACTGCGGGAGTGGAATGATCGCCGGTGATGCACAGCACATCCGGCTTCAGCTTCACCAGCCGGGGCACAATCCGCTCATCAAACTGCTCCAGCAGTTCCACCTTGCGCTCAAAATCTCCATCCTCACCCGCCTGATCAAACTCCTTGAAATGGATATAGAAAAAATCGTAATGGGCATAATTCTTCTCCAGCGTCTCAATCTCCGACTCCCAGGTCTCTCCGCACGGCAGAACCCGCATCCCCACCAGTCTTGCCAGACCCCGGTACATCGGATAGGCGGCGATTGCTGCCGCCCGCAGCTGATAGCGCTCCTGAAAATTGGGCAGTCGTGGTGGCAGTGCCAGCCCGCGCAAAAGCACATAATTTGCCCTTTTACGCCCTTTCAGCGCTCCGGCTGCCAGCTCAATAAACCGGTTGGCAACCTGCGCCGACCTCTCCGCCTCCGGTTTCAGCGCCTGCACCGGCAGTGGTGTCTTCCCTTCCTTACCCGGGTCGGAATCGCTCAGACCGTCTGCCAGCCCCGGACCGGAAAACATCACCACAAACCGGTGCCCCTTCCCGGGCACAATCGTTACCTTCACCCCGTCAATCTCGGGAATCTTCTCCTCCAATAGCTCACACAGCTCCGCACACTCCTGATCCCGCATCCGCTCCCCGTTCTCCTTTGCCCGGCGGTCGGTAATCACGCCATTCTCATCCACGGTGGCAAAATTTGCCCGGGCGCACAGATCCCCCGGACCGGGATTCAGACCGCACCCCAGCGCCTCCAGCACCCCTCTGCCAACCGGATACTGCACCGGGTCATAACCGAAGATCGCCAGATGGGCAGCACCGGAACCCGGAGTCACCCCGCGCGCAATCGGCACCATCTTTCCCAGCGCCGACTTCACCGCCAGCTGATCCAGATTCGGCACCCAGGCGGTCTCGAGCTCAGTCTTATCCTTCAGTGGCAGACCGCCCAGCCCGTCCAGAATTACCAGCACAATCTTTCTGTCATTCGGTTCAATCGGCACCAGACGGTAATCAAACATAGGACATCATACCTCCGTTGATTAAATTGTCAAACATCCTGAAAACTCCAACGCCCGCATCATTTCAGCCCCTCAGCCGCGGAGCGCAACGCCGCCTCTGCCCGGATAAGCCGCTTCTGCCGGACATCCGACTTCCGCTGATAGGCACCCGCCACATTCATCTTGATCTCAAACTGGGCAGAGTCATCATCGCCCAGCGCCCGGATCGCCTGCTCATAACTGTCAAGCCAGCCCTGCCGGTCACCCGCCTCCTCGCTTATCAGACTCACATACTCCCGGGCAGCCGCATAGGCGGAATTAATCCGCGTCCCTGCGCCCCCGGAAACCCGCAGCAGACCCTTCAACCGCTCCAGCGTTGCCTCAGCCTGCGCAAGCCGTGCCTGCGCGCTGTCCGCAATCGCCCGGGCAATTCCAATCCGCTTCAGAATCTCCGGCACATTCTCCAGCCGGACCGTGACCGCAGTAATCATTACCCCTGCCCGCATCCACTGCTCCCGTGCCAGGCTTCCACAGGAATCAACCGTCCGCACCAGACCCGCTGCCTCAGCCTGCGGATTTGCCCTTACCGGCTCTCCTGCCGGTTCCCGGCTGACTGCCGGCGCCGGCATCACCGCTGACGGCTCATTATCACCGGCGGAACGGGCGACCGGTGCCTGGGAAACCGGTTCTGACCCCTGTGGTGCCTTCACCTCCCCGCTCATCACCATTACCCTTGACGGCATTAAAAGCACCAGCACCAGTGCCAGTACCATCACCCCCAGCGTGCTCCAGAGCACAATCCGGCGAAACCGGGCAAGCCGGGCAAGCCGTTTCTCATCCGGTTCAAACCTTAACGGCTGAGGTTCAAGTGGAGATTGGAATTGATTCATAGACCGGGCCTGTCCAGATAAGGATATTGACGCCAGACCGGCTTGTCAAACCTGACCTTGCACTCCGGTCCGGTGTCACCCGCACCGCCACAACGGCAAATCCACCGCCATCATCCCCAGCCGGCATCCTCCCTGCCGACACGGTGAGGGGAACTGCCCGGGGTACAGCCCCGAAAAACCTCACCCGCGAACGCAATTCGCCCGCCAACCCTCGGCAAAACCGTCACTTCCACCGCAACCGCCATTTCCGCCCCACTGCCGGCTGTGAAATCGGCGGGAAAAAATGACTCTAACTTAACAGGGGCATTATGGTCAGAGAAAAACAAATGTTGTCTTAAATTGACATCCGGTCCGTATTGGGCAATACTAAACAGGTGCTGGAACCTGCCCGCTACCGGAACTATCTCAAGGAGATCAGCGCCCTCATTCACCGCGGTGATGCCCGGGAGGAAAGTTATTATCCGCTTCTTGCCGGACTGCTCAATGAATGGGCGGTTCAATCGGGCAGAAGCAAAATCCAAATCACCGTTCAGCCCAGGGGAACCGACGCCGGCAACCCCGACTTCCGGATCTGGGATGGCAGACAGCACATCGTCGGTTACATTGAAGCCAAATCGCCAACAATTGACAATCTGGACCGGATTGAAGAGTCCGAACAGTTTACCCGCTACCGGGATACATTCCCCAATCTGATACTGACCAACTTTCTTGAATTCCGGCTCTACCGCCAAGGTAAACTGGTAAAAAAGGCGCTCCTCGGCAGACCGTTTGCTGCCCACAGGCTCAGACTCGTGCCACCACTGGAACAGCCGGAAGAACTCAACCTCCTGCTCGAACAGTTTTTCGCCTTCTCTCTGCCCCGCGTGCTGGATGCGGAAACCCTTGCCCGCGAACTTGCCCGCCGCACCCGCTTTCTCCGCGATGAGGTAATCGCCCGCCAGCTCCAGCAGGAGCTTGCTGATCAGACCGGCACCCTTGCCGGATTTTACGAAGCCTTCCGGCAGTATCTCATCACCACCCTCACCCCGGAAGACTTTGCCGACCTTTATGCCCAGACCATCACCTACGGACTGTTTGCCGCCCGCACCCGCACCACCGGCGAATTCAACCGCCGGCTTGCCTATGACAATATCCCGCACACAATCGGCATCCTGCGTGACATCTTCCGCTATATCTCGCTCGAGGACCTGCCGGAACCGATGGAATGGATCATTGACGACATTGCAGAGGTGCTCTCGGTTACCGATGTCAAAAACATCCTGCACCAGTATTTTCATGAAGGCAGGGGCAGTGATCCGGTGGTCCACTTCTATGAAACCTTCCTTGCGGTCTACGACCCGGAAACCCGGGAAAGGCGCGGTGTCTATTATACGCCCGAACCGGTGGTCTCCTATATCGTCCGCTCGGTCAACAAAATTCTCAAGGACCGGTTCAACCGCCAGGAGGGACTGGCAAACAGCTCGGTTACAGTCCTGGACCCGGCTGCCGGCACCCTGACCTTCCTTGCCGAAGCGGCGAAACTGGCGGTCAAGGAGTTTACCGCACGGTATGGCGAAGGGGCACAGGAAAACTTCATCCGCGAGCACATCCTGGAGAACTTCTATGCCTTTGAACTGATGATGGCGCCCTATGCGGTGGGACACCTGAAGATGGCGTTTCTGCTTGAGGAGCTGGGCTACCGGTTAAAACCGGACGAGCGGGTCAAACTGTATCTGACCAACACGCTGGAGATGGAGACCCTGCCCGAAACCCGCCTGCCCGGAATGGCATCGCTCTCAACCGAGTCCCGGCTGGCGGTCCGGGTCAAGCGGGAAACGCCGATTCTCGTCATCATCGGCAACCCGCCCTATTCCGGCATCTCCGCCAATATGAAGCCGGAAATGGTCAACTTCCTCAAGGAGGACCGGGACGGGGTTCAGAGCTACTACCATGTCGATGGCGAACCTTTAAAAGAAAGAAAAGTCTGGCTGCAGGATGACTATGTGAAGTTCATCCGCTTTGCCCAGTGGAAGATCAGCCAGGCAGGCGAAGGGGTGGTCGGCTTCATCACCAATCACAGCTACCTTGACAACCCGACCTTCCGGGGCATGCGCCAGTCGCTGATGAAGACCTTCAACGAAATCTACATCCTGGACCTGCACGGCAACAGCCTGAAGAAGGAGCGGTGTCCGGACGGCTCAAAGGATGAAAATGTGTTTGACATCCGGCAGGGAGTGGCAATCGCCCTGATGGTCAAATACCGTAACGGCACAACCGCCTGCCGGGTTCACCATTCAGAAATCTGGGGAACAAGAGATAGAAAGTACGGTTGGCTCATGAAGAATGACATTGACAAAACGAGTTGGAGAGATGTTGCACCAGTTAAACCCTATTACCTGTTTGTACCAATGAGGGGTAAGGGTAAAATAGAGTATGAGAGTTTCTATCAAGTAACATCAATTTTCCCAGTCAATGTGACCGGTATTGTTACTGCCCGTGACCACTTTGTAATTGACTTTGAACTCCAGCCTCTCAAGGCAAGAATAATGACATTTCTCAATAAAGACCTCTCGGATGCGATTATAAAAAAGGGGTTGGAGCTCACAGAAAATTATATGTGGCGGGTTTCAAGGGCACGCCAAGAATTGATGAGGGTGGAAAACTGGGAAAAGTACTTCACAAAAATTCTCTATCGACCATTTGATGTGAGATATATTTATTACCACAAATCTGTAGTCTGGCGCCCGCGGGAGGAGGTCATGCGGCATATGATGCAGGAGAATTTGGGGCTAATAACAAGAAGGCAAATGCTTCCTACACATCCTTGCAATTATGTTTTTATTACAGAGCATATGATATCTGACGGCGTTATTCGCTCTGACAATAAAGGATGTGAATCATTATTCCCCCTTTACCTCTATCCGGACACCGGCAGGGATGAGCTTTTCCCGGTCCGGCGAAGGAGCGGGGTCAGACCGGAGCCGAACATCGCACCTGAAATTTTTGACCGGCTCCGCAGTGCCTATAACCGCTCGCCCGCACCTGAAGACATTCTCTATTATACCTATGCGGTGCTGTATTCAGATATCTACCGGCAGAAATATGCGGAGTTTCTCAAGTTTGACTTTCCCCGCATTCCCTTCACCCGCAGTTATCCGCTTTTCCGCCGGCTGGCACAGCTGGGCAGAAGGCTCGCTGACCTGCATCTGCTGAAATCGGCAGAACTGGACCCGCCCGCGGTCCGGTTCCAGGGCAGGGGAACAAACCTGATTGAAAAGGTGCGCTATGAGGACCGGCAGGTGTTCATCAACGCCGGCAAATTTTTCGCACCGGTTCCACCCGAGGTCTGGAGCTATCAGATCGGCGGGTATCAGGTGTGTGCCAAATGGCTCAAGGACCGCACCGGCAGACAGCTGACCACCGAGGAAATCCGGCACTACTGCGGGATTGTAACCGCCATCAAAAAGACAGTTGAAATTCAACGGCAGATTGACCGGCTCTATCCGCAGGTTGAGGCAGAACTTCTGCCATCAGATTGACAATCACCCGCGGTTCGCTATTTTGATTTAGCGCTATGCATTCCCTTTCTTTTGTCATTTCCATTCTTGCCGGCTTTGCCTTCGGCTCGGTTCCCGCCGGCTATCTGGCGGGCAGGCTGAAGGGGATTGACATCCGCAAGCACGGCTCGGGCAACATCGGCTTCACCAATGTCCAGCGGGTGCTGGGACTGGGCTGGGCGGTTCCGGTGCTGGTGCTGGACCTTGCCAAGGGGATTGTGCCGGTCCTGCTCGCAGAGCGGTTCGGTCTCCTGCCGGAGCTGGTCGGGCTGGGCGCAATTGCTGGCCACATCTTCTGCCCCTGGCTCGGGTTCAACGGCGGAAAGGGGGTTGCCACCACCATCGGCGTAACCGCAGTTCTTTGTCCCCGCGCCTTTCTGCCCGCAATTGCGGTCTTTCTGCTTGTGCTGCTTGTCTCCGGCTTTGTCTCACTCTCCTCAATCTCCTTTGCCCTCAGTCTGCCGGTCCTGACCCTGCTTTTCTACCGGTTTGACCGGGCTCTGCTGATCTTTACACTGTTAACCGGTATGCTCATTATCATCCGGCACATTCCGAACATCCGCCGTCTGACCGCGGGCACTGAGCCGAAGTTCGGGCTCTGGCTGAAGGTCTTCCGGAGGTAGAAATGAAGGCTGGATTCATCGGGGCAGGACGCTGGGCGCTGGCACTGGCGCTGAAACTTTACGAGAAGGGGCTGACCGTTGCCCTTTATGAGCCGGACGGACAGGCGCTTGCCCGTCTGCTGGCAACCCGGCATCATCCGGACCTGCCTGAATCGGTTCCGGTTCCTGAGGCCATCACCGTCAGCTCCGATCCCGCCATTGTGCTTGACCGGAGCGATATCACCGTCTTCGCCACCCCTTCCGCGGTGCTGGCATCAGCAGCAGAGCGGGTAAAACCACTGCTGTCCTCATTCTGTCAGGTGATTGTCTCGGTGACCAAGGGCATTGACCCGGAAACGAAGAAACGGTTCTCAGTGGTGCTGAAGGAGCATCTGCCCGGACCGCCGGTGGTGGTGCTTGCCGGTCCGGGAATTCCGTATGAGGTGGCAGACGGTGACCCGACCTCGCTCGTGGCGGTGAGTGAGGATGAGTCTGCAGCCCGGCTGGTCCGGGACACATTTACCGTGCGTAACCTGCGGGTCTATTCCCATACCGATGTGGTCGGAGTGGAGATCGCCGCTGCATTCAAGAATGTGATTGCGATCGCTGCCGGCATTGCGGACGGCATCGGTCTGGGGATTAATGCCAAATCGGCGCTTTTGACCCGCGGTCTGGCAGAGATCACCCGGCTGGGTCTGGCACTCAACGCCAACCCGCTGACCTTTGCCGGACTGGCAGGCATGGGGGACCTGATTGTTACCGCCTTTTCCGAGCGGTCCAGAAACCACCGGCTGGGAATGGCGATCGGCAGGGGCATCCCGCCCGAAACGGCGCTCAAACAGCTCGGCGGAGTTGCTGAGGGCTACTGGACCGCCCCCGCCGGTCTGGAGCTCGCCCGCAAACTGCGGATTGACTTGCCAATAACTGAAGAAGTTTATAAAATACTTTATCAGGGCGAAAAGCCGGAAAACAGCATTGAACGGCTCCTGAAAAGGCCGACAAAAAAGGAGTTCTACTGATGAAGGAAAAAAAGTTCTATTCCCTGTCTGAAGCCTGCAGAATTCTGCGGGTGCCGGCATACACCCTGCGCTACTGGGAGAAGGAGTTTGAGTTCAAGTTTGAGCGCAACTCTGCGGGCAGAAGGATCATCTCCGATGAGCAGTTAAAGAAACTGGAGCTGATTCAGCATCTGCTCCACCGGGAGAAGATGACAATCAAGGGAGCAAAGAAGAAACTGCAGGCGATGAACAGCCGGAGCGTTGAGGTCCCGCAGGCAAAAGACGGGCGGGAAATTCTGCTCTGGCTCAAGAAGGAGCTGATCGCTCTGCGGACAACGCTGGAAGCCGGTCCTTAGGCTTCAGGAGAGCCCGACAATCCTGCCGTCATCCATGATGTCAATCTTGAGCGCATTGGGCTTCTTGCCCAGTCCGGGCAGAAGCTCCATCTCCCCTGCCACCGGCACCAGATACCCGGCACCGGCGCGGATGTGGATTGCGGAAATGGTAATCTTGAACCCGCTGCAGGCACCAAGACAATCCGGATCGTCACTGAGCGAGAGCGGAGTCTTGGCGATGCAGATTGGCAGTTTGTCATAACCGAGCTGGTAAATCCGCTTCAGGTCGCGCTCGGCGCGCGGGGTATAGACCACCTGTCCCGCATGATAGATTTTTCTTGCCACTGCCTCAATCTTGTCCTCAACCCGGCTGTTCCAGTCATAGACCGGCTTGTTGGCACCGGGCTTCTGTTCCGCCTGCTCCAGCACCGCCTGTGCCAGCTCCTCACACCCCTTGCCACCCGCGCTGTGCGGGGCACAGACAACCGCCTTTGTGCCCTGCTCCTCGCACGCCTTGAGCACCAGTTTCAGCTCATCATCAGCATCACCCTCAAACCGGTTGAGCGCCACCACCGGCTCCATACCCAGGGTCCGGCAGTTCTCGATGTGCCGGTGCAGATTCTCCAGCCCGAGCCAGAGATGGCGCAGCATACCTCTGCGGGCATCGGGCGCCCCGCCCTGATGCTTGAGCGCACGCAGAGTGGCAACCAGCACACAGCCGTCGATTCTGAATCCGCCCAGCGGTGCCACCAGGTCAACAAACTTCTCCGCACCCAGGTCCGAGCCGAACCCGGCTTCAATCACTGTCCAGTCACAGAGCCGGAGCGATGCATTGGTGGCGATGATGCTGGCGGTGCCGTGGGCGATATTGGCAAACGGACCGGTATGAATCAGGGCAGGCGTATTCTCGGTCGTCTGGACCAGATTGGGCTTGATCGCATCCTTGAGCAATGCCGCCATCGCACCGGTAGCACCCAGGTCCTGAGCGGTAATCGGCTTGTCGTCAAAGCTGAGCGCCACCAGCATCCGGGCAAGCCGCTGTTTCAGATCAGCCCTGCCGGTCGCCAGCCCCAGAATCGCCATCACCTCAGATGCTGCGGTAATGACACAGCTGTCCTCGCGTGCCGGACCGTTCGCCCTGCCGCCCAGCCCGACCACCATTGACCGCATCACCCGGTCATTCATGTCAATCGTCCGGGGAAAGAAGATCTCCCGCTCATCAATCCCGAGCGGGTTGCCGAAGTGAAGCGAGTTGTCCAGCATTGCGGAAAGCAGGTTGTGTGCCGAACTGACTGCATGGATATCACCGGTGAAATGCAGGTTGATGTCCTCCATCGGCAGCACCTGAGCATAACCGCCCCCTGCCGCCCCGCCCTTGATCCCGAAAACCGGTCCGAGCGAAGGCTGACGCAGCACCGCAATTGACTTCTTGCCCAGCCGGTTGAGTGCCATCGACAGTCCGATGGATACCGTGGTCTTGCCCTCGCCGAACCTGGTCGGAGTGATGGCGGTGACCAGAATCAGTCTGCCGGTCGGCCTGTCCTTGAGCTGTTCCAGCAGCCGGACCGAAAGTTTCGCCTTGTAATTCCCGTTGGGCAGAATCAGGTCCATATCGGTAATTCCCAGCCCCTTGGCGATCTCCCAGATGGGGAGAAGTCTGATACTCTGAGCAATCTCCATATCCGAAGGCATCAAGCCCCCTTTCTATTCACCGTCCATGGTAATGAACATTACACTGCCGATCATCGCCGCTGCAATCACTGCGGTTACACTGAAAAAGGTCAGTGCTGCGGTGCCGGCATGACGCCGGTAGGTCTGCGCCACCTCCTGGCGGGAAAGCCGGACTGCAATTGTGTCCTCGGGCAGGACACTGACCCATTTTGTGCCTGTCCGGACCGCCTCCCGTTCATAACTGGACATCAGGGCATACCGGTCAACCTGGAGCCCGGGTGCAATCCGCTGCCAGAAAACTGACGGTGTCTCATCCCGGAACGCCAGATAAACATCCCGGACATCAAACAGGCTCAGATAATGTCTGCCCTGCTGGACCGCAAGCAGTTTGTCCTGCCGGTCAATCAGCACCCGCCGGCCGTCAAGGAAGATGGAATCCGGCACCGCATCCGGCTGAACCACGAGATAGCCGATTCCGGCACCGGACTCCTCAAACAGTCCGGACCGGTCTGCCGGTATCCTGGGCTGACCCTGACGGACCGTGTCCTGAGGGATTGTCACCGGCACCTCAATCCGGAACTCTCCGCCCCCTTCATCAATAATGCCGGCACCACCATCACCCGCTGCCTGCACCGGTGGTGCGAGCAGCAGTCCGGAAAGAATCAGGGCGACCGTTTTTCTCCAATCCATAAATCAGCGGGCAACAATTTTAAGCTGGTGGACAAATCTTTCAACCTCCTCCCCGGTATTGTAGAAATGGGGCGAAATCCGGAGCCAGCCCTCCCGGACCGCACAGACAAAACCTGCGGTCTCCAGCTGTGCCCCGACCGCTGCCATATCCCGGTCCGGCTTCCGGCAGGTAATGATGCCGGCGCGCTTCTCATCCGCCTCCGGGGTCATAATCTCAAAATCAGCCGCTTTCAGCAGTTCCCGCAGCTGTCCGGTCAGCTGGCGAACCCGGGCTTCAACACTTTCCAGTCCGAAATCAAGCAGCAGCTTGAGTGCCGCACCCAGGCCGTAGATGCCGATGTAGTTCTTTGTTCCCTCCTCAAAACGGGCGGCGGTCTTCTTCAGGGGTTTGGGGGTAAAAATATCGTTAAACTCCTGCCAGTGGGCAGAAAGCCAGCCAAGATTAAAAGGCTTGAGCCGGGGCAGTTTTTTCATATTGACATACAGGATTCCGATCCCCTGCGGTGCCAGCAGCCATTTGCCTCCGCCGGCAACAACAAAGTCGGCACCGGTGGAACTGAAATTGTGATTTACCGCTCCCAGGCCCTGAATCGCATCCAGAATAAAAAAGATATTGTGCTGCTGACAGAAGGCACCGATCGCATTGATGTCAAACCGGGCACCGGAAAGAAAATGGACCCAGTCGAGCGCCACCGCTCTGGTCCGCTCATCCACAAGCCGGAACACACACTCCGGACCTTCGGTCAGCTCCAGTGCGGTCACAAACCGCTTCTCCACCCCGGGCAGAAGCAGCTGATAGGGATAGGTGTTTGCCGGAAACGCATCCTTCATCATGATCAGGTTGTCCCCCTCCTCCCAGGGAATGGAGCCGATGGCAATGATGATACCGCTGGTGGTATTTTTGACAAAGGCGACCGTTTCCGGCTTCACCCCCAGAAGCCGGGCTGTCATTAGGCGGGTGTTTTCCACCACCGCCTCCGCCTCACTGTAGGCAACACACCCCTCCTGCACCGCCTTGCGGATGAAACCGTGCATTGCCCGCACTGCGGTTGAAGGCAGGGGACCGGTACCCGCATGGTTGAAATAGACCCGCCGGCGTGTCACTGGAAACAGCCGGCGCACCTTTTCCAGTGTTAACTCCCGCACAAATGATAATTCTGCCGGCAAAAGTTGCCCAGTCAAATGAAATTAATTGTTGACATCGGTGCCTGCCGGGTGATAATTTTACATTGTGTCAGTTTGACCAGGCTCGGGCCTGCTTTATGACACAGAACAAAACGCTGTCAGAGCAAAAAGGAGGTCAAGTGAAGCGTCTTGTATTTCTGACGCTCTCTGCCTGCCTGACCATTGCCCTGGGCGCCAGCTTCACCCGGAGCTTTGAGTATCCGGCAACTGCGCTCCAGCTCGGCAGTCAGGACGGCTATACCACCGTGGACTTCGGCATGTCCGCCCATATCAGCAATCTGGGCGAACCGGACCTGCCCTGCCTGCCCTATCAGGTGGCAATTCCGGCAGACGCCGAAGTCACCGGTCTGGAAATCGTATCTTTCAAGGAAGAGGCACTTCCCGGCACTTACAAGGTCCTGCCCGCTCAGCATCCGATTCCCTGGAAGAAGAACTATGAGCCGAAACCGTTCGTGCCTCCGGACCCGGCGGTCTACAGCCAGAACAAAGTCTGGCCTGAAAATCCTGCCCGCTTCGCCCATGTCGGCAGTATGTCCGGTTACCGGATTGCCAGTTTTCTCATCTATCCGGTCCGCTACAATCCGGTTGAAGGCAGACTGTATCTCGTCTCGGAAATCACCGTCCGGCTCAGTTATGAAACCGGCAGACACCACACCCCGGCATACACCGAAATGCAGTTGAAGATGTTCGGCGATCAGGTCAAGCACCTGGTGCTCAATCCTGAGGACGTTGACCGTTTTGCCCCGCCGAAGCGAACCGGCAGTTTCGGTTCCCGGTTCCTTGAGCCCGGCAATTACGAGCATGTGATCATGACCAGCCAGCAGTTTGCCGATTCGCTGGTCTGGCTGCGGGACTGGCGCACCCGGCTCGGCTGGCGCTCAAAGATTGTCATCCTGGAATCCATCTGCGCCACCTATCCGGGTAGGGACAATGCGGAAAAGATGCGCAACTTCATCAAGGATGCGGACACCACCTGGGGCACAATCTTCGTCTTCATCGCCCGGCCTGACTATCCGGCAAACTACTACCGGGTTGCCCGCGCCTATGGCTATGACTTCTTCTCCGATATGTATTTCTCCGATCTGGATGGCACCTGGGACCGCAACAACAACAACATCTTCGGCGAGCTTGCCGACTCGGTTGACGGCTATGCCGATGTCCATGTCGGCATGATGACCCTGAATCAGTTCAGTGAGATCGCCAATGTCCGGAGCAAAATCATCCGCTACGAGACCGCACCGGATACAACCGGCGGCTGGTGGAATAAAATCCTTCTGCCCAACGGTGTCACCTTCTCGGACAATTACAACGACTCGATCGCCAACGCCTCGCCCACCCCGCCCTGGTTTGACCTGAAGATGTATTACTCCGGCAACGGTCAGATCCAGCCCACACCCCAGCGTTACTGTGACTCGCTGAACTCCGGCTACACCTTCAACTCGGTGATTGCTCACGGCGCACCGGACCTTTATGACCTGAACGGAAGCGTTACCAGCCAGATGATGATTAACCTCACCAATACCAACCGGCTCAACTGCATCACCGCGGTCTCGTGTAATGTGGGCCAGTGGGATCTGGGGTCAACGAATGGCGACTGCATCGCCGAAAACATGTTCAACCACGCACCCAACGGCTTCATCGGTGTCATGATGAACTACGAGTCCGGCTGGGTGAATGTTGCGGAGAAGCTGAACTATGCGATCGGCTACGGCTTTCTGGGATTCCGCACCGCCCGCAAGATTTATCAGGGCGAAATGATCTCCTATGGCAGAAACTACTGGGTGCCGGTAATTCTTGATTCCCAGAAATACCGGATGGAGATTATGGAGCGCAACCTGTTCGGCGAGCCGGCAACACCGATCTGGCGCGCCCGGCCGTTTGTGCCGGTGGTCTCAAAACCCGGTGCCATCAACATCGGCAACAACATTCCGGTCACGATTACCGTCCAGACCCCGGGCTTTGCTCCGGTGGAATCGGCGATGGTTGTACTCCAGAAACCGGGTGAAACATTTGTCCGCGGCTGGACCAACGCCTCCGGACAGGTAACCCTGCTCGTCTCCTGTCTGACTCCGGGCTTTCTCAAGCTCGCAGTCAGCGGTGCCAATAATATACCCTATCTTGATTCCATCGTTGTAATGTCCTCCGGCAGATATGTCTCCTATCTCCGCCACTACATCAACGACGCACCGCCGGGTGGTAATGGCGACAGCATCATCAACCCGGGCGAATCATTCCGGATTCCGATGTGGGTCAAGAATTACGGCAGTCTGACCGCTAACAGTGTTACCGCCCGACTGCGCACCTCAACCGCTGGTGTCACCGTCACCGATTCGGTCAAGACCTTCGGTAACATTGCCGGCAATGACTCCGCATTCAACGCTCAGGGATTCGGCATGAGCGTTGCCTCGGGTCTGCCCAACCGCTATCCGATCAACTGCTCACTGGTCTGCAAGGATGCGCTGGACTCCACCTGGATATCGCTGTTCACACTGTATGTTGGCGCACCGAGCATCGTCTTTGTCAACCATGTGGTCAAGGATTCAATGGGCTCCCAGCCCAACGGCCGACTGGACCCGAGCGAAACCGCGGATCTGGAAATAACGCTCAGCAACTCCGGACTGGGCAACGCCTACAATGTCCGGGCGGTTCTGCGCTCGGGTGACTCCCGCTTGAGCGTCACCGACTCTACTGCGGTCTACGGCAATATCCCCGCAGGCGAAAACGCCACCAACCGCACCGACCACTTCACCGTCTACGCCTCCAGCGCAATCCTGCCCGAAACCCCGATCCCCTGCACACTTTACATCTCGGCAGACAACGGCTATGCCAGCACCGCCGTATTCACAATCATCGTCGGCGAAATCCGGCAGGTTGACCCGGTTCCGGACAACTCCGAACCGCCACTCTACTGGGCTTACGATGAGGTGGACATCCTTTATCCTGAACATCCGACCTTTGAATGGGTGGAAATCTACGGCATCGGCACGAGACTGTCGCTCACTGATGACCAGACCGTGCAGATCAGTCTGCCACCCGCATTCGGTCCCTTCATCTTCTACGGCCAGTCCTATAACCAGATTTCAATCTGCTCCAACGGCTGGATTGCACCGGGTTATACCACCGCCACCAACTATTCCAACACCGCCCTGCCGAACACCGACATGCCACCGCTGATCGCTGCCAACTGGGACGACCTCTATCCACCTTACGGTGACAGCGTCTGGTATTATCACGACGCCGCCAACCACCGGTTCATCATTGAATGGGATTCGGTCCACTATTTCAGCAGCTCCGAGTGGGAAAAATTTGAAATCATCCTCTATGATACCACTTATGCGGCTGAAGATGGCAACTCCAAGTTTGTCATTCAGTATCTGACCGCCAACCGCGCCGGCAGGTCGGCAACGGTCGGAATTCAGGATCACACCAAGACGAAATACATCCAGATGCTGTTTGACGGTGCTTATCACCGCGGTGCCTCACCCTGGGTTCCGGGCCATGCGATCAAATTCTCATCCGACAATCCCACCGGCATAGCTGAAGATTTGGGCGTAACCCTGCTCAAGGATGGCAGAATTCTTGCGGTTGCTCCCAGTCTGTTCAGACGCACAACGGTAATCCGTTACCAGATTCCTCAGGACGGCAGCGCCGAGCTCAGGGTATTTGATGCCAGCGGCAGAATTGTGCGAACTCTGGTCAACGGCAGAATGAAGGCGGGCACCTATACCGCCAGCTGGAATGGCACTGATGACAACGGCAGCAGAGTTGCCAGCGGTATCTACTTCATCCGGCTCACAACTCCGGAAACCTCAGTCAAGGTCAAGACGGTGCTGAACCGGTAAAAGAGGAGAAACATCACAAGGCGGGTCATTTGACCCGCCTTTTTTATTCCATCAGCCCGAAAGCCCGCTCCAGCTCGACTGCCGCCTGCTCATTCTGCTCCCGGCACGCCCGCAGCAGTTTTGCGATCGGTTCCGAATTCTGCCTGACTTCCGCGGGACTGGAGGCAAGCTTTCCCGCCTGCTCCAAGTTGTGAAATGAGTTCTGAAAGCACCGCGCCGCATTCTTCAGATAAGGTGCTGCCTGCGGATGTTTTTTTGCCAAGCGAACGCAGAAGCCGGCTGCCAGCAGCTGGAGCTCGTAATAGCAGAGCAGATTGTAAATCAGCCCCTCATAATCAGTCCTGCCCCGCGCCACCGCATCACCCCAGGCAGAAAAGGCACGGACACCGGAAAAGTACTCCGCATCAAAGCAGGCAACGGTTCCCCGCAGCAGTCGCACCGCCCGCACCACCGCCTTCCGCTCCTCAGTCCGGCATTCAGGCTCAAAACGCTCCCCCGCGAATATACCTGCAATCCGCCAGACCGCCTTTAACTGGTCATAGCTGATCTCATCCCTCCTCCCTTTCGCACCGGTAACAACATAGCGGTCCTGCCGGTAACCGTTGACCAGACCGAACTGCGGTCCTTCGCCCGCACCCCAGACAATACAGGGACGTCCCGCCTCAATTTCCTCGCGCACCCGTTCAAACAGCTCGGTAAAATTGGCTTCGTCATTGTCTCCCCTTGCCACCGCTACCAGCTCAACTTCAACCCCGAGTGCGCGTGTGCCCTCAATCAGCACCTCCCAGTCAAATGCCACCGGTCCGGTGGGCAAAAGTTCCGGATGGATATTGATAATAAACGCATAACCGCTCCTGCCCGCAACATCGGTCAGGTCACACCGGATTCCCCGGGCACGCAGGAGTGCGGTCACCGCACCAAGATAGCTGATCAGGCAGTCCGGCGGGGAAAAATTCAGATCAATGATTTTTTCACCGGAAAACTGCGCCCCCATTTTTACCTCTTTTCCAGCCATTCCAGCGGGTCAACCGCCTTCCCGCCAATCCGCAATTCAAAATGCAGCAGCTCACCGCTTAAACCCAGCACCGCTCCGGTCTTCACCTTTTCGCCTGCCCGGACCCGGAACTCGCTCAGCCGGCTGTAAACTGAGTAATAACCGCCGCCATGTTCCAGAATCAACATCAGCCCCTGCCCCATGAACACATCCGCATAGGAGACCGTACCTTCCCAGACCGCCCGGACCGGACTGCCCTTCGCACAGCTGATGTCAATCCCGGAATTTTTCACCTTGGTGCCGTATTTCGGGTCTACCTGCAGTCCGAATCCGGAAATTACCGTTCCGGTCACGGGCCAGGAAAGCCTGCCCCGGTAGGCATCCATCGGATGTCTGGCTGGTGTTGGCTGGGAAGGAACTGCCGGTTTCAGACGCGGTGTCTGTCGGAACCGGCGGTAACGGGGCTGAGTCGTGTAAAGCGAGGCGCAGCTGAGCAGAATCAGAAGGAAAACTGCACGTCCGAACCGGCACAAACACCGCACTTAATCCTTCTATCCCATTATAACCGCAAGTCAACCGCAACTCAAAAAGCGGTGCGTCCGGATTCCGGACGCACCGCTTCCTGTACTGATGCCGGAAAAGGATATTACGGGAAAATACCCCTTTCCTTGTACACCTTCTCCAGTCGTGCCAGAGCAACGATATACGCTGCTGTCCGCCAGTTAACGCGGTACTTGCTCACCGCCTCCTTGACCCGCTGATAACCGCCCACAATCTTCTTGTACAGCTTGCAGTCAACCTCCTGAAGATCCCAGAATTCGCTCCGCTTATTCTGCAACCACTCAAAGTAACTGACAATCACACCACCGGAGTTACAGAGGATATCGGGAAGCACATCAATACCCCGCTGATTGAGAATAGCATCCCCCTCCGGATCAGTCGGTCCGTTGGCACCTTCCGCAACTAGACGAACATTGAGCAGTGGTGCAGTTTCCGCCGTAATCTGATTCTCCAAAGCTGCAGGAATGAAGATATCAGCCCGCGTGCGGAGAAACTCAATATGAGATATCGGCTTTGCCTTGGGATATCCCTTGACCCCGCGGTTTTCCAGCACATAACGGGTTAAATCTTCCGGATCAATTCCCTCCGGATCGGCGATCGCACCGGTAACATCCTCAACCGCAATCAACTTTGCCCCCAGAGGCTTCATCAACCGGGCTGACCAGGACCCAACATTGCCAAACCCCTGAACGATGTAGGTTGCCTTGCTGAGGTCAAAGTTGTGATCCTTTGCCCACTCATGAATCAGATAAACCACACCCTGACCCGTCGCTTTGTCCCGGCCGACACTGCCACCGGATTCAATCGGCTTACCAGTAACTACCCCCAGACAGCGGTGACGCTCAAAAGCGGGCATCATCGACTGATAGGTATCAAGAATCCACGCCATGATTTGAGGATTGGTGTTGACATCTGGTGCAGGTATGTCGTAATCAGGCCCAATCGTATTGCCTAGCGCATATGTGAATCGCCGGGTAATCCGTTCCAGTTCGGCAACAGAATAATTTGTCGGGTCCAGCTGGATTCCCCCTTTTGCGCCACCGAATGGAATGTTGACAATTGCTGACTTCCAAGTCATCCAGGTTGCCAGCGCCCGCACCTCATCGATATCCACCGCCGGATGGTATCTCAATCCGCCCTTGAACGGACCAAGGGCGTTGTTGTGCTGAACCCGGTACCCGGTGAAAACTTCAATCCGCCCGTCATCCATCTTCACGGGAAAATGGACGACCACTTCGTTCATAGTTGTACCCAGTATTTTCCGAACTCCGGAATCAAGATTCATGATATCTGCCGCACGATTGAACTGACTTACAACATCTTCATATACACTGCGACGTTTCTTCTCCGGAGCAGTCTGCTTATATGTCGGTTTTATCCGGACTGAACTTCTGGTATTTATTGCCATAAGTCCTCCTTACCGGTACTCCTCACAATGCCAGACCCCGATATCCCGGTTGCGAATCATACAATCGTTACGATTTTCACAGTTCACACATAGCCCTTTGAATTCATCCCATTCGCGCATCTCTTCTACCGTAGGATATGATTCTTCCACAATTTGCTCCTCAACTGTCGGCACACTGGAATCAAACTCCTCACAGAACAGAACCGGTTTTTTATTGCGCTTGCGAAAGACACATCCCGCCGCATGATTGCAGGTAATACACAGTCCCTGCATCTCCTCTGCGGCTCTCCTGAACTTTGGCGCCGTTAGCTGGCTTTTTTTTGCTGCCTTTTTGGCAATCTTTGTGGAAACTGCCATATTGCTCCTCCTTTTTAAAGTTTTCCTTTCTCCATCGGTTTGCTCATACTTGCACTTTTGTATTATGCACGAAGTATGCCAGGCATACCTGTAAAATTCTGAAATTTATCGATCATGCAAGTTGTTATTTATCAGCTTGATACAAAATGATGTTTTATTTAGAATGGCTTTACCGGGCAGTGATTTAATTTAGCCTTGGGGCAAAAATTCCCGGCGGGTAAATTATCCCCACTGAGTTTTATTCGGGTTTGCTTTCCTTTAATTTATTTCTCAGGGTTTTACGATCGATCCCAAGAATCGAGGCGGCGCGGGTTAAATTTCCACCAACGCTCTTGAGCACCTGCAGGATATATTCACTCTCTACTTCCTTTAAGGTCCGGGTCAGATCAATCTTGGCGGCAACTGAAAACCGCATATGCGACGGCAGGTCAGTAATATCAATCTTATCGCCATCCACCATCACCAGTAGTCGCTGTATCAGATTCTCCAGCTCCCGGACATTACCGGGCCACTCATACCGGCGGAATGCGTCAAGCGCCTGATCTGTGAAATGAGGGACTGAACGCCCCATCTCCCGGGCAAATTTCTCCAGAAAGTAGCGTGCAAGCAGAAAGATGTCTTCCCCTCTTTCCCGGAGTGGCGGAACAGAAATATTCAGCACATTCAAACGAAAGAACAGATCCTCGCGGAATGCCCCCTTTTGAACCAATGCCAGTAAATCCTTGTTAGTAGCTGCCATTACCCTCACATCCACTCTGTAAACGCGGGAATCCCCCAGCATTCTGACCTCTTTATCCTGAAGAACCCGCAGCAGTTTCACCTGCATCGAAGGACTGGTCTCACTGATTTCATCAAGAAATATTGACCCACCTTCTGCAGTCTGGAAAAATCCCGCCCGGGTCTCAGTGGCGCCGGTAAAAGCCCCTTTAACATAGCCGAACAGTTCACTCTCCAGAAGACTCTCAGGAATTCCACCGCAGTTAACCGGCACAAAAGGTGCTGATGCCCTTTTGCTGGCATAGTGGATTGCCCGTGCCACCAGCTCCTTACCGGTACCGCTCTCTCCGGTAATCAGCACTGTGGCTGATACCTGCGCTGCCCGTTCAATCGCATTGAATACTTTTTTCATCGCTGGTGATTCACCCAGCAGTCCTGGATAAACCTTCTGAATTGTAATCTTACTGGCATCGGCGGCACGCCGCATCCGGAGTTTTTCCAGAACTCTTTTCACCGCATTCAACAGTTCCTCATCTGTAAATGGCTTTGGTAAATACTCTTCAGCACCGATCTTTACTGCCTGCACTGCACTTTCCACTGTTGCATAACCGGTAATTACCATCACCTCAGTGTCGTTCAAATTTTCGCGCACATATTTTATCAGATCCAATCCCGACGCTCCTGGCATTTTCATATCAGTGATTACAACATCAAAGTGCTCGTTTTGCAGCAGTTTTACGGCATCAGTGACATTCTGGGCGGTCCACACCTGATAACCAGCGGCATTGAGATTACGCTCCAGCACTTCGAGCGTCTCGGCATTATCATCAACAACCAGAATTACCGCCTCGTAATCCCTTCTCATCTCCTCTCCTGAAGTTCTTTTGGTGTAAGCAAAGGTAAAAGCACCTCAAACCGGCTGCCTTTCCCGGGAGCAGACTCAACATTGATTCGACCGCCATGAGCGGTAACGATTCCGTGGACAACCGACAACCCGAGCCCGGTCCCTTCACCAACCGGCTTGGTCGTAAAAAAGGGCAAAAAAATCTGAGCCTTAACCTCTTCACTCATGCCAACACCCGTATCCTGGACAATAAGGGCAATAAACCCGTCTTTTTTTCTTGTCGCCAGAGTCAGCGTCCCGCCCCCAGGCATTGCCTGAACGGCATTAACTGCCAGATTGATTACTACCTGCTGCAATTGTGTCGGATCTGCCTGAATTTCCGGCAAATCAGGCGCAAGATCATATACAACCTGCACCCCGGCTTTTGCGCAGCGACTCTGAACAAAATACATACTCTCGGTAATAAGCTGATTCACTGAAATGGACATCTGCTGTGGCGGTCGCGGTCGGGCAAAAAACATCAGTTTGTTGATAACCCCCCGAGCATGAAGTGCTGCCTTGACAATTCGATCCAAATCTCTCAATGCCGGCTCGGGCATACCCGGCATCTTCTGCAGCAGCTGGGAAAAGCCGAGAATACTGGCTAACGGTTCGTTCAACTCATGGGCAATCCCTGCTGCCAGCTGGCCAATAGTGGCCAGCCGGTCAGCGTGACGCAGCTGCAGTTCCAACCGGGCTTTTTCTTCTCGGGCTTCCCATCGCTCAATAAACAACCCGATCTCCCGGGCTACCGCTTCAATCAGATTTCGCTCCTCCTTCAGAAAAGGACCTTCATCCAGCACCGGCCGGGGTTCGCGGTAAACAACTTCAACCTTGCCACGGGGAACCCCGTGTACCCTGATTACTGCCGACTGCCGGTGAACAGCATTCTTAAAGCCGGAAGTCTCATACCTTATGCCATCCAGTTCAATACAGGCAGAGGCGATATCCGAATGCAGCCATGCAGGGGGCAGTTTTTCTGCCGCCGCCTTCATGATTTCACCGATATCCTTTTCCTCCCGGCTCAAAACCTGATCCAGCTCATATAAGCAGGTAAGTTCCTTTACCCGCTCCCGTAAAGCCGCCTGTGCGCGTCGGTCGGCAAATGCTACCCCTAAACTCTGAGCTACACCCTGATAAAATTCCACCTCCAGCTCCCGGAAAAAACCGGGCTGACGGCTCTTAAGAATAATGAGTCCGTGACTGTTATCCGCAATAGTAAACGGCAAAATCGCCAGCGACTGATACACACTCCGAACTGTTATCGCGCGCCCCTCAAACATCACAGGAGTGGCACAATTGGCAATCAGAAAAGCTCCATTAGCAGTGAATCCCGGCTGCTTCGAGTCGTAATCGCCCCTAGCCAGTTTCTGAAGCATCCTAGTGACGTTCTGGTCTTCTGACTCGTCCCCTGAAAATGCCTCCTGCGCCTGCGGACAGTCATTTGTTTTCAGACTGAATCGGAATTTTCCATCCGGTCCGGTTTTCAAGACCCCGCGATAATACCTTGAACCTTCATTTACCCTCATTTCCACCTCATCGCAACCGGAAAATTCAATAAACTCACTCAATACCATTCTCGTAAATTCGTCCCGGGGAACACCTGAATTCGCCTCGCGGAGAATACGTCTGGATAATGCGCAAAACTCTTCTGCGAGTTTCCGGCTGTAGCCGCGCTGGCCTGGAGTATGGGATAAATGACTGTCCATCAGTAAGTTATATAACCTGCATTTCTTTGTGCCATGGAGGCGGCGGGAATTGAACCCGCGTCCGAAGCGTTCAGAGCTCAGGTTCTACATAGTTAGTCAGTCCTTTTTATCTCATCTGTCCCTTAGCCGACTGACAGGCGGGGACAGACCAGCCTCAGTTAGTAATCCGACCGAACCCCTGAGACACAGATTCGGTCTTGATCACCCTGTTAGACCCGGAGCCGGCGCCGGGTGAAACTCGCCGGTCCAGGGGCTACCTCGCTTTAGGCAGCCAGTGCGTAGCTGCTGTTGGCAGCTGTAGTTCCTCTGTTGGTATTAACGAGGCAACAGAGGAGCCTCGCTATGCCCCTGAGCCCCTCAGGCACTCCGTCGAAGCCATTCGCCCCCGACTATGCCCTGAGAGAAACCAGGTAATTCAAATTCTACCCGATTTATATGTTATGTCAATACTCCCTGCTTACACTACCCCCTGATCGAGCATGGCATCGGCAACTTTGATAAAGCCGGCGATGTTAGCACCGCGAACATAATTCACGTAGTTTCCTTCCTTGCCGTAAATTACGCACTGTTCGTGGATCGCTTTCATGATTCCCTGTAAACGCCGGTCAACTTCTTCACGGGTCCATGAAAGTCGCAAACTGTTCTGAGACATTTCCAGACCGGAAGTAGCAACACCACCGGCATTTGCCGCTTTCCCGGGACCATAAAGAATCTTGTGCTCCAGAAAGACATCAATTGCCTCCGGCGTGGAAGGCATGTTGGCACCCTCAGCCACAAGATAAACACCGTTACGGATCAGATTCTGGGCATCCTTGCCGTTAATCTCATTCTGTGTTGCGCTCGGAAATGCACAGTGTGCCTTATGGTTCCAGAGTGGATTATAATCCAGTTTCGGATCAACTGGAGTATACACGACTCCCTTGAACCGCTCTGCATATTCCTTGATTCTTCCACGACGGACATTCTTCAGCTCCTTAACAAACTCCAGCTTCTCTTGGGTAATTCCCGCCTCGTCATAGATATAGCCATTGGAATCGGAAAGCGTTACAGGTTTGGCTCCAAGCTGTAGCAGTTTCTCCACGGTATACTGGGCAACATTACCGGAACCGGATACCAGACAAATCTTACCCGCCAGTGTTTCGCCGCGGGTAGCCAGCATCTCGGCGGCAAAGTAAACCGCACCATAACCAGTCGCTTCAGGCCGGATCAGACTGCCACCCCAGTTCAACCCTTTTCCTGTCAGAACACCGGTAAACTCATTCCGCAACCGTTTATACTGACCAAAAAGGTAGCCGATTTCCCGGGCGCCAACGCCAATATCTCCAGCCGGAACATCAGTATTGGGACCGATATGCCGGAAAAGCTCGTTCATAAAGCTCTGGCAGAAATGCATCACCTCATTATCTGACTTCCCCTTGGGGTCAAAGTCAGAACCACCTTTACCGCCTCCCATCGGCAGTGTTGTGAGCGAGTTCTTAAACACCTGCTCAAAAGCGAGGAACTTCAGCAATCCGAGATAAACTGTCGGATGAAACCGCAACCCGCCCTTGTAGGGACCGATGGCGGAATTCATCTCCACCCGGTATCCGCGATTCACCTGAATCTCCCCTTTATCATCAACCCAGGGCACCCGGAATATTATTACCCGTTCGGGTTCACACATCCGTTCCAGAATTTTTGCCTTACGATATTTGGGATTTTTATCCAGAAAATCCCAGAGTGAGGTTACGACTTCTTCCACAGCCTGATGAAATTCAGGCTCGCCTGGATTCCTTTTCCTAATGTATTCCATGAACTCCTTAACGCCTGCCTGCGACATTGGTTAATCCTCCTTTTTTATGTGTTTACTCTATATACCTTTTATAACCGGCATTAAATGCCGAATGTAATTATATGAAATCGGCCCCACCGGTCAATAGATGCAGCTCTAAATGGTAAAAAAATCCCCTTTTGCCGGCGAATCTTTCCCCGCTCAGGCTCGCGCTTTCAGCCGGCGCAGCATCTCCTGCCGTAATATCCTGCTGTCCGGACAGCGCCGGACCGCAATCGGTGCCCCGACAAAGAAATACTTTTCGCGGGGTTCATTAATCGCATTAAAAAACCCGAAACCGGCGCCCGTAACATTACCCCGGTCTCCAGGCTCAATCGCCGGTCCATTGCCGGACCAGACCATCACACAGGCATCACCCTCGTAAACATCAAGAATATATCCCGGGAAGATCCGTTCCGGCGGAATTACCAGCGAGGTATCCTGCAGCATCGTGTCCAGCCGGAGACTGAGGTTATCCTCCTCTCCGAGCGTATCCCGGTAGTCATATTCGATATCTATTTCTACCCAGTACCATTCTGCACCGGCAGACCTGGTCCACTGAATATTAAGCGTAGAATCCAGATCCAGGATATAGCCTTCGGGAGGTGTAGCGACGGTGAAATTTCCAGGCATGATCACCCGGGCGCCCGCCTTGCCGTAATAATGCACTACCTCCAGCTCATAAGGCTGATTGTCCGCAAAATGCATGCTGTCTCCATAACCGTACTTCGTCCAGGTATAGTAATATGGTTTCAGCTCCTCATTATTCAACCTGACCACCGGCACCATCCTCAGACCCTTGGGGTCAAATACCTCAACATACCGTTCGTATTCAATCGCGTAGTTATAATACTCACCGCGGTAAAGGTAGCCGTTGATCATCGGCTCCGAATAGTTCGGATCGTGCTGGTGGCATCCGACAATCAGCACTGAGACTAACATCATCCCCCCGAGACCGATCAGGACCGGAACTGAACTTTTCCGGTAATCAGTGTTTCCTTTCATACAGACCTCCCTCCTTTTTTTACCCTAACCGCTGACCGGACCGACTAATCCAGCCGCACCGGCATCATAATGAACAGCTCTTCCCCATTCTGCTCTTCTGATACCGGCTTGACCATTACCGGCGACATCGGAGTTGACAGCTCAATCGTCAATTCCTCAGTGCCGATATGATTCAGAATATCCAGCAGAAAACCGCCGTTAAATCCGACGGTCAGCTCTTCCCCCTTGTAACTGCAATCCAGTTCCTCTTCACTATCACCGGTCTCCTCAGACTTTGCCCTGATAATCATACTCTTGGCGGTGAACTCAATGCTGATCTGCTTGCTGACCGGATTCGCCATCACCATTGCCCGGCGCAGCGCACCTGCCAGCGACTCCCGGCTGACCACCGCCTTCGCCGGCATATTCTTCGGGATCACCCGCTCATAATCCGGATACGGACCTTCGATCGTGCGGGAAATCACCGTGGTGTTCTCCAGCCTGAATCCGACCATCTTCTGATCCGCATAGACCTGAACCTTTTCTTCCCCGCGGGGCAGAATATTCACCGCCTTGGGCGCAAGCAGCAGCTTCGTCTTCACCGGAACCTTCACCTTCCGGGAAACAAACGCCAGCCGGACCGCATCGGTTGCCACCATCCGGGATTCACTCTTACCCACCTCCCAGTTGATTGCAGTCATCACCGGACGGGAATCATCCCGGGAGACCGCAAAACTGCAGATGTCATACATCTCAAACAGCGTTGTCAGTGGAAACTCAAACTGAATTTCCTGAGGCAGTTTTGGCAGTTCCGGAAACTGTTCCGGTGCCAGCTGCACCAGCTCTGCCTTCATCCTCCCCGATTCAAATGCAACCTTGCTTTCGGTTGTCTTCAGAGTTACCGTTTCGGCATTACTCATCCGCACCAGCTCTGTCAGCCTCCTGCCATCAACCAGCACACTACCATCCTCACTCTTGCCTTCAAGTTTTACCTCCTGACGCACCACATTGTCCCCATCAGCCCCGGTAATTGCCAGCCGACCCTGCTCAATTTCCAGGAGGATATTGTGGAATACCGGATAGGTGGAACGGCTGGGCACAATCGAAACCACCGTTCCCAGCGCCTCAGCAAGCAGGTCCCGGTTCAAAGCACAGCGCATGTCTCCTCCTTTTCAAAATTCATCATTGTTAAAGTTTTACCGGGAATTAATTAACAGTCAAGTTTACCCGCAGTACTCAAATAATTGACTTTTGCTCCCGGACAAATTAAATTACAGTTTGTATGAAAATCCATGAATATCAGGCAAAGGAGATTTTTGCAGCCTATGGAATCCCGGTTCCACGGGAAAGAGTGGCGGCGACACCGGCAGAAGCCCGCAGTGCTGCCGAAGAACTCGGACTGCCGGTTGTACTCAAGGCTCAGGTGCTTGTCGGCGGCCGGGGCAAGGCAGGCGGAGTAAAAAAGGCAGGGACTCTGGCAGAGGTGGAAACAGTTACCACCGGCATCCTGAATATGACCATCAAGGGACTGAAGGTGCAGAAGGTCCTTGTTTCTGAAGCGGTAGCTGTCAGCGCTGAATACTACCTCGGGATCACAATCGATCGTGCCGCCCGCGCCCCAGTCCTGCTCGCATCAGCCGCCGGCGGGGTAGAAATTGAAGAAGTAGCAAAAAACACCCCGGAAAAGATCATCAGAACGCCGATTGACCCCCTGCTCGGTCTGCTCTCATTTCAGGCACGCAACGCCGGCATAACGATGTTAAAGGATACCAAACTGGCACAGCAGTTTACCACCATCGCCCAGAAACTGTACCGTCTGTTTATTGACCGTGACTGCTCACTGGTCGAGATCAACCCGCTTGTGCTTACCGGCAACGGCAGCCTGCTCGCCCTGGACGCCAAGATCAACTTTGATGACAACGCCCTGTTCCGCCATCCGGAAAACGAATCGCTGCGCGACCTGACAAGCGAAGAACCGGCAGAGATGGAAGCAAAGCAGGCAGGACTCTCCTATATCAAGCTTTCGGGCAATGTCGGCTGTGTCGTCAACGGTGCCGGACTGGCAATGGCGACGATGGACCTGATCAAGCGCTACGGCGGTGAGCCGGCAAACTTTCTTGATGTCGGCGGCTCCTCCTCACCGGACAAAATGGCGCTGGCGATGCGCATCATCCTGTCCGATCCGAATGTGAAGGCGATTCTGGTAAACATCTTCGGCGGGATTACCCGCTGTGATGACATCGCTCAGGGACTTCTCCTCGCCCGGCAGCAGGCGGATATCCGGGTACCGGTTATCGCCCGGCTTGTCGGCACCAACGCCGACAAGGCATGTGCCCTGCTGGAAAACAGCCCGATCCTCTTTGCTAACACCATGGCGGAGGCGGTCCGGCTCGCGGTTACCAAGGCAAAGGAGGCAAGATGAGCATCCTGATCGACCGTAACACCCGTCTGCTCGTTCAGGGAATCACCGGCAGAGATGGCGCCTTTCATACGAAGATGATGAAGGAATACGGCACTCAGGTGGTTGCGGGTGTCACCCCGGGCAAGGCAGGACAGGAGGTGGAAGGCGTGCCGGTCTTTGATTCGGTGGAACAGGCGGTCCGGGCAACCGGTGCTGACGCCTCAATTATCTTCGTGCCCGCCCAGTTTGCCGGCGACGCTCTGCTCGAGGCGGTCTTTGCGGGTGTCAAACTGGTAGTCTGCGTTACCGAAGGTGTGCCGACCCTGGATGCGGTCAGGGCAATTGCGGTCGCCCGGAGCCGGGGTGTGCGGATTGTCGGACCCAACTGCCCGGGCGTAATTTCACCCGGCAAGGCAAAGGTCGGCATCATGCCTGCCACCGCATTCAAGCCCGGTGTTGTCGGTGTCGTCTCCCGCTCCGGCACCCTGACCTACGAAATCGCCGCCAATACCGGTGAATTCGGCCAGTCCACCGTCGTCGGCATCGGCGGCGACCCGGTCATCGGCACCAGTTTTATTGACTGCCTGAAACTGTTTCAGGATGACCCGGAGACACGGGCAATTGTCATTGTCGGCGAAATCGGCGGTTCGGATGAGGAGCGGGCAGCTGAATTTGTCAAATCATATGTCACCAAACCGGTATTCGGGTTTATTGCCGGTCAGACCGCACCGCCGGACAAACGGATGGGACACGCCGGTGCCATTATCTCTGCCGGCTCCGGCACCGCAGCGGAAAAAATCACGGCTTTTAAGAACGCAGGCATTGAGGTCGTCTATGAACCGGAAGAACTGAAGGACCGGCTCCGGACAAGACTGTAAAACTCAGGGCAGTAAAAGAAGTCGCACCACGGCAGTTCCGGCGCGCAACAGATAAACACCCGCATTCAACCTTTTCCCGGCATCATCACAGCCATCCCAGAATCCCCTGCCTTCACAAATCCTCAAACTTCTTACAGCCCTTCCTGAAAGGTCATATATTTTAACTATAGCATTTTCATCTATTTTACCTGATATGTTAAAGTAACTTCTTGAACGAAAAACTGTGGGCGCACACTCAATTTTTAATCCGGATGTACTCGCGTCCGATTCGGTCACTGAGGTCAGGCGGTTGGTAGAAAACCAGATTTCCCCCCGACCATTTTTCCAGTCCTGCCAAACGACATATGCTATGCCGTTCCGGTCGACCGCAATGTCCGGATAACAGGCAAACGGTACCCCACGCCGCAACAGGCGGTCCTCACTCAGCCAGGTAAGTCCGCCATCGGTTGACCGCTGAAAATAAATATCCTGCTGGACAATTACACTCCCGGCAAATGAGTCGTTCTCAAATACTACATAAACCGGCTGACTGAAACCATCATCCGGACCGAGCACGATTGCCGAATTATAACACATCCGGGAACCCCGGGACTCATGGTCAAACCGGATCGACGGAATAAATCCGGCAGATGCACCAGTAACCGCACTTAAAAAAGCAGAAAAAATTTCATCATCCAGTCCATTTCCGCCACTATACCTCCGTCCGCCGGCGGAAATCCAGTTCGTGAATGAATATAATCAGTGTCCCCGTCTCCTCCCGCACCAGAATGCACATCAGCTTCTCATTACCGGCGTCGCTTTCGGCGGTAAACCGGGCGGTCCGGTCTGAATATGCTGCGCCAATCCCGTAATTCATCAGTCCGTCAAACGCCTGCTTGTAGAAACTCACCACCTGTGGAAAGGAATCACTGCTCCTGAGCACAAAATCCCGCTTTACTCCGGACTCACTGCTGTCCTCACCGCAGTCCAGCACCTGCACATTCGGATAACGGAACTGCGCCGGCAGGGTGCTCAGGTCATCGCTCAACTCGGTATGACTGTAAGCGCCGGAACTGGCCTGCGTCCCTTTACTCTCTCTAGCTTTACTGCCACAGCCTGCCAGAACCAGCATACACACTATCAAACCAAACCTGCACAGAACCATCAAACCTCCTTTCGCGCTCACAAATGAACTATAAATTGACACCCCGGCAATGTCAACAAAAAATCGGAAAACCGGCTCCTGACCCGCATCCGGGACTGGCAGTACCCTCCCCTATACTGCCCGGTGTGCAGGAGCGGTCTGAAATTACAACTCATATAAATTCAATGTGTTAATTAATCAGCATAATAAAAATCTGTGAATTCTGGCTCTTGAACCGGCTCTAACTTTATGGGGGAATATCTCAACTGTAATGACATAATCCCCATTGCGGCGATGCTGAAAATGACAAACCAGACCGCTTCCGAACACGCATAAACTGAAGTTATGTAATTCCGAAATTTTTTATAGACAGGCTGATAACCGCCCCTACTTCGCCGGACCGGAAACCGTCGCTTCTTTGTGAACTATCAGTCGCACTGAGTTGCTTTCGCAATAGGGGCAGGTGCGCTCCTGCATCGTATAGACAAACCACTGTCCCGTGCCGCGGAAATCCACTCCAGCTGGAGCCGTTCCGGTCTGGAGCAATCTACTGCACGGATTAATGTATTATTTTGGGTGCATCGATGATGAAGTTAACATCCGCTATGTGAGGAGTGTTCAAAAGTTCCAAAATTGACAAGATAGTTTTCAATCTCCTATAATGAACGTGATGAATGGAATTCTGTTAATTTAACAGGTTGGTTGTCTTATGACAAAATAATCAGGCAAAAGGAGAATATAAAATGGGAATGATAATCCGAGTAGCATTCAATAATAATAATTGGTCTGGCAAATGCAAGAATGCGGACAGAGATAGAAGGCTCTTTAAATGCAGAGAAGAAGTTGTGGATGTAAGATACAAAGTTGATAAAAACGGTAACTGTTTGGCTGGCTGCTGGGAATCAGCCCTTTGTAAAAACTATGTCTGGTATAGCACGAAAGGAAATTTTGATAAAAATAGAGCTAAAGGGCGAGTGTTTTTTGTTTTTCCACATCCTAAAAAGGTCTTGTATGGTGGGGGATGTCAGAAATTAAAGGGGTTAAGGGGAACAAGGTATATTTTAAGAAATTTAAACCATTACCACCAGAGGAATGGGTTACGAACCTGTCCTCAAAATATTTGTTAGGCAAAGCCTGGGGAAGGAATCCTTACCGATATATTGATGCTAAGAGAGCGAATGAATTATTAAAAAAATTAGCCGAGAAAAAAGACGAAGAGACTGAATTAATCAAGGCAAAAGGTACCCGGGTTGTGGACCCAATTGAAACCGAAATTACCGATAAGGAAGGGAAAAGAGTATTACGGCAGCACCTCGTCAGAGAGCGCTCTATGAAGTTGGTTTCAGCATTCAAAAAGTCCCTCGCCTCCTACGACTGCTGGGTTTGTGGCTTTAATTTTGAAAAAACATATGGAGAGATTGGCGCCGAGTTTATTGAGGCGCATCATACCAAGCCGGTATCTGCCCTTAAGGAAGAGGAACAGGTCAGCACAAAAGACCTTGTTCCGGTTTGCTCAAATTGTCATAGAATGATTCACAGCAAGAATCCCATGATTAATTGGAGAGATTTAAAAAAGAGGTTAAAGAAAGCAAAATGAGGCCCCTTCGCCTAACAAAGCGTATCTGGCTTCGCACCTCAACTCAAATCCCTCGCTCCGCTTGGAACTTCAGATACCCTCTGCCGTTAGGTGAAATTTAAGGAGGTAAAAATTGAAAGATATTGTATCCTGTATTGAAGAGCTCCGATTGAGACTGGATAGGCATCGGAAAGAAGATCTGAAAGAGTATCCGACAAGAACGATATTCATAGATCCACTATTGCAAGCCCTTGGTTGGGATGTAAGAGATCCTGACGAAGTGCAACTTGAATACCCCACAATTGATGGTAAATCTGTTGATTATGCCCCAAAAATAAATCGGAAACCAGTTCTATTTATAGAAGCTAAACCATTAAATGACCCACTTACTGATGTTAAATCTATTACACAAGTAGTTGGCTATGCTGCAAATGCAGGTGTTGAATGGTGTATCCTCACTAATGGTATCACTTACAAAGTTTATCGAAGTACAGAAAAGGCAGAGGCTCCAGATAAGCTACTTTTTGAAGTCTCAATAGATCCAAGGGAATCCGAAGGCAAACCAGTTCAACAAATTGCGGAACAACTTTACCGTTTCTCAAGAGAAGCAATGGCTAAAGGTGTGCTTGACGAAATTGGGGAGCAAGTTTTCACTACAGGAAAAATTAGAAAGGCTTTAGATAAGCTTTTTCTGAACCCACCTGATAATTTGGTCAGAATCATTCGTTCAGCCATCGGTGATAAATCAATTAAACCGATACAAATAAAGTCCGCACTTAAAAGATTATGGTCTCAATCATCAGAGGTTGAGTTACCTTCGCTTAGCACGGAGAGACGGAAAGATTATGGGGAAGAACATCACATAAAAGGAAAGCCTCGAGAGGTAGTAGAATTATTTCGAATGCTTGATAAGTTCTGTCGGGAATTAGACCCATCTAATGTACAAAGAAAATATCTTGCGAAGTATGTCAGCTATATGCATGGTAAGGCTATCTTCTGCTGTGTGCATATTCAGAAAAGTGGTCTCCGTATTTGGTTAAAACTAAATTATTCACAGTTAGAAAACCCTCCTGACTATGTCCGGGATGTTTCCAACATAGGGCACTGGGGAGTGGGTGATGTTGAGATTGGAATAGATAATCTTGAAAAGCTGCATAATTCTAAATCCTTTATAAGGCAATCTTTTGAGGAAAATAAATGAACAAATTTACACTTCGCCTGATCCAGCATAAAAGGTTGATGTTGCCTTGCTCCATCTATGCTCGCATTTCATGCCTTACAGCACTCACCCAAATTCCGCCTTCGGCAAGCTTCGTTTATCCGCAAACTGTTAGGCGAAATCGTCTACTTTAGGAGAACAAAGTAAAATGGAACTAGAAAAAATAGAGTATGAGCAGTCGGTACTCTTCCGCAGAGTATATAGAAAGAGAGCGGCTCTTAAAAGGCACATTGCTTCTCTAATGGGCGACGGATATGATTCAATGCTTGTTTTTAAATTTACATCACATTACTCTTCAATAAATAATGTTGGATATAATATCGAATTCATTAACTCGCTGCTAAAAGAACTTGCTAAAAGAGAAGGAATTGAAGAATATCGTCCTCCCGTTCTTATTAGATTTCTATACGGTGATTGGTTTATAGAGATCTGCACTGCTTTGGGGGCCTTAGGTGGCATTTCCGCGTTTTTAACTTTACTAATTGAATTAAAAAAATACAGAGGTATCAAAAAACTTAAAAAAAGAGTTAAAAATTACCCGATTCAAGTTGGTGGGAAAATTCAGATAAAGCAGGAAGTGTACATAGATGAAATTATTGAAGAAAATATTGGCAGAATAAACATCGCAAAAATATTAGAATATTATGACGAAGACCTGCAGTTTATCGAAATATTTACAAAAGATGGTGAAATTATCAGATACCTATGGAGAGAGAAAAAACCAAAAGAATAAAAGGGGAAAAGCTTGAGACTTCGCCTAACTGAACGTATCTGGCTACGGTGCTTCCCACCTCCGCCCAAATCCTCGCTCCGCTGGGAACTTCAAACACGCTCAACCTGTAAACGAGATTGACTTGAGGGGTAGTTTAAAACCTGTTCTATTTTGCCGAGGCTGAAACAGCGGCTTCCTTGAGCACTAAAAGCCGCACCGAGTTGCTTTCGCAATAGGGGCAGGTGCGCTCCTGCGGCTTGCCCGGAATGTAGTGGAGTTTGAACTCTTTGCCACAGCGCAGGCACCTGAACGGTTGCTCGCCCGGCTCTTTGGGTTCGGGGCGCGGGGCAACCCGGGGCGGATTCCGCAAAATCTCCTTTGTCTTTTCAATCTCCTCCGGAGTAACCGTCTGGCGCAGTTTTTCCAGCTCCTGCATCGTATAGACAAACCGCTGTCCCTGCGCCGCAGATATCCACTCCAGTTGCAGTCTTTCCGGCCTGATTCCCCACGCCTCCAGCCTGTCCCAGAGCCGTTCAACCCGGCGCTGGGTGTGGCGGTTGGCGTTGAGGTAATGGCAGTCGGCAAAATGACAGCCGGAGACGAGCACCACCGGTGCACCCAGGGCAAACGCCTTGAGCACAAACTCCTCCGCCACCCTGCCGGAACACATCGTGCGGATCAGGACCTGGCGCGCCGGATACTGACCGCGGGCAACACCGGCGGTGTCGGCAGCAGCAAAGGAGCACCAGTGGCAGGCAAAGACCAGTGACTTGGACTCGGGCTCTTCGGCAAGCGCCGCCTCAATCTGTGCCAGAATCTGCTCATCGGTAAACTGATGCGCCTCAATCGCATCAAACCGGCACTCCGCAGCACAGGTGCCGCAGCCCGCACAGACCGCCTCAATCGGCTTTGCCGGCTTGCCCTTTTCCCATTCAAACGCCTGATAGGAGCAGACTTTCAGACAGGCACCGCATGCCCGGCACTTTGCGGGATCAACCGCCACGGTATAGGGTTCGGCTGCCAGTGTCCCCTGCGCCAGCAGTCTTGCCGCCCTGCCCGCTGCAGCACTTGCCTGAGTGACCGAATCCTTGATGTCCTTCGGACCCTCTGCCCCGCCCGCATAGAAAACGCCCCGGATCGGCGAATCCACCGGCTGGAGCTTGGGATGCGCCTCGAGCAGGAACCCCTCCGGATGGAGCTGGAGCGAAAGCAGCTGTTTAATCGCCTCGGTCGTCTTCGCCGGTCTCACTCCGGTTGCCAGCACCACCATCTCCACCTCGTGATTTTCAATTTTCCCGGTCTCGGTATTTTCCACATACAGGCGGAGATTAGCGGTCTGTCCATCCTCCTCCACCTCGCCCGGAATACCGCGGATGTATTTCACCCCGAGCCGCTTGGAGCGCCAGAGCATCTCCTCAAAACCCTTGGCAAACGCCCGCAGGTCAATATAGAAGACCTTGACCTCCATGTCCGGGTAATGCTCCTTGAGTACCAGCGCATCCTTGATCGTATTCATACAGCAGATATTGGAGCAGTAGGGCGTGCCCTGCTCTGCACACCGGGAACCGACACACTGGATAAAGGCGATACTTGCGGGCTTGCGCCGGTCGCTCAGGCGGAGCAGTTCACCACCGGTCGGTCCGCCTGATGATGCCAGCCGTTCAAACTCCATGGCGGTGATGACATTGGCATATCTGCCATAGCCGAAATCACCCTTGTCAAACGGGTCAAACGGCTCCATGCCGGTGGCGACAATGATTGCTCCGACCTCAAACTTCAGCTCCCGGTCCTGATCCTCAAGGTTGATGCATTTCTTGTCACAGGCACGGGCGCACTTGCCACAGGCAATCGGATTCAGTCCGAGACAGTCTGCCGGATTCAGGACATAGGCGGCAGGAATTGCCTGCGGAAACGGCTGGTAGATGGCGTGCCGGAGTGAAAGCCCGAGATTGAACTCATCCGGCACCAGCTGCGGGCAGACCTTGGCACACTCGCCGCAGGCGGTGCACTCCTTTTCGTTGACAAACCGTGCCTTCTGTCTGACCGTTACCCTGAAATTACCAACATGCCCGGCAACCTCGGTGACCTCAGCCAGGGTCAGGAGTCTGATTCTGGGATGTCGACCGACATCCGCCATCTTGGGCGCAAGTATTCATATCGCACAGTCCATCGTCGGATAGGTCTTGTGGAGCTGTGCCATCAGACCGCCCAGCGATGGCGAACGCTCCACCAGATAAACCTGATGGCCCGCATCCGCCAGATCCAGACTCGCCTGAATCCCGGCAACACCACCACCGACCACCAGCACCGCATCTTTGAGCGGAAAACGGCGCTCGGTGAGTGGTGCCAGATACCGGGCTTTTGCCACCGCCATCCGCACAAGGTCACACGCCTTTTTCGTCGCCCGTTCCGGCTCAGAAGTATGAACCCAGGAACACCCCTCCCGGATATTGGCAATCTCAAGCAGGAAAGGGTTCATTCCCGCCTGTGCCAGACAGGCGCGGAAGGTCGGCTCGTGCATCCGGGGTGAGCAGGCGGCAACCACCACCCGGTCCAGATTCTGCTCGGCAATCGCCTTCTGAATCTCCTTCTGCCCGGGTTCGGAGCAGACATAAAGCCCGGTCTGGGCATAAACTACCCCGGGCAGTGATCGGGCGAACTCGGCTACCTGCTCAACATTGACGGTGGCGGCGATGTTGGTCCCGCAACGGCAGACAAACACGCCGATCCGCGGTTCGCTCACCTGTGTACTCATCTCCTTTCTATTTTAGCCATTACCAGCCAGCAGGTCAATCAGATTAACAGTCCTGATCGCTGACTCTGAATTTCTCTGCCGGGCACAGGCAAGGTGAATATCACAGCGCGGGCAGGCGGTAACGAGCAGCTCCGCACCGGTTGCCTGTGCCTCTGCCAGCCGGCGCTCCTGCATCAGCCGGACCGCGGCTCCGCACTCCAGCCACTGTGTCCCGCCACAGCACAGCGCCTGCGACCGGCTGTGCGCCATCTCCACCAGTTTCACACCGGAAATTCCGGTAATCAGCTGGCGCGGGGCATCATAAACACCGAGCTGTCGCCCGAGCCGGCACGGGTCCTGATAGGTCACGGTCCTGCTGACAGACTCCCTGTGGTCCGGCGGATTGAAGCCGGTGGCAACCAGAAATTCGGCAATGTGCATCAGCTCCAGTCCGGTCGGTCCAGCAAGCTCCGGATACTCAACCCTGAAGGTATGCAGACATTCCGGACAGAGAAATATCACCTGCCGGACACCGGCGGAACGGAGCAGGTCAAGATTTTTCCGGGCGAGCAGGAGCGCATTCTGGCGATCCCCCAGCCACAAAAGGTCATGGCCACAGCAGACCTCATCCTGAAGCAGGACCGGGACAACACCCGCCTGATTGAGCAGGGCGATCGCATTACTGGCGGTCTGAAGCAGATTTACCCCCAGATCGCCAAACAGCACCTGAAAATAGGGCAGGCAGCCGGTAAAAAGCGCAGTCTCCCCCTTATCCGCAACCTGCAGTTCCGGTTTCAGCCAGAGAAGCCGCTGCTGACGGACCGCAGAACGTGCCTGAATTCTGCCGAGCGCCTGCACAATTCCGCCGTGTGCCAGCACCGGAGCTGAACCGTGCTCATATGCCACCGCCCGCAATCTTTCAACGGTGCGGGCAAAACTTTTGCCTGAAGGACACACCGTAGAACAGAGGTCACAGCCGATACAGGCATAGAGCGCCCGGGTCTGAATTCTGCCCTGCCCTTCCAGCTGCTGCTGAATCAGACGGCGGGGCGAAAAACCGATGCCGGTGCGGGCAACCGGACAGACCCCTGCACACCGGCCACAGTCCAGACAGACAAAATCTGCCGGACCGAATCCGGCTGGCGGCACAGAAAACTCCTCCGTCACTGCCGGAACCGGCCGGGATTCGGCAGCCGGCTCAATCGCTTTGTCCGGATCGCCGGAAATAAACCGGACCAGTTCCGGCTTAAAACCGAGGTAACGCAGCAGCTCCTGAGCCAGCTTCACCTGAGTGTGGGCGATCTCCGTGCCCTTCTCGTGCCGGCAGCTGCCATCCGGACACCCAACCAGTGTCACCCCCTCCATCCCTGCTGCCAGCGCCTCAAGAATTGCACCGGCACCAACCTGACCGATGCAGGAAACCGGCCTGACGGTCACCCGCTCCTGTCCTCCAAAACCGGGAATATTCACCCGGGAACAGACAAAGATCAGTTTCCTGCCGGCGTTCGTAAGATCAGCCATTGTCAGCAGGGGCGATTTCGGTCCTCAACTGCAGGGCGCCGCTGGGACAGACCGTAACACAGGTACCGCACCCCCGGCACCGCTGATAATCAACCTGCGTTATCTCAATTCCGGACTGCCACTTTACCGTCTTCAGTGCCTGATGAGGACAGACCTCAAGACATCTGCCACATGCCCGGCAGAGATAAGGATCGGTGTGTGCCACCAGCGGTTGAACCAGACCACCAACCACAGTTCCCTGCCGGGAAAATTCAACCTTGATTCCCCGTGGTTCTGTATCGGTGAAAAACATACCTTCCAGACCATGCACCCGCATAATCACCGGTTTTGACATATCCTCCAGCTGGAGCAGCAGTTGATGCTTGGGACAGTTGTAACTGCAGAGCACACACTCACTGCAGGGACCGCAGCGCAGACAGCGGGATGCCTCCTGCATCGCCTGCTCGGGTGTGAATGGCGCCTCAATCTCTTCAAATCCCCGCCGGGAATGAACCGGCAGGATTCTTGCCTGCGACCGGCTGAGCCGGACCGCAGTCAGGACCGCCGGTGCCAGCTCCAGCTCCGGCACCCGGCTGGCAGTTACCGCCACTTTTCTGCCGCTGAGCAGGGCATCAATCTGCCTTGCACCTTCGTGTCCGCTGGCAATCGCATTGATCACCGTTGCCGGTCCGCCCGCAGCGTCACCGCCGATAAACACACGGTCGGGAAATCCGGAAACCGGCTGCGCCGGCTTCTGCCCCAGTGCGGTAATCACCCAGTCCGCATCAATGATGAACTCCGAACCCGGAACCGGCACCGGCCTGCGCCTGCCTGAAGCATCCGGTTCTCCCAGTTCGCACCGCACACATCGCAAACCGGTCAACCGCCGTTCGCGGTGTATCAGCCCCACCGGCTGAACCAGAAACTCAAATCTTACCCCTTCCCGCTCCGCCTCCGCTATCTCCTCCTCGGCTGCCGGCATCTCCGCCCGGGTCCGCCGGTAGACGATTGTCACCTCGTCCGCACCGAGCCTTTTTGCCACCCGTGCGGAATCTATTGCCGAATCCCCGCCCCCGATTACCAGTACCCTGCCCTTCAGACTGCGAACCTCACCTTCATATGCCCTTTTGAGAAAGTTCAAACTGTCAACAATTCCCTCCAGCTCATCCTCAAACGGCAGACCCAGACGGATGCTCTGCTGATGACCCGGGGCAAAGAATACAGCAGCGAAGCCCTCGTCCAGGAGCTGACCCGGATTGTCAATCCGGGTATTGAGCACAAGTTCAATACCAAGGTTCAGAATTGAATTAATCTCCTCTTCAATCACATTTCTCGGCAGGCGGAAGGGCGGAATTCCCCACACCAGCATCCCGCCCGGTCTGTTCTGCGCCTCAAAGATGGTCACCTGATAACCGAGCCGGCGCAGATCACTGGCGACGGTCAGCCCGGCCGGCCCGGCACCGACGACCGCAACCCTTTCCCGCCGTTGCGGTGTCTCCGCCGGCAGCACCGCCGGTCCGGAACTGAGCGCATAATCAGCAATAAACCGCTTGAGCTGGCGGATCGCCACCGGTTCATCAATCTCGTTCCGCCGGCACTCCGCTTCGCAGGGGTGGGTACACACCCGGCCGCAGATACCGGGCAGCGGATTTCTTTCCCGCACCACCGCCAGTGCCCGGTCAAAATTGCCACGGGCAATCAGCCCGACATAAGCCTTGACATTCACCCCGGCAGGACAACCGACCCGGCAGGGTGAATCGGCAACCGGCTTCAATTGAAAATCAGCTTCAATGCCGTCAATTTTCAGTCTGATTCCTTCCGGGGGGATATTCAGCACTATATCCAAATCTTCACCGCTTCTGCTCAAGCTGTGCCATCCCCTGCTGATAACCCTGCTCCAGCGCAGTCAGGTTCTTTTCCAGCACCCGAGCCGGCAGTGTATCCTTGACCGCCTTGATCAGCGCCTCCTTGGGCACAATTCCGGTCACCGCACAGACAAAACCCAGCATCACCATATTGGCAAACATCCGGTTCCCCAGACTTTCGGCAATCCGGGTCGCCGGAATGGCGAACTCCCGGACCCGGCCCTCATGATTGTGCGGTTTGACCAGATTCTGCTCCAGAATCAGCACCCCGCCGTCCTTGAGCGTCGGCTCAAACTTTTCATACGCCTCCTGGGACATCGCAACCAGAATGTCGGGTGCGGTCAGATAGGGATAGAGAATCCTGGTCTCGGAGATGATCAGCTGGGCAGAACAGGCACCACCCCGTGCCTCAGGTCCGAAACTCTGAGTCAGGGTCGCATACTTGTTATCATAAAGGGTTGCCGCCTTGCCCAGAATCATCCCCATCATGATGATTCCCTGACCGCCAAAACCGGAAAGCTTAATCTCCTGCATCGTCCACCGGTCCTGAATAGGGCACAAACGCCTCGCCCACACTCTGACGCAGATACTCATTCATCTTTTCCAGATAGGTCGGCTTCCGCTTGCGCACAAACCTCCCGACCACAATCGTACCGCCGAGTTCAATCTCACACTCCCGGGTGTCAATATCATTTCTCACTACCGACTTCTCCCGGTAATACTTGACAATATCCAGCCCCGAGCCCAGCTGATTTCTCCTTCCGTACACCGTCGGACAGGGTGAAATCACCTCTACAAAACTGAACCCGGGATGTTCCAGTGCCTCCCGGAAGGCATCGGTCATCTGCCGGACATGAAGCACGGTCCAGCGGGCAACATAGGTGGCACCGCAGGAGTCCACCAGAAACGGCAGATTGAACGGATGCTCATAGGAGCCGAAAGGTGCGGTGGTCAGCTTTGCCCCCGGCGGTGTCGTCGGTCCGAACTGCCCGCCGGTCATTGCATAGTTAAAGTTATTCACACATATTACCGTCAAATCCATATTCCGCCGCGCGGAATGAATCAGATGATTACCGCCGATCGCCACCAGGTCTCCGTCACCGGAAATCACCACCACCTTCAGTTTCGGATTTCCCAGCTTCAGTCCGGTGGCGAAGGGCAGTGCCCGGCCATGGGTGGTATGGAATGAATCCAGATTCACATAGCCGGCCGCCCGTCCGGTACAGCCAATTCCCGAGACCACCGCAATATCCTGGCGGGAAATACCACTCTCCCGCACTGCGGTCAGAAAGGAGTTGAGCACAATTCCCAGCCCGCAGGTCGAACACCAGATATGCGGAATCCGGTCCACTCTCAGCAGTTCATCTAACGGATGATGTTCAATCTGCTCAATCATCGGGTGCACTCCATGATTGCCTCGAAAATATCCTTCGGATCGTGAACCCAGCCGCCACAGTGCGGCACATGGCGGGTCCGGCACCTGCCGGCAACCACCCGCTCCAGTTCCAGATATACCTGACCGAGATTAATCTCAGGCATCACCATCGCCTTGACCTGTGCTGCCAGTTCCCGGACCCGGCGCTCCGGAAAGGGCCAGACGGTAATCAGCCGCAGCATCCCTGCCCGGATCCCTCTTGACCGTGCCTCCTCGATCGCCCGGAATGCAACCCGGGCACTGATGCCATAGGCGACCACCAGCACCTCTGCATCCTCCACCTGATATTCATCCAGCATCACGATCTTCTCCGCATTATCCCGGATCTTGTTCACCAGCCGGGTTACGCACCAGTGCTGACATTCTGCATTGATCACCGGATAGCCCCGCTCATCATGGGTCAGACCGGTGATATGAATCCGGTAATCCTGACCTGCCCGGACCATCGGCGGCACACCGTCCGGATCGGGCTTGAATGGCCGGTAGGCATTCTTCGGACCGCGATACCAGCGCCGGGAAACCGGCTTGACCCGCTCCGCCTCCGGTACGACCACCCTTTCGGTCATATGGCCGACACATTCATCCATCATAAACAGCACCGGGACCCGGTATTTTTCGGAAAGATCAAAGCAGGTGATGGTCAGATCAAAACACTCCTGGGGTGAAGATGGTGAGAGGGCGATGATCTCATAATCGCCATGCGAACCCCAGCGCGCCTGCATCATGTCCTGCTGACCGGTAAGCGTTGGCAGACCGGTTGAAGGTCCGCCCCGCTGGACATCGACCACCACGCAGGGGGTCTCGGTCATTGCTCCGAGCCCGATATTCTCCTGCATCAGCGAAAAACCCGGACCCGAAGTCACGGTCATCGCCTTGGTTCCGGCCCAGGCGGCGCCCAGCACCGCTGCCATTGAGGCAAGCTCATCCTCCATCTGGATGAAGGTCCCGCCCACCAGCGGGAAACGCTGGGCGATGCGCTCCGCAATTTCGGTTGAGGGGGTAATCGGATATCCGGCAAAGAACCGGCAGCCGGCAGCAATTGCGCCTTCGGCGCAGGCGTAATCACCATCCCAGAAATGGACCCCGGTTAGAATCGCCCTATTTTCCCCCATCAGCCGGCTCCTCAGCTGGTGTCGTCCAGATGGCAAACTCACCGCAGATAATGGTGCACAATCCGCAGTTCACACACCGTTCCGGGTATTTGACGATGGGGGGATGATAGCCCTTGCGGTTAAAATCGGTTGATGATTCCAGCACCTGTTTCGGACAGAAGGTGATACAGAACCCGCAGCCCTTGCACCGTTCAATCAGAATATGCACCTCGCCCCGCGGCGGTTTTTTTTCTTCCGCATCCAGTGGTTTGCGCCAGAGCTTCATTTCCGGAATAGACTGAAATTATAAAACCGGCTGTCTGCCGGTCAAGAAAAAAATCAGAATCCTGTGCCGCTCCGGTATGCTTGACTCCTGCCTGAATATCAGGAAATTAATCCATGCCGGTTACCCGCATCCGCATTCTGCTCGTGCTTTTCCTCGGCATCATCGCCGTTTCCTTTGCCTCCATTCTCATCCGCCTTACACCCGCACCCGCCCTTGTCATTGCTGCCGGCAGACTGGTCTTTGCGGCACTGCTGCTTACTCCGTTTTACCTCGCCCGCCCGTTACACCGCCGGCAGGAGCTGAGGCGCCGGAAGCTGCTCCTGAGCCTGCTCGGCGGTGTTTTCCTTGCCGCCCATTTCGGTTTCTGGATTGAATCGCTGAATCACACATCGGTTGCCAGTTCGGTTGTCCTCGTAGCAATGAACCCGGTGTTTGTCGCCCTGCTTTCTCCCCTGCTGCTGAGAGAAAAACCGGGCGCCCGCCTTTATATTGCGGTTGGACTCGGTGCGTTAGGAGCACTGATTATCAACCGTCCGGCGTTGAGTTCGCCCGCAGGCTTAACCGGCAATCTGCTGGCACTTGCCGGTGCGCTCTTTGCCGCCCTTTATGTCATCATCGGCAGAAAACTGCGTCCCGGACTTTCCCTTGTAGGCTATGTCTGGCCGGTCTATCTCATCTCCGGGGTTATCCTCACGACGCTGGTACTGGCGCTGGGCTATCCGCTGGCAGATTACCCTGGCCGCACCTGGCTTTTTATTCTTCTCCTCGCCCTCGGTCCTCAGATCATCGGCCATACCAGTTTCAACTGGGCGCTCGCCTACCTGCCGGCACCTACGGTCGCACTCACAATTTTGGGTGAACCGGTTGGCACTACCATCCTCGCAATGCTCCTGCTCCATCAGTTTCCAACCATCTGGGAAATCTTCGGCGGACTGCTGATCCTCACTGCAATCTACATCGCCGCTTCCAGCTTGAATACTGAATAAAAAAGCGGGGTGCAGAACCGCACCCCGCCCGGAATAAAAACCGGCTACTCCATAATCAGGAACTTGGCACTGGTGCTGGCGCCTGCTCCCTGAACCTTCAGGAAATAAATGCCTGCTGCCAGCGCCCTCGGCTTCCAGATTACCGTTCCGGTTCCGGCAGCAACCTCAAACCGCTCCTGACTCACCACTCTGCCGGTAGCATCAATCACGGTCAGATCAAGATTTCCGCGCTGAGCGGCAAAGTAATGGATTGCGGTCCGGTTCCGGAAGGGATTCGGGCTGATGACCAGCGGCCGGTCCGGCGTTGCCATGACATTTACCGGTTTCTCCTGAATGCCCAGGAGATTGGCGACATACCAGCGCTGACAGGTGTCAACCGAACTCCAGAATCCGTTCACGCTCGTCGCACCGATTACACCGATTGCAATCCGCCAGACACCGCCCACCGGCAGATCATTCGGTCCGGCAGAGACAAACACCGACCAGTCATAAGCCCGGTTGGAATTCCGCTGAACGATCGTACCATTGAGTATTCTGAATTTCTGCCCGTCAGTAACACAGGAATCCGGATAAACATAAACATTATGATCCAGCGCGCCGATGTTCGCATACCGCTCCGGTTCCAGCAGCACAAAACCGGCGCTCGGATTCTCGCTGGAGGACTGACGCATCAGCACCGCCCGGCGCACCGTATCAGAGACAACGATATTGGTGGTCGGAGACGAGCCGATATCAAAATCACCCACGATTCCGGCATAGAGTCCGTTAATCGGCTGAGAGCCAGTGTTGGTGAACTCCAGGGTCAGCACCGCCCAGTTGTCATAACCGGGATCGCTGTTCATATACCACTGCTGACTTACCCGCAGACCCTTCGGCGTTGAATGACCGCCATCGGTCATCGTATTCATCCAGTGCTCATCTGCCGGTGCCGGTGGTGTCACCATCCGGAAGCTGTCCGGTGTCTGCCAGTCGTGATTGGTTCCGGAATTTGCCGGCTGGGAATAGAAGTGGTCCACGAGGTAGGTTGGCGAATTACCCGCCATGATTGCACCGTAGAAGAGGCAGGAGGCTGCGGTCTTCGGCACTCTGAACCCCTGTCCCAGGTCCTGTGCGGGTGGTTCATCATAACCGATTGAACCGATCGCACACGCCGACAAAAGCACCGAACCGGTATCCAGGTCAATCACAAACTGACCGGGTAGAGGCGGCTGTCCGACCTGCAGACTGAAGGCATAGTTCCATTCATGCTGATCATTGTCCGAGCGCACCTTCAGCGAACAGACCACATAGGTTCCTGGTGCAATCCCCGAACCTGCCTGTGCGACAAACGGATCGGTCCGGTTATTGCGCAGTGAATCCTGCGGAATGTTACCGTAACTGCTCGTGGAATCGGTAATCACAAACTGCGGATTGGTGGACTTGAGTCTGGCGGTCACATTCTGGGCGGTCGCATTGCCGGTATTGCGCAGAGTCACGATGATTTTGCCGGTTTCACCCGGATCAAACCTGCCATTGTTGTTTCCGCCCGGCGGTGAATCAACCACCATATTGGATACATAGATCATATTGGGCTGAGGTGTCCCGCCACCGCCAACCGGTCTGGTCGTGGTAAAGGGCAGAATCGGCGTATGCTGAACCCCGGGTGTGGAGTGCTCGCAGTGTCCTTCAGAAACGGTAATCCGCATGGTGCCCGGTGTTCCCGCATTGACCGCCAGCGTTGCCACACCGGTGGCATCGGTCCGCTCTGCGACATACACATCCGGGTCCTTCCAGGCGCACACCAGCGCCCCTTCAACCGGCCTCGTGCCCACCCGCACAGTAACATTCAGATTGTATGGACCGAGCGGAATGGAATCGGGCAACTGCACTGTCGGGCTGGCAGGCATACCGGTCCAGACCGGCATTGACGGATCCCCGAGCACAACATACATCCAGATATTATAAGGATAAGGACTTGAGGGCCAGTATTTTGCCACATAGGCATCAACACCATAGCACTTGATATCTGCCAGATTATATGGGGTCGGACCGTAATTGCGCACTCCGGGCACGGTGATTGTCCAGGTGTCACAGGTCGCCCGCACCAGTGTTGAGCAGATGCCGTGATTCGGGTAGGTATAGGATGCCTGAGTGGCACCTAATGTCCCGACCGCACCGCCCGGATACTTCCGCATCCAGGCTTCTGCCAGACACTCGGTCTGGTAGATATCCCCGTTATTGCAGGCAATATTGTAAACCACCGGGGTCATATCACCATTATTCAGCGCATAGATATGGGAGTTATACCAGGAGCCTTCAGTTCCCCACTGCCACCACTCGGTATAATCACCATGTCCCCGATAGGCGACAATCCCCCGTCCCTCATTCAACGCATTGGTTACGGTGGTGTTACCGGTATATCTGCCCATGATCGTCTCCACCACGCTCGGGTTCCAGTAGGGCTTGGGCATGAAATAGATACCGCGGACACAGCCCGAATACTTGCCTGGATACTCCTCTGAATGAGCCGGCATGCACAGCTTGTCCAGCCAGTTGCTGGTAGTGGGCGGATTTTTCTGATACCTCAGGATCTTGATGATCTGCTCGTTGAGATCGCTTATAGTATCCGGAATCGGCGAAAGTCTGCCCAGCCCGATCTCCGGATAGTTGTCCCCACCGGGCCAGGGTTCAAGATCGGTATACCAGAAATCGCTTCTGCCCACCCCGGAATATGAGCCCATCGGAATTTCGCCGTATTCACCCACGAGCAGGACCCAGCGCAGGGTCTTCGGGTTGTTCCGGTTGTATTCTGCCCGGATTGAGTCCTTGATCTCCTGAGCGGTAAAGCTGGCTTTCGTAATCTTGCGCACCTGATAACCCCGCTGTCTGACCCAGCCCAGCAGTGAATCATTGAGATAGGTGCAGGTGTCATACTTCTGATGGCAGAAGACGAGATAACGCACGCCCGGGTTGTAGTCGGTCAGAGGCTGGACCGGCAGATAACGGAAGTTGTCAACATAACTGGCATAATGGGGCACCATCCAGTCCGCAACAAACTGCGGATAACTCCCGCCATAATAGTCAACCTGCACCCGGATTGTGGTTGTCAGTTCCAGTTCACCGGTTGCCGGATTGACCTTCACCGGATAAACCTGCAGATTTGCCACTGAAAGGTCGCGCCAGACCCCGGTGTTGAGCAGAGCGATATCAGCATCCGGATAGAACCGGTTCTGCTGATAGAATGTCCGGTCAATAACAAACGGACCCGGCTCCTGCCCGTCAATCAGCGGCGGTTGAAGCGGATAGACCCTGCCCACCTTGTAGGTCCTGGTTTCCCGGTTCAGAATCCGGTAACTGACCTTTGCTCCGCTCGGGATACCGAGCAGAACTGAGACCTTCGGCACCTGCGGTTTACCCTCCTCCAGCACCGCCATCACCTCACCGGGCAGATTGACAACCGCAAACTCCTCACCGTCAACTGTGGTCCGGTCCAGCTCAACACCCGGCACCCGGACCTCAAACACGGTGCGGTTTGTGTTCTGTTCCACGATTGTAACTTCCGGCGGAGCTGCTGCTGTTCCGGTCCCCAGCCATTCCGCATTGAGCAGACCGGCGCAGACCGCCATGATTACCAGCATTATTCTTGACACTTGGGACCTCCTTTTAAATTGGTATGACCGAGCCATGTGTAACAGTTATATTTTAACAGCACCATCAGAGCGGTCAAATAATTTCTGATTCTGCCCTGTCTTGACCCCTGTCCGTCCGCAATTAAAATTTAGCATTGAACAACAGACTACCATGGCGGATTGGTATCGGTTTTGATGCCCATCGTCTGAAAAAAGGCAGAAAACTGATGCTGGGCGGAACTGAAATCCCTTCAGCTTACGGACTGGCAGGCCATTCTGATGCCGATGTCCTGCTGCATGCCCTGATTGACGGACTGCTCGGCGCCCTTGCCCTGCCCGATATCGGCCAGCAGTTTCCGGACACCGACCCTGCCTTTCGCAATGCGGACAGCCGGCAACTGCTGAAGACCGTGCTTCGCATGGTCAGACAGAAAGGCTACCGGCTCCTCCAGCTGGACTCAACTCTCGTTACCGACCGGCCGAAACTTGCGTCCCACATTCCGGACATCCGCCAGAACCTTGCCCGCCTGCTGAAAATTCCGGAAAACCGCATCGGCATCAAGGCAAAGACCACTGAAGGCACCCGGCTGGCACTGCCGGAAAAAAGCATCAGTGCGCTGGTAACGGTCCTGCTCAGGGCGGTAAAATGATTCCCCTCTACGACGACATCAAATCCAGCCGCCGGCCCTGGGTCAACTACCTGCTCATCTCCGCCTGCAGTGCGGTCTGGATTGTCCAGTTCACCCGCCCGCCCGAGGGGTTTGATGCCTTAATCCTCCAGTATGGCATGATTCCGGTCCGCATCATTCAGGGGCAGGCGCTTCTGACCCTGCTCTCCTCAATGTTCATGCATGGCGGCTGGTTCCACTTTCTCGGCAACATGCTCTATCTCTGGATCTTCGGCGACAATGTTGAGGACGCCTTCGGCCATTTCTTTTATCTCATTGTCTATCTGGTCTCGGGTATTGCCGGCAGTATCCTGCAGGTGCTCGTTGCCCCTTATTCCCGGATTCCGACGATCGGTGCCTCCGGTGCCATCTCCGGGGTCATGGGCGCCTATTTTGTGCTTTTCCCCCGCGCCCGGGTCCTGACCCTGGTGCCCTTCTTCTTCTTCATGCGCCTGATCTACATCCCGGCATCAATCCTGCTCGGCTTCTGGATTCTGTTCCAGCTCCTCTACGGCTGTTCCTCAGCACCGGGCACCGGCGGCGGTATCGCCTACTTTGTCCATATCGGCGGGTTTATTGCGGGTGTGCTGTTCGGACTGCTTATCCGGCGCCGGCTCCGGCGCACCTGGTACGAAATCTATTAACTGACGGGCAGTCTACTCCCGTGCCTCTTCCTTAGCCCGCTTCGCCTCCTCAATAATCTTCTGGGCGATCTCGCGCGGCACCTCTTCGTAATGGTCAAACTCCATCGTGAAATAGCCTCTGCCCTGAGTCATGGAGCGCAGGCTGTTGGAGTATTTATACATCTCTGCCAGCGGGACCTGGGCTTTGATCACCTGCAGACCGCCCTGCGCCTCCATCCCCATAATCCTGCCCCGCCGGGCATTGAGATCCCCCATCACATCACCGGTAAACCGGTCCGGCACGGTAATCTCCACATTCATAATCGGCTCGAGCAGGACTACGCCCGCCTTCTCACAGGCATTCTTGAATGCCAGCCCGGCAGCGATCTTGAAGGCGATGTCTGAAGAGTCAACCTCATGATAGGAGCCGTCATAGACCGTCGCCTTGATGTCCATCATCCGGTAACCCGCAAGCACCCCCTTCTCCATCGCCTCAACCACACCCTTCTCCACAGAGGGGATGAACTTGCCCGGAATTGCCCCGCCGTAAATCTCATCCACAAACTGAAACCCGGTTCCGCGCGGCAGGGGTTCAATCCGCAGCCAGACATCACCATACTGCCCCCGTCCGCCGGTCTGCTTCTTGTGCTTGCCCTGCGCCTCCGCCTTCTTCGTAATCGTCTCCCGGTAGGGAATCCTCGGCTTCACCAGCTCAACATTGACATCAAACCGGCGCTTCAGTCTGCCGACAATCACATCCAGATGCAGTTCACCCATGCCGTTGATCAGCTGCTGACCCAGCTCCGCATTATACTCATAGGAGAAGGTCGGGTCCTCCTCATGGAGTCGTGCCAGCCCGTTGGAGACCCGCTCCTCATCACCCTTGCTCTGGGGCACGATCGCCACCGAGATTGAGGGCTTGGGAAACTCAATCGGCGCCAGCCGGACCGGCTCCTTCTTGTCCGCCAGCGTATCGCCGGTATGGGTCTCCTTGAGCTTGACCAGCGCGCCGATCATGCCGGTGGTCAGCCGGTTGGTCTCACTCCGCTCCTTGCCCTTGACAATGTAAATCTGATTGATCTTCTCCTCGCGCTGGGTCGTGCCGTTGATCACCACCATCCCCGACTCCAGCCTCCCCCGGAAGATCCGGACATAGTGCATATCGCCGATATGCGCCTCGGAGATGGTCTTGAACACCAGCGCACACACCGGACCGTCCGGGTCCGGGCTGACCAGAATCTCCTCACCGGTCGCCGGTGCCTTGCCCTTGACCGGTGGCATCTCTGCCGGGCTGGGCAGGACATCAACCGCCAGCTCCAGAATCAGATCCACCCCCACCTGGGTCAGCGCATCACCGCCGAGCAGGGGATAGACCGTTCCCGCCTTGATTCCCTGCCGGACCGCCCGCCTCATCTCCTCAGGCGATATCTCCTGCCCCTCCAGAAACTTCTCCATCAGCGTCTCATCCACCTCGGCTGCCGCCTCAATCAGCCGCTCCTTCCACTGGGCAATCTCCCCTTTCAGCTCCTCCGGCACCGGCACTTCCTTCCTCGTGCCGTTCTCATACACATAAGCCTTGTCATTAAGCAGATCCACCGCACCCTTGAGCCCGGCTTCACTGCCGATCGGCAGATAGACCGGTGTCACCTTGGTGCCGAAAACCTTGCGCACCTCTTCCGCAACCACCGCAAACTTCGTATTCTCCTTGGTCAGCTTGTTGATAAAGATGACCCGGGGCAGACCCGCATCATCCAGCCGCCGCCACGCCATTTCGGTCCCGACCTCAACCCCGGAGGTGGCATCAATCACCACCACCGCCGCATCAACCGCCCGGACCGCGGAGATCACATTACCGAAAAAGTCCGCATAGCCGGGCGCATCCACGAGATTGATCAGTGTATTCCGGTACTCACCATAACCCAGCGCCAGATTGATACTGATCTTGCGGGCAATTTCATCCTCATCATAATCCAAGAGCGAACTTCCGGCATCAACCGAACCGAGCCGGTTGTTCTGCTTCATCGTAAAAAGCAGTGACTCACAGATTGAGGTCTTGCCACAGCCGCCATGGCCGAAAAACCCGAGATTGCGGATTTCATTAACCTTATAATCCTTCACAATTTCCTCCTGAAAATAAAAAGCTTCCGATTTTAAGTTCTGAAGTATAACCCGGGATAAAAAAAGGTCAAGGAAAAATCGCCGGCAGAGCCGGACTGACCAAACGGGTTTGACCTGCGGGCAGAAAGGCTTATAATTTAATAAATCCAAGGAGGTAAATTGAAATTAAGGCTGTGTTTGAGCATCGGGTTTGTGCTTCTTGCCTTCGGCTTCGGGATGATCAGCCCGGAGCTGGAACGGCATCTGAGCACGGCGGCAGCTGACCAGAAGCTGCCGGTCCACATCGTCCTGAAAAACCAGTATGACACCCGGCTGCTTTTCTCGCAGGTTGACGGTCTGAGCCGGCAGGAGCGCCGGGTGCGGGTGGCACAGATTCTCGGCGACTTTGCCCGGAGAGAGCAGGAGTCGCTCCTGCGCTATCTGGCAGAGCGGGAAAAGCAGGGCGAGGTCAAAGACATCCGCCCGATCTGGATTGTCAATGCGGTTGCCTGTGAGGCGACGCCGGCGGTGATCCGGGAGCTGGCGCAGCGGGCAGATGTCCACTATGTCAACTATGATCTTGCCTGGTGTCCGGACCTGCTGGAGAAGCCGGGCGCACCTGCCGAGCCGCAGTATGATGCGACCTGGGGTGTGCGCAAGATAAGGGCGCCTGAGGTCTGGGCGCAGGGCTACACCGGCCAGGGTGTGGTCTGCGGCCACATTGACACCGGCTGTGACTACACCCATCCGGACCTGGCAGACCACATGTGGGAGGACCCCAACTACCCCTATCACGGCTGGAACTTTGAGGAAAACAACAACAACCCGATGGATCAGCAGGGGCACGGCACCCACACTGCGGGCACGGTTGCCAGTGACGGCACCTCGGGCACCCAGTGCGGGGTGGCGCCTGATGCCCGGATCATGGTCTGCCGGGTGCGGACCGTGGCGGACTCGGTGGCGGAGAGCCAGTGCTGGCAGGCGATGCAGTTTGTGGTCTCGCCCCCGCTCTCACCGGCAAACGGTGCGGACCTCTACACGATGTCTTTGGGCTGGATGCTCTCCTGGAACCCGCATCAGGCGACCTGGCGTCAGGTGGCAGACAATGTCAATGCGGCGGGTGTGATCCAGATTGTGGCTGCGGGCAACGAGCGCTACCTCACTCCACCCAACTCCTGCCGCTGTCCGGGCAATGTGCCGCCGCCCTGGTGGAACCCGCAGAACACCGGCACCGGCACCCTCTCGGGCATCATCTCCATCGGCGCCACCGACTCGCTCGATGCGATCGCCTCCTTCTCCAGCCGGGGACCGGTCACCTGGGGCACGGTTGCGCCCTACAACGACTATGTCTATCCGCCCGGACTGACCAAACCGGATGTGAGTGCGCCCGGAGTGGCGGTCATCTCCTGCCGGATCGGCGGCGGTTATCAGAGCATGGACGGCACCTCAATGGCGACCCCGCACACTGCGGGCACGGTCTGCCTGATGCTCTCCAAGAACCCCAACCTGACCCCGGCGGTGGTGGACTCGATTCTTGAGGTGACCGCAGTGGACCTCGGACCTTCGGGCAAGGACAACGACTTCGGGGCGGGCAGGATTGATGCGCTGGCTGCGGTCAACTACATCACCGGCTCGGGCGGTCCGATGCTCGTCCTGCGCACAATTGCGATTCACGACTCACCGCCCGGCGGCAACAACAACGGCAGAGTGGACCCGGGCGAACAGGCGCGGCTGAGGATCACCCTGCGCAACTCCGGTGGTGCTGCCTGCAACAACACCAGCGGCATCCTGCGCGCCTATGACAGCCGGCTGACGGTTACCGACTCGCTTGCCACCTGGGGCAACATCCCGTCGGGCGAGGAGCGGACCAACACCGCCGATCCGCTGGCGGTCTCAGCCGCAGGCACCATTCCGCCCGGCACCACCATCCCCTGCACCCTGTTTGTCACCGGTGACAGCGCCGACTACGCAGCGAAGCTCAGAATCAGCCTCATCATTGGCGAACCGCCCATTCCGGGTCAGCTGCTCATGACCCATGACACCGGCTACTGCAAACTGACCGTCTCCTGTCAGGGCTCAATCGGCTATGACATTCCGGACGGCTCCGGCTCCGGCTTCTGCTATCCCAAGACCTCAGCCACCGCCCTTTATTACGGCAGCTTTGCAGTTGGCAACTCGCCCTCCTATGTGGCAGATCACCACTACGGCAACCCCGCATCCGGCACCCCCAACACCGATCTCAGACCGGTTGACAGCCTGCGTCCGGTAACACCGCCGGTTTATGGTGATGAGCACTTCCGCGGCTCCTACTCTGATGCGGGCCACCCGACACCGAAAGGGCTGAAGATCACCCAGAACACCTATATGAGCGCCCAGCCCGGCTATGACGACTTTGTGGTCATGGTCTTTGACATCCAGAACCAGGGCTCAAACCCGGTCAACGGTCTTTATGCCGGCATCTTCGCCGACTTTGACATCGGCTCCTCCTCCACATCCAACACCCTGTTCTCCGACACCGTCCGCCGCTTCACCTACATGCGCCAGTCCACAACCGCCAACCCCACGGTCGGCGTCAAGATTCTTGCGCCCCAGTCCTTTGCCAACCTGTCCGGTGTTGACCATGCGATCTATGTCTATCCGGACTCGGCAATGACCGACAACATGAAATTCCGCTTCCTCAACGGCACAATCGTCCAGCGCAACTCCAACCGGACCTATGACTGGTCGGTGCTGGTCTCCAGCGGTCCGTTTGATCTGCCGGTCGGTCAGACCTACCGGTTTGCGGTTGCCTTTGTCGGTGGTGCGGACGAGACCTCGGCGCGGGCAAATGCGGACAGCGCACAGTCCTGGTTTGACCGGAATGTGGCAATTTCCGAACCGGCATCTGCACCGGCACCACTCAACTCCCCGCTCACCATTACCCCCAACCCCTTCACCCGCAACCTCACAATCCGGCTCAACCTGCCTGTTGCCGGACCGGTCCGGCTGACAGTCCACGACATCTCCGGCAGAACGGTCGGCTCAATCTACGAAGGAACCGCGCAACCGGGCACAAATGAATTCCGCTGGTCAGCAAAAGGACTGACCCCTGGTGTCTACTTCATCCGGCTGAAGACACCGGCAATGAATCAGACCGAACGGGCAATACTCGTCCGTTAGACCGAGCCTTATTCAGTAAGGGCTGGATCAGCAATGCTGACTCCAGCCCTTTTATTTTATCCTCAAACGCAAACCACACGGTAGGGGGAACTGCCCCCTCTTTCCTCCGGAAACGGCATCAGCCCGCCAAAACTCTGCAGAACTGTAACTTACCCGATTGCCCTCTAGGAAACCGGCTTGCAAATGTGAAATTTTGCCTTCTTTCTGACTCTAACTGTATGGAGAAAAAACGGCAATCCCCTTCACCCCATACCCTCCCCTTTCATTTTGCATTTTTCATTTTGCACTTTGCATTTTGCAATGATAACCCGATTCCTCGACTCGGCTTCGCCTCGCTCGGAATGACATATGAGGGTATGGTCATTTCGAGCGCAGTCGAGAAATCCCTGTTCTGCGAATAACCAGCCCCGGACCGTCGGTAAAAATTCCGGCTCTGATTGATTTTCTGCCCGTTTCGTTTTATATTGCTCTGTGCGCATCAGTGCCGGTATGCTGAAAGGCAGAAGGCTGGTTTATCCCCGCTCGGGCCTGCGGCCGACCAAGGACATCACCCGGCAGGGAATCTTCAATGTCCTGGGCGGTGCGGTCAGAAACGCCCGGGTGTGCGATCTCTTTGCCGGTGGTGGGGCGCTGGGTATTGAAGCACTTTCCCGGGGCGCAGCTCTGGTGGTGTTCGTGGAAAAAAGCCTGAAGGTCATCAGCTGTTTGAAAGCGAACCTCGCCGGGCTGGAAAATGTGCGAATAATCCGCGGCGATGTCTTCCGGGTGGTGCCGAAACTGCAGGATACCGGCTTTGACATTGTCCTTGCGGACCCGCCCTATCATCAGGGACTGGCAGACCGCACCGCCGAACTTGTTGCCACAAACCGGCTGGTTAAAATAGAGGGCTGGCTGGTCATCGAGCACAGCCGGCAGGAGACGGTCCGGGTTCCGAACGGCTGGATTGTATTCAAACAGCGGAGTTATGGTGAGACAGCAGTAACCTTTTTCAGGAGGCAGGAATGAAAAGAGCGGTCTATCCGGGAAGTTTTGACCCGATTACGCTGGGTCATCTGGATATTATTGAGCGGGCATCAAGGCTGTTTGATGAGGTGATTGTTGCCGTTGCCCGGCGGGAGGAAAAAAATCCGCTTTTCTCCTGGGAGGAACGGATTGAACTGGCAGGACAGGCAACCGCCGGAATGGAGCGGGTCAAAGTTGAGGGTTTTGACGGACTGCTGGTGGATTTTGTCCGCTCCCGGAATGCCGGCACCATTATCCGCGGTCTGCGTGCGGTCATGGACTTTGACTATGAGTTCCAGATGGCACTGACCAACCGCAAGCTTGCCGGTGAACTGGAAACGGTCTTCTTTCTGCCCTCAGAAAAGTATTTTTATCTCAGCTCCTCGCTCGTGCGCGAGCTGGCGCGTGCCGGTGGGGAGCTGTCCTGTTTTGCACCGCCGGTGGTGGTTGAGGCACTGAAAAGAAAGTTCTCCCGTTAATGCGGTTTGTTGACGAGGCGGTAATTTCGGTCAGGGCGGGCGATGGCGGCGACGGCTGTATCTCCTTCCGCCGGGAGAAGTATGTGCCCCGCGGTGGTCCGGACGGCGGTGATGGCGGTGACGGCGGTTCGGTGATCCTGCGGGGCAGTGAGCATCTCCAGACCCTGGCGGACTATCTCTACCGGCGCCGCTATCAGGCAGGCAGAGGTCAGCACGGCATGGGCAAGAACCGGCACGGCAGAAATGGTGAGGATGTGGTCCTGCCCGTTCCGCTGGGCACCGATGTATATGATACCCTGACCGGTGAGAAGCTGGGCGAAATCATCCGGGAGGGTCAGGAGCTGGTGGTGGCACGGGGCGGTAAGGGAGGCAGGGGCAATGCCCGGTTTGCCACTCCGGTGGAGCAGGCGCCCCGTAAAGCCGAGCCGGGTGCAAAGGGCGAGGAACGGACCCTGCGGCTGGTCCTGCGCCTCCTCGCCGATATCGGCATTGTCGGCCTGCCCAATGCCGGCAAGTCCACCCTCCTGCGTGCCCTGACCTCAGCCCGGCCCAGGGTTGCTGATTATCCCTTCACTACCCTGACCCCGAATCTGGGGGTGATTACCGGCAGGAATTTCCGTTTCACCGTTGCGGACATGCCGGGCATCATCGCCGGTGCCCACGAGGGGAAAGGGCTGGGGCTCAGGTTCCTGCGTCATATTGAGCGCACGCGGATGCTGCTCTATGTGGTTGATGGTGCCGGAACACCGGCAGAGGATTTAAAAATTCTGCAGGAGGAGCTCCGGCTTTATGATCAGAAACTGCTGAGCCGGCCCGCGGTGCTGGTGCTGAACAAAGCCGATCTGATAAAGGGAAAGAAACCGGCAGTTTCTGCCCCGATGCCGGCGGTCTGGGTTTCTGCCCTCCTCGGCACCGGGCTGGAACGGCTCCAGCAGCTGATTCAGGACCATTTCCCCGGGGAAAGTGCAGAATAAGGAACTCCTCGTCGACCTCTATTCCATTCCCGGAATGACTGAGTACCGGCTTAAGGGACTGCTGGCAGCTTTCCAGCATCCTGAGGCAATTTTCCAAGCCGAGAAGGAAGAGCTGACCGCGGTTCCCGGTATCGTTCCGGAACTGGCGCAGGCGATCACCAGCTATCAGCGCAGTGCCGAAACCGCTGCCCGGCTGAAAACCCTGCGCACACTGGGTGTCAAGATCATCGACTTTCTTGACCCGGAATTCCCGGAAAATCTCAGGAATTTACCCCATATGCCACCAGTCCTTTTTATCCGGGGAGAAATCAAATCTGATGACCGGCAGGCGGTGGCGGTCATCGGCACGAGAAGACCTTCCCATTACGGACAGCGGGTTGCGGAACGGCTGGCAGCCGAACTTGTCCGTGCCGGGCTGACCGTAGTCAGCGGTCTGGCAAGGGGAATTGACACCTGCGCCCATCGGGCAGCACTGACTGCCGGCGGCAGAACGATTGCGGTGCTCGGTTCCGGAATTGATGTCATCTATCCGCCGGAAAACCGCCAGCTTGCGGAGAAAATTGCCGGTTTTGGCGCGCTGGTATCCGAATTCCCTCCGGGCACCGGACCGCTGGCAATGAACTTTCCCAAGCGCAACCGGCTCATCTCCGCCCTGTCCCGGGCGGTAATTGCGGTTGAAGCCGGCGAGAAATCCGGCGTGCTCAGCACCTGCAGCTGGGCACGGGAGCAGGAACGGCCGGTGTTCGCGGTTCCGGGCAGAATTGATGAGGAACGGAGCCTGGGTACGAACCGGCTGATTCAGCAGGGTGCCCGGCTCATTACCGGTATCCAGGAGGTTCTGGAATCGCTCGGGATGTCCGCACCGGCTGAGACTCGGCAACCGGTTGAAATCCAGTCCGAAGAAAAACAGGTGCTGGAGGTGGTCGGGAATGACCCGGTTCATATCGATGAGCTCTGTGCCGCCACCGGTATGCCGATACCTGAACTTATGACCCTGCTTTTCCAGCTGGAAGTAAAAGGACTGGTCCGGCAGCTGCCCGGCAAGTTCTTTGTCCGGACCTGAACCCTACATTTCGGTTGAAAACTCCAGGCTGATATCGGCAGCGGGTGCCGAATGGGTCAGCTCGCCCACCGAAATGAAGTCAACGCCCGAGCGGGCAATCTGCTGCACATTCTTCAGACTGACCCCGCCCGATGCCTCAAGCTTCGCCTGCCCGGCATTGATCTGGACCGCCCGGCGCAGCTGCGGCACGGTCATGTTGTCGAGCATGATCCGCTTGGCACCGGCTGCCAGCGCCTCACGCAGCTGGTCGATCGTCTTGACCTCAATCATCACCGGCACCTTTGCCCCCTTAGCCCGGTTGAGCGCCTCGGTCACCGAACCGACCAGGGTCAGGTGATTATCCTTGATCAGCACCATATCATAGAGCCCCATCCGGTGGTTTCTGCCACCTCCACACCGGACCGCATATTTCTCCAGTTCCCGCCAGCCGGGTGTGGTTTTCCGGGTATCAAGGATAATCGCCCGGGAACCCTTGATCCGGGAAACAAACTTGGCGGTCAGCGTGGCAATTCCGGACAGCCGGCACAGGAAATTGAGCGCGGTGCGCTCTGCGGTCAGAATTGAGCGTGCCGGACCGGCAACCCGGGCAAGAATCGCCCCGCGCCGGAACCGGCTGCTGTCCCGGTAAAAGGGCTCGTACTGGATCCGGCGGTCCACCGCCTTGAAAACCTGCCCGCAGATTTTAATTCCGGCGAGGATGCCGGTGCCATTGGCAATAATATGAGCAACTCCCTTCTGATTTTCCGGAATGAGCAGGCGACTGGTGATGTCGCCTGAACCGATATCTTCTGCCAGTGCGGCTTTAATCAGCTGTTCAAGGTTCATATACACACTCCTGTTAATTAAACCGACCTCTCAAAATTCATCTTACTTTCCATCATCAATCACTGGTAAATCAGAACAATCCTGCCAGCTGTCAACTGTCAAATTCATCTTGCAGCCGGACCTGCACCGTTTCCCGCCGGGTTCTCCGCCGATGTCTGACCACCCTGCTCCGGAGACCCGCCGCTCGCCGGCGCGCCCTGAGTGGCTGCCGGTGCCGCTTCCGGCGGTGACTCCTTGCGTTCCAGCAGCTCCCGGATCTTCGCCAGCATCTCTTCAGGCTTGAACGGCTTCATAAGATAGGCATCCGCACCCATCTCCATCCCCCGGCGCATGTCATCCATCGAAGTGCGGGCGGTGAACATGATCACCGGGATACCGCTCAGCTCCGGAGTGGACTTCAGCACCCGGCAGACCGCATACCCGTCGATGTGGGGAATCATCAGATCAAGGATGATCAGATCCGGCTTGACCTTCCGGGACTGAATAATTGCATTGAACCCGTCAGCAACGGTAATAACCTCATAATTGTTCTCCTCGAGCCGTGCCTTCACCAGCTCCCGGAGATTGACCTCATCCTCAACTATCAGAATTTTCTTTTTTTCACTCATCAGATCTCCTTCACCGGCAGGATGAAACTGAAACTTGCCCCTTCACCGATGGTGGAACGTGCCCAGACCTTGCCATGATGCAGTTCCACAATCGAATGGACAATCGCCAGTCCCAGACCGCTGCCGGAACCGTGCGGCTCCACCCGCTCAAACTTGCCAAATATCCGGTCGAGAAACTCAGTCGGAATTCCCGGACCCTGATCGGTAATTGTCACTTTCAGGTAACGGGTATTTGCCAGAATTCCGGGTTCAGAAAGCACCGGTGCCTCCGGGTCCACGAAATCAATCTCAATCTGAATTGTCCCGGAGTCCGGGGAGTACTTAATCGCATTGTCCAGCAGGTTGGTGAACACCCGCAGCAGCCGGTCCGGATCGCCCGCTACCGGCGGCAGCCGGGGCGGTATCCGCCGCACCACCTTGAGATTCTTCTTGTTAATCAGCAGCGCCAGACTTTTCAGCGAAATATTAATGATATCATTCAGGTCCACCGCCCTCAGATTGAGTTCAACCTTGCCGGCTTCCATCCGGGAAACCTCAATCAGGTTATCAATCATCCGGTTGAGCCGGTCCACCTCCTCCTGGGCGATCATCAGAAACCGGCGCTGTTTTTCCTCCAGACGCTGCGCCGCGGTATCGGCGAGGAGCGCAATCGCCTCCCGGATCGCTGCCAGTGGTGCCCTCAGATCATGGGAAACCATCGCCACAAATTCGGTCCGCATCCGTTCTGCCTGCCGCAGTTCTGAAATATCGTGCAGATAGCAGAGCAGGAGATGCCGGTTGGCGTGCTCCAGCGGCACCACCCGCAGTTCACAATCCACCTCCCGGCCGGTCCGGTGCTGAATTTTTACCTCCTGATGCGCGGGCGTCAGCAGCCGGTGCTGGTCCTCAATGAACTGGGTTACGCTTTTCCGGTAAGCCGGAGCCAGCAGCCGGTCCAGCGTCATTCTGCCCAGCTGGAGCGAACTGTAGCCGGTCAGCTCCTCAAACCGGTGATTGACATAGATAATCTGCCCGTTCTCAATGATACAGATACCATCAGGCGCATTCTCCATCACCTGACCGCTTACCCAGATGTCGATATCACGGTTAATTCCCGCCAGCGGCGATTCTACCACCATCCCCACCAGCCAGCTTCCCTTTTCTGTTGATCGGCGATTAACAACCATTCTCACCGGAACCGTCCGGCCATTGTTTCCCAAAAGACGGGTATAAGGCAGACTGCAGCTGTTACTGCCGGTTTCCAGTGTGCGCATCACCTGCGTCACATCACCCGGTGGAAGCAGCTCCCGCCAGCTCCGCCCCAACAGCTGCTGTTCAGTTTCATATGCCAGCAGTCGGACCAGCACCCGGTTGGTAAAGACCAGCCGGTGCTCCCAGTCGGCAATCCAGATGCCTTCCTGTAATTCATCAAGAAAACCGGCATCCAACAGTTGCTCAATGGATTTGCTTTTCATTATCAATTTTCTGGTCAGGGCTCTGCCCTCATTAAAAGACTAAAGGCATAAGCCCGGTTCAACTTCCGATAAATTTTATATATAGTTTAATATTTTACACCGGTACTGTCAAATTATGACCAGCACAATCCCATCCGGAAATATTGACCGGCAACCACTGTTCCCTATATGTAATCTGTGAGCAAACGGTTATCCCCGCTGATCTTTGTCCTGATGACCGCGGGCACCTCTTCAGCCGGCTGGCTTCTGGACTCAATTACCACCCGGAACAGCGTTGACCGGACCTGCCATAACAACGCCCGGGCGGTGGTCGCAGATCCGGCAGGCAATATCCACATTGTCTGGCACGGAAAGGCACCAGACACATTTCAGGTCTGGTATTCCTGCTGGAACCGGGATTTGCGGGAATGGAGCCGAGATACCGTCATCTCTGAAGGAAACCGCAGCGTTCATAACCCGGCGCTCGCCGCCGATTCTGAAGGTAATATCTATGTCACCTGGATTGCAAACGGACTGCTCAAACTGAAGCGCCGGCATCACGGCACCGGCGAATGGGAACCTGCGGATTCGCTCCTGGGCAATGCCCTGGATTCGATTGTCTCACTGGCAATTGACCGGCAAGCCCGCCAGCATCTGCTCTGGACCGGTCTTTCCGGCAGTAATAAATACATCGGCTATGTCTTCCATCAAAATTTAACCGGCTGGAGCAATCCGGAAACGGTGGCGGTTTTACTGGCTACCGAAGAGATAAGACCGGCAATCGCTGCCACCGCTGATGGCAGACTGATGGCGGTCTGGTCTCAACCGGTTACCAGCCCGCTAAAAATTTTTGCCCGGTGCCGGCTTGCCACCGGCTGGGCAGAAATTGAAACTGTTTACAGTTACCAGACCAGTTGTTCACCAGCGGTCTGTGCCGGTGCCGACTCATTCTATGTCATCTGGGTCAGCGGTTCTCAAAACCAGTCTGTCCTGTACCGCGCCCGGGGTGAGAATGGCTGGGGTGACACCTGCCGTCTGAACCTTTGGGACAGGGGCAAATCAGAACCATCAATAATCTGCGACGATTCGGGCAATCTGTACTGCGTCTGGATTGACGAGGAACCGGTCAATCGAACAAGACAGATCTGTTACCGCAAACGCACCGCTGCCGGTGTCTGGGATACAATCCAGATTTTAACACCGCCTAATGCAAATATGGACCGGGAACGCCTGTCCATCTCTGCCCGGCAGGGCACGGTTCAGATTGCCTGGACCGACATCATAACTCAGCAACCGTACCGGTCCGGGGTCCGGCTCCTCCGTTACGAACAACTGAGTGATGTTGCGATTTTAAGGATTATTCACCCCGGTGATACGATCGATTCGGCGGCAGCGATCACGCCGATGGCGGTCATCAGAAACACCGGTGAGCTGGCTGCAGAATCAATACTCGTATTTTTCCATCTCGCCGATTCCAGCCGCAGCTCGTTCATTGACCAACTGGGTGTCAATGAGTCAACTGTTGTGGTATTTGAAAGCCTGCCGGTCCACACCCGGGGAAATGCAACCGCGGTCTGCTCAACCTTTTTCCGGAATGATGCCATTCGTAACAACAATTCCGTCTGGAAAAACATCTTTGTCCGGGTGCAGGACATTGTCCTGGAAAGTATCATCGCACCTCTGAACCGGATTTACGATTTCACGGTTCAGCCTCGGATCCGGATCTGGAATGCCGGAAATGTCGACGCCGGTTTCACCGCCTGCTGTTCAATCTTCAGCCTTGCCCGCCAGCAGCTGGTTTACAATAGCATGATGAATTTAAGACTGGGACGGGGAGTCAGCCGCGACACCGCCTTCCCGGTCTGGGAAACTGACACCGGTAATTACTATGTGCGCTTCCGGATGAATCTGAGCGGTGATCTCCATCCGGAAAACGATACCGCCAGCCGCTGTTTCCGTGTCGTTAACCGGGATGCCGGGGTCAGCGCAATCCTCTGGCCCACCGGCATAGTTGACTCAGGAACCGCCGCACCGCCGCAGGTACTGATTAAAAATTACGGCGATGATACCGCAACGGTCAAAGCCAAGATTATTATTGGTAACACCTATCAGGACAGCGCTTTTATTGCCGTTGCATCAGGAGATTCGGTAATAACCCGGTTTAACATCTGGCAGGCAAGGGCACGGAACCATCAGACGGTATTCTGTTCATTATCATGCCCTGGTGACCGGAACCCCACCAATGACACCACGAGCACCAGTCTGTTCGTGCAGGTGCTTGATGCCGGGGTGGTGGCGATACTGAAACCTGAATCAATAAACAGCCGGCAGGAAATTGTTCCTCAGATTCAGGTCAGGAACTTCGGCAACCGGGAGTCAAACCTGCCGGTTTATCTCTCAATCTATGACAGTGCCGGCAGCCGGATATATGCCGATTCCCTGTTACTTGAGGGACTTGAACCGGAACAGGAATCACTGCTTTGCTTTTCCCTCTGGCAGGCAGCCGGTGGCAGTTACCGGGCATTGGCCCGGACCGGTCTTGCTGCTGACATGCAGCCGGCAAATGATACCCTGACCAGGTTATTCCGTATCGCCCGCCGGGATGTTGCGGTGCTCAGAATTGCCGCGCCGGCGGAAACAATACTGGCTGAGGCGGTAACACCGGCGATTGTTGCTCACAACCCCGGAGAAGAAACGGTGAACTTTCACTCCTCTCTTTATATCTTCTCTTTGCCTGATACCACCCTGGTCTACGCCGAATCTCTTCCGGTCCGGCTGGCAAACGGGGACTCTGCCCGGCTTGACTTCAATCAGTGGCAGGCTGAACCCGGCTCTTATCTTGTGCTTGCCCGGGTCAGGCTGGAAGGAGATGAAAACCCGGCCAATGACAGCACCGGTTTAATATGTTTTGTTGACTCGGTCTCAACCCGGCACTGGCGCGAGCTGCTGTCAATTCCGCCCGGACCGCATAATAAACCGGTACGGGCAGGCGGTTCACTGGTGGCAACGGACACAAGGCTTTTTGCCTTTAAGGGCGGCGGGAGTAATGAATTCTGGGAGTATAATCCGTCCAGCCGCTCCTGGATGCAAAGAGCATCACTGCCCGACGGGGAACGCGGCCGGAAAATCCGGAACGGCTCGGCACTGTGCTGGGATGGTGGAAGCCGGATTTACGCATTGAAGGGGAACAGCACCCGCGAATTCTGGTATTATTACATCCCGGATGACACCTGGCTTTCCCTTCCCGCCCTGCCGGACTTCACCCCTGGTGTCCGGTTCGGTTCCGGTCTGGCGTATGTTCCACCGCAGGATACCGGTAAACTTTACTGTCTGAAGGGCAGCAACACCAATGAATTTCTTGTCTACTGGGTAAAACAGCGGGAATGGCATGCCCGTCGCCCTGTTCCCCGGGGCCCGTTCGATAAACCGGTAAGGTCCGGCAGTGCGATGACCGGGCTGGGTAAAAGGGTGTTTGTGCTCAAGGGTGTAACAAACGAGCTCTACGAATACATTACTGAACGCGACAGCTGGCGTGCCTGCTCTGCCCTGCCCCTAACTTCCGCCGGCACATTGAAAAAGTGCCGCAGCGGCACCGCTTTGACCAGCGACAACCACCGTTACATTTACGCCTTCAAGGGCGGGAAAACAACCGAATTCTGGCGCTATGATGCGGTCCTGGACAGCTGGGAACGGCTTCAGGACATCCCGCTGGGCACCCGATGGCGCCGGGTCGGACCAGGTGGTGCACTCGCCTTTCTCAATGGCCTAATTTATGCCTTCAAGGGCGGAGGCACCAGAGAATTCTGGTGTTATGAAACTGCCGCTGCCATTTGTCCGAAGCGCATCCCTCTTTCTGTTTCTACCGAACAGCTCACCAGGCGTGACAGTCCCACTCCGGCTTTAAATTCCGGACAGAAGCTGGTTCTTAACCAGCCACTAATTTATGATCCAAGCGGACGGATCGTCCGAAACCGGCACCGCCAGTGTGGCGTTTATTTCATCATCAGTGCCGACCAAAAAGGGAAACCGGTGACGCATAAAATCATCACGATCAAATAATCTTAAACCGGCGCCACCAGTTTCCGGATGTGTTTACCGGTAGCCACATTAACCTCCACCAGCTCAAACTCCCTCTCTCCAATTGTCAGCAAATTGAACGAGGGATAACTTCTCCCTTTCAACCTCCGGGATGTCGCAGTTCCGCCGGTAATAAGCCAGGTGTTTTCAATATGCCAGACCCAGGGCAGATGCTTATGACCGGAAAGGGCGATTCTGACATCGAGCTCAACCAGCAGTTTCAGCACATCGCCGGCATCGGTGGGGATGTGCCGTTCCCGGCCGGTCCCGGGAATGGGCACCAGATGATGATGAAGGCAGACAATTTTCAGCCCTGACCTGTCCTGAAACCGGTGGGCAATCATCGGGTAGTTGGACCGGCCGATGTGGCCGTCATCAATATCCGGCTGACTGGAATCGAGCCCCAGAACAGTAATTTTCCCATCCTCAAAAACCGGATACCGCGTACCGAACAGTTCCTCAAAAATCATATACCCCTCATTGCGCGCATCGTGATTTCCGGGTACAATCAGCCTGCGGGCAACTGAAAAATTTTTCAGATACTCAACCACCTGATCATATTCGTGCACATGTCCTTCGGTTGTCAGATCGCCGGTGATAACCAGCAGATCCGGCGTCAGCGCATTGGTGATCTCCACAACCCGCCCTCCCCAGTCAGGGACAAAATAACCTCCTCCCAGATGCAGATCCGAAATGTGAACCAGCTGGAAAACCTTTTTCATCTAACAACCGGCAGTATCAGTGTGAATTTTGACCCCACGCCCGGAGTGCTTTCTACCCTGATCTCACCGTTATGCAGGCTGACAATATGCTTGACAATTGCCAGCCCCAGCCCGGTTCCGCCGCTCTGCCGTGACCGTCCCCGGTCCACAACATAGAAACGTTCAAAAATTCTCGGCAGGTGTTCAGCCGGTATCCCGATCCCGGTATCCTCAACTGTCAGATACAGATCATTATTTTCAAACCGGCCGCTGACCTTAATCCACCCCTTTTCGGTATACCGCACCGCATTTTCGAGCAGATTAACCAGCGCCTGTTCCAGATACAGCCGATCACCCCAAATGCTGACATCCGGTTCCGGCAGGTCAAGCTTCAGTTCCAGCCTTTTCCTTTCCAGCAGCGGTCTGCAGGCGGTAACCGCATCGGTTATCAGCTCTCGAACGCTTGTCTTCTCCTTTTCAAGTACCAGCTGGTCCGTTTCCAGCCGGGAAAGGGTCATAAGGTCCTGAACGATCCGGATCAGCCGGTCTGTATGCCGTTTTATGATATTCAGATAGGTCTGCTCCTGACCGGTAACCGTCTCGCTCAGTGTCTCAACATACCCCTTGATCGCGGTAAGGGGAGTCCGCAGTTCATGGGAGACATTCTGGATAAAATCACGCTTCATCTCTGCCGTCCGGATTATCTCCGAAATATCACTGAATGTAATCACCTTTTCCCCTGTTGCTGAACGGGCGGCATTAATCAGAAAATGCCGGTCAGCAAGATCAATCCGCTGGCTCACCGGCCCGCTTTCATCTTTCAGAACCGTAACAATCTCACTTAATACCGGATGCCGGATCGCCTGCCAGTAATATCTTCCTGCAAAATCCCCTCCTCCTGCAATCTGCCCGAAACTGCGGTTGGCAATCAGAATCATTCCGCGGTCATCGAGTACTATCAGTCCGTCCTGAATTGAATTCAGGACCGCCTCCAGCCAGCTCTGCTTCTGCCGGAGTTCCCGAGAATTAACCCGGATCGTCTCCCCCAGTTCCCCGATGGCGACAAACAGACGGTTAAACTCATCAAATCTGCTCGGGGTAAATCGAAACTGATAAGTTCCATTGACAATTTGCCGGCAGGCAAGGACGATCTCATCAAAGGAACGCCGCAGTGAACGATACAGCATCCAGTTAAGCAGTCCGGCTGGGAACAGTCCGGCAGCAAGGGCAATCAGCCCCCAAAGGACATAGTCGGAAAATTCCTCCGGCGGTCGGTAGGCAACCAGCAACGCATAAGTAGAAATGCCTAGCACAATTCCCACCACCAGCAGCTGAACCACTGAGCGGTATACGGTCCGCCGCAAATCCGGCATCGGCAGCTTAAGCTTCAATTTTGTAGCCCACGCCCCGGACATTTTTGATCAGCTCGCCTGCCTGCCCGAGCTTTACCCGCAGATGACGGATGTGAACATCAATCGTCCGGTCAATTACCGCCTTCTCCTCCCCCCAGATTTCGTTAAGAAGCTGGTCCCGGCTGAATACCCAGCCCGGCCTTTTTGCCAGTGCCTGGAGCAACCGGAATTCAGTGCCCGTCAGCGGAACCTTCCTCCCATCGACCACCACCTCGTGACGCCGGGGATGAATGGCAAGAATCCCGCCCACTGTGATCTGTTCTTCATCACTGCTGATTTCGCCCCGACGGAGCACCGAACGTACCCTTGCTACCAGCTCCCGGGGTGAAAACGGCTTGGTGATGTAATCATCAGCACCGAGCTCCAAACCCAGCACCCGGTCCGCCTCGTCGGTCCGTGCCGTAAGCATGATTACCGGAATTCTTGAATAATCAGGCTGACTTTTCAGAAAACGGCAGACATCAACCCCATCCACATCCGGCAGCATCAGATCAAGTATAATCAGATCCGGAATGCGCCTCTTTAGAAACTCGTAAAAACTGGCGGCGGTGACAAAGGTTTCAGTCTGAAAGCCGGTGCGGTTAAGATGAAGCGATACCAGTTCCAGAATGTCGGGTTCATCATCAACGACAGCGATGAGCCGCTGCCGGAATTCAGCCGGCTGACTCGCACTTGCCATGTTTGATGACCTCGCCCTTAACCGCATAGATAACATCTTCTGAAATATTCGTGGCGAGGTCTGCGATCCGTTCCAGATTGAGTGAAATCAGCATCAGCTTCAGTGCCCGGTCAATTGTGCTGGCATCAGAGGTCATATAGGTAATCAGTTCCCGGTTAATCTGATCCTTAAGCGAATCCACGATTGAATCTCGGGCACAGACAGCGCGTGCCAGCTCGGCATCACTGCGCGTGAAGGCATCAAGACTGTCGTGAAGCATGTTGACCGCCGCCTCTGCCATGCGGGGCAGGTCAATCAGGGGCTTCACCGGCGGGCGGGGAATGAGAAACAGCGCCGCTTCGGCAATATTAACCGCGTGGTCGCCGATCCGTTCCAGATCGTTGTTAATCTTGATCACCATGGTAATCGTCCGGAGATTGGAGGCTTCAGGCTGATAAAGGGCAACGAGATTAATTGCCAGATCCTCAATTTCAATTTCTGAACTGTTGACCTGTTCTTCGAGTTCCTGAATCACCCGCTCCGCGGCGGTGGTGTCCCTTTTGACCAGTGCCTGAATACTCGCCCCCACCATCTCCTCAACCCTGCCTGCCATTGCCAGCAGCTTTTCCTTCAACTCACTGACCTTCTGTTCCAGAATTGTCATGGCAACTCCTTTAATTTATAATAACAAAATCATTGACAAGCGTCAACCAAACTTGCCTCCGAGGAAATCTTCGGTTCTGCGATCATTGGGATTAGTAAAGACCTTCTCCGTCCGGTTAAACTCCACCAATTCTCCGAGCATCACGAAGGCGCAGTAATCGGAAACGCGTGCTGCCTGCTGCATGTTGTGGGTCACAATAACAATCGTGTATTCATTTTTCAATTGAATGATCAACTCCTCAAGCCGGGCGGTCGAATGAGGATCAAGTGCCGATGCCGGTTCATCAAGCAGGATGATCTCCGGCTCAACCGCCAGGCAGCGGGCAAGACAGAGCCGCTGCTGCTGCCCCCCGGAGAGGGAGAAGGCATTGTCATGCAGGCGGTCCTTGACCTCTTCCCAGAGATTTGCCTGGCGGAGTGCCCTTTCTACCCGTTCCTTGAGTTCGCGGCCGTGCGCCAGCCGGTGAATTCTGATGCCGAAGGCGATATTTTCAAAAATTGACTTGGGAAAGGGATTCGGCTTCTGAAATACCATTCCTACCCGCTTGCGCAGCTCAATCACATCGGTTTCCGGACTGAAAATATCCCGCCCATCAATCAGAATCCGTCCCGTAATTCTGGTATCACTGATCAGGTCATTCATCCGGTTTATGCACCGCAGGAGCGTTGACTTACCGCACCCTGAAGGTCCCATGATTGCGGTTACCGACCGCGCCGGAATGCTGAGCGAAATATCCCGGAGCACATGATTCGTTCCAAACCAGAGATTTAACTGCTGAATCTCTATTCTACCTTTTTCCATATTCCTCCTGTCAATCAAACCTGCCACTTGTTGGCAGTTGCAATCCGCATCCGGAGCAAGAAAGCAACACCATCAAACATCAATACCAGGATCAGCAGCACCGCAGCGGTTCCGAAGGCAATCGGCCGGGCTTTCATCAGCTGATCGTGCTGAGTTGCAAGTGCAAAAAGATGATAGGGCAAAGCCATGAACTTCTGCAGTGGTGAACGTGGTAGTTCCCGGGTAAAATAGGTGACACCGGTAAAAAGGATCGGAGCGGTCTCTCCCATTGTCCGGGCGAGCGCCAGCAGAATTCCGGTTAGGATCCCGGGAAAGGCGAATGGCAGGACATTGTGCCGGATCGCTTCCCATTTCGTTGCCCCGACCGCCAGTGCCCCTTCGCGGAACGAGCCGGGAATGGAACTGAGCGCCTCCTCAGCAGTGGCAATAATCCAGGGCAGGTTCATCAACCCGAGCGTCAAACCCGAAGCCAGAACCGACAGGCCGAGGTGAACCCCCCGGACAAACAGGGCAACACCGAAAAGACCGTAGACAATTGAGGGAATACCGGCAAGCGAACGGACCGCCGAACGGATCATCCGGGTCAGCAGATTATTAGGAGCATATTCTGCCAGATAAATGGCAGCGAAAACGCCGATCGGAATCGAAAAAATCAGTGATACCAGAGTCACATAAAGGGTGCCGACAATACAGGGCAGGATACCGCCGGCAGTCATACCCCGCTCCGGCGGACGGGTAATAAACTCCCAGGAGATGACATTGATACCGTTGCGGAAAAGATAAAAAACCATATAGGCAACGAAAACGAGGAAGATTATCACCGGAACCGCCAGAAATAAAAAGTAAACATTACTCAGAAAGTACTTTCTGCGCCGTCTGTCGGCAGGCAAGGAGTTCATAGTGTAAAACTCCGTTTCTCTCTTCGAATCAGTGCTTCAGCAATCAGATTGGTAAACAGTGCAATCAGAAAGAGAATGAAACCCAGTGCAAATAACGCAAAAAAGTGAATTGAATTGAACGCAGACTCCCCGAGTTCAATTGCAATCGTAGTAGTGATGGTCCGTACCGGGTCAAAAAGTGAACGGGGTATGATCGGCGCATTCCCTGCTACCATCAGTACCGCCATGGTCTCGCCAACCGCCCGGCCAAAGCCGAGCATCACCGCCGCCAAGATACCGGAACGGGCAGCGGGGAGAATCACCCGGATGGCGGTCGTCCAGGGTGATGCCCCGAGCGCATAAGCCGCCTCGCGGTAGGAATGAGGGACAACCCGGAGCGCGTCATCCGAAACCGAAATAATCGTGGGCAGTGACATCAGCGCCAGCAGCACCGAGGCGTTGAGCACATTGAGCCCTGAGGGAACATTAAAAACCCGGGCAAGAGCAGGTCCGAGAACGAGCAAGCCGAAGAAACCGATAACCACCGAAGGAAAACCGGCGAAAAGCTCAACCGCCATTTTCACCGCCACCCGCACACCGCCCCTCAGCCGTTCCGCAATAAAAACCGCACCGGCAATTCCCATGGGGATGGCGATCAGCAGTGCCAGCACGGTAGTGATCAGACTGCCCAGCAGCAGGGGCACAATTCCGTACTCAGGCTGACCATAGGCGTCCGGATTCCAAGAGGCACCGAACAGGAAACCGCCCAGCGTCAATGGCTGCGTGCTCGGATCCTCGGGGTCAACCGCACCGGCCGGGATGAATGCCCGAATGCCGTAGGCAAGCAGAAAAATCAGGATTCCGAGCAGGACTGCCGCTGCCAGCACCGCATTGACCGAAAACAGAACCCGGACGCCTCTGTCGGCGATTCTACGTCGCTTCATATGATCAGCCTGCCACGCACACCGCTATTTACTGCAGAATCTGATTATTGCGTTCGCTGTAATTCTGAGTTACCGGCACAAAACCCTCTTCCTCAACAATCTTCTGCCCCTGAGGGCTCAGCTCAAAAAGAATGAAGTCGCGGACAATGCCCTTGGGCCGTCCGTTGGTGTACTGATAAAGTGGCCGGGTCAAGGGATATGCCCCACTGCGCACCTTGGATTCATCGGCAGGGGAAATATAGTCCTCCCGGGCCTTCCTTGCCACTGCCAGCGGCTTGATCCCCTCTATCCCCTTGATGTAACCAAGACCGACATAGCCGATACCGCCCTCATCTGCCTTGACCCCTTCTACAATCTGGGCATTACCATTCATCTGCCGCATCGCCGGTGAATACTCTCCCTTTACCACCTCTTCGCGGAAGAAAACAAAGGTACCGGAATTGGGCTGACGGCCGTAAAGCACGATCTTTTTGTTCGGTCCGCCGAGTTGATTCCAGTTGGTGATCTCACCACGGTAGATGGCGCCAATCTGCTCAACCGTGAGCTGACTGACCGGATTCCTGCTGTTCACGATCACCGACAATCCGTCAAGTGCAATCACAATCTCAACCGGATTGACACCGTTAGAACGCGCCGATGATATTTCCTTGGACTTGATCTTTCTTGAGGCATTGGCGATATCAACCTCGCGGTTGATGATCGCATTGATCCCCACTCCCGAACCACCACCGGTGATGGAAACAGTCACATCCGGTCGGACTGCGGAAAAAGCCTCGGCCAGACGCTGAGTCAGGTTCAGCATCGTATCAGAACCCTTGACAATGATCTCAGCGCCAAAGAGCATGGTGCTGATCAGGGTTGCCACGGTAAATAACTTTTTCATTATATCCTCCTTTATTCTTCAACGCTTATCTTACATCTGCGGTTTGGGGACAAGTGCGCTCCACTCAAACCGCACCTGCGCCAGGAACACATCGGTCGGCTTCAGCGCGCTGTTTTTCGGCTGAGTCCTGGTCCAAACAAACTGAAACTCAAGCCCCGGCTTGCCCTTTTCCCGACGGATGAAATGATAATTGAATCCGGCACCATAACGGATGAAGCTCTTATCCCGGTTCAGCGGCATGGAATCACCACTCTGCTCCCGCCGGTCCCAGATTGAAAACCGGCCCAAAATTTCCACCGCTCTGCCGGGCAGTGTCACCACCGGAACTAGGTCCAGCCCATTCATCCGGTAATCCTTCTCTTTCTCCACCAGAGTTGAGTCAATGATGTTACCGAGCGTATCCCGATTGATCTGGTAATAGCTGAACTTCCTCGTATAGCTGTAACCCAGATACTCACCCAGTAGAGAAAACGGTCCGAACGCCAGCTTGAACATCGGGGCATAAGCCAGACGACTAATGTTGGCGGTATCGGCATTCATAAAATAGATATTGCCGCCTTCAGTAACTCTGCCCTTGCGGTCATTCTTGTAAGGGGACATGTCGGCACTGTTGGTAAATATCGAGGCGCCGAGCGTAATCCCGGGAATGGTGGTAATCCTTAAATTACCCAGAAATTCCGGTGAAGTGTTTACATACTTGCCCGCATACTTGTAACCTTCACCATTGTAAACCCCGAGCTGCAACTCACCCAGACCTGCCGGCAGAAATCCGTTCAAGGTAACACCGTAATCGGCTGAGGCACAAACTCCCTGTTCATCTGCCAGCTCCTTTTCCGGATGAGTATAATCCCAGGAGTAAATCAGCCCGAAGTAATGCTTCTGGAGTCCGGCGGTGATATTGAAGTCACGAAGGAACGGTACCGCCAGATCCGCATATGCCTCCTTCAAACGCACCGTCGCTCCCTCCGGGTATTTATCCGATGAAAAGATATCAACCGTCATCTTGGTAAAAAATGGTGGTGCCCACTGATGAGAAAGCCGGATATAGCCCCGTTCCAGACTTAACCGGCTTACACTCGGCTCAGCGATCTTGAAGGCGGTTGACTGATTGGTATAGCGGAACCAGCCATTATGCTCAAATTCGGTCTCACCCGGCTCCAGTGCGAGACCGACGACGGCGATTAACGCCAGGATCAGAACCAGCTTTTTGCGACCCAAGACAGCTCCTTTCTTTTGTTTTTGCCTAACCATGCGGAAAGATCATAAATTGCTAAAATAAATGCCTGATAAATTAACTGTTAAATTCTGGTTAACAGAACCGCAGACAGGGCTTAATTATTTAACTGTATATCTATAAAGGAATTAACCAAACCGGCCCGAGATATAGTTCTCAGTTTCCGGATGCTGGGGGCGGGTAAAAATCTGGGATGTAGTTCCAAATTCAATCAGTTTTCCCAGAAGCATGAAACCGGTAAAGTCAGAAACCCGGGCCGCCTGCTGCATGTTGTGAGTGACGATTACAATCGTGTATTTTTCCTTCAGCTGCCGGAGCAGATCTTCAATATGGAGCGTGGCAATCGGATCCAGTGCTGAGCAGGGTTCATCAAGCAGCAGTACCTCCGGCTCCACCGCCAGCATGCGGGCAATACACAGCCGCTGGCGCTGTTCATCAGTGAGACCGAGCGCATTCTGGTCCAGCCGGTCCTTAAGTTCGTCCCAGAGCCGGACCGCCTTCAAGCTCCGCTCCACAATCTCGGTCAGCTTCTGCCGCCGGTTAATTCCGTGCACCCTAGGTCCATAGGCAATATTGTCAAACACGGAAAGGGGAAACGCATTCGGCCGTTGAAAAACCATCCCGACCCGCTTGCGCAGCTCCAGCACATTAAGCTGATAGATGTTTTTACCGTCAAGGAGAATCTCTCCTCGGATTTTGGCTCCCTCAATCAGCTCATTCATCCGGTTGAGACTCCGCAGCAGCGTAGATTTACCGCACCCGGAAGGACCGATGATCGCCGTAATTGCACAGGCAGGAAATTCGATACCGACATCAATTACCGCCTGAAAACTGCCATAAAATACACTGAGATTTTTCGTTGCCAGCTTCGCCGGAGAGTTAACCGATCCTTCCGGAGACATAGTCATCCGTCCTTTTGTCCCTGGGAGCGGTGAAAATCTGGGCGGTCGGTCCCAGTTCAACGAGTTCTCCGCTCAGAAAGAAGGCGGTCCGGTCCGAAACCCGTGCCGCCTGTTTCACATTGTTGGTCACCAGAATAAATGTATAGCTTTGCTTCAGTTCGCGCATTGCCTGTTCAATCTGAGCGGTAGAAATCGGATCCAGTCCGGAACAGGGCTCATCCATCATCACCACCTCCGGTTCCACCGCCAGCGTCCGGGCTATGCAGAGGCGCTGTTGCTGCCCGCCGGAAAGCCGCAGTGCCGAACTGAACAGCCGGTCTTTCACCTCATCCCAGAGAAAAGCGGCACGCAGGCTCTTTTCCACAATTTCTGCGAGTCGGCGCATATTCCTGACTCCCTTCAGGCGCGGACCGTATGCCACATTGTCAAAAATCGTTCCGGGCAGGGGTATCGGCGTAGCAAAAATCATCCCGACCCGGCGCCTCAGAGTATCAATATCCCACTGCCGGACATCCCGGTTGTCCAAGAGCAGTTCGCCGGTTCGGACAAAACCGGGCTGATTTTCAATCAGCCGATTAATGCAGCGCAGAAAGGTAGTCTTACCGGAATGTGCCGGACCGATAATCGCCAGAATCTCATTTGCCATCACACTCAGACTGATATCGCGGAGCACCGGACTGCCATGAACTGCAACATTCAGACCCCGGGCGCTGATCTTCTCCGGCATCACTTCAGCCTCCTCGTCAGCCGGAACATTAAAAGATAGGCAACAGTGTTAATCAGCAGAATTACCACAATCAGCAGAAACGCCGTCCCGTATGCCCGTTCCATTGACAACCCCTCCCGCGCCAGAATGTAAAAGTGCACCGCCATAGTCCGGCCTGGATCCAGAATCGTCCGCGGTATCCTGAGCGATGAACCGGCAGTAAAAATGACCGCTGCAGTCTCAGCAACACTTCTGCCCAGCCCGAGAATCACCCCGGTAAGAATTCCGGGCAGGGCATTGGGCAGCACCACCCGCATAATGGTCTGGGATCTGGTTCCGCCCAGCGAATAACTTACCTCCCGCAGCTGATAAGGAATTGCCCGGATCGCCTCCTCGCTCGTCCGGATAATCGTCGGCAGTATCATCACCGCCAGCGTCAACCCGCCGGCAAGGATTGACCAGCCCATCTTCAGCCGGATGACAAACAGAATAAAACCGAACAGTCCGAAGATAATTGACGGCACTCCTGCCAGCGCATCTGCTCCGAACCGGATAATCCGGGTAAGAGCGGACTCCCGGGTATATTCGGTCAGATAAACCGCCGTCCCCACTCCGAACGGTGTTGCCACCACTATTGCCACGACCGCAATATAAATTGTCGCAATCAGCGTCGGCAGAATCCCGCCCTCCTTCCCCATCCGTTCCGGCAGAGAAAAGAGGAATTCCGGAGTAATCACTCTTGCACCCCGGGCACTGATGAAAGCAAGAATGAAGATGAGAATTGCCAGCGTAAACAGAGTCAGCACTGCCAGAACCAGCCAGACCACCCGCTGAACAACCAGAGGCCGGGAAATCACTTCCGCTCCCGCATCGTCAGCAGTGCAATTGTATTCAACACCGCGATAATCACAAACAGCACTACGCCGGTCGCAAACAGGGCACGCTGGTGGTCTCCGGCTGCATAACCCATCTCCAGAGCGATGTTGGAAGTCAGTGTCCGCACCGGCGCCAGCGGTGAAGTCGGAATCAGCAGTGCATTACCCGCAACCATAATCACCGCCATTGTTTCGCCAACCGCCCGGCCCATTGCCAGAATCAGACTGGCGATAATTCCGCTCCTTGCCGCCCGGAACTGTACCCGGTAAAGTGTCTGCCAGCGGGTCGCGCCAAGTGCGAGCGAACCCTCCTTGTAACTCAGGGGTACCGCATTCAGCGCATCGAGCGAAATGGCAATCACTGTAGGCAGAATCATAATCCCCAGGATAATCCCGGCAGCAAGCACCGAGAAGCCGGGACCGCCAAATGTCTGGCGAATCCAGGGCACAAGCACCACCACACCCATGAAACCGTAAACCACCGAAGGAATCCCGGCAAGCAGCTCAATCAGCGGCTTCAGGATTCGGACACTCCACCGGGGAGCAAACTCCGCAAGAAACATCGTGCCCGCGAGCCCGAGCCCTCCACCGAAAATCAGTGCCAGTAAAGTCACTGCCAGTGAACCGAGGATCATGGGCAAAATTCCGAAACTGCCCCGGGTTGGTGCCCAGTGCGTCGAGGCAATGAAATCCTTCAGACCAACCTTGACAATCAGTGGCATTCCCTCGATGAAGATGAACAGCGCAATCAGCAGCAGTGAACCGAGTGCGGACAGGGCAACTATCAGCAGTCCCTTCTCAATCAGCTTTTCTTTCATCAGCGCACCCGGATTAACCCCTCTTCGGCCAGTGCCGCCTGACCCTCCGGACTCAGCACGAAATCGATAAATGACTGGGCAAGCGGATTACTGTCGCCGGCGACAACAAACAGAAAATCCCGTGCCAGCGGATACTGATGGGTCCGTATGGTCTCCTCGGTTGGCTGGACACCATCAATTGCCAAAGTCTTCACCCGTTCATCCACCAGTCCGAACGAAATGTATCCGATTGCGCCCGGATCATTGGCAACGATCTCCCGCACCGCCCCATTGGAATCCTGAACCAGAGCATCGGAGGCAAAATGCGCTCCCTCCATTACCTTCTCCTCAAAACTGGTTCGCGTCCCCGAACCCTCCTCTCTGGTAATTACGGTAATCCTCAGATTTGCCCCCCCAAACTCCCGCCAGTTCCGGACCGTTCCGGAAAAAATCGCCCGGACCTGCTCACGGGTCAGACTCACTACCGGATTAGTCGTATGGACCACCAAGACAATGCCATCAACTGCAATCGGAATTGCGGTCAATCCGGATTCAGCCGCATTGAGATGCCGGGAACACATCCCGATATCACATATACGGTCCTGCACCGCTCTGACTCCGGCGGTTGAACCACCGCCCTGAACATTAATTTCCACTCCGGGATGCCGTTGCTGATAAAGTTCCGCCAGAAGTTCGGCAAACGGCTGGACTGAAGTAGAACCGGCAAGCACGAGTGCCTTCTTGCTACTGCTCCGGCAGCCGGGCAACAGAAATAGAACTGAACACAGAAGAATGATTACTCGAAAAATTTCCTCAGACACCGGGTGCAAAATATTAATCATATTTTAACACTTTGCAAGTTTAGACCTCCCGAACACTCTCTGCCCCCGGTACTCACCCCGGTGTGAACCCCTTTAATTTAATCTTTACCTGGCGTCAGACCTGTAACTGATTGCCTGCATGTAAGTTAACAAAAACAGCCAAATTTCACCGCAGTCTGATGTTAATTTCCCTCTGAATCGAACTCTAACTGTAAGGAAAGCCGCATGCCATTTAACCTGACAACGATATACCCGAAGCAAATTGCAGGCATGGTGAACCGGCTCGTTCTAACCTGTTGTTTTCATCCTTGCTACTTTCACTATGCCATCACAAGCGTGTCTACGACAGCATTACGCCATATGTTCATTTGACAGCATCACGGAAGTTGCTAAACTTGATTATTATAATGAGGTATACCGCATTTTTCCGACAAACCGTTCTGCTGATCATTCTTGCTGCTGCGCTCGGATTGGGCTCACCAGCGGACCGGTGGCAGACATTGCGCAACCGGTATCTGGGGCTCAAGTCGCTTGCCGGCAGCTTTACCGAGACAATCAAACCGGCTGAGAACACCGGACAGGAACCTCTGATCTTCAAAGGCAGTTTTCTCTTTCAGCTCCCCCACAACTTCCGGCTTGAGGTGCAGGAACCGGTGCGTCAGACCATCGTCGGTAATGATTCGGTAGTCTGGTTTTATTTCCCAGACGAGCAACGGGCAGTACGCCAGCAGAGAAATCAGCCTGTGCCACTGCTTGCCTTCGTGGAACCGCTGCTGGATACCAGCAGCCGGATTACGGAGGAGGGAACCGGAATAATTCTGATTGAAAATGACAACAGTTTCCTTTCCCCTCTGCGTCTGGAACTGGATCCCACCGGCACAACCGTTACCGGACTTACCTTTACCGACGAACTGGGCAACCAGTGCCGGTTTCTGCTCAACCGTCAGCGCTGGAATCCACCGGTCAGCCGGAAAAATTTCCGGTTCACTCCGCCGAGGGGGGTAACCGTTGAGTTCCAGTAACAAGCTCGACCTGCAGGACAAAGACACCTGCTTTGTCTGTGGCAGATCCAACCCTTCCGGACTCAGGCTGCCAATTGTGGCTGACGACCAGGGCGCCCACTTTGAATATGTTATTCCTGAACATTATCAGGGCTGGCACGGCATCGCTCATGGCGGTATTGTTGCCACACTGCTTGACGAACTGATGGCATGGTCAACAAAAACCCGCGGCTACAGCACAGTCACAGCCGAAATGAATGTCCGGTTCCGCAAACCGGTGCCGGTTGGGCGGAAGATTTACGGCCAGGGCTGGATAACCGCAGAACAGGGCAGACTGGTGCTCGCTGCCAGCCGGCTGACCGACCCCGCAGGTACAGTTCTTGCTGAGGCGACCGGCAAACTCTGGAAAGTCTCAGAACGGCATTGAAAGTCAAACCCGAACGGGCAGCGGTCATTGCGCTCGGCTGTCCGAAAAACCGGGTGGACTCCGAATACCTGCTTGGTGCACTGGCTGAAGCCGGATATGAGCTGATCGCAGAACCGGAAGCAGCGGATACTGTCATTCTGACCACCTGTGCCTTTATCAGACCGGCGGTCGAAGAATCATTTGCGCTGATCCGGAAACTCAGCCGACTCAAGAATCAGCATCCGGGCATGAAACTGCTTGTCGCCGGCTGTCTGGTCGAACGGTTTGGCAGCACTCTGAACCGGAAATTCCCTGCGGTTGATCACTGGATAAAAATGAACCAGCTGACCTCCATCCCCGAACTGCTTGGCAGAAAACCCGGACCTGGCTGCCGGCTGATTTCCACACCATCACATTATGCCTATCTCAAAATTGCCGACGGTTGCAACAACCACTGCAGTTACTGCCTGATTCCCAAAATCCGCGGCCCGCTGCGTTCCCGCCCGCTGAACGAAATTGTCCAGGAGGCAGAACGGCTGGCTGACCTGGGTGTCCGGGAACTGATTCTCGTTGCCCAGGACACCACTGCCTATGGAACTGACATCTACGGAAAACCCGCACTTGCCCGGCTCCTCGACCGGCTGAGCCGGATAAAAGGCATCACCTGGTTACGGTTGATGTATGCCCATCCGGCACACCTGTCCGAAGATGTCATTGAGCAGTTCGGCACCAATCCTAAGCTCTGCCGCTATATCGATTTGCCAATACAGCACATCAGTGACCGGCTGCTTAAGCTGATGAACCGCCATTATTCCCGGAATGATGTTGTAAGGTTGCTTGAACGACTGAAACAGATACCGGACATGTGCATCCGGACCACGGTCATTACCGGCTTCCCGGGCGAAACCCGCAAGGAGTTTCTGGAACTGATGAACTTCATCCGGTCTGCTGAATTTGACCGACTGGCAGGCTATATCTTCTCACCTGAACCCGGCACACCGGCGGCAGCCATGAAACCGCTGGTCCGAACCGCAACCGCCCGCCAGCGGCTCAAAACCATCATGCGGATTCAGGCGGCAATCTCCCGAGGCAAACTGCGCCGGCTTGCAAATCGGGAGCTGACCATCATTACTGATTTTCCCCGGCAGGGCAGGACCGAATGGGACGCACCGGAAATTGATGGTGTAGTAAAATTGTCCACTCCGCTTATACCAGGCAGGTTCTACCGCTGTCTGGTGACGAAAACGGGTACCCATGATCTTTATGCCCTGCGAGCTGCTTCCGAACCCCTAAAGTAAAAAATTGACTGGTAATATCGACTTTCTAAAATTGATATGATGAAGCGCTCGCTTATGATATTCACCGTGCTGGCTGCCGGCGGTCTGCTTTTATCCTGCTCCGATGCGCCCCTGATTGAGCGTGAGGCAAACCGGGTTGTGCTCGTGGAACTGTTTTCTACTCCACTCGATGAATGAGCCTACTGTGCGTCCGCGGCGCGGGCGCTGGACAGCCTCAGAGAAATCTATGGCGATTCAATGGCTTTTGTGATTTACTACGATTCGGAGCTTCTGCCTCAACTTTCCTCACCGGCAGGCAAGGCACGGGCTGAGTGGTACGGTGCGGGTGGGGAACGCCCCCTGGCATTTTTTGACGGCACCAGCCGCTCGCCTCAGATTACACTGCCCGACTCCTTTTATCCGGTTTACCGGGATATGATTGACGCTGCCCGGACAAGAAAAACGATGCTGGAAATGAGAATTGACAGCGCCGCCATCGACTCCTCCCGGCTCACAGTGCGACTCGTAATCACTCCCACCGATTCCTCCGCCGACACGATTACAACTCTGCGTCTGGTGGCAATCGTCTTTGAAGACAGTATACCATATTATTCCATTCTGAGAGCCGATACCTTCTATTCCCCAATGACCGTCCGCACCGTCATTGGTGACAGCTTCGGTATCCCGCTCCGTCTCCGGTTCGGGCAGGATTATGATACCGTTCTCAGCACACCGGTTCCGGACTGGAACCCGAACCGCACCGGCATTGCGGTAACGGTCCAGAATTTTGGCAGCCGCGCTGTGCTTCAAACCGCTGTCAAATGGCGGATAAACCAGGAGGATTGATGAAAAAAGCCCTTCTTTTGGTAGTTGCCTTTCTGTTCTTTGCTGCCGCCTTCGGTGCCGGGAAAAAGTACGAACCGGCACCGGATTTCACTCTCAGAGATGTCAATGGCAATGAAGTAACACTGCACGATCTCCTGAAACATGGCCCGGTTTATCTCGAATGCTGGGATCTTCCCTGTGTCAACTGCATTGCCGAACTCGACGCCCTGCTGCCCGTATATGATTCATTGAAAGACCGGGGACTGCAGATTGTCGCCCTCTCAGTGGACAAGCCGGCAGACGAAAACCGGGTCCGGGCATTTGTTCGCGCCAAGAAATGGCCCTATATCGTCCTGCTCGATCAGCAGCAGAGGGTAAAAAAGGCATACAACATCATCATCAAGCCCACCGCCTACCTCATCAACATGAACGGCGAAATTGTCTACACCCACATCGGCTATAAGAAGGGCGACGAAAAACGGATTGCCGAGGAAATGGTAAAATGGCTGCCGCCCCGGGACTCGGTTCCGCCTGAGCAACCGCCTCAGGAAAAATAGGCGGGTAAAAGTGGGCATAGGCAGTTTATTGGTTCTGAGCTCGGTCTTCGGTGCCAGCCTGACAATCCAGGGAGTCAACCGGGCAGAATTCTGGGCTTACCAGCAGGACTGGGCAACCCATTATGAAGATAAGCTCGAGCTCAGTGCCCGTTATAGCGATTTCGATGCCGAACTGGGCGTGCTGTGGTTTGAACCGTCCAAGCACGGACCGTCAGTGCGCAAACCACTTCATCTGCTGGACTACGCAATCGGTTATAATCCGGAAGAACTTGAAGTCCGGCTTGGAAGATTCTATACCACCTTTGGCCAGGGGCTGACATTAAGCAGTGGTGCCGATGATGACTTCCGGCATTACAAGAGTCTCCACGGCCTGTTCGGCAGACTTAAACTGCCACTGAGCAGTGAGGTAACACTACTCGGCGGCAGGCTCCGGGATGTCTTTTTTCAGGAAAACACCTACAAGATAATGAACGAACTGGATACCACTGACCAGGTACTGGGTGCTGATCTGACCATTCGACCGATCCAGTTTTTCGGTCTGGGCACCCGTTATGTCCGCATTAACCGGGAGGTCGATCCGACCGCACGGGCTTTCACCGAGCTCTTTGGAGGTGACTGCCGGCTGGATATCGGACCTGTCTCTGCCGGAGCGGAATTTGCCTGGCGGCTGGGAACAAAACCGGGAATCGGCGGCCGGGAAACCGGCACAGGGTACATCCTGAATCTGAGCACCGCACTTGCCGGTTTTTCCATCCTCGCACAGTATGTAAACTACCTCCGGCTGGGTTTTCCTCCGGGCACTTATCACTACAACGATCCCCCCACTCCGATTAAATCCGGTGTCTCAATTAACCGGGGCGTGGATGAACAGGGATTCGGAGTTCAGGCCTCAGGAACGATACCTAACGGACTCTACATTGAAGCCGATTTGGCCCGTCTTTTTGTCCATGATGATACCAGCGCCGGTGTGCTTGAGGGAGAATTTAAAACCCGGCAATCACTGGGAACGAACTGGACATTTGAACTCAAATTCAACCATATGCTTCAGAAAAACATCGAACTGGGAACTTACGAACGGATCACCGACCGTCCAGCAATCCTGCTGAACTACCTCACCGGACCCCACACCTTTACTCTCGAGGCGGAACTGGGCTGGGTAACCGAACTGCCCACTGATACCACTCATGGCAGTAACTGGCGTTATCACGAACCGCTGATTTCTGTAAGTTACGGACTGGGAGAAAAATGGCTTTTTACCATCGGCTGGCAGGGTGTGGACAAAGATTCACTCAAGCGCTACGACAACCAGACCTCCTGGCCTGTGTTTGAAACTGTCTATAATATCAATGAACGGAATGTTCTGCGGCTGCGCATCGGGGCAGAAAAAGGTGGTTATACCTGCTCCGGTGGTGTGTGCCGGTATGAAGCCCCATTCCGGGGTATGAAACTGCAACTGATCAGCCGGATATGAGGCGGAAACTGATCTTTGTCCTGCTGGCAATCTGCGGAACCGCACTCGCAGCGCTGGGCATCGGACTGGGCATGCTCTCAATCATTCACGGCTTTGCTTCCCAGATATGACTTGGCTGTATGGGTCTCGGGTAGACCTGTAAAATGGTGAAACGGCGCATTGCCCCGCACCGCATCGGTCAGATAATCGGCACCGTGCTCCTGAACGGTTATATTCTTGCCTATCTTCAGAATAAGGTTCTTTACTCCGGAATACTCAAATCAGTACCTGAACCCGTACTCAACTGTTACGGTGGTCCCCTTTCGGTATTTGCCTGCCCGCTTGGTTCATTTCAACAGATCATCGGCATGAAAGGAGTTGCCTGGTGGCAGAATGTGCCCTGGGTGATTCTGGGACTGTTCATGATAATCGGCGCATTTGTCGGCCGGGCGGCGTGCGGCTGGATATGCCCTTTCGGTCTGTGGCAGGACCTGCTTTACAAGATTAAAATCGGACCGCGGGCAAAACTGAACCGCTGGGTTACCTTTCTGACTATTGCCGGAATCGGCATACTGACTGTAATCCTGCTTGCCGCATTCATCAAAATTTCAATCTGGAAAGGACTGTTATTCGGGTGGCTGCCGTTTATGGCATTGCTGCTCTACGGTACGATCAGAGGAAAACTCGCACCGCCCCAGCGATTCTCGGTGGCCGGCATGCTGCTGGGAATTGTTCTGGGTCTGCTAATCATATTCAAACATGAAGCCAGCGTCGGCATCGCAACCGGCGTAGTCAGCATGGCTGTCTTCAGCCTGCTCGGTGGGAAAAGGTCTCTGTTCATCGTCATCCCAGCCGGATTTATCATCAGCCTTACCGGCAAATCGGCAACACTCGGCCCATTTGCCGGAGGTGAAATCGGCCTCCTATTTATTCTGATTGCGGTTTTAACCGTCCTGCTCCTGGAGGGCAGGCTTAAACTTTACTTTCCTGCGACTGCCCTAAAATATGCCTTTCTGGTCATCGTTGCCGGCGTCGCTGCCTACTTCACTGCCGAACCCTGGTTCTGCAAACTTTGCCCTCAGGGCACCCTGGAAGCGGGTATCCCGCTTGTGCTCTGGGACCCGGTCCAAGGTCTGCGGGCACTTGTCGGCTGGCTCTTTTATCTGAAAGTTGCCATCCTTTTATTCGTCCTCTGGGCATCAATCACGGTTAAACGCCCCTTCTGCCGCATGGTCTGTCCGATCGGTGCGATTTATGCCCTGTTTAACAAAGCCAGTATGATGCGGATGCAGCTGAACGGACAGACCTGCAGCAAGTGCGGAGCCTGCCGCCGGGTCTGTCCCGTGGACATCGAACCGTTTCAGGACCCGAATCAGGCAGAATGTATCCGCTGTTTTGAGTGTGTCTGGAACTGTCCGCCAAAATCGTTGAAAATCACTCTCTGAAGTGCGTAAACCCGAATGGCTCAGATTCCGGCTGCCCGCCGGACCGGAATTTATCCGGGTAAATCAGGTCCTCCGGAAATATAACTTGAATACGGTCTGCAGTTCGGCCCGCTGTCCGAACCTTGCTGAATGCTGGAACCGGGGAACGGCAACAGTTTTGCTTCTCGGTAACACCTGCACCCGGCACTGCCGCTTCTGTGCCGTTACCACCGGCAACCCTCACGGTCAGGTAGATAATTCTGAACCCGAACGGGTGGCAGACGCAATTCTGGAGCTGGGTCTTAAATATGTCGTCCTGACTTCGGTAGATCGTGATGACCTGCCTGACCTTGGTGCCGGTATCTTTACCCGCACCGTGCAGCTGCTGAAAAAATCAAATCCGGGAATTGCTGTTGAAGTGCTGGTCCCGGATTTTCAGGGGAAAAGAGAGCTGATTCAGCAGGTGCTTGATGCCGGTCCGGATGTGTTTGCCCACAACCTTGAAACCGTGGAACGGCTGACCCCTGCTGTCCGCGACCGCCGGGCAGATTACCGCCTTTCGCTTTCGGCTCTCCAGCTGGCAAAAAGGCTGGCACCGGCAATCAGAACCAAAAGCGGGCTGATGGTCGGACTGGGAGAAACCGAGGAGGAAGTCATTCAGACGCTCACTGACCTGAAATCAGCAGGATGTGATATTGTGACCATTGGTCAGTATCTCCAGCCGGACCGGCGCTGTCTGCCGGTCGCTCGTTACTACACCAGAGAGGAACTTCAGAAACTGTCAGCGCATGCCCGCACCATCGGCATCCCGCGAACCATTGCTGCCCCGCTGGTCCGAAGCTCATATCTCGCTGAGGAACTGCTCAAAACAGATATCAACCCTGTCCCTCCACAGATTTGACCCGGCTCTCCACCTGCGAAATCGAAAAAGGGCTGAAAATCTCGATCGTTGAAGGCACCTTTGCCACTCTCTATACAACCCTTGCCGGCGGCATGTTTTTAGCCGGCTTGGCACTGCACCTCGGAGCAAATTCATTTCAGATTGCGCTTCTGTCAGCCATCCCGGCGCTGGTCAGTGGTTTCAGCTTTCTCGCCGGCTACTTGGTGCGCTGGGTCGGTGCCCGAAAACCGCTGGTTCTCTGGACCGCAGGTACCGGCCGGTCAGTCTATGTACTGATCGTCCTCACCCTGCTGCTCCGCTTCCGGCTGCGGATTGAACTCTTTCTGGTGATTGTCGGCGTCTCCGCCGTGCTGATGGCAATCGCCGGCACGGTCTGGACATCCTGGATCAGTGACCTTGTGCCAGAGGAACGCCGCGGTCGTTTTTTCGGTGTCCGGAACGCAATTCTCAATGTCAGCGGTGTGCTGGTTGCATTTGGAGCGGGCCGGGGCATGGACTATCTGAAAGCCCGGGGTTATGAAACCACCGGTTACCTGCTGGCATTTACACTCGCAGTACTGTTCGGCATGGTCTCAACACTGCTCCTGCGCCGGCAGCCGGAACCCGAACCGAAACTCCTGCCGGCGCCTGCATTCCGGGAAATTCTTTTCGGACCGCTTCAGGAACCGCAGTTCCGGCGGCTGACAATCTTCCTCGCAATCTGGTTTCTCACCGGCACGCTCGCTTCACCATTTTACCTCGTTCATCTCCTGAAAAATCTCCGTTTCAGCTTTACCGAAGTTGCAATCTATTCCATGATTGGCGGAGTGATCGGCGTACTGTTCCAACTATTCTGGGGCCGGGCGATCGACCGATTCGGCTCCCGACCGGTTACTGTCCTCAACTTCGCCCTCGTGGGAATAATGCCTTTTCTCTGGCTCTTCGCCACTCCCCGCTTCCGCCTGCCAATCTGGATTGATGGCGTCCTCAACGGTGTGGTCTGGACCGGAGCCAGCCTCGGACTCTGGAACCTGCTGCTGGACCTTGCCGATAACCCTGCCCGCAAGGAAAGCTACTTTGCGATCTACAGTGTCGTCACCGGTCTCGGTGCCTTTATTGCCTCCCTGGTTGCCGGGACCGTCGCCCAGCTGATTTCCAGCTTCCATCTGAAGATCCTCGGCATCGATTTTTACAATTACGACGTCATGTTCCTTGCTGCCGGCATCGCCCGGTTTGCCTGCCTGCCACTACTGCTGAAGGTCCGGGAACCGGGCAGCAAGCCGGTGCGGCATACAATTCGAGAACTGACCAATCTGGCACTGTGGCGCCTGAATGCCGGCAAGGATGTCCTGCTGCAGGCACTGGGCATCAGAAATCAGGATTGACACCTTAAAGGCGACAGCTATAATATAAAAAAGGAGGCAATCGTGTTCAAGCACCTGATCGTCCTTTCCCTGGTGCTCACTGCAACTCTTGCAGTGGGTTACCAGCGAATCGTCGTCCTGGAAGAAGCCTACCAGGAAGGTTGAGCCAGCTGCGCACCTGCCAGTCGGGCAGTTGACCAGATCACCTACGATTATGCCGGTTATGTTGTCGCGGTCGAGTGGCATGTATCATCCTCATATCCGCTTTACTCTGCCGAAGGCCGCGGTAAATGGTTCATGTACCCCGGACCCTACAGCGGTTCTTATGCGACTCCCTGGCTCTGGGTAGACGGCCGGCAGCGCGGTTACAACTACAACCTCTGGGCAAGCTATGTTGCGGCGCAGATCGGCATTCCGACCCCGGTTCAGATCACCCTGACCGGCGATTACAACCAGTCTACCCGCACCGGAACTATCAAGGCGCTGATCCAGAACGACTCTACTGCTGACCTGACGATGCGCGTCTCGGTGGTAATCACCGAAGACTCAATTTACTACTCCGCTCCTAACGGTGACCAGTGGCACAACCATGTCTGCCGGGATTACATCCCGAACCAGTCCGGAACCGTAATTACCGTTCCTGCAGGTGGTATTGATTCGGTAATTCAACCATTTACGATTGCCAGCACCTGGAATGAACAGCGCTGCAAAATTGTGGTTTATGCTCAGAGTACCACCATGGTACCATCCGACTCCTCCTATCCTGCATACCAGGGAGCAGAAGTTGCGATTCTGGACCTCGTCGGCATTCGGGAAGGAAAACCGGCTGACGGTGAGCCGGCACAGGTACGGCCTCTTGTCAATCCGGCTTCAGGCCGGCCCGTTTTTGCCGTCACCGCCCACACTGGAGCGGAATATCAGCTTTTCATCTATACTGTTGACGGCCGGATATCCCATACTCAAAATGGCACAACAGCAGGTGACAGCCGGATTGCGGTCAGCAGCCGGCTCCCCCGCGGCATCTACCTCTACCGGCTTAAGGTTAACGGAGCTGAGTTCAACGGAAAACTGATAGTCACCGATTAATAACAAGAAAACCGGGCGGGGCGATTGAAAGTCGCCCCGCTCTTCTTTTTAATGATAAAACAACCGCAGCCCGGTAAACACCATCACCATGCCATATTCATCGGCAGCACGGATAATCCCCTCATCCCGGGTTGAACCGCCAGGCTGAATCACAAATTGAACATTGGTCCGGGCTGCCCGGTCAAGATTGTCCCGGAAAGGAATAAACCCATCGGAGGCAAGACAGATACCGTTAAACTGAGCAATCCACTCCCATCGCTCCTCCCGCGTCAGCGGTGCTGGTGCCTCCGCAAACAGTCTGGACCAGGTATGAGCCTCCTCAGGTGTAGCGTTCTCTTCCAGAAAAATATCAATTGCAGTTGCCTTCTCCCCCCGGCTGACACCCTTCTTGAACTTCAATCCCAAGACCTTGGGATGCAGACGCAGGAACCACTTATCTGCCTTTGTACATGCAAGCCTGGTGCAGTGAATCCGGGACTGCTGGCCAGCCCCCACACCGATCACCTGTCCATCATATGCCAGACATACCGAATTGGACTGGGTGTATTTCAATGTCAGATAGGCAAGCAGGAGATCCAGCTTCACACTCTCTGGTATCACCTTTTTAACCGTAACCACATTCTCCAGCAGCTTGTAGTCAATCCGGGCGTCATTACGCTCCTGCTCGAGAAACAGACCGAACAGCTGCCGGACTTCTATCGGAGGCGGAGCCCATTCCGGGTCAATTCGGAGAACCGGATAGGTCCCATTCTTCTTGGTTTTAAGAATTTCCAGCGCCACGGGCTCATATCCCGGAGCAATGCAGCCGTCGGAGATCTCCCGGGACAAAAGACGCGCCGTGGCTTCGTCAACCGTATCAGAAAATGCTGCCCAGTCACCAAATGTTGCCATCCGGTCCGCACCCCGGGCACGAGCATAGGCACAGGCAAGCGGGGAAAGCTCGCCCTCGGGCACAAACAGTGACTTTTTCAGCTTATCATCCAGCTCCCGGCCGATCGCCGCTCCTGCCGGACTGGTGTGTTTGAAGCTGGCAGCCGCCGGCATCCCGGAAAGCGCGCGCAACTCCTTCACCAGCTGCCAGGAGTTCAATGCATCCACCAGGTTGATATATCCGGGCATCCCATTAAGCACCTCGATCGGCAGTCTGCCCTCCGGCACATAAACCCGGGCATGCTTCTGATGAGGATTGGTCCCGTAGCGCAGACGGATTTCGTCCAAGATTATAAAATAATCTTCAGCTGGCTCTTGTCAAGCACAGCTGGTTACACCCGATCCGGAAATTTCTCCTTCAGATAATCAACAATCTCCTGGGTCGGCGTCCCGGGGCCGAACAGCCGGCCACAGCCCATCCTGTAGAGCTCCTCCATATCCTCCCTGGGAATTATGCCCCCGCCGAAAACGAGAATATCGCCTGCACCCTTTTCCTTCAGCAACCGCATCACCTCCGGAATCAGCGTCATATGGGCGCCGGAGAGAATTGAAAGTCCGACTGCATCCACATCCTCCTGAATTGCCGTCTCCGCAATCATCTCCGGTGTCTGGTGCAATCCGGTATAGATCACCTCAAACCCGGCATCACGCAGCGCCCGGGCAACCACTTTTGCGCCCCGGTCATGACCATCCAGCCCGGGCTTGGCAATGAGAATTCTCAGTTTCTTCATTTTCTCCTCCTAAAACATCGGTGGTTCGGCATAGGTGCCGAAGACCTCCTTCATTGCTCCACAGATTTCCCCGAGTGTGGCATAGGCGCGCACCGCCTCCAGAATCGGATACATCACATTATCTTTACCCGCACAGGCGGCTTTCAGATCATCAAGGGTGCGCCGTACCTTCGCATTATCCCGGCGCTGTCGCAACCGCCTCAGCCTTTCACACTGCTCCTGCTCCACCCGGGGGTCGATCTTGAGAATCGGAATCTCGAGCCGTTCCCCTTCCAGCACATACTTGTTCACCCCGACAACCGTTCTTCTTCCTTCGTCAACCGCCTTCTGATAACGATAAGCCGCCTCAGCGATCTCGCGCTGTGGATAACCGTGCTCAATCGCCTTGATCATACCGCCCAGGGCGTCAATTTTCGCAAAATATTCGTATGCCTGCTCTTCCAGCCGGTTGGTCAGCGCCTCCACATAGTAAGAGCCTCCCAGCGGATCAATGACATTGATCACCCCGGTCTCCTCAGCAATCAGCTGCTGGGTGCGGAGTGCAATCAGCACCGCCTTCTCGGTCGGCAGTGCCCAGGTTTCATCCATTGAATTGGTATGCAGGCTCTGGGTTCCGCCCAGTACTGCTGCCAGCGCCTGGAATGCGGTCCGGACGATATTATTCTCCGGCTGCTGTGCGGTCAGGGTGCAACCCGCAGTCTGAGTATGGAAGCGCAAGAGCCAGGACTCCGGTTTTTTCGCCTTGAATGTTTCCCGCATCTCCCGGGCCCAGATTCTCCTTGCCGCCCGGAACTTGGCGATCTCCTCAAAGAAATCAAGGTGGGAATTAAAGAAAAATGAGAGCCGGGGTGCGAACTCATCCACATCCAGTCCTGCCCTGATCCCCGCCTCAACATAGGTCATTCCGTCCTTCAGGGTGAACGCCAGCTCCTGCGCTGCAGTGGAACCAGCCTCACGGATGTGATATCCGGAGATGGAAATCGTATTCCATTTCGGCACATGTCGGGCACCGAACGCCATGATATCGGTAATAATCCGCATCGACGGCTCGGGCGGAAACAGCCAGGACTTCTGGGCAATATACTCCTTTAGAATGTCATTCTGAATCGTCCCCCGCAGTTTCTCGCTTGATACCCCCTGCTTCTCTGCGGTAACGATATAGAACGCCCACAGCACCGCTGCCGGGCCGTTGATTGTCATTGATGTCGACACCTCGCCCAGCGGAATACCGTCAAAAAGCGTCTCCATATCCTCAAGCGAAGACACCGCCACTCCGCATTTTCCCACCTCACCCCGCGCCATCGGATCATCCGAATCCCGTCCGTAGAGCGTGGGAAAATCAAATGCCACTGAAAGCCCGGTCTCGCCATGGGCGAGCAGAAACTTGTAGCGGGCATTGGTATCCCGGGCGGTGCCGAATCCGGAAAACTGACGCATTGTCCAGAGCCGACCCCGGTACATGTTGTGCCGGATACCACGGGTAAACGGATACTCGCCGGGAAAACCCAGATCCCGCAGATAATCAAACCCCGGCAGGTCGGCTGGTGTATAGATGATATCCACAGGCAGACCGGAAACGGTCACAAACCGCTCCGGTTCCCCCTTGTTCACACACCCTTCCCACCTTTCCCGTTCCTTCTGAATCCGCTCCAGTTCACTCATCAAACCCCCTTTCCTTAAACAGCAGGTCCACCGCCTCATAGGGCGAAACCCGACGGGTCATCACCGCCTCCACCAGTTCCTCCACCCGTTCCTTAAAACCGTCCCGGCGCCAGAGCCAGCTCTGGAGCTTCTCGCTGAGCCGGCGTTCGATCTCCGTTCTGACCGCCCGGCGCCGTCGCTCCTCAAGGATACTGCTGGTTTCCAGATACCGGCGGTGAGCAGAAATTCTTTCATAAAGTTCCTCAATCCCCAGCCCCGAAATGGCAGCAGTTTTCACCACCGGCGGTATCCAGGAATCATTTTTCGGTCGCAGCTCCAGCATCGTCTGAATCTCAAGCACCATCCGGTCCGCCCCCTCCCGGTCACACTTGTTGACGCAGAAAATCTCCCCGATCTCCATCAATCCTGCCTTCAGCGCCTGAATTGAATCCCCGGATTCGGGCACCAGCACCACAACCGTAGAATCTGCAGCTTCCGCAATATCCAGCTCCATCTGCCCTACCCCTACGGTTTCAATCAGGATATAGTCACAGCCGAACGCATCCAGAATATCGCACACCTCCCGCGTGCGTCGAGCCAGTCCGCCCAGACTGCCCCGGGTTGCCATTGAACGGATATACACTCCGGGATCGGTAAAGAGTGCCGCCATCCGCACCCGGTCCCCCAGAACCGCACCGCCGGAAAATGGAGAACTCGGATCAACTGCCACAATTCCCACCCGGTAATCATACTCTCGCAAATGCCTGGCAAGCTTCTCTACCAGCGTACTCTTACCCGCTCCGGGCGGACCGGTAACCCCCACCCGATACGCCCTGCCCATCAGCGGATAGAGTTTATTCAAAATCGGCTTTGCCTCTGCAGCCTCATCCTCGACCAGAGAAATTACCTGACCGCAGGCACGCCGGTCACCCCGGGCAAATCGCCTCAGTAACTCCTCAACGGTCGATTCCAACACGATTGACAATACCCTTCTGATACGGGTGTTTGATCTCCCTGACCTCGCTCACCAGATCTGCCAGCTCAATCAGCTCCGGCTTCGCATTCCTGCCGGTAATCACCAGCTCTACCCCGGCTGGACACTCCTGAACCAATCTGATTACCTCGGTCAACGCCACCAGTCCGTAATCCACCGCACAGTTGAGCTCATCCAGAATCACCAGCTGGTAGTTCCCAGACTGGATCGCCTTCCGGGCGAACTCAAGTCCATTTTGGGCAAGCCGGACATCATCCGCACCCGGATTACCCCGCTGAACAAAGGTCTTAAGCCCGAACTGCCGCACCTCCAGATTGGCTAATCGCTGTGCTGTCCGGACCTCACCATACTGATCATCCCCCTTCATAAACTGCACCACCAGCACCCGCCAGCCATGACCAAGGGCGCGCATTGCCAGCCCGAACGCCGCGGTCGTCTTACCCTTGCCATCGCCCGTGTAAACCTGTATCATCGCTAATTTACATCCGGATTGAACTCCGGTCCCAGTCTGGCTTTGAACAGCAGCGCCATCAGCGCATTCCAGGTCCGGAAGGAATAAACCTCACGGGCGATCGGGGCATTTGCCATTACTTCGGCAACCGCTCCGTTCTCACCCTGCGACATGATGATAATCCGGAGTACCATATGGGCGATCACCCAGCCCGCAACCACCCCCCAGAAAAATCCCAGCAGCCCGTCGAGCGACTCAAACGACCAGCCGGTAACACCGAAAAGCCAGTGGGCGAAGATAAAAGCCAGAACCGCAAAGATGAGAAAAATCACAATCAGCGACACCACCGGCTGCACCCCGATTGCCTGAGCCAGACTGCCTGCCAAACTGTTGGCACCCACCGCTGCTGCCACCAGCCCCGCCGCCTCAAACAGGGTCAGCCCCATTCCCCCGGCTTTGCTTGTCCGGACGGTCTGAATGATCGCCACCACCACTACAATACCCAGACTCATCCAGTCAAACCAGAACATCTCTGCTCCTTCTAATCCAGATCCACATCCTCATCCAGCCCCTCATCCAGATCGTCCATCCCTTCCATTCCCTCATCTCCGAACTCCTCATCTGCGCCCGCACCGTAATCCTCATCCACATCCGGCAGATCAATATCGGTATCATCCTTGGAACCGCCAATCACTGTAAACCGGCCGAACACCTGATGCACACTGCTGCTCCCGCAGTGGGGACATACCGGCTTCAGCCCGGCCTCCTTCTCCTGCAGCGTTGCAACAATATCAAACTTCTTCTCGCACTCATCACAACAGAACTCATAAACAGGCATAAACCTGACCTCCTTTAATCTTAATAATACTTCTACTCAAAACCGCCTGCCTGTCAACCGGAGCCCATCCTCATAAAAAACGGGGCGCCCGTAAAACCGGACGCCCCGCCCCTTAACTCCCGCTCCTAATTCAGCCGCAGAACCTTCGTTTCAGCCATGCCATCCGGAGTGGAAACCTTCAGAAAATACACACCACGGTTCAAACCCTGGGGCTGCCACAGATAACTGCCGCTTCCCGGTGCAACATCAAACTCCACCTGCTCAACCCGCCGGCCGGCTGCGTCAAAAGCCTCAAGCCTGATCCTGCCTGCAGCCCCCGCATGATAATATACCCGGGTCCGGCGTCCAAACGGATTGGGAGACACCCGGAACTTCACCGGCTTAACTACCGCCGGTGCCTCCGCCAACCCCACATTGGTATTATACCACACCTGCGCCGCATCCGCATTTGCCCGCAATCCGTTCTCATCACTGCCGCCTACCACCGCCACCGCCAGCCGGGCAGTTCCTCCGGGATTGATATCAAACGGTCCGGCAGAGGCAACGATTGACCAGTCATAAGGCCGGTTGGAACTGCGCTGCACGATTGTGCCGTTCAAAAAGCGCCACTTCATATTTTCGGTCATCGCGGTATCCGGATAGACATAAATCGCATGATCCACCAGACTCAGATTCCGGAAACCGGCAGGCTCCAGAATTCGCACCCCCACTGTCGGATTGGCGCCTGATGCCTGGCGCATATACACCAGCCGGCGCACGGTGTCGGAGGTACCCTGATTGGTGGTGGGAGAGGAACCGATATCAAAATCCATAAACAGACCGGCATACAACCCGTTAACCGCACTGGAACCCTGATTCTGAATGTCATAGACAATGACAATAAAGTCATCATAGGACGGGTCGGCACTCATATAACTGTGCTGCACCACCCGCAGGCTCTTGGGACGGGGATGAGCCGCATCAGAGAAACTGGCGTAAAAATGCTCATCACCGATACCCGGCGGAACAATCGCCCGCAGCGACTCCACCGCCACCAGATCCGAATTGATCTGGCTTGCCGGCCGGCCATAATACCGGTCGGCAACATAGCCGGTATCGGTCCCCATCACAAATGAGCCGTAATAGAGGGCGCTGGCGGCCGTCTTCGGATAGCGGAACCCCGAACCGGCATCAGCCGGTGCATCATACCCCACCGGACCGAAACAGGACACGGTCAGCCGGCAGTAACCGGTATCATGATCCATCAGCGCAAACACATTGGCAATACTCGTCGTCTGCCGTGCGGTATCATTCGCCCGGTTGAGATCACCACTCAGATCAGTAAACATCGTGACGGTATAACTTGCACCTCCGGGACCGGTATGCCACACCGGAAAAGTTACATCGGTCCGGGAACCGGGCTGAACTGCACTCGTTACGGTCACACTCTGATTGTACACCCGCACCGCCCCGGAATCGATCCAGCAGTAAACCTGAAAATTACTTTCCGCATTCGTGCCGTAATTAACCACCCGGGCAACTGGCTGATAATTTCCGGGACCAACATTCGGCTCCGGCACCAGAATTCTTGACACACCCACATCATGCGCCAGCCCGGGAATCCGGCTGATCACCGCCCGGATATTCCAGTTGTAATCCAACCCCTGGTCTGCCAGCTGTCGCCAGGATGTGCGATTATTGGAGAGGAATCCGCCCCGGTTGCGCACCATCGGTCCGGCATCGCAACCGATCGGATATCTTCCTGCGGTATGCGTCAACCGCACACAGGCCCAGAAATCGCTTCCTGCCGGCAGTACCAGCGGCGGATTGAGATCAATCCGCTTCCAGCGCATCGAATCCGCACCACTGTAGGGAACCGACTCCAGCACTGCCCCGGGGGTAGTGTCATTACCTTCACCAAAAACATATGCGTAATCGTTGCTTGAGTTGTGCCACTGATAGAAGAGAATCGCCTTCAGCGTGCAGGCACTCGTCGGGGTAAACCGCGCCGCTGAATAGAACGTGCCGCCACTGGTCAGCCCTACGCCGGTATAAGGGACACCGTCGAAATGCAGCGTTTCATCAGCAAAGAAGTCAACCGCTGGCAATCCGTTGTCACTAACCGCCGGTGTCAGCACCTCCTCCGACCGGCTCAGAAGCGAACCCGGCCCGGCCGGCGTCGCCGGCAGCGCACCCCAGGCAAGTGCAGTAACTACTGCCAGACTGGTGACGACCGACAACAGCTTCATAATTACCTCCTTCTTTGGTTTTTAACCGTCAACATTTACTCTCTTCTGAGCGACAGTTTGAGTTTAATCATCAGTGCCCTGATGTCAAGCCAAGCCTCCATAATTTCCAACCCGGCACCGGCTTGCGCAATTATTGACAGCCAACATCTAATCCTTATGCTAATAACCGCTGATGGCAAACTTTTTTGCCAGCTCCTCGCTCCCGGATGCCCAGGTGGTGGTCATCGGCATGCCGCTTGACCGCACCAGTTCCTACATCCCCGGTACCCGATTCGGTCCCGCGGTCGCCCGTCTCGGTACCGCCAACATCGAATCCTTCAGCCCTTATCTGCGCCGGGATGTCAGCGCGGTCCGCGTGTTTGATGCGGGAGACCTGGAGTTTACATTTGAAGAACCCGCCGCTCCGGAGGCACTCATCCGGAAAAACACTGCGGCGACCTACCGCGCGGGAAAGAAACAGCTGGCAATCGGTGGTGAACATTCCATCACTCCGTTCATCATCGCTGACCTGTCCCAGCGGTTTCCCGACCTGTGCGTCCTGCAATTTGACGCTCATTCCGATCTCAGAGATGAATTCTTGGGCGAACCGAACAGCCATGCAACCGCCATGAAACGGGTCCTGGATTACATTCCCCGGGAAAACCTGTTTCAGCTCGGAATCCGCTCCTTCTCCCATCCGGATGAACTGGGGCTCTCCAATCTCTTTCCGTTTGAAGTCCTGGCGCCGATCGCCACGGTGCGGGAAAAAATCGGCTCACGCCCCCTTTACATCACCCTGGATATCGATGTCCTGGACACCGGGGTCATGCCTGAAGTCCAGACCCCCCAGCCTGGCGGCTGCTCCTATTCGGAACTGGTCCGCGCCCTCGCCGGACTCCAGGGTCGCAACATCATCGGTGCCGACCTGGTGGAGTTCTGCCCGCGGAACCACACCGCTACCGCTGCCGCTGCCACCGTCGCCGAACTGATTCGGGAACTTATTCTGCTGCTCAGCATTGAAACCAAGGTGTAAAACAGCTTCGGAGGCTCATTTTTATGTGCTGTCGTGCCTGTGCCGGCTATGAAATCTGCCGTACCCGAGGCAGGGTAAAGGATGACGACTGCTGTCCCCAGTGCCAGTATTTTGACTCCTGTATGGAAGAACCGGACCCGGGTGACAGCCGTCAGCGTCGTCCGGCTAACCGCCGCCCTGCAAAATAGCCGGCTCGCTACTGACCCCGGTTCACCAGTGCCAGCCGCTCGGTAATGATTCCCTGCCGGCTGCTTGCCACTACCAGATAAATACCGCTTCCTGTCTTATCCGGGACCCAGTATGCTCTGCCCAGCCCCGGACTCACCGGCAGTTCCGCTACCGGCATGCCGCTCAAGGTGTAAACCCTTACCCGGGCATCACTCGGCAGATTGGCAACTACCACCCCCCGGTGAACCCCGAAAACAAACGGATTCGGAAAAATCTTCAGTCCACTGACACCTGAGTCCGGTTCCGGGGCATAAGAAAAAACTGAGACACCCCGGGCGGTCCCGATCACCGCAACCCCCTGCTGGTCATCAAGGGCAAGTGCGGTATAAAAGCCGGTCAGACTCTGGGAGTTGGGTATCAGACCGCTGTTCTGGGCGGTATAATTTGTCCAGCTCCCGGTTGCAACATCAAAGATTGACAGTCCCAGGTCAGAAAGAAACCACACCCGGCCCCCGCCGTCAACCCGCACCCGGTAAAGGTTATTGGACAACAACCGGCTGTTACTTGTGGTATAAACCTGAAACCTGCTCCCGTCCCACATCGCTCCCCCCTGCGGTGTTGCCACCCATACCCGGTCCTGAGGATCAACCGCAACTGACCGCACCTCACTTGCCGGCAATCCTTCGCTGTGCAGGGCATGCCGGTCATCTCCGGGATAAAAGAGCGTCCCATTATAGTCAAACTCCTCAAGGCCGTTAGTCAATCCGACCCACACCCGATCCCGGGAATCAAAGGCAAACTCATAATTTCCCCCGGGGGGCGGCACCAGCTCCGGCAGATAAAATTCCGCCTCTCTGCCCAGCGAATCAATTGCGACAACCGAACCGCTTTTGTTAAATACCCATTTGGTATCATGCCGGTCCAGCCCGAACGCCTGAACCACATTCCGGTCTCCGGATCCCAGCTGCCGACTCCCCCAGGTATCAGCATCCGGATCATAAACACTCAACCCGCCCGGATAGAAATGGCTGAACCAGAGCCTTCCCCGCGAATCGCATCGCACCTGCACCGCCCAGCTCAGGGGGGAAACGATAAGCTGCACCGCACTGTCCGGCTTAATCCGGGAGATGTAGGAACTGTGGTGCCCGACATAGATACTTCCGTCTTTCCCCAGGGCACAGTCACTCACCATTCCTGAAGCAACGCCGTTAAAATAGTAACTTTCCCAGGACTGACCGCTCCGCAGATAACGCAACCCCAGCCCCCACTCATCATTTCCTCCCAGCCCGGCCCACAAAACCGCCCCGGCACACAGAGAACGAATGTCACCCAGCAGCAGCGGTACCATCGTCCCGGAGCTGTCAACCTGAAACAGCGTATCCGCGGTTGCAAGATAGATACTGCTGCCCGTTACTGCCAAGTCCCGGACCGCCTTTGCCTGCGCGAATGTCACTATCGGCACCAGTCCGCCGGTATCTCCAACCACCAGCCCCAGCTCGGTACCGGCAACAATCCGGCCATCGGACAGCAGGGCAATTGCACTCACCGAATCCCCCAAGGGCCGGCGAAAGGCGCGCCAGCGGCTGAACTCCTGATCAACCTGCGTCAATCCCTGATTAGTTCCGATCCAGTAACCGGCTGGACCGGCAGCAATCGCCAGCACCCGGTCACTCAAAAGCTCCCGCACCCGGGCAAAACTGTAATGCTCAACCCGGTCGTCATCAAAATTCAACGGTGAACCCCGTAGCTCAACAACATACACGCCCTGCTCAGTGCCGAGCAGAACCCGCCCGGAATCAACCGCCACCGCCCGGATGCGCAGTGGCAGTTCGCCGGCGCGATACAGCCGGGCACGGACCGAATCAGCGGGGATGACTGCCAGTCCGGCACCATCGGTTCCGACCCAGAGATTACCCTCCGGATCCCGGGCAATACCGAGACAGCGATTCACCCCCAGCCCGTCTGTATGGTAGAAATGGTGCCGGACCCTGATCTCCGGTTTCGTCTCCAGAATCACCACCCCGCCCAGGGTTGCTGCATTCAGTACCGAATCGTCACCGCACAGATCAGCGATAAAATTACTGTTGGTGAATGTCTGCCAGCCACCAGGCGCAGCCGACAGCAGAAACAGAATCGCCAGACTCATCATGCTGATAATAAAGAAAATGAAGTGAAAATCAACCCTGCCTCTCGGGAATCAATAAGCGCCGCGACCGGTCAGCACCGCCCTGATGGTGCGCACCAGGATGGAAAAATCCAGCCACAGCGACCAGTTCCGGATATAATACTCATCCAGCAGCATCCTCTCCTCAAACGGCAGTTCCGCACGACCGGAAACCTGCCACAGACCGGTAAGTCCGGGACGGACGCGCACAATTGTCTTCAGATATTTTCCCACCCGCTCCAGTTCACTCACCAGATAAGGCCTGGGACCGACCAGTGCCATCTCGCCCCTGAGCACATTTAACAGCTGGGGCAGTTCATCCAGACTGAACCGGCGCAGCCACCGGCCGATCCGGGTCACCCGCGGATCACCGGTAATCCGGGCATACCTTTCCCACTCCGCCCGCACCGCCGGGTCCCGTTTCAGAATCTCCTCAAGCCGGGCTTCCGCATCCTGATACATTGTCCGGAACTTCAGACAGGTAAACACCTTCCCGCCCCGGCCGATGCGCGGCTGCCGGAAAAACACCGGCCCGGGGGAAGACAGTTTCACCAGCAGCGCCAGCACCGCAAACACCGGCAGCAGTACAATCGTCAGCACCAGACTCAGCACAAACTCCAGCACCTGCTTTGTCCAGAGGTTCATCGGCCGGAGCAGATTATAACGGTATTTCAGAACCAGCAGACTCCCGATCTGCTCGACCGCAGCGGTGGAGGTGGTCAGGAGGCTGAGATTGGGCAGAATCATCATCTCGGCGAAACTCTGCTCCGCATACTCAAAGATCTCCTTCAGCTCCGGTTCGCGGAAACAGTCTGCAAGTACCACCACCAGCGACCCGGGGGGAATTTCTGCCCGGGAAACCAGCGCGCTCAGCGGCTCACTGTCTGCCGGCCGCTCAATCCGCGCTACGACCCGGTAACCCATGGTCCGGTGCTTATTCAGCTCCGCCTCAAAAAGCCGGGCGGCACTGCCATAACCGAAGATCACCAGCGGCTGATCCAGCAGCTGTAACCGCACCAGCAACCGCTTCAGCAATGTGCGAATGGAAGGCACGAGCACCGCACTGAACAGCGCACTCAGCACCACCACCAGCCGTGACACAATCCACAACCGCACCATGAACAGCAGAATTGTCAGCAGTGCACTGCCGATCACTACCCCGCGCACACACCGGCGTCTTTCCTCCCACTCGGTGAGCCTTCGCGTGTACAACCCCTCATAGGCGAACACAAACGGAAAGACGAGCAGCAGGTATGCCCGGTTCAGCAGGCTGCTGGTGAAGGTTTCACCCCCGGACCACCACGAACGGACAAAATAGCCCAGAATATAGCTCAACAGCACTCCGGCCAGATCCCCGGCGACCAGCAGCGCGATAACTGCCAGCCCCTTAAGCCGGCGCAATTCTGCCTCCTCCCTTCGCTCGCCCCGCCTTCTGCCAGGAATACTCAAACTCCCCCAGACCCGCAACCGCCAGTGCCTCCAGTCCGAAGTAATAGCCGGCAAACAGGGCTGACAAAAGCAGTGAACCCGGCACCCTGCTGCGCTGAATAAAGAACCGGTGCAGCCCCCGCACCCGCTGATACTCGGTCCAGCGGCGCCAGCGGCGGCGCACCGCCCCGTAATAATGAATCACCCTTGCCCGCGGTTCAAGAAACACCCGCCACCCCTGCCGCCGCAGCCGGTCGCAGATATCCAGATCCTCAGCAAACATAAAATACCCTTCATCAAAACCGGCGACTGCGGCAAAGGCGCTGCGCCGGAATACCATCACTGTGCCGATCACCGCCTCCACCTCCACCGGTTGCGTGCTCTGCCACACATCCAGATAGAGAAACTCCCGTGCCGGTGCCTGCCGGGGAAACATCCGGACAAACGGTGAGCGTCTTCCCCAGAACAGATAGCGCAGTCTTGGTAACCGCCGACAGGAAGGCTGAGGGGTTCCGTCCGGATAGTAAAGCTGGGGTGAGACCACCCCGGCATCGGGCTGGGACCTGATGAACTCCGTCAGCCGGCTCAGACTCCGGGCAGTAAACCGGACATCCGGATTGCACACCGCCACCAGCTCAGCCCGGGTATGGGCAACTCCCCGATTGGCAGCCGCACCATAACCGAGATTTTTCCCGAGGAGCAGAATGCGGGCGCCAAATTCCGCGCCAACCTCCCGCAACCACTCCCGCTCCTTTTCACCCGGACTGAAGTTGTCCACGACCACCAGCTCCACATTCAGATTTCCCGTTGCCTGCTTCGCAGTTGCCAGCGCGGTTCTCAGCCACCGGGCAGAATCGTAATTGACAAATACCAGCGCCAGCTCCGGTTCTTCCATTAACCACCCCTGCGCTTCGCCAGCAGACCTGACCAGCCTGCACCCGCCAGTGTGGTAAAGAAAGGCATCGCCGGCACCCGGAACCGGCCGTCGCCGAGCGGTGCCGCAAGCAGGATAAAATAAACTCCCAGCGCCAGCAACAGCCAGACCCATGAACGCGGCTGAGCCCGCAGCAGCGCCCGGATAAGAAAAAAGATGGTTACGCACATCAGCACCAGCTCCAGTCCGCTTAGAAGAAAAATCACCGTTCTGACCCTAACCGGCAGCACATCCGGCAGTGCGCCCAGTCTTGCCAGCCGCAGCTCAGGTGCCACCAGCCTCAGCACCAGGTCATCCGCCTTGGTCCCGAAAATAATCTTCCCCACACTCCGCAGATAGACTTTCAGAAACCGCACCGGCTCCTGAACAATAACCCTTGTCCCGATTCTGCCCAGCCGTTTGCCGAGCTCAAGGGGATTATCATCCTCCAGCTCCTGCCGGTACCGCTCCACCAGATAAACCCGGGCTTGAGCAAGCGGCACCTGAAGTTTATCCGCCACCACCTCCGCGGCACCGGCATAAAACAGATTGTAGCCACCATTGGAACTGAACCCGGGCCTGCCCCAAACCCGCCAGTTCCGGACTACCCAGCACCCGGGCAGAAGACCGAAACACACGAGAAACACCACCACCCGCTGCCACCGCACCCTTTTCAGGACGAGAAAAACTGCCACCGGCAGAAAGAGAAAAACCCCGACCGGTCTGGTCATTGCCGCCATGCCGAGCATTGTTCCACAGAGCCACTCCTGACGGTAACTCAACGCCAGCAGTGCGCCGGTAACCAGAAAAACAAACAGCGGTTCACTCATCACCATTCCACAATGGGTGATATTGGGAATGTCAACCGCCAGTAACCCGGCACCCGCCAGCCCGGCAGCCGGACCAAAGACCCTCATTCCTGCCCGCCCGGCAAACAGCACACTCAAAGCGGAAAGTACCGCCTGCAGGACCGTCATCACAATAAGGTTATTATTAATTAATGCCAGCAGCAGCGGATAACCCGGCAGCCGGAATGTCACCGGTCCTCCATTCCAGCTGAACCTTCCGCGCGCCCGGAGGTTTTCTGCCAGCAGCAGGTACTGCTGGGAATCACCCAGCTCCAGATACGGCTCCCGGAGATACTCCGCTTCGGACCTTGCCTTCTGGACCGGCTCTCCCGGCGTCATCCGGTTCTTATACCCCAGCCCCACAAGCAACCGGATAAACAGAGCCACACCAGCGATCAAAAGCAAAAGCCTGATTTCGGGATTAACCTTCAATATATATCACCTTATATCCGTTTTTCCCCCGATGTCAAGGATAATACTGCCAAACCAGTAAACCTGTTCTGCATCTGCTTTGTTTTAGCGGTGTCCAACAGGGTCAATTTCATATCTTTCTAATTATCAATCAGTTATGCTTCCACTCCAGTCAAGGGGGGCTAGCCCCGGGCAGGGGGAGGTACTGCTGTCAGGTCAGTGTCGGTGTGCGAACCTCCGCCCGGATTGTCTCCTGCCCAGGACCTGCCTGTCCGTATGACCTTCCCGTTGACATCAGCCGCCACCCGGATAAACTTCCTTGTGCTGAAGATCGGCCTCCCAGTCCGCCGTTATCTTCTGCCCCTTTCTGCCTTCCTTCTGCCCTTTGCGCTGTATTTTGCCACCACTGCCCGGGACATCTTCTGGCTGGATTCAGCCGAGTTTGCGGTCGTAACCGCAGTCAACGGTCTGGCACATCCACCCGGGTATCCATTACTTTTGTGGGTATTAAAAGCTGCTGGACTCGTGCCGTTTCTGTCCCTGCCCTTCCGCCTCAATCTGGTCTCCAGCCTGTTTGCTGCCGGCTCCTGCCTTGTCCTTTTTCTGTTGCTGGACCGGCTGACCCGGAATCCTGTCGCTTCCCTGCTCGGCGCACTGGTCTGGGCGGTATCCTGGGAGCTGTGGCAGCAGGCAACCGCAATTGAGGTCTACAGCCTCCACACTGTGCTCGTTGCCCTGCTTTTACTTGTTGCAACCATCCATGCCGAAACCGGTTCAATGCGGAGTCTGCTTTTAATCTTTTTCCTTCTCGGGCTGGGCATCGCCCACCACCTCTTCATCATCTTCTGGATTCCGAGCCTGATGGTCATCGCCCTTACCGGTCCCAAACGTCCGCTCCTCCGCTCCCTTCCTGCGGGTATTGCACTCCTGCTGCTCGGTCCGCTCCTCTATTTCAGCCTGCTCTTCCGTTCTCAGGACCCGCCCGGGTGGGCAGGAGTCAACAGCCTCAGCGACCTGCTGGGTTATGTTACCGCCCGGATTTACCGCTACCGGTTTCTTGCCGGTGGCACAGGTTACCTTGCCACTCAATTCCGGGATCTGCCGAAAATACTCTTCCAGCAGTTCACCATCTTCTGGCTTCTGCTCATTCCGGGCGTCATCGGTATGCTCAAATCCCACCGGCGTCTGTGCTGGGGCTTTTTTACCGGAGTTCTGACTGCCGGACCTGCGGTCCTGCTTTACAACATTCCGGACAAGGAGGGTTACTTTCTGCCGGTCTGGTTGATCTGCGCTCTGTTCATCGGCTCCGGCATCCACTATCTCTCCCGGATAAAACGAACCCCGGTCACTATTGCCATCGCAATCCTGACCGTTCTCCAGACGGTTTACTTCTACCCGCGCCAGGACCGCTCGCACCTCACCAGCCTCTCCGATCTTACTCAAGCGGTTAATGCGGAACTGCCCGAGAATGCGGTCCTGTTCACTGATGACTACAGCCTTTTTCAAGCTATCAACTGGCTCAACATCCACTCCAGACCTGAAGACCGGCTCACAGTCATCAGCCAGTATCATCTGACCCTGCCCTGGTATCTCCGACAGCTTGGGCGGAATCTGCCTGTCCCGGAGGCAGCGCTTGCGACCGCTGAAAGTCTCTGGAACACTCCGGTCCGGACCAGCGATATCCGGTTCGGTGAACTTGCCCGCCGGCGCACTGAGGAAATCATGGCAACCATCATCTCAAGTCTCAGGGGGAAAAGGGCATTTTTCTTCCCTCAGAACTTCACCACCCTCCTGGAAAACTGGCAGGGCTGGCAATGCAAGTTTAACGGCATGACCTACGAACTTGTGTCCCCAACTGACACTCTCCCCGCACCACCGGAATCACTGCACCTGCCCGGACCGGAGCGGTATCAGACCTCCCGGTTTTACGACCCGTTAACCGTTGATCTCTGCCGGCGCTTTGCTGCCACAGTCAACCGCCGGGGAATGCTGAAATATGCCCGGGGTGATGCCAGCGGTGCAATTGCCGATTTCAACCGGAGCCTTCAGTATTATCCGGAATACCCTTCAGCAATTGAGAACAAGGGTCTGGTGTTTGCCTTTGAGGGCAAACCGGACAGCGCCCGCCACTATCTCCGCCGTTTTCTCGAACTGGAACCGGACTCTCCGGAAAGAGAAAAGGTGAAACTGATCCTCAGCCGGCTCGGCAGCTACTGAGCTCCGGTCCTGAACTTTCCTGACCGGCGGCGTGCGGAAATAAACTGCTGAAAAAAGATTATGGAAATCAATACCACTGCAATCGCCACACCCCACCATTTGAGCAGAGACAGCGCGGTTACGATGACCGCTGCCATCAGCACCCCGAGAAAGATACCCAGCAGTGCCCGGAAATAGGACATTCCGAGCAGCACCGCTGCAACCGAACCGGTCCAGGCACCGGTCATCGGTAGAGGTATGCCCACAAAGATCACCAGCCCCCAGAACTCAAACCGCTCAATCACTCCGCTCCTCTTTCGCGTCCGCTGAAACAGCCAGTCAAAGAACCGCCGGAAAACAGCAATATGCCCGAGCCACTCCACCGCCTTTTCCAGCAGAAGCACTACCAGAAAAATCGGCAGCATATTGCCGCCGATTGCCAGCAGGAGTGTCTGCCACAACGGCAGTCCGAAAAGGTTGTTGCCAATCGGCACCGCCCCCCGCAGCTCCACTACGGGCAGCATTGAAACCAGCAGCACCACCAGCTGGGGACTCAACCCCCGCGCTCCCAGCCACTCCGCAATCCGCTCTCCACTGCCGGCATAAACCAGCGCCGGAACAGCCATCAGAAGCAGAACCCAAAACAGTCTCCTGCACCCCGTTTTCCGCTCCGGTCCGCTCTTCAACCCCTGAACCATGCTCATCTAATACAACCCCTTTCTGCGCCTTAATAAAAGTTCAACGCCGAACAGCACCGCCATCAGCCCGAACCACCAGGGCATGCCTCTCGGATCCAGCACCAGCCGGCGCTGATAACCCCGGGTCTTGATCCCTCTTATCAGCTCCTGATGCAGACTTTCCGCCGGAACAAACCAGCCGTTCCCTGCCTGAGCGAGCCGCTCCAGCAGACCGCGGTTCAGACCGAGCCGGACAAACTCCACCCCCTGCTCATCAACAACCCAGTCGATCCCGGCATTGCCCAGAACCACCCCCTCCTGACGCACCTCAGCAACCGCATGATGACTGCCCGGAGCAGAACCGGAAACCGTTGCCTCGTATACCCCTGCACCCCGCTCCACCATCGGCACCCAGAGGTCCCCGGTATCAACCCGGACACGCACATCCAGCCCTTCCCAGCAGTCTCCCCCCGGACGCCGCGCCCGCAGTTGCAACCGCACCGGTTCGCCCGCCAGATAACTCAAACGGCCAGTTTCCAGCACAAACCGGCTCGTATCCTGTTCAGCCAGATAACGGCTCATCCGGTCAAGAAATACCGCCAGCGGTGACTCACCGGCTAAGGGAATTTCCGGCAGAAAACCCCAGCGCCAGAGTGGATAACCGCCGAAGTAAACCACCCTCCCCTTACCCGCATTCCCGGCGACTGCAATCGGCTGTCCGTTTTCACCCGCCTGAAACCAGACAACCGCACCGGCTTTCGGAACACCGGTAATCAGACTGCTGAACGGCGCTAGGAGATTAAAATCAACACTGCCGGGCTCAAAAATCCCGGCAGCCTCAGCATCACCGGTGGGCACAGGGGTGAAACTACCCTTCAGCACCCTCCATTGCGATAGCGGTAACAACCGGTTCAGCACCGGTCCGAAAGTATTATCAACCCCGGCGATAAAAAAAAGACCTGCCCCGCCGCTTATCTGTGATTCCAGCCACTGCCACCAGACACGGTCCGGCTCATTTTCGCTGACCCCGTCAAGCAGATAAACATCGCCTGCCAGCTCCTTTTTGCTATTAAAACCGCCGGTGAGGGAAATCACCGGCTCCAGACTTACCCTGGGATTCTGCCGGAGCAGAGCAAGAATAAATCTGGTATTGGGTCCGGGGTTGTTTGTAAAGTAAACCATCCGGACTCGTGCCGGCTGCACCTGCGCCAGCGCCTGCGCCTGGTTATCAACAAAGGTTATCTCTCCGGGCAGACTTTCCACCCGGACCGAGACCACCTTTTTCCCCGGCTGAGTAAAAACTACCGGAAACTCTATCTCCTGCTCCGAGAATCCGGCACCGGCGATCACTATCCGCTCCTGTCCGGCAACCGCCACCCGCACCGGCAGATTTTCCCGCAGTCCGTAACCGGACAGATAGACCCGGACCTGAACCGTATCCCCGGCATAAATCAGACCCGGCAGTTCCGGCTCCCGGACACGGAGATTATAACCGGCATATTGACCGAAACCAACTGTATAAACCGGCACGTGCGCCTGTTCCACTACCCCAACCGGACTCATATCCCCGTTGTCCTGACCGTCACTCAGCAACACTACCGCCGCCGGCCCGGACTTCAAGACCAGATCCAGTGCCCGTCCCAGCCTGGTCTGCTCATATGTCCTGCTGGCATCAATTCCGGAATAAACACTGTCACCAAAGCTCCAGAACTGCGGTTTCAGACCCCGGGGCAGAAATGAACCGATCTGGCGGGCAAGCTCCAGCGCCTGGCTGTCTGCCCTGACCGCCTCCATACTCCGGGAACGGTCAACCAGAACCGCCACCCGGTGCGGCCGCTCCTGCCAGGCAAAACTGACAATCTGACCGGTTGCCATCAGCACAAACATCACCAGCACTGCCAGCCGTAAAACAAAAAGCCCCGGCTCACCCTTCGGATGCAGCAGCCCCCGATAGGCAAACAGCACCAGAACCAGAAGTATGATACTAACGGCGATACTCATTGATCATCCGGGGCAGACTTTCCGGCAACAGCGTCAGTTCCAGACTCTCGCCTTCAGCATTAAACCGGACTTCAGGGGAAATAAGCTCTGCCCTGCCGTTATAATCGGTATCACCGGCAGCAAATACCGAATAGATTCCCGCTCGAAGCCTCACCGCAAAGGAACCATCGGCGAGAATTGGTGCCAGTGCCCGCGTCTCCTCCCGGTTGAAAAAAACCACGCCGGAACGGACCGGTTGACCGTTGAAAAATGCCCGCCCCCGAATCCTGACACCGGCAAATACCGTTTCTGCAGTCCAGGTCGTCCAGGCTGACATCCGGCAGGGATTATTCTCCAGGTCCGGAATTCCGGGCAGAAGCAGAAAATAAAAGTCGGTGCCGGGGAGCGACTCCCGGCAGACCAGCCGGAACTCCTGCCAGCTCGGCTCCCATGACTTGACAAACAGCGTCTCTGCAACCCGGGGCACAATCAGATAATTTACCGGTGCGGTAGTATCGACCGGTTCGCTGAACCGGACCGCAATCCGGACCGACCGGAACATCCCCTTTGATTCTGGTACCGGCTGAACTGCAACTACCTGTGGCGGAATGGTGTCAATCCGGTTTGACCCCCGGAAGCCGGCGCGGAACCGGCATGGATTACCCGCTGCATCCCAGATTACACCCCTGAGCAGATAATTTTCCGACCGCTGGGGTTCGGTCCAGACCAGCACACTGGACCGCTGTCTGCCAGCAGACACACCTCTGACCCTGAGCCCGGAAATACTGATGCTTTCCGGCTGAAACCGTGCCGGGTCAATATCCTCATCAAAAATCAGCTCCACCTGCACCCGGCTCCTTGCATCCACCTCCACCAGCCGGGGTGGAAACCGGTCCGGACTGGGCGGCAGCATCTTCTTCGCACAGTTTGAGGTAACCACAACCAGCAGTGCCAAAGCCACAGAACCTCTCATTTCACCCCTCCTTTTTTTCACCGCGCCTTTTCTCCTCCTCCGCTCTGAGCATCTGCCTGAGCCATGAGGTCAGCGTCCGGTATACCGGAACTGCTTCCGGCAGATGCCGTTTCAGCATCCGGAGATGGATGCGGATTGTGCGCTCATCGGCTCGACGGACCGGTCCGGTCAGACTGGCACAGGCACCATAGTTGAGGATATTCTCCAGCGTCACCCGGGCAAGCGGTTTCAGAATCCGCCGGGTGTCTGCCGGGGCAAGATCAATCTTTCTGCCAATCTGTTCAGCAGCATAAAAAAGGGCATTGAGAAAATTTGAGCTGAATACGCACAGCGCATGATACAGCGGCCGGTACTCCCCTTTAATTACAACCCCTCTGCCCCGCAGCGCCCGCACCAGACTTCGTCCGAACCGCAATCCCGCAGCGCTGCCATCCAGGGCAAAGTAACTGCCCGGCAGACTCCGGACCGCCTGTTCATCACTGACAAAGGTCTGAACCGGATGCAGAGCAAGGGTTTCCAGTCCCAGCTCCTCGGCACCGGCAAACAGCTCACTGCCGAATGCACCGGCACAGTGCACCAGAACTGTGCCCGGCCTGATTTTACTCTTCACCTGCTGGTAAACCCGCGTGATCTCCCGGTCCGGAACGGTAAAAAACAGCACATCGCTTTCCAGAACCACTTCTTCAGGCTTCCGGGCAGTCCTGACCTTCAGTTTCCGGGCAATATTCCGCAACCGGCGCTGATTGACATCATAGATACCGCTGATGCGATAGCCGGAACGCAGACAGTGAAACAGCAGGGCACCACCGACCCTGCCAGCACCGAAAAACCCGATGGCCTTACCTTTCATCCGTTCCGGAATCTTTTGCAGCATATTCTTCTGATAATACTGATTTGACACCCGCTTTGCAAGAAAGTATAATTTGATATGTTCAAGGCTCGGTTGAAAGGAGTTCCGAAATGAAAAAGTGCCTGTTTTTTATCAACCTGATCCTTGCTGTCATGGTTTTCGCCGATGAAGGAGCAAGGTATCTGATTATTTCCACTGATGCCCTTGCCCCGGTTATTCAACCACTGGCGCAATGGAAGCACTGCTCAGGAATGCAGTGCAAAGTGGTGAAGCTGTCAGAAATCGGTGGCGCTGATACGAATGCAATTAAAAATTACATCCGCAACGCCTACAACAACTGGCCGGTCCGGCCCGAATATGTTCTTCTGGTCGGTTCGCCCAACGCCCTGCCAGCCCGATATTACCGTGTTCAGCAGCAGTGGGGCTATTATTCTGACAATATCTATGGTGATATCAACAGCGACCTTTATATGGAGATTCCGGTCGGCAGATTCCCCGCAAAGTCTGCCCGGCAGTGCAGTGTCATGGTTTTCAAGACCCTTGCCTACGAAAAAAACCCGGACCTGACCGACAGCCTGTGGATGCGCAGATTAACGACCGTCATCAGAGAAAACCAGGATTCAGATGATACGATCTACTGGAATGACATTAGGATTGCTGCCAGCCTTGCCGGCAGTAACAACTTTGTCAGCTGTGACTCGCTCTCCTATTTACGCGGAAATAATGCCAATGATGTGGTCAATTCGGTGACTAACGGCACCGCCATGGTGCTTTATCGGGGTACCGGAGTCAGTAACTGGTATGAACCATTTGCTGTCAATCCGGCATTGACCAGCAATGGCAGCAAACTGCCGATTATTCTTTCCATTACCTGCGAGACGATGACGCTGGCACCCGGCGAGTCCATGGTCGGTGATGCCTGGATTAAGGCAGGAACACCCACCAGCCTGAAGGGTGCGGTCGCCTTTTTCGGTAACACCCATTCCCTTGCCTCCAGCACCATCACTGTGCTCAAACGGAGTGCGGTCGCACGGGCATTTTTCAAAGCGGTATTTCAGGAAAACACTTACATTCTCGGCAAGGCGATGATCCGGGCAAAGGATTCACTCTACCGTGCCTTTGCCGATGTGGCGGAATATCGCGGCTTTAATCTGCTGGGCGATCCGGCACTGGACATCTGGACCGACACCCCGAGACATCCACAGGTGGAGCACCCGGCAGAGATTCCGCCCGGCGAGCAGGAACTTCCAGTTCTGGTCGATCTCAACAGTCAGCCGGTCAGGAACGCCCTGGTCTGCGTCTCAATGGACACAACGGTATATGAATACGGCTACACCGACAACTCCGGACTGGTAGTATTCAACATCAACCCGCCCGACACCGGGAGTCTGCGGCTGGTGGTTACCGGACACAACCTGTATCCCTATGACACGCTGATTCCGGTCCGGCTCACCGCTGTAGCCGAGCAGCCACCAGTTTTAAAAACCGTCAATTTCACTGCCACTTCGCCAACCTTTATCAACGGTACCAGCTTCTTCTGGACTCCGGCAGAAATCCCCGCTGAAATCATGATCTACGACGCAAGCGGCAGGCCGGTAACCGAAATCTCCAATGCCCGCAGCGGAGTTAACTGGGATGGCACCGATCGCTACGGCAGAAAGTGCCCGGCAGGCATCTACATCTGCCGACTCAGCATCTCGCCCGGAACCTCAATCAAACTGTTAAAACTGAAATAAAACTGCATCGACATCTGAAGGGGTGTCGCTGACACCCCTTTTTTCTTGACCTTATCCATGTTATATCTATTCTTAATTAGATAATGGCTAAAAGAAAATCACGCCTTGAAGGGCTTGCTGCGCTGGGCTCAAGGCTCAGGGAGTTACGCCTTGCTGCCGGTATTTCCCAGATGAAACTGGCGGAAATCCTCGGGCTCAACCCCACTCACGGATATAAGTATATCTTAAGGCTGGAAAAAGGACTTGTACCCAACCCCACACTCCGCACGATAACCGGATATCTCCATGCCTGCAATGCCGGCTGGCAGGATATTGCCGATGTGATTACTGAAATCAGGCTGGAAAGTGGCGGCCAGGAGGAACAGCAGGAAGGCAGGATCTTAACCGCAAAACCCTCAGCTTCTGAATCTGTTATCGTGCCTGCTCCTGCCCTGTCAGTTCTGACACCAGCCTCCGCCCTTTCCCGGGAAAAATTCTGGCAGCTCGTGCACCAGGCGCTTGAACGGACCCGCAACCAGCTGATAAATCAAAACATTTCTCCTGCCAGCTGGCGCGCCATCTTCACCTATATCCGCTCAGTCTGTCATCTGATTATGACAGATTTCCCGAAAGAATCACCGAACCCTCAGCTGGAACATCTGACAGAGCTCACTGCCCGCCAGGGTCTCGAACCCGGACTCCTGCGCCGTCTGTTGAGTATCTGCCTTGAGGTATTTGAAGCCGGTAAATGAAGAACCAGTTCCCGATTCGCCCAGTTATTATAATCTTCTTGGCCGGGTTAAACATCAGCCGGTTATTTCCATCAGCTGTCTGCGCCCCGCCGATAAAAATAATTCTTTCCAGCCGGCTCAAACCCGACGAACCCAGAATTGCTTCTGAAGTCCGGAACATCTGCAGCCTGTTTTCCTCCTGGTTCGGTCCGCCCCCCGATTCTTCGGGCGCGCTTATCATCACTGATAATCCGGAATACTCTTCTGGCGCTGGCGGACACCAGATTGCTGTTAATTCACCGCCTGTTCCCTTTACCCGACTCCTGGAACGTGAGCTGGCACAGGAGATTGCCCGTTACTGGTTTGCTGCCGGGCGATTCTCTGACCCCCTGCTTTTATACGGACTTCCTGCCTATGCGACAAACCGTTATCTGGAAACGGTCTACGGAACCAGCAATCTCATCGACCTCCCCGGCGTCTCTGCCTTTATCTCCGGTCTCTCAGAACACTACCTCCACCGGGTTTATTATTACCTTGCCGCCACCAACAACCTCACCTTTCCTGTTACCGAACCTCAGCCCGATACGGGACCGTTTCTCACCGATGCGGTCCTCCGCGCTCAGACCGCCCTGCTTTTGAAGGCACTGGAAAAAAGGCTGGGCACCGCTGTGATGGATTCCACCATCCGTCAGTTCCGTCAGCGTTACTTGAATAATACCGGTTCTGCCGGACTGCCCGCCTTTCTTGCCTGTCTGACCGCAATCGCGGGACCGAAACAGGAAGTCCTGATCAATACGCTCTTTAAACAGGACGGGAGAAACGATCTGAAAATTTGCCGTCTGCGCCATCAGGGGCAGAACCTGCATATTGACCTCTCTGCCCGCTATCCGCTGAACCTGCCGGTCCGGATAAAAACGGAATTTACCGACCGGACGGTCCGGATTGACACCGTCCTGCTGAACCACTCAGCAACCATTTCAATTCCCGCTGTAAAAAAAGTCCGCCGGATGATTCTGGATCCGGACACATCAGTTCTGGAACCGGACCGCTGGAACAACATCTGTCCCCGTCAGCTCAGAACCGGATTCCTTTTTGCTCTGCCCGATTTTGAAGCCTACCAGCTGTTTTACGGACCCTGGTTCTGGTATGACAACTACCGGGGGTTTCAGCCCGGTATCTGGTTCCAGGGACGCAGATTCATTGATGCCGGTCCGGTGCGGGGCGCCCATAACTGGACTCTGATTCAGAATTACGCCTCGAAAAAATCGGACTGGCACACCGGCATCAGCTACCAGACACCGCTTTTGTTTTATCCGGTCCGGCTCCGGCTCTACCTTGCGGGCGACAACTCCTTTCGCGATCGGGGTATCAAGCTCTACCTGACATCGGAATTCAGCAGACCCTTCCGCCTGCCCCGCAACGAAATTCAACTCGGCTATCGTCTCTATGAGCTCCTGGACACCACCGGCAGAGACCCGCGTGCCTGGAACCGGGCGCGGATTGCCGAAATCAGATCCCGGCTCTATCGCACGCACAAAACGCCGGTGCTTGCGGTTCAGCACGAACTGACATGCGCACAGGGCCTGAAACCGCTCCTTTCTCAATACACATACACCAGAGCGAGTCTGGTGGAAAACATCACCATCACCCCGGCAAATCTTCTGCCCGTTTCAATCCGCATCTTTGCGGGTGCTGTTGCCGGTTTGGTTCCGCTGCAGGAAAAATTCTATCTCTCCGGCGGGCTGAGCTACACTCCGGAAGAACCGGTCTCCTGGGCTTATGAAGGTATGGCATCCGGCCAGGAACACTGGCACTATGACGGTGATGCCAACTGCCGGGGATATTATGGACTTTACCGCTCCGGCAGGTTTGGCTGGGGTGTGAACATCCACCTCCTGCCCCGGACCGCATGGCGCTTTCCCCTTTCCGCAATTCAGCCCTTCATCGATTTCGGCAATGTCGCCGACACACTCCAGCTGCGGTCACTGAAACCGGTCTTTGATGCCGGTATCAGGCTGAAACTCGGACCTCTCTATGCTGACTTTCCCTTCTGGAAAAGCGCCCCTGAACCCGGAGAAAACCGTCTTGCCTTCCGCTGGTCACTGGGCTTCAAACTGACCGGGCTGATTTCCGGCATCTGAACCCCAACATCAGGACCTGAACCGCTTGACAGCATAAAACCGGGGGTTATAATACAAACTGATGTCTGACGAAGAATATTTTGAGTCACTCTTGGCCGAGTGTATTCGTCGCAACGCCTCTGACCTTCATTTAACAGTCGGACGTCCGCCAACCCTCCGCGTCGACGGGTTACTCCAGCCAATCGAACACTGCCCGGTCCTGACCCCGGACAAAACCGAGAGCTTCAAGAACATCGCTACCAAGGATTTGCGCCACCTCCGTGCCCAGATTGACAACGGCGGTGGCGGCGACTTCGCTCTCAACTTCAAGAACATGGCTCGCTTCCGGGTTGCGGTCTACAAGCAGAAGGGTTATTTCGGACTGGCACTGCGACTCATCCCCCGCCGTATTCTGTCCTTTGAAGAGCTCTTTGTTCCAACCCACCTTATCCCCCGGATCAAATCACTCCTCGACCGGCCCCACGGACTGATCCTCGTTACCGGGCCGACCGGAATGGGTAAAACCACCACGCAGGCAACCTTTGTTGATTACATTCTGGAAAGCCCGCGCCATGTGCTCACGATCGAAGACCCGATCGAATTCGTCCACGACCACAAAAAGGGACTGGTAACCCAGCGCGAAGTTGGCGTTGATGTATCCAGTTTCCGTGAAGCGATTATGAAAGGGTTGCGTTCCAACCCGAATGTCATTCTCGTTGCCGAGATCCGTGATCTGGCAACCGCTGAAGCCACCATCTGGGCAGCGGAATCCGGGCACCTGGTGATCGGCACTCTGCATACCACCAATGCCCCGGAAACGGTTACCCGCTTCATCGACATCTTCCCGCCGGAAATTCGTGACCAGATCCGGATCCAGTTCTCAATCTCGCTGCTGGCGGTCTTCTCCCAGCGTCTGCTCCTGCGGGCGGAAGGCAAGGGCAGAATCGGCTGTTATGAAATCATGATTGCCACTCCCGCTGTGCGCAACCTGATCCGCGAACGCAAAATTGAACACCTGTACTCCGCAATTCAGACCGGCTCCTCAGAAGGCAGTATTACATTTGATGCCTATCTGGCAGAGCTGTATCGGGCGGGCAAGGTTACCTACGAAACCGCAATCGCTTCCGCGTTCGACCCGAAGGGCTTCCGCGAACTGGTGGAGTTCGGCAGTAAGGTCCGGCGGCATTAAAAAAGCCGCGGGGAAAGTCAGAGGTTCGGGTTACGCTCAGATTTCCCTGAGGGTGAATCTTTTTCCGGAAGCGGTTAAACCACTGCCCAGCGCTGACGCCGGATAAAAATCACCTGTTCGGAAGGAATCGGTTCCCAGCTGATCCCGGGCAGATTAATCACCCTGCCGGAACAGATTACCCGGATCAGCTCGCCTCTCCCCAGCCAGAGTCTCGCCGGATTGTCCCCCCGGTCATCGGTCCGGCAGACAAACGCCAGAACATCTGCCGACATCAGGCAGAACGACAGCTCCGGTTCGCCGGCAAGCTGAGCAAGCAGTCCGTTCAGAGACTCCTGCGGCTGCTCCGGATTGAACCGGTCAAAAACATAGGCAAACAGCAGTTCACCTGTGGTCAGCCCGCCGGAGCTGCGCTGCCAGCTGCCAAAAAGTGCCTCGGCCCGGGTAACTCTGCCGGCATGACAGAACATCCAGTGTCGCCCCTGCTCGTAGCGGATATAGGGGGGAATACGCCCTGCCGGAGTGGACTCGGGTAACAGCTCATGCTGATAGATAACCGCCATATCGGTCTTCAGTTCCAGCAGCGCCTTGAGCAGACCGGGCTCGGTTTTCCTTCCGGGTGAGCGCACCAGCTCAAGCCGGTTGCCATGACAGTAACCCAGCCCCCACTCACCGCTGAGCTGCCGGTCCTCAATCAGCCTTGCCCCGTCTCCGAATGCTGCTGCCAGCAGCCACTCCATCTTGAACCTGCCGGCAGCAGCAAAAAATCTGCTCATCAGAAGCTATCTGATTGCTACCCTGACGCCGAACCGGTCCGGTCCCACATCCAGCCGGAGCTCCTGTTCAAACCCGAACATCTGCGCCGAGACATAGGCGTCTGCCATGGAAAAAACCACTGCGGCTGCGGTCCACCAGAGAAAGGTTGTGCGCCGGTCCCGGTAATAACGGTATTTTGCGGTATCTGCCTCTGCCTGCGCCTGCTCTGCCCGCAGATGCTCCTGATAGCTCAGATAGCCGAGCCCGAGCTCTGCCCCGGCAATCACTCCCGCCTTCCAGTAACGTCCGGTATACAGCTGTCCGCCGCCGGGAAAAAGCAGGGATAAGAGCACCGCTCTGCCGGGCGATTTCACTGGCAGAGGTCGCACGGTGGAATCGCCACCGGGCGGAAGCACACTTACTCCAACCAAAAGAATAAAAATACCCATTATCTGGGGCGGACCGCAATCTGAATCCGGCGGTTCAGCAGCGCAGCCTCGGCTTCGCGCCGCTGGGGCGTCCGGGTATCGCCCAGCGACACAATGCGAACCTTCTCTGCGGCGACCCCCAGACTGATAAGCCGGCGGGCGACTGCAGCACCTGCCAGGGCTGAATACTCCCACGGATTCTGCCATGCCCCTTTCGGTAACTGACGGTCGCAGCTCGCAATCACCTCCACCACCGGACCCGAACCAAGCTGGGGCACAATTGTGCGCAGGATGTTATCACCGGCGGTCGAAAGCCGCAGACTCTCCGGTGCCACAAACAGCTCATCAAACCGGTAACTCACACTGAAGAGCGTATCCTGACTCTTAAACAGTTTCAGACTGTCCGTCAGCTCATCCACCCGTGCGGTCCACATTCCGATTTCTCTTTCCAGTCTGAACGCCCGGGAGGCAAGCGGAAGATAGACAAAATTATAAAACACCAGCCCCCCACCGACTGCCAGTAGAAACAGTATCCAGCCCAAACTGCTGATAAACCCCTTCATTCCTGATATGCCTCCAGCTGGCGCAGAATCCGTTCCCGGCGGGATTGAAACTCCTGCCGTCGCCCCTGCTCCCGCTCAATCACCTCCAGCTTTGCCCGTTCAAGAAAGTCAGGGCTGTTCAGACGCCGGTCAATCTCCGCAATCAGCCGCTCCAGTTCCATTGCCTCCTTCTTCAGCCGTGCCAGCTCCTTCTGAACATCAACAATTCCTGCCAGCGGAATGAATGCCTCCCCCTCCCTGAGCACCACCACCGACGAAGCGGGCGGCCGGACCGGGCTGAAGCTGAGCCGGGAAACCTTTGCCAGCTCAGCAACCAGCCCCTCATTTTCAGTCAGAAATCGCCGAAACTCCTCATCACCGGTATTGACCACACATTCCACCTGGCTCTTTGCCGGCACCCGCATTTCTGCCCGGACCTGACGGATGCCGGTCACCAGCTCCTGCAAACGCACAACCAGATCCACCGCCGTCGCATCGCAGGGCAGTGATTCAGGCCAGCGCGAATCCAGAATCGAACCGGTGCCCAGTCCGAGCCGGTGCCAGAGCTCCTCAGTGATAAACGGCATGAACGGATGCAGCAGCTGCAGGGTGCAACGGAACAGGTGGTAAAGCACCGTCTTCACCCCCGGTTCACCGGTCCTCAACCGCGGTTTGGCAAATTCCAGATACCAGTCACACAGGTCATGCCAGAAGAACTCATAGACCGCCTGTGCCGCCGCAGCAAAATTGTAGCCGTCAATACCACGATTCACCCGCTCCAGCGCCTGATTGAAACGGCTAACAATCCAGTTGTCCATCGGCGTCAAACCGGTTGCCGGGAATTCACCGCCAACTCCGGAAATGTGCGGTGCCACCAGCCGGCAGGCGTTCCAGAGCTTGTTGCAGAAATTCCTTCCCAGCTCAAACCGCTCATTCCAGAGCCGGTAGCTCTGCGACTGGCTTTCCAGATAGGCGATTGTAAACCGGCAGGCATCGGTCCCATAGTGCTCGATAATCTCCAGCGGGTCAACGCCGATTCCCTTGGACCGGCTCATCCGGGCACCGGTCTTGTCGAGCACAGTGGAATGGATGTAAACATCCCGGAACGGAATCCTGCCGGTGAAGAAGATGCTGGAGAAAATCATCCGCGCCTCCCAGCGGAAGATGATGTCCGGATCAGTAGTCAGGAAGTTGGTCGGGAAAAATGTCCGGTAGTCGATCGTCTCCTCAGGCCAGCCCATGGTGGCAAAGGGCCAGAGGGCGGAGGAGAACCAGGTGTCCAGCACATCCTCATCCTGGCGCAGACTGTTTGAACCGCACTTCGGACAGCGGTCCGGGTCCTGCCGGCTGACGATAATCTCTCCGCATTCACAGTACCAGACCGGAATCCGGTGCCCCCACCAGAGCTGGCGCGAGATACACCAGTCCCGGACCTGCCGCATCCATTCCAGATAGACCTTGTTCCAGCGCTCGGGAAAGAACCGCACCTTGCCCTGCTCCACCACCTTGATCGCCGGCTCCGCCAGCGGCTTCATGCGCACAAACCACTGCTCGCTTGCCAGCGGTTCAATCACCGTCCCGCACCGGTCACAGGTCCCGACCGCATGTTCATAATCATCTATCTTCTCCAGCAGCCCCTGCGCCTTCAGATCCTCAACCACCGCCTGCCGGCACTCGGCAACGGTCAGACCCCGGTACTTCTCCGGCACCGCACCGGTCATTCTTCCGTCCTCACCGATTACCCTGATCCGCTCCAGCCCGTGCCGTTCGCCGATCTCAAAGTCGGCCGGGTCATGTGCCGGTGTCACCTTCACCGCTCCGGTCCCGAAATCCATCTCCACCACTGCATCGGCAATCACCGGAATCCTTCTGCCGGTCAGGGGCAACTCCAGCATCCTGCCCACCAGCCCCTGATAACGCTCGTCATCGGGATTGACCGCCACCGCGGTGTCGCCAAGCATCGTCTCGGGCCTGGTGGTCGCCACCACCAGATATTGTTCGGGCTCATCGGCGAACGGATAACGGATATACCAGAGATGGGACCGCTCCGGCTGGTCCTTCACCTCCAGATCGGAAAGTGCGGTCCGGCAGCGCGGACACCAGTTGACAATCCGCAGTCCGCGGTAGATCAGTCCGGCTTCGTAATACCGGACAAACGCCTCCCGCACCGCCCGGGCACACACCTCATCGAGCGTGAACCGGAACCGGCTCCAGTCCAGCAGACAGCCGAGCCGGCGCAGCTGACCCACAATCTGATTCCCGTATTTCTCCTTCCACTCCCATGCCCGTCTGAGAAACCCCTCCCGGCCGAGGTCAAAACGGGTCTTGCCCTCCTTGGCAAGCATCTGCTCCACCTTCACCTGCGTGCCGATACCCGCATGGTCGGTGCCGGGGAGCCAGAGCGTCTCATAACCCTGCATCTTCTTGCGCCGGATGATGATATCGGGCAGGGTGTTGTCCAGCGCATGGCCCATGTGGAGTGAACCGGTGACATTGGGCGGCGGGATTACAATTGAAAACTTCGGCTTGGGCGATTCCGGATTGGCAATATGATAACCCTTCTCCTCCCAGAACCGGTACCACTTCTCTTCAACCGGCTTCGGGTCATAACGGGCAGGAAAATCGGAATGGTAATTTTCAATCATTGCTCAAATTATAGAAATCGCATCCCGGTGGTCAAGAACCAAAGCCGCGTGCCGTCAATCCGTTCCCGAACCCGCCCGCTACCAGACCTCATCGAGCAGGGTAGTGGTCAGATCGGCACGGCGGAAGCGGGGACTGGACAACAGCCGGCGGTGAAAGTCAATCGTGGTCGCAATACCGGCGATGGTCGTCTCATACAGCGCCCGCTCCATCCGGCGAATTGCCTCCTCCCGGTCTCTGCCCCAGGTGAGCAGCTTGGCAATCAGCGGGTCATAATTGGGCGGAACCCGGTAACCGGGATAGATGTAGGTGTCAATCCTGACCCCCTGACCGGCAGGCAGGAAGAGATCAGTAATCACGCCCGGTGAAGGCTGAAAATCATTTTCCGGGTCCTCCGCATAGATCCGGCATTCGAGGGCATGACCCCGGGGCCAGTCCGGATTTTCCCTGATCGTCAGCCGGTCACCGCCAGCAATTTTCAGCTGCTCACCGACGATGTCCACCCCAGTAACCAGTTCGGTAACCGGATGCTCAACCTGCAGCCTTGCGTTCATCTCCATGAAGTAGCAGTTGCCCTCCCGGTCGCAGATGAACTCCACCGTCCCGGCATTCAGATAACCCGCTGCCCGGGCGGCCGCCTTTGCCCAATCCGAAAGCCGGGCACGGAGCTCAGCGGTTATCCCCGGTGCCGGACTCTCCTCCAGCAGCTTCTGATGCCGGCGCTGGGCTGAACAGTCCCGTTCCCCCAGGCTGATGCAGCTGCCTTTGGAATCCGCCAGAATCTGGACCTCGATGTGCCGGGAATCGGCAAGATACTTTTCCAGATAGAGCCGGCTGTCATCAAACGAGCGGTGCGCCTCAGCCTGACACAGGTTCCAGCCGGCCTCCAGCTCCGCCTCCTCCCGGATCACCCGCATCCCCTTGCCGCCGCCACCAGCCGCCGCCTTCAGGATCACCGGATAACCGATCTCCCGGGCGATTTTTGCCGCATCCCTGACATTGTCAATTGCCCCCTCCGACCCGGGTACCACCGGCACACCGGCAGCCTGCATCCGCGCCCGGGCTGTCACCTTGTCGCCCAAGAGCCGGATCGTCTCCGGCTTCGGACCGATGAAGATCAACCCCGATTCAGTTACCGCCTCGGCAAAATCGGCATTCTCGGAGAGAAACCCGTAGCCCGGATGAACCGCATCACACCCTTTCACCAGTGCTGCCGCGATTACCCGCGAGACATTGAGATAGGAAAGCTGGGAAGACGCCGGACCGATACATACCCGCTCATCTGCCAGTTTCACCGGCAGCGAATCCCGGTCCGCCTCCGAATAGGCGATAACCGACCTGACCCCCAGATCCCGGCACGCCCGGATGATCCGCAGGGCAATCTCACCCCGGTTGGCAACCAGCACCTTTTTCAGCATTGTTCATTCAGGATATCGGCTTTGACAGCACTGTCAATTACCATCCCGGAACCGGGCAAGCCGCAGAAGCAGACTTTCAATCCGGTGCTGATTGAGCAGGTAGCCGGCGGTAAGCAGAACAACCACCAGACCAAAGATCAGCCACTCCCTCAGTCCGAACCGGATTGCACTGGCTCCGATCCCGCACTCAATGACATTACTCGGCAACCGGGCAAGCAGAACCAGCAGAAGGAAAAAGGGCAGGGGAATACGGGTCAGCCCGGCAAGATAGTAAACCCAGTCGCCGATCGGATTCGGCACCAGCAGGAGGAGAAACAGGTAAAATGTGCCCCATTCAATCACCTGGCGGTCAAACCGTTCCAGTGCCGGTCCGGGCACAAAAATCCTGAGCAGCCTTCTGCCCAGCGCCCGGCTGAGCAGAAAGGCGAGAGTCGCACCGCCCAGCACTCCGATCATGAGCCAGACAATCGTGGGCCAGAAACCAAGGGCATAACCGGCAGCAAACGCCAGCAGGTTTCCCGGCAGCGGTGCCAGCACAATCTGCACCAGCTGGAGCAGAATCGTGCCCAGCGGTGCCCAGACCCCCCAGGAGTGAACCAGCCGGCGCAGCGCTTCCGGACTGCTGAAAATATAACCCCAGCGCCTCAACACCAGCACCAGAATCGCAATCACCAGCACCAGCCCGCTTAAAAGCAGAAAGACCGCTCTGTGCTGTCGAGCGTTCATCCGCTTAAAATAGTCTATTACCGCCCGGAGTCAAGCGCTAAGACCGCACCATCCTGGAGCCCTTAATATATAAATTAGAGTCTGAAAAAAGTAAAATTTACACACATTTTTATCATCAATAATCTAAACAACTGTTTTATAAATAGTTACAGAATTTTACCCCTTTTCCCCTTATCCCGGGGGCAGTTCCCCTGACCGTATCCTTTACGCTGGGCAGGATAACATTTATCACCCTTTTGCCGATTCTCATACCCGATATGCCTTTATGTCCCTGCCCCGTGCTCATTCGGCGACCGCATCCGACCCTGCAGTTGCCAGCGCCGGCACCGGTGTTCCTCATCCTCAACTGCCGGCTTCTGCCGTCCGGTCCTGATTTCTGCTGCCCCCGGCTCCGGAATTGACAAGCGGTTTCTGATGCTTAAAATTTGAGTGCGTGCCGGGATAGCTCAGTTGGTAGAGCACAGGACTGAAAATCCTGGTGTCCACAGTTCGATTCTGTGTCCCGGCATTAGTTTTGTTTAACACAAATGGAGGCTGTTTGGCAAAAAGAAGCGTTTCGGTTCTGAGACAGGCAAGGAAAAACGAGCGGCGCCGGCAGCTCAACCGCACCCGCCGTCTGGCACTGAAGAAGGCGATCAAAGCGGTTCGTTCTGCCCGGACGAAAGAGGAGGCGCTGAAGGCGTTCATCACCGCTCAGTCGGTAATTGACCGTTCTGCCAAGAACCGCATCATTCACCCGAATACCGCCAGCCGGCTCAAGTCGCGCCTGATGAAGGCGATCTCCTATCTCCGTTAACCGGCTCACAGGCGCCCGCACTCCGGCTTGCGGCAGGGATGGCAGATGAAGATACTATACATCGCCACCGCCTACCCGCGCTCGGAACAGGATATCATAACACCCTGGCTTGTGGAGACGGTCCGGCGTCTCCAGGCCGCCGGTCTCCAGATCACGATGTTCACCTCCGCCTATGCCGGTCTGGGGGACCAGATCATCTTCGGCACACCGGTCAAACGTTTCCGTTACTTTTTCGCCCGCTGGGAAAAATTGACTCACGATGAGACCGCAATTGACCGGGTACAGAAGGGGATCTTAAACAAACTGCTGGCGGTCTTTTATCTTTTCTTCGGCACCCTCGCCTGCTGGCGGCTCTGCCGGAAGGAGAAATTTGACATCATCCATGTCCACTGGCCCCTGCCCCACTTTCTTTTCGGCTGGGCAGGGGCAAAGGCCTGCGGTGCGCCGATTGTGATCAGCTTTCACGGTGCAGAGCTGATGGCGGTCCGGCACAAGTTCAGAATTCTGCGTCCGTTTCTGCGCTGGGCGATCAGCCGGGCAGACCGGGTAACCGCCAACTCCACCCATACGGTCCGGGCGATCCAGGAGATCTTTAACCGGCAGGTGGACATCATCCCGTTCGGCGCCACGGTGGGCGAACCGGCCCGTTCGTCTGAACCCGGTGTCAACGGTGAAAGACATATTCTGTTTGTCGGCAGGCTGGTGGAGCGCAAGGGAGTCCGGTATCTGATTCAGGCGGCAGCGCTCCTCCGGCAAAAACTGCCGGTGATCATTGACATTGTCGGCTCCGGTCCGGAGCTTTCCGCCCTCCGGAAACTGACCGCCGAACTCGGACTGGAAGGGACGGTCCGGTTTCACGGCTCAGTACCGCAGGCACAGCTGGAGGAACTGTATGCCCGCTGTGACCTGTTTGTTCTGCCGGCGGTAATTGATGCCAAGGGCGACACTGAAGGGCTGGGGGTTGTGCTCATTGAGGCGATGACCTGTAAAAAACCGGTAGTTGCCTCGGCAGTGGGCGGGATCACCGATCTGGTAATTGACGGCAAAACCGGACTGACGGTACCGCCTGCGGACCCGGAGGCGCTCGCCCGGGCAATTGCCCGCCTGCTGGAAAATCCCGGACTTGCCCGTAACCTGGCAGAGGGCGGTTACGAACACATCCAGCGCAACTACTCCTGGCCTGCAATCATTGACCGGCTGATCAACCTTTATCACCAGCTAAAGCCCGCCGGCTCGGGAAAATGAACACCGGCCCGGACCGCCCGCAGAAAAGACTCAACTGGCTCCGATATACGCTGGGCACGCTCATCGTCGTCGTCTCATTCTATTTTCTCCTCAGCCGGCTCATCCGCGACTGGCACCAGATTCCATTTGACCGTATCCGCTTTCAGCCCGGACTCCTGATTCTCTCCTATCTCATTCTGCTTCTGTTTCATTTCCCGCTCGGTGCCTGGGGCTGGCAGCTGCTCCTTGCCGGTCTGGACGCCCGGCTCCCGTTCGGACGGGCACTCGCAATTCTCACGGTCACTCAGCTGGGGAAATATGCACCCGGCAAGGTCTGGTTCACACTCGGCAGAATGTCCTTTGCCCGCCGGGAAGGCGTTCCGGAAGCCCGAAGCCTCGCCAGTGTGGTCATTGAAACCGGCTTTCTTCTCCTCGCCGCGATATTCCTGTTCGCCTTTGCCATTCTGCTCCTGCCCCGCACCGTTGTTCCCCGCACCATTTATTACTCATTCCTCCTTGCGCCTCTCACTCTGCTGGTCACCTATCCCCCGATTCTCAACCGCATCCTCAAACCGCTGCTCCGGCTGTTCCGGCAGCCCCTCTTTGAACTCCGAATCTCCTACCCCCGGTTACTGCTTATTCTTGGCGTCTATGTCCTGGACTGGTTTGTTCAGGGTGTGGGCTGTTTTGTGCTCTTCAATTCCTTTTATCCCCTGCCCCTTTCCCGGCTGCCGATTCTGCTGGGCGGATACGCCATCTCCTGGATTCTGGGGTTTGTCATCCTGATTGCCCCGGCCGGACTCGGCATCCGTGAAGGCATCTATACTTACATACTCAAACTGGTAATGCCGGAAACAGTTGCTATCATATCAGCGTTGATCACCAGAATCTGGATGAGCACCGCCGAACTGGCAATGGCGCTTCTCTGTCTGCCGGTTCTGAGCCGCAGACTGAAGGATGAGAAAACGGATAAACTCCGGAGGTAATAAAATGGCAAAAAAGCACCATCCGCAGAAAGTTTCACCGCCCGGAAAAACGCCCGCAGGAGGTGCGGACCGGAGCCGCTCCGGGCCGGTCCCGGAAAACCGGCTGCACCGTTATGCGCTCGCCATCCTTTTTATTCTGCCGCTGGTCTTTTTCGGCAGATTCCTCTTCGGCACGGTAATGATGTTTGGCACCGACTTCATCGGCGGTGGTGGCTATGCCGCCCACCAGTTCATGGCAGAATACATCCGCAAACATCTGACTGTCGCCTTCTGGCAGCCTCAGATTCTCTCCGGCCAGCCCACGGTCGCCGCCTTCTTTGGTGACCTGTTCTATCCCACGATGCTCCTGCGGCTCTTTCTGCCGGTCCATGTGGTCTGGGCTTGGACCTTCTTCCTCCAGACCTTCATTGCCGGGCTCGGCACCTACCTGTTTCTGAGGGAACTGAAACTGCACACCCTTGCCGCCTTTCTTGCCGGCGTTGCCTATATGTTCTCCGGCTCACTGCTCACCCTTGCCCTTGCCGGCCATGACGGCAGACTGATCGGCTCCTCACTGATGCCGCTGGCGCTCTTTTTCATCACCCGCGGCATCAACCGGCGCCAGCTTATCTGGTTTGCCCTCACCGGCATGACCCTCGGACTGCAACTGCTCTCGGGCCACATTCAGAAGGTCTATTACACGGGCTTGATCCTCCTTGCCTGGTTTATTTTCTGCTTTATCCGCACCCTCCGTCAGGAGAAAAATACCGGGCTTGGTTTGCGCCTTGCCGGATACTTTGTGCTGACCATGCTCTTTGCCTTCGGCTTGGCAGCGGTCCAGTATCTGCCGATCTACGGCAACCTGCCTTATGGTGCCCGGGGTGCGGAACGGGGTTATGAGTTTGCAACCTCCTGGTCAATGCCGATTGCCGAGATTCTGGATCTGCTGACCCCCCGCTTCTCGGGTGGACTGGAAAACTACTGGAGCAGAAACCCGTTCAAACTGCACAGCGAGTACCTGGGTATCCTGCCACTCCTCTTTGCCCTGCTCGGACTGATCCGCACCTGGAAAAATGCCCGTACCCGCTTCTTCTTTTTCACCTTCATCATCGCCCTGCTGATGGCATGGGGCGGCAACACCCCCTTTTATCGCCTGCCCTATCATCTCCTGCCCGGGTTGAGCAAATTCCGCGGTCCCGGCATGATCTTCTTTTTAGCCGGCTTTTCCATCTGTGTCCTTGCCGGCTTCGGAATTGACCGGCTCCTTGACCGCCAGCATTCCCCGGAAAGAAAAAACGACCTCCGTCTGCTCCTTTATGCTGCCGCCGCTCTGCTCCTGCTACTGCTCTTCTTCCTTGCCGGTCGGAACGCTGTTACCGCCCTCTTCAACCCCGGCGCCCGGCTTGCCCAGTTTGAAGCCAACTATCCGGCACTCCTCACCGGACTGGTCTGGGCACTTCTGGTCTGGCTCATCGGCACCGGACTGGTTGTTCTGATTACTCGGAACCGGCTCCAGCCCCAGCTGTTTTCCCTGTTCACTGCGCTTGTAATGACCATAGACATCGGAATTGCACTCCGGCTCTGGGACAACAGCCGTGGCTACATCCGTGCCATGCCGCCACCGCAGGAATACTTTGCCCCGGATGAGGTGGTCCGCTTCCTGAGTCGTGACTCCTCCTGCTTCCGGGTCCTGCCCCTGAATTACGAACGTTCCGATGAGGGCGAACTCTGGCTCCATAACATCCATTCCACGGGCGGACAGATGCCCAATCCGCTTCAGAGCTATCAGGACTTCATCGGTGCAGGCAAAAGTGTCATGTTCCAGGCGAACAACCTCCTGAATCCCAACTTCATGAACCTGCTCAATGTCAAGTATGTGATCACCCTCAACCTGCCCGAAGACCTGTCCCGCTATGATGCCCAGACCCGGCAGATTATCAGCCAGCTGAAGACCTATTTCAGCCAGCCCTGGTTCCAGCCGGTCTTTACCGGTGCCCGCTATGCGATCTACCAGAACCTCCGCTGTCTGCCCCGGGCTTTTATTGTCTTCAATTATCAACTGGTAAACAGCCGGGAGGAACTGCTTGCCCGGCTGATGGATTCGGCATTTGATCCGGCGCACACCGCGCTCCTCTATACCGATCCGGGTCTGCCACCGCTAACCGCTCCCGACACCACCGCCCGCTGCACCATCACCTTCTACGATCCGAATATCATCCGCCTTCAGGCACAGCTCAGCCAGCCCGGACTGCTGATTTTAAGCGAAAACTACCATCCTGACTGGCAGGTCCGGGTTGACGGCAACTCCGGGACTCTGCTTCCGGCATTCCATACCCTGCGGGCTGTCCCGCTTTCCCCCGGGACGCACCAGATTGAACTTACCCACATTCCACGTTATTTCAGACTGGGCCTCATTCTGACCCTCATCTCCATCATGTTTCTGATTGCGATCGGTGCCATTTCCCTTATACCGCACCGGAAAAAGGCAACTCCCAGCAGTGGCTGAATCGAACACCCCCCCTCTTACCCGTCGTGATTATCAGCTCGCCCTGCTCCTCTTCGCACTGATACTGACCGCCAATCTCATCCGGCTGAACTACTGGAGCCCGCTCCCCGATGAAATCAACTATGCCCGCTGTGCCCGCTCGCTGATTGATAACAGAACACCCATCAGCAGTGACATCATGTTCTTTCCCCCGCTTTTTGTCTACCTGTCTGCCCTGCTTCAGTTACTGGGAATGGAGCTGCTGACCTCAGTCCGGCTGATCTCCGCCCTCACCGGTGCGGCAATTCTGCCAGTCCTGTATCTCACCGCCCGGCTTCTTTATCCGCCGGCAACCGCACTGCCGGCATTACTTCTGACCCTGCCCCTGTTCAGCCTCCGCCTCTACAGCCGGCTGGGCCAGGTGGAAATCCTGATGCTTTTTTTCATCACCCTGAGTTTTTTCCTTCTGCTCCGCGAACTCCAAATTGGCAACGGCAGATACGCCTTGGGCGCCGGAGTGGTACTTGGTCTCGGGCTCTGGACCAAGGAGACAGCGCTCGGCGCCACCGCAGTGGCGGTGATCTTCATTCTCACATCATATCAGTCACGCTGGCAGATGCTGGGGAAATTTCTGCTCGGACTTGCACCACCGGCACTGCTTCTTTTCATCCTCAGCATCTTCACCGGTCGGAATCTGCTCTTTGAAATCCTGGCAAGCCGTGGTTATGACATCAATATGCTGCAACTGGACCTGCTCGGCAACCTCATCGCCCTGGGCGCCAATCTGGGCTACAACCTCGTCCCCCGCCTGTTTTACCCCTGGGAGATACTGATTTTCATCCTCCTGGTACCGGCAGTATCCATCCTTTTGCTGATTGCACTCATAAAAGGGGTAAAGGACAAGAACCCGTTCAGCCGGCTGGTACTGATCTATCTGATCATTCATCTGCCATTTTTCTTCCTCTTCTCGCGGAAGTTCGACTATTATCTGCTCCCCACTGCCCTGCTGGCACTTTTTAACGGCGGACTGACGGTGCTGGCAGCCGACACCGGCCGGACCCTGCGCCGCGCCGGGTTATGCCTCCTGACCCTGCTCTGTATCGACAATCTCTATTCCGGCTGTTTTCTCTACTTTAACCGCGGCACCCACGCCTCATTTGAGGAAGCGATCAGACAAATTGAACCCAACACCACCGTTGCTACCTCGCACCCCACGCTGGTAGAATACCTCGCACACCGTGCCGGCAGGCAACTTCAGGTCCGGGAACTGTTTGAACCCGGCACTTACCGTCTCCATTCCGGAGTACTCGCCGACAGCACAATCGGTGCCATTCTGCTCAAGTACTACTATTATCAGCGACTGAACAGCCTTTATCCGCAGGACTGGGAGCGGCTGCAGGCCCTCTTCCCTTTGAAAATGGAATTGATTGATTACAACTGGAGCACTCCTTTTCGCCATCTCCCAATCAAACTGAAGGGAATTGCCGAGTTTGCCAAACCGATTGGGGTTCTGATATTAAAAAAACATTACCGACATTCTGATTAATCCCGCTCGGTTATATATCAGCAGGTAACCAATTTTTTGACAATCATCGCTGCATTGCTAAAATTTTACTGTGAGCCGCAGCGGCAGGTGGAGCGTGCTCGGGGTTCTGCTTATCATATTGACCCCTGGCCGATCGCAGCTGAACCTCAGGCAGAACATCACCGGTCGCCCGCTTATTCGGCTGGAAATTGCTCCGGATCAGAACGACCAGCTGCAAACCGGTGAAAAAAAGAATTACCGGTTCTTTGTCAATCTGTCGGCGGATTCCGGTTCAATTGTAGAGTTTCTGCCGCCTTTTTTACCCGCCGGCTGGACCGGCCAGTTATACGATTCGGCAAACGCCTTGCTCCTGACAGACGAGGACCGTGACGGCTTCCCCGAACTCGGGTTTGTCACCCCGGACAGACCGCACTATTTCACACTCCGGATTGAAGCCCCGACTGACTTGATCGGCGACACCGGCAAACTGGACAGCGCAGCAGTGGTCATCACCGGATTCCTTGATAATGACAGCCTGGTCCGGGACAGTGCCCGGTTGAATATCAGACTTATCCCGGGATTACTGATTCACAACTTTCCCAACCCTCTTGACAACCGGACAACATTTGTCATCGGCATTCCGGATAATGGTGAAGTCAGCCTGTTGATTTTCAATCGCACCGGCGAACGCATCGCCACTCTTTTGCAGCACGAACCACTTGCTGCCGGTGTCCATCAGATCGACTGGAACGCGCGGAATGACCGCAATCAGCCAGTTGCTTCCGGAACCTATGACTATCTCCTTGAATGGCACCGGGGCGCACGGGTGAGCCGGATAAAGAAAAAGCTGGTGATTAACCGCCGATGAGCATATTGTTATTAGTGGCTATCTCCCTCTTTACCGATCCCGGACCGGGAACTTCGGTCTTGCCCCTGCTCAGACTGGCAGAGGGTCCGCGCGGTGCCGCGCTGGGGGATGCGCTGACCGCAACTGTCGATGATGCCACCGCCCTTTACTGGAACTGCGGCCGGCTGGGGAAAATCAGAGATTATGCCCTGTCTTTGTCTCATCAGATCTGGTATAACGGCACCAATGATGAACTCCTGCATTTTGCCCTGCCCGCAGGGCGGGGTGTTTTCGGGTTCAGTCTGATCTACTCCGCGACGCCCGGGATCGAATTCTGGAACGAACAGAACCAGCCCGGAGACACCTTTACCGCCTGGAACGGTATCATTGCTCTCGGCTACGGAGTGCCGGTCGCAGAAAGGTATTTTCTCGGTGCCGGACTGAAGGGATGTTATGAAAATCTTTATACCGGTTACGGCTATGGTACTGCTCTGGATATCGGCTTCGCTGCCGAACCTTTTGAGTTCCTCAAAACCGGTCTGGCAGTGCGCAATCTGGGTTTAATGAAGTACAGCCAGCTGGAAACTCTGCCTGCCGAGCTCGTCCTCGGACTTGCCTGGACTGCCAGCAAATTACGACTACTCCTTGACGGCGTTTACCCCCGTGACCGGCAGTTTCATCTCCGGCTGGGGATTGAGTATCAGCCGATCACTGAGCTGAGCCTGCGTGCCGGCTACCGGACTGGACCTCAGGACCTCAATGAACTCGGAGCGCTCAGCGGGCTGACCATGGGCATCGGTGTCAATCTAACAAACCTTGCGCTTGACTATTCGCTCTCAGGCTACGGTAAGCTGGGCACAGTTCACCGACTCGGCATTCGATTTAACCTTCCGCGCTACGGTCATGGCAGTCTGCGTATCCGGGTAATTGACGCCCTGACCCGTGAACGGATCTGGGCCAGTATCAAACTTCAGGGTGTCCGGGAATTCACCGGTGAAACCAACCGGGCCGGGGAACTGTTGATCACCGGACTTGCCCCCGGACGCCTTATTATTCACACCTTCCGCAAAGACTACCAGACGCGCACCGATACCATGTTCATCATCGGTGATCGCGAGCAGTCGGCGGTCCTCACCCTCCAGCCGGTGCGCTACTCTACGGTTACCGGCACCATCTATGATGCGGTAACAAAAAAACCTGTGTCTGGGACTGTAATCTATAAAGGTGCAGTGTATGGCGAGCAGGAGACCGACCCGGATCTCGGAATGTATACAATCAGGAATCTCCCGAGCGGCAGATACCTAATATCAGTTCGCGTGCCGGCACCTTACATTCCCCAGTCCTGTACCCTTGACTTACCGCCGGGACAACTTATTCAGCAGGATTTTTATCTCGAGCGGCGTCAATAAGACATTGGGTAATCGTGTTACTCTGGAATCAGCAGTACCTTGCTAACTTCCACCTGATTATTAACCGGTCTGAAGAAATAAACTCCAGCCGGCACCAGTCTGCCCCTACTGTCTCTTCCATCCCAGCGGAAATCACTTCCGCTCAGCTCCTTCACCAGTCTGCCCTGAAGATCATAAATCCGGACACCATCAGCACCACTGACGGTCATCACAGTTCCCAGCCGGCAGGGATTGGGATAAACCGCCAACCCTCGCTTAAATCTGACCTCCTGTGCCTCCTCAATGCCCAGAATTCTGGCAAGCAGCCGCTCCGCCCACCAGCACCGCAGTGCCAGTTCGGTAGTATCTCTACCCTGTGGACCCTGCCCCGGAGCACCGTAGGGTGAGGCGATTACCGCAAAGTAAAAGGTCGCCACTGAATCCGCCAACAGATTAAACGGACCAACAGCCAAAAGTGCCCGTTTGTCTCCTGGCGCCGGATCCAGTGAGTCATAAGGTTCGTATTCACCGGTCCGGTAGTTATAACCCTTTAAGGTCAGATACTGTTCAGGATCCCGCACCGGGTCAATCTCAATTGAAAACCGCTTGAATACGGTCAGATTCAAATTGTCCGGAGCGTGGAGCAGCCGGATGGCTACGGCACCTGGGGTCCCTGATTCCCACACCGAACTGCGGGTCTCCACATTATCATAATCATAGAAGAAACCGGTGTTCTTCACCCAGAAGGTATCGGTACCGACAATAAACCGCCTGTTCAGAATCAAACCGGCCATATCATCAGCATAATTCCCGATATCGGCATCAACCACCAGCCCGAAATAAACTTCGTCCCGACGGCTGCCTGAGGCGTTGGCAAGTTCATACTTCAGAATGAATATGTCTCGTGAAAATGAATCGGAGAATCCGTAGACGGTAAGATAGACATCCACCCCCAAAGGCCTTCCCGGGGATATATGACAACTGGGCTCAGAATCGCCGTAACACATCCACAGGTCCATTTCCGAACGCACCTGCTGTGGTGCCATCGGAAATCTGGCTGCCGGCGGCGGCCAGTCCCCGGGATATTTATAAATCCGGTCAGCAGAATCCATGGGTGTCTGCCGCCAGTAACGGCACAGTGCCGGAAACATCTCCGTACCTCCCGAGTTGGGATTATACCCGCAGGTAGTAAGAGTATCATTATCGACAATCGTGCCAATCCATGTCCCGGCTCCGAAGATATAGAAATTCCTCAGCGGCTGGGGCCAGGAACCACCCGGCGCACCAGAACCAGTTGTAATATCAATTCCCCAGCGACCATCATTGTAGAACGGACACCGCCAGTTATTCAGATCAAACCACTTCATGTCATAGATTCCAAAGACAAGCGCCGGCAGGATTCCCACAAACAGCAGCCTTTTCATAAAAACCTCCTTTCGCTGCCCGGGAAATTATAAGGGTAAATATCGATTCTGTCAATCAGCCCAAAAGCTCTATCTATCATCGGCACAAACCCCTGATTTGCTTGACACAGACCGGTCTTTGGCTAATTTTAGTATAACTTGGTAATTGATAACCAATCCGAGTTCGGACCTGCCGAGGGCTGGGTCATTCCTTTTGACACGTTTATGTATTCTGTTAATATTCTGCAAAACCGAAGTTTAATTTCGGTATAACGCATATGTGGACAGACAACGAGACTAATAAATCAGGAAAAAATAAAATAAAATAAAAGGAGGCAGACTGTGCGGATCATAGTTGGTAAAAACCACCCGGCTGCGCCTCCGGCATCAGGAAGAAACTGGCTGATTCTTCTGGCTGCCGGTTTCCTGCTGATAACAATTGCCCTCACCGGTTGCGGCCGCATGCCCCCACCGGCGATCTGGCAGCCGAGCGCAGCCGACAGCACCGCAATCGCCGCGGTGATCGAAGCAAACCGGAATCTGCTTACGGTTAATTTTAATGAAACCGGATTCCAGTATTTTGACTGGCTGATCTCGGACTCGATTCTGAAAAAGGCGATCAAGGACAACGCATTCAAACAGCGCTACATCTGCGACTCGATGCAGCACTGGTTTGACAGCACCGGCCGGAAATGGGCTTATAAATTCATCGCCGTTGCTGATACCGTTTCCAAAGAAACCACCGCAACTGTAACCGTCGTAGAAACTATTCCGGGGCTGTTAAGACTGCACGCCCGCAAATATACCCGTTTTCTCCGCGATTCCATCATCATCACCCCTTCGGAGACCATCCGGCTGAAATTTCATGACACGCTGTTCACCGACACCTCAATGATTGTAGAGAAACCGATCAATGGTGTCGTCATCAATGGCTGCGTTCTGAAGAAGGAAAATGGCCAGTGGCGCTTCTGGAAGATTACCGGCGGTCCGAGGTTCTACGCTCCCAACCCTGATGATGCGCCCTATTTTATTCAAGCCTATCTGACCAACGGCGTTCGCGTTGACACCTTCTTCCTGCGTCCGGACACACTGCACTTCGGCTGTCAGCGGTTCTATGAATATCCGGATGGACTGCTTTCCTACTCAGTGAATGACAGCGTCTGGGTAACCGGGCTCTATACCGCAGTTACCGATGCTCAGAATTTCCTCTTTTACAACAATACCCGCTACCGGCTCTGGTCCGGCAGCCGGCTGAAGCTGAATCAGACCGGAGTACAGTGGCTCTATATTGAGCAGATTCCGTTCCCCGTGCTTTATGATGCGGGTGGAGAACTGACCGCCACCGTCTGGGGAATTCCAATTAATGTCAAAGGAGGCGGACAATGAAGAAATTGACGCTTTTCCTGATCCTCCTGCTGACCGTTCCGGCTGCCTTCGCCGGTGTGGTCGGCAGAATCAGGGGAAAAGTTATGGACAAACGGACTCGGGAACCATTAATCGGTGCCAATGTGATCGTCGTCGGAACGGAACTGGGCGCGGCAACTGACGCCAACGGTGAATATGAAATCAACAATGTCCCCCCGGGCCGATACAAGCTGAGTGCCTCCTATATCTCCTACAATGAGATGACGGTCACCGATGTGCTGGTAGTGCAGGATCAGGTGACGGTGATTGATTTCCAGCTGACACCCACGGCGATTGAAGTCGGAACAGTGGAAGTAAAGGCGGAGCGCCCGATGGTGAACCGGGGCACGGTTACAGTCGAAAGGGTCATCACGGACGAAGAATTCAAGCGACTGCCAGTAGTTCAGCTCTCCGAACTGGTCGGCCTGCAGGCAGGTGTAACTCAGACCGCGGGTCGAGGCTGGACCCATATCCGTGGAGGCAGATACGACGATGTCGCATATCTCGTCGATGGTGTTGCCGCCCAGGATGCGGTTGTCGGCACCCTCTGGTCCAGTCCCAAACCGACGAGCGACGCACTGGCATCGGTAGTGGTGGTGACCGGCGGGTTTGATGCTGAATACGGCTCGGCAATGTCCGGCATCATCAAGGCGGTAACGAAGGAAGGTGGTAACCGCACTTCGGGAAAGTTCGGTTACCTCACCGATGAGGTTTTCCCAAAACCCGACTTGAACTTCGGCTATAACCGGGTTACATTTTCCATCGGCGGTCCGACCTTCTGGAACCGGCTCCGCTACTTCATTTCCACTGAATACTTCAAAACTGACGACGACCGGAACTGCCTTTACAAAGTGGATGCCCCCCGGGGCGAATATGCGGCCGAAGGCAAACTCACCCTGCAGTTCCCGAAGGAATTTTTCCTCACACGGGAAGGTATGAAATTGACGATCGATGGCTATCACTCCAATTATCAGTGGCAGACCTGGTCCAACACCTACAAGTATTATCTGCAGGCGATGTATGCCAACCGGGTCCGCAGCTACAAATCCAACATCACCCTGAACCATATGCTCTCCCCGACCACCGTATACGAAGCAAAATTCGGCATCTTCCAGACCTCGCTCATCCGGACGGTGCGCAACTTCGACGCTGAGGCAGCAGACACCACCGGCTTCTGGGGATTTCTGCGCAAAACCGGCATCTGGGACCGGTATTTCTTCCGGGCAGAAGACTGGGTATTCAACAATCCGGAAGGATTGAGCAAAAAGGAAGCGGTACTTCAGCTCTACCGTTCCTACTGGCTGGCGCCGAATGGCGACACAGTTTATGCCCACAAGGCACAGAAGAAAAACTTCATGCAGGCTTATGCCCTGCTTGATTATCCACTTGGTGTACCAGGACTGTTCGTGACCGAGGGCGACAACCGGGTCTGGCATTACCGGGCGACAAATCACGCCCTGTTCAAGTTTGACCTGACCAGGACGATTTCCAAGGTCCATGAAGTAAAAACCGGCGTTGACATCACCCAGTACTCAGTTTCAATGTATGACAACTCGCTCCCCTGGGATGCCAACCCCTTCTGGGATGCCTACAATTATAAACCGCTCGTGGCAGCCGCCTATGTTCAAGACCGGGCTGATTTCGAAGACCTCGTAGTGCGCGCCGGTATCCGGTTTGACTATCTGGATGCGAAGGCGAGGGTCCGGGCATTCCCAGAATCACTCGGCTCCACACCGGAGATATCTGACAGCTTCCTGCCAGTCCCGCCGAAGTTCCGGCTCTCACCCCGGCTCGGTATCTCCTATCCGATTACCGAACGCATCAAATTCCGCTTCTCTTACGGCCATTTCTTCAAGAACCCGGTATTTGCCAACCTTTATGAATATGCCGAACGCCCGGCAGCTGAACTCCGGGGCCGCGGTAACATTATCGTCGGCAATCCGAATATGAGCGCGGAAAAAACAATCGCCTACGAAATCGGTTTTGATGCCCAGCTGACCGATGTCTTTGCCTTTGACCTCACCGCCTTCTACAAGGATGTATTTGACCTTTCCGGTGTCCGCGTTGTCTCCGCACTGCCTCAGCCCTATACGATGTATTACAATGTTGAATACGCCCGGATCCAGGGGTTTGAGGCAACGATGACCAAGGCACTTTCCAATTACTGGAACGCCCAGCTCGGCTACACCTTCCAGATTGCCAAGGGCACCGCTTCTACCGCAACTGATCAGTATCAGCGTGAAAAACCGCTCCAGGTTGACTACTATCTTGATCAGGACCAGCGCCACTCGCTCCACGGCAGTATCGGACTTTCCTTCCCTTCAGACTTCATCTTCATCCCCCTGCGGGACTTCAACACCTCAGCAGTGGCAAACTACGGTTCCGGACTGCCCTACACCCCGACCGACATCCGCGGCAACCGCACCGGACCGGATAATTCGGCACGCATGCCGTCAAGTTTCACTATTGATATGCGCTTCGGCAAGGACATAAAACTGGGCGGTCTCAACCTGGCGCTTTCCTGTGACATCACCAACCTCCTCAACGCCCGGGTCGTCACCAGCGTCTACTCTGCCACCGGCAAGCCTGATTATGACGGCAGGGTTTACACACCTCAGGAGTTCTCGCCGGGAATCCGCTTCGGTGACCTTTACTATCATCCAGCACGCGATTTCAATCATGATGGCTACCTGTCACAGATGGAACTGTATCAGTCCTATATGCGGGCAAGAGAGGATTATGTGAAGGCACCGACCTATTTCGGTCCCTCACGCAAAATTCGCTTCGGTGTCAGCCTGTCGTTCTAAGGGAGGAAAGGTGAAGAAACTGCTTAATTTAACCATCGCCAGCCTGCTGTTGCTGGCGCTTCTTACACCGGTGCTTGCCAGATCCGCCACCCCGCTGAAATCGGGCAAGCGGATCTATGATATGAAATGGCTGAACATCAACCGCTGGAAGTGTCCGTTCTACAACGACGGCCGCTACGGAATTGATGTTACGGTCGGCACCGGTCAGGCGGGCGGTTCCTGGCCCCAGCCGCTCCACAACTGCTACATCTTTGGTGCTGGTATGTGGTTCGGCTCATTAAAACCCCGTGCGGATGAAAAAATTGACACACTCGTCTCGTTTGGCTACAACCCCAATTCCGGTGGAACGGAAATGACGCCAACCACAGTTGCCCATGCTCCTGAAGGAGCTGGTGCTGCTGAAGACCGGATCTTCGTCTATCCGAACGACTGGCCCCCGGATCCGCGTGACCGCTGGCAGACTGGCGATCCGAAACTGGACAGCGTGCTTATTCCTTATGAGGCATTCTCACTACAGGACATGTGGTGTGTCTACTCGGACGGTGCTCCGGAAAATCACATCGCGCCGGGCAAGCCCCAGAACATTGATGTCTATCAGGTGGTCTATGCCTGGAACTACCCTTCCAATCAGGATATCTTCTTCATAATCTACAATGTCCGCAACTCTGGAACCGACACGCTCAAAAGGTGCTTCATCGGTGCGGTCATGGATCCGGACATCGGCAACGCCACTGACGACATGGTTGGCTTCATTCTCTACGACTCCATCCCGGGCGCCGGCTGGGTACGCAATGTCGGTTATGCTGGTGACTACGACAACAACGAAAGTCCGGGAACAACCTGGGAAGCGGGCACACCCGGTGTCTTTGCCTACAAGTTCCTCGACAGCCCCAAACGCGACTCAATCACTCCGGAAGGAGACACAATTAAAGTACCGCTGGGCATGACCGCATTCAAGAAATTCACGATTGACATCGACCCGGTCACTGACCCTGCCCAGTATCTGACTATGGCCGGTTACGACTATCGCACTGGTGTCTACTCCGCATATGATTCAGTTGATGTCTCACCTGCAGACAAGCGCTTCATCATGTGCTCCGGTCCATTCAACCTCGCCCCCGGACAGGTAGAACGGCTCGTTGTTGCTGCAATCGGTGCTCCATTTGGCGGAGCGAACCAGCCCTGGGCAGATCGCCCCAAAGACTCACTGGTTCACCTTGCCAAGGTAGCAAACTCCGCCCAGTTCATCTTTGACCAAGGATGGCTCCTGCCCGGACCTCCGGTCGCTCCCAATATCATTCTGGTTCCCGGGGACAAACAGGTGCGGATCGTCTGGGATGATCTGCCGGAAAGGACTCCGGATCGCTACTGGGAAAAGGTAGCAAGCCGACGTGGGGAACCGGGTTATGACCCGATGTATCGCGGTTACGACTTCCAAGGCTATATCATTTACAAGTCGCGCGATGGTGCAAACTGGCAAATTATCGGACAGTGCGACCTGGCTGATTCCATCACCTTCACTTATCCTCCGGGGGGCGACTCCACACTTCCCGACAGTCTCTGGATCAAGGCAACCGACTCCGGCATCTACTACACACTGCTGGATAAAAATGTGATCAACGGTTTCACCTATTACTATTGCGTTACCGCCTACGACTGGAATTATGTTACAACCGACACCAATGCTCAGGGTCAACCGATCGCCTGGGATACGCTGATTCTCCGCTCCGGAATTGTCTCCAACTTCTCCACTGTCCCCCGCTGGGATGCCCCTAACTATATCTTCCCCGAAGCCCGAATCGTCAAAGTGGCAGGCGACACATTAAACAGCGCGCTGTCCTGCACAACCACGGTTGCGGTTCCGTTCTTGGTTAATAGCGATGTCTACGAAATCCGGTTCCTCGGTCCTCAATGGTCCGGTTCCACCTCAAAACCCAGATACTCCTATTATGTCGTCAATACCAGCCGTAATGATTCACTCGTAGTCGACACCACATCCTTCGTCTATGAAATCGCCTCGCCGGCAAAGAAGATGGTAATCAACCTGCCGGTAATCAACGGTATCGGGCTGAAAATGGTCATGAACATGAAAATCCCTGCCACACCTTTTGATGCGGTGAGTGTGCTCAGTGGCAGTTATCCGGCGGAATCACTGAAAGTCGGCAGCGTACCGGCACAGGCATACTGGGCATTCAGAGGTTCTGACTACCGGATTGAATGGAAGAACCGGGACGGCTATCTCACTGCCCAGGTCTATGACCTTACCAACGGCAATATTGAAGTTCCATTCTCTAAATTCACCACCGCCGGTACCGGACCGCAGAACGCCAACGGCTGGTGCTTTGTTGACCGGCTGTTCCGCTCTCCAACCGACACCCTGAAAGGCACGATCGCCAACATCTACATCGGCGGCGGTTACCTCGGATTGAAGCCCTCGGGCGACAGTCTGCGCAGTCTGCTGAACTCGATTCAGGATGGTGATGTCTGGCTTCTGACCGGCCATCGGACTGAAGGTTCGGCTCCATTCTACAATATCCTGCGGCTGGTCTCCACCACCGGTTATGCCGACACAACCACCAAACGCAAACTGCAGGTCAAAGTGGTCCCCAACCCCTACATCGTATTTAACGGCTGGGAAAAAACATCGGACCAGCGGGTGATCAAGTTTACTCATCTGCCCAACCGCTGCACGATCAGAATCTATACCACCTCCGGCGACCTGGTAAAGGTGATTGAACACCGTGATACGAATAAACAGCCGCTGGATGAAGGTGGCACCGCTACCTGGGATCTGGTCAATGACTACGGACAGCTGATCGCGTCTGGTGTCTACGTCTTCCATGTTGAGTCCCCTGCTGGAGAATATACGGGCAAGTTCATGTTCATCCATTAAAGGGAGGCAGAGATGAAAACAGGATTAAAAATCGGCATTATCAGCCTGCTGTTTGTATTGGTAGGCGCCTTTTCGGTTGCCCAGGCTGCCTTCAGCAAGGTGGCAACCACCGGCGCTAACTTTCTGAAAATCAGTGTCGGCCGGGCTTCCGGGATGGGCGATGCCTTTACTGCACTTGCGGACGATGCTTCCGCTACCTGGTTCAACCCCGCTGGTCTGGCACACATCAAGCGCCAGGCACAGGCAAATCACGCCAACTGGTTTGCCGACCTCAACCATGACTATCTAACGGTTGTCCTGCCAGTAACCAACTTCGGCACTGTGGGTATCTGGGCGAACGCACTGACGATGGGAGAAATCGAACAGACGACTGTTGATGACCCGAAGACACCGGTCCGGGAAGATGAGGGTACCGGGCTTACGATCAGCGCCAACGACATCGCCTTTGGAATCAGCTACGCCCGCATTATTACTGACAAGCTCTCCTTCGGCCTCACGGTCAAAGGTGTCCAGCAGACCATCTGGGATATGGGTGCCTCGGCAATCGGGCTCGACCTCGGACTGTTCTATAACACCGGCTTCAAATCGCTCCGGCTTGGTGCTGCAGTTACCAACTTCGGTACTCAGCTGTCATTTTCCGGTCCGCATCTCGATTATAACTTCTACTGGCCTGACTCCGGACCGAGTCAACTTCAGGGCTCCTACAAAACCACCCCCGCTCCTCTCCCCACTGCTTTCCGGTTCGGTGTGGCAATGGATCTGGTTCAGACCTGCCCGCACCGGCTGACAGCAGCAATTGACATCGTTCATCCGTCCGATATCAACGAAACGGTTAACTTCGGTCTCGAATACGGACTCTCAGAAATGCTCTTCCTGCGCGGCGGGTATATTCTAAATGTTGACCAGAACTATCAACAGAAACTGGGAATGCTCACCGGTCTGTGTGCCGGCGTTGGCATCAAGGGAAAACCGGCAGAAGGACTGGAACTCGGTCTTGACTACTCCTTCCGATATTATCAGTACATCAAGCCGGCACACCGGCTGATGCTGACCGTCGGATTCTAAAACGCAATCGCCGCAATGGCGATCCGACAGGCAGGGGGATGGTTAACCATCCCCCTGCTTTTACTTCTGTGTCCTGTCTACGGTACCGAGTGGACTGTCGGTATCTACATGTGTGCCGACAACGGCATGAGTGAACAGGCATATGAAGATCTCCGGGAAATGCTTACAATAGGTTCGACCAGCGAGGTCAATATCATCGTTCAGGTTGACAACGCTGCCCGGGACACCAACCCGGGTTGCCGTCGTTATTATGTACGGAAATCAGTGCTGGATCTGCTTGCAGACCTGGGGGAGGTTGATATGGCAGACACCGCAGTGCTGGCAGAGTTCATCGAATTCCTCGGCACACACTATCCTGCCTCGAACTACCTGCTGATTCTCTGGGACCATGGTAATGGCTGGCGTGCCGGTTACGGACCGCAAAGGGCGGTACTCATTGACGAGTCCCATGCCCACATGATGGGTGTTGCCGGAGGTGAACTCCGGAAGGCAATTAAAAGCGGCGTTGAACACCTTGGCCGGAAACTCACCATCATCGGATTTGATGCCTGTCTCATGGGGTCAATTGAAATCGCAGCTGAACTGATGCCGTTTGCCGATTATCTCTTGGCATCCGAAGCGGTGGTTGAGTGGGATGGTTTCCCTTACGATCTTTTTCTCGGACGTCTGACCGCCCGACCGACCTCAACCCCGGAGGAATTTCTCCCGGAATTCTGTGCCGACTATGTCAGCTCCTTCCCGGGAGAGGATGTCTGCCTTTCCGCCCTTGACCTGCACCAGCTCGAACGGGTGATGAAAATTTTGGGCCCGGTCCTGCAGGACAGCCTGAATCCGCAGGCCACCGGCTACCAGCTGGCACGAACCGGAGTTCAGACTTTCCCCACCGATGCGGTCCATCCACCTTCTGTCAGGGACGAACAGATTGACTTTATTCACTTCTGGGAACTGGCACCCGGTACCGGTCTGACATACCTGCGTTCAACGCTCAATCCACTGATTGTCGCCAACGCCACTGCCGGCAGCCTGGCCAATGCCCGGGGTGTTGCCGTCTGGTTTCCTTCCGGCTATCTTGATTTTAAATCCAAAACCAGCGAATACCGCTGGCTGACCTTTGCCGATTCCATACCATGGCTGAGATTTCTCAACAGCTACTTCGGCTGTGATGATGTGAAACCGGAGACCCCGGAAATCACCCGCCATCGAACCGGTAGACGGGGGGAAATCCGGCTCTGGTGGAGGAAAAGCTGGGATTTGGTATCGCTAACTTATGAACTTTATCAGGTAACTGAACCGGAAATCATACTCCTTGACCATGGAGACAGTTTGAATAACTGGGAAAGCAACGGCTGGAGTCTGTCCACCCGCTACTTCCGCTCCCCGGCACAGGCGTTCTTCTCGGGCTCAGCCAGCAATCTGAACTGTCAACTGGAACTGAAAGACCCGCTCCCTCTGCCACACGGAGGACTGCTCTCATTCTATGTATTCTACTCCACTCAGGAGACCGAAGATTCGACCGGCAATATCCACCGGGATGTCTGCTATGTCGAATGTTCTGGCGACAGAACCGCCTGGCAGCCGCTGGACTCAATCTATGGTGATGGCGAAAAATGGCAGGAATTACGCTATCTTCTTCCCGCCGCTCCTCAACTTTATCTGAGATTCCGATATCAGACTGACGCCGAAATCAACCGGCTTGGTGTCTTTATCGATGACATCAGAATTGAGCGGTTTGCCAGTCTGCGCCGGGCATTGACTACTAGTGATACCACCGCCTATCTCTTTAACCTCGCCCGCGACACCTCAGGCTATTACTTTCTGGTGATTGCGATTGACTCATTCGGCAACCGCTCTTATGTCAGCCAGTACTACCCCGTCAAAATCACCAGCTGGGCAGAACCCTATACCCTGCCGGCACCCTTTACCGGTCCCTGCCGGTTAATCCTCGATTTTCCGCCGGAGGAGATACCGGATGTCTTCATCTACACCCTCTCCGGCACTCTGGTAAAAAAATTCTCCCGGGTTCAAACCCGGGAAATTCAGTGGAACGGCACCAACGAGCAGAACCGGGAAGTTGCCGATGGTGTCTACATCGTGGTCGTTCAGGGGAAAAACTTCAGGAAAACCGGCAGGATTGCCAAAGTCCGCCTCCGTTACTAATCATCAGGCAGTACCTTGCCCGGATTCAAAATATTATCCGGATCCAGTGTCTGCTTCAGATGACGCATCAGCCTGAGCTCTGCCTCCCCCAGTCCCTTCTTCATCAATCTCTTTTTCAGGGCACCGATTCCGTGCTCGGCGGTTATCTGACCGCCAGCCCGGACCACGAAATCAATCAGTTCATCAACCGCCCGGTTCACCCGCTCCTGCCAGCCCGCCCGGTCAGACTCATTCCGGCAGAAGTCAGTATGAATATTACCGTCGCCTATATGCCCGAACGGCACAATCATCAGTCCAAACCGGGATTCCAGCTGGCGGATAAACTCAACCGTCTCCGCCAGCCGGCTGACCGGGACAACAATATCCTCGGCAATTACCTCTGGATAAAGCTGTTTTAATGTCTTTGCCAGCGAACGGCGTGTCTTCCACAGCCGTGCCTGGCTTGATGCATCTTCGGCAACCAGCGGTTCATCCGTTCCCAGCGCCATCGCCATCTCTCCCAGTTTTAATGCATCCTCCGCTACCGCCTCCCGGTCATTCCCTTCCAGTTCAATCAGTACCTGAACTGCCGCATCGGGAAATGGCAAATTTTCTCCCAGCACCCTGATGCTGGCATCAGTTCCCTTCTTCTCAAAAAACTCCACTACCGCGGGCATCAGTCGCCGTTCCTGCACCAGCCGGATTACAAGTTCCACCGCCTGTGTCATACTTCGACAGGGGATGAGCAGATCCACCTGATGAGCCGGCTTGGGCACAAGACGGAAGGTAATCTCAGTCACAACTCCCAGAGTTCCTTCCGAACCGACCAGCAGCCGGTTCAGATCATAACCGGTGGCATTCTTGCGCAGCTTGCCGCCATAATTGATCACCGAACCATCGGCAAGTACCGCCTGAACTCCGGTAACATAGTCACCGGTAACACCATACTTGAACGCCCGGGCGCCACCGGCATTCGTCACCACATTACCGCCAATTGAACAGTCGTCAAGCGAAGCCGGGTCGACAGGATAATAGAGACCATAAGCAGCGCATGCCTCCTGTAACCTCGCAGTAACAACTCCCGGTTCGGTCCGGACCATGAGATTTACGTTATCAATCTCCAGAATCCGGTTCATCAGCTCCAGACTGATTACCAGCCCGCCGTGAACCGGCACCGAACCACCTGCGAGACCGGTACCGAGTCCGCGCGGTGTTAACGGTAACCTCTCCTCGCGGGCAAATTGAACAATCCGGACAACCTCCTCGACGCTTACCGGCTTGACCACCGCAACCGGAACACATGGAGGGTGCGGACTTTCATCGTGGCTGTAGTCCAGCAGCCGTTCGGTCTCGGTGATCAGCCGATCGGAAGAAACAATCTCTAACAGCCTGTTAACTGCCTCGGATTTCAGCCTGCTATCCCTGAATATCAATTAATAAGACCGGAGGTTATCGCAGCAGTTCCTCAATTTTGGCACTCAGCACCGCTTCAGGCAACGCCCCGATAATCCGGTCAACCTCCTTGCCTTCTTTGAAGAACACCAGCGTCGGAATGCTCATGATGCCGAACCTGCCGGCGGTCTGGGGATTCTCATCAACATTCACCTTCCCCACCTTCAATCTCGGGGCATACTTTTCAGCCAGCCGGTCGATCACCGGTGCAATCATCCGGCATGGTCCACACCATGGTGCCCAGAAATCAACCAGCATCGGCACGGTTGAACCGGAGACTTCGGTCTCAAAATTGTTATCGGTCAGGTGCAAAACATTCTGATTATCAGCCATATATCCTCCATTTCTAATAAATTAGACCACCGGCGGTGTGGCTCCGGTTCTGAATCAAAATATCACCATTGGTAGTAGTAACTGTCACACTGGAGGCACCCGAACCGATCCTGGCCCGAACCCGGATCTGACTCTGCTCTTCGTATTCCGCACGAAAACCGGTAATCACCACTGTGCCGTTACTGGTGCTGGCAGTGATCCGGCAGGAGACATCCGGTGGCAGACTCAACACTACCCTGCCGTTACTTGTATTCAGACTTACACTCTTGACTGCCGGCAGCGCACTCAGATCACATTCAATTTCACCATTGGATGTATTAACGGTCATCCCCCCTTCATGAACCCGCACATGCACATCCGCATTGGTCGTCGAGATATACCCGTCCCCGCCGGTGCCGGTAAATTCCACCGACCCATTACTCGTAATCACCGCTACACCTCCATTAATGCCGGCAACGGAAACTCTCCCATTGCTGGTGGTGACACTCACTTCTGCATTTTCAGGAAGCCTGGCAGTAACATTTGCACCCTGGGGAACTGAACTTGCCGGAAAATTCACCCGTAAATGCCACTCCTCTCCGGTAACACTCTCCCTAACCGCAATCTGCTCCAGACGACGCTGCGCATCCTCCCGGTCCTTGCCATAGGCATATCGGAGAATCTGAATCTGAGCAACACTCTCGGCAACAGGACTGACTGTTACCGCACCATTTTTAGTCTCGACATTTACCTCCCGGAAACTTTCAACCGCCCGGGAAAATGTATCGGTAGCATCAGCCTTGTAGGTATAAAGACAGGCAAGAAGTGCCAGTAGCCCGGTACCGGCAAGCAGACCCGTCCGGTTTCTCATTCGGTCTCCACCTCGGGCGCGGGAATGAGCGTTAACCCCGCTGAAACCCAGAACCCGCGAATCCTTGAATCTGGTGCCCCGCGCACCTCACTCCCGTCAGGCAGACACCACCTTAATGCAAATGGCGAATAAAGATACCCACCCCTCAGCGCCACACCATATTTCCCGGCCTTGGTCGGAAGATTCAGACTTATTTCCAGTGCCGCCAGCCCGGCAAGCTTGATCCCTGGAGAAAAACTCGCCATTCTTCCCGGTGCCTTGAGCAAACTGTCCAGCTCAACATCGCCCTTTAACTGCTTCACCTGAAAAGCAGGCTGGACACCACCCAACCCGATCATCGGCGTCACCGTCATAAAACCAAAGATCGGCAGTTTCAAACCGGCTTCCCCCATAATACTCCAAGTTTCAGTTCGCAGCTGGAAAGAGTCATTTCTCACCTGCTCCTGCACCCGAAAATACATCGGACCAATAAGAATGTTACCTCCGGCAAGTGAACGCAGTTCCACGCCCCAGCCGTAAATTCTCCTGCTGAACTCAGGAAGATTATTCCGGACAAACACCTGATTAAATTCCTGGATATCATGCTCAAATGCACACCCGAACGGCACCAGCCAAGCTTCGGGCTCCTGCGCACTCAACCGTAAAATGCCGACCGCAAAACTTACCACAAATGCCGCCCATCTCATCGCCGATAGTATATGAACCCGGCGCTCAAAAGTCAAATCTGCTAACCGTAACACAACAAACAACTCCTTATCCACACTTAAACCCCATCCTACCTTTGTTCTATATATAGTGTAAGAATCATTAAAAACACTAAACTTTGGGGTGGGGGCATGCCCTGGGTTATTGCCGGATGCATTCACCGTTATACTGGTAAGGTAGCTGCTGAATCAATCAGCAACATCGTGCGGACGGCTGAGTTGACAGACCTCGCATCCGTGGCTATTGTTATCTGTTAACCAGCAAGGAGGTCAAAAAAATGAAACGCCTTGTCCTGTTACTGCCTTGGATGTTAATTTTTGCTCTCTGCGGAAGACCGCCGGTGGTCTGGCAGACCTGGATTGACACCGGAACCGATGAGCGGTGCGTTAAACTGCTTACTACGGATGAAAATCTGATTGTTGTTGCAAATCAGGGACGGGAGACAACGGGCAGGTCGGTGGGACTTGTCCAGTTTCTTGACCAGCATGGCAAGTCAAAAAGGAAACTGAACTTTGCCGAGGGCAGTTACAATATCCTGAAGGATGCTGTCCTTGACCATCAAAAAAACCTCTATCTCTGCGGGTACACCCGGCTCTATGATACTACAATCTGCCTCGTGATCCGCGTAGGGAATGATGGCAGAACCCGGTGGAAGAAAGGCCTGTCATTAGCAAAAGCATCCTGGGCAAACGGCATCTGTCCGTTGAAAGACGGGATTGCAATTACCGGTGGCATCAGTACCGCAGAGGGTAACCAGCTGTTTATCGCAGTCCTAGATTCCTCTGGCACCACCCGCTGGACCCGCGTCTATCCTTTTGCTGAACCGGCTGAAGGCTGGAAGATCAAGGCAGACCCTCAAAGTAACCTGACCGTGCTCGGCAGATTTTGTTCCGGCCCGGATATCTTCCTTATGCGGCTGAAACCCGACGGAGACACGCTCTGGACCCGGCGCTATGACTCCGGCGGAAATGATGAACCGGGAAATATCGCCCTTGATCAATTTGGCAACATCATTACGGTCGGCACTGCCCGGATTGGGGATTCCACCCGTTGCGTAATTCTTGAATACACCGCTGATGGTGGCGCAGTGCGTAAAGTTGCCTATGGGGAAAACGCCCAAGCTGAAGGCAGCGACATCACTATCAGCCCGGACGGCACAGTTATCATCTGTGGCACTCTGCTCAGCCCTAAACTTCACCAGCTTCTGGTATTTGAATATTTGCCCAATGCCAGTTCAATCTGGGAACGCCAGTTAAAACTCGGTACTCAGACAAGGGGAGTTTCAATTGCAACCAACGGTAAACTGCTGGTTGCGGCCGATGTGGTCCGGCAAACAAAAGATATTGTGCTCATCCAACTGGACTGGCAGGCTAAACACTGACAGCACATGAGCCGCCTCAGCAATCTGACTCCTTAATCAGAAACCGGTATGCCAGAACTTTGACATTGCCACCTGATTTTATAAAATTCACCTGATGCGACTCGCGGTCAACGCCACCCGGATGGAGTTGATGCGTCTGCGCCGCCGGCTGGCAATTGCCCGGCGCGGCCACAAACTCCTGAAGGACAAACAACAGGAACTCATGCGACGGCTGCTGAAACTGGTGGAGGAAATCCGGGAGCATCGCCAGCGGGTACAGGAAGAAACACGCAGCGTCCTTACCCGCTTCGCCCTTGCCCGCAACTCCTACCCCGGAGAGTTTCTCCGGGAAGCGGTAATGAAACCGACCCGCCAAGTGGAAATTGCCGTCTCCACCCAGACAATCATGAACATCCGTGTGCCGGTTTTCACCAAGAAAGTCAGTGGCACCCTCCGCTGCTACGGCTTTGCCACCACCTCGGGCGAACTGGACATCGCCCTCCTCCGGATGGAAAAGCTGCTCGATTCCCTGCTCGTCCTCGCCGAAAAGGAAAAGGCGGTTGAAATTCTGGCAACCGAACTGGAACGCACCCGGCGCCGGGTCAACGCCCTCGAATTCGTCCTTATCCCCGCTCTGGAAGATGCGGTCCGGGTGATCACCTTCCGGCTGGCTGAAGCTGAACGCCAAGAACTCACCCGGTTAATGCGGATCAAGGAGATTGTCCGCGGCGAGGAAACCCGTGGCTAAGCGCGGCCCCGCCAAAATTCTCTTCGTCCTCTGGATTATCATCACCGTAATCGCCCTGCTGCTGCCCACTGGCAGACCGCCACGACTGATTCAGCGCGGCCTGGACAAAACTATTCACACTGCGCTGTTTACGGTCATGGGCGTTCTCGGCCAAGCGGCAATGCCTTGGACTTCGCTCCTGCTCACACTGCCGCTTGCTGCGGGTGTCGAATACCTTCAGCGCTTGCTCCCTACTGGCAGAGAATACAATCTGGTCGATCTGCTCTCCAACCTCATCGGACTGGGACTCGGTCTGGTTTCATATGAACTCTCTGCGCGTTTGAAGTAACTGTGCTCCGTCATACCCGCCCCAAAGGCACTCAGGACTTCATCCCACCGGTCAGCCAGCAGAAACTGCTGGTGGAAAACACATTCCGCGATCTTGCCGTAATCTATGGCTTCCAGGAAATCGTAACTCCCACGTTCGAACATACTGAACTGTTCATCAAATCCTCGGGCACCGGCTCCGACATTGTGATCAAGGAGATGTACTCATTTCAGGACCGTTCCCAGCGCAGCCTCACCCTTAAACCCGAAGGCACGCCCGGAGTAATTCGTGCTGTTCTGGAAAACCGTCTTGTCCTTCCCGCCAGGCTTTATTATATCACCCCCTGTTTCCGCTACAGCCGGCCTCAGAAAGGCAGATACCGGGAGTTCTACCAGCTGGGCATTGAAGCACTCGGTGAAGCCAGTGCCCGCACCGATGCCGAACTGATCCATTTCGGTGTCCGCTTCTTCTCCCGGCTGAATATCGCCGGTCTCACAGTAATGGTAAACTCAATCGGCTGCCGCACCTGCCGGCAGGATTATCGTGAAAAACTGCTTACCTTTCTGCGTCTTAACCGGGAGGCGCTGTGCCCGGACTGTCAGCAGCGGATTGAAGTAAATCCCCTGCGGGTCCTCGACTGCAAGAATGATCACTGCCAGACCATGCTCCAGAAGGCTCCGGTCCCACGGGAGTATCTCTGCTCCGACTGCCAGACCCACTTTACCATTGTCATCAATGAACTCACTGCCCGCCAGCTCCCCTACAGGATTGACGACCATCTGGTGCGCGGCTTAGACTACTACAACCGCACGACCTTTGAGTTTGTTTCCGATAAACTTGGTGCCCAGAACAGCTTGGGCGGCGGCGGACGCTACGACTACCTGATTGAAGAACTTGGCGGTCCCCCCACTCCCGCGAGCGGACTGGCAATCGGGCTTGAACGAACAATGCTCGCAATGCCTCAGCTGGAAGTACCGACCGGCAGACGGCAACTGGTATTTGTCATCTGGACCTCAGAAAACGAACTCCGGACTGCGGTCGACCTTACCGACCGTCTCCGCGAAGCCGGAATACCTGCCCAGCTCAGTTTTGACAGCCCGAAACTCAAACGTCAACTGCATCTTGCCGACCTTGCAGACGCCGCTTTTGCTGTCATTGTCGGCGAGGAAGAACTGAAACGGGGCGTCTATGGACTCAAAAATCTGACTACCGGGGAACAGATCGAACTCCCGGCTCCTGAATTAATCTCTAGGCTTAAACCCCTGCTTGCTGTCTAATCACAACCTGCCAGCACGAACTCCTTAATTGCAAACGCGCCATTTCCCTCCATCACTACCGCCGCTGTCCAGCGTCCCATTGGTGCCGGAGGAAGTTCCAGAGTAACACAACCCTCCCCGCGGGCATCCCGTTCTGCCCAATGCTCCTTTACCGCCTTCAGGCCCGCAAACTCTTCGCTCTCAAGAAAATCCAGACGCGGTTCTTCGCCTCTCGGCCAAGCAACCAGATAGACCTTCACCTCGCCACCGCCCCTTGCTTCCCACTCGTAGTCAAATACCAAACGTCGGACTGCCCCACGCAGAAACGGCGCCATTACCACCGGCCGGTTCTCAGGTAAAGGCATCAGCCTGGTATTGCTCTCCCGGGAAATCAGTTGAACATAACCAGCAAGGGGAACCGTCTCAGCCGACTCCGCAGGCGGTGTTTCCGCTTGAACCATCGGCAGTGTAACTGCTGCCAACTGCTCATTCAACTCCCGTTCCCTCAAGTTCTGAATCCACTCCTCATAATCCTGCTCTCCTTTATCACGGGCGTGGTGCGTGCAGACCGGTATCAGATTATCAACCGAAATCCTGCCTCCTTTGGAAATTGGTTTCTTCAGCGTCAGTGTATTATAGGTCCGGAAACAGCCGGGTGCGGAGCATACTGCCCCTTTATGGGCAATGACAATCTGCTCCAGTTCTGGCGGCCACCTGGCGCCGGCAATGTAGGCAAACGGATCCTCATCCGGGGTTGGAGGATAATGCCGCGAACGGCACTTCCGACATACTGTTTCTTCCTTATGCCGCGCCCACTCTACCTCTAATGGCTGACCGCAATCAGGACAATGGTAATGCCACAGCATCTTACCTCCTTTGGGAAATTAAGCCTCGGATAAATTGTGATAAAGTGAAAATTCTATGTCAAGTTTTTCATTATTGGGGTAAAATTCAACCCCCGGCGCCGGTGCCACTCCCCGGGATCGGCAAAATAGGAGCAGACCTCGACATACTCCCCATCAGTAAGACAGCTGATCTCGCGTGGTATCTTTTCGGACAGCGCCGCTTCCCGATTGGTCAGCGAATACAACCTGACCCCGGCATGCGCCAGCTCCTCCTCCCCACCCTGCTGGCGGTCAAAGATCACAAAACAGGCATCAACCTGCGCACCCCACTGACGAATTACCTCCACAACCCGCGTCTTGGTCCAGCCATGCACCAGAGTATCGTCCACAAGCAGCACACGTTTCCGGAACAGCTCGTGCTGTTTCACTCCCTCAAACGGACTCGCCTCCGGGTAACGCAGATGGCGCCGGGCAAAAAACATCGGCTTATTCAGTTTTTGTGCCAGTATCGCAGCGAGTGCGATACTGCCGGCTTCAATGCCGCAGATGACATCAAAATTGAGATTACGAACTAAAAGGGCACTTGCCGACAATACAAAATCCAAGACCGCCGGATAGTAGGAAATTCCCTTGACATCAATGTAAATTGGGCTGTAATTCCGGTTCTCGTCCACTTTAAACAGCGGCCGCAGATCACCGAGGCTTACCTTTATGGCACCTACCTGCCAGAAGATCGCAGCCACCGTCTCTGCCAGGTTACCCGACATGACTTTTCGAACCAGTTCCAGATCCGGAACAACAATCCTCTGCTCGCGCAACAGCCGGTAAACCTTGCTTGCCTCCTCAGCCGGTAGCTCAATTGCCAACCGGGTCTCCTCCAAATCATAGATTACATGGAACTGTCCAACTTCCCCCTGGGGTCCGGAGACGCAATAACTCTCCGCATTAGCCTCCCGTTCCGGAGGTCCGACTCCAGTCGCCTTCGGATTCACCAGCTGTTGATAAATCCTGAAAAAATCTACCACCATCTCGTGCACTTCTTGAAACTCGAGTATGTAAGGGGTTACCGCCCGGACTAGTCGGTCCTCAAGCTCCAATTCCCGCAGCGGAACCTGACTCCACCTCACCGGTTCAGGCTCCGTGAGCAAAAGAACTGTTTCTTTTCGCTTTCAGACGTTCCAGCCGGTTGGAATAGAAATAATTCCACAATGCCCGGATTTTCCGTTTAAGTTCTGCCAGTGAACCGCAGTTCTCAAGCACAAAATCAGCTTCGGCCCAGAATTTCGTATCTGAACCCTGCATTTTCAGGCGCTGTCGTGCGTCTTCCAAGCTCAGACCGCTCTTTTTCAATCGGGCAAGCCGCAGCTCATCCGGTGCGGTGACCAGAATTGAAATATCCATCTGCCGGTGCAATCTCCAAGCAAATAAGAGCGCTGCATCCACCACCACCAGCCCCTCCCTACAGTTCGCAATTTCTTCCTTGATTTTTTTCAGCAGCGGGGGATGCATGATTCCGTTAAGCTTTTTCAGCGCTGCTGGCGAGGCAAATGCCTTTTTTGCCAAAGTCTTACGGTCAATTTCCCCTGAACGTTTCAGAATCTCCCGGCCAAAGGCGCGCACCAGTTTCTGATATTCCGCCGTACCCTTACGCAGCAGACTCCGGCCGATGCTATCCGCATCAATCACCTTTGCCCCGTAACGCCTGAGTTCATTGGCAACTGTTGTCTTACCCGATCCTAAGTTTCCGCCGATTCCGATCAGCAGCCGCTCCTGAGCGAGTTGCCGGTCAAACATCAGACAACCTTTGCTTCATCACGCAGCAACCGCACCAGCTCCGGCACGACCTGATTCACATCCCCCTCAAGGATCTTCCCGGGCTTGCGCTCGGGCGGTAACCGGTGACCGATACACTCCACGCGCCGCGTCAGCTGAGAAGGATCGACTCCCAGTGTATTCCTGTCCCACACCGGAATCTCCTTCTTTTTCGCTGCCATCATCAGCTTCAGTGTCGGATACCGGGGCTGAAACTTTCCCTTCTGTACCGTTACCAGACAAGGGAGTTTTACTTCAACAATCTCCGTTGCTCCTTCAATCTCCCGATGGCACACAAGCTCTCCCTGGTCCACCCGGTTAAGTTCCACCTCCGGCACGACTGCACAATGTGGAATATTCAGAAAATGGGCGATTGACTGTGGTACCCAGGCAAGATCATCATCAATTGCCTGCTTGCCGGTCAAAACCAGATCAAACCCCAGTTTCTTTACTGCCGCAGCCAGCACTCGTCCGATACTCAGCCCGTCCAGTCCTTCAAACTCGCTATCACATAATTGAACCGCCTCATCAACCCCCATCGCCAGGGCAGTGCGCAGCGCCATTTTCACTCTTTCCGGCCCGAGGCTGATTACGGTAATTTTACCTTTGCCGAGCGTCTCCCGGATCCGCAAAGCCATCTCCAGTGCATACTCGTCATACGGATTGATTACCCACTCAACTTCATTTGTATCCACCAGCCCCGTCTGGGGATTTATTCTAATCTTGGTCTCGGTCGACGGTACCTGTTTAAGACAGCAGATTATATTCATACCCTACTCCCATGCCTTAACACAAAGACAACAGTTATGACCTCCGAATCCAAATGAATTTGACAAAGCAGCACGCACCCTTCTCTCCCTTGATCCCTCTTTGACAAAATCCAATTCAACCCCCTCATCCGGTTCCTCAAAATTTGCCGTGCAGTGCAGCTTACCTTCGCTCACTGACAGCACGGTTGCCACAAACTCCATTGCTCCAGCCGCCCCAAGTCCATGACCGATCATCGACTTGGTGGAATTCACTGCCAGCTGCCGACTATGCTCACCAAATACCATAGTGATGGCCTTCACTTCGGCCGCATCATTTAACGGGGTCGAGGTTCCATGGGCATTGATGTAATCGATATCTTCGGGCTTCAATCCCGCATCCTCCAGCGCCCGCCTCATCGCCAGTGCTGCGCCCAGAGCCTCTGGATCTGGAGCAGTGATATGGTAACCATCAGCACTGGCACCGTAACCAGACAGCTCACAGTAGATTTTTGCCCCCCGCTTCAACGCATGCTCCAGCTCCTCCAAGATGTAAATTCCACACCCTTCAGCAATCACAAACCCGTCCCGCTGACGATCAAACGGCCGTGACGCCTTCTCGGGCTGATCATTACGCTTGGACAGCGCCCCCATATTGGCGAATGCAGCAATGGTAAACTTGGTAATTGGTGCCTCACTCCCGCCGGTAATCATCACATCCGCATCTCCATTCTGAATGTGACGAAAGGCAACGCCGGTAGCATGGGCACCAGAGGCACATGCTGAAACCGAGCAGTAATTCGGTCCCCTTAACCCGTAGACAATTGATATCTGTCCGGACGCCATATCCGGAATCATCATCGGAATCAACAACGGAGAAACTGGTCTCGGACCACGAGTAATAAAAATTTCATGCTGCTGCTCCCAAGTTGCAATGCCCCCCATCCCGGATCCGACAATAACACCGACTCTATTACAATCCTCATGATTTAAATCAATACCTGCATCCTTCAGAGCCTCCACTGCTGCCCACAAAGCAAACTGGGTAAACCGGTCTGCTCGCTTCACCAACTTGGCATCCAGCCGCTCCAGCGGATTAAAATTCTTTACTTCACCAGCAATCTGTACTGCCAGATCTGAAGGATCAAAAGCACTGATTCTTTTTACGCCACTCACACCAGCAAGGAGATTCTCCCAGTAGGTCTTCACATCATTGCCAAGCGGGGTAACTGCACCCAAACCGGTAACTACAACTCTGCGCTTGGTCATTACCGTTCCCTTACAATTTCCGGGGAAGACTATTCCTGCGGACTGCCTTCAGCCGCCTTCTTCTCCGCCAGCTTCCTCTCCAAATATTCAACCGCCTTACCGACGGTAGTCAGTTGCTGGGAATCCTCATCAGGTATCTTGATACCGAATTTATCCTCGAATGCCAACACAAGTTCCACGATATCCAGCGAATCTGCTCCCAAATCTTCTTGGAACCGGGCATCCGGGGTCAGTTTTCCTGCCGCATCCGGCAGCTTTTCAGCAATTATTGCCTTTACTTCATCAATTAATGCCATTCCATATCCTCCTTAGACTTTAAAATTACCAATGAAATACTTCTAAACTATAATGGATATTGGATACAAAGTCAAGCACCGCTGAGCTCTGTTCCATATGCCAGTGGATAAAATTTGCCGATGCTGGGTTAAATAGTAATATTAACGAATGCTGGGGACTATCGTTAATACCATTGCGGTGATCGCCGGCAGTCTGCTGGGACTGTTATTTCATACCCGTATGCCTGCCCGCCTGACGCGCGTGGCATTTCAGGCAATCGGTATCTTTACTCTGTTTTTGGGCTTCTCAATGGCACTTCGTACTGAGAAAACCCTGATTATGATTTTCTCCATTGTCTCAGGTTCCGTTCTCGGAGAACTGTTTGACCTTGATTACCAACTGAACCGCTTGGGTGAATGGCTGAAATCTCATCTCAGGCTCAGTACCGAACGGTTTACCGAAGGTCTAGTAACCGCCTTTCTGATCTTCTGCATGGGGTCAATGACCGTCTTGGGAGCCATTGAAGAAGGACTGGGTAAAACACCAAGTCTATTTTTTGCCAAATCCCTTCTTGATGGCTTTGCTGCCATCGCCCTCACTGCCGGCTTAGGCATCGGAGTAATGTTTGCATCACTGCCGCTGTTTATTTATCAGACAGGACTCACTTTGCTCGCCCGTGGACTCACCACGCTGCTCACGCCGGCAATTACGAACGAACTCACGGCAGTAGGCGGACTCATTCTCATTGGGCTGGGAATTAACCTTCTTGAAATCAAACGGTTAAAGGTACTGAATTTACTCCCTGCACTGCTCGTCGTATTGTTGCTCGGAATCATCTTTCTGAAATAGAGCAATCTCCTTGACTTATGCACCAATACCCCTAAACTGAAAATTCATGCCCAAGAAACTCGGTAAAGGTCTCAAGCGATTCCTTCAGGAATGGGTACCGGTAATTATTGCCGTTCTTCTCATCCGTTCGTTTCTCGTTGAGGCATTTCTCGTCCCGACCGGCTCAATGGAAGATACCATAGCCATTGGTGACTTTATGCTCGTGAACAAGTTTGTCTACGGAATTAAACTTCCCTTTACCGATCATACATTGATTGGATTTTCCCAGCCCAAACGGGGGGACATTGTCGTATTCCGTTTCCCTCTGGACGGTGACGTTCCTGAGGATTCCGCAAATCCTGGCAGATACAGACGGATATTTCCCTCTTGGCTTCCGCTCCTGCCGTTATTCTGGGATACCCAGCGCCATTTTTTTACTTGGTATGTCCCTCGTAATTTCATCAAGCGCTGCGTAGCCGTGGCAGGTGATACTGTAGAAATCAGAGATAAGGAACTATATATTAACGGAAGAAGGGAAGTTTCGCCTTATGCAGTTCACAAGTTCCCTTATACTCTGCCTCCTCTGCCCGAACAAATGAAATCGGAGTTTCAGCGTCTGTGGCTTAACCGCAGCTTTTATCGCTCAGAACTCTCCCCCTATGTTCGGGACAACTTCGGTCCAGTCGTTGTCCCACCGGGGCATATCTTTGCAATGGGGGACAATCGCGACAACTCCGAAGATTCGAGATTTTGGGGACCATTGGCGCTTCGTTATATCCGTGGGAAACCACTGATTCTCTATTTCTCCTCCGGTGCCGCGCCCAATATCGCCCGTATCATCCTCTCGCCATGGGCGATACGATTCAATCGCATCGGCAGACTCGTCCGGTAAAAACATCTTGTGGAGAATAACGGAATAAATATTATCATCCCCCTCGGAGAGAAAATTGACCTCCGGTTCAGAATAAAACCCGAACCTTATACATTTGAAAAGGCGGAAAGGTTGGTGGCGCAACTGGTCAATGATATCAAATCATGCGCCCGTCGCTATCGCGAAGTAACCTTTACTACAATTTTCTTCGGCGGTTGTGGACCGTCTTTACTTACCCTTGATCAACTTTACCGCATCCTACAAGCCCTGTATGACTCCTTGACCATAACCCCTCTGGAACAGACGATGCTCATACTCCCCAGAACTGTCCATCCCGACAAAGCGAAAATTCTGCGCGAGTCTGGCTTTGATCAACTCACTATCAGAATAAACAGTTCATCGATTCCCAAAGAGGATTTTATGATCTTACGAGACGCCGGCTTTAATTCTGTGGGGTTTGAATACCAGTCTGACCCCAATGAGCAACCCTCCGAAAACCTTCTTCACCAGTTATTGTCTCTCTCCCCGGACCACATCTACATTCTCCCCCCACACCCGGCCACCCGGTCCAAACTGACACACCAGGGATTCCACGAATTTCTCCCCGGTCATTTCTGCCTTCCGGGAAAGGAAAACCGGCATCTGCAAAACCTTTACACCCAACATAAATTAGTTCTTTCATTCGGCACCGACAAAACACAAAACCCAGAACCATGGAGTCTCTTGTCTAACAACAGTTAAATCAACTACTTACAAAAGACAAGACCGCATTTTCTTGACATCAATTGTTAAAAGGCTATTTTAATAATTACGTGTACTATCTGTTGTCATTGACGAGCATCTTGTTAGCGCTGTCGGGAAGCGGCAACGGTTCTGTGGGATTGAACCCAACAGAATCAGAAACTGTCGCTATTTTTGTTCCCTCGAATCTGTTTCGTGATGATGAATTAAACACAACAATACGGCTCTTGGAAAAATATGAAATACCCCTGCTCCTCATATCTACCGAAACAACTGCTGCGCAAGGTATTGATGGGCTGATAATCAAACCGCAGCGACTGATAAGTGAAATTAAACCTGATAAGTTTTCTGCGTTAGTACTGATCAACGGTTCTGGAATTGCGCCATATTGGAATGACAGTACGATCTGGCAGCAATGTCGGGAGTTTGCCAATACCGGACGCATTATTGTTGCCATAGAACTGGCACCACTTATACTGGCGAAGGCGGGCTTATTAAAAGGCCGGCAAGCCACTGTATATCCTGACTTCTATTCCATCGGAATTCTGAAACAAAATGGTGCCCGCCACTATTTTGCTGACATCGTTCAGGACAAGAACATCATCACCGCTTCCAAGGCTGAGTATACTGGTAAAGCAATCAGAAAACTGGCAGCAATACTTAGAACAGTAAAACGATGAGAGCATTGTTACAGCGCGTGAGCCGGGCGCAGGTAATTGTTGATGGCAATACCATCGGCGAAATCGGATTGGGACTGTTAATATTTATCGGCATTGGAAAACTGGATGATGAAACAACCTGCAGAAAGCTGGCATCCAAGATTGCCCGGTTGCGAATCTTTGACGATGAACAGGGGAAAATGAACCGTTCCCTTCTGGATGTCACTGGCTCAGCTCTGGTCGTTTCGCAATTCACTTTGTATGCCGATACCCAACATGGACTTAGGCCGTCATTTTCTCAGGCCTGCGAACCATCACGTGCTGAATCTCTTTATCAACGATTTGTCGATGAATTGCGCTATCTCGGCATCACAGTCCAGACCGGTAAATTCGGCGCTCGTATGGATGTGGATCTAATTAACAGCGGACCGGTTACCATTCTGTTGGAGGAACAATGATTAGAAGCATGACCGGCGTTGGTCGGGCAGAAGGAGTTGTAGCTGAATCCGGAACCCGAATCGCCGTTGATATCCGCTCAGTAAATCATAAATACTTTGAATTGGTGTCAAAACTGCCCCCTCAACTTGTCAGCTATGAACGGGACATTTACGAAATTGTCCGAAGAAAAATCCGACGCGGTTATGTTCAACTTCAGTTGACAATCGACGAACCCAGTACTGCCACTTGTATCAAAATCGACTGGGAAGCGGCAAAAAGGTACTTAACACTTATCCGGCAACTGAAACGGCGGTTTAATTTATCGGGAGAAGTTGATTTAAACGCATTGCTGACGCTCCCGGGCGTTATTACAACCAGCAAAGTCCCCCCTGGACAGAACCGCCTCTGGCGTGCGAGCCGGAAAATTATTGGCGAAGCGATTCGCCAGCTGATTCGTATGAGAGAAGCCGAGGGAACCGCATTAGTAAAAGATCTGCGCCGGCGCATAAATAAAATCCGCCGGGCGCTTCATTACATCCGGGAAAGAGTTCCCAAACGGGTTGCTGAGCGACGCGAGAATTTGATTGAACAGCTGGCTAACTTGAATATCCAGGCAAATTCCAAGCGGATTCTGGAAGAAGTCGCTTATATCACTGAGCGGCTTGATATTCATGAAGAATGTGTCCGTCTTCGAAGCCATTGCAGTATGTTTCTTCGGGCGCTGAGAAGCAGCAGCACTTCAGGGAAAAAACTTGATTTCATTGCTCAGGAGATGCTCCGCGAAACCGACACGCTCGCTGCCAAAGCTCGGGATGTAGTAATCTCGCGGCGGGCAATTGAAATTAAAGGCGAAATTGAAAAACTCAAGGAACAGGTGCGGAATGTGGAATAGAACTCACCAACCTTTCATGATCGTCCTCTCCTCACCATCAGGTGCGGGGAAGACTACAATCTGCCGAGAAATTGTCAAACGGGATAAAAAAATTTTCTATTCTGTTTCCGCAACTACTCGTCCTCCCCGGAAAGGAGAAATCAATGGGAAAAGTTACCTGTTTGTATCGGAAACACAATTCCGACAAATGATCCTCCGGAACGAACTGCTGGAATATGCCGAGGTTTACAACCATCTTTACGGAACACCCAAAACACCGGTAATTAAAGCTTTCCGTACCGGTAAGGATGTTATTGCCGATCTGGATATTCAGGGCATGCGCTCCTGCAAGCAGAAATTGCCCGGAACGGTTAGCATCTTCATTCTTCCCCCGAGCATAAAAGAACTGCAACGCCGACTTGCCCGCCGGGGAACCGAAAAGGATGAAGAATTACAACAGCGTCGAGAGGCGTTAGAGAAAGAACTGGCCTGTATTCATGAATTTGACTATCTTGTAATTAATGATAAACTGGAAAAGGCGATCCGGGACGTCTTGGGAATTATTCGCAGTGAACGGCTCCGGACCGGCCGTAAAATTCACCATAAGAAAAGGAGGATTGAATGAAGTTTGTGTCAATTGAACAGCTGTGGCATGTGTATCCAAACAAATATCTGGCTTTAAACATTGCTGCGCTGGAAACGCGCCGACTGATCGATGCAATCAGCCGGGACGAAATACAATTACCCACCAATCCGTACGAATATGCTCTCCATCGCTTGTTGCGGGGTGAATTAAAATACGCCCCACTTACCGAGGCAGAGCTCGAGGCGCTGAATGCCAATCGACTCGCAACCGAGACCAGAAAAACCGATTTGAGCACACCATCCGAAACTGGCATCACCAAAATCGAATCCGGCAGCAAACCCGGGACCAGCCGCACGCGTTCATAAATAACTCACGGTCTTCACTCCGGAGGTGGTGTTGGCAAAACCTGTTGAAATACTGCTGGGAGTTACTGGAAGTATTGCTGCCTACAAATCACTTGAACTGCTTCGTTTATTCCGTAAAAAAGGCTGGAATGTAACCGTCGTTCTCACCCGCTCCGCTGCCAAACTAACCGGTATAGACTCCTTTCGCGCTTTAAGCGGGCGGGAAGTAGGGCTGGACCTCTTTCCAAAATATCGAATACCCCATGATTCTATCCATCACATCGACCTTGCTGTGCAACCAGACCTGACAGTAATTGCACCGGCAACTGCTAATATCATCGGCAAACTTGCTCATGGTATTGCGGATGACCTGCTCTCCACGATTCTGCTTGCAATACCATCCGAAAAGGTGAGTTCCGGTAGAGTTCTTATTGCACCGGCGATGAACTCCAATATGTGGTTAAATCCGATCGTCCAGGAAAATATCCGGCGACTTGCTGCGTTTGGTTATCGCTTTATCAATCCCGAAACTGGCGAATTGGCTTGTGGAATGGTCGGTACTGGAAGAATGGCATCACCGGAATTAATTCTTGAAACATGCTGTGCCTGTTTAACCCAATTACCAGATTTTACAGGTGTTCGTGTTCTAGTAACTACCGGCAGAACTGAAGAACCCTTGGATCCGGTACGCGTTATTACCAACCGCTCTTCTGGAATAATGGGACTTGAAATTGCCAAGGCATTCAAAGCTGCCGGAAGCACGGTGAAACTCATTGCTGGGGAAGTAACCGTCCAGCTACCTCCAGATGCCATCCGGGTCCGGACCACTGCTGAGATGGCAACTGCAGTTGAAAATAGGTTGCCGGAAACTGATATTCTTGTCATGTGTGCTGCAGTGGCAGATTATCAGCCAGTGAAAACAGCACGCGCTAAACTTCACGCACCAAATCTGACGGTCGCATTCAGACGGACCCCAGACATACTCAAAATCGTAAGCTCAGCAAAATATCGACCGTTCACCGTGGCATTTTCTCAGGACGATTCAGTGAAAATGGCGCATAAAAAACTCCGGGAAAAACAGCCGGAGTTAATCGTTGCCAATCCGGTAAAGACTGCCGGCTCCTCCACTATTCGTCCAGTCATTATCTACCGTTCAGGCAAAACCCGCCGTCTCCAGGAAATGAGCAAAACAGATTTTGCCCGGGAGCTTGTAAAAATAGTCGGAACAATTTATCGCAGCAACAAAAAGGGTAACACTAATCATGTCCACCCGCTCTGAAAGAGGAGAAAAAAAACCACCCCAAGCGCTTGAAGCGGAGGCTGCGGTTCTTGGCGCCATTCTAATTGATCAGGAAGCATTGCCTCGGGTGATGCAATTTCTAAAGCCAGATCACTTTTACTCCCTCGCTCATCGGCGCGTTTATGAAGCGATGTTGAATCTTTTTGAAGCCAAAAAACCCTATGACATCATTACGGTTGCCGATGAGCTGCGGCGCATGAAGGAACTTGACAGTATCGGAGGTCAACCGTTTCTCTCAGCACTGCAGGACACGGTATTGACCTCAGCTAATTGCGAAGAACACGCCCAGCTGGTACTGGAAAAGGCGTTACAACGACAATTAATTCAGACTGCTACTGAAATCGTTCAGGACGCCTACAATGAAGAGTTTTCAGCCGAAGAACTACTGGAAAAGGCCGAGAGCAAGATATTTCAGCTGCGTCAGGCAGGCGAGCGCCGCGGATTTACGCTTGTGCGTGAACGACTCCTTCAGGAAATGGACCGGATAGAACAAGCTAGAACTAGAAAACAGCATATCACTGGAGTGGAAACAGGTTTTCTGGAACTCGATGATCTTACCAGTGGTTTTCAGCCCGGGGATTTCATTATCATTGCCGGACGTCCGGGAATGGGGAAAACTGCCTTTGCGCTTAATATTGCTGTCAATACTACGACCCGGGTAAAGAAGCCGGTGCCGGTTGCAATCTTCAGTCTCGAGATGTCAACCGACAGTCTTATCCAACGCCTGATTTGTGCCGAGGCGCGGGTTACAATCAATCAACTGCGCCGGGGAATGCTCAACAATCCCGAATATGCCCGGATTGCAGCTGCTGTTGGACGGCTGTCGGAAGCAAAACTTTATATCGATGATTCTGCAGCATTAAACGCTTTAGAAATTCGTGCCCGTGCCCGGCGCCTCAAAGGGGATCACCCTGATCTCGGGTTGATAATCATCGACTATTTGCAATTGATGGAACCTCATAGCGGGGGACGCCGCGAATACAGCCGCCAGCAGGAAATTACAGAAATCTCCCGTGCACTGAAAGCAATGGCGAAAGAACTCAATATTCCTGTAATCGCACTTTCTCAACTGTCACGGGCACCAGATCGACGAGAAGACAAAAAACCGTTATTGTCCGACCTTCGTGAATCGGGTGCATTAGAACAGGATGCGGATGTTGTTATTTTCCTGTACCGGGATGCCGAATATAATAAAAAAAACTGGGACGCACTTTCTGAGGAACAGAAAAAAGATACTGATTTAATCATTGCCAAGCATCGCAATGGTCCCACCCGAAGTATTAAACTGGTCTATCTATACCAGTTTATGCGATTTGAAAATATTGAATCAAGGTATAATTACTCAACCCTGCCCGAAGACAACGAAGCGGAATCAGAAAGTTAAATGAGAAAGGTTCATTTTGTATGCCAGAACTGCGGTTACGAATCACCCCGCTGGCTGGGTCGTTGCCCCAACTGCGAATCTTGGAATACTCTCACCGAAGAGGAAGTTATCCCTAAAAAATTATCGAGCTCAAAACGCTCAACAGACACCTATACGTCTCCCAAAAGGCTGGCAGAACTGTCTCTGACTCCGGTCCAGCGGTTAAAAACCGGAATTGATGAATTGGATCGTGTGCTGGGCGGAGGGATTGTACCAGGATCCCTGCTGCTACTCGGAGGTGAACCCGGTATCGGTAAATCAACGCTGCTTTTGCAAGTTTGCAGAAATCTCGCCCGGAATAAAATTCCAGTGTTATATGTCACGGGAGAAGAATCAGCTGAACAGGTTCGTCTGCGGGCTGAACGCCTTAATTCATCACTACTTGATATATTCGTCCTTTGTACGATATCACTGGAGGATGTTGTCCACGGTGTTAATCAGGTAAATCCCAGAATACTGGTTATTGATTCAATCCAAACATTGACAAACCCAGCACTTCCCAGTACACCAGGAAGTGTTGCCCAGGTTCGTGATTGTACCGCTGAATTATTAAAACTGGCTAAAACACAGTGTATCACCACTTTCATTATCGGTCATGTTACTAAATTCGGCGTAATTGCTGGACCGAAAACACTAGAACATATGGTAGACACGGTGCTTTATTTTGAAGGGGAAACAACCTACAACTACCGTATCATCCGCACAGTCAAAAATCGCTATGGTCCCACGAACGAAATCGGAGTCTTTGAAATGACCGATATTGGTCTGAAGGAAGTTTCCAATCCGTCGGAACTTTTTCTTTCTGATCGGCGTCGCAATGTTTCCGGTTCGGTTGTAGTGGCAACACTCGAAGGGACAAGGCCTCTATTAGTCGAAATTCAGGCTTTGGCTGCCCCCACACCTTTTCCGTTACCTCAGCGGATAGCGACGGGTTTTGACCTGCGTCGACTCTCGCTTCTCTTGGGAATACTCGACCGGCGCGCCGGTATCAGCACAGGAAATCGTGATATTTTTCTCAATGTTGCCGGAGGCTTGAAACTGACTGAACCGGCTGTCGATTTGGGTGTCATCTGCACATTGGCATCGGCAATACGCAATACACCTCTGCCGGAGGATACAGTAGTCATCGGCGAAGTTGGGCTGGCAGGAGAAATCAGAACTGTCAGCCGGATCGAAGCACGATTAAATGAAGCACAAAGACTGGGGTTTAAACGCGCACTGTTGCCTCCGAATTTGACAAAATTTAAAAAATCGAATATCGAACTTGTCCCGGTAGAAACAATCAACTCCGCTCTTAAATACTTGGGAGTGAAAAAATGAACTTTAAATATTAAAAATTTGGAGGTTTTCATGTTGTTTCGAAAAACCAAAACCTTTATTATTGATTCCGATACTCTTGCAGACCCCAGAGTCGTGAAGTTTCTGCAACTGGGACTGCTGACAGGTAGACTTCTTCTACCCCAACCCGGCATACAACCGGACGAATCCGAATATTCACTGCAAAGAGCAAAAGAACACATCGAACAACTGAAACGCATCCCTACGCTTAAGTTAAAAATTCTCCCGTTCAAGTCGACAGATGAGTTAATGAACATTGCCCGGAAGTACCACGCGACCCTCATAACAATCCGATCAGAACTAAAACATGCCGCAAACGGCTTTCAGGTAATCACTACTGCTGAGCTTTTTGAGCTTTTCCGTCCAGCTTATCTGCCCGGTACGACCTTGAGAGTAAAAATTTCCAAAAGAGGGAAAGAACGGAATGAAGGCATCGGTTATCTTGAGGGGGGAATTAAAGTCGTCGTCGAAAATGGAGGGAATGCCGTTGGGCAGGAGGTTGATGTTATAATACAAGGTGGCATTGACACCGATGTTGGGCAGGTGTTGTTTGCAAAACCGAAGTTCATAGAACTCCACTGAACAGACTCAAAGGGGGACATTTTGACTTCGCAAAAATTTGGTTTATCTTGAAATTCATAATCAGGAAGCGAATTAATGATTGATCCCAAAAAGTTTATTCTTAGCGATCGGTCGTTGGATATTAATGAAATATTAACCCAAGATGAAATTTTTCATCTCATTGCCCGTCAACTTGTAAGTGCTGGAGTAGCCACGGATGAAACATTTTTAGTCAATCAGCTCCGGGAAAGGGAAAAACTCGGTTCGACCGGTGTCGGTTATGGTATCGCACTACCGCATTTCATCGGGGATAACATAAATCAGCCAGCCGCTCTCATAGTACGCCTTAAACACCCGGTCCCTTGGAATTCAATCGACAATGAACCGGTAAAACTGATAGTTTGTTTAGTGGCTCCAGAAAAAGAACGAAACCTTTATCTTTCCCTCTTGGCCGAGATTGCCCGCAGTCTGAATACCCCGCAATTACGCACGGCTGCACTCACAGCACAGAATGCGGCATCGGCTGCGCGCATCATTGCCACTCCGCCTCATCAGAATTTTCTTAAGCGCAATCGTCGGCTCATCTTATTTTTCGGATTGGTTGCACTGATATTCATCGGAGCAGGAAGTATTCTTTCGCATATTTCTCTACCAGCTGCTGGTATCTATCAGGAACTGGGTTACTTACGTTTTAATGAACCGGAATGGATCTTACGGCAACAATTGACAATCACTCTCTTCCTCGCCATGGTAATTGGAACACTGCTTTTCTGGCGTTTCCGGGTCGCTATCGCTGCAGCAGCATTAGGCACATTACTAATTGCCGGGGTAATGGATTTGGAGCACACTGTAAAATTTATGTCCATCCCTACCATCCTTTTTATCATGTCGATGATGGTAATTGTCCGCTGGCTGCAGAATATCGGCGTGTTCCGATTTATTGTATTGAAGGCAATCGAGCAGGTAAAAGGTATCCCCTGGCTTTTACTTCTACTGCTTATGGCATTCTCGGTTATTCTGGGGGGATTTGCTGATGAAGTCTCAGCCATTCTGGTAACCTTTGGTCTCGCGCTGGAAGTATCACGTCGAACAAAAGCCCCCCTCGTGCCCTTTTTACTATCCTTGGTATTTGCTACTAATGTTGGTTCTGCTCTTACACTTGTCGGCAATCCGATCGGAGTATACATTGCCTTTGCGGGCGGCTTATCATTCGAAGACTTTCTGCGCTGGGCAACCCCGGTTTCAGCTATTACTGCTATCATCGTCGCTCTGCTATGCTTGATTCTGTACCGACGACATTTTTTCAATACTCGATATCACCTTGATGTGCAGCAACTCGAAAAGACCGCCGGTAATATTGACCCGATCAAACTACGGGTCGGTTTAATCACTTTCTTCATTATTATCATCCTGATAGCATTACACCGAAGATTTGAGGTTTGGCTTGGATTAAGTGACGGTACTGCCCTGGTCGCAAGTGCATTGGCAGTTACGGGTTTCATTGTCTTTTATGAACAAGAAAAAGGCAGAGTACTGGTTGAACGTGGCATTGATTGGTGGACGTTGCTTTTTTTCATGTTTTTATTTGCTAACGCTGCCTGTCTTGAATATACCGGAGTCACAACAAAGTTAGGTTACCTGCTCTTAAATTTTGCCGAAAAAATCGCCGGAACCAACAACTGCAGTCTCACTTTGCCTGCTGCTCTTTCCTTTCTCTGGATATCCGGTATTTTATCAGGATTCGTCGACAATCTCCCAATTGTAGCTGCACTTGCTCCAGTAGTCAAAGACCTTATTCGCATCGGACTTCCCCATGCCTCAATTCTATGGTGGGCACTGCTCTTCGGAGGATGTTTCGGGGGAAATCTGACCGTCATCGGCTCAACCGCCAATCTCGTCGCAGTAGGAGCCTTTGAACGGGCCAGCGGTCGCCATATCCGCTTTCGGGAGTGGTTCAAATTCGGTATAATCATAACAGCTGTTACTCTCATTATTTCTTCCATTGCCATCTTTTGCCAAATAAATCTGGCACCCTAAAAAGGAGAAAATATGTTCGACCGTATCCTCTACATAATAAGTGAAAAGCAGGAAGAAAAGGAAATTGTCATGAACTTTGCACGCCGGCATAACAGCACAGTGCTTGTTTCCGGACTCAGTCCTCTTGACGGATGTCCACCACCTCGAACTGAAGGTGCAACCCGCCAAGCGGTCCGGGCTGAAAACTACGAACGACAGTGCTGGCGCAGTATTTACTGGGTGGAAGAAGAACTCAAACAATCCGGTATTCGAGCATCGGTAATCGCTCATCTGACGACCCTCGATAATCTGCAGTTTCTTGCCAATAGTACGCATTGTGATCTGATAATTCTACCCGTCAGCATTCTCGCTGACCATGATTACCATCTACCAGAAGAACTGCTCCCCAATTTACCCTGCCCCATTTTATTGATAAACAACTCGTAATTCTTCATCGATGCTTCAGAAATATTTTCGACCGGAGTTCGTAATTGACTTAGAAGAAGCAGATTCCCCGGAAACCGTCTTTAAAATTGCTGCCAGCCGGATCGTCCCACTGAATTCTGTGTCCGAGCAGATTGTGCGTCACCTTGTTATCCGAGAGCAATCCGGTTCCACCAGTCTGGGCGACGGAGTTGCCATCCCCCATGCCATTATACCTGAAGCACTCCCGGCACCACTAGCCATCTTTATCCGGGTACGCAAGGGAATCAAGTGGAACGCGGAAGACACTAAACCGGTGCAACTTATATTCATTGTCATTGCCACTGAGCAGCACCGCAATGAATATCTCCAGCTTCTTGGGGAAATTGCCCGTGTATTTCACGATTACCATCGCCGTCGACAGATACTTAAAGCCCGGAATCCCGAAGAAATTTTCCGTTTTTTGACTGCTGAAGTAAAACCGGGCATATTCCAGCGCTACCGGACATTATTATTCCTGCTGCTGGCGATCCTGGGGACTTATTTTCTTGGCCGAGCATTCTTCCCCGTTTTGGAGCTACCGGCTACGGGAGTATATGAAAAATTGGGATTACTCAAATTTAATTCTGAACCGTGGGTTTCCCGTCAGTCATTGACAACAGCTATCTTCGTAGGAATGATTCTCGGAACTTTGTTCTTCTGGCGATTTCGAGTGGCGTTGGCGGCAATGAGCATTGCGCTGCTGTTATTTCTTAAGGTAATGAATGTCGAACTTGCTGTAGAATATATGTCCATACCTACGGTAATCTTCATTATGGCGATGATGGCTTTAATCAAATGGCTGGAAAACATCGGTTTCTTCCGGATAATTGTCACAGCTGTTGCTCGACGAATAGGTAACTCTTCAGGACTGATGCTCGCTGTTCTAATGCTTTTTTCCACTATCCTCTCTGGTTTTGCGGGAGAAGTATCCGGAATTCTTGTGACCTTTGGGTTAGCATTGGAACTTGCCCGTCAGAACCGAACTTCCCCCTTCCCTTACCTGTTAGCATTGGTCTTTGCTACCAACGTAGGGTCAGCGCTAACACTTGTTGGCAATCCAATCGGTGTTTATATAGCCTTCGCTGGTGGATTGACGTTTGAAGACTTTCTGCGCTGGGCAACTCCGGTATCGCTGGTAGCGTGTGCCGTTACCATAATCATCTGTTTATCACTCTTCCGCCGACATCTTCCTGCACAGCAACAGATGAAAATCAGCGACACTCTCCAAGTCAAACCATCAGAACTGCGACTCGGCTGGATTGTATTTGTTGCTGTAATAATATTCATTATCCTTCATGCCCGACTTGAACACTGGCTAAATCTTAAGGAGGGAACTGTGCTTGTTGCTACCCCGATCGCTGCTCTTGCCTTCGTCATATTCGTCATGCAGGAACGGGGGAAAATGCTGATTGAACGCGGTATTGATTGGTGGACCATCCTCTTTTTTATGTTTCTTTTTGCCAATGCCGCCTGTTTAGAACACACCGGTGTCACTACAAAGCTGGGGTACTTTTTGTTACGGATTGCCCAAAAATTGCCTTTTACTCAATGGCTTGGACAATCTGGGCTGACAGGCTCGAGCCTCATACTTCTTCTCTGGTTTTCCGGCATAACTTCAGGCTTCGTTGATAATATGCCGATTGTTGCTGCACTTGTTCCGATTGTTAAAACGCTGGTACAAATCGGCCTGCCTCATAGCAAAATTCTCTGGTGGAGTCTTTTAATTGGAGGATGCTACGGGGGCAATCTGACCATGATCGGCTCCAGTGCCAATTTGGTGGCAATAGGTGCGTATGAAAAGTATACCGGGCGGTCGATCAATTTCGGCCAGTGGATTGGTACTGGAATTGTCATTACAGTTATTACCCTACTCATCGCCACAATCATTCTTCTTATCCAACTGCCCTTTGCTCCATAATGTAGTACTGCAGGACTGATGAGGGAAAAACACACCCCATTGCTTAATAAATCAAAAAAAAATTTATCGGTTCTGCTTCCCCTGTCAGCTACATTATTGATCCGACTGTGGTTTGTTCTGGAAATGCGGCATCATCCTTTCTCATCCCTAACGCCACAAGTAGTTGATTCCTGGTTTTACCATCGCTGGGCGTTGGAAATTATAAAGGGTAATCTCTGGGGAACGGAAGTATTCTTTCTGCGTCCACTTTACCCCTACTTACTAGCGGCTATCTATCGCCTTTTCGGTCCCCAAGTTATCCCAGTTCAGATATTTCAGACCCTGTTGGCAGTAATCTCCTGCTTTATGCTGATGAAAACTACCGAGCGACTGTTCAATCTTAAAACTGCAGTTATTGCAGGTCTGGGATTCGCATTATGCGGTGTTCTGATTTTCTACACTGGTACACTGCTTTATGTGGAAATAACCGTTTTTTTTACGCTCTTGACCATCTTGTTGCTCTTAAAAATGAACCGCTGGTGGCATGCCCTGCTGGCTGGAATTAGCTTCGGCCTGCTGGTTATCTGCCGCCCGGAACTACTTGCTCTTTTACCACTTCTCATCTGGGGTATTGTTAAATTTCACAAAGTGCATGTTAATTCTGCAATTTCATTTGCGGTTGCAAGCATCTTGGTTATTGGTCTCGTACCGTTACGCAACTATCTGGTTGCCCGTGACCCGGTAGTGTTCACTGCCCATTCAGGCATTAATTTCTATTTCGGTAACAATCCAGAAGCCGATGGCACCTGGCAGCCGGTCAAGGATATGAACCTTGGGTTCGGTTTTTCTCACCAGCGCTTGAAACAAATTGCTAAAACTGTAAACGGACAGGAAGTCTCCTGGTCACAGGCATCGTCATGGTGGTTCAAGCAAGGATTAAGATTCATCACATCCTCTCCGGGAAAATTCCTGAAGCTTTTATGGCGCAAACTGCTATTATTCTTTTGTAATTATGAAGTGCCAAATAACTATTACTTTGAGACGGTATTACCGTTTTCGCGTGTGCTTAAATTCGCCCGGTTGAACTGGAGCATAATCATAGCCCTTGGAATACCCGGTATCATCCTTGCTGGAAGACAGTGGCGGCAACGCTGGCTTCTGTACGTCTTCATAGGTGGATATTTCATCTCCGCACTCGTGTTTTATGTTTTATCCCGGCTTCGCGCACCAACTATTCCGTTATTCCTTCCATTTACCAGTTATGCCTTTCTCAAACTCTACCATTTTTACAGAGACCGACGTGTACCAGTCGGAATTCGGTGGCTCGCAATCAGTCTTGCAGTTTACCTAGTAAGTAATCTGATACCGGTGAACCGCCACCATTATTCTGCTCAGGCTTGGACTCAACTGGGAAACATCTACTTAGAACAGAAACGTGCAATGCCTGCCCTTCAAGCTCTTAATAAAGCACTGCAATATGACCCGAACAACTACTCAGCCCGTTACAGTCTGATCGAACTTTATGCCGGAATGCGCCGGATAGCTGATGCTGAACACGAGTTTGAGCAATTACAAAGATCTTCTCCGGAAGCCCGGGAAATACTTCATCTCGCTGCTGCGCGGATTGCCGTCGCTCGCCGTGACTTTATCAGTGCACTTCGCCATTATCAATCTGCAATACAAATCAACCCACTTAACCCGGAAGCATTTTACTTAACCGGGCTTGTTTATGTTAGCATAGGTGATCTGGTTAACGCTCAGAAATACCTGACCCTAAGTTTGCAACTCGATCCCGATCACGAAGCTGCCCGTTCAGCACTTTATTATATTAAGCATGAAATTCGTTGATTGCGATTTGCAATTCGTTTGACTTCCGACATCATCTCGCTATAAACATACCGTGTCTGCAATTTTCCCGAACCATCAATGGCAGCTGCCTGTAACTGAAGAAGAAAAGATTAAGGAACTCGTCCGGACTACCAACCTTCCCCCAATAATTATTCAGCTGCTTTACCATCGCGGTTGCCGAACTGCTGAGGAATGCAGAGAATTCATCAACCCTTCGGCAGCACGTTTACATCGTCCTGATACTCTGCCCGATATCAACCTCGCTACTGAGCGAATTATCTCAGCGATCGAAAATCAAGAAGCGATACTGGTCTATGGTGATTATGACGTCGATGGTATTTGCGGCACAGCAATTCTCGTTTCCACCTTAAAAAAATTGGGCGGGGTGGTTACATACTACCTGCCACACCGTCAGAATGAAGGGTATGGTATTTCTCGGGCCGGAATTGAACACGCAATCAGACATGGCATCAAGTTAATCATCACTACTGACTGCGGCTCATCTGATATTGAAAATCTCCAACTAGCACGGGATGCCGGCATTGATGTGATCGTCACCGACCATCATGAACCAAATACAGCCTCTCTCCCCGCTCTTGCTTTTGTAAATCCAAAACGCCAAGGTTCCGACTATCCATTTCGAGAACTCTCCGGTGCTGGTGTTGCCTTTAAACTGGCATGGCAGCTGCTGGCTTCTTTAAAATCTCCTAAAGAAGAATTAATCGCATTACTTGACTTGGTCGGAATGGCAACTATCGCTGATGTAGTCCCGCTTGTGGGAGAAAACCGAATTATCGCCCGCCTTGGACTTCTTGCGTTAAGTAAAACTAACCGCCCGGGAATAAAGGCACTACTTACAACCAGCCGCCTTTACTCTCGAAAACTTTCCACCCGTGACATTGCATTCGTCATTGCTCCGCGTATCAATGCAGCCGGGCGGGTAAGTCACGCGCAACTTGCTCTCGAGCTTCTTCTGACTGAAGATGACGACACTGCCATTAATCTGGCATATCAACTTGAGGAGTTCAACCGCGTTCGTCAACGGCTCGAGGATATTATTTTTACCGAAGCTCGACGCCTCATTATCGATGGAGCAAAACAAGAACAGAGGGTACTGGTGCTTGCCCGACCTGGGTGGAACGAAGGAGTAATTGGAATTGTCGCCTCCAAACTGACGGAAGAATTTTGGCGTCCCTGCATTCTGATTTCCCTTAATGGGGAGATCGGTAAAGGCTCTGGACGGTCAATTTCTGGTTTCAACCTCTACGAAGCACTGGAAAAGACCAAGGATCACCTCATTAGTTTCGGGGGACATTGCTATGCTGCGGGAATTAAAATAAAACGCGACCTGATCCCGTTATTCGAGAATGCAATAAATCAGTACGCTTCCCTGCTGCCGGAGTCAACCTTTCAGCCGACCTTGAAAATCGATGCCATCGCCAATCTCGATGATATTACTCCTGAATTGCTTCAGCATCTTGCTCAGCTCCAGCCATTCGGGCCGGACAATCCTGAACCTGTATTTGCATCAACCGGGTTGGAAATCGTAGGTTATCCTCAGCGTATCGGCAAAAATAAAGACCACCTCAAATTCAAAGTGCGCTCTGGTAACACTGTTGTATCGGTAATAGCTTGGAACCGGAGCAGAGACATACTCAATCTTCGCATCGGTCAGCCGGGGTATCTTGATATCTGTTATACTCTTGCAAACGGCACATTCAACTGTAACAACAGAGTTCAATTGAAACTTTTAGACTTGAGAACAGCCGGGAACAACAATCTATCTGATTTATCCTGTTAAAACCCTGTTATTTTATTCAATTCCAAGTCACCAGCGATAATGAGCAAACGCTCGGTTGGCTTCCGCCATCTTGTGAGTATCTTCCTTTTTCTTAAATGCTGCGCCCTGTTTTTTACTTGCATCAATCAATTCATTTGCCAGCCGTTCAATCATAGTATACTCTCCACGGGCACGAGCTGCTTCTACTAACCATTTAATTGCTAGAGCATCCCTGCGCCGCGGCGAGACTTCCATTGGAATCTGATAAGTAGCCCCTCCGACTCGACGGGGTCTGACTTCAAGTACCGGCTTTACATTGTTAATTGCCTTTTGGAAAATCGAATAACCGTCCTCCCCGGCTTTCTTTTCTGCCAGAGCAAGCGCCTCATAAAATATCTTTTGCGCAACCGTCTTCTTGCCGTCCCACATTAATTTATTGATAAATTTAGCAACCAGTACCGAATTATACTTCGGGTCAGGAGCTACAGTATGAACTTTGTATTTACCTCTCCTTGCCATATTTCTCCCTTTATCCTGCAGATTGCTTGGGCCGCTTTACACCGTATTGACTGCGTGCCTGCTTTCTTCCTTCCACCCCACTGCAATCATAAACTCCTCGAACTACATGATAACGAACACCAGGTAAATCTTTTACACGCCCCCCCCGGACAAGAACGATTGAATGTTCCTGCAGATTATGTCCTTCACCGGGGATGTAAGCAGTCACCTCATATCCCGAAGTAAGACGCACCTTGCAGACCTTACGCAATGCCGAATTCGGCTTCTTGGGGGTCGTTGTGTACACACGCGTACATACCCCCCGCTTCTGAGGATTACCCAGCAGTGCCGGGGTCTTCGATTTCGCCCTAACTTTCTTACGCGGTTTTCTTACCAACTGATTAATCGTCGGCATATTGTCTCCTTTATAGGATTATACACCAAAATAATCTCAATTACAAGCCACACCATATCTGCTTAAGCCGCCTCCTCTTGCTGTTTTTCTTCTGCTGTCACCAGTTTAATCCGGCTGAACTCGCGGAAACCGGTCCCGGCAGGAATCAATCGCCCGACTATTACATTTTCTTTTAACCCACGGAGCTTATCTTCCCGTCCCTGAATTGCAGCTTCTGAAAGCACGCGTGTTGTCTCCTGAAATGAGGCTGCCGAGAGGAAACTCTCCGTTAGAAGCGCGGCTCGGGTAATTCCGAGCAAAATCGGTTGGTAGCTTGCCGGTCGCAAACCTTCAGCCAGCAACCTTTCATTCTCTTCCAGTACGCGACGCCGCTCGACGATTTCCCCCTCAATAAAGTTGGAATCTCCGGCGTCTTCAATTCGCACTTTGCGTAACATCTGCCGTACTATTATCGAAATATGCTTGTCGTTAATTTTTACCTTCTGCAACCGGTAAACCGCCTGAATCTGGTTAGTCAAAAACTCCTGCACGGCAAGCCACCCCTTTACTTTAAGCACATCATGAGGATCAACTGAACCTTCACATAACTTGTCCCCGGCTTTAACTCGATCTCCCGTCTGGACGAGGAGATATTTTCCGTAAGGTATCTCATACTCCTTCACTGCCCCGCCATCCGAAACCACTCTAACCAGCCGCTTACCTTCCTTGGGTTCCCCAACCTCAACCGTCCCGTCGATTTCAGAAATTACCGCTGGCGATTTAACTCTCTTTGCCTCGAACAGCTCCGCTACTTTGGGGAGACCGCCGGTAATATCCCGGGTCCGCGCCATCTCCCGGACGAGCCTCGCCAGCACATCACCTGGCATCACACTCTGCCCCTCTTCAACCATTAAATAAGACCCGGCCGGGAGCGGACATCGATCTGCCACCTTGCCCCGTTCATCCACAATCTCGATCATCGGGTGCAGTTTCCGCAACCGGTCTTCGATAATTATCCTCTGCATTCGATCGGTCTGTTCATCTATATCTTCCCTGAGTGTTCTCCCTACTTCGATATCTCTGAATTTTATCTTTCCTTTAACTTGGGCAAGGAGCGAAATGGAATAGGGCTCCCATTCAAACAAAACATCACCTTCCTTAACTTCCTGTCCATCTTCCACTCGAATCAGCGCCCCCGCCGGCACACTGTATGGGATCTGACGCTCCGCTGACAGTAACATTATCTTCCCCTGCGCCAAAGTTGTCGATTCCCCATCGCTGCGTCTGCTGACAGTCAGATTCTCAAATTTGATTTTTCCCGCGAAACGTGCAAATGCCTTTGTCTGTTCAGCAACCCGTGCGGCTACACCACCAACATGGAAAGTCTTCAGCGTTAACTGTGTCCCGGGTTCACCGATCGACTGCGCTGCCACAATGCCAACTGCCTCGCCGATTTCAACGATTCTCCCTGTTGCCATATTGCGACCATAACACTTCACACACAAACCATTGGGAGCCTCACAGGTTAGAACGGAACGCACCCTTACCATTTCAATACCGCAATTTTCGATTTCCTCGGCTGCCTGATCGGTAATTTCCTCACCGGCCCGGACAATTACCTCCTTGGTCACCGGATTCACGATATCATCCAGCGCAAAACGACCGGCAATCCGCTCATTCAGCGGCTCAATAATATCAGTTCCCTCACGCAACGCTGTGACCTCTTGACCGACAATCGTCCCGCAATCCTCCATTGTAATAACCACATCCTGGGCCACATCAACCAGTCTGCGGGTGAGATATCCCGCTTCCGCGGTCTTTAGTGCGGTGTCGGTCAATCCCTTGCGTGCCCCATGGGTGGAAATGAAGTATTCCCACACTGAGAGCCCTTCGCGGAAAGAACTTTTGATCGGCGTTTCAATAACTTCCTCTCCTACGGTTCTTCTCTGGGGCTTGGCCATCAACCCTCGCATCCCGCCCAGCTGCGCTGCCTGGGTCCGGGAACCGCGCGCCCCGGAATCAATCAGCATAAAGACCGGGTTAAAACCATCCTGATCTTGACGCAATCTCTCCATCAGTGCTTCCTCAACCTCCGCAGTCGCTAGTGTCCAGATGTTAACAATCTTGTTGTATTTTTCTGATTCAGTCATCAGCCCCCGATCATACGCCTTCTGGACCTTCCTTACTTCTTCGTCACTGCGTTCCAGTATCTTCTGCTTTTCCTTGGGCACCACAACATCATCCATGCCGATCGACAATCCGGATTTAGTTGCCATCTCAAAACCCAGATCCTTCAGATCATCCAGAAGTTTTACAGTAACATCAAGCCCCAGTGTCCGTGCACACCGGTCGATCAGCCCGACGAGTTTTTCCTTGGGAACGGTATCATTTACAAATCGAAGCCCTTCGGGCAGAACGGCATTAAACAGCACACGGCCCACCGTCGTCAGAATAAGCTTCCCTTGATATCGAAAATTAATCCATTCATGGAGATCAAATTCGTTAAGATCAAACGCCGAACGTACGGTATGAAAATCATCAAATGAACCAGCAGGTTTGGGTTCTCCGGGTTTTGTTTTAGTAATATAGTATATCCCGGCAACAATATCCTGCGATGGAACCATCAATGGTTTTCCGTGTGCCGGGGACAGAATATTATGCGGAGCCAACATCAGAACCGCCGCTTCCAGAATCCCTTCAGGAGTCACAGGAACATGCACAGACATCGTATCACCATCAAAATCAGCATTAAACGGCGGACAAACCAGGGGATGGATTCCAATTGCTCGATGTTCAGATAAAACTGGATAGAAGGCCTCGATTGAAACACGATGCAGTGTAGGTGCCCGATTCAGCAGCACGGGATGGTCCTTTGTAACTTCCTCAAGCACTTCCCATACTTCCGGTGCCTCCTGGCGATACATCAGTTTGGCACCCCGTTCACTGTCGGCAAGTTTACGTTCTTCCAGTCGTCTCAGGATCATCGGTTTGAAGAGCTCCAGTGCCATCTCCTTGGGAAGACTGCATTGATGCAACTTTAAAGTCGGGTCAACCACAATTACCGATCTCCCTGAGTAATCAACCCTCTTACCGAGCAGGTTGCGCCGGAATCTCCCCTGCTTACCCCGCAATGCTTCACAGAGTGATTTCAAGGGACGCCCGGCTTTACCCCTCACCGGTTTGGGACGCGATTCATTCAGAAATAGCGCATCAACCGCATCCTGGAGCATCCGCTTTTCATTCTTGAGAATAATCTCAGGAGTCCGAATGGACATGAGATGTTTCAGACGGTTGTTACGCACTATGACCCGCTTATAGAGATCATTCAAATCTGAAGTCGCATAACGCCCCCCCTCCAGTGGTACCAGTGGTCGCAGGTCTGGGGGAATCACTGGAAGAACATCCAGAATCATCCACTCCGGTCTGGCTCCCGAATTGCGAAATGCCTCCACTACCCGCAGACGGCGCAGCAGGCTGAACCGCCGCGAAGTCTCGTGCTTTATTCTTGCCCTCAAGTCAGCTGCTAAATCATCAAGCTCAATCAGAGCAAGCAGCTTTTTAAGCGCAACTGCACCGGTATCAGCTTCAAATCCGTCGTACCTTCTTTCGAGTGCCTCCCGATACTGCTCTTCATCTAAGAGATCCATTTTTTTGAAAGGGGAAGCACCGGGCTGAATGACGATGTAGACTTCATAATTAAGAATGGTCTCTACCTGATTAATCGTCAAGTCCAGTATTAATCCTATCTTCGATGGCGGCACCTGGTAAAAGAGTGTATGGGCGACCGGCACCGCCAGCTCGATATGTCCCATACGATGGCGCCGCACCGAGGAAAGCGTTACCTCCACCCCGCATCGATCACAGACAATACCTTTGTACCTAACCCGCTTGTACTTACCGCAGTTACATTCATAATCTTTTACGGGTCCAAAGATCCGCTCGCAGAACAAACCATCCTTCTCCGGCTTCTGAGTACGATAATTAATCGTTTCCGGTTTAATTACTTCACCACTCGACCAGCTCCTTATTGTTTCTGGTGACGCAAGTCTTAATCGAAGCGAATCAAAATCATATACGAATTCTCTCTCACTGCTCATCCGACCTCCTCACCTCAAAAATTTTCCGCATTACTGTATTTTCTTTTCCCTTTCCGGAACCAGTTCCAACCCCAACCCCTGCAACTCCTTAATCAGAACCGCAAATGAAGCTGGTGCCTTGGGACGCGGCGGGTTCTTACCCCGGATCAGTGCCTCATAAAGTGCACTTCTTCCCTCCACATCATCAGACTTGATCGTCAGCATCTCCTGTAACGCATGCGCTGCACCATAAGCTTCGAGGGCCCATACTTCCATCTCACCAAAACGCTGTCCGCCAAATTGCGCCTTACCTCCCAGAGGCTGCTGAGTAATTAATGAATACTTACCGGTTGAGCGGGCATGGATTTTATCATCCACCATATGAATCAGCTTCATCATGTACATTACACCTACCGTAACCTTTCCCTTGAATGGCTCTCCGGTTCGTCCATCGTAGAGGACAATCTTACCGTCTGCCGGCAACCCGGCCCTCTTGAGCTCCTCTTTGATTTCCTCGGGGGTTGCACTTTCAAAAACCGGACACACCGCCTGATACCCCAGAACCCGTGCCGCCCAGCCCAGATGTGCCTCCAAAACCTGCCCCAAGTTCATCCGCGATGGCACACCCAGCGGATTCAGAACCATATCAACTGGTAATCCCCGCATTTCTTTGATCGTATTGCTCTCCGCCTCTTGAGGATTAACGGCCACATAAGGCATATCTTCAACCGGCAGAATTTTGGAAACCACACCCTTGTTACCATGCCGCCCGGCGAATTTGTCCCCAACCGCCAGTCGCCGCTTCTGAGCGATAAAAATCGTCACGGACTGCAATACGCCATGAGGCAGTTCATCGCCACGTGTTGCCCGTTCCTCCTCATTTCTCTTTTCCGTCTGAGCCTTGGTCAGCGCCTCATCATATTCCTTCAGTACCTGCCGTATTTCATCCTGTAATCTGGGATTGACCAGCAACTGCTCAAAGTTAACAACATTGGAAAATTCTTCCGAATTAAGGAACTCATCATCCATTACCAGCCCGGCTTTATGAACAATCTTCCCCTTGCTCGTCCGGGCATTGGCTGCCGCCTTGTGCCCTTTAAGTAATGCCCGCAACTTTTCATCGCGCCGCTGGCGGAAAAACTCCTTCTTCACCTCATACCGATTTTCTGCCTCATTCACCCGTTCCTTTTCCAGCCGGCGGGAAAGCCGGTCATTTAGTTTCCGGGAGAGAATTCGCCGATCAATGACTGTCCCAAAAACACCGGGTTCCACCCGTAATGATGTATCCTTTACATTTGCTGCCTTCTCTCCGAAAATCGCTCTCAAAAGCCGTTCTTCTGGAGTGTATTCAGTTTCCCCCTTGGGGGTAATCCTGCCCACAAGAATATCACCAGGTCCCACCTCAGCTCCGATCCGCACAATTCCAAATTCATCCAGATTCCTCAGCTCATCTTCAGTTGCCCCGGGAATATCACGAGTAATCTGCTCCGGGCCTAATCGCGTCTCCCGGGCCTGGATTTCAAACTCCAGAATCTGAATGGAGGTAAACGCATCTTCTTTTAATAAATCTTCGGAAACAATAATTGCATCTTCGTAATTATATCCCCGCCAGGGAACAAATGCCACCAGCACATTTCTCCCCAGTGCCAGCTGTCCCTCATCTGTTGCCGGTCCGTCAGCAAGCAGATCTCCTTTTTTCACCTCATCCCCAACCCGGACTACCGGCCGCTGGTTCAGACAGGTATACTGATTGGATTTCCGGTATTTTGTCAACCGGTGTTCTACCAGCCCCTTTTCAGTACGGACAATGATCCGCTTGGCATCAACTTTTGTAACAATTCCATCCTCCTGAGCAATAACTACTGCACCCGATTCAGTCGCAAATTTCTCTTCAACGCCGGTAGCCACCAGTGGTTTCTGAGGCACAAGGAGCGGAACCGCCTGCCGCTGCATGTTAGCGCCCATTAATGCCCGGTCAGCATCATCATGCTCGAGAAACGGAATCATAACTGTTGAAGGAGCAAACAGCTGCTTCGGAGAAACATCCATAAAATCAACTTCTTCCACCGGCACTACCACCACATCGCCCCGTCGACGACAGATAACCTCCGATTTGGCAAAACTGCCATCGGGAAGGAGCTCAGAAGTCGCCTGGGCAATAGTATAACGGTCCTCCTCATCAGGCGTTAAGTAAACCTCCTTTCCCTTCCCCATGATCACCCTGCCATCCTTCACCTGCCAGTAAGGAGTACTGATAAATCCGTAGGGATCGATACGGGCATAAGTGGCAACCGTGGCAATTAGACCGATATTCGGACCTTCGGGAGTTTCAATCGGACAGAGCCGGCCGTAATGAGAATAATGCACATCGCGGACTTCAAAGCCCGCCGTCTCCTTGGTTAATCCTCCCGGACCAAGAGTCGAAACCCGCCGCTTATGCGTCAATTCAGCAAGCGGATTGGTCTGCTCCATAAACTGACACAGCTGGCTCTGGGTAAAAAACTGCATGACCGCATTGGCAACTACCCGAGTATTCACCAACTCCTGAGGTACCAGTTGCCCATCGTCAACAAACGCTGCCCTTTCCCGGACATTTTGAGCAAGCTGGGTCAGGGCGAGCCGGAACTGATTCTCCAGAAGTTCCCCGACTCTTCTTACCCGTCTGCTGCCCAGATGATCAACATCATCCAGTCCGTATCGGAACGTCTGCGAATCTGATCGGTAGCCTGCCCGATGTAAAATTTCGCGCGCCAATTTTCCCGAATCCTCCGATTTGAACCACAGTTCCACCATGCGGTTCCGATCGAAAAACTCGTATTTATCAGGAGCAGCGCCACTCTCGGTCAATAAATTGACAATCGTATCCACATCATGTTTATCTCTGCATTCGATCCTGAGTACTGCCAGTTGTGCTTCTGCCGCGATTCGCAGGATTCGATCAATAATCGAAAAGATATCATTGATATCAAGCGCGGTCTGATTCGGACTGGTCTTGAGCCAGAGCCGCTGATTCAGCTTGAGACGCCCGACCCGGCCCAGGTCAAATCGCCGCGGATCAAACAGCATCGCCGCAATCATATTTTCCGCAACTTCCAGTGAATGCGGCACGATGTTACGCAAGCGCAGATATATCCTTTTTACCGCATCATCCTTGGAACTGGCCTTATCGGTCTCAAGTGTATTTACGATAATATCGATACCGGGCTGACCGGGAACGACTACTTCTGCTTCCTCGATCCCCTTTGCAGTGAGATATTCATAAAGACCTTCGGTAATGCGCTCTGCCGCTCTTGCCAGAACTACCGGCTCCCGTTTTGTCTCGGTAACATCTGCATCATCTACTTTAATATCTTCAGCAAGCACATCACCCAGCTGCAGTTTCCGTCGTTCTACTTTGAACAGCCTTCTGAGCACATCCGCATGGGTATATCCCAGGGCTTGAAGGAATGTCCCGGCAGATACCCGTTTCTTACGATCAAGAACCACCATCAGCGTCTGATTCTTATCTACTACCAGTTCAAACCAGGCTCCCCGCAATGGAACCAGCAGCGCCGACAACTCTTCATCTTCCTCTGAGAAATAGACCCCGGGGGAACGATGCAGCTGACTTACGACTACTCTTTCAACCCCGTTAATAATGAATGAGCCGTTTACCGTCATCCAGGGGAGCTCACAGAAATATACCTCCTGCTCGATTACATCTTTCACTTCCTGTTCAGCAGTGTCGGTATCCCGCAATTTATCTTTTTTCCAACCGGTTCTGACCAGACGGAAGATCACCTTGAGTGGCAGGGCATAAGTAGTTCCCCGGGCAATCGCCTCTTCGGGAGAATAGCGGGGCTCACCAAATTCGTAGCGCACATACTCAAGACGGAAGTTCTTGTGTTCATCAACAACCGGAAACATCTCCCGGAACACCGCCTCCAGCCCCTGCACCCTGCGTTGTTCCGGTGCAACATTGAACTGGGTAAACTCGGCAAACGACTCCCACTGGAGCGAAAGCAGATTGGGAATTTCAAGGACCGTCCGACTCTTTGCAAAGTTCTTCTGTTTTATACTCATTTACTCTCTTTCCTGTTTACGCTCCACCCCGGCTAAATAAACCGCTCAACTGCTGGTTCCTCTGCTGCACAACCGCGGACCAATGAGATCTTACTTAATTTCCACCTTGGCACCGACTTCTTCCAGCTTCGCCTTCAGGCGCTCTGCCTCCTCCCGACTGACATTCTCCTTAATAACACTTGGCGTCTTCTCAATGATATCCTTTGCCTCCTTCAAACCCAGCTGAGTCAGCGCCCGCAGCTCCTTAAGCACCTGAATCTTCTTGTCGCCGACCGAAACCAGGGTAACGGTGAACTCGGTCTTTTCCTCTGCCTTGGTATCCGGCGCTGCACCACCGGCTGCAGCTTGAGGAGCTGCCACCCCGGCAACAAATGCCGGAGCTGTCACCCCGAATTTCTCCTTCAGCTCCTTTACCAGTGCTGCCAGTTCGGTCACGGTCAGCCCTTCAATCGTGGCAATTAACTGCTGAACTTTATCCTCAGACATTTTTTCCTCCTTAATTAATTTAGAAATTTTTCAGCCATTTTGCTTAGAAGCAGCAATCTTAGATCAATATTCCGGTACGGCATAATTAACTCCCGGACACGGTGCTCTTTTTCTGCTCCAGCTGCTCAAGCACCCAAACCAGCTCTGCCAGCATCCCCTCCAGTACTCCCGCAAGTCCTGATATGGGTCCGGCAAGTACGCCCACCAGTTCGGCGCGCAGGTCCTGCTTGGTCGGCAGATTCGCCAAGAGGTCGAACTGCTCGGCGGTGTATAGTGTATTTTCCAGATAGGCACCCTTGAACCTGATATTGGGTATCCGTTTACCAACATCCTTCAGAAAACGTGCGGGCGCAATTGGATCGTCAACTGCAAAGATCATGGATGTCGGACCACGAAGGACTTGAGCAATCCCGTCGGGAACACCCGATGCCTTCAGCGCCCTCAGTGCAAGCTGATTCTTGACCACCTTCACCGTCATATTCTGCTCCCGGGCGCTGCGCCGGAATTCATTAAAGTCATTCGCTGGCAGTCCGCTGAAGTCGAGAAAATAGAGTGCAGTCGCTGACTTGATTTTTGACTGCAAGTCTTCAATAAATTTAACCTTTTCTTCCTTGGGCATTTTAAACCTCGCGTTTCACAGCTTCACTGAATTCCTTGGTGTCAACTCTGATCCCCACCCCCATAGTCGAGGAAATAACCACTTTGCGGATAAACTGCCCCTTGGCGGTTGAGGGTTTGTTCTTCATCAGTTCCCGGACAAAGGTTTGAATATTGTCAATCAGCTGTTCCGGTGCAAATGAGACCTTCCCGACTACCGCATGGACATTTCCGGTTTTGTCATTCCGATAATTGATTCTTCCCGCCTTAAGTGCACGGATTGCATTCCCGATATCAAAGGTCACGGTCTGAGTTTTCGGGGAGGGCATCAATCCCTTAGGTCCTAAAATTTTGCCCAGTTTTCCGACCGCAGGCATGGTGTCCGGGGTTGCCACTGCGATATCAAAATCGGTCCAGCCGGAACTGATTTTCTCCACCAGATCCTCAAACCCCACATAATCGGCCCCGGCGGCCCGGGCTTCATCCACCTTATCTCCCTTGACAAAGGCAAGTACCCTCACCTTTTTACCGGTGCCATGCGGAAGCGTTACTGTCCCGGCAACTGCCTGCTCCTGCTTTTTCGGATCAATCCCCAGCCTGACCGCCACCTCTACCGATTCATCAAACTTGGCATTGGCATTCTCCTTTACCAGCCGGACTGCCTCAGCAAGTGAATAACTTTTCAAGCGGTCGACCTTCTCCCGCAGTTGACGATATCGTTTACTGTGTCTCATTAACCCTCCACCGTAAGTCCCATCGAACGGGCGGTCCCTTCGATGATCTTTATTGCCGCCTCCAGACTGCTGGCATTCAGGTCCTTCATCTTCTTTTCCGCAATTTCACGGATCGCCTTTCTGGTGACCACCCCCACCTTCACCCGGTTGGGTTCGGCCGAACCTTTTGCCAGTCCGGCGGCCTGCTTCAACAGCACCGATGCCGGCGGACTCTTGGTCACGAATGTAAATTTCCGATCGGCATAAATCGTAACAATCACCGGAATCAGCATTCCTGGCGGCTCCCGCTTTGTTGCCTCATTGAACGCCCGGATAAATTCCGCAATATTCACACCGTGCTGCCCCAGTGCCGGACCTACTGGCGGTGCTGCAGTCGCCTGACCTGCGGGAATCTGTAATTTAACTACTGCGAGAACTTTCTTCGTCATCATAATCAATCCTCCCTAAATTGGCTGGACCTCGAGAAAATCGAGGTCAATTGGTGTCGGGCGTCCGAAAATAGTAACCATCACCTTGACCCGACGCCGTTCCGGGATAATCTCCTCCACCGTTCCGGTAAACCCGGCAAACGGCCCCTTCGTTACCTTTACTGTCTCCCCCTTCTCAAACGGCGCCTCCGGTTCAATCCGGTCCTTACCCTGCTCAATCTGTTCACAGATTGCCGTCACCTCATCTTCCGACAGTGCCAGCGGTCGCTGTTTTGTTCCGAGAATATGTGTGACGCCGGGGATTGACGTTACCAGCTTAAGCGCCTCCTCAACCGGCTCCATTTCAACGACAATATATCCTGGATACAACCGCTTTTCTTCAGTAACAATCTTTGACTTGCGCACCCGGGCAACCTTCTCTGCCGGCAGAATCACCCGCCCGAAAAGTTCCTCCTTACCCTGCATCTTGATCGCCTTCTCCAGCAGCTCTTTCACCTTTTTCTCCCTGCCGGTGTAAGTATGGACCACAAAAAACTTCATCGCTCTTTTCCCATTTTTATCAGCGCAGAATCAGCGCCAGCAGCCGGGAGAAAATAAAGTCACACAAACCGATGAACCCGCCCAGCACCGCGGAAAAAGCAATCACCACCAGGGTTGTAGTCCAGAGCTCCCGGGGTTTGACCCAGCTGACTTTTTTCAGCTCACTGATTACATCCTTAATGTACTCTTGGATTTTCTTCCAGATACTCATTTTCGTTACAGGCCAGGAGGGATTTGAACCCCCAACCTACGGATTTGGAGTCCGCCGCTCTACCGTTAGAGCTACTGGCCTATTTAACCTCCTTGTGAACTGTATGTTTTTTACAGCTGGGACAGAATTTCTTCAATTCCATCCGCTGAGTTTTCTTCTTATTCTTATCCGTATGATAATTCCGACTCTTGCACTCTGCACAAGCCAGGGTAACAAATATACGCATCTTTACTCAATAATCTCGACTACCGTTCCTGCACCCACTGTCCGGCCACCCTCGCGAATTGCGAATTTGGAATTCTGCTCCAGAGCAACGGGAGTAATCAGTTCAATCTCCATCGTCACGTGGTCACCAGGCATAACCATCTCCACACCCGGGGGCAGCTGAACCGTACCGGTGACATCGGTCGTGCGGATATAAAACTGCGGCCGGTAACCGGGGAAGAACGGTGTATGTCTGCCACCTTCCTCCTTGGTCAGGACATAAACCTCGGCTTTGAATTTCTTGTAGGGCTTGATCGAACCGGGTGCTGCCACAACCATACCCCGTTCCACTTCCTCCTTGCTCACACCCCGCAGCAGGAGACCGACATTATCACCAGCCCGCGCATCATCCAGAACCTTGCGGAACATCTCAATACTGGTAACTACCACCTTATCATGCTTGCCAAAGCCGATGATTTCCACTTCACTGCCGGGCTTGAGGATTCCCCGTTCCACTCTGCCGGTAACTACCGTACCGCGTCCGGTGATTGAGAAAATGTCCTCGATCGGCATCAGGAACGGCTTGTCGATGTCCCGGACCGGCTCAGGAATGAAATCATCCAGCGCCTTGATCAGCTCCCAGATTGAGTCCACATTCGGTCCGGAATCCTCCTGCAGTGCCTTCAGTGCACTGCCCTTGATAATCGGTGTCTTGTCTCCGGGAAATCCGTATTTATTCAGAATATCCTTGATTTCTTCAGAAACCAGCTCAATCAGATCCGGATCATCAACCAGATCCACTTTATTCAGATAGACCACGACCGCCGGCACATTAACCTGCCGTGCCAGCAGAATGTGCTCGGTTGTCTGGGGCATCGGACCGTCTGCTGCCGAAACCACCAGAATCGCCCCGTCCATCTGGGCGGCGCCGGTGATCATGTTCTTGATGTAATCAGCGTGGCCCGGACAGTCGATATGGGCGTAATGTCTCTTTTCACTCTCATACTCCACATGAGAAACTGCGATTGTCAGAATCTTCGTCTCATCCCGCCGGCCGTGGGCTTCGCTGGCTTTTGCCACCTGATCATAGGTTGTATAGGTCGCCAGCCCCTTAGTCGAGAGTACCTTGGTAATCGCCGATGTCAGGGTCGTTTTTCCGTGGTCCACATGACCGATCGTCCCGACATTGACATGCGGTTTCTTCCGTTCAAACTTTGCCTTAGCCATGGTCCTTTCCTCCTTGTATTCAAAACCTCATTTTTCTCTCACTCAGACACAAACCGCTTTAACTGATTATTCAGCCCACGGCCGGAATTGAACCGGCGACCTCTTCCTTACCAAGGAAGTGCTCTGCCGACTGAGCTACATGGGCAAAAGTTCATTAATTATAATTATAACTTATTTCTTGTCAACAATTTCTTGCAATAAAATCTTTCCGCTCAGCGGGCGATGGGAGTCGAACCCACGCAAACAGCTTGGAAGGCTGTTGTGCTACCATTACACCACGCCCGCACGGGTTCAAAAATGTAAATGGACGGGGAAGGATTCGAACCTCCGTAGGCGTTCGCCAGCAGATTTACAGTCTGCCCCCTTTAACCACTCGGGAACCCGTCCATCTCTTTCAGCCGACAGAGGGAGTCGAACCCCCGACCTGAGGTTTACAAAACCTCTGCTCTACCGGCTGAGCTATGTCGGCAATTCCAATTTAATAATATACCCTGTTCCGCCGTCCCGTCAAGTTTTACAATCACCGCTCCTTTCAGCGGGTAAGCACCATTTTCCCCCACAGTTCCCGCTGACCATCACGGATCCGGTAAAAGTATATTCCGGGGGCAACACTGCGGTGAGAGTTATCCGTGCCGTCCCAGATGAACTCCGTGTGCGTGACCACCGGAACTGCCCGGCCCAGATTCCGGACCAGCCGGCCGCTGCGGTCATAGATCTCGAGATCAACGGTTGACGGTTCTGTCAGCCTTACCGCCATGACCGTCTGCTGACGGAAGGGATTCGGCCGCACCTGCAGCTGAACCCGCTCCAGCCGGCCGGTTTCAGGCCCTTCCGCCACACCGACACCGTAGTTGAAGCCCACCATCTTGAAGATCATATTATTGGAACCGGAGGCATACTGCATAATCGTCACCCAGTAGGAACCGTCCCGCGGGTCATATTCAACACCCCGGATATTCCATTCGGTATTGACAAAACGGAACCGGTTCAGCAGCGCACCGCTCGTCCGGTCAATCTCGGTAACCGCGCAGGACTCAAGCGCTGTGCCACCCGCATCAAACCAGGTAAAGATATTCAACAGTGAAGGCGGATTCCCGGGACGATGGTAATCAAGCGCCAGACACCTTGCCCCGTAATATCCGGAAACCGGATGGGTAATTGTCGTCTGAAGGTTGCCCAGAGTATCAAATACAAAAATCCGCTGCTGACTGGTCGAACTCCGGCGGTCGCTGACATATACCAGATGGGCTGCCTCGTGTTCTGTGACCCCGACCGGATAATCCGCCTGCGCCACCGAAAAGTAACGGATTACCGAACCGCTGGGCGTTATCTTATAAACCCGCTTTGAAGGATTGGCAACCACCCAGAAGGTGTTGTCATATTCGCAGTAATCAATATCGGTGCAGGAATCCTCGGGCAGGGGTATCGTTCCGCGCGCCTGCAGGAAGGAGTCGGAAGTATACTTGTAAGCCTGGGCACTGAAGTAATAGAGGCAGTAAATCAGGCTGTCCCGGGTGTTATAGGCAACACCATACAGTCCCCAGTCGGTCGGCATTCCCGGACAGACCTTCGGTCCCCAGATGATCGTCCCCGGCTGAGGCGGCGGTTCGCCCACCCGCAGATGGACTGCGAACTTCGTTGCGTAGTCGGCGCTGTCGCCGGAGACAAACAGGGTGCAGGGGATGGTGGTGCCGGGCGGAATGGTGCCTGCGGCTGAGACCGCCAGCGGATCGGCGGTGTTGGTCCGCTCCTCGCCCGACGGGATGTTGCCC